>Ga0157371_10000007_pt1 | contig 401847 bp, 369 predicted proteins | sample C45metaG_FD_113462 | JGI IMG/M metagenome (GOLD analysis project Ga0157371, IMG submission 113462) | Corn rhizosphere microbial communities from Kellogg Biological Station, Michigan, USA - C4-5 metaG | ecosystem: Host-associated > Plants > Roots > Rhizosphere > Soil | place: USA: Michigan... | reverse complement strand
GAAAAAAGATGGCTACGTAGCTCAGTTGGTTAGAGCACATCACTCATAATGATGGGGTCACAGGTTCGAATCCCGTCGTAGCCACCATCTTTTTTGCGGGAGTGGCGAAATTGGTAGACGCACTAGATTTAGGTTCTAGCGCCGCAAGGTGTGCGAGTTCAAGTCTCGCCTCCCGCACCATTTCCAGACATCGGTAGCACAGTTGGGGTATCGCCAAGCGGTAAGGCACTGGTTTTTGATACCAGCATTCCCAGGTTCGAATCCTGGTACCCCAGCCATTTTCTTATCTTTCACATTGCGTTACTGATGTGTTTGTGAGGAAAATCCAATTTGAAGAAGTTGTACTGTTGGGGTATCGCCAAGCGGTAAGGCACTGGTTTTTGATACCAGCATACCCTGGTTCGAATCCAGGTACCCCAGCCATACTTCTTTCTGTATAATTGGTAAGCACTTGAAATTTATTATTAAGTTAGTTAAATTAGTGCTTGAAGTTTTGAAGTAAGTCAGTAAAATTTGGCTACGTAGCTCAGCTGGTTAGAGCACATCACTCATAATGATGGGGTCACAGGTTCAAATCCCGTCGTAGCCACCATTTTACTTGCAGTACACTGCTCAAAAGGTAGTGAGAAACAAAATTGGGGTGTCGCCAAGCGGTAAGGCTCTGGTTTCTGATACCAGCATACCCAGGTTCGAATCCTGGCACCCCAGCCACATTAAGAAAGCCCGCCTCGTGCGGGCTTTTTGCTATTTGTCTTTTAGTCAGCAAACAAGAAAGGCAAACCAGTATTTCTCCGGTTTGCCCTGAGCTGATTAAATCCCTAAAGCATATTTCAGTGCTTTGGTTTTCAGTGCGCCGGCACGCTGTGCGGTCATTAACGCCAGATTACGCAACGCTTTCACCGGTGGCAGATCGTTGCTGAAGGCGGTATAGAACAAATCCATGCCGCTTTGCATCAGCAAATTATCCAGACGACGCTGACGCTGATAGCGTAACAACACTTTTTCACTGCTCCACGCCTCATCATGATCCCGCGCTTTCTCCAGCACCGACAGCAATGCTTCCACGTCACGATATCCGAGATTCACGCCCTGCCCTGCCAGCGGATTAATGGTATGCGCCGCATCGCCCACCAGCGCTAGCCCCGGTAACACGTAACGCTGAGCATGACGGCGAACCAGCGGAAACGCCCCTGCGGACAGGGCTTTCACTGTGCCCAGTCGAGCAGGGAACGCCTGCATCACTTCTGTTGTGAGCTGCTGCATATTCAGCGTTTTCAGATAACGGATACGCTGCGGACTGTCATACCAGACCAGCGAGGCCTGATTGCCGAACAGAGGCAGAAACGCCCGCGGGCCGGAAGGGAAAAATTGCTGCCAGGTGACGTCCTGATCCGGCGTTTCAGTTTCAACGTTAATCAGCATACAGTGCTGGCGGTATTCCCAGCCATCCACGCCAATGCCCGCCAGCTGCCGTACCAGTGAGTTTGCCCCGTCGGCGGCAATCACCAGTTTCGTACGCAACAAATCCCCCGTGGTCAGCTGAAGCGACCAGGTTTTATCATCGTGCTGTAAAAGATGCCGTAACTTTGCCGGACAAAAACGCGTCAGATTGGTGAGTGCGTCGAACTGCTGCCACAACGCAAGCTGCAACACACGGTTTTCGACCATGAATCCCAGCTCCGGCAATCCGAGGGATTGCGCGTCAAATTTCACCTCAGAACCGTCCACTTCCCAGGTTTCCAGGCGGCGGTACGGTACTGAGCGCATTTTCTCAACGGATTCCCATGCGCCCAGTTTCTGTAAAAAGCGAGCGGATGCACAGCCAATGGCGGAAATACGCAAATCAGCCGGTGCCGACGGGTCAAATCCGGCAGGCGCTTCATTCTCTATCAGTGCGACTTGCAGACCTTGTTTTGCCAGTCCCAGCGCCGCAGCTGCGCCGACCATGCCGCCGCCGACAATTACTGCATCAAATGTCTTCTCAGAATTATTCATTTTATTCCGGCTTTCTGTTCAGTTCATTATGCGAAGTGTACCGGATTTTTATGTCAGCATCAGGGCCTAAGCTGCTTTCCTGCACTGGTCAGCACCGGAGTGAGGGTTTACAATAGCGCCCCTGAACTATGCTATGCACTGCGGCATTGCCGATCTCACGTTCCCCGTATTGAGTACTGACACGCTGATGACTAAAAAACTGCACATAAAAACCTGGGGCTGCCAGATGAATGAATATGATTCATCTAAGATGGCTGACCTTCTCGACAGCACCCATGGTTACCAGCTGACGGATAACGCTGAAGAAGCAGACATTCTGCTGCTGAACACCTGCTCAATCAGGGAAAAAGCGCAGGAGAAAGTCTTCAGCCTGCTCGGACACTGGAAATTACTGAAGAAAAAAAATCCGGATATCATTATCGGCGTCGGTGGCTGCGTAGCCTCGCAGGAAGGCGAAATGCTGCGTAAACGCGCGCCTTGTGTTGATATCGTCTTCGGCCCGCAAACCCTGCACCGCTTGCCAGAAATGGTGAACCATGTGCGTGGCACTAAAAGTCCTGTCGTCGATATCAGTTTCCCTGAAATCGAAAAATTTGACCGGCTGCCGGAACCGCGCGCCGACGGCCCGACCGCTTTCGTTTCCATCATGGAAGGCTGCAACAAATATGGCAGCTTCTGTGTGGTGCCTTATACCCGCGGCGAAGAAGTCAGCCGCCCGTGCGATGACGTGCTGTTCGAAGTCGCCCAACTGGCCGCGCAAGGCGTACGTGAAGTCAATCTGCTGGGCCAGAACGTCAATGCGTATCGCGGCGATTCTTTTGACGGCGGCATCTGCACCTTCGCTGAACTGCTGCGTCTGGTAGCTGCCATTGACGGCATCGACCGTATCCGTTTCACCACCAGTCATCCGGTCGAATTTACCGATGACATTATCGATGTGTACAAAGACACGCCGGAAGTGGTGAGCTTCCTGCATCTGCCGATTCAGAGCGGTTCCGACCGCATTCTGACCATGATGAAACGCCCTCATACGGTGCTGGAATACAAATCGACGATCCGTAAGTTACGCGCTGCGCGTCCTGATATTCATTTCAGTTCAGATTTCATCATTGGCTTCCCTGGCGAAACCAATGAAGATTTTGAACGCACAATGGATTTGATCGCACAGGTCAATTACGACGTCAGTTTCAGCTTCATCTACTCTCCGCGCCCTGGCACACCGGCGGCGGACATGGTGGATGATGTGAGCATGGACGAGAAGAAACAGCGTCTGGCGCTGTTACAGGACAGAATCACTCAGCAGGTCATGCGTTTCAGCCGCGCCACGCTGGGCACCGTTCAGCGCATTCTGGTGGAAGGCACGTCCCGCAAGGACATTATGGAGCTGACCGGGCGTACCGAATGTAACCGCGTGGTCAACTTCGAAGGCACGCCGGATATGATCGGTAAGTTCGTGGATGTCGAAATTGTCGATGTGTATGCCAACTCACTGCGCGGTGTGGTTGTCCGCACCGAAGAACAGATGGCGCTGCGCCTGCATGAATCTCCGCAATCGGTCATCGAACGTACCCGTAAAGAAAATGAATTGGGCGTTGGAATGTATCAACCCTGAACCATAGTAATGATGTATGACCCGATATCGACAGGGCGCTCCGGCGTCCTGTTTCTTTTGAGATTTTCGCTAATACCTTCATCACAAGGGTTTAATTTTCCAGCAAAGGCCGCATATCCGGATGAAGGTTCCTGCAACTGCTGCCACGGCGCAGCATATTTTGCCAAGGGCATGTATTATTAAGTCAGGTATGGTTGACGGCTGAAAGCAGTAATCAGCCGGGTGTTTCATAAAACGTACCCGTAATAATTCGAGTTGCATAAAGTCGAGTGAATGCAGCCAACACACTCTGTAGCTTCAGTATGAAAGGTAAACTGGTCCGAAGTGACCCAAAGGATTCGTTTGAACGTTGTAACACAAGAGATTTTACTGGAGCCCGAAGACAACCAGCGTTTGCTGAGCCTTTGCGGGCCGTTTGATGACAATATCAAACAACTGGAGCGCCGGTTGGGCGTTGAAATCAACCGTCGTGATAACGCGTTTAAATTGGTCGGAAAGAGTCTGCCAGTTGCGGCAGCCGCCGACATCCTGCGTGATTTATACGTAGACACTGCGCCGCTGCGTGGTGAAATCCAGGATATCGACCCTGAAAAAATCCATCTGGCGATCAAAGAAAGCCGGGTGCTGGAACAAACCGCAGAAAGCGTGCCGGATTTCGGCAAAGCGGTCATTATTAAAACCAAGCGCGGGATGGTGAAGCCGCGCACGCCAAATCAGGCGCAATACATCGCTAATATCCTCGACCACGATATCACCTTCGGGATTGGTCCTGCGGGTACGGGTAAAACCTATCTGGCCGTGGCTGCTGCGGTGGATGCACTGGAGCGTCAGGAAGTACGCCGTATTCTGCTGACCCGCCCTGCTGTTGAAGCCGGTGAAAAGCTGGGCTTCCTGCCGGGTGATCTCAGCCAGAAAGTCGACCCGTATCTGCGCCCGCTGTATGACGCATTATTCGAAATGCTCGGCTTTGAAAAAGTTGAAAAACTGATTGAGCGCAACGTCATTGAAGTCGCCCCGCTGGCTTACATGCGTGGCCGTACGCTGAACGACGCCTTTATTATTCTCGATGAAAGCCAGAACACCACTATCGAACAGATGAAGATGTTCCTGACCCGTATTGGTTTTAACTCCAAAGCGGTGATCACCGGTGACGTCACGCAAATCGACTTGCCGCGTCATCAGAAATCAGGGCTTCGTCATGCCATTGAAGTGCTGTCTTCCGTTGAAGAACTCAGCTTCAACTTCTTCCACAGTGAGGACGTCGTCCGTCATCCGGTGGTGGCGCGCATTGTTGTCGCGTACGAAGCCTGGGAAGAAGAAGACCAAAAACGCCGCGATGCGATTGCCGCAGAGCGTAAACATGAACACCAGAACAGCTCAACACAACAGGCCGGTCAATGAATACGGTAATTCTAGATTTACAAATTGCCTGCGAAGAACCCGCAGGTTTACCGTCTGAAAATGACTTTCAAAAGTGGCTCGAAGCTGTTCTTCCGCAATTTCAGGAAGAATCGGAAGTGACCATCCGTCTGGTCGACATCCCCGAAAGTCATGAACTGAATATGACGTATCGTGGCATGGATAAACCGACCAACGTGTTATCCTTCCCGTTCGAAGCACCTCCGGGTATGGAGATGCCACTTCTTGGCGACCTGATTATTTGTCGTCAGGTCGTTGAGAAAGAAGCGAAAGAGCAGGATAAAGAACTTCTGGCCCACTGGGCGCATATGGTGATTCACGGCAGTTTGCATTTGCTGGGCTATGACCATATCGTTGACGAAGAAGCCGAAGAAATGGAATCGATTGAAACTGAAATCATGCAGGGTTTGGGTTATCCAGATCCGTACATTTCAGAGAAAGGAGACCACTGATTTATCAGTAAACTCGCGCAGCGCCTGCCCGGTGAAGGTTTATCATCCGCAGGCGTTTCGCATAATTTTCACTAACTACGAGTAAAAAAAACCAAACGCCATGAGCGATGACCATTCACAAAATAGTGACAGCCCCAGTCCCAAGAAGGGCTTCTTTTCCCTTATCCTTAGCCAGCTTTTTCACGGTGAACCTAAAACCCGTGGCGATCTGGTTGAGCTGATCCGTGATTCAGAACAAAACGATCTGATCGACCCCGATACCCGGGACATGCTGGAAGGCGTGATGGATATCGCCGAGCAGCGCGTGCGGGACATCATGATCCCGCGTTCTCAGATGATCACGCTAAAACGCAATCAGCCGCTGGAAGAGTGCCTCGATGTCATCATCGAATCCGCACACTCACGCTTCCCGGTGATCAGCGAAGATAAGGATCACATTGAAGGCATCCTGATGGCCAAAGACCTGTTGCCGTTTATGCGCACAGAGTCTGAACCCTTCAGCATCGATAAAGTGCTGAGAACCGCGGTCGTTGTTCCTGAAAGCAAACGCGTAGACCGCATGCTGAAAGAATTCCGCTCCCAGCGTTACCACATGGCGATTGTCGTGGATGAATTCGGCGGCGTTTCCGGCCTGGTCACCATCGAAGATATTCTCGAACTGATCGTCGGCGAAATCGATGATGAGTACGACGAAGCGGAAGATCTGGATATTCGCCAGCTCAGCCGTCATACGTATACCGTCCGCGCCCTCGCGCCGATTGAAGATTTCAATGAAGTGTTCCAGACCCACTACAGTGACGACGAAGTCGATACCATTGGTGGTCTGGTGACGCAGTCATTTGGCCATTTACCGGCGCGTGGCGAAAGCATTGAAATTGACGGTTACCTGTTCAAGGTTGCGATGGCCGATAGCCGCCGTATCATTCAGGTTCACGTAAAAATACCGGACGACGCGCCGCAACCGATACTGGAAGAATAATTCTCCATGGCAATTGCCTCTTTATATCAACGCCAGCGGGTTCGCGCCCTGCTGGCGCTCTTTTTCGGTGCCTGTGGCACGCTGTCATTTTCCCCTTATGACTTCTGGCCTGCGGCGATTATTTCGCTGTGCGGTCTGCTGGCATTAACGCTCGATCGCCGTCCGGGTCAGGCCGCGTTGATCGGCTTCTTCTGGGGGATGGGACTGTTTGGCAGCGGCGTAAACTGGGTGTATGTCAGTATCGCCACCTTTGGCGGCATGCCGGAAGCGATTAACCTTTTCCTCGTCGTGTTGCTGGCAGCCTATTTGTCGCTGTACACCATGCTGTTTGCCGGATTGTTCAGCAAACTGTGGCCAAAAACCACCTGGTGGAAACTGGCTCTTGGCGCGCCCGCCCTGTGGCAGATGACTGAATTCCTGCGCGGCTGGGTATTGACCGGTTTCCCGTGGCTACAGTTTGGTTACAGCCAAATCGACGGCCCGCTTAAAGGCCTTGCCCCCATCACTGGCGTCGACGGCATCACGATTTTGCTCACTTCGCTGAGCGGCCTGATTGTGTATGCGGTGCATCAGCGTCGCATCACGCCGGGGATCATTGCTGTTGCTATGTTGCTGCTGCCGTGGCCGTTGCGCTATATCCACTGGTATCAGGAACAGACCGATAAAACGGTCGATGTGGCACTGGTTCAGGGCAATATTCCGCAGTCGATGAAGTGGGATCCAAAGGCGCTGGAAAGTGCATTGCAGACCTATCTGGATCTCAGCCGTCCGTACGTGGGCAAATCCAGCATGATCATCTGGCCGGAATCGGCGATTTCAGACATTGAATCCGATCAGCAAGGTTTCCTGAGCATGGTAGATAATATCTATCGCTCACACAGCACTCAACTCATCACCGGCATTATCGATGCACGCCGTAACGAAGAAGGCATGAAGGTGTATAACAGCGCCATCGTTCTCGGCGGGGAAAAGCCGTATCGCTATCCCGACGAAAACCGTTTCAACAAGCATCATCTGGTGCCGTTCGGTGAATTCGTGCCGCTTGAAACAATTCTTCGCCCTCTGGCACCGTTCTTTGATTTGCCGATGTCAGGACTGACCAGCGGTGATTACGTGCAGAAACCGCTGGTGGTCAGCGGCCTGAATCTGACCACGGCAATATGTTATGAAGTGGTCTTCGGTGAACAGGTTCGTGATAACCTGCAACCGGACACTAACTTCCTGCTGACGATTTCCAATGATGCCTGGTTCGGACATTCCATCGGCCCGTGGCAGCATTTCCAGATGGCACGTATGCGTTCGCTCGAACTGGGTCGCCCGTTACTGCGCAGCACCAACAACGGCATTACCGCCGTGGTGAATGCGCAGGGCGATGTGACACACGAAATCCCGCAATTCACCCGTCAGGTGCTGAACGTGAAAGTCACGCCGACAACCGGTATGACACCGTATGCCCGGGTGGGCTGGTGGCCGGTATGGTTCGCAACAGTAGTGATGGCGGGCGCCGCCTTGTGGCTAGGCCGTCGTAAATCCTAAGTAAACGCATTTCGCAGTGAAAACAGGCACCTCCGGGTGCCTGTTCTTTTATGTCGCACCCTGTTCTGCCCCGTTCTTCCCGCTCCCTTTTACCTGCTGCCGATTGTTAAGACTGCCGCATTTAGCGCTGCAGGAATGACCGCTAATGAAGTTAAATCGGGCTATCTGGCACGAGTCTTGCTACATCTGATTGAAAGATATCTGTTTAGTGATTTTTTGCGACGGGATGCATCATTTTGATACAAACAGGCTGATCCTCATGCACTTTTTCAGTGCACAGCCATTTGATTGCTTCGAATTGGTGCGCGTCTCGTCTCAAAAAAGAAACAATATGGTTTCATAATATTCACATTCAGCTATTTTCTAGCTTCATATGACGAGGCATTAGTACTTTCTGATCCCTGAGTTTGGATCCCTAATGACAGCAAGGAGTTGGACATGCAATTGCGCAAATTGGCATTATCAGTACTGTTGGCAAGCGTTACCGTAAGCAGCTTTGCTCACGCAGAAGAACTGACCGGTACCCTGAAAAAAATTAAAGACAACGGCGTTATCGTTGTGGGTCACCGCGAATCCTCAGTGCCCTTCTCTTATTACAATAACGAACAAAAAGTCGTGGGTTATTCACAGGACTACTCTGACGCTATCGTCGATGCCGTGAAGAAAAAACTCGACCTGCCAAACCTGCAAGTCAAGATGATGCCGATCACTTCCCAGAACCGTATCCCGCTGTTGCAAAATGGGACCTACGATTTTGAGTGCGGTTCAACCACCAACAATCTGGAACGTCAGCAACAGGCCGCGTTCTCTGACACCATCTTCGTGATTGGTACCCGCCTGCTGGTGAAAAAAGGCTCCGACATTAAAGATTTTGCTGATCTGAAAGGCAAAACTGTGGTGGTGACTTCCGGTACTACCTCAGAAGTGCTGCTCAACAAGCTTAACGAAGAGAAGAAACTGGATCTGCGCATCATCAGCGCGAAAGACCACGGTGACTCCTTCCGTACGCTGGAAACTGGCCGTGCTGTTGCCTTTATGATGGACGATGCCCTGCTGGCCGGTGAACGTGCTAAAGCCAAAAAACCTGATAACTGGGAAATCATCGGCACCCCGCAGTCCAAAGAAGCTTATGGCTGCATGATGCGTAAAGACGATGCGGAGTTCAAAAAACTGGTTGATGACACCATCGTGAAAGCGCAGACCTCCGGTGAAGCCACTAAATGGTTTGAAACCTGGTTCAAAAAACCAATTCCTCCTAAAAACCTGAACATGAACTTTTAACTGTCTGACGACATGAAAGCTCTGTTCAAAGCGCCAAACGATAAAGCGCTGTAAGAAATACCAGACAGACAGGTATAACCAAGAGAAGAGTGAAAAGTGACTAAAATATAAGGCTGGCCCACCAGCCTGTGATGATAAAGATGCGGGGTGGTCGTTCCCCACCCCGCGTTTCTTCCCATTCACTTTAGGCGGAATTACGTCATCACTCAGAGGGTAATTCATTACCCGTTTTACGGAGTTTTTATGTCAATAGATTGGAACTGGCGCATTTTTCTGCAACAAGCGCCCTTCGGCAATACCACTTATTTGGGCTGGATTTGGAATGGATTTCAGGTCACTGTCGCACTGTCAATTTGCGCATGGATCATCGCCTTCTTCGTCGGTTCTCTGTTCGGTATCTTACGAACCGTCCCCAATCGCGTCCTATCAGGCATTGGTACGTGTTACGTTGAGTTATTCCGTAACGTCCCATTGATCGTTCAGTTCTTCATCTGGTATCTGGTGGTTCCTGAATTACTGCCGGAAAATATCGGCATGTGGTTTAAATCTGAACTGGCGCCGGACGTGCAATTCTTCACCTCATCTGTGATTTGTCTCGGTTTGTTCACCGCTGCCCGCGTATGCGAGCAGGTGCGTGCTGCGATTCAGTCACTGCCAAGCGGGCAACGCAATGCGGGACTGGCGATGGGTCTGACCCTGCCACAAACCTACCGTTATGTGCTTTTGCCAAATGCTTATCGCGTGATTGTGCCGCCGATGACTTCTGAGATGGTCAACCTTGTTAAAAACTCCGCCATCGCCTCGACGATTGGTCTGGTCGATATGGCGGCACAGGCCGGTAAATTGCTGGATTACTCCGCGCATGCGTATGAGTCTTTCACTGCGATTACCCTGGCTTATGTTCTGATTAATGCCGTCATCATGCTGCTGATGCACTTTGTAGAACGGAAAGTCCGCCTGCCGGGCAACATGGGAGGTAAATAAGCATGCATGAATTTGACTGGAGTTCTGTTGGTCCCGGTCTGCCCTATCTGTGGCAAGGCATGGTCATTACGCTGAAGATTACGTCACTGGCGATTGTGGTGGGTATTTTATGGGGCACGTTGCTGGCGGTGATGCGTTTATCGACGTTTAAACCGATCAGCTGGTTTGCTTCGGCCTACGTCAATCTGTTCCGTGCCGTTCCGCTGGTGATGGTGTTGTTGTGGTTCTATCTGATTGTGCCGGGCTTTTTACAGAAAGTGCTCGGGCTGTCACCGAAAACCGATATCCGTCTGATTTCAGCGATGGTGGCATTTGCGCTGTTTGAAGCGGCCTACTATTCCGAGATCATCCGCGCAGGGATTATCAGTATCGCGCGCGGCCAGTCTTCTGCCGCACTGGCGCTGGGTATGACGCAGTGGCAGTCGATGAAGCTGGTTATATTGCCGCAGGCTTTCCGCGCCATGGTGCCGCTGCTACTGACACAGGCAATCGTATTATTCCAGGATACTTCGCTGGTGTACGTTCTGGGCCTCGCGGACTTCTTCCGCAGTGCATCCAACATTGGCGACCGCGACGGTACGCTGGTTGAGATGGTGCTGTTTGCAGGACTTATTTACTTTGTTATCAGCCTTTGTGCTTCCTTGCTGGTGCGTTATTTGAAGAAAAGGACCGTTTCATGATTTCACTGAAGAATGTTTCTAAATGGTACGGGCACTTTCAGGTGCTTACCGATTGCAGCACCGAAGTTAAAAAAGGTGAAGTTGTGGTGGTTTGCGGGCCTTCCGGCTCAGGTAAATCGACGCTGATCAAAACCGTTAACGGTCTGGAGCCGGTTCAGAAAGGCCAAATCCTGGTTAACGGCACGCCAGTGAATGATAAGAAAACCAATCTGGCGCAACTGCGTGCCAAAGTGGGCATGGTGTTCCAGCATTTTGAATTGTTCCCGCACCTTTCTATCATTGATAACCTGACGCTGGCACAGGTCAAGGTCCTGAAACGCGATAAAGCCGCAGCAAAAGACAAAGGCCTGAAATTACTGGATCGCGTCGGTTTATCCGCACATGCCAATAAGTTTCCGGGTCAGCTTTCCGGTGGTCAGCAGCAGCGTGTGGCGATTGCCCGTGCGTTATGTATGGATCCTATCGCCATGTTGTTTGACGAACCGACTTCTGCGCTTGATCCGGAAATGATCAACGATGTGCTGGACGTGATGGTTGAACTGGCAAACGAAGGCATGACGATGATGGTGGTCACACACGAAATGGGCTTCGCCCGTAAAGTGGCTAACCGCGTGATTTTCATGGATGAAGGTAAAATTGTGGAAGATCGTAATAAAGACGATTTCTTCAATAATCCGGAATCAGACCGTGCGCGTGATTTCCTGGCGAAAATCCTGCACTGATCAGACTAGTTCCAGCAACAGGAACAAATCAGCCCCGCATTTGCGGGGCTGATTATTGATAATCAAGGCTCAAACGGACGGCGCGTAAACTCTGTATGGCCGCACTTAGGACATTTGCTCAGAATTTCCGGCGTATACACCGCTAAATTGAAATGACAGTTTTCACAGACCAGATTCCCCAGCCCGACCACTTCCCCGCTGTGATAAATCCCGTGATGGCTGACATCTTTAAACACTTCTTTCCATTCCAGCTGGGTTTTGTCGGTCATATCCGCCAGCTCTTTCCACAGGCTTTCTTTAATCACCCGCATAAATACGCTGTCCGTGCCGTCATCTTCAGCTTCTGCTACTGCCTGCTGATTTTCAGAATAACTGCGCGCAAACTCATGCAGATCGCGTCTTACCGCTGACGTTAGCTGTTCAATCTGGATTTCAGACAGTTTGCCTTCGTTTTGCAGCTCAATACGGGCATCCTGAACCAGCGCGCTGATATCACGTTCCCCATTTTTTAACCGTTCAGTGAGTGAAGCCACCAGCTGGCGGTAAGATTGCGTAATATTGCTCATAATTTCCTCTCCTTGAACTGACGTGATCATTTGCCCGACGAAAGCGCATTGACTTTATTTTAGCCGTAAATCCCTGATCCGTTGCGCAGATTATGTCGTGCCGGCTCGCAGATTATGAATATTGCGCCAATAGCGGACAGAAATCCCCTTTAGCCTTCGCTGGGTGTTGTTGCACCATCCGCTTATCAGCTATGCTATGCGGATCTTTTGATTAAAACTTTTTGAGCTACAGGCGTAGCTGTTTTCACTCACAGGACCACCGGCCGCCATGCAAGAGCAATACCGTCCAGAAGACATCGAGTCACACGTTCAGCTTCACTGGCAAGAGAAGCAAACCTTCAAAGTTACCGAACAGCCTGGCAAGGAGAAATACTATTGCCTCTCCATGTTGCCTTACCCGTCGGGTCGTCTCCATATGGGACACGTGCGCAACTACACCATCGGTGACGTGATTTCCCGTTATCAGCGTATGCTCGGCAAAAACGTTCTGCAGCCAATCGGCTGGGATGCTTTCGGCCTGCCTGCTGAAGGTGCTGCGGTGAAAAACAACACTGCGCCTGCTCCGTGGACGTACGAAAACATCGAATACATGAAGAACCAGCTTAAATTGCTGGGCTTCGGCTATGACTGGGATCGCGAAGTGGCGACCTGCAAACCGGATTATTATCGCTGGGAACAATGGTTCTTCACCAAGCTGTATGAAAAAGGCATGGTTTATAAGAAGACCTCCGCGGTGAACTGGTGCCCGCATGACCTGACCGTTCTGGCGAACGAACAGGTTATCGATGGCTGCTGCTGGCGTTGTGATACCAAAGTAGAACGCAAAGAAATTCCTCAGTGGTTTATCAAAATCACCGATTACGCCGATCAGCTGCTTAACGATCTGGACACGCTGGAAAGCTGGCCAGAGCAGGTTAAGACCATGCAGCGTAACTGGATTGGCCGTTCCGAAGGCGTGGAAATCACTTTTGACGTGGCAGACAGCGACGAAAAAGTGACGGTTTACACCACCCGTCCGGACACCTTCATGGGCGCGACTTATGTCGCCGTGGCTGCGGGTCATCCGCTGGCGCAACAGGGTGCACAAAACAATCCTGCCCTGACCGATTTCATCGATGAATGCCGCAATACCAAAGTTGCCGAAGCAGAAATGGCTACAATGGAGAAAAAAGGCATGGCAACCGGTCTGTTTGCTATTCACCCGCTGTCTGGTGAAAAGCTGCCAATCTGGGTCGCTAACTTCGTTCTGATGGAATACGGCACCGGCGCCGTGATGGCCGTTCCAGGTCACGACCAGCGTGACTGGGAATTCGCCACTAAATACGACCTGCAAATTAAACCGGTTATCCTGAATCTTGATGGCAGCCAGCCTGACGTCAGCGCAGAAGCGATGACAGAGAAAGGCACGCTGTTCAATTCAGGCGAATTTGACGGTCTGAGCCACGAAGACGGCTTTAATGCCATTGCCGACAAACTGGTTGCTCAGGGCGTAGGTCAGCGCAAAGTCAACTACCGCCTGCGCGACTGGGGTGTTTCCCGTCAGCGTTACTGGGGTGCACCAATCCCGATGATCACGCTGGAAGACGGTACCGTTATTCCTACACCAGAAGATCAACTGCCGGTTATTCTGCCGGAAGACGTCGTAATGGATGGCATCACCAGCCCGATCAAAGCCGATCCTGAGTGGGCGAAAACCACCGTGAACGGTATCCCGGGTCTGCGTGAAACCGACACCTTCGATACCTTCATGGAATCTTCCTGGTATTACGCGCGTTACACCTGCCCGCAATATGACGAAGGTATGCTGGATCCGGCTGCTGCCAACTACTGGCTGCCGGTTGATCAGTATGTCGGTGGTATCGAACACGCCATCATGCACCTGATGTATTTCCGCTTCTTCCACAAACTGATGCGTGACGCAGGTCTGGTCGATTCTGACGAACCGGCAAAACGTCTGCTGTGTCAGGGTATGGTTCTGGCTGACGCCTTCTACCACACCGGCAGCAACGGCGAACGTATCTGGGTTTCTCCGACGGATGCCACGGTTGAGCGTGACGAAAAAGGCCGTATCACTAAAGCCACCGATCCGCAGGGCCGCGAGCTGGTTTATGCCGGCATGAGCAAGATGTCCAAGTCTAAAAACAACGGCATCGACCCGCAGGTGATGGTAGATAAATACGGCGCCGATACCGTGCGTCTGTTTATGATGTTCGCTTCACCGGCTGAAATGACGCTGGAATGGCAGGAATCAGGCGTCGAAGGGGCAAACCGCTTCCTGAAACGCGTCTGGAAACTGGCCTTCGAGCACACTGCAAAAGGCGCTACCGTTGCTCTGGACGCAGCTTCTCTGAACGAAGCGCAAAAAGATCTGCGTCGCGACCTGCACAAAACGATCGCTAAAGTGACCGATGATATCGGCCGTCGTCAGACCTTCAACACCGCTATTGCAGCCGTGATGGAGCTGATGAACAAACTGGGGCGTGCTCCGCAAGAGACCGAACAGGATCGTGCGTTGCTGCAGGAAGCGTTGCTGGCGGTTGTGCGTATGCTTTATCCGTTCACTCCACACGTTTGCTTCACCCTCTGGCAGTCACTGAAAGGTGAAGGCGATGTCGATACCGCGCCGTGGCCACAGGCTGACGAAAAGGCAATGGTTGAAGACTCTAAGCTGGTCGTGGTACAGGTGAACGGTAAAGTGCGTGCTAAAATCACCGTAGCCGCTGATGCTACCGAGCAGCAAGTGCGCGAGCGTGCGGCAGAAGAGCATTTGGTCGCAAAATATCTGGATGGGGTTACGGTTCGCAAAGTAATCTACGTCCCGGGCAAACTTCTTAACCTTGTTGTAGGTTGAGTCAAGGAGGATCTGTGCGACATCCCTTAGTGACACTGCTGCTGACCGCCGCAGTTATGGTGACAGCAGGTTGCGGATTCCATTTACGTGGAAAAACCAACGTTCCCGACGAACTGCAAACAATCGTTTTAGACAGTGGGGATCCGTATGGTCCGATGACTCGTAATATCAGGACTCAGCTGCGCCTCAGCAATGTGACCATTGTTGATGATCCAACCAAACAGCAGCGTAAGGATATTCCTTCGCTGCGCGTGGGTGCAGAGTCAGTAGGTCAAAGTACCGCGTCGATCTTCCAGGACGGTAAAACCGCTGAGTACCAGATGGAAATGAATCTGAATGCAACCGTACTGATGCCGGGTAAAGATATTTACCCAATCCACGTGAAAGTGTTCCGTTCGTTCTTTGACAACCCGTTAACGGCGCTGGCAAAAGATAACGAGCAGGACATCATTATCGATGAAATGCGTCAGCAGGCTGCACAGCAACTGATCCGTAAGTTGCTGACCGTTCATGCGTCTGAACTGCATAAAGCTGAAGATGTCGGCGGACGTGAGGTAGAAGTCATTTCTACCAGTACATCCGCTGCCAGCAAGTCGTCTGAGGATACCAAAGAGGTACCACCAACGACGTCGTCCAGCACGTCTGTAAAATGATCCGAGTTTATCCGGAACAACTTGCCGCGCAGCTCCGTGAGGGGCTGCGCGCTTGTTATGTGTTATGTGGCAACGATCCTTTGTTGCTGCAGGAAAGTCAGGACAGCATCCGCAAAGCGGCGCAGCTGGCTAATTTCGAAGAGCATTACACCTTTATCATCGATAACCATACTGAATGGGAATCAATCTTCAGCATCTGCCAGGCGCTCAGCCTTTTCGCCAGCCGTCAGACCCTGATGCTTATCCTGCCCGAAAATGGTCCGACAGCGCCGGTTGCCGAACAACTCCTTAAACTCACGACGTTATTGCATGATGACATCCTGCTGCTGTTACGCGGAACTAAGCTGACCAAAGCTCAGGAAAACAGTGCATGGTTTAAAGCGCTGAGTGACAAAGGCGTTTTCGTCAGTTGCCAGACGCCCGAACAGGCTCAGTTGCCGCGCTGGGTTTCACGCCGTGCGAAAGAGTTATCTCTGGAGCTTGATGAGCCCGCCAACCAGCTTTTGTGTTACTGCTATGAAGGCAACCTTCTGGCGTTAGCGCAGTCTCTGGAGCGCCTCTCCCTGCTTTATCCAGATGGTAAACTCACGCTGCCACGCGTGGAAGAAGCCGTGAATGATGCTGCGCATTTTACGCCATATCACTGGCTGGATGCTCTGCTTGCGGGGAAAAGTAAACGTGCCTGGCACATTTTGCGTCAGCTGCAACAGGAAGACAGCGAGCCGGTTATTTTACTGCGCACCGTGCAACGTGAACTTCTGATGCTGTTGAATCTGAAACGTAAAATGGATAACACGCCACTCCGCACATTGTTTGATCAGCAAAAAGTCTGGCAAAATCGCCGGGCACTGGTGACACAGGCACTGCAACGCTTATCGCTAGCGCAACTTTCTCAGGCCGTAGGTTTACTGACTCAAATGGAGATTACGCTAAAACAAGATTACGGTCAGTCAGTCTGGTCGGAGCTTGAAAGCCTCTCCATGCTATTATGTGGAAAACCATTACCCACCCATTTCGCTGGTTTGGGTTCGTATTGAAGTCAGGTATCCGTTATGCCGCGTAACACCTCTCTTACTTGTTCCTCCGGCCCAGCACCGTTGCTGGCCTTTTTTGGCGGCACCTTCGATCCGATCCATTACGGTCATCTGAAACCGGTGGCCAGTCTGGCGAAAATCGCCGGCTTTAATCAGGTGATCCTACTGCCCAATAATGTCCCGCCGCATCGTCCGCAGCCCGAGGCCACGGCGCAACAACGCCTGCTGATGGTTGAGCTTGCCGTCGCCGCCGATCCGCTGTTTTCTGTTGATCCCCGCGAACTGATTGTGGATACGCCCTCCTACACCATCGAGACACTTGCAACGTTACGTAAAGAACATGGCGATGATTGCCCGCTGGCGTTTATCATTGGGCAGGATTCATTGCTGACGTTGCATAAATGGCACCGCTGGGCGTCACTGCTGGATTTCTGTCATCTGGTGGTGATGGCGCGTCCGGGATACAAAGAGCGTCTCGATACGCCAGAATTACAGAAATGGTATGACGCCCACCGGGTGACTGATGCTGAAAAGCTGAAACAGAAACCCTGCGGATTCATTTATCAGGCCAATACGCCCCTGCTGGATATTTCAGCGACAGAAATCCGGGAACGGCGCCATGCGGGGCTAGATTGCTCAGATTTACTGCCAGCAGCGGTTGAGCACTATATTGAATCGCAGGGCTTGTACCGCCAGTAGCGAACGCGTGCTATACTGCGCCGCTTAATTTCGGCTCTCGATAACGCTACGTGACTCACCAATACAATGTATTGATTGTTAAACGTTTTAGGCTGTTTTCCTGATAACCGCTATGTTTATCCATCATGAGACTGATTGTCGCTTCGGTGCCGCACCGGTGAACGTCTTGTGGTGTCAATTGTTTCAAACATCCCCAGGGGGAACCTTTGCAAGGTAAAGCGCTCCAAGATTTTGTTGTCGATAAAGTCGACGACCTGAAAGCACAAGACATCATTGCTATTGATGTTAAAGGTAAATCAAGCATCACTGACTGCATGATTATTTGTACCGGCACATCAAGCCGCCATGTTATGTCCATCGCCGGGCATTTGGTTGAAGAAATCAAAGCCGTCGGTCTCGATGCGATGGGCGTGAAAGGCATCAACGAAGCTGACTGGGTCGTTGTCGATCTGGGCGAAGTGATCGTTCATGTTATGCAGGAAGAAAGCCGTCAGTTGTATGAGCTTGAGAAACTCTGGGGCTGATGCGTGAAGCTGCAACTTGTCGCCGTCGGCACTAAAATGCCTGACTGGGTACAAACCGGTTTTAACGATTATCTGCACCGCTTTCCTAAAGACATGCCGTTTGAACTGACTGAGGTTCCGGCAGGGAAGCGCGGGAAAAACGCTGATATCAAACGCATTCTTGAGAAAGAAGGCGAGCTGATGCTGGCCGCGGTCGGAAAAGGGAATCGCATCGTGACGCTGGATATTCCAGGGACACCGTGGGAAACCCCGCAACTGGCGCAGCAACTGGAACGCTGGAAACAGGACGGACGTAATGTCAGTCTGCTGATCGGCGGTCCGGAAGGATTAGCTCCGGCCTGCAAGGCGGCGGCGGAACAGAGCTGGTCGCTCTCTCCGTTGACACTTCCTCACCCGCTGGTTCGGGTTCTGGTCGCGGAAAGTCTTTACCGTGCCTGGAGTATTACCACTAATCATCCATACCACCGCGAATAACGGGTGGTGAATGTCAGCAACATGAATTAAGTAGTGGGATGAAAATAGATCGTAACCCTTTTCGCGACTATACGGCTGAATCAGCCCTCTTTGTGCGCCGTGCACTGGTGGCGTTCATCGGCATTCTGCTACTTAGCGGTGTCCTGGCCTTCAATCTCTATAACCTGCAAATCGTCCGGTTTCAGGATTACCAAACCCGTTCCAACGATAACCGCATCAAGCTGGTGCCGATTGCGCCAAGCCGCGGGATTATCTATGACCGCAACGGCACCCCGCTGGCGCTGAACCGGACTATTTATCAGCTGGAACTGGTGCCGGAAAAGGTTGACGATTTGCAGGCCACGCTCGAAGGCCTCAGACCGATTGTTGATCTCACCGATGAAGATATCGAAAACTTTAAGAAAGAACGTCAGCGCTCGCGGCGTTTCACTTCAATTGCGGTAAAAACAGCCCTGACCGAAGTTCAGGTCGCGCGTTTCTCCGTGAACCAGTTCCATTTCCCCGGCGTTGAAGTCAAAGGCTATCAGCGTCGCTATTATCCTTACGGCTCTGCACTGACGCACGTGATCGGCTACGTGTCGAAAATTAACGACCGCGACGTAGAACGTCTGGATAAAGACGGCATTCTCGCCAACTACGCGGCGACGCACGACATTGGTAAGCTCGGCATTGAGCGTTATTACGAAGATACCCTGCACGGTAAAACCGGCTACGAAGAGGTTGAAGTTAATAACCGCGGCCGCGTTATCCGCCAGCTTCACGAAGAACCGCCTCAGGCGGGGAAAGATACTTACCTGACTATCGACCTGCCTTTGCAGCAATACATTGAAGTGTTGCTGACCGGCAGCCGCGCCGCCGTGGTGGTGACCGATCCACGCGATGGGGCGATCCGCGCGCTGGTGTCTAACCCAAGTTATGATCCGAACCTGTTTGTGGATGGCATCTCCAGTAAGGATTACAGCGGTCTTCTTAACGACCCGAACAAACCGCTGATTAACCGTACCACACAGGGTGTTTACCCGCCGGCCTCGACCGTGAAACCGTACATTTCGGTTTCAGCACTGACTTCGGGCGTAATCACTAAAAACACGTCGCTGTTCGATCCGGGCTGGTGGCAGTTGCCGGGCTCAGACAAGCGTTATCGCGACTGGAAACACTGGGGTCATGGTCGTCTGAACGTCACCAAAGCACTTGAGGAATCGGCTGATACCTTCTTCTATCAGGTGGCTTATGATATGGGCATAGACCGTCTTTCCGAGTGGATGGGCAAATTTGGTTACGGACACTACAGCGGCATCGATTTATCGGAAGAACGCAGCGGTAATATGCCAAACCGTGACTGGAAGTTTAAACGCTTCAAAAAGCCGTGGTATCAGGGCGACACCATTCCGGTCGGTATCGGTCAGGGCTACTGGACAGCAACTCCGGTCCAAATCATGAAGGCCATGACCACGCTGATTAATGACGGCAATGTCAAAACACCGCATTTACTGCTGAGTACCAAAGTTGACGGGCAGCTCGTGCCTTATAAGCAACAGGAAACCACGCAAATTGGTGATATCCATTCCGGCTATTGGGAAATTGCCAAAGACGGGATGTACGGCGTAGCTAACCGTCCAAACGGGACTGCGCGCAAATATTTTGCTGATGCGCCTTACAAAGCAGCGGCCAAATCGGGGACAGCACAAGTTTACGGTTTGAAAGCCAATGAAATCTATAATGCGCATAAAATCGCTGAGCATCTGCGTGACCATAAGCTGATGACCTCTTTCGCACCGTACGATAAACCGACCGTGGCCGTGGCCGTGGTGCTGGAGAACGGCGGTGCAGGTCCGGCAGTGGGGACTATTTCCCGCCAGATACTCGACCATATTTTACTGGGCGACAATACGACACAATTACCGGCTGACGCGCCAGCGCCGCCGGGAACCGAAGGTGATTAACCGTCAATGACTGAGAACCAACAGAAAAGATCATTGTGGTCGAAAATGCATATCGACCTGACGATGTTGCTGATCATACTTGCGCTGCTGACGTACAGTGCGTTTGTCATGTGGAGCGCCAGCGGTCAGGACATGGGCATGATGGAACGTAAAATCGGCCAGATACTGATGGGTCTGGTGATCATGCTGGTCATGGCGCAAATCCCGCCGCGCGTTTATGAAAGCTGGGCGCCCTATCTTTATATCTTCTGCGTCTTCCTGTTAGTGCTGGTAGATGCCTTCGGCAGTATCAGTAAAGGTGCACAGCGCTGGCTGGATCTGGGGATTATCAAATTCCAGCCGTCGGAACTGGCGAAGATCGCCGTGCCGTTAATGGTCGCGCGCTTTATTAACCGCGACGTCTGTCCGCCGTCACTGAAAAATACCGCTATCGCACTGGCGCTGATCTTCATCCCTACCCTGCTGGTGGCCGCGCAGCCCGATCTCGGCACCTCGATTCTGATTGCCGCCTCAGGTCTGTTTGTGCTGTTTCTTTCCGGTATGAGCTGGAAACTAATCGCCGTCGCCGCCATTCTGGTTGCCGCGTTTATCCCGATTTTGTGGTTCTTCCTGATGCACGATTATCAGCGTGACCGTGTGATGATGCTCCTCGATCCGGAAAGCGATCCGCTGGGAGCCGGCTATCATATTATTCAGTCGAAAATTGCTATCGGTTCGGGCGGACTATCCGGTAAAGGCTGGCTGCACGGTACGCAGTCACAGCTGGAATTCCTGCCTGAACGACACACCGACTTTATCTTTGCCGTACTGGCCGAAGAACTGGGCCTGATTGGCGTGCTGGTGCTGCTGGGGCTGTACCTGTGCCTGATCATGCGTGGTCTGGTGATCGCCGCCAATGCGCAAACAACTTTCGGCCGTGTCATGTCCGGCGGACTGATGCTGATTCTGTTCGTTTATGTCTTTGTTAACATCGGCATGGTCAGTGGTATTGTCCCGGTAGTTGGGGTACCTTTGCCTCTGGTCAGCTATGGCGGGTCAGCACTCATCGTGCTAATGGCAGGGTTTGGTATCGTCATGTCGATACATACTCATCGAAAAATGTTGTCAAAAAATTTATAGAGGTGAGCAATGCGTAAGGAGTGGCTTGGAGCTGTCATTATCGGTTTGCTGTTAAGTGGTTGCGCCACTGAAGATACCCAGCAACAACAACCGGCACCGCAACAAGCCTATAACGGCCCTGTGGTGGAAATCGGCGGGGCTGATCCGCGTTACGAACCTTATAATCAGGGCACGATGCAGGATTATACCGTCAACGGTAAAACCTATAAGATCATCAAAGACCCGTCTAACTTCTCTCAGGTCGGTCAGGCTGCCTGGTACGGTCAGGAAAATGGCGGCAATACCACGGCAATAGGTGAAGAATTCGACCCGAGTGCCATGACCGCCGCGCACCCGACACTGCCGATCCCAAGCTATGTTCGCGTCACCAACATGGCAACAGGTCGTATGCTGGTTGTGCGTGTTAACGACCGTGGTCCTTATGTGCCGGGCAAAATAATTGACCTGTCACAGGCAGCCGCAGATCGCCTGAACCTGACCAACAGCACTAAAGTCCGTATCGACTTCATCAATGTGGCGCAAGACGGCACATTGTCCGGACCGGGTACGATTGGTACGACTGTCGCTAAACAATCTTATGCCCTGCCGTCACGTCCAAGTTTAGGTGCCAGCAGCATGGGCACGCCGACGCTGAGCACTCAACCGGTCGATACTTCAGATGTGCGTCCGATCAGCAACAGCACCCTGAGTAATCCGAATGCTGCGCCACTAACCAATGACGAAGATAACAACGCCGCCGTAGCCCCTGCGCCAGCAGCGACCACGATGTCCGGTAACAGCAGCGGCGGCGGATTTCTGAGTGCGCCAACACCTCTGCGTCAGGGGGTGTTAGAAGGCAGCGAACCTGTAGCAGCAGCACCGGTTGCTGTCGCCAGTGCCGCGCCGGTTGCAGCAACTGCGGCTTCCGCAGCGCCTGCGCATACCACTGCCGTTCCTTCCTCGGGATTTATGGTGCAGGTTGGCGCACTGAGTAATCCTCAGAATGCGCAACTGTGGCAAAAAAGCCTCAGCCAGCGTTTCTCTGTACCCGGTAAAGTACAGGCCAATGGCAGCACCTATCGCGTGCAGCTTGGTCCGTTCAGCACCCGCCAGCAGGCCGAAGAGCTGAAACAGCGACTGGCCAGCGAAGCCCAGCAGCAGTCTTTCGTCACTGCCAGCATGTAATTTAGAAATACGGGGCTGCGGCCCCGTTTTTATCAGTGCTCTGTCTTATAAGGGCTCTGTCTTATAAGTAAAAATCAGTAAGCGCCGGTAATCGAAGATGTCTGACTTATGACTCTTCTGCTATAGTGGCGCACGTTTATCACTTACTCCCACGGATGTTGTTGTCCCGATCATGAAACTTGTAAATACTTCACGTTTAGTCAAAAGCCTCGCATTTGGCACCGTAATCACTTTAAGTGCAGCGTCCGCCTATGCCGACGATGTTAATTTAAAAACAATGATCCCTGGCGTTCCGCAAATTGATGCTGAAGCCTATGTCCTGATCGACTACAACTCCGGTAAAGTTCTGGCAGAAATGAATGCCGACGCACGCCGCGACCCTGCCAGCCTGACAAAAATGATGACCAGTTATGTGATTGGTCAGTCCATCAAAGCCGGCAAAATCTCCCCAACTGATATCGTGACCGTCGGTCAGGACGCCTGGGCAACCGGCAATCCGGTGTTCAAAGGCTCTTCCCTGATGTTCTTAAAACCAGGCGATCGCGTGCCGGTTTCTGAACTGAACCGCGGGATTATCCTGCAATCAGGTAACGACGCCTGTGTGGCGATGGCCGACCATGTCGCCGGCAGCCAGGACGCTTTCGTCGCCATCATGAACAACTACGTGAACGCGCTGGGTCTGAAAAATACCCATTTCGGTACCGTTCATGGTCTTGATGCCGCCGGTCAGTACAGCTCCGCCCGTGATATGGCGCTGATTGGTCAGGCGCTGATCCGTGATGTGCCGGAAGAATACGCCACCTATAAAGAGAAAGAATTCACCTTCAATAATATCCGCCAGATGAACCGTAATGGTTTGCTGTGGGATAACAGTCTGAATGTTGACGGCATTAAAACCGGTCACACCGATTCAGCAGGTTACAATCTGGTAGCTTCCGCGACTGAAGGCCAGATGCGTCTGATCTCTGCCGTGATGGGCGGTCACACCTACAAAGGTCGTGAAGTTGAAAGTAAAAAGCTGCTGACCTGGGGCTTCCGCTTCTTCGAAACGGTTTCTCCGCTGAAAGCCGGGAAAGAGTTTGCCTCTGAGCCAGTCTGGTTTGGCGATACCGACCGTGTGGCGCTGGGTGTCGAGAAAGATGCATACCTGACCATCCCGCGTGGCCGTATGAAAGACCTGAAAGCCAGCTACGTGCTGAACACTCCTGAACTGCACGCGCCGTTGCAGAAAAATCAGGTGGTTGGCTCAATCAACTTCCAGCTTGATGGTAAAACCATTGATGAGCGCCCTCTGGTGGTGATGAACGAAGTGAAAGAAGGCGGCTTCTTTGGTCGCATCGTGGATTACATCAAATTGATGTTCCACCACTGGTTCGGTTAAGTGGCTGCTTGAAAAAGTTTGCAACAATCCCCATATAAACGGTATAGATTATGGCTCCCGCTACGGCGGGAGTTATACTTTCAGAGACAAAACTTAATACGCTGTACAACACGCTGGAGTGCACATGAAAACCAAACTGAACGAACTGCTCGAATTCCCTTGTCCCTTTACTTACAAAGTAATGGGCCTGGCACAACCCGAGCTGGTGGACCAGGTTGTGGAAGTCGTGCAACGCCATGCGCCTGGTGACTACAATCCTCAGGTAAAACCGAGCAGTAAAGGGAATTATCACTCCGTTTCTATTACGATCACTGCCACCCACATCGATCAGGTCGAGACCCTGTACGATGAGCTGGGCAATATCGAAATTGTCCGCATGGTGCTGTAAGCCCTTTCTGACCGATACGCGCGGGAGCCACAACACTGTCGCGCGTTTTCCCCTTCCCTGACTGCCGATAACTGCCGTGCAACCACATAACCCGCAAGAACGTATCGTACTGCGCCAGCTTGGCCTTCAGCCTTATGAGCCCGTTTCTCTGGCCATGCACCACTTCACTGAACACCGTAACGCTGACTCGCTTGATGAGATCTGGCTGGTTCAGCATCCGCGTGTCTTTACGCAGGGTCAGGCGGGCAAAGCTGAACATGTTCTGATGCCCGGCGATATTCCGGTTATCCAGAGTGATCGCGGCGGTCAGGTGACGTATCACGGTCCCGGTCAGCAGGTGATGTACGTGATGGTGGATCTCAAGCGCAAAAAGCTCGGCGTCCGTCAGCTGGTCACAGCTATCGAACAAACGGTGGTGGATACGCTGGCGCATTTCTCTATCGACGCTTATCCGCGTGCCGACGCGCCGGGTGTCTATGTCGATGGCAAGAAGATTTGTTCGCTTGGTCTGCGCATTCGCAAAGGCTGTTCGTTACACGGTCTGGCGCTGAATATTGATATGGATCTGGAGCCGTTCCACCGGATCAATCCCTGCGGATATGCTGGTCTCGAAATGACTCAGGCCAGTCTGGAAAAGCCGGGTTTAACAGTCGATCAGGTCATGCCTGTTCTGGTGAAATCCTTTAACCATCGCCTTGATTATCAGCAGGTTGATTATCTGCCGTGGCAGATTGAACACTATTCCTCTTCAGCGGAATGATTTTCATCGATTCAAAACTGCGTCATAAAACCTGCTGCGAAAAAATATTTACACACCATTAACACTCTCTCTCCGGCTGGGGGTGTTTGTGGAAAAAGCTAATATTTTCAATCCACTGGAATCATTACAGGGTTGGTTTTTCGAGAATTATTCTTGTTTAAGGTTAAATAATTGCAGCATTTAGCACTTCAGGCCATGACGAAGGGCTGAACGCAGGGATGCTTCAATGATATAATTTCCGCATTATTTCTACTTTTTTTGATGAATCAGCCAGTTCATTGAATGTCCTGAAAAAACTCGGGTAACGAGTGACAAACCTGGAAGCTGCGAGATTATGAGTAAACCGATTCAGATGGAACGCGGCGTCAAATACCGCGATGCAGACAAGATGGCGTTAATCCCGGTAAAAACCGTGGTCAGTGACCGGCAGGAAATGTTACGTAAGCCGGCATGGATGAAAATCAAATTACCTGCCGACTCAACGAAAATTCAGGGCATTAAATCAGCGCTGCGCAAGAACGGCCTGCATTCTGTCTGTGAAGAAGCGGCTTGTCCTAACCTTTCCGAATGCTTCAACCACGGCACCGCGACCTTCATGATCCTGGGCGCTATTTGTACCCGTCGCTGCCCGTTCTGCGACGTGGCACATGGTCGTCCGACCGCACCAGACACCAATGAGCCAGAAAAACTGGCGCAAACCATCTCGGATATGGGTCTGCGTTATGTGGTTATCACCTCTGTTGACCGTGATGATCTGCGCGACGGCGGTGCTCAGCACTTTGCTGATTGTATTACGGCAATCCGCGCGAAAAACCCGACCATCAAAATCGAAACGCTGGTACCGGATTTCCGTGGCCGTATGGATCGCGCACTGGACATTCTTAACGCCAGCCCGCCGGATGTGTTTAATCACAATCTGGAAAACGTGCCACGCGTTTACCGCCAGGTTCGTCCTGGCGCGAATTACGAATGGTCACTGACCTTGCTGCAACGCTTTAAAGAAGCGCATCCGGAAATCCCTACCAAATCTGGTCTGATGGTCGGTCTGGGTGAAACCAACGAAGAAATCATCGAAGTGATGCGCGACCTGCGTCGCCACGGTGTGACCATGCTGACGCTCGGCCAGTATTTACAGCCAAGCCGTCACCATTTGCCGGTACAACGTTACGTGAGCCCGGAAGAGTTTGACCAGATGAAAGAAGCGGCGATGGAAATGGGCTTCACCCATGCAGCCTGCGGTCCGTTCGTGCGTTCTTCTTATCACGCCGATCTGCAAGCCAAAGGCTTAGAAGTTAAATAAAGTCTTACGTGGTGCTCCGGCACTGCGTTTAATATTTTGTTACTTCTTATCGCCGAAAACAAAAAAGGTTGTTCGTGAGAACAACCTTTTTTCATGCCCGGAAAACGTGATTGAGTCAGACTCAGTCTTTGTGCTCTACGCGCTCAGCCGGTTTAGCTTCTGCTGTTTTTTCAGCAGCTGCCGGAGCCGGATCATCATTCATGGCTTTCTTGAAGCCACGCAGTGCTGCACCCAGGTCGCCGCCCAGAGAACGCAGTTTGCTGGTACCGAACAACAGAACGATCAGCACGCCGACCACCAACAATTTAGTAATACTTAGACCTTCCATACATACCTTCTTTACACTGAGTGCTGGAAAACAGCAGTGACAATTTGTCGCTATTAACGGCCATTCGCGACGTTAATACAACCCGAAAATGTAACAGAACGGATCCAGAACTGTTCGCATTATGACCATAGTGAGGTATTATGAGCGTGAATAGCCTGCTCATAAAGTAATTCTGTCTTTATTTACAGCAAAACCACTTCGTCTTTGATTTCGACCCGTTTTACACGCCCGATTAGCCCGCCCGACCATGCGATGTTTGAGGCGAAGAAAAACGGGCGGAACCGGGTTGAAATAGCAGAGTAAAACTATCGCTTTCCCGTGTTCTGCCCGCCGTTATCAGATGAAGCGGCTCAGGAATGCCTGCGTGCGAGGATGCTGAGGATTCACCAGCACCTCATCTGCCGCGCCCTGCTCAACCACCACTCCGCGATCCATAAACACCACTCGGTCCGCTGCTTCTTTCGCAAAACCGATTTCATGGGTGACCACAATCATGGTCAGCCCCTGCTGCGCCAGATCGCGCATAGTCGCAAGCACCTCGCCCACCAGTTCAGGGTCAAGCGCTGAAGTCGGTTCATCAAACAACATCAGTTTAGGTTTCACTGCCAGCGCACGGGCAATCGCGACGCGCTGTTGTTGTCCGCCGGAAAGATGGCGCGGATACGCATCGGCCTTATCGCTCAGTCCGACCTTTTGCAGCAACTCACGGGCATATTTCTCTGCGTCCTGACGGCTTTCTTTATGCACGCCGACCGGGGCTTCAATAATGTTTTGCAGTACGGTCATGTGCGGATAAAGATTGAATTGCTGAAACACCATGCCGATATCCCGGCGCTGGCGCGCAATCGCCCGTTCAGGCAATTTATGCAAACGATCGCCGCGCAGCTCATAACCGATTTGCTCACCGCCCACCATAATAGAGCCGCGATCGATATCTTCCAGATGATTAATACAGCGCAGGAATGTCGATTTACCTGAGCCTGACGGCCCGAGGATCACCACCACTTCGCTGGGTTTCACATCCAGATCAATGCCTTTCAGCACTTCATTATCGCCGTAACTTTTATGCACGTTACGGGCTGTCACCAGTGATGCCGGTTCGGATGACTGTGCGTCGGATAATAGTTGACTCATAAGTCCTCCTTTCGGGCCAGACCCGGCGAGTTAATGATCGGCGCGGTTTTTTCTTCCGCATTACCCTGACGTCGCTTCGCATTAGGCAACGTCCGGCGCGTACCCCGGGAATAATAGCGTTCTATCGCCGACTGTCCGAGATTGAGTAATGACGTGATAAACAGATACCAGATCACCGCCACCATCAGCATCGGTACCACTTCAAAGGTACGGTTATAGATGGTTTGCACCGAATACAGCAAATCACCCATGGCGATAACACTGACCAGCGACGTCGCTTTAATCATGCTGATCAGCTGATTACCGGTCGGAGGGATAATCGAACGCATCGCCTGCGGAATGATGATCCGGTGCAACGCGCGACCACGGCTCATGCCGAACGCCTGCGCAGTTTCCGCCTGACCGTTATCCACCGATAACAAACCGGCGCGGATGATTTCCGCCATATACGCCGCTTCGTTCAGCGCCAGACCGGCAATCGCTGCCGTCAGCGGCGTGATCAGATCATTGGTATTCCAGCTCAAATATTGCGGACCAAACGGGATACCGATCACCACCCGAGGGAACAGCGTCGACATGTTGTACCAGAACAGCAATTGCACCAGCAGCGGCGTACCGCGGAAGAACCAGATGTACAACCCTGCCAATCTTCGCAGCAGCATGCTGTCGGACAATCGGGCAATCGCCAGCATCAGGCCGATGAAAACACCGAGCACCATTGAGACCACGGTAAGGCCGAGCGTGACGCCCAGGCCTTTGATGACTGTGCCTTCCGTAAACCACTGCGCCACCACATGCCATTCGAAATTGGGATTGTGAGAGACAGCCCAGAGAACATCCGCGGCAATCAGCAGCACCACTATCCAGGCAATCCAGCGACCGTAATTTTGCGGTGCATGGGAAAACTCAACGTTACGTCGTGGATCCTGCGTATAGTCGTCCTTGACAGCCGGCGTTGAACTATACGTTTTATCAGTCATTTAGCCTGCGCCTTTGCCAGGTTGATGCCCGGTGCCGGGATCATATTGCCTTCCAGCCCCCATTTTTTCATGATGATGGCGTAAGTGCCGTTATCGAACAATTTCTGATAACCGGCAAGGATCGCATCACGCACTGGGGAGTCTTTTGCCACCACGGTGCCCTGGAAGATATCGCCAAATCCGTTGGATTTACCGGTGCCGGTCAGCTCAAGCTGGCCGTTGGCTTTTTCCACGAAATAGGTCAGCGGTGCCTGAGAAGAGAAGAACGCGTCGGAACGGTTTGAGCGCACAGCCAGAATTGACGTCGGCTGATCGCTGAAAGATTGCACCGTGACTGCCGGTTTACCGTCTTTCACACACACATCCGATTGCTTGCGGATAACCTGTTCAGCAGACCCGCCCGCCATGACAGCGATGCGTTTACCGCAGGTATCATCGAGAGAAGTGATCTTTTCCGGATTACCTTTGCGTACGCCGAACACCACGTATTCTTTCACAAAATCGATGAAATCATTTTTCGCCTGACGATCCGGATAATCACCAATCGGGCCGATGCCCATCTGGTAACGACCAGCCGCCATACCGCTGAGGATGCCAGATAAACCGCTCACGGAAGCATGTTCAATTTTCACACCTAACACTTCGGCCAGCGCGTGTGCCAGATCGGCGCTTGCACCGTCCAGACCGTTTGCGCCGGTGACGATTTCATACGGAGGGAATGACCCGTTGTTCACCGACGTCATCACGCCTGACTTTTGAATATCCGCAGGTAATTTAGCGTGGATCGCCGGATCCATCGTCTGCGTCGGGATGGTCACATTTTCAGCAGCCAGGGCATTCATGGAAGATACGGAAAGTAATGCAGCAGTCAGAACAGCAGCCTGACGTAATTTTTTTGCCATCATTCTCTTATTTCCTCTGTCGAAAAAGTCGGTCTGTGAGTTTATGAATGTTGTGTATTTATAGTGAGTGCCTTCCGTGGCGGGATTCCGGATGCTTCTTTTCGAAGCTTTTTCTATGGTTTTTTCTATGGCTATTAAAAACAGCTTTAGCCTTTTATTTATAAAACAAACGCATTCCCTGGTGAGGGCGCGGTACTGCATGAAATCAGTGGCCGCCGTTGAGATCCGGCAGCGAAATCAGTCCTGACGCAATTGCGGTAAACCAAAGCGTCGGTTTGCCAGCACCGGTAACACCTTGCGGGCATGTGCCAAACGATCTTTATCCAGTTCGGCAAACACCAGCGCCGGGGCTTCTGCTGCGCGGGCAATGGCCACACCCAGCGGATCGACCACCATACTGTTGCCGATATTACGCTCGCCACACTCGCCCACTGCCACCATATAAGTGGTGTTTTCCAGTGCGCGCGCCGTGACAAGCACTTCCCAATGCATTTCTTTCAGCGGGCCTTTCACCCACGCGGCAGGCAGAACCAGCACGTCTGCGCCATCCAGCACCAGACGCCGCGCCAGTTCCGGGAAACGCACGTCATAACAGGTCATCAGGCCGATGTTAAAACCGGCGACGTTGACCAGCGGCGGCACTTCATCGCCAGCCGTAACGTTTTTCGATTCCTGTGAAGAAAAGGCATCATAAAGATGCAGCTTCTGGTATTCAGAGATAATTTCGCCATTACGGATGGAAATCAGCACGTTATAGGCGCGACCATCCGGTGCGGGCGTGTGCACGCTCATCATAGTGGTCATCTGATTGCCACGGCTGGCGGCGACCAGCTGGCTGACAAACGGGCCATCCAGAGGTTGAGCCGCTTTCAAAACCAGATCCGGATCGGTGATGTCGCGCGCCAGAATGCCTTCCGGCAATACCAGTAAATCCGCGCCCGCTTCCAGCGATTTCGCCATCAGCGCAAGACAAGTTTCGACGTTCGCTTCCCATTCGCGGGAAACGGCAAACTGACCTAATGCAACTTTCATCTTTACTCCCCTGTCGCCTGAGAATTCAGGCAAGTGGTTAGATAGTATTAGCAAATTGCGGGAACAACTCCTGCGGTGTCAGGCGCTTAGCCGTCAGCCCCTGCGCATGTAATTCATGAGCAAAATCATCGATCATTTTCTCGTTGGCCGCGTAACCGTTTGCATTCCAGTTCGCGGGTAAATCGATGACCGTACGACGTAAATCGTCCAGCAACCACGGTGTGGTATCGGCATATTTAGCACGCTTATCCATCCAGACCTGATAAGAACGGTCGATAATTTCGCTCAGTGCCTGTGGTAACCACGGGTGTTCTTCGGCCAGTGCAGGTTTGATCGCCAGCAGGTGAATGCCAGGGATGTAACCGACGCGATTAAAATAGGCCAGTTCGGCGGCACGGAAATCCGGCTGGAACTGACGGAAACCGGAGTCAGGCTTGAAGAAACCGTCAGGCATGAAGGGCGTGAAAATCGCGTCCAGCCAGCCTTCCTGCAACAACTCCATCATCGGGCGCTCTTGCGGCACCGCTTCAATACGGCCCTCACGACCGAAACCTGCCAGACGATCCACAACCGGATGCGCTTCGGTCAGACGACCGACATACCAGTTCGCATCTTCAATGCCCACGCCTTCCAGCGCCAGCAACGTGCGGGTCCAGGTATTGCCGGAATCCTGCCAGCCGGTCAGTCCGATACGTTTGCCTGCCAACTGAGAAAGTTCGGTCAGCGGGCTGTCTTCGCGGGTGATAATGCAACGCTGGCGGAAACCACGCATCAGGAAATGCGGTATTGCCAGCAAATCAGATTCGCCCCGCGCGCGCCCTTGTGCGTAGCGGCTGAAAGAGACTTCACCCGCATCGTATTTATCGCTGCTGCCCAGATTATCGACCAGCGTACCCACGCGATCGATTTCAAGATTAAAGCCTTCCGGTTTGAGGTCGCCCAACGCCAGCGGCGTAAAATAATCCCAGTCACGAACTGCCAGCCTGATGGTAATCGTCACATCTGTCCCCTTAAGTGTCAGCATGGTTGATATGCAGAAAAACAACTGTGCGTTTACAAACCTTCCGGCAAACACACCAAATTCTTTTACGAAGGAGACCATCTTCATCGTAATGTGATTATTTTATCGCCTCCTCTGGCTAAGTTTGATACTAATGGCATAAATTAATATGTACAATAGATTCTTTGTTACTGAACAAAAGGCGAGAAAATGGCAGAAAACCCCTTCGAAAAAACGCTGGATGCACAATGGTTAGCGACGCAATTACAGGATCGTTCCATGCGGGGCATTGCAATTGAAACCGCGGCGATGATCCGCTCCGGCGTGATTGAAATCGGAACGCACCTGCCCGCCGTCCGCGAACTGGCACAGGCGCTGGGGGTCAGTCCGGCCACGGTATCCGCCGCCTGGGGGCAACTCCGCAGACAAAAAGTGATCGCCGGTCGCGGGCGTAACGGCGTCTGGGTGTGCGGGGACATGCTGTCGCCGAGACCGGCGCGGTTCGAGAAAATCGGCAATTTTGGCGAACATATCATTGCGGATCTGGCGCTGTCTTCGCCGGATCCTGAACTGCTGCCAAACCTGCTCGAAGCCATGCAACACGGCGTTGGCGCTGATAATCTCAACAGTTATCAGCGTGAGGCCATCGCGCCGTCTTTGCTTGAAGCGGCTAAACACGACTGGCCTTATGACGCGCCGGCGTTTATGTCTGCGGATGGGGGTTTTGACGGGATGAACCTGACGTTGCAAACCTTGCTGATGCAGGGTTCCGTGGTGGCTATCGAAGATCCGACCGCTACCCGTTTGCTGGATATGCTGGACAATCTGGGCGCGCAGGTCATTGCCGTGAAATGTGATGAATTCGGCCCGCTGCCGGAATCCCTGGCTCAGGCGCTGCTGAAAAATCCTTCCGCGTTTATTTATCAGCCCCGTACGCACTCACATTGCGGTCACGCCATCAATGCGGAACGTTATGCTGCGCTGGCGGAAATTCTCAGCCAGAGCAATACGCTGATCATTGAAGATGACGGCATCGGGCAATTGTCCTGTCATCCGCCGCTCAGTATGGGCAGTCGCCTGCCTGACCGGACGGTGCATGTCCGCTCCTATTCCAAAGCTTACGGGCCGGATTTGCGGCTGGCTGTTATTTCAGGATCGAAAGATTTAATCAAACAAATCAAATCATTCCGTAACTTTGGTGCCGGCTGGTCAAGCCGAATTTTACAGGAAGCACTGGCCTGGCTGATTAAAGATCCGAAAACGCAGGAAGGTATTTCGCACGCCAAAAGTGTGTATGCACAGCGCCGTAAAGCCATGTCCGATGCCTTACGCATACGCGGGATTAACATTCCCGAACGCGACGGGCTGGCGATGTGGATCCCGGTGCCATCGGAGCAGTTCGCACTGGTCACAATGGCTGCGCGGGGCATTGCCGTTCTGCCCGGCGAGCGCAGCCGCATCGGGCCGGGGCAGTTTATCCGTATCAGTACCAGTCAGGTGAAACCGGAACAGGTTGATTTAATTGCCGATGCTTTGGTTCTGGCAATGGGTGCCTGATGATTTACCGTTTTTTTAGCAAATACTTCGGCGACTCTTCGTACTGCGCCCGCGCATAGAACTGGTGGGCGCGCACGCGGCGGGTATGGCTGTGAACTTCCATACGGTCACAGCCGCGCTCCGCCGCCAGACGCTCTGCTTCATCGAGCAATTTCTGGCCGATACCGCCGCCACGACACTGATCACTGACGCATAAATAGCTGATACGGCAGAATTCTCCGGCCAGGGCGATTTGCGGAATATAGTGCAATGAAATAAAGCCCACCGCCTTGCCGTCTGCCTCAGCGACCAGCAGACAACTGTCCGGGTTCGTCGCCATTTTTACCACACGTTCTGCTATGGCTTCCGGCGTATTGGGATAATCCAAATCGCCCAGCAATTGCGCCAGAATCTGCGCGTCTGAAACAACACCTTCTCTGATTAGCATGGCATTTTCCCGGTTACATACTGTTTCTGTATCGTGGCTACACAAGCCTCAGGACGCGAGGTAAACTTAGCGCCCTGCCCTTTCTGAATTCATCTGCTTTTTTAAGGCATTACTATGTTTAGCACCTTACTTGCAGTTTTTATTGGCGGTGGTATTGGCAGCGTCGTTCGCTGGTATGTCAGCCTCAAAATGAACGGGATGAGCCCGGTTCTGCCCGTGGGTACACTGACGGTGAATCTGGTCGGCGCTTTTATTATTGGTCTGTGTATCGCCCTTTTCACCCGTCTGACTCATATTGATCCGGTGTGGAAACTGCTGATCACCACCGGTTTTTGCGGCGGTTTAACCACCTTCTCCACCTTCTCACTGGAAGTCGTGTACATGTTACAGGATGGCCGTTTTGGTGCCGCCCTGCTTAATATGGCGCTCAATCTTGCCGGTTCCCTGGCCATGACGTTACTGGCCTTCATGCTGGTCAGCTGGTTCAGCGCGCACTGATACTATCTTCCGGCGATGCTTTTTTTATGACAAAAGGCATCGCTGCCCTAAATTTGTGACACAGGTTCTTATCCTTCCGACGTTTCTTAATGTTTCCTTCATCTTCTGTACCGATAATAGCGTCAGTTCACTCTGGTCTATTTTCGAGGTATGGCATGTTTTCTGTTCCAAAACGTCTTCTGAGCTTCTGGTTGTTGCTCTCTGTATTCTGACTGTTGTCGCTTTTTTACAGGCATACTTTGCCTGAATAACAATGCCTTGCCCGTAGTGTTATCACTTATCCCTTTTCCGTAAACGGCGCATTCCTCAGGTTTGCGCCGTTTGCATTTCAGCGTCGTGCGTAATAGCGCTGAAACTAAACGTCACTTTTCATTCCATTCATAATACAAATATTTACCTGTTCCTCCTTATTGCCTATACTTGAGAATGATCGTTCACAGTCACTGTCAGCAAAATTCTCAGGTAAATCATGCTTCACCCACAACAATGCAGTAAAGACGCGCGCATCAGCGCACGGCGCGACCAGATTATTGCCGCAGCACGCCTGTGTTTTCGCAAGCACGGCTTTCACGGTGCCGGCATGGCTGAGATCGCTAAAACTTCACTGCTCAGCGTGGGACAAATTTACCGCTATTTCGCGAATAAAGACGCCATCATCGAAGAGATTGTGCGCCGCATCGTGATGAAAAAAATCAGTCTGATGACCGGCAATGCCCACAATCTGCAGCAGGTGGCACACAATCTGGCCTACCGCCGGATTGGCAATCTCAGCGCGCCTTATAAAGAAGAACTGTGCGCGGTTCAAAAAGAACAGGCAGAAATTGACCACGCATTAATGCTGGAAGTAGCCGCAGAAGCCACCCGCAATCCTGTTGTGGAAAAGATCTGGCGCGACTCTGAAAAACAATTGTTCAACGAAGCAAAGTCTCTGCTCAGTGCCACTTTCCCGCAATTTTCAGAAGCTGAAATGACGGCCAAAGTGGAAACTTTAGCAGTGATTTGTGAAGGCACCGCATTTCGTCGACTGACGACAATTCACGCCGACGCGGAGCTTCTGGAAGCCATCTACCATCGCTACTTCCAGAGCCTCTTCGAAACGGATTTAATCACCAGCAAACCGGAATAAACCTTTACCATGAGCGCTCATCTGCAAGAAAAACGCCTCGGTTATGCCCTGGTGCTAGGCTCCCTCGCCGCACTGGGTCCCTTATGCACCGATTTATATCTTCCCGCGCTGCCAGAAATGGCAGGCGATCTGAATACCACAACCGCCAGCGCCCAACTTAGTCTGACCGCCGGTTTACTCGGCCTCGGTTTCGGCCAGTTACTGTTTGGCCCGCTGAGCGACCGCTATGGCCGTATGCGACCTTTATTATGGTCACTGGCTTTATTGCTGGCCGCGTCAGTCTGGTGCGCCGTGGCGCAGGATATCAGTCAGCTGATTGTCGCCCGTCTTTTACAAGGGATCGCCGGTGCCGGAGGTGCCGTGTTGTCACGCGCAGTCGCGAGGGATTTATATAACGGACATGAGCTGACACGTTTTTTTGCGTTGCTGATGCTGGTCAACGGGCTGGCACCGATTATCGCGCCGGTACTTGGTGGCGCCTTACTGAACTGGGTGAACTGGCGGGGAATATTCGGCGTACTGGCGTTCATTGCCATCTTACTGTTCAGCTTCTCATCGCTGAAACTGCATGAAACCTTAGCCCCCGAACGCCGTTCGCAGGGCGGCATTTTCAGCATGTTAGGCTCGGTATTTGGACTGCTGAAACACCGTCCGTTTATGGGTTTGTGCCTGACACAGGGCTTTATCATGGCAGGAATGTTTGCGTATATCGGCGCATCACCGTTTGTGCTGCAACAGATTTACCATCTCAGCCCGCAGATGTTCAGCCTCTGCTTTGCTATAAACGGCATCGGACTGGTAATTTCTGCCCAGGTGTCTACCCGCCTGAGCCGTCGTTTTGGTGAACTGGCTCTGGTGAAAGCCGGTTTAGGTATCGCCGCTGTGGCCTCCGTTGCACTGGTCATCGCTGCAAGCTTTAACGCGCCGCTGGTGATGCTGCTGATCCCGCTGTTCTTCTCGGTGATGGTGATAGGAATTATCGGCCCGAATGCCGGATCACTGGCAATGCAAAGTCAGGGGAAAAACGCAGGCAGCGCTTCTGCTCTGCTCGGGGTTTGTATGTTTGCGCTTGGCGCACTGGCGGTGCCGGTGACCGGCTTTGGCAGCCAGCCCGCGCTGTCGATGGGGCTGACCATTCTTGGCTGCTACGCGATTGCTATCCTGATGTTCATGATGCTGGTCCGCAAACCGGCGTAAACATTTCACGAATGACAGGCAAAAAAAAACCCGCTTCGGCGGGTTTTTTAGAATTCGGCTAAAGTCAGATAGCGATAACGTTAGCAGCCGACGGGCCTTTGGCACCATTGGTGATTTCGAACTCTACGCGCTGGCCTTCAGCAAGGGTTTTGAAACCGTTGCTGGAAATAGCAGAGAAATGAACGAAAACATCTTTGCTGCCATCTTCAGGGGTAATGAAACCAAAACCTTTAGATTCATTGAACCACTTAACGCTACCTTTAATCTTAGACATCAAACTTACCTTTACGTGAATGTTGGACACAAAATGTGTGTCAAATACAGTACAGCAACAGATTTCACTTTTGTCCAGAATTCTGATGGTAATAAGCGATAAAGCTCTCACTCCTGACTTTCTGTTGCTTTGTTCTGCTGTCAAAAAGGCCTTTAATCGCCTTATGACATCAACCGGTTAGAAGAATGAGTCGTCATCATTATTGAAATCGTCAGTGTCGAAATCATCATTTCCAAAACCCAAATCCGAATTATCATTGCGCAGCGAGGCATCTTCCCAGGAAGGCTGACCGCTATCAAAACTCTGATTATTGTCGAGGAAACTGCTGTCAGCCGGATTGAGATCCTGCACTGGCGGCTCTTCGATAATATTGACGATTTCCTGCGGCTGGCTGTGATGGAACATGCCGGTCAGCATATCGGCCAGCACCACACCGCCCGCGACACCGGCGGCTGTGCGCAGTGCGCTGCCTAAAAAGCCCGGCTGCTGAGGTGCGGCCTGAGCCGGAGCCTGCTGCTGCGGCTGTGCAGCATATTGTTGTTGCTGAGGCTGACTGCCCCACCCTTGCGTACCGGGAATAGGCTGGCTGCCCTGCGACGCCTGACGCTGTGGCGCAGCTTGAGAGGAGCCGCCGCCAAACAAACCGGCCAGAAAACCGCTGCTTTGCGGTTTGGCGGTTTGCGCCTGCTGTTGCAGTTGCTCATTCTGCTGTTGCAGTTCCTGGACCTGCGCATTGAGCTTGGTCAGCGCCGCTTCCTGAATAATCATCGCCTGCGCCATGTAATACGGGGCAGACGGTTGCTGACGAATATGGGCCTGAATCACACGCTCAGCTTCCGCATCGCGCGGTGCTGTATTGGACTCAGCCTGTTGTAAGCGACCAAAAAGTCCGTCAATTAAACGCTGTTCTTCAGATTGCATAAATTCACCTTGTTGATGTGTCGTACGACGCCTTATACGGTATTCACCGGCGTGATAACTCTACAGTAATACAGTTACATTTTTGTATGAATTAACGGAGTGTCAACAAATGTGACGAAGGTAAAGTTGGTGCAGAAAACATGCGGAGGGATTGAAAATCCGCCTGCGGGACCACAGACGGAATCATCAGACCTGAGAAGGACAGATGTCAGTTGTTACTTTTTCGGCGTCCAGCCCAGAATGAAATCCTGATCCGGCAGGTTAGTAAAGTTACGCACGATGTCGTGATACGTCTTCGCCGGATCCAGATCTTTGAACTGTTGCGGATAGATAAATTTCGCCAGATATTCCATGCCGACAATGTTGTAAGGATGGTTGTAGAACTGGTGATAAACGCCATACACATGGTTGGCGCTGACCGCCGGGATCTGCGCAACGCCGGTACGGGAGAGCAACACTTTGGCTTGTTTATCCACATCAGCTTCATTCGCGCCATAACCGAACGGCAGAATGTGCGTCACGGAACCGGAAGCCGGACGCGCAGAACCGGTCATGATGTAAACGTCCGGTTTCATGCTGATGACTTGTTCCAGAGAAACCGTGCCTGATGCGCCCGGCAGCAGTGTAGAACCAATATTATTGGCATCAACGGCCTGGATCAGTTTGCCCCAGCCTGCATTCCCATGGGTAAAGCAGCAGGAATCGTCACGCCCGGCAATCGGCTCAATGAACACATTTGGCCTGGTTTTAATCGCAGCGACGACCTTCTGAATAGCCTGGAAGTGCTCATTATAAAACGCCGTATAGGCGCGGGCATTGTCTTCCTGGTTCATCACTTTACCCAGCAGCTCAATGCTCGGCGCGGTATTTTTGGCCGGATCCAGTTCGTAATCCACGAACAGCACCGGAATATGCAGCGCAGCCAGTTTTTCCAGCACACCAGCCTGTGCCAGCGAGTCTTTGGCACGCGTCTGGGCAATCATCAGATCCGGTTTTTTGGCGATCACCGTTTCCAGATCCACCTGCCCCTTATCGCTGAATCCCATATCGAGGATTTTTGCTGAGTCAGGCCATTTGCTTTTCAGCATGTCCCAGGTGCCGCTGTCCGTTTTCTTCAGCAGGTTATTCCACGCCACCACATGCTGGAACGGATTGGCTTTGTCCAGAACGGCCAGCGCCAGCAGATCACGCCCATCCTGCAAAATCACACGCTGCGGTGCTTTATCAATGGTGACCTTTTGCCCGGCCATATCGGTCACGGTCAGCGGATAGGTGGTAGCAAAAACGGAGAATGAGGCAGCCATCAGACCTGTAACAGACAGCACGCGAGCGGTGTTCTTTAACATGCGATTACCCGAAGATGAGAATGAATAAGAAATGATTTTGATAATTGTTATCAAGTAAGGCTGAAATAATAAACAAGGAAGGATTGGCGGGGCAATGTTTTTAGGGAGAATATTGGCGGTTAAAACATGTCGAAATATTAACGGGATACCGTTATGGCATCCCGTTTGGCTTAAGTCACCGAATCACTGTATCGGCTTTCTTTCTATGCTTTACGTCCAATGAAGTGCAACAGAAACTCACTCACCATCACGCGCTTAAACGCAGACTGCGCCTTGTCTGCCGCTGCGCTATGCCCCCCGTCGGTATTCTCATAAAAATACACATCCGGGATGCCCATTGCCTGCATTTTGGCGGCCATTTTACGTGCATGGTCAGGTCCGACGCGATCATCGCTGGTGGCAGTGGTTATCAGCACCGGCGGATATTTTTTCGTCGCATCAAGATTATGATACGGCGAAAACTCGCGGATAAACGACCACTCTTCCGGCTTCTGCGGGTCGCCGTATTCGGCAATCCACGAAGCGCCTGCCGAAATTTGCGTATAACGGTACATATCCAGCAGCGCAACTTCACAAACAATCGCCCCGAATAACTCCGGATAACGCGTCAGCATATTGCCGACCAGCAAACCACCGTTGCTGCCACCCTGCGCCGCAAGATGCGCCGGAGAGGTGATGTTGCTGGCGATGAGCGCTTTGGCGACCGAGGCGAAATCCTCATACGCGCGCAGACGTTTTTCTTTCAGTGCCGCTTTATGCCATTCCGGCCCGTATTCACCGCCGCCACGGATATTGGCGACCACAAAGACGCCGCCGCGATCCAGCCACGACACGCCGCTGACGCCGAGATAATACGGATCCAGCGAGACTTCAAAGCCGCCGTAACCATAAAGGAGCGTCGGATTTTGCCCGTCGTACACCACGTCTTTGCGACAAATAACAAAATACGGCACGCGTGTGCCGTCATCAGATTGCGCGAAATGCTGGCTGACCTGATAACGCGATGCATCAAAATGCGACGGATCCTGTTTCAGTAGTTCAGCCTCCACCTCCACACCGTTATCCAGATTACCGAGTGATAAACTCGCCGGTTGCAGGAACCCGCTGACCGTCACGAAATATTCGTTGGTGTCGTCATCCACGCCCCAGGCATGAATTTTACTCAGCTCCGGCACCTTGCCGAACGGTTCACGCCGCCATTCACCGTTTTCCGGCGTCAGCACTTCGAGGCGGTTGACCACATCGTGCGTGATACTGAGAATGATGTGATCGCTGGTGAAGGAATAACCGTTTAGCTGGTCGCGGGTTGCCGTCACACCGCTGAGGGAGGAATGCGCCCCCGGCATAAACAGCGGTTTCAGCGCGCGCTCACCTGCCAGAAACGCCTCAAAGTTTACGATCAGCAGCGAGCCGGAAGGCCAGGTTTCACCGTTAATCTGCCATTCGCTGGAAGGCTGGATCAGCAGCCAGTCACGCCAGGTACTGAATTTGGCATCCGTTGGCAGGTCAATCCGGGTCAGCTCTTTTTGCGCATTGAGCACAAAGGCCTCGCGGTGATAAAAGTCGATAACGCGCACCACAAAATCGCGTTCAAACCCTTTAAAACTGTCGTGATAACCGGCCGCCAGCATGTCTTTCTTATCGGCGCTGAATACCGTTTTGGCTTCTGAGAGCGGTGTGCCGCGCTGCCAGATTTTTACAATGCGCGGATAACCGGAATCGGTCAGCGAGCCTTCGCCAAAGTCGGTGGCGACAAACAGATGGTCGTGATCAATCCAGCCGGTACGGCTTTTGGCGACCGGCAGGAAAAATCCGTCAGAGACAAATTCCAGCGTCCGCAAATCAAACTCACGTACTTCAGAAGCATCGCCGCCATCCGGTGACAGAAAAATCAGCGCACGGTTAAAATCGGGCTTCAGCGCGAACACGCCGTGATACACCCAGTCTTTGCCTTCGGCTTTACCCAGCGCATCGATGTCCAGCACGGTTTCCCACTTCGGCTGCGGTTTACGAAACTCGTCGAGCGTGGTTCTGCGCAGTAATCCTTTGGGATTCTGTGCATCCTGCCAGAAGTTGTACCAGTCATTGCCGCACTTTGATACGACCGGGATCTGCTCCGGAGAGTTCAGCCCTAGCAGCACTTTCTCGCGCAGAGGCGTAAATTCACTGCCTTGTGTGAAAGCCGCCAGTGTGATGGCATTTTGTTCGTGCGCCCATTCGAGCGCTTTTTCGTTACGCAATCCTTCCAGCCAGATGAAATCATCCTCCGGCACAGATAATGAATCAGTTGTCATGATGTTCAGCCCTGAAAATCAGAAAGGATTCAGAAATACCTGTTTTATCGTTGTCATTTCAAGTCTTTTTGCTTTCGTTTTTCATTTCCAGGTTTCGTTCCGAATAAATGCATTTTGTCCTAATTAATCCATTATGCGATCTGTGAAAGTTCTTCCTGCCTCTTTTGTGAGTCAGTTCAAGCATTGAACCTATCGGAACGCCTATAAAGAAATCATTACTTTGTGATGACAAAACATGACGGACTTATGAGTTAAAAAAGAGGCAGAAAGACTCACGAGAAATCAGACAGAAACACGAAAGGAGTGAGAATATGGAATGGAAAATCATAGATATCCTGAGCATCCCTCAGACGGGGCTGAAGTATATCTGCATTCAGGCGTTCAGAAATCTGAAGCTTATCCTGTCCGTGGATAACGATTTTACCCTGAAAGCCGGTGATACCTTAGAGATCACGCCGGAAGGTTATTCCCTGAATCATCATCAGGCGCAAAGTCTGAAGATCCACAAGATGATGCCTTATTGTCAGCAACGCTGGCAGTCGCTTTCCATCCAGTAATTATTGAGAAATTAATGGAAAGAACAGAAAGACCGGTTTCTACACCGGTTTTTTTATTTGCTGTCTTCTTAAATCCGAAAGGCCATCGTGTCCGCCAAATTCCTGCTGCGGAACATCCTGCCAGCGGTCTTTGCGCGTCGCCTCATATTCCTGATTGAGCGGATAATAAATCCGGTTTTCCGGTTTATTGGCTTCCCCCACGACCAGCAACCGCACTTCCTCATCCGTGTTATTGATGAAGGTATGGCAAATCCCCGTACCGTGCGGAAACGCTACTGCGTCACCTGCGTTCAGCCGGTGCAATGTGCCGTTGATCCAGGCATCAGGATGCCCTTCCAGCACATACACAAATTCGTCTTCTGCACTTTCCGCGTGGGCATAACAGGTGCGGCGGCCAGGCAACAGGCGTTCATGATGAATGCCAATACGCGTCAGTCCGAGCGTTTTGCCGAGCGGCGCGCCAATCGACATCAGCTCGTCATCGCCAGGATAATTGCCGTCGTCAGCGCCTTCGAGCTCAGTCCAGTGACGGATAAAATCAGGTCTTTCCTTGCTCATAAAACCTCCGAGTCAGTTTTAAACTCAGTAAAGTGAAGGAGACTTCTGCTGTATTGAATAAGAACTTTGGGTCTGAACCGTTTCTTTTGGCAAGCAGGCGAAGCGGATATGCATCGTTTCGCCGTCGTCACTTTCGCCCAGCGTCTGGAATTTGCCGCTGCAGAATTCGAAGATCTTCTTGTAAGTATCCGCGCGACGCTGGCGTTCAAGTATCGAAAACACTGACGTGGTATAGCTCGCCTCGCCCTGTGCAAATGATGCATCGTAATTCGCAGGCCGGTAAGTTTCAGCGCCAACGGGTTTATCTATTGATGAGCATCCTGCCAGAACACCCGTCACTGCAACTGCTGCCACCATCATTATTTTAATATTTTTCAGTTTTCATCCGGGAAAATATTTGTTCATTCGTGTATGTCGTTATGTCGCTAATAGTGTATTCAGTATAGTCAGGCGACGGCTTCTGCCCTGCCCGCGCTGCCAATACTGTTTTTACCATTACGTTTTACATTCATCAGCGCACGTTCCGCTGTCGCCAGCCACTGATGATAATCCTCATGATGTTTCGATGTCGCCACACCAATACTCAATGAACACTGAAACCCTTCATCCTGCGATAAACGAATTTCAGACGTTTTCAGTAATAACCGGTAACCGACGGCATAAGCTTCTTCCTCCGAAACGCCCGGCAGAATAACCACAAATTCATCGCCACCCAGAATAGCCGGAAAATCATTCAGCCCCGTTTCCTGACGCAAAATAGCGGAAACCGATCGCAACACATAATCGCCCGCTTCGCGCCCGAACAGATCATTCACCATTTTCAGATCGTCCACGCCCAGCACCATCAGACAGGCCAGGTCATGTTTAGAACGTTCAAATTCCAGCATCAGTCGCCGGTCAAGTAACCTGCTGCTGGGCAAACCGAGAAAAGGATCCATCAGCGCCGATTTCTCCAGCTCATGCTGTTTATCACGCAGCTTTCTTGAGATGGAATAATTGGCTGCGCTGAACGCAATAATGTAAATCGTCGAAAGAGGCAATGTCAGCCATAACGTCCGGTCAGTGACGGTGGTATAGAAGGTCATCCCGGTGAAGGGCCAGCAAACAATAAATCCGATGCAGTAAAACAAGGCAGCGCGGCGCAGTAACTGCCAGCCTCCGGCAGAGAACCGGTCAGCAATGAGAATTGAGGTGATCACCGCCGAGGGCAGCAAACAAATCCCCATCTGCGCCACCCACGCACCACCGGCAATCGCATCAAACGCCAGATTTCGAAATTCAGCCTGATTGGGATGTTTAGACCGCTGGGAAATCATCATCGCGACATGTGGCCAGACAAAGGCATTCAGCGTCAGCAAAGAGATCGCAATCCAGGAAGCCCCCCGTTCCAGAAGAACGGAAAGGATCGGCAAAAAGCACAGGAACGTGCCCAGCATGCGCATAAAGTACATTCGGCGTAAGAAGCGATCTGAACGCTCGCGAACAAGGCTTTCACCGGGAGAATAATATGGCATACCTGAAGCGACTCTTAAGTTGATGTCTATTTATAGTAGTCGAGTTGCTTATGAGAGAGCTATAGAAAGCATGGGTTTCAATAGCCCGAACAGCGGGGTTTTTAGGCGTAAATCGGAGGGATTAATCGTTAATGCGCGAATTTAGGTTAAACAACGAAATCCTGACCAGTATTACCGGACAGGATTTGAGTGAACGCAGCCAAAAAACTGTGTCCTGAGGCAGGGTGGAAAATTATTTTGAGTACTGAGCGTCAGTCACTTTTTCCAGCCACTCAACCGGGCTGCCGTTCAGAGATTCGGCAATCGCGATGTGAGTCATGGCATTTTCAGGAGTAGCACCGTGCCAGTGTTTTACGCCTTCCGGGATCCACACGATATCGCCGACATTCATCTCACGGATTTCACCGCCTTCTTCCTGTAACCAGCCGCGCCCCTGCGTGATAATCAGCGTCTGACCCAGCGGATGCGTATGCCATGCGGTACGCGCACCCGGCTCGAAAGTTACTGTTGCACCGCCGACGCGGGCGGATTCTGTGCCGCTGAAAGGCGAATCGATACGCACCTTACCGGTGAAATAATTCTCCGGCCCTTTTTGTGAAGGCACAGAACCGCTTTTGGTGATTTTCATTTTATCAGTCATTTCATTCTCCGCTTCGGCACAGACTGTCGCTGGCCGTTTGATTGTCAGATAACAATATCGCCCTTAGCAGGCAGCCACCAGAGGGCTAATCAGAATGGCGTTATGAATTTTATTCATGAATGACTTACGTTAAACCTCACAGGGAGGACTTTGCTTCTTTTAGAAAAAAATAAACGCGGAGATAATCAGAGCAAGCGCTTAATAACGTGAAGGAATACGGTTAATCGTTTTTAAAATGCCTTTTTCCATAGCGATGTAACCCCCGGTTTTCAGTTGCGCGAGAATTTTCATGATGGTACTTCGCGAAAGGAAGGTACGGTTCATCACATAGGAGACAACGGTGATATTATTCCTGACCTCCTCCGTTTCATACATCAGCTCATACAGCTGATAACAAATAATTTCATACGAGGACAGCGCAGAAATCTTGGCGCAGTGATCATAAACCCGTGTGGCGGTATAAATTAATAACTGCGCCAGACTGCGCCATAAATTGTTTGCCGATACAATCTGATTCGCCAGCTCGACAGGCAGTACACTGACCTGCGAATGTTCATGGATGCGGATAAAAAGATAATCAGGATCAGTATATTGGGTACTTATTCCAAATACATAGGGCGCGGATTCAGAATTTAATACCATGCCATCGATTTTACGGTGCAGCATCACGTTGCCGCTGTGTAATAAGAAGCAATTCTTTTGTTTATCAGCGGAATAACTCAGTGAGTCCCTGACATTCGTTTCGAGAATGTGTGAGACCGGAGAAAGATGTTCGATTAACATTTCAATTTCTTTCAGGGGCTTTTTGTCTCTGATACTGTAATTATCTGTAAAAAAAGGCTTTATATCTCGTTGCACGTGATTCCCTCCACGAATTTCCAGTACTACCAGGACTTTTCTAGCGCAGGGATTATGCGAAAACCCGTTAAATTATAAAGTTATTTGTGGGTGTAAAATTACACTCATAAATATCTTGTATAGATACTCACACTTCAATCAAAATCGCCGCCAGCAACCGCAGCCATAAGTATTTCCGTATCGGTTTATATCTTAGCGTTTTAGTAAGTTATTTAACTTTCAGCGGAGATTGCTTATGGCTGCCGGCACTGCAAAAAAAACATAACACATCATGGACACTTTGAATTTCAAAGTGATGGGATTTATTTATCCTAAATCCAGCACTTTATTTTCTTAGTCAGATTCATTCATTTAAAGGAATTATTATGAAAAAGAATTTAATCAGTCTCGCTGTTATTACTACCGCTATTTTTTGGGGTGCTTCAGCGATGGCGGCAGGCGGTCAGGTGAACTTTACGGGTGAAATTATCGATGCCGGTTGCGACATCGTGAATACCCCAAGCTCTCCGCTGAATGTCGTCATGGGTCAGGTGGCAAAAAGTGAATTTACCGGGGCTGGTTCTACCGCTGCACCAACCAAATTCACCCTGGTGCTGACCAACTGCCCGGCAACTGTCTCTACGGCAAAGATTAAATTTGACGGTTCCAGTGTGAATGGCGATACCAGCCTGCTCGCACTGACTCAGCAAGCAGGCGTAGCGCAAAACGTGGCGATTCAGCTGACCGATGACACCAATACTCTGGTGCCACTGTTCACTGAAACCAAAGCGTATCCGCTGACCAGCACCCAGGACAACAATCTGGAGTTCATAGCACGTTACATCGCTACGTCCGACACTGTTAACCCGGGCCCTGCTAACTCCGTCGCGAATTTCTCTGTGATTTACAACTGATCCTTCGTCGCCCTTCACCGGGCGACTGAGTTTTATTCCTGGCCGTCAGACACTGCCGGCCAGTATTTCTACGTTATCGGAAATACATTATGAAAATGTTCCCATGCACATTACTGGCCGTGACGCTGGTATGCGCCACATCCGCACAGGCCGGGGTTGTCGTCGGCGGCACGCGTCTGATCTATGACGGTGGCAAGAAGGAGTCTTCACTGAGCGTCAGTAATCCGGACAAAAAACCTTACCTGATCCAGACCTGGGTAGAGGCCGCCGGAACGGGCGCTGAGAAAGCTCCTTTTATGGTCACACCGCCGCTGTTCCGCCTCAACAGCGGACAACAGAACGTGCTTCGCGTCGTTCAGGCCGGTGGCAATCTGCCGTCTGACAAAGAATCCCTGTACTGGATGAATATCAAATCCATTCCTGCGGCGGAAAGTAATGATCATCAAAACACATTACAGATTGCGGTGAAAACCCGCATCAAGCTGATTTACCGGCCAAAAGGCGTGACGTGGGTACCGGAATCCGTGACCGGAAAGCTTCACTGGCAGCGCAACGGGAATACCTTGCAGGTGAGCAATCCGACGCCGTTTTACATGAACTTTATGCAGGTGACAGTGGGCGAAAAAGACGTGAAGGATGTGACGTTCGTCGCCCCCGGTGGCACTGCCAGTTTCTCCCTGCCCGCTGGCGCGAATGCAGGTAGCGTCAGCTGGAAAATCATCAGTGATTACGGCGGTATCGGGGATGAACATACCGCTGCCCTGTAATTCACTTTTGCAAAACCCGTCAGCACAAAACACCTGCGCCCAAACATACATATGAAGCCAGAAGGCGGCGTTATCAGCCCTTCCGGCAGGGGAATACACGGATGAATCGCCACAAACAACAGGGAAAGTCCCCATTTTCTCAGCCTTTGAACAGCCTCGCCTGTCTGATCGCCAGCCAGCTGGCCCTTTACGCTGGGACCTCTTTCGCCGTTCAGGCAGGTGAGACCTTTAACCCGGCATTGCTTGAGATTGAAAGCCCGGGTCAGGGCAGCACCGACCTGTCGGTATTTGAAACAAACTCAGGTCAGTTGCCCGGTACCTATCGCGTTGATATTTATCTCAACAATGAATTGCAGGATACCCGGGACGTGGAGTTCCATACGCAGAAAATGGCCGACGGCTCCACGGTTCTGGCGCCCTGCCTGACCCTCGCACAACTGGAAGACATGGGCATCAAAACGCCGCTGTTTCCTGAGCTGGGCAACGCGCAGACGCCCTGCGCCAATCTGGATGCCATCCCGCAGGGGACAGCCGAATTTCGCTTCAGTGCGCAGCAGCTGTTACTCAGCGTACCGCAGGCGGCGATAACGCAGAAAGCCCGCGGAAATGTACCAGAAACTCAGTGGGATAACGGCATCACTGCCGCGTTGCTCAACTACAACCTGAGCGGCGCGGACAATTCTGCCCGCAGCCACACCGGCACCAACAGCAGTACGCAATACGCCAATTTGCGCCCCGGTCTGAATATCGGCCCGTGGCGGCTGCGTAATTACACCACCTGGGAGCATGACGGCAGCGGCAAAGATAAATGGGATACCGTTTATACCTACGCCACGCGCAGCATTATTTCGCTGAAAAGTCAGATGACGATCGGGGACAGTTCTTCGCCCGCTGACATCTTTGACAGCGTGCCGTTTCGCGGCGTGCAGCTGGCATCCGACGATGACATGCTGCCGGAAAGTATGAAGGGATATGCGCCGGTGGTGCGGGGTATTGCGCGCACCAATGCGCAGGTCATCGTGCGCCAGAACGGCTACGTCATCTACCAAAGTTACGTTTCGCCCGGGGCATTTGAAATCGCGGATATGTTCCCGACCGGTGGCTCCGGCGATTTATACGTGACCATTAAAGAAGCCGATGGCAGCGAGCAGTTGCTGGTGGTGCCCTTCGCCTCATTGCCGGTGTTACAACGTGAAGGCCGCCTGAAATACAGTCTGACCGGCGGACAATATCGCGCGTATGACAACAATGTTGACGCGACACCTTTTGGTCAGGGGACGGCTATTTATGGTCTGCCTCATGGTCTGACGGCCTACGGTGGCAGCCAGTTCTCCAGTCATTATCAGTCGGTGACGCTGGGCATGGGCAAGAATCTGGGCGACTTCGGCGCCTTTTCCTCTGATCTGACGCACGCGTGGTCAGCGATGGAAAATCAGCCCCATGTCAACGGTCAGTCCCTGCGGGTGCGCTACAGCAAAAACATCGTACAGACCGGCACTAACTTCGCGATTGCAGGTTACCGTTACTCCACTGACGGTTATTACAACCTGCAGGAAGTGATGGATACCTGGCGGGATCAGAATGCTGAACTGCCTGCCGGACGACGCCGTAACCGCAGCGAAATGACCATGAGTCAAAACCTGTGGCAGGGTGCCGGGTCGTTTTCCCTGAGCTGGATTAGCGAGAATTACTGGAACAGCGGGCGTTCAATGCGCTCGGTCGGGGTCGGCTACAACAACAGCTGGCGCGGGATCAGTTACGGGCTCAATTACAGCTATAACGAAAATGCCAGCAGCAACAGTCACGATGGCACCAACGGGAAACGTGTTTACGACCGGGATCAAATCATCGGTTTCAACATCAGCGTGCCGCTGAGTTTATTCGATGCCCCGGTGTACGCCACTTACAGCTATAACACCAGCAAACAAGGAAATACCACGCATACCGTCGGGCTCAACGGTTCGGCGCTTGCTGCCAATAACCTTAACTGGAATGTGCAGGAAGGCTATGGCAGTCAGGGCACGGGAAACAGCGACAATATGAACGCCGATTACCGGGGTACCTACGGCGAAATGACTGCGGGTTATGCCTATGACCAGAACAGTCGCCGCCTGAACTATGGCGTTCAGGGCGGCATTTTGGCTCATGAAAACGGCATCACGCTCGGTCAGCCGATGGGCGAAACCCTTGCGCTGGTCCAGGCTTCCGGCGCCAGCGGTGTCAGCATCAGCAATCAGCCTGGCGTAAAAACCGACTGGCGCGGTTATGCCATCGTTCCCTACAGCAGCCCGTACCGTAAGAATCTGGTGCAACTGGATACTGAAACATTGCCTGACGATGTTGAACTGCCACAGACCACTCAGACGGTGATCCCGACCCGCGGAGCGGTCGTGCGTGCCCGTTTTGCGGCAAGCGTGGGCCTGCGCATGATGATGACATTGCAGCGCCAGAATGGCTCACCGGTACCTTTCGGTGCCACGGTCAGTGATACGGCGCAGAAGACCGCGCAAGGCTTTATTGTCGGCGACGCCGGACAGGTCTATCTGACCGGCATGGCAGAAAGCGGTTCGCTGCTGGCGAAATGGGGAAACACCCCGGCGGAACAGTGTGCCGTGCATTACAGCCTGGCAAAACCAGCGACAGACTCGACAGGCGTTCAGGTGCTGAACGCGCAATGCAGGTAAGGGAAAGGATACCGATGATGAAAATAATCAAAAAAATAGTGATGCTGGCCGGTTTACTCGCCGGTCTGAGTTTTCTTTCACCCGCCGCGCTGGCGGCCAACACCGGTTGCACCAGCTCGCCAAATATTCCGGGTGTCGCAACGCTCGGTAGTATCGCGGTGGATGCCAGTTTACCCGTTGGATCGACCATTCCCGGCACGGAGAAAGTGTTCGATTTTGCCGGTAACTGCGCGGCAATCAGCGGCGTCCCTCAGGGCGCGGTGATCATCACCTGTTATTACGGTAACGGGACAGAAATCAGCGGTATGCCCGGCGTTTATAATACCGGCGTCAGCGGCATTGGCATTACGCTGGTCAATTCCGCCGGACAACGTGTCGTGGGGGCGGGCACGAGCTGTGATACCCGCAACACGCCGCTGGGATATATTTCCAATACGCCCGGAAAAACATTTTCTGTCAGCATGACTCTGGCGCTGGTTAAAACGTCTGCCACCATCGGCACCGGCTCGCTTAACCAGTCGCAGACTAAATTCGGTATCGGCATGTATAACACCGGCTGGGGTCTGGGCAGTTCGACCGACAGCTCCGTTTCTTACGCGGGGAATATTATCTATCGCAGCGTTTCCTGTTCAACGGGAAGTACTGTCCCCGTTCCGCTGGGTGATATTCCGGTGAATGCTTTTACCGGTCCGGGTTCTACCGCAGGCGACAGAAACTTCTTCATTCCGGTGACCTGCGATAATCCGGTCAATATCACAATGAGCATGAGTTCCCCTGCCTATGCGTCTAAACCTGACGGCGTGATGGCTATCACCAGCGGCACCAACAATGCGACAGGCATCGGTGTACAAATGCTTTTCAATAATATGCCGGTGACGTTTGATAGTTATTTTCAGGCTGGCGCTGTTTCAAATTCAGGTGGCACGCTGAACGCGGCATTCACTGCCCGCTATTATCAGGTCTCAGATACGGTGATCCCGGGACAAGCCAATGCCTCCGCCACTGTCACACTGGCGTATCAATAATGAAAATGAACCTGCAAAGATTTAAAATCTTATTCGCATCCGGCTGTGCATTACCCGTAATTCTGTTTTCAAATCAGGTAAGGGCTACCGATCTCGTGAATATCAACGTCACGGGGAATATCGTTGCCGCGCCCTGCTCCGTCGATACCGGTTCGGTCAGCCGGACGGTAAATTTCGGGCAATTACTCGGAACAGATTTACGTACTGCGGGCGCCGCTTCGGACTGGAAGCCCTTTCAGGTCAGACTGAACAATTGTCCCGCGACCACCCTCAGTGCAACCGCCACCTTTAGCGGCGCAGTGTATCCGGGCGACCCGACACTCTTTCTTAACAGCGGTTCTGCCGCCAATGTGGCGATTCAGGTGGTGGATGACGCCACAAAATCCAGCGTAAAAGGCAGCGGCAGTACAATGACGGTCGGTATTGATCCGGTTCAGCACAACGCCATTTTCGCCCTGGCCGGACGGGTTATCGCCCCCGCGGGCAGTGCTGGTTCGGGGGATATTAACAGCGTGATGCTCATGACGTTTACTTATCAGTAACGTTTAAATCCACTGGCGCAGTGGTGCCCGACCTGCAGAGAATTGTGCTAAATTTAAAAGAATTCTCTGTCACCCTGGCACTTGCAATGAAAGACCCTACGACGCTGAAAAGTGAACACGATACAAGCCTGCTCTATGCAACGGCTGCACTGTTTGAGAAACTCAGCCCGTATCTGGAATTCAATATAGTTCCTGCGCAGACGCGCTTTGATTTATTCAAAAACGGTACGTCATATTGTTATTTCGTCCGCAATGGCTGGTTCAGCATTCATCACAGTGCCGATCCTGTTTTACTTGGCACATTACAGTTACCGGGCATTATCGGTATAGGCGGAGCGATACCGGAATCAGCGGGTTTATATATTGAATCGAAGGTAGAATCAGAAGTGGCGACGACTACCGTTCCAGAAATGCACGCGTTAATTAATGAGCTTGATTTATGGGAGATGTTATCCAAACATATTTTCAGAATGACCGGCAGTATATTCACCAAAGGTGTATTGCTTACCGGTAATTCATCTTATGAAATCATTCGTTTTCATCTGATTGAACTGATGAATGAACCCGAGGAAATTCGTAATATTACCGTCGCCGTAACCTATGTTCAGCAAAAGACACGTCTTTCCCGCAGTACTATCATGAAAATGCTCGCCCAGTTAAAACAAGGTGGCTATGTCACCCTGGAAAACGGCATTCTCAAAAAAGTACATAAACTGCCCCTGAAATACTGAACACTCAGTCAGCCCCCCTGCGCATTATCACGGATTATCCGGCACGGGTTGCCACAGGCGACTGCGCCCGCAGGTACAGAGCGGGTCACCACACTGCCAGCACCAACCGTGCAACCATCACCCAGCGTCACGCCAGGCAAAATTATACAACCGCCGCCAATCCAGACATCGTTCCCGATACTCACCGGCTGTGCGCTGCCAATATGTTCACGCCGCAGATCAATATCCAGCGGATGTTGTGCGGTATAAATCTGCACGTCAGGCCCGATGAAAACGTTATTTCCTATCGTGACCGGTGCGCAATCGAGCAGAACAAAATTGAAATTGATGAAAACATTATTGCCGAGCGTGGTATTGATACCGTAATCAATGCGCATGCCTTTTTCGAAATGAACATTGCTGCCCGCCTCACTAAAAATCGTTCTTATCAGCGCATCTTTCTCAGGCGCCTGGCGGGCACTCAGCGCATTAAACTCATCCACTTTATCGCGGGTCTGATAACGAATTTCACGTAATTCCGCATCATTGATTTGGTAATCCAAACCTTGGATCATTTTTTCTAATTCACGCATTAGCTGCTCCCTGAAAGTATTCAGCGATTACGATAACCGAAAGTTTCCAGCAGAGTAAGAGCAGGAAAGGCGCATCTATACACCATCCTGCTGCGCCGGATTTTTTGTGATCGGGATCACTGGCTCGGCAGTACCCGCCATGTTTTTCAGCATTGAGGCGGTAATCAACATGTCTGACCACCGCATGATAATATCAGGCCGGTAAATAAGTTCGTTTCAATGGGACCAACAATTTCGTTTCAATATCAACCTGATCGTAATTCGAAATCAGTGCACGTACTAAATCATCCAGAGACCATAACGTTAGAGGAATCGTTGAACGATCTGCTTCATACCGTGCTTCTTTCGTGAAGCCACCGGTGCTGACATACAAACCGCGATCATCTTTATGCCGGCCGCCAATAAAACTTCGAAGTTCCTGACTTCCCATCTGCGCCTTACGGTGTTTAACCTCCACTACAATTCGTGGGTTCTCAAAGCCAAAACCATCCGGCGAGGCAATTATATCTTTACCACGATCTGCTCCAGCGGGAGAAACTTGTGTTTTATATCCCATACTGCGCAGTACGCCGGCAACAAGGTTCTGCATTTCATCCCAGTCCAGAGAATTAATCTTATCTTTGATACGTTCAAATGCTAACGCTTCCATACCTAACAATGGATCTTCATCAACATCTTTTACATCGTCAATAACAGATAATGGGCTGACGGTTACGGACTTATCTTTTAGCAATTCAGCCACAACGGTTTCGGGTAGCTGGAAAACGGTGAGCGTAGAACCTAGTGTATTTTTGCTGGCTATACTCAGCGTATCCCGAAATACTTCTTCAGTATTCCATTTCACTCTCCGGGCAATGCCCATTCCCTCTTCCATCCATTCAGGATGAAATTCAAAATCAGAAACGATTTTACCCACCAGATAAGTTCGGTTGGCAGGAGAATAGGTGATGACCCAATCTCCTTGTTTAACTTCATTGATAAAACGCCATACCTGAGAAACACCAGAACGTACTGTTCCGGATTTCGTTTGTGGTTCCATTTCCAGATAACGCTCTGTAAGCTGAGCACGTGTCATGTGGGGTTTTACATAAGGTGCCAGTAATGACCAACCAATTGCCACCACACCCCGTTCACGAAAATCATCATAAAGCTTCCCGCTATCACCGCGAGTCATCCACATTTTAGTGTGCATAAATTCCCTGCTTATTGTATCGATTCTGCGTTGATTAAAATAAATCCCCGCTCTTCTTCATTGCGTATTTAAAATCTGATTAAAATCATCAGTATTAAGGTCGCCCTTTGCACATAACATGTCTCTTGCTAATGCCCGACGTTTTTGCAGCAATTCATCGAGTGTCTCTTCAAATGTGGGCATGGCAGCATCACGAACAGTTGGGTAATAAACATACACATCTTTTGTCTGACCAATACGATAGGCACGATCGGTGGCCTGATCTTCTTTAGCTGGATTCCAGCAGCGAGTGAAGTGAATGACATGATTTGCTTTTTGTACATTAACGCCAAAACCCACTGCAACTGTCGATAATATAATCACGCCGAAGCCGGGTTGCTCCTGAAAATTATCAATAAGCTTTTGCCGACTATATGCGCTGGAGCTTTTCGTACTGGTATCGCCATTGATCACATAAGGTTTGAAACCAAATCGCTGTGAAACGGCATATTGCAATTCACGCTGAATGTCCCGTAGCTCCGTAAAGATAATGACTTTATCGTCACCGGCAGCCTGAATATCCGTCAGCTTTTTCATCATCCATGCCATCTTTGGCGAGTTCTCACGGAACCGGCTATCGGGCTTGACACTGTAGGGATGGGCGCAAATTAATTTAAGCCGGTGTAATAAGCCGAGCATACCCATGCCAGCCTGCTCAAGCTCATCCTGCAGCTTTTGTTTGTTCTGATAAGATGCGATGGAAGAAATATAGAGGTCACGTTGCAATGGCAACATAGTCAGTTGTTTGCATGAGGAATCTTCCAGTTTCTTCGGCAAATCTTTTGCCACTTCTTCTTTAGTTCGCCTGAGAGTTTGAGCCTCGATCAATTGACGCAATAGTTCTAATGCACTGTTGTCACGCTGTTCACCGCCTTCAATGGGGCGCAGGAATTCACGGCCAAAATCATTAAGCGCACCCAGCAATCCCGGCTGTGCGAAATCGAAAAGACTCCAGAGATCGACTAAAGTATTCTCGACCGGCGTGCCCGTACACGCGACTTTAAATCGCGCCTGAACAGCATTGGCTGCGTGAGTAATTAACGCCGCAGGATTCTTTATTTTTTGCGCTTCATCACAGACCATGATTGCCCATTTCTGCCGACCAAGAGAAAACTCCTGATCGCGTAATGTCTCGTAGGTGGTCAAAACAATTTTCGCATTGTCCACCCATCCTGGTCGTAATAGATTTTTAATCCCCTGCGCTCTTAATTCCGCCGGAATTTCATCCTTGTGGAATTTTACCGCTTTGACTGCATCCCCATAGAGTTTAAGAACCTTTACCCCCGCAGTATAAAAGAAGTTATCAAGTTCCCGTTCCCAGTTATCTAACAGTGATACAGGAGCAACGATCATCGTTGGTAATCCTTCAGGATTTTGCTCGATATACCACATCAGGAACGCTAGGATTTGTAGTGTTTTACCTAGCCCCATGTCATCCGCCAGCAAACACCCGGAAACCTGATCAGGGGATTTCAGAAAAAGTTGCTGCAACCAGGCAACACCCTGCCGCTGATGATCGCGCAGTTGAATATGTTCTTTCAGCAAACCAGGCAGAACAGGCTCCGCGCCTCTTGCATCTAAAAGTGCATCTCGCCGCTGCTTAATGTACGCAACATTTTCGATGTTCTGCTCAACCTGCAAAACGGCCCTTTTATCCTGCTCTGATAAGTTTGCTTTCTCATCCTGAGTGGAGGTTTCAATTTTCTTCTGCCACTCTTTGAGGAAGGATTTGGCATCGTCTACCGGTAAAGTGTGTTCATTCCAGGGCATCGAAACTGAGGGTTCTTGTTGCTGTTCAGCAAGGTCAATCCTTTCATCGAGTGCCATCAACTGATCATGACTTTGTTGATCCCACCCTTCAAAGAAATCCTCAGAAAGTAACCCCTGTTCCAGTTCACTGGGTAACCAATTTTCACTGTCGCTTTTCACTAAAAATGGGGATGTCACTTTCTCAAATTCACCAATCCCAATGACCCGATCCCCATATTTTTTCAAGTCCAAAACATCTGCAAACTCTGCACCTGCAGACTCCTGTTCCCAGCGGGCGAGCAGTGTCTGGTATTCCTGAAGTTGGCCGAACGTAAACTGACTCAGTTCCAGCTCATAGCCTTGCCAGATACCGGCAGGTAAACCTGAAGCCAGTTTAATCGCAAGTTCCTGAACAAATTTATCCAGCTCGTAAGGTTTGACGAATTCAAAAGTCACAGGTGGCTGGGGTACAGCAGCCAGCGCTTTAAGGGTCAGCAATACTGACGTTATTTTCGTATTTTCAGTATTTAATCGCGGTTCAAGATTAAAGCGATGGAAAAATATATGCGCGTTTTGTAATGCTTCTTCATGTTGCTCCGGAGAAACAACCGCTGCAGCATCTTCCCCGATAAACGAATAAGGATTGCGGATAAAAGACATGGCATCGTCACCCGCAACACGCCTGCCCGTAATCGCATGAACAGAAGACAATACTTCTTTGATCTCCGGGGAAATAATGACATGGCTCAGTGAACCATCTTCGCCGGGGATACGGTATTGATCCTGAACCAGACGAATGCTGTCGAAGTTATTCAACCACTGCTTCGGCTGATCGTCGAAAGAGGGTTCTATTTCGATGACAGAAGTATCCTGAATCATTACTTTACGAAGTTTAAGTTTGAGCGACTCAGGTTTTACAACAATGGTTTTCGTTAAGTAGTCATCTAATTCTGCAGTGGCTTTTTTGGCCAGCCGTCTGATTTTAGCCCAGCCCAACTGATGTGTTATTTCGGTACGAGACGTTTCCTGCTCTTTACGGAATTGCTGTAAGGCCGATAACAACTGCCAGTTATTTTTACTTAGCAGGAAGTGCCCCTGAGAGGTTTCAATCACCGCGCCTGTGCGCTCAAACTCAATAACACGGCCTGATGGATTTTCTTTCCATTCTTTGATGTAGAGACCGAAATTGTCATCACTCAGACTGCCATTACCACTGAGACTCACCCGCAATGAAATAACGTCTGGAATACCCAGTAAGGTCAGGCTGGTCTGATGTTCAGCGTCTTCAGTAAGACGGTATAGTTCATCCCACGTGAGCAACCAACGGTCAGAGAGTGTGGAAACAAAATCCTCCTCAGAGAGCTGCTCCATATAAGCGACCAGAGGCCACATCGCATCATCATCAGCCAGCGCGAAAGAGAACGATAACCCGGCTTCTTCTGTTCTATATTGATGACTTATCAGCTGTTCAGCGGATGAATGGTTCCCCTTAAACTTACTGAGCAGACGCTTAAGCATTATTTACTCCAGAACAAAAGTGGGTCGCCATGTTTCTCTGCGAAGCCAAGGCGTAATAGTTTTGTGATAGCGTCGGGGTCACGATGGGTTAAACGCACGTGCAGAGCACCGCCCAGGTTTCGTTTGTCAGTAACGGTGCACTGAATGGAATCGGTTACCCTCCGGATGGATTCCTCACGGGAAGGATTTATAGCGCTTGTATTAGGAATCGGTTTTTCTTTAGGCGCTGGCGTAATGACATCAGACTGATAAAAAATCCCAAGCTCATTCAGCTTTTCGTCAAATTTAGCCATCCACCCCTGGATATAACGCAAATCAAGCCGATGGACCGGGGACGAATGCGGCATCCTCGCCACTATTCCAGGCTTTTTCTTCAGCATATTATTGATATGCAAATACTTACTCTCAGGTTTGAATTCATTATCAGAAACACGGTAAACGAACATCGCGTTTCCCGTACCGGAGAATTCTACAAAGAAATACTCGCCAATTTGCATGATCATGGCGTTATCCCAGCTTCTGCCACCGATTAAGTGACTTAACCGTCCTTTATTTTTTTCTTTGAAAGAAATGAAATCGGCAGCGTTATTATCCCAGGCGTCAGGCCCCATAACAATTCGAGTAAATCCCATCTGATTGGCAAACCTTAACCAATAAAAAAGACGAGCCTGATCAACATCCCCATTTCCTTTAAGTAACTGGAAAAAGTGCGTCAAATCTTCTTTTGCCAGCCAGCTTCGCACCATGCCGCAAATTTTTTCACAAGAATCCGGGTCTTTTAAATGTGTCAGCCATACGTTTTCTTTACTGCGTAATTGCGGACTCCCCCAGTTATCGAGAGCCATCTGTTTTAACTGAGGGTGAGAAACCTCTCTAAACGAGGAACGATAATATTGGGTCAGGCAGGCCCGGATAATAATATCCCGGTAACGATCACGTTCCTGTGCCAGTCTCAAAAGATGAGGGATACGCCGTTTAAACTCATCTTCTTCAAGATCCTTCACATGCCTTAAAAGCACCACAAAGGCACGGTACCAGAGCCAACTGTTATCAGGGATCTGAGCAATCGTCTCCAGTGCGGAGAAATCAACAATCTCCCCTGAACTCATTTTTTCTGCCAGCAGTTCGCCCGCTGAAGATGTAAATAAATCGCGATACTGATCTATCACCCGCATCCAGCTTTTCTCGCGAATGACTTTACTTTTCAGAAGGGCATAACCAATCCGCAAATGTTCCCGCAAAGAACACCAGTTGTTATTTTCTTCTGGCTTCTTTTCGTGATAACCAAAATAACTGCTGCAAAGAAATTTCCACTCACGCCGCTTCAGCGTTCTTTTATCAATACGTTTCTGTATTTCTTGTTCTACACGGCTATATAACGAATCATCATCAAGCAACACAGGATAAGTAGCATCAGGATCTTTATCCGATAAGCCAGCAAAAATCAGCCGCCAGTCATGCAAACTTAGCACCTTAAGTTGGCGTAGCGCCCGAATAGCCTGCAGTCTTTTTTCAAGCGGCGGCACCAGCGTCTTCTCACTTTTCTCCATTGTTTTGGCTAAAAGCTGTTCTGCTGCTTTCAGCTTAGGGAACTCAGTGAACTGCGGCGCCTCAGCACCACTATGACGTTGCAATGTCGATGAAATACCTGCCGATAGCAGACTGAGGATGGACGTCATATTGGCATCTCCAGCTGGCATTTCTCTGCATTCGGCACAGCCACACCTTCTACATCAACGGCGGGTTTCTCATGTTCATCTTTAAGACCGAAAAACTGCATCCGGAGCTCAACACGGCGGCTGGCTTCTTTACTTTCTTTCGCATTGTTAAATGAAACGCCACCAGCTAAAAATAGCTTACGGATCTGTTCTTGTTCCACCGGTGTGATCTGCTGCTGAAGCCGGCTTCGGCTGTCTAACAGGCTGCACATCACCCATTCAGAACGCTGTAACGAAAGATGAAGGTTATACAAATATGAACCGTCAGTGTCGGTGAAACCTTCGATCACGATCTGTTTAAACCACTTCTTGCCTTCATCACTGTTCGCCGCGTCAAGCACCAGGGGAACGACATCCTGCAAGGCCTTCTGCCCGTCTGCATTGAGGAAGAATCGGTTATGATCAAAACGACCTGCTTCGCCAAAACTGATGCGGTTATCGCGGCAAACTACCACAATGGTTTTATTCAGATTTTTAGCGTGTAACTCCAGACGCTCGCACAGGCGGGTAATATCCTGTCCGCGCAATTTCTCTCCCTGTTCGACACGCTGAATTCGCTGAGTGACAGAACTCAGCGAGGCAACCATCACTACTAAAAAAAGCACCATCATCGCTGTCATCAGGTCAGCATAGGAAATCCAGAAAGGTTTCTCGGCTTCACCGGAACGACGACTTTTTACACGAAATGATTGACCAAACATGATTCAGGCGCTCCTCATGCTGGCGTTTTCGACAGAACTTCTTCGAGACTTTCAATGCTTTCGCTTAACTCTTCAATCCCGCTGCCCAGACGTTTAACGGCCGTATCGAGATTAGAATCCAAAGCACCCAAGGTTTTATCGAGATTAGTTCGCATACTGTCAGAGAACTGATTGAAGCCATTTGCGAGCACTTGTCCGCTATGTTCCAGGAACTCTTTGGCATCCTGATTATAATGTTGAAGCCCTTCGCTATGCTGTTTGAGGTCTTTGAGGAACTGAGTGCGCATTGCCAGCTCCGCCTGAGCATTGGCCACAATGCCTTCAAGCAAGGTGATCGATTTCGCCACTGCATCACGGTTATTTCGATAGTCTGCAACCACCGTACTGAGTTCACGGCTTGCCAGTCCCAGCTCATTCCCTGCCCCTTGCGCTTTATTCAGTACTTCGGCGGTCAGATGGTTAGCTTCTTTGACTTTATCGCCAGCAGATTCAAAACGTTCAGCGGCAACGCGCATTTTGTCTGCGCCGGTATTCATATCCTGAAGATGGGTTGTGGTTTGCTCGGCCAGTTTGCGCAGCGTCTTTTCAGTTGCTTCCTGTTGATCATTCAGTGCACCCAACAAGGTTTTGACCTGTTCTTCAAAACCAGAAACAATTTGCTGAGTTTCCTGATGCAGGGAGGTTTGTGTTTCCTGCTGATGACTGCTGAGTTGCTGCTGGCCCTGCTCAAGTTGCGTAAACAAAGAACCTAATTGTTCCCCTAACGCCTCCACGGAAGAGGCCATTTTTTGCATGGTTTCGTTCTGGCCTTGCTGGGAGGTCTGCTGAATAGATGCGATAAAGTCCTTCATCTGATCAGCCATCGCTTTTTCACGCGCTTCGCTGTCAGCAAACATTCTTTCAAGCTGCCGGGCCATACGTTCCCCGGCACCCTCACCTTCTGCGCCGATTTTTTCGACAGAAGATTGTAAGCTGTTGAGCATATCGCTCATTCCGGACTGCATCGCCACTTGCCCTGCTTTCATCTCCCTGAGCAAATCCGCCATTAAATCAGCGCTGCCCTGCTTTGTTTCTTCGCTGGCACTGCGCATGTCTTGTAACAGCGTTGAGAATCCAGACTGCATGGACTCAATAGCGCCGACAGATTTCCCCATCATGTCGTGCATATTTTCAAACTGCTTGCCAAAGGTCGTATCCAGCTTCGACATAAAAGCGGTCAGTACATCCTCAAGCATGGTGTGAACCTGGCCGCTTTGATCTCCACTGGCCGTTTGTACTGCACCGGCAATTTTATCGAGGGGGGCTTTAAGACTGGTTTCTATGGCGCCACTGACTTGTTCAGCAAATTGCTGCCCCGTCTCGCGATAAGTGGAAGAAAGGGTTTGCGCCAGTTTTTCGTTTTCGCTCGATTGTTTTTCGACCAACTCACGCAGCATAGTGCGCAGGTCTGTCACCAGACCGTCTTTTAGCTGACGTGCCTGAGTGGCACTTTCATTGCTCGATTTCACCAGCTCAGCTAAATATTCTTCACCAACTCCACTTTCAAACAGGCTATCAATCTCAGAGTTGAATCTTTCCAGATGCTTATAGCATTTCGCGATAGAAAATTTTTCAAACCAGGTGACGACAATGGAAGCGAATATCGCAAATGCGGAACCCAGGAATGCGTACAGCACATCTTTCAATAATGCATTAACGCTTTCACTCACCTGTTCCGGGCTGCTGGGATCAAAATGATTAAGGCCAATCATCAAACCGTAAAACGTCCCGATAATCCCGATGCCGGTCAAAATACCCGGAAGATGTTTAAAGAATTCGGTATTAAGAGGAATGTCGACTTGTTGCTGATCGGTAAAGTAGGCCGCGGCAGGTGCGGTAGCGCGGACTTCCTGAAGTTTATATTCTCCGTCGATTTCTTTTTTTTGTGAATGGAGGGATTCTTTAAATTCGCTCCATGAATGTTTCATGGTTTTATAAACGAGTAATTCACCCAGATTTTTCAACTTGTTAGCAGGTGATTCCTCCGTCCAGCTTGCGATCACTTTTGCCTTACTTTTCAGCTGGCGGACAATGTTGAAAGCCGGGATAAGGTAGAACACGAAGAAAAAGAACAATGCCACCATGACAAAGCAAAAAACCGTGAACGGTACGTAGGCAGGTTGCACTGACGTCAACATGACCAATAATGAATTAAGCCATTCCATTTAAAGCCCTTACCCAAAGTTATTGATTACTTATCGGCAAAACTACGAGGATACTTAACTGAAATTTACCTATGATTTTAACAATGTTCTTGTTTTGATGTGTCGGGCTAAAACTCATCCGTAAAAAAGGACGCAGGATGACAATCGTCTTAATCACGAAAGCTTGAACCTGAGAGGTAGATCGCAAAATAATAGCCTGATAAAGCAGCAGCACAAGCGCCAAATACCATAATCAATGCAACATTACGACCAAGGTCAATAAATCGAGTAATCCGGGCAATTAACAAGCGAGAGAATGCTAATGATGAAGCAAGAATGGCTGCAATACTGTCCATATAACGATATTGGCCAACACATATTCTAAGGAGCTAAGGCTTATGGCAAAGGAAGCTGACAGACCTCATTTCAATTCATCCATTATTCAATTAGAGGCTCTTTTTGAGCAACTTCATGGCGATGTCAAGAGTCTGGAGGCACTTCAGCATGAGCTCTCTTTCGCACTACCGAACGTGCAAAAAATTGAGCGTTAATATCACTAAAATACTGGCGGCTTCCCCTGATGTACGCTTGCGTCGTCGATACCGGTGCTCAAAATCAAATAAACAAATAGAGGAATAGTTATGGCCTTTACAGATTCCGAAGCTCAACGATTCCAAACGGAAATCCAAAATTTCATCGAAACGATTCGTCCACCAGAACTCATGCGGGAAAAACTCGATTATCTTTGTCACATCAAAGATCAGTCAATCGTAATAGTGTCTTCCCGCGCTCCATGGCGGTCAGGTTCAACGGAAAGGATAGAAACCCCACTGGTTAAAATGACGTATGTCCGCACGCAGAAGCTGTGGAGAATCTTCTGGATGCGTGCAACCTTAAAATGGGAAACGTATGCGGAAGTCGACACGCTGAATGAGGGTTTTGAGATTGTGCGGATGGATGAGCACAGTTGCTTTTTTGGTTAATGTCTCGTAAAAATGCGGCCAGTTAAAATGCTCAAATATTTGAGTGGATTAACCTGCAGCGGCCGCAGAAAAGTAGGCGCTAAGCAATAATTCTGTTTTATTTTCCCGCATCAATAAACGGAAACGTTCCAATTGAAATAATCGAGATGTATTCGCAACATTTTGCGCAACGTCTTCCAAATCTGAATACAACCTCCTGTAAATAAAACCAGCCTGCTTCTTTACTATTTTGGAGGGTTTTACCCCCTCCCTACATCCTTTAATCCGAAAAATTTTTTACTTTTCAGTTTGCACTGAGTCCGGTCTGGCGTCAGGATTTACCCTGATTCCCCATTGGCAGTGATAAAGGCTTATCGATAATGACGACTCAGACACCTAACACACCGGTTGCGGCAGGGACAATTTTTAGCGCCGCCGGTCTGCAATTTCTGAATAAACTCGCGCAGAACAACACCCGGGACTGGTTTAAGGCTAATCAGGACGAATACGAGAACACGCTGAGAACGCCAGCGCTGCACTTTATCGAACAGATGCAGCCTGAGATTGTCGCCATTTCTCCGAGGCTGACTGCCGTCGCTAAGAAAGTCGGTGGCAGCCTGATGCGCCCGCAGCGCGACAGCCGGTTCAGCAAAGATAAAACGCCTTACAAAACCAATGTCGGCATTCAGTTTCGTCATTTTCAAGGCAAAGACGTCCATGCTCCCGGCCTCTATCTGCACATCGCCGAAGACGGTTGTTTTATTGCAGCGGGGATCTGGCATCCGGAATCGAAAGCCTTAAACGCCATCCGGGCGTGCATTGACGAGAACCCGAATGCCTATCAAAAAGCCCTTAAGACATTGCACGATAACGGGTTTGCAATGGATGGCGACAGCCTGATCCGTCCGCCAAGAGGCTACGACAATAACCACCCGCTGTTAGCTGAATTAAAACGCAAAGATTATATCGCGATCAAAAATATCGCCTTTGAAGACTTGTGCAGGCCAGATGTTGTCGATTTTTGTGCAGAACAGTTCAGGCATTGTGCGCCACTGATGGCCTATTTATGTTTTGCGCTGGAACTCGATTTCTAAGGCAGTATTTCTAAGCCAGCAGGAAATGGCGTGATGCGTTCCGGAGACTTTTTCTGTCCTCGCAGTGAGGCCTTCGTGAAGGCTTCCGGTGATGACCTGTCGCTGGTATAAAGTAATCAACCGATACTGAAATGTGACCAGAAGGGAATTTGGTGTGACCGGACGCATTGATTACCAGATTGAAAAATACCATTTTTCTGAAGCGGCAGAATCCCCTCGCCTTATCCAGCAATGGAAAGATGTGATTGCCGAATGTCAGGAAAATAAGGCGGGCGCCGCAGAGCGCCTGCGTATCGCCCTGCTCAATGTGGACTATGTCACCAGCTTTGAGCTGCCTTTCCGGCTTTTGCTTACCCGCGCGCCCCAGCTCATTGACAGCGTGCGCGATGAATTGCAACTCAGTCAGAAAAATGTCCTGTTTAATGGCAAACGCTTCGGCTGCGTCTACAGCCTCAAAATGGATCTGGGCGGAATACCCGATGAGTTTCAATACCGTCTTACGACCCGTATCCGGCGCATCGATGCGACAGGAACAACGGAAGCCACTTACAGGGAAATAGCGCAACAAACCAAAGTGCCACGCGATCGTCTCCGGTTAGCACTGGAAGCCGGGCTGGAGGTCAATCCGCTGGACGGACTGTTCTGGTTCGGACTTCAGCGTATTGCGGCTGATGTTTTACGGCTGAGAAAAACGGGAATGGCGATAGCAACAGCTGAAGTCGAGGTATTTGATACGCTGACCGGGACGACAAGGCGCATTCCGGCGTACAGGCTGAAGGCGTAGTTATGCAGTCAACACTATGAATTTTAAACATTTAAGCTATCTGTTGCTGATAGCCGCAGCGGCTGGCAGCGCCTGTTTCCCCCACCCTTTTGTGATGTGGTTCTTAATCGTCAATCTGCTGACGCTGGTCTTCTACGGTGTGGACAAACGAGCAGCCCGTCACGCGACGAGCAGAGTTCCTGAATTCACCTTGCTGCTGCTTGGTTTTGCCGGTGGCTGGATTGGAGCGATTATTGGCCAGCAGCTTTTTCGACATAAAACGAAAAAACAGCCTTTTAAAACCTGGTTCGCCATCAGTGTGATAGTGAATCTGGTGGTTGTGGCAGGTGTGAGCTGGCTGATGAAGGATTTATTTCTTTGAAATGGTACGCCCTACAGGGCTCGAACCTGTGACCTACGGCTTAGAAGGCCGTTGCTCTATCCAACTGAGCTAAGGGCGCATTGCTTGTCCCTTTCGGGAGCGTTGCGGGTTCGGATTATACGGGCAGACCGGGACGAGTCAATGGCTTTCGAACTCTCTGCTTAATGCCTGAACAATTTGCAGATATTCCCGGACCGCCTTGCAACGGTATGTGACGGGTGTTGGCTATTTTTCAGATTTCAGCGCGGCCGCGATAACGCGGGCGGAAGCGTGATACGCCACACCTTCGTAAGCGGTCAGTTCCGGTTGCAGCGTTTGCACAATACCTTTTTTGCCGATGACCGCGGGCTGGCCGATATAAACACCCAGTTCTTCGTCCCAGGCCGAAACCGGCCAGACGCTGTGCGCATCGGACAAAATCGCATCCACCAGTCGCGCCGTTGCGGTGGCGATACCAAAACTGGTCCAGCCCTTTCCTTGCAGGATTTCCCAGCCACCGCCGCGCACGGCATCGTTCATTTTTGCCCAGTCGACGTCACGATCGCCCGCCAGTTCTGCCACAGGACGTCCGCCGAGTGTCACGGTGCTCCAGGCGACAAACTGCGATTCGCCGTGTTCCCCCATGACATAGCCGGTCACGCTTTTCGGATCGATGCCAAAGAACTCGCCGACCACGCGTTTCATGCGCGCGGTATCCAGTGACGTGCCGGTGCCAAACACCTGCGTGTCCGGGAATCCGCTGGTCTGCTGAATAATTTGCGTAATAACATCGCACGGATTGGTGATGTTCAGGATAACGCCGCCGAAACCGCTGGCAATCACGCGCGGGATAACTTCACGCACGGCGGCGCGGGTCTCAGCGAGTTCTTCCAGACGATCTTCACGCAGTAAGGTTTTCGGGCCGACGGCGATGACTAAAACGTCGGCATCACCCAGTTCGCTATAATCGTTGGCGATGACCTGCACGCGTGAAGTGGTCAGCGACGCCATATCACGCAACTCCAGCGCCTGACTGGCCGCTTTAGGTTCGTTCTCATCGAGCAAGACAATCACGTCACACAACCCCTGCGTGACCAGAGAGAATGCAACATCAGCGCCCACATGACCGGCACCGATGATCCCCACTTTGCGTGTCATTTGTTTCTTTCCTTATGATTTAAAAAGAGTCATATCTAAAATAGACACTTTTTTCGCCACTGTCTCAGGTTAAATTCTCACCCGTAATTCTCACCCGTTTAAACAAGTTATTCGCATTCAACGCCTGACAGCGCCCGCCGCTTCTGACAAAATAGGCGCATCCCCCTGCATTTATTAATTGATGGATTTATTCCCTGATGGCAGCAAAGATTATTGACGGTAAAACGATTGCGCAGCAAGTCAGAAGCGAAGTTGCGGCGCGTGTTCAACAACGACTGGCCGAAGGAAAACGTGCGCCGGGTCTGGCTGTGGTGCTGGTAGGTGAAAACCCGGCATCGCAGATTTATGTCGCCAGCAAGCGCCGTTCGTGTGAAGAGGTCGGGTTCATCTCGCGGTCTTACGATTTGCCTGCAACCACTACCGAAGGCGAGTTGCTGGATCTGATTGAAAAGCTCAATAACGACAGCGAAATCGACGGCATTCTGGTGCAACTTCCTCTGCCCGCCGGTATCGATAACATTAAAGTGCTGGAACGCATTCATCCGGACAAAGACGTCGACGGTTTCCATCCGTATAACGTTGGCCGTCTGTGCCAGCGCGCGCCAACGCTCCGCCCTTGTACGCCGCGTGGCATCGTGACGCTGCTCGAGCGTTACGGTATCGATACCTTCGGTCTGAACGCAGTGGTGATCGGCGCTTCCAACATTGTTGGCCGTCCGATGAGCATGGAATTACTGTTGGCCGGTTGCACCACCACCGTTACGCACCGTTTCACCAAAAATTTGCGACATCATGTTGAGAATGCCGATCTGGTGGTGGTTGCGGTCGGTAAACCGGGCTTTATTCCTGGCGAATGGATTAAACCGGGCGCGATTGTCATTGATGTCGGTATTAACCGCCTGGAAAGTGGTAAAGTTGTCGGCGATGTGGAATATGATGCCGCCGCTGAGCGCGCTTCCTTTATCACACCGGTGCCGGGCGGCGTTGGCCCGATGACGGTCGCGACGCTGATTCAGAATACCTTGCAAGCGTGCGAGGAATATCACGACATCAGCGCCAGTAAGCCTTAAACAATTCGCACTACACAAAAAGTCAGGAACACATGGAAACTTTCTTTCTCGAAAAACACCCGCACGTAGAACTGTGCGACCTGCTCAAATTTATGGGCTGGTGTGACAGTGGCGGTACTGCGAAAGCAGTGATTGCTGAAGGCCAGGTTATGGTCAACGGCAAAGTCGAAACCCGTAAGCGCTGCAAAATCGTTGCTGATATGAACGTTGAGTTCGCCAGCAACAAAGTCGTGGTGAAAGCGTCCGAATAAACTTTCCGGCGACGTAACACTGCAAAAGAAAAAGCCCTGCAAGCGAAAGCTCACAGGGCATTTTTTTATTCTCAGTTTGTGCCGGGGTTACGGTTGAGTCACCCAAAGTACCGGCCATTCTCCGCCGCTGCTGTACCCGTCGCAGCTGGGTTCAGAAGCAAACGCCGCCAGACGGAACGCTTTACCATCAAATATCCAGCGCGATGAAACACCACAATCCCCGATACCCCGCCCTTTGTCATAGGTCGAAAGCGTGCCGGTTTTAGGATCGAAATCTGCATTGATCAGCTCAGGTGATCCCTCATCCTCGCCCAGTTTAAACGGCATATTCAGCGCCAGATCGTCCATCTTATAAGGCGCCTGCCGGTTCACCAGAAAACCCAGCGCGAAGAGATTATACGCACCCATATCGCAATTGACGGTCATCAGGGCCTTGTCGCTGCTCAAGGCAAAAATATGCACTTCACGTTCAGAAGGATCCAGGCTGCAATCGTTATTCTCAATCGTGGTCGCCGCGTTTTGCGTGATGGCTGAGATTTCAGATTCGGTTAACGCCTGCGGTTCACTGAAATGCGGCAGAACCGGCGCGGAAGGGATCGGTGGTACGGTATTTACCGGTTTTGTGCCGCGGTTAGCCCACGCCGTTTTAGTACCGACGCGCCCCTGCTGGGCATCGATCGCCAGTAATGCGGCTTTTATGCCTTTCAGGGAAATCACCGGAGGCACCGGTTGTGCCGGATCCGCTTTACCCGCCAGCGAAATTGCGCTGCCTTCGCGAATGGCGGCGATAAAATCATTCACTACCAGACGATTATTTGTGGAAAGATGTTTTTTACTGACATCCCATTCACGGTGATTAAAGCTCAGGGTTTTACCGTTCATTTGCAGGCGTCCGGCAACCGGCGCATCTGCACTTTGTTCATCGCTGTTACGCTGATAATCAATGCTGACGGAGGATTTTCCTTCCGGTCCGGCTTCACGACTGATTTTCATCACCAGTTCCTGGCCGTCCTGTGAATTGCGCGCGACACAGTGGTTAAGGTTGTCACAACTGACCTGCCAGTCGCTATAAATGGCCTGTAAAGGCTCAGCCTGCGTGCTAAAAGCCAGCAGCGTGCCCAGCAGGCATAAAGGGGCGGTTATCCATCTGCACATTATGAGTTTCAACTCTGTTTGGATTTATCTTTCTGATAATAGCGTAACACCCGGCAAGAGACTGCCAACAATGCTGCATTTTTTATTCGAAATAAGAAAGAGATACCCCGTCCGATCGGGCTTTTACAGAGGATAATTTTTCTCCGGATATGAAATCACGTAATGGTGACGTAACGAAACATTCAGTACACTGGCAAAGCCAATAACGAAAAATAATGGTGTAAAGGATGACTTTCATTTCTCCGGGAGATTCAGATGAAGTTATGGATTTGGCTGATAGCCGTGTTTTCACTGCCTGCGCTGGCTGAAGAGCCGCCGGTGGTGTACTCCGGCACGCTGGGTAAAACCAGCATTGTGCTCGAACTGGATTTAAATAAACCAGACGAAGTCACTGGCCGGTATTTCTATCAGAAATATCATTTAGATTTACCCCTCAACGGTGCGCTGGATGGTCAGGAACTGAAACTTCAGGAAGGTCTGGACGATTTTGACGATACGCCACGTCCTGAGCTGACCCTGACGAAAGATGAGAATGGCGGCTGGCAAGGCAACTGGACCAATCCGCAAGGAAAAACATTGCCGGTGAAGCTGCAACCGGTGCAAATGCCTGCAGCAGCCACGGACGACGGCTACCTGAGCGCGCTTATTCATACCGATCCTTACGAGTATCTGCGGTTATCTGCGCTGCAACTCAAAGCGGGTAAAAACGAGAATTTCATGGGCTACCAGCTGCAATGGTGGACGGAGCCGCAGTCGAAAATCAGCTTCTTTGAAATCGTCTCAGGTTATCCGGAAACGGAAATGCAGGCGATTAACCAGAAATTGCGTACCCGCTTGTGGCAGGAAGTCAGCGGCTGGCATGCCTGTATGTTGGGCGCAAGCCGGTTTGGTCAGGGTGAATATCAGCAGACCGTCACACCGGAATACCTGAGTGATGAAATCGTCAGTGTCAGCGTGTTTACCTCGTATGATTGTGGCGGTGCGCATCCTGATTTCGGCGAATCGCCGGTCAACCTGAATGCCAAAACCGCAGAAACACTGACGCTGGAAGATGTGGTATGGGTTGGCGAAGGCGCGCCTTTCCATTATCTGAATGCGGAAGACCGTACCCTGACGGGCAAAAATGACGTGGATTTTGATACGTTTGCGGATTATCGCGATAAGAAATGGGCGCCGTGGCTGGTGAAGCAGCTGACGGCGGCGTATCCGGAGCAAATGAAAAAGCCGACCGAAGAAAGTGATGATGATTGTGATTACTCGGATACTTCTGTCTGGCAATTCCCGGCGTGGTATTTCACGAAGAAAGGACTGTATTTTGACCCGACATTCGCCCGCGTTTTACGTTCATGCGAAGGTCCGGAATGGTCGGTTCTGCCGTGGTCTGCGATGAGAGGTCACGCGGGTAGCCTCGCCATCAGTCAGGAACAGTAAAAGACGAAAGGCACCGTCGGTGCCTTTTTTATTAAAGCTCATTTCATTGAAGCTCATTTCATTGAAGTTCAGAGGCGGAAACGTTATGCCAGCCAGCCCTGAATTTGCGCATGTTGTAACAGCATAATGGTCTTGCCGTCTTTAATGCGGCCATCTTTGATCATCGCCAGTGCGTCGGTGAACGGCACTTCGAGCACATCGATATCTTCATCTTCCACACCGCCACCGGCGTTCTGACGCTGGGACTCATCGTATTCTGCGGCAAAAAAATGAACAATCTCCGTCACACTTCCCGGCGACATATAGGCTTCAAACAGTTTATCTACCTTGCCCACCGCAAAACCGGTTTCCTCAATCGCTTCTTTACGGATGCAATCTTCAGGCGAATCGTTGTCGAGTAAACCGGCACAGGTTTCCAGCAGCATGCCGGTCGGATTTCCATTGACGTAGGTCGGCATACGAAACTGTTTGATCAGCAGGACGGTTTTTTTAGGCCGGTTATAAAGCAGGATTGTCGCCCCGTTTCCCCGGTCATACACTTCGCGGGACTGCGGCTGGCGTTCGCCGTTGCGCCTGATTAAGTCGTAGGTGTATTTGCGAAGAACATACCAGTTATCAGAGAGTAACTGGTTCCGGACGTTTTCGATTCTGGATGACTTGTCATGAGATGACATATTGCGTGCCCCCGCTCAGAAGTTGTGAGAGAAGCCAGACAGCATAGCCGGATTCATCGGCTGCCGCTACCGTCAACCGTGCTCAATCGCGGCCAGAAGTTGCTCGCTATGACGTTCAATCCATTGGGGATCTAACGGCCCCCAGCTCGAGAGCTGATAATAACCGTCATTGTTGCGCACGCCCTGCTGTATAAACTCCAGCCCGACGCCCATTCCGGGCAGAGCTTTCAGCACATCCTGCAAAGTGCGCCGTGGCCAGCCGGTGATTTCCATCAGCTTTGGCACATTCGGGTTTTGTTCATTCCTGATCAACCAGCAAAGATATAAACGACGGGCAAAGACGGAATTAGTTAGCAAACTCATCTGGACAGCTCCTGCCGGGATGTCATAAAAATGAAGATAGCCAAAGAGTAGACTGTTTCAGCGAATATCGCTGAGAGATAACCCTGTGTACGGGGAGGATTTTTTACATTATCTCCTTTATTTCTCCACGTTTTATGCCATATGAACAGGTAAAGTGCTTAGGCGTAGAACACCACTCTAACACTCGCTCCGTCCCGCCGGGACAGTACCGCCTCTGAGACCTCTTCTGAAAAGACAATTTCTATGAAGACAATGCTCAGGGGATTTTTTTGTCAGATTACTGGCATTGTGTTTGTTTGCTGATGTTAGTCACTCACGCCAGAGTGACAACGAGGTTCCTGAAGCATGGCTAACTTTTTCATCAATCGCCCGATTTTTGCCTGGGTTTTAGCGATCATCATTTCCCTGACCGGCGCACTCGCGATCTATTTTCTTCCGGTTGAGCAGTACCCTGATCTGGCTCCGCCAAACGTCAGGATCTCTGCAACGTATCCCGGCGCATCAGCACAAACATTAGAAAATACCGTTACCCAGATTATCGAACAGAACATGACGGGCCTTGATAATCTGATGTACATGTCGTCACAAAGCAGTAACGACGGTAAGTCGCAGATAACCCTGAGCTTTACTGCCGGTACGGATCCGAACGAAGCGCTCCAGCAGGTGCAAAACCAGCTGCAACAGGCGCTGAAACGTCTGCCACAGGACGTGCAGACGCAAGGCGTGACCGTCTCAAAAACCGGTGATACCAACCTGATGATGGTGGCGTTTGTTTCCACAGACGGCAGCATGGATAAGCAGGATATCGCCGACTATGTGGCGTCTAATATTCAGGATCCGCTGAGCCGCGTGCCCGGCGTCGGCAGCATTGATGCGTACGGTTCGCAGTACGCTATGCGTATCTGGCTCGATCCGGACAAGCTGAATAATTATCAACTGACTACCGCCGATGTGGTCACCGCGATTAAAGCGCAAAACAGTCAGGTGGCCGTCGGTCAGCTCGGCGGTGCGCCTTCTGTGGATTTTCAGGCGCTGAATGCCACCATTAACGCGCAGTCTCAGTTACAGACACCGGAACAGTTCCGCCAGATCACGTTGAAAGTGAATCAGGACGGTTCGCAGGTCAAACTTGGTGATGTCTCAACCATCGGTCTCGGCGCGGAAAACTACGCCCTGCTCAGCCGGTATAACGGACAGGCCGCATCCGGGATGGGTGTGAAACTGGCGTCCGGTGCCAACGAACTGCAAACGGACAAGGCCGTCCGTGCGCGCCTTGAAGAGCTTTCTCATTATTATCCGCACGGGCTGAAAGCCGAAATCGCCTACGAAACCACGCCATTCGTCAAAGCAGCGATCACCGACGTGGTGAAAACGCTGTTTGAAGCGATCGTGCTGGTGTTCCTGGTGATGTATCTGTTCCTGCAAAACTTCCGTGCCACGCTTATCCCGACCATTGCCGTGCCGGTAGTATTGCTGGGGACATTCGCTGTACTGCATCAGTTCGGTTACAGCATCAATACCCTGACGATGTTCGCGATGGTGCTCGCCATCGGCCTGCTGGTGGATGACGCCATCGTGGTGGTGGAAAACGTCGAGCGCGTGATGAGCGAAGAAGGCCTCAGCCCCAGAGAGGCGACGCGAAAATCGATGGGACAAATTCAGAGTGCGCTGGTCTGTATCACCATGGTGCTGTCGGCGGTGTTCGTGCCGATGGCCTTCTTCGGCGGCACCACCGGCGCAATTTACCGTCAGTTCTCCATCACGATTGTTTCCGCAATGGTGTTGTCAGTGTTCGTCGCCCTGACGCTGACACCGGCGCTGTGCTCCACCATTCTCAAGCCTATCGCGCAGGGACATCATCACGGTAAACGCGGCTTCTTCGGCTGGTTTAACCGGATGTTCGACCGCAATGCCCGCCGCTACGAAAACGGCGTGGCACGCGTGCTGCGTAACAGCGTGCGCTACATGCTCGGTTATGCGGCGCTGGTCGCCTTGCTGGCCGTCATGTTTATCAAACTGCCGACCTCATTCCTGCCGATGGAAGACCGCGGGGTATTCACCGTTCAGATCCAGTTGCCACCGGGTTCGACGTTGCAGCAGACGCAAAAAGTCGTTGAAAAGGTCGAGAAGTATTTCCTGCAAGAAGATAAGAAAGACGTGCTTTCGGTATTCTCGACCATCGGCGCAGGCCCCGGCGGTAACGGGCAAAACGTGGCGCGAATGTTCGTACGACTGACGCCGTGGGATGCACGCACCGGTGAAGACGATTCTTCTTTTGCTCTGATTGAACGGGCGACCAAAGCGTTTAACAAGATAACCGAAGCCCGCGTTATCGCCAGCAGCCCGCCCGCCATCAACGGCCTCGGCAGCGCGACTGGCTTTGATATGGAATTACAAGATCACGCCGGTCTGGGTCACGACGCACTGATGGCGGCGCGCGATCAGTTACTTGAAATGACATCCAAAGACAGCAACCTGACCCGCGTGCGTCACAACGGTCTGGATGACAGCCCGCAGTTGCAGATCGACATCGATCAGGTGAAAGCACAGGCGCTGGGCGTGGCGATCGCGGATATCAACAGCACGTTGAGTACCGCGTGGGGCTCGACCTACGTCAATGACTTCGTTGATCGTGGCCGTGTGAAGAAAGTCTATGTGCAGGCCGGAGCGCAATACCGCATGTTGCCGGACGATATCAACCGCTGGTATGTGCGAAATTCTGCCGGAACCATGGTGCCCTTCTCGGCTTTCGCCACTTCAAAATGGCTGACCGGTTCACCGCGTCTGGAACGTTACAACGGTTATTCCGCACTGGAAATTGTGGGTGAACCGGCAACGGGCATCAGCAGTGGTACGGCGATGGATGACATGGAAAAACTGGTCGCGAAATTGCCGGTAGGTATTGGCCTCGAATGGACAGGTCTGTCGTATCAGGAAAGATTGTCAGGTTCGCAGGCTCCGGCGCTGTATGCCATTTCTCTGCTGGTGGTGTTCCTGTGTCTGGCTGCGTTGTATGAGAGCTGGTCCATTCCGTTCTCGGTGATGCTGGTCGTTCCGCTCGGCGTACTCGGCGCGGTGATTGCCACCTGGATGCGCGGGCTGGAAAACGATGTGTACTTCCAGGTCGGGATGCTGACCATCATCGGGCTGTCGGCGAAGAACGCCATTCTGATTGTCGAGTTTGCCAATGACCTGAATGTTCGCGGCAAGGAATTGCTGGAGGCCACGCTTGAAGCATCGAGAATGCGTCTGCGTCCGATACTGATGACGTCGCTGGCATTTGTGTTTGGTGTTCTGCCGATGGCGACCAGCATGGGCGCAGGTTCAGGCAGCCAGCACGCGGTCGGTACCGGCGTCATCGGCGGGATGATTTCCGCAACGATCCTGGCCATCTTCTTCGTGCCGCTGTTCTTTGTGCTGATCCGCCGCCGGTTTCCCGGGAAAACCGCGCATCCCGTGATTGCCGATATCGCTGAGACAGTGCCCGCAGATCACAAATAACGGCGCTGAATTTCAGGCAACAAAAAAGGCGTTAATGTGAATTAACGCCTTTTTTATTAATGATTTACTGGCTGTGAGAATCGTCGCTAAATCGGACGTAATGGTCTTCCTGAACAAACGTTTTTTATAATGACGTACTGCACTGAGAATAAATCTTTTCTTTGCTTTAACGGTAACGATGCGGGCAATTACGCTTTCAACATACGGTCGATAAAGTCTTTCCAGTGACCTAACTCTTGCTCTAACATTTTACTCCCCTTGATTGGACGGACGGATTATACGTCTATTTTTTGAGCATGTAAAAAGGCCTTCATTATTTTTTAAGCGCGATCACAATCCCGCCCCGTCTGGATCCTGCGACCGTTTTGCCTCATTATGTGTTCCATCCTTACGTCCGTTTTTATGCGGGTAAAAAGTTCTTATTTTACTGACAGGTTACGTTTTTCTATGGCAACGACTTCCGCTCCAACCTCTTTTATTCTCTACGGCATAAAAAATTGCGATACCGTGAAAAAAGCCCGCCGCTGGCTGGAAGAAAACGGAGTTGAATACCAGTTTCATGATTACCGTGTCGAAGGGCTGGATGATACGTTGTTGCAGAACCTGCTGGATAAGCAAGGCTGGGAAGCCATGCTCAATACGCGCGGAACGACCTGGCGCAAACTTGATGAAGCCACGCGCGCAGCCTGTGATAACGAAGCCAGCGCCAAAGCGGTGATGCTCGAACAGCCTGCGGTGATCAAACGTCCATTTTTGCTGGCCGCCGACGGTCAGTCCCTGCTGGGATTCAAACCAGAAACCTATCAGCAATTTCTCGCACAGGTGAAGTAACATGAGTTGTCCGGTTCTCGATTTAGCGCAACAGTTAATCCGACGCCCTTCCCTCAGCCCGGATGACGCTGGCTGTCAGGAAATTATGATTGCCCGCCTCGAAGCCGCTGGCTTTCACGTGGAACCCATGCATTTTGGCGATACCCTGAATTTCTGGGCCACACGCGGCGAAGGTAAAACGCTGGCCTTTGCCGGTCATACCGATGTCGTGCCGACCGGCGATCACAAGCTGTGGGTGACCGGTCCGTTCGAGCCTACGCTTCGCGACGGCATGTTATATGGGCGCGGTGCGGCAGATATGAAAGGTTCGCTGGCGGCGATGGTGGTCGCAGCGGAACGTTTCGTTGCCGCAAATCCGAATCATCAGGGTCGTCTGGCGTTTCTTATCACTTCAGATGAAGAAGCCAGCGCCGTCAACGGCACCGTAAAAGTGGTCAACGCGCTGATGGAACGCAATGAGCGCCTCGATTACTGCTTAGTCGGCGAGCCTTCAAGCACCACTCGCGTCGGCGATATTGTGAAAAATGGCCGTCGCGGTTCGATGACCGCTAATCTCCACGTTCACGGTGTTCAGGGCCATGTGGCCTATCCGCATCTGGCGGACAATCCGGTGCATCGCGCCATGCCTGCGCTGAACGAACTGGTTGCCACCGTGTGGGATAACGGCAACGAGTTCTTCCCGCCGACCAGCATGCAGATCGCCAATATCAACGCCGGTACCGGCAGCAACAACGTGATCCCTGGCGAGCTGTATGTTCAGTTTAATTTCCGTTTCAGCACCGAACTGACTGACGCCATCATCAAACAGCGCGTGGCAGAACTGCTGGACAGGCATAACCTGCAATACACCCTGAACTGGGTGGTTTCCGGTCAGCCGTTCCTGACATCACGCGGTGCGCTGGTCGATGCGGTGGTTAACGCCGTGCGTCACTACAGTGAAATCACGCCGGAACTGCAAACCACCGGCGGCACCTCTGACGGGCGTTTCATCGCGCTGATGGGCGCGCAGGTGGTCGAACTCGGGCCGGTCAACGCCCCCATCCACAAAATTAATGAATGCGTTCACGCGGCAGATTTGCAGGTTCTGAGCCGCATGTATCAGCGCATCATGGAACAGTTAGTCGCATGATCAGCCATGAAATGCTGACCGGCCGCTCCGCTGAGCATCTGGTGACGCTGGGCGAAGGCCCGCACCGGTTGCAGAAAGAGGCAGCGCAGGCATTTGAAAAAATGCGCCAGGCCGCCAGTGTTGCCGGTTTTGATCTGCAACCGGCCAGCACTTTTCGTGATTTCAGTCGCCAGCTGGCGATCTGGAATGGCAAATTTCGCGGCGAGCGACCAGTATTAGATAAGAACAGCCAGCCGGTGGATATCAGTGAGTTAACCACAGCGGAACGTTGTGAGCTGATTTTACGCTGGTCGGCGTTGCCGGGTGCCAGCCGCCATCACTGGGGCAGTGATCTGGATGTGTACGATCCTTCTCTGTTACCGGCTGATAAAAAGTTGCAGCTGGAGCCATGGGAATACGAAGAAGGCGGTTATTTTTATCCGCTGAATCAGTGGCTTTCAGCACATATGGCGGAATTTGGTTTTTATCGACCGTACGCAGAAGATACCGGTGGTGTCGCCGTTGAACCCTGGCATCTGAGTTACCGTCCGCTGGCGCAGGAGTGCGAGAAATTGCTTACACCGCACGTTCTCATCAGCGCCTGGACAGAACAGGAAGTGGCCGCCGCAGACTGGTTAGCCGGTCAGATGACGGAAATATTTCCGCGATTTATCGCCCTCTCACCCCTTAAAGGAGCACACCATGGAGTGGCTTAAAGATTACTGGTGGATCGTTCTGATCATACTGGTCGGGATGTTAATCAGCGGGATCAAAGAGCTGAACCGCGTGGATGTTAAGAAGTTTTTGAAAGACAAACCCGAGATCCCACCGCACCGCGACAACAATGCGGAATGGGATAAAGATGACGAGTGGCCGAAGAAAAAGTAATTTCCATCCGGTAGCCCTTCATCTTTAATCAATTTTAGTCGGCGGATAATCTAGCGATTCTCCGCCGATTGACTTTCTCCCCTGCCGGTAACATGCAACGTGAAACCGATGCACGGAGAGAACACGTCCTTTGCAAACACTACCTATTTCCCACCCTGTTCAGGCTGCGTCTGAGCATTTCGACGCCACGCAATTTCTGGGACTGGCTCCGTTTTTACGTATGAGCATCGCCGGTGATGAGTGTACTGACATCGCACAGGAGCTGGTGACCCGCGCGCAGCAAAACCCTGATGACGCCGTGCTGTGGATGAACCTGTCCACCGTCATGTTGTGCCTGCAGCGCACCGATCTCGGGCTGACTATTCAGGATCAGGCGCTGGCTATGCAGCAGGTTTATACCCTGAATGCCGCACAACGACCGGCGAAAATGCGCCTGCTGATGCTGATGGTTCCCGGCACGTTATCGGCCAATGTGCCGCTGGATTGCCTGCTGGAAAACAGCGATATCGAGCTGATTTACTACTACATCACGCCCGAAGCGCCTTTTGAAGCGCCGATCCCTGAGCATGATGTGCTGATGGTCGCCATCAGCGCCACCACTGAAAACCTGTTCCTGTTACAGCAGCTGGAAAGTATCACCCGCCAGTGGCCGGTGCCGGTCATCAATGCGCCGCAACATATCCCCAACTCCGAGCGTCATAACGCCAGCACGTTGTTGCAAAATCAGCCGGGATTAACCATGGCGCAGGCGCATCCGGTGACATTCTCGGCTTTATCTGCGGTAGCGGAAGGCAACATCTCCCTGAGCAGCGCATTGCCCGGCAGCGATTTTCCGGTGATCCTGCGACCTGCCGGTTCACACGGCGGTCACAGTCTGGAAAAAATCACCAGTCCGGAAGAGCTGGCCGGTTATCTGACCCGTGTGCAGGTGGAAGATTATTTCCTTTCGCAGTTCATTGATTACAGCAACGCTGATGGTCAGTTCCGCAAATACCGTATTTCGCTGATCGACGGCGTGCCTTATGCCTGTCATATGGCGATTTCGTCGCACTGGATGGTGCATTACGTCAACGCCTTCATGTATGAAGATCAGAAAAAACGTGAAGAAGAAGCCGCGTTTCTGAATAACTTCCATGAATTCGTTGCCCGTCATCAACAGGCGCTGAAGGCTATTTTTGAGACCACGCAGCTCGATTATCTGGGGATTGATTGCAGCGAAGCGCCGGACGGCAGTTTGCTGGTCTTTGAAATCGATCCGGCGATGGTCGTCCACGCGATGGATCTGGAAGTGATGTTCCCGCACAAACAAATCCATATGAATAAAGTTAAAACAGCATGCCGAGAGTTGCTGTTATCCCGTGCCTTTGCGCACAGCGGTGCATCGGCTGATGCGCCAGAAGGAAAAGAATAATCATGATTTCACGTAACGCCCTTAATTTCTCCGGTGGTCCCGGCGCATTGCCGGAAGTCGTACTCGCACAAGTTGAAGCGGCGATCAAAGAAGTGCCGGAAGTTGGCCTGTCCATTCTCGGTATCAGCCATCGCTCTGACTGGTTTGCCGCCATTGTTGAAGAAACCGAAAATAACATCCGCACCCTGCTCGGCTTGTCGAAAGATTTCCATATCCTGTTCCTGCAGGGCGGCGCAACGCAGCAATTCTCGATGGTACCGATGACGCTGTTACGCGGTCAGAAACATGCCGCAGAATATCTGGATACCGGTTACTGGAGCAGCAAAGTCGTCACCGAAGCGCGTCGCGAAGGGCCGGTGAAAGTGCTGTGGAGCGGTGAATCTTGCGGGTTCAACCGCCTGCCCGCGGATGACGAACTGGCGTTTTCGCCTGACGCGCCGTATCTGCATTACGTTTCTAATGAAACAGTGGAAGGCTTGCAATTCCAGCGCGTTCTGGGACGTGACGATGTACCGCGTGTCTGCGATATGTCCTCTGATTTCCTGTCCAAACCCTGCGATGCCAATAAATTCTCAGTGATCTATGCCCACGCGCAGAAAAACATCGGCCCGGCTGGCGTCACTATCGTGCTGGTGCACGACACCGTGGTGAAAGCGTCGTCTGACGAATTGCCCTCATTCCTGAATTATCGCCGTCAGGTGGAATCCCATTCCAACCTCAACACGCCGCCGGTATTCGCGATTTATGTGGTGCTGCTGGTCACGCGCTGGTTGCTCAATGATGTCGGCGGTCTGGACAATATGGAACAGACCAACCGCCACAAAGCGGAACTGCTGTACGCGATGCTCGATAACAGCGACGGTTTCTATAACGGCTGGAGCAGCAAAGCGGACCGTTCACAAATGAACGTGGCATTTAAACTGCCGGATGACGTGCTGGAGAAGAAATTCCTGGCGGAAAGCCATGAAGCAGGTTTCTCGGGTCTGTCAGGCCACCGCGCCATCGGCGGTATCCGTGCGTCAATCTATAACGCCCTTTCACTGCCAGCGGCGGAAAAGCTGACAAACTTTATGGATGATTTCATGCGTAAAAACCGCAAATAATCGCCATCAGGCAGACATAAAAAACGCCCCCGGCTGCATGACAACCGGGGGCGCTTCTTTTTTAAATCTCGACAAAATCAGCGCTGGTGCGATTTCGGCTCGTAATTCTGTAAATGAGCAATGGCGGTGTTGATCATATGCGAATCCAGTCCGTGGGCCATACCGGCCTGCAAATCCAGAGTACAGTCACAGCCCAGAGACTTCAGACGTTCTGCCGCACTTTTCGACTGGAATGGGTTGATCACCGGATCCTGCTCGCCGTGAATGAAATGTACCACCGTACCGGCGGCAATCGGCTGTTGCGGCAAAGACGAGAAACGTCCGCTGAAGGCGATAATGCGTGATGCCAGATGCTCTTCAACTTTCGTCGATTCCAGCGCCATGATGGTGCCCTGTGAGAAGCCCACCAGCGTGGTGTGCTCCGGCGTGACACCGGTTTTCTGCTGCCAGTCACGGACAATCTGTACGAAAGCTGGCATTGCGGCATCCACACGCGGCTGACGGTTTTGTTCGGTCACGCCTTGTACGGAAAACCACTGGAAGCCGCGGCCAAAATCACAAATGTCAGGACTGCCGACGCTGATCACCTGCGCCTGCGGGAATGAAACAGCGAAAAACTTACCGATTTCGCCCATTGAAATTGGGTTATCACCCACGCCATGAAACAATAAAATCAGCTGGTTAGCTATTTCTTCCGGCTGCTGAACGATAATCTGTTCTGAGCTCATTGCTCTCTCCCGTTGTCGATTAATGGGTTCACTATACGCCGCCTGCCGGTCAGTGAAATCGGGTTTTATTGAACGAGTCTTTCCATTTTTTGCAATGAAGCCGGTGACTTATTCCGCAGTTCCCGCGTCTTTCAGTGCCTGTTGTGTCTCCTGACGCCAGCGGGTCAGCAAGGCTTTACGGCCGGAAAGTTTCAGCGCCGTGACGATTTCTGCCACGCTCTGCCCCTGTTGCAGATAAGCGCGCAGCGCGGTAAGCGGCAAAGCACTGTGTAAAAGCAGGCGATTGAGCGCCGGTAAACTGCTTTCCAGCGGACGATAAGCAAAAGCAAATCCGTTCAGTTCGCGCCAGTCCGCGTCGTCAGGCTGCGTGTCTGCCGGGCTGTTTAGCGGCAACACCAGATCCATCAGAGGCGCCAGCCAGCGCCAGTCACGGTTAAGCTGAGATTCTGCACTCTCTGCCAGCGCCTGCCCTGCTGCACTGAGCGGTAATATCGCCATCGCGGCATAACATCCGCTGCTGGCTTCTTTCTGCATACTGATACGCACCAGCCGGAATCCTGCCTGCTGCCATAATGACGCCAGATCTGATGTGTAGCCAAAACTCACCGACAGGAAATCCAGCCCCGCCTGCTGCGCACGCTGTTGCTGTTCCGCCAGCAAATCGCGAGCAATACCCCGACGGCGAAACGCGGGATGTACCGCAATGCGGCTGACGCGCCGTGAACGTAATACGGCGGCTTCGGTGAAACCCGCGTGAGCCGCGAGTGATTGTGCGACCAGATTACCGCGCGGACGTCGCCTGCCCGCCCAGACCTCCTGCGCCAGTTCCGCACTCAGTCCGCCCTCATCCACCAGCCATAACGCGCCGGTCAGCGTGTTGTGCATCCGCGATGCGCTGAAGGTCATGCCCGGCGCATCCAGCAGACGACGCAGATCCAGCGGTGACGTACGGTAATGCGCGCTGGTAAGCAGGCCGTAGAAATCCTGCAACAACGCCGGTTCACTCAGCCAGTCTCCGGCATTAACCGGGACTATTTCTGATGTGCCGTCCGTCTGCTCAGCAACTGGCAGATGCTCATCAAACAGCAATAAATCGCTGATGAACGGCTCAAGAGTGTCGGCGGATGACCAGCGGATCGGCGCATTGAGACGCAGGTCATGCCACTGCGGCAAAGACGCACAGAATTTGAGTAAGAACCCGCGCCCCGTGCCTTCATATCCCTGAACCGTAGTGGTCAGCAACACACGCGGGAAAGCCGCAACCAGCTCTGAAAGCATCGGTGCCGGAATAGCGGCAGCTTCGTCGATAACTAGCCAGTCAGCGCCGGTTACAGCGCCTTCGCGGCATAACGCCAGCAGCGCATCAGGCGCGAAAAAATGAGCAGATTCAGCTGGCTGATTTAGTATCTGGCTGGCCGACGCTTTGGCGGGTGCGGTCACCCAACAGCTGCCCGCCCACTGACGGATCAACATGCCCGCCAGCGTCGATTTACCCCGACCACGCGGCGCAGTCAGCACCCACACGCCGGACTGAGCCTGCATCAGTTGTTGTAAAATTTGCGATTGCTCAGCGGTGGGCTGACCGTCGGGTGGCAGCCAGTCTGCTGCAACGGGCAACGGCGCGAGCTCAAAAGGCTGATTCTGCCGCCAAACCGTAACGCTGCGGTCTTGTTCAAGCAAACACTGAAAACGGCGGATAAAGCGCGGCGTCGGGATCGCCTGCGGCTGTTCGCTCCAGCGCAGACTATCGGCATCCGGCGTGTCAGCCCAGACGCTCCATTCCGGCACCAGTAAAATCAGCCAGCTTCCGGCTTTCAATGTGCCGGAAAATGCCGCCAGCGCCTCGACATTCAGGCTATGGCGGGCATCAAACACGCCGTGAAAAATATCCTGCCCGAGCAGCGTATGTGCCGCTGACGGCGAACAGGCGTTCACGTCATCAGGTGGGGAATCACTGAGCCAGAGCCAGTCACCGACACTCTGTGCGCAGAACTGAATGGCCTGTTGTTCACACCACAGCGCGTCGCCACTGAACACCAGCAAACGCCGGACGCCCAGCCGCTGCATCTGTTGCTGTGGCAAAGTGACTGACATATCAGGTTTTCCCGACAATCATCGATAACAGACCGGCAGCGATCAGCGGCCCGACCGGCACACCTTTAAACATCGCCACGCCCAGCACAGTGCCCACCAGCAAACCCGCCACCAGATGCGGCTGCGTACCCATCAGCGTCAGGCCACGTCCGCCAAGCCATGACACCAGCACGCCCACCAGAATGGCGACAATGGATTTCCAGTGAAAGAACGAATGCACCACGGTGCTGGCGCTGATTTTTCCGCTGGCAATCGGCGCCATCACACCAATGGTCAGAATAATAATGCCGATGGTCAGACCGTATTTTTCAATCCACGGGAAAAAGTTGTTCAGCGGCGTAATGCGTACCGTAAGAAGGAAGAACATTGCGATGGTGACGGCGCTGTTGTGGCTGATGATGCCCAGACCAGCGAAGACAAGTAAAATCAAAAGGGTTGGATCGAGAAAAGCCATGGCATTCCCAGCGGTTCAACATGAGGAAAAAAGAGAGGCTCACTGAGCCTCTCTGGATCGGTCATTGATTATTGAACAGTTTTTGGCAGCAGACCAGCGCTTATTGCCTGTTAATCAGCGGCTGGCGAAGGTGTTGCACTGATCCGGATTACCGGTATCAAATCCACGTTTGAACCAGGTATAACGCTGTTCAGACGTACCGTGTGTGAAGCTGTCCGGCACAACGCGTCCCTGACTTTGCTGCTGTAAACGGTCATCGCCGATGGCACGCGCAGCATCCAGCGCTTCTTTCAGGTCGCCCTCTTCCAGAACGTTTTGCTGCTGCATGGCATGTCCCCAGACACCGGCGTAGCAGTCAGCCTGTAATTCCATTTTCACCGACAGCTGATTCACCACCGTCTGCGATGCGCCCTGCTGCATCTCGCGAACCTTACGCTCAGTACCCAGCAAGTTCTGCACATGGTGACCGACTTCGTGCGCGACCACATAGCCCTGCGCAAAATCACCGCCCGCGCCGAGTTTGTTCTGCAATTCCTGATAGAAAGACAAATCGATATACACCGTGCTGTCCGCCGGGCAGTAGAACGGGCCCATCACCGACTGGCCGGTACCGCAACCGGTACGGGTTGCGCCGCGATACATCACCAGTTTCGGCTCACGATAAGTCATGCCCTGCTTCTGGAAAATCTCTTTCCAGGTGTCTTCCGTTGAGGCGAGGATCACCGAGGTGAATTTTGCCTGCTCATCATCTTTCGGGCTGATGGATTGTGACTGTGTCTGTTGCTGCATACCGCCGGACTGCCCGCCGTCAATCAGCGGAGTGAGGTCAATACCGTAATAACCGGCCACGAGTACCACGATGATGATCACAATGCCGCTTTTGCCACGGATAGGCAGACGCATTCCCCCGCCACCTAAACCGCCACCGCCGTTTGATCCCTGTCCGCGTCTGTCTTCTACATTGTCGCTTTCGCGACGCCCTTGCCAACGCATAGATACCTCCAACCTGTTTTTTTTAAGACTAGCCAGCACATGCAGTTAATACCATCTGCGAAAGGACGTAATTTTAGTGACGAAGGGATTAAATGAAAGGAATCAGTGTGAAAACAGGAAAATTAAATGCAGGAAGAGAACGGGTGACGGAGACCATCACCCGTTAAGTGCGCACCGCGTAAACGATTGCGCAGTCTGGCTAAAAAAATAACGCGCCGCTTAGTCCAGTTTCACACCGATACGGTGAGCCACTTCTTCATAGGCTTCAATCCGGCCACCGAGGCTCTGGCGATAACGGTCTTTGTCCATCTTATTCAGGGTTTCTTTATCCCACAGGCGGCTGCCGTCTGGTGAGAACTCATCACCCAGCACCACTTCACCGTTGAACAGACCGAATTCCAGTTTGAAATCGACCAGGCTCAGACCGGCATCATCAAACAGTTTGCTCAGCACGTCGTTGGCTTTGTAGCTCAGCTCTTTCATGCGTGCGAGGTTTTCTTCGTTCACCCAGCCAAAGGTTTTGCAGTAAGACTCGTTGACCATCGGATCGTGCATCGCATCGTTTTTCAGGAACAGGTCGAACAACGGCGGGTTCAGTTCCAGACCTTCTTCAATGCCCAGACGTTTTACCAGCGAGCCAGCAGCACGGTTACGGATAACGCATTCAACCGGGACCATATCCAGTTTTTTCACCAGTACTTCGGTGTCAGACAACAGGCGTTCCATTTGCGTAGGAATACCGGCTTCTTCCAGCTTAGCCATGATGAAATGGTTAAATTTGTTGTTAACCATACCTTTACGGTCGAACTGCTCAATACGCTGACCATCCAGTGCTGACGTATCGTTACGGAACTCCAGTACCAGAAGGTCCGGGTTTTCGGTGGTGTAGACGGTTTTCGCCTTGCCGCGATACAACTCAGCTAACTTTTGCATCTTTACTTACTCCAGTGGAAAAAACAGATGTAAAAAGGGGCCGGAGCCCCTTGGTATTATTTTGCGCTGCTCTGGCTAAACGCGGCCTGCATGACCGCCACCATCGCGTCGTTCTGCGACTGGCTGAGAGCATGTCCTTTCGGATCAAGGAACTGCAAGCTACTACGGTTGTCGAGGTCGCCAACCTGAAGTTTGTAATCACCGGAGCTGAGGCCCGGATCTTTCGCACCCAGTGTCTGCCACGCATCGTCATTCAGCGGTTTGTAAGTCACAGACATTGTGCCTTGCGGACGACTGCTGTCGGTCACTTTCATGCCGGCTTTCGCCAGGGCATTAGGCAGACGATCCCAGACCACACCGTAAGATGAACGGACGATCAGCACCGGTAAGCCGGTATCATCAGCGCCGCTCTGGACGTCGATTTCACCTACGCGGCGGTTATCGAGACGCGCCTGAGTATCCTGCTGCACTTTATCCAGGTTCGCCGTGATGGCGTTCATCATCTGGCTGTTGTAGCGCTGGATTTCGGCAGTAGACGTCACCGCTTTATCTTGCTGTTTCAGCTCAAGCGTTTTCACGGTCAGTGCCAGCTGGTAGCTCTGCTGTTTCACGCTGATCTGATAACGGCCCTGGTACTGGAAGTCTTCATCCGCACGATTCCAGTCAACGAAATCTGTGGAGAGCGTCTGGTTCGCGTCATCACGGTTGGCAATTTTGAATTTATTTTGCTCAACAGCTTTAACGACGTTGTTCCACAAATCGCGGTTTTGCGGCGTGTTTTCCAGCAGCACGGTACTGGTGTCGCCGGAGAACAGAGTCTGGGAACCGTTCAGCAACGCCAGCGGCTGGGCCGGTGGACGAATGTCGAGCTGCTTACCTACTGCGCCCTGCATTGCGCCTTGCTGAATATCATAAGTGCCATTCTGCACTGGCAGGATCATGCCTGATGGTGCTTTCAGCTCATGCAGCGCGGGCGCATCCAGGTAGGCTTCATCACCGCTCACCTGGCGCTTGTAGCGCTGGTCACTGGAACATGCAGCCAGCAGCATAATCAGGGAAACACCCACGACTTTTGCTACGGCTGTTTTCTGCAATCGGGTCATCTGGAAACTATTCTTGTCAAATAAAGAGGCCATCAAATCTTCCTAAGAGTTACAGCAAACCGGCGCTTTTTAATGCTTCTTCCACGACCGGACGGGCAGCATCTGTTAACGGCGTCATAGGCAGACGCATCGTATCGGTTGCCATCAAACCCAGTGCCTTACAGGCCCATTTCACCGGGATTGGGTTTGCTTCTACAAACAAATTCTGATGCAAAGGCATCAGGCGCTGATTCAGGCGACGCGCCTCGGCAAAATTGCCAAGAGCAGCCAGCTCACAAAGTTGTGCCATTTCACGGGCAGCGACGTTAGCAGTAACGGAAATAACGCCCTTGCCACCCAGCTGCATAAAGTCCAGACCACTGGCGTCATCGCCGCTCAGCAGAATGAAATCTTCATCATCAACCAGCACTTGGATCTGACTAACACGACTTAAGTTCCCTGTTGCCTCTTTAACAGCAACAATATTCTTCAATTTTGCTAAACGCGCGATGGTCGGCGGCAGCATATCGCAGCCGGTACGTGAAGCCACGTTGTAGAGAATTTGCGGCAGGGAGGTGTTTTCAGCGATAGCTTTGAAGTGCTGATACAGGCCTTCCTGAGTCGGACGGTTGTAATAAGGGGTGACTGTCAGGCAACCAACAACGCCACTTTTTTCAAAACGTTGCGTCAGAGAAATCGCTTCAGCGGTGGCATTTGCACCTGTGCCTGCGATCACCGGAATGCGGCCGTCGGCCAGTTCCAGTGTTTGTAAGACCACGTCACCATGCTCTTCGTGGCTCAGCGTTGCTGACTCTCCGGTTGTGCCAACGGAAACGATCGCCGCAGTACCACTGGACACATGATAATCAATCAGTTTTTTCAGACTTGCGCGATCGACGGCACCTTTGGTGTCCATCGGCGTAACCAGTGCAACAATACTTCCCGTAAACATTGACCTTCCCCTCCACAAACAGGTCACTCATGGTACTTTTGACACCACTGCAAAAGCAAGCAATCAACGAGCGGTAACCGCTTGTCCGGCGGTTTTTTTTATGTTTACCTTGGGAATACTCCAAAGCACGACAGGAAGACCCATTTTGCCGCAGCCACAACAACATTATCTGGTCATCACCGCGTTGGGTGCCGATCGCCCTGGTATCGTCAACACTATTACCCGTCAGGTGAGCAGCTGCGGCTGTAATATCGAAGACAGCCGGCTGGCAATGCTGGGCGATGAGTTTACGTTCATCATGCTGCTTTCCGGCAGCTGGAACGCCATCACCCTGATTGAATCCACCCTGCCGCAAAAAGGCGCGGAGCTTGAATTGCTGATTGTGATGAAACGCACCAGCGCGCATGAACGCCCGCCGATGCCGGCAACTGTGTGGGTGAAAGTGGAAGTCAAAGACTCGCCGCATCTGATTGAGCGTTTTACCGATTTATTTGATACGCATCAGATGAATATCGCCGAACTTGCGTCAAAAACCCGTCCGGCGGACGCCACGTTGCCCGCGCAGCTTTCTATTCAGATCACGGCGCACAGCGCGGCAAATACCGATCCGGCAATTATTGAGCAGGCGTTTCATCAGCTATGTACAGAACTGAAAGCGCAAGGCAGTATTAACGTCGTTAGTTATTCTGAGAATGAAAATAAACTGCAGTAACAGCTGAAAGATACGGAGAAAGACAATGAGCCCACTGAAAGCCGGTGACCCTGCGCCGCAATTTAGTTTACCCGATCAAGATGGTGAACAAATTAATCTGGCCGACTTCCAGGGACAGCGTGTCCTGGTCTATTTCTATCCAAAAGCCATGACCCCGGGTTGTACGGTACAGGCCTGCGGACTGCGCGATAACATGGATCAGTTGAAAAGTGCAGGCGTCGAAGTGCTGGGGATCAGCACCGATAAGCCAGAAAAACTGTCGCGTTTTGCTGAAAAAGAGTTGCTGAACTTCACGTTGCTTTCCGATGAAGATCATCAGGTCTGCGAGCAGTTTGGCGTCTGGGGTGAAAAATCCTTTATGGGTAAAACCTATGACGGCATCCATCGCATCAGCTTCCTGCTCGATGGCAATGGCAAGGTCGAGAAAGTGTTCGACGACTTTAAAACCACTAACCACCATGACATCGTGATGGCCTATCTGAACGAGAAGTCTGCCTGATCTCTCACGCCTGACAAACGTTCATAAAAAAAAGCGCAGACGCGCTTTTTTTATTGAGTACGGTAGCAGAAAGAATCAGACCGTTTCGTTCAGTGATTCATCCGGCCAGACGTGAACCACGGCTTTGACCAGCGTCGCCAGCGGTATCGCAAAGAATACGCCCCAGAATCCCCACAACCCGCCAAACACGACAACCGCCAGAATAATGACCAGTGGATGCAGGTTTACCGCCTCTGAAAACAGCAGCGGCACAATCACGTTACCATCCAGTCCCTGAACGACCAGATACGCGACTATCAGCGTCCAGAAATCCGCGCCGAGTCCCCACTGGAACATCGCCACAATCACCACCGGAATGGTCACCAGCATCGCGCCGATATACGGGATAAGCACTGATACGCCCACCAGCACCGCCATCAGCAACGAGTAACGCATGTCCATCACCACAAATACCAGATAAGTGGCGACACCGACGATGATCATCTCCAGCACTTTACCGCGGATATAATTAGTAATTTGCTGATTCATCTCCACCCAAACCTGTCCGGCCAGCCCGCGATCGCGTGGCAGCACGCGACGCACAGCATTGAGCATCTGCTCTTTATCTTTGAGGAGGAAGAACACCATCATCGGCACCAGAATCAGGTAAATCGCCAGCGTCAGTAAGCCAACCAGCGACGCCAGTGAATATTTCACCACAGACTCGCCGAGCCCCGATAACTTGCTGCGCATGTTTTCGGCCATCATATCGATGATACCGGCATCGACTAGCGCCGGATAACGCTTGGGTAACGTAGCCGCAAAATCGTAAAAACGGTTAAGCATACTGGGTAAATCTGTCATCAGATTCACGCCCTGTTGCCAGGTGACCGGCGCAATAACGAACATGCCGAGCAATAAAATACCGGCAAAAATAATCAGCACGACGCTGACGGAAAGCGTGCGGGAAAGCCCGACATGTTGCAGACGAACAGTTGGCCATTCCAGTAAATACGCCAGAACAATCGCCACCAGAAGCGGAGCAAGAATGCCATTAAGAAAATAAAGAATACAAAAACCCGCGACCAGAATGGCCAGCAGCGCAATGGCCTGGGGATCGGTAAAGCGACGGCGGTACCACTGTAACAACATGTCCAACATCAGAGAACGCTCCTGTAGTTTCCTGTTCTGGCGGGTGTGCGCTGTATGTTCCCTGCGCGCTCAGACACAAGTAACTATCTAAAAAATTCGTTGTCATACCACTGTAGCTGCACAGTGTTTTAAACTCTCACGAGGATAGCTACTATAGAGACAGGCGCAAAGAAAAGCGTCAGAAAATAATGGTCTGACTCACTGATCATGGAAGAAAGGCTCGCAAAGCTCATCGGTATCGCGGTTCACTTATTGGGAAGCAAATGTTTATGGTCATGCGGTTGAAAAAAACGGTGATTGCCCTGTGTCTGGGCAGCCTGCTCACAGGCTCTATTCTGCCCGCAGGTGCGGATGACAGTTCATTCTGGTCAACGCCGGTGAGTTCTGCCAAAACCAGTTCACCCCTGGCTCCGCCGGTAAGCGATCAGTTACCCGATATCGGTACCACCGCCGGCGGCACGCTGAGCATCAATCAGGAACTGCAGATGGGCGATTTTTACGTCCGTCAGATGCGCGCCAGCACGCCGCTGATTAACGATCCGCTGCTTAAACAGTACGTCAATGAACTTGGCCAGCGGCTGGTAGCACACGCTTATTCCGTCCGTACTCCTTTTCATTTTTTTATCGTCAATAACGATGAACTGAACGCCTTTGCTTTCTTTGGCGGCAACGTGGTGATCCACTCTTCCCTGTTCCGTTATACCGATAATGAGAGCCAGCTGGCTTCCGTTATGGCGCACGAAATTTCCCACGTGACCCAGCGCCATCTGGCGCGCGCGATGGAAGATCAACAGCGCAATGCCCCGCTGACCTGGGTGGGCGCACTAGGCTCTATCCTCCTGGCGATGGCCAGCCCGCAAATGGGCATGGCAGCGCTGACCGGTACGCTGGCGGGCACGCAGCAAGGCATGATCAGCTTCACGCAAGGCAATGAGCAGGAAGCGGACCGTATCGGCATTCAGGTTTTGCAGCGTGCCGGATTTGATCCGCAGGCCATGCCCGCCTTCCTGCAAAAACTGGCCGATCAGGCCAGCTATTCGACCCGCCCGCCGGAAATGCTGCTGACGCACCCGTTACCCGACAGCCGTCTGGCCGATATCCGCAACCGCGCCAACCAGATGCCGCACCCGATTGTGCAATCTTCACAAGATTACACCATGGCGAAAGTGCGCATATTGGGGATGTACGGTTCCGACAGTTTCCCGCTGAGCGATGATTATTTACTGAAGCTGAGCAACGGCAATATCCGTGAGCAGCTGGCAGCAAAATACGGCCATGCGCTGCAATTCTACAAAGCTAAAAAATACGATCAGGCACGGGCGATCCTCGAGCCGCTGCTGGCACAAAATCCCGGCAACGAATGGTTGCTGGATTTAGCGACCGATACCGATATCGAGAGCAAACGTGCACCGCAGGCTATTGCGCGTCTGGAACAGGCAGGTGCGGCGACCAGTTCAAATCCGGTACTTCAGCTCAATCTGGCCAACGCTTACCTCGAAGGGGCGAAACCGGCCAATGCCATGAAGATCCTCAACCGCTATACTTTCAATTACCCGGGTGATCCGAATGGCTGGGATCTGTTATCTCAGGCCGCTGCGGCGCAGGGTTTGCGTGCGCAGGAACTGGCCGCCAGAGCGGAAAGCATGGCGTTAATAGGCCGTCTGGATCAGGCGATTGAAATGCTGAGCAACGCCAGCGCATTACAAAAACTAGGCAGTCTGGAACAGGCCCGCTACGACGCACGCATCGACCAGCTTCGTCAGTTGCAGGGGCGATTCCGTCAGTATCAGAAAGGCTGATTTCAGCGCCAGAATGGAGAAATTTTAATGCCACATGATGTCGCGATTTACCACAATCCGGCGTGTTCAAAAAGCCGTGAGACCCTGAAATTACTGGAAGCAGAAGGCATTGAGCCGCAGGTGATTTTGTATCTGGAAACTCAGCCGTCGGTGGATAAGCTGAAAGAACTGCTGGGGCTGCTGGGCTTTAGCTCGGCGCGGGAACTGATGCGCAAAGGCGAGCAGATTTATAAGGACCTGAATCTTAAAGATAAAGACCTGAGCGAGGAGCAACTGTTACAGGCAATGGCGGATCATCCGCGGCTGATTGAACGTCCGATTGTGGTTGCCAACGGCACAGCGCGTTTAGGTCGTCCGCCGGAACAGGTGAAAGAGATTTTATAACCCCGCCAGTACATTCGGGTTCGGTTCACGAACCCGGCTGTCCTTTACCATTAAAGCCTTCCGCTCACAGCCCGAGAATTTCTTTCACGAACGGGATCGTCAGTTTGCGTTGCGCGGTGATAGATGCGCGATCGAGCTGATCGAGCGTCATAAACAGCGTACGCATTTCCCTGTCCAGCCGTTTTAACAGGAAACGGCCCACGTCTTCCGGCAATTCAAAGCCGCGCAGTTTGGCGCGTAACTGCAATGCCTGAAGTTTTTCTTCGTCGGAAAGTGGCTGAAGTTTGTAGATTTGCCCCCAGTCGAGACGGGAAGCCAGATCCGGCAGGCTGAGATTCAGCTGACGCGGAGGACGATCGCCGGTAATAAACAGACGCGTGCGACCGGTTTCAAGAATGCGGTTATAGAGATGGAAAACAGCGGCTTCCCATTCATCATCACCGGCAATGCCTTCAATATTATCGATACACACCAGCGCCAGATGCTCCATGCCGTCCAGCACTTCCGGCACGAAATAAGCCCGCTTGTCTAAAGGCACATACCCCACCGCTTCGCCGCGCTGCGATAATTCTGCGCAAGCTGCGTGTAACAGATGGCTGCGGCCGCCGCCTTCGCGTGACCAGAAATAAATATAAGTGCCGTGTTCCTGATGCAATGCGCTCTGAATGGCAGATAGCAGAGAAGGGTTTTCCCCCGGATAAAAACTGGCAAAGGTTTCATCATCGGGTAGATAAAGTGGCAGGGAAAGCTGTGCCGGCGTATTCAGAAGCACCTCAACCGAAGCGGCATAAAGACCGCAGATGTTGTCACGTCAATAAAAGGAACTGCCGAATTCTAGCAAGGATCCGTCGTGAAATGAACTGTACCCGGTGCAACCGCTTGCGATCCGAGCACCTGACCGGCAAGCAGCTGCCTGACGGTCAGGAATGATCACGGTCAGACTGGCGGATTTTCCCGCTCATCTTCCACGTCAATGATCTGTTCTTCGCCGCGGAAAATCTCAATCACTTTGAACAACAGGCTCAGGAAGATACCGACGATCGTCGCCAGCGCCATGCCTTTCAGCTCAGCCGCACCGATGTGGATCTTCGCTCCGCTGACGCCGATGATCAGGATCACCGCAGTCAGGATCAGGTTCTGCGCTTTATTGTAATCAACTTTCGATTCAATCAGCACGCGGATCCCTGAAGCGCCAATGACGCCGTAAAGCAGCAGCGAAACCCCGCCCATCACCGGTACCGGCACCGCCTGAATGGCCGCCGCCAGTTTCCCGATACAGGAAAGCAGAATAGCCAGGATTGCCGCGCCGCCGATAACCCAGGTGCTGTAAACCTTGGTGATCGCCATCACGCCGATGTTTTCGCCGTAGGTGGTGTTTGGCGTAGAACCGAAGAAACCGGACAGCACGGTAGAAAGACCGTTCGCCAGCATCGAACGATGCAAACCCGGATCCCGCAGCAAATCTTTCTTCACGATGTTTGCCGTCACGACCAGATGCCCGACGTGCTCAGCAATCACCACCAGCGCCGCAGGCAGGATGGTGAGGATAGCCACCCATTCAAAACGCGGCGTATAGAAAGTTGGCAGCGCGAACCAGTGTGCGTTTTCAATAGCAGAAACATCCACTACGCCCATGAAGAACGAGAGTGCATAACCGACCAGCACGCCAATCAGGATCGGGATAATCGCCAGGAAACCGCGGAACAGTACGGAACCCAGAATCGTCACCGACAGCGTCACCAGAGAAATGGTGATGGTGGTGGAATCCACCGCTGCGCCATCGGCAGGCAGCAGTCCGGCCATATTCGCTGCGACACCGGCCAGTTCAAGCCCGATGACGGCTACGATTGCCCCCATCGCCGCGGGCGGGAACATCACGTTGATCCAGCCAATCCCGGCTTTCTTAACACTCAGCGCCACCAGACAAAACAGTAAACCGCAGGCAATAAATCCGCCCAGCGCCACTTCATACCCCATCGGCAACAGCAACAGCACCGGTGAAATAAACGCGAAACTCGAGCCGAGATACGCCGGTATCTTCCCTTTACAGACAAATAAATACAGCAAAGTCCCTATGCCATTGAACAGCAGCACCGTTGCCGGGTTTATCTTAAACAGAATGGGAACCAGAACGGTGGCACCAAACATGGCAAACAGATGCTGAAAACTCAGGGGGATTGTCTGCAGCAATGGCGGACGTTCGCTTACCCCGATGACACGACGGGTCATGAATGTGATCCTCTCAATGGTGTGATGTTGTGTTGTGTATGACGTGCAAAAAAATTCCAAAAAAAAGCCGACTCTTCAGTCGGCTAATTGATTACTTCGTACCAAATATCTTATCGCCCGCATCACCGAGTCCCGGGATGATGTAGCCTTTCTCGTTGAGTCCCTGATCCACCGAGGCGGTGTAGAGTTCAACGTCCGGGTGCGCGGCTTCGAGAGCGGCGATCCCTTCCGGAGCAGCAACCAGCACCAGCACTTTAATGCTCTGGCAGCCCGCTTTTTTCAGCAGGTCGATGGTGGCAATCATAGAACCACCGGTGGCCAACATCGGGTCAACGACCAGCGCCAGACGTTCTTCGATGTTAGAAACCAGTTTCTGGAAATACGGCACAGGTTTCAGGGTTTCTTCATCACGGTACACGCCGACGACGCTGATACGCGCACTCGGAACGTGCTCCAGTACGCCTTCCATCATGCCCAGACCGGCACGCAGGATTGGCACGACAGTAATTTTCTTGCCTTTGATCTGATCGATTTCCACCGGGCCATTCCAGCCTTCGATGGTGACTTTTTCAGTTTCTAAATCGGCAGTCGCTTCATACGTCAGCAGACTTCCCACCTCAGAAGCCAGTTCGCGAAAACGTTTCGTGCTGATGTCGTTTTCACGCATCAGGCCCAGCTTGTGTTTCACCAGCGGGTGTTTCACCTCGACGATCTTCATTATTTATTCTCCTAAGGTGGTTGAGCTGCAAAACAAAATCGCGAGATTATAACGCCATTTTTTTTGAACGCCATACCAATTAGCCTGATCCAAATCAACTTATCCTTCTTCATTGAAGCCGCAGCGGCGTTAGCGGCTCTCTCTCACCCGAATTACTGACTCAAGTCAGCTCGTCGGGATTCGCTCGTTTGCTGCCTTGCTGCAACGCCAATGACTTCGGCTAAGTGTTGTATCTTTAAGTATAGATAGTGACTCTGAATAAGGCGCTCGCAAACGTTTGCTTCCACTGTTAGAATTGCCCCGCTTTATTCTTCAACCACCAACCCAAACCGCCGTGGGGACTTCGCAGTGACCGACAAAACCTCTCTCAGCTATAAAGACGCAGGCGTAGATATCGATGCCGGTAACGCATTGGTAGATCGCATTAAAGGTGTAGTAAAACAGACCCGTCGCCCGGAAGTTATGGGTGGATTAGGGGGTTTTGGTGCTCTCTGCGCGCTGCCGCAAAAATATCGTGAACCCGTGCTGGTTTCGGGTACCGACGGCGTTGGCACCAAGCTGCGTCTGGCGATGGATTTACAACGCCACGATACTATCGGTATCGACCTGGTCGCGATGTGCGTCAACGATTTGATCGTTCAGGGCGCTGAACCTTTGTTCTTCCTCGACTATTACGCCACCGGCAAACTGGACGTCGATATCGCCGCCAGTGTGATCACCGGTATTGCAGAAGGCTGTAAACAGTCTGGCTGTGCGTTAGTCGGCGGCGAAACCGCTGAAATGCCGGGCATGTACCACGGCGAGGATTACGACGTCGCCGGATTCTGTGTTGGCGTAGTGGAAAAATCAGAAATTATCGACGGCAGCAAAGTGGCTGACGGCGATGTGCTGATCGGCCTCGCCGCCAGTGGCCCGCACTCCAACGGTTACTCCCTGGTGCGCAAAATTCTGGAAGTCAGCAACACTGACCCTGAAACCACCACACTGGCAGGCAAATCCCTGGCTGATCACCTGCTCGCACCAACCAAAATTTACGTGAAGTCGATCCTCAATCTGATCGAAAACGTGGACGTTCACGGTATCGTTCACCTGACCGGTGGCGGCTTCTGGGAAAATATTCCGCGCGTACTGCCGGAAAACACTCAGGTCATCATCGAAGAAGCCAGCTGGGAATGGCCGGACGTCTTCACCTGGTTGCAGACTACCGGTAACGTCAGCCGTCACGAAATGTACCGCACCTTTAACTGTGGCGTGGGCATGGTGGTCGCACTTCCGGCAGAACGTGCCGACCAGGCCATTGCGTTACTGAATGACAAGGGTGAAAAAGCGTGGAAAATTGGCTATGTTAAGGCCTCTGACTCCGCTGAGCGCGTCGTTATTGAGTAATCAGTCAGGTCACTCTATTCACTGAAGACGACAGGTAGGGATATGAAAAGGATTGTGGTTCTGGTATCGGGCGAGGGAAGCAACTTACAGGCCCTGATCGATGCCTGCCAGCAGGGACGAATCAACGCAGAAATCAGTGCAGTCTTCAGTAATAAAATCGCTGCATACGGGCTTGAAAGAGCCCGTTTAGCCGATATTCCGGCGCATGCGCTGGATGTAAAAGCTTACGAAGATCGCATCGCCTTTGACGTTGCACTGGCTGATGCTATTGAAACTTTCAAGCCCTCTCTGGTGGTACTCGCGGGTTACATGCGGATCCTGAGCGCCGAATTCGTTCAGCGTTTTGCGGGGCGCATGATTAACATCCACCCTTCCCTGCTGCCGAAATATCCGGGTTTACATACTCACCGTCAGGCGATTGAAAATCAGGATGCTGAACACGGCACGTCCGTACATTTCGTGACGGAAGAACTCGATGGCGGCCCGGTGATTTTACAGGCCAAAGTGCCTGTTTTTGCTGAGGATACGGAAGAAGAGCTGGTTGCCCGCGTGCAAACGCAGGAACACAGCATTTATCCGCTTGTGGTCAGCTGGTTTGTTGACGGACGTTTATCACTGCAAAACGGTCAGGCGTTTCTGGATAACAATCCGCTTTGTGAGCGCGGATACGCAGAAGATTAATCTGCTCTTGCCTCACAATTTCACTATAAACCGGCCACGTGCCGGTTTTTTATTTTCCATCATTTGACATTTGTTTACATTTCACCCGATATAATGCACATCCCGGCGCACGTTTAAACGTCGTTTGTGCGCCGACCTTCATCTGAAACACGGTTGTTTCAGACCTCATATTTACGAAGGTTACCCTCATAAAACGGCTTTTATAGTTGAGGAACACCCCATGTTTAGCCATAACAGCGTCAGATTACGTCCACTGGAAAAGGACGACCTGTCGTTTGTTCACCGTCTTGATAATAACGCCAGCATCATGCGTTACTGGTTTGAAGAACCTTACGAGGCTTTCGTCGAACTGACCGACTTGTATCACAAACACATCCATGACCAGAGCGAACGCCGCTTTATTATAGAATTCGAAAGCGGACCGGTCGGCTTAGTGGAGCTGGTGGAAATTAATCATATTCACCGCCGCGCGGAATTTCAGATAATCATTGACCCGCAACATCAGGGCAAAGGCTTTGCCGGTGATGCCGTGCGTCTGGCGATGGATTATGCCTTCTCGGTTCTGAACCTCTACAAACTGTATTTAATCGTGGATAAAGAAAATAAAAAGGCGATCCACATTTACAGCAAATTAGGGTTTGAGATCGAAGGTGAACTGAAACAGGAATTCTTTGTGAACGGGGAATACCGCAGCGCCATCCGCATGTGTATTTTCCAGCCGCAATTCCTGGCGAAGTACAAAACCAAACCGGTTCAGGTCAAAACTGAATCACTGATTGGCGCCAGCGCGGTGTAGTTTAGTGCAGTGTAGTTTAGTGCTGTACAGTTAAGCGCAGTAAAAATCAGGCCATGAATTACCGGTGAGGGGAAAAGAACTCCTTCACCGGTAAGACTTTTCCTGCCTTTTTCTCTCATTTATTCCCCTGATATAAACTCTCCTGAAATCATCCCCAGTTATGTTGGACTTTCCTGTCAATCTTTCGCAATATTGATAGCAGACACTAGGCCCCTCTCACTGACGGCTTCCTGTTGCGCTGACCTGAAAATATGGCCCGTAACACGAGGAATAAGCTGAGCTAAATTGCGGTGTTTTCGGGCAAATTTGCCTGTATGGGCCAGGTTGCAAGCTAAATGAACGGAGTGAAAATGGGTCAGGAAAAGCTTTATATCGAGAAAGAACTAAGCTGGCTGTCCTTCAATGAGCGCGTGTTGCAGGAAGCGGCAGACAAAAGCAATCCCCTGATCGAACGGATGCGTTTTTTAGGGATCTACTCCAATAACCTGGATGAGTTCTATAAAGTCCGTTTTGCCGATTTAAAGCGACGGATCCTCATCAGTGAAGAACAAGGCTTTCTGGGTGCCTCCCGTCATTTACTGAAAAAAATTCAGGCGAAAGTTCTGCGTATTGATCAGGAATTTGACAGCCTTTACAACGATTTGCTGCTGGAAATGGCGCGTAATCAGATCTTCCTGATTAACGAACGACAGGTTTCTGAGAATCAGCAAGCCTGGTTGCGTCAGTATTTCAAACATCATCTGCGCCAGCACATCACGCCCATTCTGATTAATCACGACACCAATCTGGTGCAGTTCCTTAAAGACGATTACACCTATCTGGCGGTCGAAATTATCCGTGGCGAAGAAATTCACTATGCGCTGCTGGAAATTCCCTCAGATAAAGTGCCGCGCTTCGTCAATCTGCCGCCGGAAGCGCCGCGCCGCCGCAAGCCGATGATCCTGCTTGATAACATTCTGCGTTATTGCCTGGACGATATTTTCAAAGGCTTCTTTGATTACGACGCGCTGAATGCCTATTCGATGAAAATGACCCGTGACGCCGAATACGATCTGGTCACGGAAATGGAATCGAGCCTGCTGGAACTGATGTCATCGAGCCTGAAACAGCGTCTGACCGCCGAGCCGGTGCGTTTTGTTTATCAGCGCGATATGCCCGATGAAATGGTGGAATTGCTGCGCGGCAAGCTGGGTATCTCGAACTATGATTCTGTGATCGCCGGTGGCCGTTACCATAACTTTAAAGATTTCATCAGTTTCCCGAATGTCGGTAAAGCCAATCTGGTCAACCGCCCGCTGCCACGTCTGCGTCATTTATGGTTCGATAAATTCCGCAATGGCTTTGCGGCGATCCGCGAGCAGGATGTGCTGCTGTATTATCCGTATCATACGTTTGAACACGTGCTGGAACTGCTGCGCCAGGCGTCGTTCGATCCGAACGTTTTATCCATAAAAATCAATATATACCGCGTTGCGAAAGATTCACGCATCATCGAATCGATGATCCACGCGGAGCACAACGGTAAGAAAGTGACCGTCGTCGTCGAACTTCAGGCGCGCTTTGATGAAGAAGCCAACATTCACTGGGCGAAACGTCTGACAGAAGCCGGTGTACACGTTATTTTCTCTGCGCCGGGCCTGAAAATTCACGCAAAACTCTTTCTTATTTCCCGCCGCGAAGGCGATGAAATTGTCCGCTATGCTCATATTGGGACCGGTAACTTTAACGAGAAAACCGCCCGCCTTTATACCGACTATTCGCTGCTCACCGCGGATGCGCGCATCACCAACGAAGTCCGCCGGGTGTTTAACTTTATTGAGAACCCGTACCGGCCGGTCTCTTTCGAGCATCTGATGGTGTCACCGCAAAACTCGCGCGACATGCTGTATCGCCTGATCGACAAAGAAATTGCCAATGTACAGGCTGGCGGCACAGGCGGTATTACGCTGAAAATCAATAATCTGGTGGATAAAGGACTGATCGACCGCCTGTACGTCGCGTCTAACGTCGGGGTGAAAATCCGTCTGCTGATCCGCGGTATGTGTTCGCTGGTCCCGAATTTACCGGGCTTTAGCGAAAACATTCAGGTCACCAGTATTATTGACCGCTATCTTGAGCACGACCGTGTTTATGTCTTTGAAAATGGTGGCGATACCAAAGTATTCCTGTCTTCTGCTGACTGGATGACCCGTAATATCGATTACCGAATTGAGGTTGCTGTCGCCCTGCTCGATCCACGCCTTAAACAGCGCGTTCTGGATATTCTAGAACTGCTGTTTAGTGACACGGTAAAAGCCAGAGTGATTGATAAAGAACTGAGCAACCGGTATGTTCCACGCGGAAATCGTCGCAAAGTGCGTGCGCAGCTGGCGATTTACGAATATCTGAAAGATCTGGAACAACAAAGTCAGCAAGCCTGAATCTCTGGAGCGCTACACAACTATGCCCCTTAAAAACAGCCCAATGAACGCCAAGCCACAGGAAATTGCGGCTATCGATCTCGGATCGAACAGTTTCCATATGGTCATCGCGCGCGTGGTTAACGGCGCGATGCAGGTCTTAGGTCGCCTGAAACAACGCGTTCATCTGGCCGATGGTCTCGACAATAAAAGTGTGCTCAGTGAAGAAGCCATGCAACGTGGGCTGGATTGCCTGGCTTTATTTGCAGAACGTCTGCAAGGTTTTCCGGACAGCAACGTTACCATCGTCGGCACGCATACCCTGCGTGAGGCGGTGAACGCCGAGGAGTTCCTCAGGCGTGCCAAAGAAGTGATCCCCTACCCGATTGAAATTATTTCCGGGCAGGAAGAAGCCCGTCTGATTTTTATGGGTGTTGAACATACGCAGCCGGAAAAAGGTCGCAAGCTGGTCATCGACATCGGTGGCGGTTCTACGGAACTGGTCATCGGCGAAGATTTCGAACCTTTGCTGGCAGAAAGCCGCCGTATGGGCTGTGTAAGTTTTGCGCAGATGTTTTTCCCGGAAGGCGAAATCAGTCGCAGCAACTTCAAACGTGCGCAACTCGCTGCAGCACAGAAGCTGGAAACACTGGCCTGGCAGTACCGTCTGCAAGGCTGGCAGTATGCGCTGGGCGCGTCCGGCAGTATCAAAGCGGCTTACGAAGTGCTGGTCGCAATGGGGGAGAAAGACGGACTGATCACCCCTGAGCGTCTGGAAATGCTGACCGAAGCGGTGCTGAATTTCAAAAAATTCAGTGATCTGGATTTGCCGGGCTTATCGGAAGACCGTCAGTCAGTGTTTGTGCCGGGACTGGCGATTTTGCGTGGCGTATTTGATGCGCTGGCTGTCAAAGAGCTGCGTCTTTCAGATGGCGCGCTGCGTGAAGGTGTGCTGTATGAGATGGAGGGTCGTTTCCGTCACCAGGACATCCGCACGCGTACTGCGAAAAGTCTGGCCGACCATTACAATATCGACCGGGAACAGGCGCGCCGCGTGCTGGAAACCACCGAGCAGCTTTACAGCCAGTGGTTAGCGCAAAATACTAAACTGGTGCAGCCACAGCTGGAATCACTGCTGAAATTCAGCGCCATGCTGCATGAAGTGGGTCTGAGCATTAACCACTCCGGAATGCATCGCCACTCTTCTTATATCCTGCAAAACACTAATTTGCCGGGCTTTAATCAGGAACAGCAAACTCTGCTGGCGACGCTGGTACGTTTCCATCGTAAAGCCATCAAGCTGGAAGAATTGCCACGCCTGAATCTGTTTAAGAAGAAACACTATATTCCTCTTATTCAGCTGCTGCGTCTTGGCGCATTACTCAATAACCAGCGCCAGTCCACGACCACACCGGAATCCCTGCGGTTATCTACCGATGATAATCACTGGACCCTGCGTTTCCCGGCCGGATATCTGGCGCAGAACAACCTGGTTCAGCTGGATTTTGAAAAAGAACAAAGCTACTGGGATGACGTCACGGGCTGGAAACTGATGCTCGAAGAAGAAGACGGCGCAGCGGAAGACTAATTCGTTTGTCGCTATAAAAAAGCCCTCCGGCACAACGTGCTCAGAGGGCTTTTTATTTTCTATGCCCCAATCACCCGCAAAATCAGGTAGCAGGGAAATCGAGTAATGTGGCCAGTGGCTCCGGTTTACCCACCAGATATCCCTGCATGTAATCGACGCCCAGCGCATGGAGCGCAGCTTTCTGTTCTTCCGTCTCCACATACTCCGCCACAATAGACAGATGCTTCATACGTGCGACCTGGCAGATAGATTGCACAATGTAAGCATCCAGTGAATCGGTGAGCATATTGCGCACAAAACTGCCGTCAATTTTCAGGATGTCGGCCTGAATAGCTTTCAGACGTCCGTAACTGGCGTAACCGGTGCCGAAATCGTCTATTGCAATCCGGCAGCCATAAGCACGCAGTTCCCGCATCGCGAAGTCGGCATATTTCATATTCTGCAAAAGATGCGATTCGGTGACTTCCAGTACGATCTGGAACGGCTCAATTTCATATTCCAGCATCAGCGATTTAAAATCGCGGGTGAACGTCGGACGACATAACGTCGATGGCGTGAAATTCACGGCAAAACGCAGGCTCGGCAGACGTACACGGTTCTGATTAATAAACATCAGCGCATGCCTCAGTACCCACATATCCATCTGATAAGACAGGCCGAATTCGTGAACCACCGGCAGGAATTTATCCGGCGTGATCAGGGTATCCTGCGAACCATCAAACATGCGCAGCAGGATTTCGTAATAGCTGTCGCCGCGAACACCCAGTATCGGCTGAGCCATCAGCACAAAGCGGTCGTCATCTAACGCACGCTGAATTTTGTGCAGCATGTCGACTTTGTCTCTGATCTCCAGCTGAACCTGACTGTGGTCGCTTTTGTTCGACTCAGGCTGACCGGTGGTCAGTGAAACTTCTGCAATACCACTGAGTTCACCCAGCAAAATAGGCAGATGCTCGACTGGCGAATATACTGTGCAGTACGACAAACCAATGTTGGGATGCAACGGCAACCCGTTCCAGAGCAGACGGAAATCCTCGAGATAATCATGCAGCCCCTGCAATTTCATATCTGCATCTTCACAGTTCAGGCGCAGAACCAGATCATAGCCGGGTAAGTGATACACACGCTCGCCGGACTGAAGGAAAGGTTTGAGCCCGACCGCCAGTTGCTGTTTGAACTGGATCCGCAGCTGCATCCCGTAGTTACGGCTGAGAACGTCCATATCCGACACGCGGATGAAGCAAAGCATGGAACGCGGATGGCGGGCTAAATCGCGGTTAAAGGCACGCAGATTAGGCAAACCAAACACCGGATCCAGCAGGGCGGCTGATTTGAATTTTTTCATCAGCAGTCGCTGGCGCGAAGAAAGCGCCGACATCAGCAACAGCGTAATGGTGTAAACCAGCATCAGCGCAGAAACAAAGACCAGATTATGAACAAAGCCGGTTTCTGAGATAAACCCCTGATAATTGTAGAATAATACAGTGAGCGTAATACTCCATACGATACTGATGAAGTAATAGCCATAGCGTAACGCCCCGAACAGCATCACAGGGAAAAGCAGCGTCAGAGTGTAATCACTCAGCAAAATTTTTGTGAACGGCTCGCTTATACTGGGCACGCTGAGCAGCGTGACCATGGTGGCCATGACCAGAAACCAGACCACCATTTCGGTGGTTTTTACGCCCGGCGCCCGCTGCTTACGCAACATCATCCGCAACACGCGCCAGTAGCGGGGCTGGCGAATCATGCGGATCACCAGGTAAATGACATGCGAATTGAGCAAAATGCCGATGATCATCGCCTGCAAATTGATGAGTGTCCGCAACGTCACAAAATCAGCCGTGACCAGCCCCAGATAACCCGGCAGCAACCCGCTTTCCACCACAATCTGCAATACAGTCATGAAGAAGACAGTGAGGAACACCAGCAACCAGCCGACACGCATCCACGCCAGATTCATCAGACCTAATGCCGCTGACCAGCGATTTCCGGCCTGCCAGCGGTATCCGAGCCAGGCCAGAAAAAGCGAGGTGAAATAAATAACCGTCAGCAACGTCGCCATTTCTGCGCCGACCCTGAAATAATAACGCAGGAACAACGTCAGGACGATCCCGGGTAATGCAGCCCAGTCAAATACCATCAGCAGCGCAACACACGTCGCCAACGGCATATAAATCAGATAGGTGCGACCTTCAGGCAAAAATATGATCGGAGAAAGCCATGAGGTAACGGGGATCAAGACCAGCGCGCAAATGACGGGAAGTCCCCACCATTTATGGCGAATCTCATGCCAGGAAAAAATTTTACGCATTCAGTCCATCTAAGTTTTGCGCATGAACTTCATGCCGCGGTGAGTGATTCATCGTGTAACGGACGCCAGACAAGCTGGCTGACAACCGCAGTTGCAGACGTCGTCTAAAATTATCGTAGTAAAAACGTCACTTCACACAAAATAACTGAAGAAAAAAGAATACAGCGGAGGTCAGAGTACAACGCTTCAAAATAAGACTGAATTCTAATGTCACTTATCTTAAATCCCTTGATGCAGATCATTAAACACAATCTTTGTGTTTTAACGTAAAAATCATCTTAAACAAATTCATCGCGTGACTAACAGAATGGTTTTTATATCCAGTGATATAGAATAATCCGAGGAAAAAGGAAAATTACTCGTTTACAAAAATGGACGTTACGGAAATTCGCTTTTATTTGATTATCTGGCTGCTCGTTTAGATGTGTTATATATTGTAAACGTTATCATTTGCAGTTCTTCATCCTTCCACCGGAGCAACGATTTACTTAAGCGATCAAATTATGTCTCGAAAAACCAACATCACAATGACGAAAATCGTTTTATCGATCAGCTTCATTATTTTGTTAGGACGTCTGGTCTATTCCGGTATCGGCGCGTATTCCCACCATCAGAACCAAAAACAACAGCAAACAGATGGGCAAACTGTCGCGCCTCAGGAACCGACTTCCGACAAAACTTGTACCGGCACACTCAAGTCCTGCCGCTACCATAAGGACTAAGGATCCCGAATGTCTGCCGAAAAACCAAAAAGTTACGGACAAAAACTCGCCGAGAGTCGTGGCCGGATCCTCGATCTCCTGCTTAACACCGATGATCTTGCTGACAGCATTCTCGGTGAAGAAATTGACGTTGATGATGCCACCCGCGCCAGGCTGATGGATTACACCGCGGAGCTGAGCTCGCGGGTGCAGAAACTCCATGCCGCTGACGTGGCGGATGTGCTGGAAGCGTTACCCATTCACGAACGCCTCGCGTTGTGGCGGCTGGTTGAACCCGCTGCCCGCGGTAAGGCGCTGGTCGAAGTCTCTGAAACCGTCTGGGACAGTCTCATTGAGGAAATGAGTGACAAGGATCTGCTGAAAACCATGTCTCTGCTGGATGTGGATGATCAGGTCTATCTGGCCGAATATCTGCCGCGTGACCTGACGGGCCGCGTGCTTACCTCACTGGATCCGCGTCAGCGCGATAAAGTGCGCGAGGTGATGAAATTCAATAAAGAGTGCGTCGGCAGGATCATGGACTTCGAGCTGCTGACCGTTCGCCCTGATGTTTCTCTCGGCACCGTGCAGCGCTTTCTGCGTCTGAATAAAGCCATCCCTGAAGCGTCCGATAAGCTGTTTATCACTGACCGTAAAAACACGTTATTAGGCGAACTGCCGCTGACGGCGATTTTGCTGAACCCGCCGCATACGCTGGTTTCAGACGTCATGGTCACCGACCTCACCAGTTTTGAGCCAGAAGATAAAGCCGAAGATGCTGCCAGTGCGTTCGAACGTTATGACCTGATCACTGCGCCGGTGGTGGACAAAAAAGGCAAGCTGATGGGACGTCTGACGGTGGAAGAAATCGTCGATTTCGTCAATAACGACACCGACAGCAATTTACGCCGCATGGGGGGGCTGAGCCCGGAAGAGGATGTCTTTTCACCGGTCACTAAAGCGGTGCGTAATCGCTGGGCGTGGCTGGCGATCAATCTGTGTACGGCTTTCGTGGCGTCGCGCGTGATCGGTTTGTTTGAACATACGATTTCACAACTGGTGGCGCTGGCTGCCTTGATGCCAATTGTTGCCGGCATCGGCGGGAATACAGGCAATCAAACCATCACCATGATTGTCCGCGGACTGGCCCTGCACCATGTCCAGCTCGGTAACCTGAAGTTCCTGATGTTCAGGGAACTGGGCGTCGCGCTGATTAACGGCCTGGTCTGGGGCGGACTGATGGGCGTCGTGACCTGGCTGCTGTACAGCGACTGGGAAATGGGCGCCGTAATGACGCTGGCGATGGTGCTGAATCTGCTGCTGGCAGCGCTGATGGGTGTGGTCATTCCGCTGACCATGGTGCGTCTGGGGCGCGACCCTGCGGTCGGTTCCAGCGTGATGATAACTGCCCTGACAGATACCGGTGGATTCTTTATCTTCCTCGGCCTCGCCACCATTTTCCTGCTCTGACCCTCTTATTCCGGCCATCCGGCCGGAATATTCGTCAACTATTCCAACGTAATGTAAAATTTATATTAATAATTAGTCACGCTTTTCCGATACTGATAACGATACTGAGAGTACGTGTCATCGTTTGTGCTCATGGTGACGCCTGAGTGATAAAAAATACAAAAACGACCATCACTGCAACTGTTCTGGATCCAAACACCAGTCAGAAAAAGGTTTTCACCGTGGAAAAAAGCAAACCACCCCCGATCATAATAAGCCGGGCGAACTGGACATCTCACGTACTGTTAGGCATTTCTGTCTGCCTGCTGGCGCTCGCCTGTATGAGCGTGATCCAGAAATCGTCCAGCCTTGCAGGCTTGTGGCTGCCAACAGCGCTGATGATCCCGGTTCTGTTTCGCCATCGCTACCGCGACTGGCTGCCATTACTGTGTGCCAGCGCATTGGGCATTGCAACGGCACATACCGTTCTGGGCACGCCTTTCCTGCGCTATCTGCCTTACCTGCTTAACAATCTTTTTGAAGCCGCATTTTGCGCGGCATTGTTGCGGCGATTGTTGCCGGAGCAGGATCCCCTTACCGGCCTCGGTTACTGGGTCAGATTCCTGATGGTTGCGGTCATTTTCTGTCCGCTGGTCAGCTCATTAATCATGATGCTGTTTATCCTGCACATTCAATCGCCGGTGGAGTTGCAAAGTCGTTTTGCCACCTGGTTCATGTCTGAAGCTGTCGCAATCCTGGCGCTTACCCCGCTCGGGCTGGTTTATCAGCGCGGTTATTTCAGGAAAAACCTGACTTCCGGGCGTTTTTTCGGATTGCTTCTGACGCTCATCATCACGCTGGCGGCAGGTTTTCTGGCGCTCAAATGGCTGCCTTATACCTTCGCCTTTATCACCATTCCGCTGTTGTGGTGCGCCATCCGTTTACCCCGCATCGAAGCGTTCATTATTTTCCTGTCCATGACGCTGATGATTGCTTTACTGCACACCAGCGGCATTGTTTCCGTGCAGCCGCATACCGTCGTACAAATTCCTCAGGGGCTGATTTTCCTGCCACTGCTGCTGATCCTGACTCCGGCAAACGCCATGGCGATGGCGATGCACGCCCTGCGGGCAGAGAAATCGCATATCACGCAAACTGAAAATCGTTTTCGCAACGCGATGGAACACTCGGCAATCGGCATGGCGCTGGTATCCCCGCAAGGCAGGCTGCTGCAGGTCAATAAATCGCTGTGTAATCTGCTAGGGTATGAGGCGGAATATCTCACCACGCTGACCTTCCAGGAAATTACTTATCAGGAGGATTTGGGCAAGGATCTGGCGATGCTGGAGCAACTGCTTAACGATGAAATCCAGACCTACACCATGGAAAAACGTTACCTGTGTCGTAACGGAGAAGTGATTTGGGCTTTACTCGCCGTGTCGCTGGTGCGCGATGAAGAACAAAATCCGCTGTATTTCATTTCTCAGATTGAAGATATCAACGAGCTCAAACATACCGAAATGACCAATAAGCGTCTTTCGGAAGCGCTGCATGAAGAGAAAGAACTCATGCACATCACCCTCAATTCCATCAACGAGGCGGTGATTTCCACCGACCGGAATATGAATATCACGTTCATGAATCCGGTGGCGGAGAAAATGACCGGATGGACAGAGGAACAGGCGCAGGGCCAGCCGGTGAACCGCATTGTACTCATCAGCAAAGGGCAGGATGGCCCGCTTATCGATAATCTGCTGCACTTTGATATCAACGAAAATCTTCACTCTTCCGTTGAGCGTTCGCTGGTGTTGCACGGCCATCATACCGGTCTGTTTGATGTCCAGCTGGCGGTGTCTCCGCTGCGGACGTTAAAAGATGAACCGATCGGGATCGTGCTGGTATTGCAGGACGTCAGCAGATCGCGCGAACTGATGCGCAGGCTGAGCTACAGCGCGTCCCACGATTTACTGACCGGATTGTCGAACCGTGGCAGTTTCGAATCCAGCTTGAAAAAAGCACTGAATCTGATAGCCACTGCGCATCAGTCGCACTGTCTGGCGTTTATCGATCTGGATCATTTCAAAGCGATTAATGACACGGCCGGGCACGCCGCCGGTGACGAACTGTTACGTCAGATCAGTACGCTGATGCAGGAACACATGCGCAACAGTGACCGCCTCGCGCGGCTGGGCGGCGATGAGTTTGCGCTGATCTTATTCGATTGTCCGGTGGAACAGGGTTTGAACACCCTCTCAAAACTGGTGAGTGAAATCAATCAGTTCGAATTTATCTGGGAAGACAAAATTTACCGCATCGGTGCCAGCGCCGGATTAACGAAGATGAATGACCCCACCGTCAGCGGCAGCGAATACATGGCACAGGCGGATAAGGCCTGTTATACCGCGAAAAATAACGGACGGGGACGGGTTTTCCGCTATGAGCCGCAACAGAAAACTGCCACCGTTCATACCGACGACAGCATTTTCCCGCCTGAAAAAACTTAACCCGTGCGGATTAAGGCATATCCGGTTGCCAGTCGTTATTGAACCATAAATGCAGCGTGGCGTAAGTGCGCCACGGTTTCCAGACTTCGGCATAGCGGGCAATTTTCCCTGGCGTCATGCCCGGAAAACGCTGTTTAATCAGATAATCACCGTCGAGAAAAACGTCCGGCGCAGACCATGCCCGCATAGCCACATAACTGGCCGTCCAGCTGCCAATTCCCGGCATACCCAGCAGTAATCTGACACCTTCCTGCACATCGGTAATGTCATCGAGCGCCAACCGCCCTTCTTCCACTGCCTGCGCAATATTGATCAGACAGGCTGCGCGTTTGGCCTGCACGCCGATACCGCGTAAATCATCGACCGTTAATTTCGCCATCGCCGCCGGAGACGGAAACAAATGTGTCAGCGCCGCGAACGGCGTGCTCACCGGCTCGCCCCATTTTTCGGTCAGCCGGGTTGCCAGCGTCGCGGCCATTTTCACACTGACCAGTTGCCCGAGAATGGCCCTGACCGTCAGCTCAAAACGGTTGATGCAGCCCGGCAGACGTAATCCCACGGCGTTTTCAGCCAGCGGACCTAAACCCTCAGCGATAAGTAATGGCTGCGCATCGAGATCCAGTAAACGCCGCACCTGCTTTGCCACGCTATCCGTCACCGGCTCAAGCGACGGCGAAATCTCAAGTTCGACGCTGTTAATGTCCGCCAAAGGCCGCAGCCGCAACCAGCCGGTCAGCCGCACGCCGTTGTGCATTACCGCCAGCGTTCGCTGATAATAGTCGCCGTCCTGCTGCTCGATACCCTGCAACGCACGCGCACCGAGAAACGCCGTCATCCACTGCCAGTCATACGGAGGCTGATACGTCAGAAGCATTTGGGTCACAGGATGATCCTTATAAAAATGGCCCCCGGTTGGGAGCCATAATTCGCATTCAGAACAAAAGAATAGACTATTTTCTACGCCAGGTGGTGCCGTTCGCTCCGTCTTCTAACACGATGCCCATTTCATTCAGACGATCGCGCGCTTTATCCGCCATACCCCAGTCTTTGCTGGCGCGGGCATCGTTACGCTGTTTGATCAACGCTTCGATTTCAGCAACTTCATCGTCGTTATCCGCCTGCGCTCCGGATTTCAGGAACTGCTCCGGATCCTGCTCCAGCAAGCCGAGCACGCCCGCCAGCTGACGCAGTTCTGCTGCCAGACCGTTGGCCGCCGCCATATCTTCCGCTTTCAGGCGGTTGATGTCGCGCGCCATATCGAACAGCACGGAATAGGCTTCCGGCGTGTTGAAATCGTCGTCCATTGCCGCACGAAAACGCGCCACGAAAGCCTCACCACCGGCTGGCGTTGCACTAACGTCCGTGCCGCGCAGCGCGGTATACAGACGTTCCATCGACGTACGTGCCAGTTTCAGGTTCTCTTCGCTGTAGTTCAGCTGGCTGCGGTAATGGCCAGACATCAGGAAGTAACGCACGCTTTCGGCGTCGTAATATTTCAGCACATCGCGCACGGTAAAGAAGTTGTCCAGTGACTTGGACATCTTTTCGCGGTCGATCATGACCATGCCGGAGTGCATCCAGGTGTTGACGTACGGGCCGTCGTGCGCGCAGCTGGACTGAGCAATTTCGTTTTCGTGGTGCGGGAACATCAGGTCAGAACCGCCGCCGTGAATATCGAAATGCGCGCCAAGCTGTTTGCAGTTCATAGCAGAACATTCGATATGCCAGCCCGGACGGCCTTCGCCCCACGGTGACGTCCAGCTCGGCTCACCCGGCTTGGACATTTTCCACAGCACAAAGTCCATCGGATTGCGTTTCACGTTGGCTTCAACTTCAACGCGGGCGCCCGCCTGCAACTGATCCAGATCCTGACGGGATAACACGCCGTAATCAGGATCGCTCTCCACCCAGAACATCACATCGCCGTTCGACGCCACATACGCGTGATCACGGTCGATCAGCTTCTGTACGATATCGATGATTTCATGAATGTGACCGGTGGCGCGAGGCTCAGAATCCGGCGGCAGAATGTTCAGTGCAGCAAAATCCGCGTGCATTTCGGCGATCATACGATCGGTCAATGCCATAAAGGTTTCGCCATTCTCAGCGGCACGTTTAATGATTTTGTCGTCGATATCGGTAATGTTACGCACGTATTTCAGGTCATAACCGACGTAACGCAGGTAACGCGACACCACGTCGAAAGACACAAAGGTGCGGCCGTGGCCGATATGACACAGGTCGTAAACAGTGATCCCACACACGTACATCCCGACTTTACCGGCATGAATTGGCTTGAATTCCTCTTTTTGGCGACTCAGGGTATTAAAAATCTTCAGCATCAGGCTATTCCGTGTGTTGGGCGTAGAAAATGACGTTGGCGCATTTAAGCGACACTAACGGCCATAATATAACGAAAATGATTTCACCGAAACGGCATAAGGCCGCCGGACGGGCTTTAGTGGTCATAAAGGCGCTGCTGACGGCAACTTTTGAGTTATGGTATAAGAAAAGGCTATAGTAGCCGCTCTGACACAGAGCACACATCAACATTAGCAGGATGATAATTATGGTCACTTTCCACACCAACCACGGCGACATCGTCATTAAAACTTTCGCTGACAAAGCGCCAGCCACGGTTGAAAACTTCCTGAACTATTGCCGTAAAGGCTTCTACGACAACACAATTTTCCACCGTGTTATTAACGGCTTCATGATCCAGGGCGGCGGTTTTGAGCCAGGCATGAACCAGAAAAATACCGATGCACCTATCGATAACGAAGCAGACAACGGCCTGAAAAACACCAAAGGCACGCTGGCGATGGCGCGTACCAACGATCCACATTCTGCTACCGCACAGTTCTTCATCAACGTCACTGACAACGACTTCCTGAACCACAGCGGCAAAAATGCGCAGGGTTGGGGCTACTGTGTATTTGCAGAAGTTGTTGAAGGTATGGACGTGGTTGACGCGATCAAAGCCGTCAAAACGGGCCGCAGCGGTATGCACCAGGACGTTCCAAAAGAAGATGTTGTGATCAAAAGCGTGACAGTCAGCGAATAACAGACGTTTTTAAGAACACGTCGGCATGACCACGTTTTTTATCGCAGATATCCATCTTTGCGCACAGGAACCGGCAATCACTGCCGGTTTCCTTCGTTTTCTACGTGAAGATGCGCCACAGGCCGATGCTCTGTACATTCTCGGCGACCTTTTCGAAGCCTGGATTGGCGACGACGATCCGCAGCCGCTTCACGCAGAAATCTCCGCCGCACTGAATCATTTGCACCAGCAAGGCGTGCCCTGCTTCTTCATTCACGGCAACCGCGATTTTCTGCTCGGCAGACGTTTCGCCCGCGACAGCCTGATGACGCTGCTGCCGGAGAAAAAAGTGCTCGAGCTGTATGGCCGTCGCATCCTGATCCTGCACGGCGACACGCTGTGTACCGACGATGTCGCGTATCAAAACTTCCGCAAAAAAGTCCACAATCCGTTTATCCAGAAACTTTTCCTGATGCTGCCACTGAAATGGCGACTGGGTATTGCTGCCAGAATGCGCGCTAACAGTAAGGCGTCGAATCAGGGTAAATCACTGGAGATTATGGATGTGAACCCGCAGGCGGTGGTCAGCGAAATGCAGATGGCTGGCGTCGAGTGGATGATCCACGGCCACACCCATCGGCCAGCCATTCACGATGTGCCGCTCGGAAACAAAACCGGCCATCGTGTGGTACTCGGCGCATGGCACGAAGAAGGTTCGATGGTGAAAGTCACCGCCGATAACGTCGAGCTGATCAGCTTCCCGTTTTAAGTCCGCAGACGGGTACACCGCTGTGGAAGCGGAACTGTTCGTCTGGTGTAAGAATTAATTCCGCTTCAATCCTGCCAAACTCCTCTACCCGCTCACTAATATCCGTTCCGGCATATTGCTCTGCCAGCGCCAGATAATCGGCAAAATGCCGTGATTCAGAACGCAGCAGCGAAGTGTAAAAACGCGACAAGGTTTCATCGAGATGCGGCGCTATTTTGGCAAAACGCTCGCAAGAGCGCGCTTCGATGTATGCGCCGATGATCAGCCGGTCGACCAGAATATTCAGATCATCGTGATGGCGGGTATGTTTAATCATGCCGCTGGCGTAGCGCGATGGTGAAAGCTGGGTGTAGGTGATATTGCGTTTTTGCATGATTTCCACCACTTGTTCAAAGTGATGAAGTTCTTCACGCGCCAGACGCGCCGCACAAAATAGCAGTTCGGTGCGGTCCAGATATTTCGTCATCAGGCTCATCGCCGTCGCCGCCGCTTTCTTTTCACAGTTAGCGTGGTCAATCAGCATGACTGTCTGATTTTCCAGCGCCACATCCACCCACAGAGCGGGTGTTTCACAGTGAAGAAAATCATAAATCGGTGCCAGTAAAGCCTGCGTCATAAATCAGTTTCCACTCAAGTTTGTCTTTAATATATTGGTTTGGATTATACAAATCTGCCGCCAACTTCTCATCAAAAATGCGCCGTTTTCCGGCCACGCAACCGTTTTCCTCCCTCTCGGAGCGTGTTATCATTTGCGCCCTCGCAGTTTCTATTTCCGAATCACAGGAGCTTTAAAGACATGTCATCCAACGTTACCCCGGCAAAAATCGCCATCGTTATGGGGTCTAAAAGTGACTGGGCGACCATGCAGTTCGCCGCCGAAGTTCTCACAACGCTGAATATTCCTTTCCATGTCGATATCGTCTCCGCTCACCGCACACCGGATAAATTGTTCACTTTCGCTGAGCAGGCTTCTGCCAATGGCTTTGATGTGATCATCGCGGGTGCCGGTGGCGCAGCACATTTACCAGGCATGCTGGCGGCAAAAACGCTGGTGCCGGTACTCGGTGTTCCGGTTCAGAGTGCTGCCCTGAGTGGCATCGACAGTCTGTATTCCATCGTACAAATGCCACGTGGTATTCCGGTCGGTACGCTGGCGATCGGAAAAGCCGGTGCAGCTAACGCCGCTTTGCTGGCCGCACAAATTCTGGCGCTTCACGATGCTGAGATTGCTAAAAATCTGGCTGCATGGCGCACTGCACAAACTGACGAAGTGCTGAATAATCCCGATCCGCGGGAGGAAGCATGAAGCCGGTTTGCGTCCTTGGAAACGGTCAGTTAGGCCGCATGCTGCGTCAGGCTGGTGAACCGCTGGGCATCGCCGTATATCCCGTCGGACTTGATGCCGAACCGGAAGCCGTGCCGTATCAGCAAAGCGTGATCACCGCTGAAATCGAACGCTGGCCGGAAACTGCACTGACCCGCGAACTGGCAACGCACAACGCGTTCGTTAACCGCGAGATTTTCCCACGTCTGGCTGACCGCCTGACGCAAAAACAGTTGCTCGACCAGCTCGGTCTGGCAACCGCGCCGTGGCAGTTGCTGGCTGATGCCGCCGAATGGCCGCAGGTCTTCTCTCAGCTTGGCGAACTGGCGATTGTTAAACGTCGCGTCGGCGGGTACGACGGTCGTGGTCAGTGGCGCTTACGTTCTGGCGAAGAAAAGACTCTGCCGCAGGATTGCTACGGCGAATGCATCGTTGAGCAGGGCATCAATTTTTCCGGCGAAGTTTCGCTGGTGGGCGCACGCGGTCACGACGGCAACACTGTGTTTTATCCGCTGACCCACAAACTGCATCAGGACGGCATTTTACGCACCAGCGTCGCATTGCCGCAGCCGGACGCAGCCCTGCAACAGCAGGCAGAAAGCATGCTGTCAGCCATTCTCAACGAACTGAATTATGTCGGCGTGATGGCGATGGAATGTTTCGTGGTCAGCGAAGGTTTGCTGATCAATGAGCTGGCTCCGCGCGTTCATAACAGCGGTCACTGGACGCAAAACGGCGCGTCCTACAGCCAGTTTGAGATGCATTTGCGCGCCATCCTTGGTCTGCCGCTGCCGAAACCGGTCGTCAGTACGCCGTCGGTGATGGTGAATCTGATTGGCACGGATGTGTCAGAAGAGTGGCTGAGCCTGCCGCTGGTCAATCTGCACTGGTACGAGAAAGACGTGCGTCCGGGTCGTAAAGTCGGACACCTGAATCTCAACGACGCCAGCGCCAGCCTGCTGAAAGACACTCTCAACGCACTGGTCCCGATGCTGCCGTCAGAATACGCCAGCGGCATTGAATGGGCAGTTGAAAAGCTTTGATTTGATCGGCTCCCTCCCCTGCGAAGGGGAGGGTTGGGGTGGGGTATTAAGGTCAAAATCTCATAGTTAAAGTGTGCTTTGACAAACAGTTAGCCATTAAAACCCCCTCCCTGCCTCCCCCTTCGCAGGGGGAGGAGTTTAGAAACTACGAGTCGTATTGCCGGAATAATGCCCGCCCCCGCAACAACCGCACACCCAGCCAGCCACCGCAGACGGACAACAACACCGCGCTAACCACCGGCACCGCAATCCACATCAGGTAATTCGGTTCCCACGGGAAATCGAACACTTTGCGTTGCAGCAGCCACAGTGCGGCTTCCGCGCCAATCGCGGCAGCGATACCCGCCACCAGACCAAGCACGGCAAACTCACACCACAGCGTCCGGTGCAGCATTTTTTTGCTGGCCCCCAGCGTGCGGTAAACGATCAGCTCCTGACGGCGCTGACGCATGCCGACCTGAATCTGTGCGAGTAATAACAATCCACCGCACAGCATCACCAGCAGAACCATCACTTCCAGCGCCCTGCTCACCTGCTGTAAGACCTGACCGACCTGCCGCAGGATAGAACCAATATCCAGCAAACTCAGCGTCGGGAACTGGCGGTTTAGCTGTGTAATGGTGCTGACATCCCCGTGATAACGGAAACTGGTCAGCCAGCTTTGTGGCTGGGCGTCCAGCGCTCCCGGCGGGAAGATGAAGTAGAAATTCGGCTTCAGGCTGTCCCAGTCCACTTTCCGCAGGCTGGTGATTTTGGCACTGAATTCCTGCGTATCGCCGCTAAACGTCACGGTATCGCCAGGCTTCAGCCCCAGACGCCCCGCCAGCCCTTCGTCAATCGACACTTCACCGGCTTTCGGTGGCCCGTTGCCCGCGACCAGCGGATTATGATCCGGCAGCCCTTCCATCCAGGTCAGATTCAGCTCACGGTTCACCGCTTCGCCGCCCGCATCGTCCGGTTTGATGATATCCGTGGCAACCTTGTCGTTAATCTTCGTCAGACGCACGCGCACAATCGGATAGAAGGTTTCCGGCTCAGCTTGATGCTGATGCAGGAAATCCGTCACCTGCGGAATTTGTTCTTTGGTGATATTAAGCAGGAAGTAATTCGGGCTGTCCGGCGGCAACTGTTGCTCCCAGCGATCCAGCAAATCCCCGCGCATCACCAGCAGCAAGGCCAGCAACATAAACGACATCGAGAACGCCGCCAGCTGACTGAGTGTCACCCACGGCTGGCGCAGCAGACGGTTAACGGCCAGACGCAGCGGTAACTGACGAAACGTCAGCTTGCGTAGCAACAACAGCGCCCCCCAGCCAATCACACCGAGCAGCAGCGAAAGTACCAGCACGCCCGCCAGCAGTGACCAGAGCAGCGAACTGCCGCCCATCAGCGCCGCCAGCAGACCGACAACCACCAGTACCATCACCGGCAGGAAATACCGCAGCGGCCAGACATTCGCCACCACGTCATTGCGCAACACACGCAGCGGCTGAGTGGCCAGTAACTGGCGATACGGACGGATACCGATCAGCAGCGAGATCACCACCATCGCGCCCATCGACCACACCCACGGCCAGCCACCGGCTGGCGGTAACGCGGCAGGCAGAACCGGCGCCAGCACTTTCATCAGCACGGCTTCGAACAGCAGGCCGACCACGCTGCCGCAAATTCCCGCCAGCACCAGCACCGCCAGCCACTGACCGATGATCAGTTTTTGCAGCGCCTTTTTCCCGGCTCCCAGCGTTTTCAGCACCGCAACCAGATCGTAACGGCTGCGGCAGTAATGCCCCATCGACACGGCAATGGCAGCAATCGACAGCATCAGCGTCAGCAGCGCCGACAATGTTAGGAACTGCTGAGAACGTTGTAATGATTTGCCCAGCGCGCCCTCGGAGTCTTCCATCCCGCTCCAGCGCTGATCAGGCTTGAGCAGGCTTTTTATCGCCTCGCCGTAAGTCTGAATAGCCTGCGGAGAACCGGCAAACATATAACGATAAGTCAGGCGACTGCCCGGCTGAATGGCTCCGGTTTTCGGTACGTCATCCAGATTCATGATCACGCGGGGCGCGGTCTGAAACGGGTTAAACCCCGAATCCGGTTCCTGAACAATCACTCCGGCAATTTTCAGCGTGGTATCGCCGACGTCCAGATTGTCACCGACTTTCACGTTCAGCAGCGCCAGTAAACGCGGCGCGACCAGCACGGTTCCCGGCTCAGGTTTCAGCCCTGCCGGTTCGGTTTGTAACGCGCCATAAAGCGGATACGCCAGATCGGTAGCTTTGACGGCCGCCAGCTGCGGCGTTTCACCGGCAAAGGTCATGGTCATAAACGAGAGCTGACGGCTGACTTTCAGCCCCTGTGACTGCGCATCCTGTAACCAGGCTTCGGTAATCGGATGCGCGGAACGCAACACGCGATCGCCTGCGATAAATTCGCGGCTTTGCTGACTCAGCCCTTTGTCCATGCGGTCGCTGATGCTGCCGAGCGCCAGCACACAGGCGACCGCCAGCGTCAGCGCCAGCCAGACAATCAGCAGCGAAGGCGATCGCCATTCCCGCCAGAACCAGCGCCAGATCATGCTTCCTCCCACAATTTCCCGTCGCGCAGACGTAAGCGCCGCTGGCAACGCGCCGCCAGCTGTTCATCATGCGTGACCAGGATCAGCGTGGTCGCCGCATCGCGGTTCAGTGAGAACAACAAGTCGACGATACGTTCGCCGGTTGCGCGATCCAGATTGCCGGTCGGCTCATCGGCAAACAGCAGTTTAGGTTTACCGATAAATGCCCGCGCCAGCGCCACACGCTGCTGTTCGCCGCCGGAAAGCTGCGCCGGAAGATGATGCAGACGCCCGCCCAGCCCGAGACTATCCAGCAACTGCACCGCCTGCTGACGGCTGCTGCTGTCGCTTTCGCCGCGCAACAGCGCAGGAAGTTGCACGTTTTCCAGCGCGTTGAGCGTCGGCACCAGCATGAACGACTGGAACACAAAGCCGACATTTTTTGCCCGCAACGCTGCGCGCCCTTCCTCATTAAGTTCGCCAAGAGATTTACCCAGCAACTTCACGTCGCCGCTGGTGCCATCATCCAGCCCGGCAAGAATGCCGAGCAGGGTGGATTTACCGGAACCGGATTCGCCAATCAGGGCAATTGTCTGGCCAGGTTTGACAACCAGCTCCACACCGGACAGGATGGTGAGCTGACCTTCACCCTGACCGACGTGCTTACTTAAATGATGAACTTCAAGAACATTTTCCGCTGGCATCTCCCCTTCCTTATGTTGTTAGGATTATTGAGTTTTCGCGCTGTTGCTGCTGATAACTTGCTGATTATTGGCGACAGTTTGAGTGCTGTCTATCGCCTTCCGGTAGCCGAATCGTGGCCGACATTACTGAATAACAAATGGCAAAAAGAAGGTGGCAAGCCCACCATTATTAACGCCAGCATCAGCGGCGATACAGCTGAACAAGGGCTGGCGCGTTTGCAAACGTTGCTGGAACAACACCATCCGCGCTGGGTGCTGATTGAACTGGGCGCTAACGATGGATTGCGCGGTTTCCCGCCGCAAACCATTTCGCAAACGCTGACGCAGATAATCAGTCAGGTCAAACAGGCCAATGCCCAACCGCTGCTGATGCAAATCCGCCTGCCCCCTAATTATGGCCGTCGCTACGGGGATGCGTTCTACGCTATTTATCCGGCGCTGGCGAAGCAGGAAAATATCCCGCTGGTGCCGTTCTTTATGGAACAGGTCGCCGTTAAACCTGAATGGATGCAGGACGACGGTTTGCATCCGGCACTGGCAGCCCAGTCGTTTATTGCCGGCTGGATGTCAGAAAAACTCACACCGCTGCTGACGCATTAAGTTTAAAATACGACGAATAAAATAATACCGGGACGTGAGTAAAACCAAGACGTTACCTTTTCATCCGACTCCCTAGTAAATCACAGTCATAAAAAATAGGGACATCCCACAGGTAAAGTTATGCAAAAAGCTGTATTAATCACCGGTTGTTCAAGCGGTATCGGGCTGGTCGCCGCACAGGATTTACGCGCTCGTGGCTACCGGGTACTGGCGGCATGCCGCAAAACGCAAGATATCGACACGCTGCAACAAATGGGTTTTGAAACTGTTCAGCTCGATCTTGATGATAAACAGAGTGTGGAACGCGCCGCCGCCGAGGTCATCGCGCTGACGGGAAACCGTCTGTACGCCCTGTTTAATAACGCGGGTTATGGCGTTTACGGGCCGCTTAATACCATCAGCCGTGAACAGTTCGAACAACAATTCTCTACCAATCTGTTTGGCACGCATCAGCTGACGCAGCTTTTGCTGCCGGCCATGTTGCCGCACGGCGAAGGACGTATCATCCAGACCAGTTCGGTGATGGGGCTGATTACCACGCCGCGTCGTGGCGTTTATGCCGCCAGTAAATTTGCGCTGGAAGCCTGGTCCGACACGCTGCGTATGGAGCTGCACGGCACGGGAATTCAGGTCAGCCTGATTGAGCCCGGCCCGCTGAGCAGTAATTTCACCGCCAATGTCAGTCAGTCACAAGCCGATCAGCCGGTAGAAAATCCGGGTATTGCGCGACGTTTTACCCTCAAGCCGGAGGCAGTTTTACCCAAACTGCACCATGCTTTAGAAAACCCGCGCGCGCGTTTTCGTTATCCGGTCACGCTGGTCGCCCATGCACTGACGGTGCTTAAACGCCTGTTGCCAGCCCGTTTGCTGGACAAAATATTACGCGGAAACAGCTAAGTAAAAACGATAAGGGGTTGAAGCGGCACGAGTCGCCCCCATTTGTTCTTAAATACTTTACATTTCTATACCCTAAATAATGCGGGTTGCGGGAAGGCGGCCAGTTCACGAGATACCGGGAGCTTAGATAACTCAGTGACCGGGATGAGTGAGCGCAGCCAACGCATCAGCAGCTCGAAGTATGACGGGTAGCGGAGAGACAGAATTCATGCTTGCACAACCTACAGTAATCGATATCAACGAATCCAACCTGCACCAGACGCTGGAACAATCCATGTCTGTGCCGGTGATGTTCTATTTCTGGTCTGAACGCAGCCAGCACTGCCTGCAACTGGGGCCGATCCTGGACAAACTGGCTGTGGAATACGCTGGTCAGCTGATCCTGGCTAAAGTGGACTGCGATGCCGAGCAGATGATTGCTCAGCAGTTTGGTCTGCGTTCAATTCCTGCCGTGTACCTGTTTAAAGACGGTCAGCCTGTCGATGGTTTCCAGGGACCACAGCCGGAAGAAGTCATCCGCGAACTGCTGCAAAAAGTGTTGCCGAAAGAAGAAGAGCTGAAGCTGGCTCAGGCGCAGGAAATGTTGCAGGCGGGCAATGTGGCGGAAGCCCTGCCGCTGCTGAAAGATGCCTGGCAGCTGAGCAATTACCGCAGTGATATCGGCCTGCTGCTGGCGGAACCGCAAATTCATCTGAACCGCACCGATGACGCCGAAGCCGTGCTGGCGACCATTCCGTTACAGGATAAAGATTCCCGTTATCAGGGGTTGATCGCACAAATCGAACTGCTCAAACAGGCCGCAGATACGCCGGAAATTCAGCTATTGCAACAGGAACTCCAGCAGGATCCTGAGAACGCTGAACTCATCGTCAAACTCAGCCTGCAATTGCATCAGGTCGGGCGCAACGAAGAAGCGCTTGAACTGCTGATGGCGCCGCTGAAAAAAGATTTAGGCGCAGCGAACGGTGCAGCGCGTAAAACGCTGATGGATATCATGGCCGCTCTCGGTACCGGCGATGCGCTGGCTGCCAAATATCGCCGCCAGTTATATTCTCTGCTGTATTAATTCATACGGCCCGGCTGTAAAATATCAGATGCACGTCACTGAACAGGACGTGCGTTTTTTTTGAGCTTTCCCCCGCCTTTTATCCCCTGAACTATCCTTTATTAATACGATGTAACGGTTATTTGTGCGACAATTCATCACACACTTTGCCGGTCGGCAAATGTGCCAGGGACATGTTTTTACTCGACTATTTCATCCGGAATAGTCAGGACACAGTTTTACAGGAGTTTCACACTATGTTTGATCTGATTCCCATTCCTATCCTTATTCTGATCGTGCTGGCGCTGCTGGTGGTTTACGCCGGGATCAAAATTGTGCCTCAGGGTTATCAGTGGACTGTCGAGCGCTTCGGCCGTTACACCAAAACGCTGATGCCGGGGCTGAATCTGGTGGTGCCATTTGTTGACCGCATCGGCCGTAAAATCAATATGATGGAACAGGTGCTGGATATTCCTTCTCAGGAAGTGATTTCCCGCGATAACGCTAACGTTGCCATCGACGCCGTGTGCTTTATTCAGGTGATTGACCCGGCGCGTGCCGCGTATGAAGTCAGCAATCTGGAACAGGCGATCGTTAACCTGACCATGACCAACTTCCGTACGGTTCTGGGTTCGATGGAACTTGACGAAATGCTGTCACAACGTGACAACATCAACGCACGTTTGCTGCATATCGTCGACGAAGCCACCAATCCGTGGGGCGTCAAAATCACCCGTATCGAAATCCGCGATGTGCGTCCGCCTGCTGAACTGATCTCCGCCATGAACGCGCAGATGAAGGCCGAACGTACAAAACGTGCCGATATTCTCGAAGCTGAAGGCGTGCGTCAGTCTGCCATTTTGCGTGCTGAAGGTGAAAAGCAGTGACAGATCCTGAAAGCGGAAGGTGAGCGTCAGTCAGCGTTCCTGCAGGCCGAAGCGCGTGAACGTGCGGCGGAAGCCGAAGCCCAGGCAACCAAAATGGTGTCTGAAGCGATTGAAGCCGGTAGCGTGCAGGCGATTAACTGCTTCGTGGCACAAAAATATACCGATGCACTGACTAAGATCGGTTCTGCTAATAACAGCAAAATCATCATGATGCCGCTGGATGCCACCAGTCTGATGGGCTCCATTGGCGGGATTGCTGAGCTGCTGAAAGAAACCAAAGGCGGCAAATAATGCTGCACGATTTCATGGCAAATCCGCACGTATTCTGGCTGTCTCTGGGCGGCATGTTGCTGGCGGCTGAGCTGGTGGGTGCGAGTGGTTACTTGCTGTGGAGCGGCGTGGCGGCGGCCTTAGTGGGCGCTGTCACGTGGATCCTGCCGTTGCCGTGGGAATGGTCAGGCACGGCGTTTGCGCTGCTGACCATTCTGGCGGCGTGGCTGTGGTGGAAGTGGCTGAATCAGCGTGTCGACAAAAGTGCAGGCAATTCAGCGCTGAACCAGCGCGGTCAGCAGTTAGTAGGCACTCACGCCACCGTGCTGGAACCGGTCACTAACCAGTTCACGCGGGTACAGATCGGCGACAGCAGCTGGCGGGCAATTTGCGTGTCGCCGCTGAACGTCGGTGACAAAGTGGTGATCACCGGCGTAGAAGGCGCGACGCTGCGCGTGGAACCTGAGGCTCGCTAAAACAAAATCTCAGTGCTTATGACAGCATCCGCTGAGGTTATCAATGATCGGGCAGTCTGCCCCCTCGTCACCCGGACAGGCATCCGCCAGCGTCAGTAAGCGCTCACGCATCACTTTCAGTTCTTCAATGTGCCGTGCAATTTCGGCGGCCTTTTCTAATGTCCGCGCTTTCACGTCCGCACTGTGGCGATCCGGGTTGTGGAATAACGCCACCAGTTCCTGACACTCTTCCAGCGTGAATCCGACCTGCCGCGCCTGACGCAATAACGTCAGCTCTTCGATATGTTTTTGCGCATAACTGCGGTAGCCGTTCTCACTGCGAGCCGGTGCGGTAACCAGCCCCTTCTCTTCATAAAATCGAATCGCTTTACTGGTGAGACCGGTTTTTTTCGCTACATCACTGATGTTCATTTCGCCTCCACGACAAGCTGATTGTTGCGCATGATACGAACATCATACGCCATGAAATTAAAATAACAGAGACTGCGGCTTGACCTTCCCCTTGCTGGAAGGTTTATCCTCTGTCCTGAGTGAAGTTAACCCAAGGAAAATGATCATGACAACCACCGTATTATCTCTGCAAGGCCTGTCCTGCGGACACTGCGTGGCTTCAACGCGTAAAGCGCTGGAAGCCGTGGAAGGCACGACTGCCGTTGAAGTTTCTCTGGATAAAGCCATCGTCAAAGGCGATGCCAGCAGCCAGAGTCTGGTCGATGCCGTGATTAACGCCGGTTATGAAGCACAGGTGGTGGAGGACGCATCCCCAAAATCTGAGCCGCTGACCGATAAGGCGAAAGTTTTGCCGGAACCCCTGTCAGCGGCGGCGTCACCTGTTCCGGCAGAAACTCATGCACCACAAACCGCCGACGACAGCGTGCAGCTGTTGCTCAGCGGGATGAGCTGCGCCAGTTGTGTCAGTAAAGTGCAGCGGGCGCTGGAAGGCGTGAACGGTGTCGAACGGGCACGCGTCAATCTGGCGGAACGCAGTGCGCTGGTCAGCGGTAATGCCGACCAGAATGCGCTGATTGCCGCCGTTGAACAGGCCGGTTACGGCGCCGAAATCATTATCGACGAAACTAAACGTCGTGAGCGCCAGCAACAAACCTCACGCAAAAGTATGATCCGCTTTAGCTGGCAGGCGGCTCTTGGCTTAGCTGCGGGTATCCCGATGATGTTATGGGGATTACTCGGCGGTGACATGATGGTGACCGCCGGCAACCAGACCGGCTGGCTGATTGTCGGTTTGCTGACGTTGCTGATCATGATTGTCGCGGGCGGCCATTTTTACCGCAGTGCCTGGAAAAGCCTGATGCACGGCAGCGCCAATATGGACACGCTGGTGTCGCTCGGTACCGGCGCGGCCTGGATATTTTCCTTCGCCGTCAGCCTGTGGCCGGAGGCGTTCCCGATACAGGCACGTCATCTTTATTATGAAGCCAGCGTGATGATTATTGGTCTGATTAACCTCGGCCACGCGCTGGAACAACGCGGGCGTCAGCGTTCGTCTCAGGCACTTGAACGTTTGCTGGACCTGACCCCGCCGACCGCACGCGTGGTTACCGAAGAAGGCGAGAAAACTCTGCCGCTGGCTGACGTTCAGCAAGGAATGATGCTGCGCCTGACGACCGGTGACCGTGTGCCGGTGGACGGCGAAATTCAACGTGGTGAAGCCTGGATGGATGAGGCGATGCTGACCGGTGAGCCGATCCCTCAGCAAAAATCGCAGGGTGAAAAAGTGCATGCCGGTACGCTGGTGAAAGACGGCAGCGTGCTGTTCCGCGCAGATGCCATCGGCAGCCAGACCACCCTTTCACGCATTATTAATCTGGTGCGTGAAGCCCAAAGCAGTAAACCTGAAATCGGTAAGCTGGCGGATAAAATCTCTGCTGTCTTCGTACCGGTTGTGGTGCTGATTGCGTTATTCAGCGGTGCCATCTGGTACTTCTTTGGTCCGCAACCGCAACTGATGTATACGCTGGTGATTGTCACAACGGTACTGATTATCGCCTGTCCTTGTGCGCTCGGTCTGGCAACGCCGATGTCGATTACCGCCGGTGTCGGACGCGCCGCTGAGTTTGGTGTGCTGGTGCGCGATGCCGATGCACTGCAAAAAGCCAGTACGCTTTCCACGCTGGTGTTTGATAAAACCGGCACGCTGACCGAAGGCCAGCCCAAAGTGACAGACATTCATACGTTCAGCGGTTTCAGTGAACAACAGGTTTTACGGTTTTCAGCCGCACTGGAAAAAGGTTCACACCATCCTCTTGCTCAGGCCATTGTCGAAAAAGCGCAAGGGCTGGAAATCCCTGATATCGCGAATTTCCGTACCCTTGGCGGGCTGGGTTTGCGCGGTGACGTAGAAGAACAATCCCTGCTGCTGGGCAATCAGGCGCTGATGCATGAAAACGGGGTGGATACTCAGGCGGCTGACACGTTGCTGGATACGTTAGCCAGCGAAGGTGCCACGCCGGTATTGCTGGCTGCTAACGGTAAGATTGCGGCGCTGTTTGCCCTACGGGATCCGCTGCGTGAAGACAGCGTCAGTGCGTTGCAACGCCTGCATCAGCTGGGTTATCAACTGGTGATGCTGACCGGCGACAACCCGCGAACTGCGCAAGCTATTGCGGCGCAGGCGGGAATTGACACGGTGATTGCCGGCGTGCGTCCGGAAGGGAAAGCCGACGCCATCAAAGCGTTGCAGGCCAAAGGGCAGCAGGTCGCGATGATTGGCGACGGCATTAACGATGCTCCGGCGCTGGCTCAGGCGGATGTCGGTATTGCGATGGGTAGCGGCAGCGACGTGGCAATTGAAACCGCGGCGATTACGCTGATGCGCCCGGGTCTGAATGGTGTCGCCGATGCGCTGGCAATGTCTCAGGCGACACTGCGAAATATGAAGCAGAACCTGCTGGGTGCTTTTGTTTACAACGTGATTGGTATTCCGGTTGCCGCCGGTGTGCTTTATCCGCTGACCGGAACTCTGCTCAGCCCGATAGTGGCGGGTGCTGCGATGGCGCTGTCTTCCATCACGGTGGTCGCCAACGCAAACCGTCTGTTGCGCTTTTCACCTAAAAAAGGACAGTCTTGAAAAACACGCCGAAAAAACAAGACGTTTCCCCTGTTCGCTAAACCGCAGGCGCGTTAGCATGGTCTCTCATTTTTCGGGAGACCCTGCATTATGGCGCCGTTTTTAAACCAGGCATTCAGCTGGCTTCGCCGGCTGTTTCCCGCTGAGTATTCCTATCCCGCCCTGGATATCCGGCTTCCCGGCAATCGCTATCTGCATCTGGTCGGCAGCATTCATATGGGCACGCAGGATATGCAACCGCTGCCTGCGCAACTGTTGCGCCGCCTGAAAAAAGCCGATGCGCTGATAGTCGAGGCAGATATCAGCGGCACCGATTCCCCTTTCAGTATGACCGGCGAATATCCTCCGCTGGCTGAACGCCTTTCTGAATCGCAATATCTGCACGTCGAACGTTTATGCGAAGAACTGGGTGTGTCGATGTGGACGCTTAATCCTTTGCCGTCATGGCAGGTCGCTCTGATGTTGCAGGCCACGCAGGCGCAGCGTCTCGGACTGCGCGGAAATTACGGCATCGATTATCAGCTGTTGCACAACGCTAAAGAGCAGAACACGCCGGTCATTGAACTGGAAGGCCCGGAGGAGCAGTTTGCGCTGTTGCAGCAACTTCCTGACGACGGGCTCGGACTGCTGGAAGATACCCTGACGCACTGGCACACCAACGCGCGCCTGCTGCAAACCATGATCAGCTGGTGGCTGGACAGCAAACCAGGACTGGCGGTCGAGCAGCTTCCGAATACCTTTAGCAGTGATTTATACGATGTGCTGATGAATCAGCGAAATGTGCGCTGGAAAAAACAGCTGCTGGACTTACCTGCAGGAAACTATGTGGTAGCAGTCGGTGCGCTGCATTTATACGGCGAAGGGAATTTGCCGGAGCTGCTGAAAGGATAAAAAAATGGCCGGTTTTTAAGGCCGGCCAGTCAAAGAGGAATTTCATTTTATTAGTTATAGCTTCAGTGCCGGCCTTTTCAGGCACAGCACCGGCGCGCACAGGGTATCAATCTGCGACGGGTCTTGGCAATAACCATTCATTGCTCTACTATTTCATCCTCGCTCAGTAATCATACTTTATTGTTTGTTTTCATCAGATTGAGCTGATGACGATTTTCCGAACAAAAAGTAAATAAAATAGGCGGTAATCATGACACCCGCGGTCATCCTCCTGGAAAAAAACAACGTCAGCTTTACCCTTCACCCGTACGAACACAGCAGCGATGAAACCAATTTTGGCGATGAAGCCGTGAAAAAACTCGGGCTTGATGCGCGCCAGGTTTATAAAACGCTGCTCGTTTCGCTCAACGGCGATGCCAAAAATCTGGCCGTTGCCGTCACGCCGGTGGCGTCGAAGCTGGATTTAAAAAAGGTCGCCAAAGCCCTGAAAGCGAAAAAAGCCGATATGGCAGATCCGGCTATCGCCCAGCGCATCACCGGTTATCTGGTCGGCGGCATCAGCCCGCTGGGACAGAAAAAACTGCTGCCGACGGTGATCGACAGTCCGGCGCAGACGTTTTCCACGATTTATGTTTCAGGCGGTAAACGTGGACTTGATATTGAACTGGCGGCAGGCGATCTTTGCCGTTTACTCAAAGGCCAGTTTGCCGATATCGCTAAAGTCGACTGACCGGCAGGTACCCTGCACCTCTACAATAAGAAGGCTTCCTCCGCTATGACAGACACGACGTCAACGCCAGTCAGCCCGCAGAAAGACGCAGTCAAGAAGACTGCGTTTTCTATTCTGGCGGCGATCAGCGTTTCTCATCTGCTCAATGACATGATTCAGTCGCTGATACTGGCGATTTATCCGTTACTGCAAAACCAGTTTTCCCTGAGCTTTACGCAAATCGGGCTGATTACCCTGACGTATCAGATAACCGCCTCGCTGTTGCAACCGCTTATCGGCTATTACACCGACAAGCATCCGCAACCCTATTCTCTGCCGATCGGCATGGGCTTTACGCTCTCCGGCCTGCTGTTGCTGGCGGTCGCGCAGAGTTTCTCGGTGGTGTTGCTGGCGGCGGCGCTGGTTGGCACAGGCTCTTCGGTGTTCCATCCGGAATCGTCGCGCGTGGCACGTATGGCTTCCGGCGGACGTCACGGACTGGCGCAGTCGCTGTTCCAGGTCGGTGGCAATCTGGGTTCTTCACTTGGCCCGTTACTCGCGGCGCTGATCATCGCGCCTTACGGTAAAGGCAACGTCGCATGGTTCTCGCTGGCGGCGCTGCTGGGGATTGTCGTGCTGCTGCAAATCAGTAAATGGTATCGCCAGCAAAATCAGATCGCCAAAAAGCGTGGCCCGGTGAGCAGCAATATCACCCTGCTGCCGCGTAAAACCGTGGCGATGTCGATGGGTATTCTGCTGGTGCTGATTTTCTCAAAGTATTTCTACCTGACCAGCCTGAGCAGTTATTACACCTTTTACCTGATCCATAAATTTGGCGTCTCGGTACAAAGCGCGCAAATCCATTTGTTCGTCTTCCTGTTTGCCGTCGCAGCAGGCACCATTATCGGCGGGCCGGTGGGCGATAGGATTGGGCGCAAATACGTCATCTGGGTCTCAATTCTGGGTGTCGCGCCATTTACGCTACTTTTGCCTCATGCCAATCTGATGTGGACCAGCGTGCTGAGCGTGATTATCGGTGTGATCCTGGCCTCGGCATTCTCAGCCATTCTGGTGTTCGCGCAGGAGCTGATGCCGGGCAAAGTCGGCATGGTTTCCGGCCTGTTCTTCGGTCTGGCCTTTGGTATGGGCGGGCTGGGCGCCGCGGTTCTCGGCTATGTGGCGGATAAAACCAGCATCGAACTGGTGTATCAGATTTGTGCCTTCCTGCCGTTACTTGGGATCCTGACAGCATTCCTGCCAAATATTGAACGCAAATAGCCCTTAACCTTTCCTTCCCGGCTGCCGATAGTTAAATATCGGCAGCGTCTGAACCCTTATTCCCTTGATATCTACCTGATAAAACCCATTTAAATCCCGCGTTGGAATTTTTTTTATCGTCTGCTGATGATTTTTAATAAAAAAGGCCAAAATTCCCCAACGCGAAAACGATTTTTACCATAAACTTAGAAACAATCAGCAACATATTTGCTTCATGCATAACCAGAAGGAGTCTGAATGCATCATTCTACGCCTCTCATCACTACCATCGTTGGCGGTCTGGTCCTGGCCTTCCTGTTAGGAATGCTTGCCAACCGCCTGCGAATTTCTCCTCTGGTTGGCTATCTCGCCGCTGGCGTGCTGGCCGGCCCTTTTACACCGGGCTTCGTTGCAGACACCTCACTGGCACCTGAACTGGCTGAAATCGGCGTCATTCTGCTGATGTTTGGCGTCGGTCTGCATTTTTCCCTGAAAGATCTCCTCGCCGTAAAGTCGATAGCCATTCCCGGCGCTGTAGCGCAAATCGCGGTAGCGACGCTGCTTGGGATGGGGTTATCAAGTCTGATGGGCTGGGATCTGGCGACCGGGCTGGTGTTCGGGCTGTGTTTGTCCACCGCCAGTACCGTGGTGCTGTTGCGTGCTCTGGAAGAGCGGCAACTGATTGACAGCCAGCGCGGGCAAATCGCCATCGGCTGGCTGATTGTTGAAGATCTGGTGATGGTGCTGACGCTGGTTCTGCTGCCTGCGTTCAGCGGCATGCTGGAAAGCCATCACTCCAGCCCGGTCGAACTGCTGACCGGACTGGCAGTGACCATTGGTAAAGTGATTGCGTTCATGGTGCTGATGATGGTGGTCGGCCGCCGCGTGGTACCGTGGATCCTCGCCAAAACCGCCAGTACCGGTTCACGCGAACTGTTTACGCTGTCTGTTCTGGCGCTGGCGCTGGGCATCGCGTACGGCGCCGTCGAATTCTTTGACGTGTCGTTCGCGCTGGGTGCGTTCTTCGCCGGTATGGTGCTCAATGAATCCGAACTCAGCCAGCGTGCGGCGCACGACACGTTACCGCTGCGCGATGCGTTTGCGGTACTGTTCTTCGTCTCGGTTGGCATGTTATTCGACCCGATGATTCTGGTGCGTGAACCGCTGACCGTCATTGCCACGCTGGCGATCATCGTGTTCGGTAAATCCATTGCCGCGTTCCTGCTGGTGAAAATGTTCGGGCACTCCAAACGCACCGCGCTGACGATTTCCGTCAGTCTGGCGCAGATTGGTGAATTCGCCTTTATTCTTGCAGGCCTAGGGATTTCACTGGGTTTACTGTCTGAACATGGCCGCAATCTGGTACTGGCGGGGGCCATTCTGTCGATTATGTTTAACCCGCTGCTGTTCACGTTGCTTGAAAAATATCTGGCGAAAACAGAAACCATCGAAGACCAGAGCGTTGAAGAAGCCGTTGAAGACGAGAAGCAAATCCCGTTCGATTTATGCAATCACGCACTGCTGGTAGGTTATGGACGTGTCGGCAGCCTGCTCGGTGAGAAACTTCAGGCCGCCGGAATCCCGCTGGTGGTGATTGAAAATTCGCGTCCGCGTGTCGAAGCGCTGCGCGATCAGGGCATCAGCACGGTGCTGGGCAATGCTGCCAATCAGGAAGTGATGGATCTGGCACGTCTCGACTGCGCCCGCTGGCTGCTGGTGACCATTCCCAATGGTTACGAAGCCGGAGAAATCGTCGCCTCTGCGCGTGCCAAACGGCCTAATATCGAGATTATCGCCCGTGCTCATTATGATGACGAAGTGACTTACATCCTGGAACGTGGTGCAAATCGCGTAGTGATGGGCGAACGTGAAATTGCCAACAGCATGGTGGATATGTTGCAGATAGATGCCATGACCGAAGACGAAAAAAGGCCGTTTTGCCCGATCTGATTTATTCCTAACGCCGGGCGCAGTACTTTTGCTGCGCCTGCGCCCCTTTCCGCAAAAAATTCCCTTTAACTTTCGCGACATAAAAAACACCTAATCAGATCATTTCGCGGTATTCTCTTTTTATGTCAAAAATTGACCGGTACTGCGATGTTGCTATCCCATCTGGAAACATTGAACATTTTGAGCACGCCGGTCTGGGTTGTCTCAGTACATAACCAGCAAATTCTTTTCGCTAATACGGCGGCCAGAAAACTTGCGGGTAACAGTTTGCTGGGCCCCCTGCGCAACGGTCAGTTTTCGGTCCAGTCTTTGCAATCCCTCGAGTCCTATCTGCCTCATCTGCAAAAAGGCGATCAGGTCATTGAAATCTGGACCATCCACAAAGAAGGCCGCGCCTTTCCCCTGAGCTGTCGTCTTTCTCTGGCACAGTTTGGCTTGCAGGAACCGGTCATCGTGTTCGAGGGAACGCATACCTCCGCGGCCAACGTTCCGGCACCCGGTTCGTTCCTGAGCGAAGCCCGACCTTACCGCCGTGATCAGAGCGGTTTCTATGAGCGATTTTTCCAGACTAATACGGCCCCAATGCTGCTGATTGACCCTGCTAATAACGGGCAGATTGTCGATGCGAATCTGGCGGCGACACGATTCTATGGCTATACACGCGACGAAATGTGCATGAGACACACCTGGGAAATCAATGCGATGGGCCAGGACGTGCTGCCGGTGATGCATGAAATCGCCCGTCTGCCCGGCGGACATAAACCGCTGATCTTTGTGCACAAACTGGCGGACGGTAATCTGCGCCATGTGCAGACTTACGCCGGCCCGGTGGACGTGGATGGCGTGCGGCTGATGCTGTGCATCATTCACGATATTACCGAGCAAAAGCGCCTTGAGCAGGAGCTGGAACACGCCGCACTCCGTGATCCGCTGACCGGACTGGGCAACCGCCGCCAGTTTATGCAACTGGTAGAAAACGCGCGGACGCAAAATCCGCAACGCACGCACAATTTCAGTCTGATGCTGGTCGATGCCGATCATTTCAAAGCAATTAACGATCAGCACGGGCATAACAAAGGCGATGATGCACTGGTGATGCTGGCGAGAACGCTGGAAACGGAGATCCGCGAAAGCGATACCGTATTCCGCTGGGGTGGCGAGGAGTTTCTGATTTTGCTGCCGCTGACCGGTCTGGAAGGCGCATTACACGTCGCTGAGACGCTCCGCTTAGCCGTTGAAGAGTATAAGCATCCTGATTTACCTTCGATGACAGTTAGCGTCGGTGTGGTGCAGTACGAAACCGGAGAAGACTTCACCAGACTGTTTAAACGTGTGGATGACGCGTTATATCGCGCAAAGACATCTGGAAGGAATCAGGTTCAAATGGGCTGAAAAAAGGGCGGGGATTCAATTTCCCGCCCTTTTCACTTTTCGTTCCCGGTGACGTTTAACGTTCCCAGTAACTCTCTTCCAGACTGTCTTCACGCTCCTGCAATCCTCGCGTCAGGCGCGGTGAATGCTGGTTCAGCACCTGATAACTCACGCGGTTGGCGTATTTACACACCTGCGCCAGTGAGGAGTACGTCAGATACTCGCGGGTATGTTTGCTGGAATTCGGCACGGAAGTGCGGTGAAAACCGTTAGCCGCGATGTCATGCAGCAGCGCAGAGAGCGCGCCATCCCCCGCCCCATTGGTATTCATGATTTTTTCCGGCCCGCCCATGTACGGCGCAATGTGGGAATAAATCTTCAGCGGCTCCTGACAGCGTTCACGGCGCATCGCCCGGCTGAATTCATACTGATTAAATTCAGCAATCGCGCCCGGCAGCAACGGATGCTGAGTCGTGCGTTTGAATTCGTCCTCGGTATAACTCGCCATAAACAGACCGTTCGGTCCGGCGGTACACAACACCAGATCCACCCAGTCCAGCGCTTTATCCGCCGCCATCAGCGGATCTTTCATGCCGGTCAGCGCAAACCCTTCGTCTTCGTTCATCGCCAGAATCGACACGTTATCGCGGATGAAATCGCGCCATGCCTGCGGATCTTCCGCGATGACGTATTGCGTCCCCAGCGTTAACACTACCGGCACATGGTATTTTTTAGCGTATTCAATGGCCTGCATGGTGGCTTCTGGCATCGGTTCGCCCGGCTTGCTGCGCAGCAGGTACGAGGTGAGCAGCAGCGCGGACGCGCCGGCAATCACATCTTCCGGCACGCTGCAGGCATGCAGTTCATTCATTTTGCCCGGACTGATGGCAAAGGTGCGCTCGCCGGTGTCACTGATCAGCGTGAAACAGCGGCCAATTGCGCCGTCCACGCCTTGCAGGAAATTAAGATCCACACGGCTTGAGGTGTTACACAAATAGCGGTAAGCGTAATCACCGATTTTGACGTTGTTACACATCACACCCAGCAGCACCGAACGGTCATCAGCCAGCACGGAATAATTGTGCAGCGTATTGCCGACGGTGCCACCGGCAAACTGATGGCTGATAAGCGCGTGGCTCATCAGCTCCTGATACAGCGCTTCCGACATCTCATCGTCAAGAATATTGGATTCACCCGGCGTCAGGCCGTAACGGGCCACAAAATTTTCATCCACGCGCGCTTCAATATCGACCATTGTCTGGTCGATGCCGACAATGTACGAGGCCCCGGCTTCAGATTCCGGCTGCATGGCCTGCAGCATGGAATCACGCAATAAAGGGTCACGCGCGCTGACCGGAAAATAGTGTTTAGACTTACGCTTACCAGGAAATTTCATTCATTATTCTCGGGAAATTCAAAAAACTCAGGCTTCATTCAGAAGTGCTGAGTGACCAGTTGTTGCAGCAGATCGATATGCTCCGGCTGGTCGTTTAAGGCGTCAATATATTCGAAGCGCTCGCCGCCTGCATGAATAAAAATCTCACGGTTCTCGCCTTTGATCTCTTCCAGCGTCTCCAGACAGTCTGCCGCAAAGCCTGGGCACAGGATCTGAATATGCTTAACACCCTGAGCCGGAAGACCTTTCAGCGTTTCGTCCGTGTACGGCGTCAGCCACGGTTCGCGACCAAAGCGCGACTGGAAGGTCAGCATTATTTTGCCCGACGGCAGTTGCAGCGCATCGGTCAGCGCCTGCACGGTATCGCGGCAACGCTGTTCATAATCATCGCCTTCAGCGACAAAACGCTTAGGAATACCGTGGAAGGAGAGCACCAGACGATCCGGTTCGCCATGCTGAGCAAAGGAACGTTCGATGCTGGCTTTGAGCGCGGAAATATAGGCCGGATGGGTGGCGTAGTCACGGATAAAGCTCATTGAAGGCAGGCGACGCTGAGATTTCAGCACGCGCGCCACACCGTCAAAAACCGCGGCGCTGGTTGAGCAGGAGTATTGCGGATACAGCGGCAGTACCACCATTTTAGTCACGCCCTGCGCCAGCAGTTTTTCAATGGGTTCTTTCATGCCCGGCTTGCCGTAACTCATCGCCAGTTCAACCGGCGTGCCCGGCAGGCGTTCTGCCAGCGCTTTCTGCTGACGGCGGCTGTACACCATCAGCGGCGAACCTTCTTCCATCCAGACCGCTTTATACAGTTTGGACACGCGCGGGGAACGCAGCGGCAGGATCACCAAATTCAGGATCGGCCACCACAGCAGACGGGGCGTATCCACGACGCGGATATCACTCAAAAACTCAGCCAGATATTTTTTAACGGCCTGCGGAGTCGGTGCTTCCGGTGTTCCAAGATTGACCAGGAGAACACCGAATTTAGTCTGCGTCATGCTGAATATCCTAAATTAAAGGCATTGAAGCCGTGTGAAAAATGATGGGCGCCGCCGTTTTTGGTGCTGCAATTTGCAATGCTGAAAAGAGGCGCAGGTCATTGTAACGAAAACAAAGACGATGGGAACAACGGCATAAGCTATCAATGCGAATTGTTATTAATACCCTTCATACTTCACGCGGCAGATGCGTTGGCGCAGAAAAACAAACGGGGCGACCGAAGTCACCCCGTGGTAGCGCGCAGTGCAGAAGATTAGCTCAGGATTGCAGCCAGTTCGTCACGCACAGCAGAAACCTGCTGTGTGCCGTCAATTTTGACGTATTGAGTGTTACCCGCTTCTGCTTCTTTGCTGTAGTAAGATACCAGCGGCTCAGTCAGCTCATGGTATTCCACCAGACGTTTACGCACGGTTTCTTCCTGATCATCTTTACGGGTGATCAGTTCTTCGCCAGTCACATCATCTTTACCTTCCACTTTTGGCGGATTGTATTGGATGTGGTACACGCGGCCAGAGCCAGGGTGTACGCGACGGCCAACGATGCGATCAACGATCAGTTCATCAGGCACATCAAATTCCAGCACGTAATCCACTTTGATGCCCGCGTCTTTCATGGCATCAGCCTGCGGAATGGTGCGTGGGAAACCGTCTAACAGGAAACCGTTACGGCAATCTTCCTGTTGAATACGTTCTTTCACCAGTGCGATAACCAGTTCATCGGTCACCAGTTTACCGGCATCCATAATCTCTTTTGCTTTCTTGCCGAGCTCACTTCCGGCCTTCACAGCGGCGCGCAACATATCACCGGTAGAAATCTGAGGAATACCAAATTTCTCCATGATGAATTGAGCCTGAGTACCCTTACCTGCGCCCGGAGCGCCCAGCAGAATGATACGCATTGCGTAAATCCCCTTGCATGTAATTATTATGAATCACGAAAACCGGTCAACCATACCATTCTGAGCACTTTTGCTCAAGGAACACCCCCCGCTGAAATTGGGGTTAAGCCTGCGCTATCCGGCGTTTTATCCACCAGGTTTGCGACACCACCGCCAGCACGATGATCACACCACCGGCAACCGCCGATGGCGCAGGTTTCTCTTGTAAAAACATTGAGATCCAAAGCGGTGCCAGCGCGGTTTCGAGCAGCAAAAACAGCCCCGCATTGACCGGAGAAACCAGCCGTGTCGACATCGTAATCAGCCCCATCGCCAGCGGCATAATTACCGCGCCTTCAAGTGCCATCCATAGCCATTGTTCACCGGCTAAGGCGGGTAAACCATGCAAAACGCTGCCACCGGAAAAAAACACTACACAAAAAGAGGCCAGAATACCGCCCAGTGAAGGCAGCCCGACGGTACCGCTTTCGACTTTCGACGCGAAGATAAACGCCAGAGCCATCGACACCGCCGTGGCCAGTGCAAAATAGTTGGCGACAGGGTCGTGGCTCGTGCTGCGTCCGCTCATCACCACGCCGACGCCCGCCATTCCGGCCAGTGCCGCCAGCATCAGCGGTTTATCAATGCGAACGCGGAAGAAAATCCGCGAAATCAATGCCGAGACAAACGGTGTGGAAGAGATGATCACCAGCACCGTGGCGATACTGCCGCGGTTGAGCGCATTGACGAAACAGGCTGACGCAATACAGAAGAACAGCGTTGATAGCGCATTTTTACGGGTGATCCAAGGCACGCCCAGCGTGGAACGCGATGCCGGCCAAAACAGGTACAACATCGCCACCAGTGCCCACATAAACAGACCGCGCAGTAGCACGATCAGCCATGAGTCTTCGACCGACATCAGGCGGATAAAAACGGAATCGGTACTGAGGATCACCCCGCCGAGAATGCCGATAAGAGTACCCGTAAAAGTGCCGTTTACCGGCGAAGACTGACGCATGTTTACCTCCTGTGATTCAACATGCGACAAGGTTAATGCGCTTTCAGCGGCAAAAAAAATGATATAAACAGACACGGAAGATGAAAAAAACTCACAAGGTATAAAATGAATGATCTCCCTTCGCTACGTGCCCTGCATTATTTCAAACAGGCTGCGCAGTTTGAAAGTTTCAGTACAGCGGCGGAATCCCTGAACGTGACACACAGCGCGATCAGCCATCAGATGAAAAATCTCGAAGGCTGGCTGGGGACGGTGTTATTTAATCGCACAGCTGGCCGCGTGTTTCTCACCGCTGACGGAATTAAACTGAAAACCTGCTGCGATCGGGTATTTGATGAGATAGCAAAAACCTGTCACGAGATACGAAATGGCAGCGAACAGCATCTGATCATTGCCTGCTCACCCAGTTTTCTGGCGCAGTGGCTGCTGCCGCGCATCAGCCGGTTTTCACAACTTTATCCGCAGATAACGCTTTCATTTCAGACGCAGACCGCGCCCGGACAGCTGGAAAACCAGCGCGCCGATGTGCTGATAAAAAGCGGTCCGCACATTGAAAACCCAGACACTGACGCTATGCAAATTGCCTCTGATTTTATCGGGCCGGTTTGTGCGCCTGGCTTGTGTCATGACCTGATGCCGCCGCCGGATTTCAGCGCCCTGCCCTTACTGCACGCCGATACGAAGATCAATGCCTGGCAGGAATGGGCAAAAGCGACGGGTGCGCCGGGCGATGTCAGTAGCGGTAAACATTTCGATAATCTGATTCTGGCAATCCAGGCGGCGAAAAACGGGCTGGGGGTATGTATCGCACCGAAAATGCTGGTGGAGAAAGAGCTGGAGGAAGGTTCACTGATTGCGCCGGCGGGCTTTTGCGAAGTAGATCGCGCTACGACGGTGCTGGTGAGTTCTCAGCGCCGTAACGAGCCGGAGATCCGTGCTTTCAGGGAATGGATCCGGGAAGAAGCGAGGCAATAAAAAAGGGTGTCGCTTTCACGACACCCTTTCATTTTACGCCCGGCGATTACGCCTGTAGCAGCGTGTTCATACGGCGGATGAACAGGTTTGGATCTTCCAGCGTGCCGCGTTCTGCGAACAGCGCCTGATCCAGCAACAGCTCAATCCACTCGCTGAACTGGTCTTCATCAGCCACATCAGAAGCACGTTTCACCAGCGCGTGTTCCGGGTTCAGCTCAAAGATGTATTTCACTTCCGGCGCTTCCTGACCGGCAGCGGCAAAGAGTTTTGCCATCTGCGTGGTCATTTCGTCGGCGCCGGTAGTAACGATGGCCGGCGTATCGGTCAGACGGTGCGTCAGCCGCACTTCTTTCACACGGTCACCCAGCAGCGTTTTCACGCGCTCAACGAACGGCTCCAGCGCTCTTTCAGCTTCTTTCTGCTCTTCGCTTTCGTCAGCCAGTTTGTCCAGTGTATCGTCGGCCTTGCTGACGGACTGGAAGACTTTGCCATCAAACTCAGTCAGATAGCTCATCATCCATTCGTCGATGCGGTCAGACAACAGCAGAACTTCAATGCCTTTTTTGCGGAACAGTTCCAGATGCGGGCTGCTCTTCGCCGCGGCATAGCTGTCAGCAGTGATGTAATAAATTTTGTCCTGACCTTCCACCATGTTCGCCACATACTCTTCCAACGACAAATTCTGCTCGCTGCTGTCGTTGCGGGTGCTGGCGAAACGCAGCAGTTTGGCGATCGCTTCTTTGTTTGCGCCGTCTTCTGCCGGACCTTCTTTCAATACCAGACCAAACTGTTTCCAGAATTGCAGATATTTTTCGTTGTCGTCTTTCGCCAGTTTTTCCAGCATTTGCAGAACACGTTTGGTCAGCGCACTGCGCAGGTTCTGGGTAATGCGGCTGTCCTGAAGGATCTCACGTGACACGTTCAGAGGCAGATCGTTGGAATCTATCAGACCACGAACAAAACGCAGGTAGTTCGGCATGAACTGCTCGGCTTCATCCATGATAAACACGCGCTGAACATAGAGTTTCAGGCCGTGTTTATGATCGCGGTTCCACATATCCCACGGTGCCTGTGAAGGGATATACAGCAGGCTGGTGTATTCCTGCTTACCTTCAACGCGGTTATGGCTCCAGCTGAGCGGATCGCTGAAATCATGAGAAATGTGTTTGTAGAATTCTTTATATTCTTCGTCGGTCACTTCGGCTTTACCGCGGGTCCACAGAGCTTGCGCCTTGTTGATTTGTTCCCAGGTAACGGTGCCGTCTTCTTCGTTGCGGGTTTCGACTTCAACCGGCAGCGCAATGTGATCAGAGTATTTGCTGATGATGGAGCGAACACGCCAGTCATCCAGGAATTCGTCCTGATCTTCACGCAGATGCAGGGTAATTTCAGTGCCGCGATCTGCTTTCTCGATGTCCGCCAGGGTATACTCGCCTTCACCGGCAGATTCCCAGAATACCCCTTCGTCAGCGCTGGCACCGGCTGCGCGGGTGCGCACGGTGACTTTATCCGCCACGATGAATGCAGAATAGAAACCGACACCGAACTGACCAATCAGCTGGCTGTCTTTCGCCTGCTCAGAACCCACAGATTGCAGGAACGCTTTGGTGCCGGATTTGGCAATAGTCCCGAGGTTGTCGATCACTTCATCACGGCTCATACCGATGCCGTTATCGCTCAGTGTCAGGGTGCGTTTTTCTTTATCAAACGACAGACGGACATGCAGCTCACCATCACCTTCATAAAGCTCAGGTGCGGACAGTGCGCGGAAACGCAGTTTGTCGGCGGCATCCGAGGCGTTGGAAATCAGCTCGCGCAGGAAAATTTCTTTGTTTGAATACAGAGAATGGATCATCAGATGAAGCAGTTGTTTTACTTCAGACTGGAAGCCACGTGTCTCTTGTCCTTTCATACTCATCAAATTACCTCAATCCAGATACTGTTATTGACCAAATCAGACGTTGAGGAATAAGTGGGGTTATATGTCAGGCTTTTCAAGCGCAGGAGGAAATTTTTAAGAAGAAATGCAGAGGCATAGCAGAATAATACGAGGCGCAGAAGGCTGCGCCCGTATAACAGTCAGAACCGGAAGGGGTTACGCCCGGCGAGGGAATGTGACAGCGTGGTGCCATCGACCATATCCAGTTCGCCACCGACCGGCACACCGTGCGCGATACGGCTCGCCAGCACGCCAAACTGGCCGCACATTTCAGCGATATAGTTGGCGGTCGCTTCGCCTTCGACCGTCGGATTGGTCGCCAGAATCACTTCCTGGATGTTTTCACTCTCCAGACGCTCTTCCAGACGGCCCAAACCAATGTCGTCAGGCCCGATGCCATCAAGGGGTGACAGGTGCCCCATCAGCACAAAATAGCGACCAGAAAACTGACCGGTTTGTTCTATCGCATGGATGTCAGCCGGACTTTCAACCACGCAAATCTGACCGTTTTCTTTACGCCGTGGATTGGCGCAAATGGTGCAGATTTCCTGTTCGGTAAAGGTACGGCAATCGGCACAGTGGCCGATCTCAGACATAGCACGCGTTAAAGACTGCGCCAGCCGCATTCCGCCGCTGCGATCACGTTGCAGCAGCTGGAATGCCATACGTTGCGCTGACTTCGGGCCAACGCCCGGCAGGCAACGCAACGCCTCCATTAAAGATTCAAGGAGAGGGCTGGTTTGCATCAGAACGGCATCTTAAAGCCTGGTGGCAACTGCATGCCGCCAGACACGGCTGCCATTTTTTCTTTCTGAGTTTCTTCGATACGACGTGCTGCATCGTTGAACGCCGCAGCGATCAGATCTTCCAGCATGTCTTTATCGTCTTCCAGCAGGCTCGGATCGATTTCAACGCGACGCACGTTGTGCGCACCATTGATGGTGATTTTCACCAGGCCAGCGCCTGACTCACCGGTCACTTCCAGCTGAGCGATTTCCGCCTGAGCCTGTTGCATTTTTTCCTGCATTTGCTGGGCCTGTTTCATCAGGTTACCAATGCCGCCTTTTCCAAACATAGTCTTCTCTCTCAGCAATGGCCGCGTCACAATCGCGGCGTTTAAATTGGGCGGATACTTTCTTCATCCAGCTCCGCGTCGAAGAAACGACGCAGCGTCTGAATGTTGTTATCCGCAATAATAGACTGACGCGCCTGCGCCAGTTTTTCTTCATAAATGGCCTGTCGCCATTCCAGCGGCGTCTTCACCGCCAGATTATCATCTTCCAGCACGGTCAGTTCAACCGGCGTCTGATGCAATGCCGATAAGGCATCCGTCAGCACTTTCTGCGCGGACGGCGAATTCAGGTGCTTTTGCGAGGAACGCAGGTGCAGGCAAATTTTACCCGGCTCCGGCTGCTCGCGATACGCATTCAGCGCCAGTTGCTGTACCAGTTTTGGAATGGTCATCCGGCTGATTTCAGCCGCCCATTCGTCGCGTTCAATCGCTTCTTCCGCCAGACGGGAAGCCAGTTCAGGCGATTTTTCATATTCCAGCGCGGTGCGCAGCGCTTTCGGTGTCGCTACCGGTTCCGGTGCGACTTCCGGTTCTATCGTCGCTTTCCAGCGATAAGCCTCTTCTTTTACCGGCGCGGCAGGTTCTTTCTTCACCGCCAGAGTCTGCGCACGTTCAGTCACCGAAGCGAGGCGCTCCAGTGCTGAGGTTGCCGGCCGCGCTTTTCCTGGCGCTGCCGGCTCAGCTTTTTTTGGGGTGGTACTCCCCTGCCTGAGCAATTGTGTTCGCGCCTGTAAAAGTTGCGCGGTGGAATCCGGCATCGCGGCCGGCTCGGCATTGCCCTGTGGCGGCGGCGCATTGTAGTTTTGTTGCGGCGACTGCTGCGATTGCGCTAAAGCAGGACGCGATGGCTGTGGCGCTACAGCCGCCGGAACCGCGACCGGCTGCGGAGCCGGTTCAGCAATAATCACTTTTGGATGGAAGGCCAGCGCACGCAACAGGGTCATTTCAACGCCCATGCGTTTGTCCGGCGCATACGCCAGCTCTTTGCGGCCTATCAGTAAGGTCTGGTAATAAAGCTGAACGTCAGCCGGCGGAATAACACGCGCCAGTTCGCGCAGACGTTGTTCGATAGCCGCGTAATGGTTATCGAGCACCGACGGCAACAGCTGAACCATCGCAATGCGGTGCAGCAGCGACAGTGTTTCCACCAGCAGGTTTTCCCAGTCCACGCCACGTGACGCGGCTTGTTCAACCTGCGCCATCATCTGACCGCCATCGGCGCTGACCAGCGCTTCCAGCATCGCCAGCGGTTGCTCGTCGTCCAGCGTACCGAGCATTTGCGCCACGGTTTCGGTGGTGACGGCGCCCTGCCCCATGGCGATTGCCTGATCGGTCAGGCTCAGCGCATCACGCATACTGCCGTCGGCAGCACGGGAAAGCAGCTGTAACGCACGCGGTTCAGTGGTGATGGTTTCCTGCGTTAATACGTGTTCAAGCTGTTTACGGATCTGTTCAGCGTCCAGCGCTTTCAGATGGAACTGCAAACAACGCGACAAAATGGTGACGGGTAATTTTTGCGGATCGGTTGTCGCCAGCAGGAATTTGACGTGCGAAGGCGGCTCTTCCAGCGTTTTCAACAGCGCATTGAAGCTGTGACGCGAGAGCATGTGCACTTCGTCAATCAGGTAAACTTTGAAACGACCACGCGCCGGTGCGTATTGCACGTTATCGAGCAGTTCGCGGGTATCTTCGACTTTAGTACGGGAAGCGGCATCGATTTCAATTAAATCGACAAAACGGCCCTGCTCGATTTCACGGCAGTTATCGCACACGCCACAAGGCGTGGAGGTAATCCCGGTTTCGCAGTTAAGTCCTTTTGCCAGCAGACGGGCGATGGTGGTTTTCCCGACGCCACGGGTTCCGGAAAACAGGTAAGCGTGGTGGATGCGCCCGAGCGACAGGCCATTGGCCAGCGCGGTCAGCACATGTTCCTGTCCGACGACGTCGGCAAAAGTTTGGGGGCGCCACTTACGGGCAAGAACCTGATAGCTCATTAACACTTCATCGTTGATTTATAATGAATAATTTGACGATACACGAAAAAACATCGTTTAACCCGATTTTCTGCGCGGGTCGGCGAACCGGCGACTAAGGCTAAGCATAATGATGCCCGCGCCAGACTGCCACTTCTTAGTGTACCAGCAGGGTCGCCATCATTCCTATTACTTTACTTTTTGCGTACCGCGCCGCAGTTTCTCCACCGTCGTCCTCCTCCTGACAATTCGCACAAGGGGATGAGGGCAAATTTTGCGCACTGATTACACTGAATTCACCTCTGTTCTGATAATGCTTCCTGCCCCGCGTAAGGAGAGCCATGAAATACCTGACATTGCCTTTATTACTGCTCGTTTCCCCCGCCGCACAGGCCAGCTGGGCGCTGGAGGGTTTTCCTGCGTTTGCCGAGCCGGTCAGCGGAATATTCACCAGCGATGCCACGTTATCTAAAGGACAGCGCGCACTGGAATTGCATCAGGATAATCAGTGCTGGCAACCTTCGGGCGCGGTAAAGCTTAACGAGATGCTGTCGCTGCAACCCTGTGAAAGTCATCCGCCGGTAAACTGGAAACAGTTTCGCACGGGCGATTATCAGGTACGTATTGATACCCGCAGCGGCACGCCCACGCTTCAGCTGAGCCTGAAAACGGCGCAGGAAGCCGTCGCCGCCGTGACAAAAACCTGTCCGCGTTGGGATGGCAAACCACTGACTGTGGAGGTATCCGGTACCTTCAGCGATGGCGAAACAGTGCGTGATTTTTATTCCGGCCAGAGTGCAGTGGTCGCTAATGGTCACATCACGATGACGCCCGATCCGGCCAGCGGCGGCCTGCTGTTGCTGGAATCTGCGACGCGTAAAACTCCCGCCACTTTCAGCTGGCAAAACGCCACAGTCTATTTCGTGCTGACCGACAGATTCGAAAACGGCAATCCGGATAACGATCACAGCTATGGCCGTCACAGTGACGGAATGCAGGAAATCGGCACTTTCCATGGTGGCGATCTGGCCGGACTGACCAGCAAGCTGGATTATCTGCAACAACTGGGCGTGAACGCATTGTGGATCAGTTCGCCGCTGGAGCAGATCCACGGCTGGGTCGGTGGCGGCACCAAAGGTGATTTCCCGCATTATGCCTATCATGGCTATTACACGCTCGACTGGACAAAACTCGATGCCAATATGGGCACCGGCGAAGAGTTACAAAAGCTGGTCAGCGAAGCGCACAAACGCGGGATCCGCATTCTCTTTGACGTGGTGGTCAATCACACCGGTTACGCCACGCTGGCGGATATGCAAACGTTCCATTTTGGCTCGCTGTATCTCAAAGGCGATGAAATCGAAAAGACGCTGGGCAAAAACTGGACCGACTGGAAACCCGGCCCCGGCCAGAACTGGCACAGTTTTAATGATTACATCAATTTCAGCGACAAAGACGGCTGGAGCACCTGGTGGGGCAAAAAATGGATCCGCACCGATATTGGCGATTATGACCCGCCCGGTTATGACGACCTGACCATGTCGCTGGCGTTCCTGCCGGATATCAAAACCGGATCCACACAAGCCAGCGGCCTGCCCTTTTTCTATCGTCACAAACCTGATACCGCCGCCCGCGAAATCCCCGGCGCTGCGCCCCGCGAATATCTGGTGACGTGGCTCAGTCAGTGGGTTCGCGATTACGGCATTGACGGTTTCCGCGTCGATACCGCCAAACACGTGGAAAAACCGACGCTGGCGTTGCTGAAAGCGCGTTCTGCCGAAGCACTGAAACAGTGGAAAGCCGCCAATCCTTCACAGGCGCTGAATGACGCGCCGTTCTGGATGACCGGTGAAGCCTGGGGTCACGGCGTAATGAAAAGTGATTATTACGATAATGGCTTCGACGCGATGATCAACTTTGATTTTCAGGATCAGGCAGCGGCGGCGCTGAATTGTTTTGCAAACATCGATGCCACCTATCAGCAGATGGCGGAGGAAATGCAGGATTTCAATGTGCTGAGTTATCTCTCATCACACGATACCCGGTTATTTTTCACTGACGATGCCAAAGGGTCAGTTCCCCTGCAACAACGCGCGGCGGATTTATTACTGCTGGCACCGGGCGCGGTGCAGATCTATTACGGCGACGAAAGCGGTCGTCAGTTCGGCCCGACGGGTTCAGATCCTTTACAGGGAACGCGATCAGACATGAACTGGAATGAGCTAAACGGTGCAAAACAGGCGTTGCTGAAGCACTGGCAAAAACTGGGGAAATTCCGGGAACAACATCCGGCGGTCGGTGCAGGTGTGCAGAAATCACAGCAGACAGCAGAATATTACGCCTTCAGCCGTCAGCATGGTGACGATAAGGTGATGGTAGTCTGGACGGGAGAAAGCGGGAAAGAGTAGCGCAGAAAGCAAAAGGCCTCGCGTTAACGGCGAGGCCTTTTTACATCACACTGCAAAATTTAAATCAGTGCCCGTCGAAACACACCAGGCTGTAGCAGGTGATATTAGCATCGTTCAGGCGTTTTTCACCGCCCAGTTCCGGCAGATTGATGATAAATGCAGCATCCGTCACTTCCCCACCCAGACGGCGGATCAGTTTCGCGGTAGCTTCAATGGTGCCACCCGTTGCCAGCAAGTCGTCGATCACCAGGATCTTCTCACCCGGCAGAATGGCATCCGTGTGGATTTCAAGACTGTCAGTGCCGTATTCCAGATCGTAAGTTTCGCTGATGGTCTCACGCGGTAATTTGCCCGGTTTACGCACGGGAACAAAACCCACGCCCAAAGCCAGCGCAACCGGCGCGCCAAACAGGAAACCACGTGCTTCGGTGCCCACCACTTTGGTGACGCCGGCATCGCGGTAACGATCGGCCAGTAACTGAATGCTTGCAGCGTAAGCTTTTGGGTCTTCCAGCAAGCTGGTGACGTCACGGAACAGTATGCCTGGCTTCGGATAGTCAGGGATGGTCTTGATACTGTCTTTAATAAACTGTAGCTGCTGTGCGGTAGCGGTCATAATGTTAATTGCCTGATAAAGCTGCTGTTCATACTTAAACGCGGGCGGTCAAATGTCCCCCGTCATGCCCTTTTAAAGCATGTCGTTCAAGGAAGGAAATTGGGAGCGCACCGACGTACGAGATGCCCAAATCTATGCAAAGCTGCTTTAAAAAGCAACCCGCAGCCGGACATGATCGCCTGTTTTATTGCTCAAGGTCAACCACTGGTAATCGCCACATCATGATCAGTAACGCAAACATCATGCAAACCAATAAAATACGCACCCACAATAACGGCACAAAATAGATCGAAATCGCGAATGTCGTCACAATCAGCGCAACGGCTTTTGGCTTCGCCCCTTTCGGCAGCGCGCGATGCGCCTGCCAGTGACGTAAATAGCTGCCAAACCAGGAACGGTGCAGCAGCCAGTGATGAAAGCGTGGAGACGAACGGGCAAAACACCAGGCGGCCAGCAGTAAAAACGGCGTGGTGGGCAACAGCGGCAGCACAACGCCCAGCGTTGCCAGTACCACACACAGCCAGCCGACCATAATCAGTAATATGCGCATCATGCAGTTCCTTTTGATTCGCACAAATTGCCAGAAATTAAGCCCCCAGTTTATACAAGTGCAACGAAGGTGTCATAACCGCCGGTTGCAGGTAAGCTATGAGCGTCATTAATGGAGATAACCTGTGAGCACTGAACGAATTTTACATGTCCTTGATCAGCAAATAGAAACTCTGGCGCGGGAAATCGAACCCATCGGCCATGTTTCCGCTTCGCAGGCCCGGTTTGATATCGCCCTTTTCTCAACCAAAGGCACCCGTCTGCGCGATTATCTGGCAGAAATTAAGATGAATTTACAGCAACTGAATCAGGAAGTGGTTGAGAAACGTTCCGCGCAGGTGGCGTTTATTGCCGAGCGACTGGTGGCACAAATCACCGCCATGCAGCGTGAACTCGCCACGCAAACACTGCGTAAAACGCACCAGACGCCGGAGCGAAAAAGTCATGATAATTATACCAAACTCGCGGAAACTCAGCAGTTCGAGCGTCGTCTGATTGCGATGATTGAAGACCGGGAAACTACGCTGGGACAACTCGCCACGTTCAGCGATCAGCAACGCGTGCAAAAAGAACTGGCTGCGCTGGAAGGACGTTTAATGCGGTGTCGTCAGGCACTGGCCAAAATTGAGAGGCAAATCGAGCGGCAGGAAAAAGGTTTTTGAATCTTTATCACATTTTTTTAATCCGGCGTTCAGACCCGCCATTTTCTTATCTATAATGGTAAGTCCAAAACCTGCTAATAATAATGTTGGCCAATATGTCCGTAGAAAATGCGCCTCCCGAACTTCAGCTTGCTGTTGATCTGATTTACCTGCTTGAGTGCAACGAAATTGCACCGGAAACCGCTCTCGCAGCACTGGAAATCGTACAACGCGATTATCAGGAAAAGCTGAAAAACAGCAAAAGCACGCTGTCAATTAGTTACCTTTAAGCCGTCCGGCTGACTGTATCAGGGGAACCTTTCGCATTCCCCTGAATTGCCCGCTTCCCATTAGCCCTGAGGCAACGCATCCGGTTCATCACCCGGTTGTCTCAACACGCGCTTAACTTCCTGAATCTCACTGCCGTCCTGATTGTGCAGATACACTTCCAGCTGATTGAAGGCGATATTGATATCGTTCTCACGGCACAGTTTATCAATACTGCGGTTAAGTTCATCGACGGTATAACTGCGGTCGCCCAGTTCACGAACATAAACACGCAGTTCGTGATCGAGCGTGCTGGCACCAAAATTAAGGAAGAAGACCAGCGGTGCCGGATCACTCATCACACGGGCGTTTTCATGCGCCGCCTGCAACAAGATCTCTTTCACTTTATCCAGATCAGAACCGTACGCCACGCCAATTTTGATCAGCACGCGGGTGACGGTATCGCTCAGTGACCAGTTGATCAGCCGTTCCGTCACAAAGGCTTTGTTAGGGATGATCACTTCTTTACGGTCAAAATCGATAATGGTAGTTGCGCGGATACGGATACGACTGACCGTGCCGGAAAATGCTCCGATGGTCACAGTGTCGCCAATACGTACCGGGCGTTCGAACAGGATAATCAGACCTGAAACAAAGTTCGCAAAAATTTCCTGCAAACCAAAGCCCAGCCCGACCGACAGCGCCGCCACCAGCCATTGCAAGTTATCCCACGAAACCCCGAGAGAACCGAGCGCTGTAATGGCCCCGATCACCGTGATCGAATACGTCAGGATGGTGGTAATGGCGTACGACGTCCCCTGCCGCAATTGCAGCCGCGACAGCACCACCACTTCCAGCAGGCCCGGCAGGTTTCGAGTCAGAACATACGCCACGATCACCGCCAGAAAACCGAGCAGCATATTACCCAGCGTCACGGTTTGCTGAGTGACCGCACCCGCTACCGTGCTGGAGTAATGCCATAACGTTATGCTGTCGAGATAGGAAATCACCGTCAACAAGTCAGACCAAATCCAGTAGAAGACTGTCGCGAAGATGAAGAACAGCCCCATGGTGGTCAGGCGCAGCGATTGCTGGTTAATCTGATCCAGACCAATTTGCGGTTCTTCAACCGGCTCATTACCTTCCGCGCCTTCTTTCGCCAGGTTTGTCTGACGGCGGGCCAGCGCACGACGATACGCCAGACGCCGTGCTGCAACACTTAATCCCCTGAGCGCGGTGAGATAAATAATGTTCCAGAAAATCAGCAGGTAAAGACTGTCAATCCAGCGGCCCGCCAGACGCAGCGTGGTGTAAAAATATCCGGTGACCACCAGCCCGACCAGGAAAGCCGGCGCAATCGCAATCGCCGTGACCACCACCAGACGAATGCTGTGAGAATCTTTTTCACGCCAGCCATCGCGTGCGATCGGGAATACGAGAACCGTCAGCGCCAGCAGCGTCAGGAAAATCACCACCTGCCCGATGATGTCATCCACCAGACCGAGCGGTGCTTTCTCGCCGCGCACGGACCAGAAAATCAGCGGCAACATCACCAGGCTCAAACGAATGACGGAACGACGATAATGCGCGCAAGTGGCCGCAGGTGTAGTAAAGTGCCGCTCGTTGATCCCACCGGGTTTAAGAATGCGATAACAAAAGCCCATGACCAGCTGGAACACTGCCAGCCGCTGCGCCAGCGTCCATAAAAAGTCGCTCGGTTCGATATCACATTGCGAAAGCCAGTAGCCGACGCCCAGCATCAGTAACACGCCGGGTAAAACATTCAGAACCATCAATAACAGCGCCTGCGGCGTGTGCAGCTGGCTGTCGCGCTTGAGTTGTCCGACATCATTACTCAACATATCAATCCGCTGATCAATGTATTTCCTGCGCCATAACAGCAGCAAAATAACGATTAATAACGGGATGGTCACCGGCAGGGAATGCAACGCACCCAGCATCAGTTCGCCCGGTGGAATACTCACATGCAGGTCGCTAAGTTGACTTTTGACATCGCCCGGCAATGATTTGATGAACTCCCAGTTCATCGGCTTGTTACTGCTCACCCAGAAAATCTGCTGAGTCAGCGTTTCGGTCAGTGACTGGTTGATGCTCAGCAATTGTTGCTGGTTAATCTGCAAATTGATGGCGAGCGACAGCTGATTACCCAGTTGCTTATTTAGTTGATCAAGCAGTTCTCGGCGCATATCAACAATCTGTTCCAGCGCATCGCTGATATCGTCATTAATCGTCTCTTTGCTGTTGGTCACCACCCCCTGAATGTAACTGTCGCCCTGAAATAAGGCATCACGCTGCTGATTAATTTTGAACTGCTCAAGCCGCAAATCAGCAATCCGCGTGCTCATATCGGTCATCAGACCGGAAGGTGGGATAGTATTTTGCTGCTGCTGATACAAAATGCGCGACAATAATAAGCTGCCTTTCAGCACCGTAATTTGCTCTTTAAGGTCATGCTCAGCCTGCGCCGAACGATCCAGCCAGTTTTTCACTGTAATATTTTTCTGAACCAGCTGGTTGCCTTCCTCGGTTGCGGCAATCAGACGTTCGCTGAGCTGGCGGTTAATTCCCAGTTCCTGCGCCACTAGCGGGTCATTTTGGATATTCGAAGCATCGTCCGGCGTTTGGGCTTCTTTCGCTGTCCGCTCGGACAAAATCAACCGTTTGCCGTTGACCACTTCCTGCAATAACTGCGCGGTGTGTTCAAGCTGATTGATGTGCGCGTTGGTGTAATCACGTTGTTTTTGCAGTAAATCCTGCAACGTGGTATTGGCTTCGAGGCTCTTACGTTGCAGGTCAATCTGCGCCGCAAGTAAAGCCTGTTGCGTGACCAGCATGTTTTGTTGCGTGTTACGTAAATCCTGCTGACCGGGCGACATGCCGTTGAGCTGATTACGGATTTTCTGAATCGCCAGCGAATAGGAGTACATCGCGTTCTGGACGCGCTCAGGCTGAGTTTGCAGGGAAATCAGCTGCGTGTTAAAAGTCGATAAATCTTCCTGCGAGGACTGCAAATCGTCGAGTGTGTCATTAAGACGGTTTTCCAGCTGACGCAGCGACAGCGCGGAAAGCTGAGCTTTATTCACATCATCTTTCGGATTGTTTTTGATCTGATCCAGACCGTCCATGGCGACCCGCAGCTTTTGCGGTGCGTCGGCGACCTGTTTTTGCAGCTGATTTGCTTCCTGCTTCACTCTTTCCAGCGCATCAAGATATTCCAGCGTGTGGATCAGATCCTGTTGCGAAAGCTTATCAACCGGCGTCAGGTTCTTCTGGCGATTTAATGCATCCAGCTGGTTCTGAACTTCATTCCTGCCGGGAATATCATTACCTGCCGCATGACCGGAAAAGGAGACAAAAAGCAATGCAACGCATATCACAAACGTGAAAAAACCTGTCATTCCCCTTTTTTTCAGGGAAAGCATTACGTCAGAAGAGGCGGCCAAAAACCGGATACACATACGTCAGCGTCAACTCATTTACTGAATGAATAATATGGAGATGACAATAGCAGCGTTGGCGATGAAAGGAAGGAGAAAAGCGTTTCTGAATACAACATCAGAGTGTGTATTTTATAAACAAAACGGGATATAAATTTGCAGGCTTACTAATTAACACGAAAGTATTGAGGGGTTATTTTACCGCAGTGAGAAAGGACGAATGGCACAACATGTCTATATACGTATCCACGAATCGCCCGGCATTCCCTTCTAAATCAAAGCTTTCAGGAATAAATAACCAGTTTTCCATCAGCCCTGTGAGATAAGCACGAAGAATAATGGCGGCCTGGCGGGTATCAAGATCAACCGGGAGCTGCTTTTCTTCTATGCAGCGCACGAGAATACGCTCGATTTTACCGTAACCTTCCATGTATAACGCTTTGCGCGCTTCGTGAACTGACGTCATCTCCCCAACAAATTCACATTTATGGAATATAATCTCCATCAATGCTTTACGTTGGCTATCGGTGACAGTGGCGACCAGAATGTAAATTAAGATTTCGCGTAAAATACGCAGTGGATTATTCGGATACTTTGTCTGATACTCTACTTCAAGCACTTTTATGCGGGATTCATAAGCTTCCCAAATCGCATTAAACAGCTCCACTTTGTTCCTGAAATGCCAATAAATTGCGCCCCGCGTCACACCGGCTGCATTCGCAATATCAGTCAGTGATGTCGACGATACCCCGCGGGCAGAAAACTCACGCACAGCAGCATCCAGAATCTGTTGTCTGGTTTCCAGCGCCTGTGATTTGGTTTTTCGTGCCATAGGTTTATCTTTAAGGGGAGTTTGATTTACATACATTCTTGAATGTATGTAACATAGCACGCACATACTAAAAGCGCAGCAATGGATTTGGAATGTTGTGATCCATTGGACAATTTGAAATCGGACACTTGAGGTTTATTTATGAACAAAAACAGAGGGTTAACGCCTCTGGCGGTAGTTCTGATGCTATCCGGAAGCTTAGCACTTACAGGATGTAACGATAAAGAAGCTCAACAAGGCGCACCTCATGCTCCGCAGGTTGGGGTCGTTACTCTCAAAACTGAACCGTTGAATGTGACTACCGAACTTCCTGGTCGTACTGCTGCTTTTCGCATCGCTGAGGTACGTCCGCAGGTTGGCGGCATTATTCTTAAACGCAATTTCGTTGAAGGCAGCGAAATTAAAGCCGGGACTTCGTTATATCAGATTGATCCAGCCACTTATCAGGCCGCGTATAACAGCGCTAAAGGCGATCTGGTAAAAGCTCAGGCGAATGCACAGATTTCACGTCTGACCGTAACTCGTTATAAACCTCTGCTTGGCACTAACTACATCAGCAAGCAAGATTACGATACCGCTGTGGCGACTGCCGCTCAGGCTGACGCCGCTGTTGTCAGCGCCAAAGCAGCCGTTGAAAATGCGCGTATCAATCTGGCTTATACCAAGGTCACCTCCCCTATTAGCGGACGTATCGGTATTTCGTCGGTAACTGAAGGTGCGCTGGTTTCAACCGGCCAGACCAATGCACTGGCAACTGTTCAGCAACTTGATCCTATCTACGTTGACGTCACTCAATCGAGCAACGATTTCCTGCGTCTGAAGCAGGAACTGGCAGATGGCTCACTCAAGCAAGTTAACGGCAAAGCACAAGTCAAGCTACTGTTGGATAACGGTAAAGAATATTCACAGGCGGGTACATTAGAATTCTCTGATGTGACTGTTGATGAAACAACCGGTTCCATTACTTTGCGTGCCATCTTCCCTAATCCAAATGACGCCCTGTTGCCAGGTATGTTTGTACGCGCGCGTCTGGATGAAGGCGTAAACGACAACGCTCTGCTGGTTCCTCAGCAAGGTATTACCCGTAACCCACGTGGTGATGCCACAGCGATGGTGATTGGTGCGGACAATAAAGTTGAAATTCGTACAGTGACCACAACGCAGGCAATTGGCGACAAATGGGTCGTGACAGACGGCCTGAAAAGTGGCGATAAAGTTATCGTGACAGGTCTGCAAAAAATTAAGCCAGGCGTACAGGTTACTGCACAGGAAGTCGATCAAAACGCAGCAGCACCCGCTACAGCGACGAAGTCTTAATAGGAGCCGGTAATTCATGGCTAAGTTTTTTATAGATCGTCCCATCTTTGCATGGGTAATTGCGATCATCATCATGTTGGCAGGGGGATTGGCAATACTTAAATTGCCAATCGCACAGTATCCAACCGTTGCGCCACCGGCTATCCAGCTGACCGCAACTTATCCGGGTGCGGATGCGCAGACCGTACAGGATACCGTTACTCAGGTTATCGAACAGAACATGAACGGTATCGACAACATGATGTACATGTCGTCGACCAGTGATTCATCAGGTACTGTTCAGATTACCCTGACCTTCGCTTCCGGTACTGACGCGGATATCGCGCAGGTACAGGTTCAGAACAAACTGCAGCTGGCAACACCATTGCTGCCGCAGGAAGTTCAGCAACAGGGTATTTCGGTTGAGAAATCGAGCAGCAGCTTCCTGATGGTAGCGGGCTTTATTTCCAATAACGGTTCAATGACCCAGGATGATATCGCCGACTACGTCGGTTCCAACATCAAGGATCCTATCAGCCGTACTGCGGGTGTAGGTGACGTTCAGCTGTTTGGTGCTCAGTACGCGATGCGTATCTGGATGGATCCGAACAAACTGAACAACTTCCAGCTGACGCCGGTAGATGTCATCAACGCCATCAAAGTACAGAACAATCAGATCGCAGCAGGTCAGCTCGGTGGTACACCACCGGTTCCGGGCCAGCAATTGAACTCATCTATCGTGGCGCAGACCCGTCTGAAGTCACCGGATGAATTCGGCAAAATCATTCTGAAAGTAAATCAGGATGGTTCTCAGGTTCGCCTGAAAGATGTGGCTAAAATCGAACTCGGTGGTGAAAACTACGACGTTATTGCCCGTTTCAACGGACAACCTGCGTCAGGCTTGGGTATCAAACTGGCAACGGGTGCGAACGCCCTGAATACCGCGGCGTCTGTAAAAGCCACACTGACTAAGCTTGAGCCATTCTTCCCGGCTGGCTTAGAAATTGTTTACCCGTACGACACCACGCCGTTCGTAAAAATCTCGATTAAAGAAGTAGGTAAAACGCTGTTCGAGGCCATCGTCCTGGTATTCCTGGTCATGTTCTTGTTCCTGCAAAACTTCCGCGCAACGCTTATCCCGACCATTGCGGTTCCGGTGGTTCTGCTCGGTACCTTTGCAATTCTGGCAGCGTTTGGCTATTCGATAAACACCCTGACAATGTTCGGGATGGTGCTCGCGATAGGCCTGCTCGTCGATGACGCCATCGTCGTCGTCGAGAACGTCGAGCGCGTCATGGTCGAAGAAGGCCTGCCTCCGAAAGAGGCCACCAAAAAATCCATGGAGCAGATCCAGGGTGCATTGGTGGGGATCGCGATGGTGCTGTCCGCAGTATTCATCCCGATGGCCTTCTTCGGTGGTTCTACCGGTGTTATCTACCGTCAGTTCTCCATCACCATCGTTTCGGCCATGGTGCTGTCGGTTCTGGTGGCGATGATCCTGACACCTGCGCTTTGTGCGACCATGCTCAAGCCGGTTGCCAAAGGTGAGCATCACGAGAAGAAAGGTTTCTTCGGCTGGTTTAACAAGAAATTCGACCAAAGCACGCACCACTACACCGACAGCGTAGGCAATATTCTGCGCAGCACCGGTCGTTATCTGGTGATTTATCTGCTGATCGTTGTCGGCATGGCATTCCTGTTTATCCGCCTGCCAACCTCCTTCCTGCCGGAAGAAGACCAGGGTGTATTCCTGACCATGGCGCAATTGCCAGCAGGTGCAACCCAGGAACGTACACAGAAAGTGCTGGACGAAGTCAGCGATTACTATCTGACGAAAGAAAAAGCTAACGTGAAGTCCGTGTTTACGGTCAACGGTTTTGGCTTTGCTGGTCGTGGTCAGAACACCGGTATTGCGTTTATCAGTCTGAAAGACTGGTCTGAGCGTAGCGGCGCGGAGAATAAAGTTCCTGCCATTGCAGGCCGTGCGATGGGCGCATTCAGCACCATTAAAGATGCACTGGTGTTCCCGTTCAACTTGCCAGCGATTGTTGAGTTGGGTACAGCGACAGGCTTCGACTTCCAGTTGATTGACCAGGCTAACCTTGGACATGACAAACTGACACAGGCACGTAACCAGTTGCTGGGCATGGTTGCTCAACATCCGGACTTGCTGACTCAGGTTCGTCCAAACGGTCTGGAAGATACACCACAGTTCAAAATCGAAATTGATCAGGAAAAGGCAACGGCACTTGGCGTTTCAATTTCCGACATCAACACTACTCTCGGTGCTTCGATTGGTGGTAGCTACGTCAACGACTTCATCGACCGTGGTCGCGTGAAGAAAGTGTACGTTCAGGCTGAAAATAAATACCGTATGTTGCCGTCAGACATCAATAACTTGTATGTCCGTGGCAGTGCTGGCCAGATGGTGCCGTTCTCCGCATTCTCCAGTGCGAAATGGGAATACGGTTCACCGCGTCTGGAACGTTATAACGGTCTGCCATCCATGGAAATTCTGGGTCAGCCAGCTCCGGGCAAAAGTTCGGGTGCTGCAATGGAGATGATGGAGTCTCTGGCTTCCAAACTTCCAAGCGGTATCGGCTATGACTGGACCGGTCTGTCCTATCAGGAACGCTTGTCAGGGAACCAGGCTCCGGCCTTGTACGCTATCTCCCTGATTGTCGTATTCCTGTGTCTGGCAGCATTGTATGAAAGCTGGTCAATACCGTTCTCGGTCATGCTGGTGGTTCCGCTCGGGGTTGTGGGTGCGCTTCTGGCAGCCACGATGCGCGGACTCAGTAACGACGTTTACTTCCAGGTAGGCCTGCTGACCACCATCGGGTTGTCGGCGAAGAACGCCATATTGATTGTTGAGTTCGCCAAAGACCTGATGGACAAAGAAGGTAAGGGTCTGATCGAATCCACACTTGAAGCGGTTCGTATGCGTCTTCGTCCGATTCTGATGACCTCACTGGCATTTATCCTCGGTGTAATGCCGCTGGTAATCAGCTCCGGTGCAGGTTCCGGTTCTCAGAACGCCGTAGGTACCGGCGTAATGGGCGGGATGATCACAGCAACGCTGCTGGCGATCTTCTTTGTTCCGGTCTTCTTCGTAGTGGTTCGTCGCCGCTTCGGTAAGAAGAACGAGGATATCGAACATACGCACAAAACAGAGCATCCGACGCTGTAACGGATCCTCATACTGACGAAAGGCCGCTTATGCGGCCTTTTTTTCGCCTGAGTCTTGAACCGGAAAACAGATGGGTGCATACTTATTGTTATAGTATAACATAACAACTTGAGGCATTATGAAACCCGCTATCCATCCTGCGTATCGCACCGTGGTTTTCCACGACACCAGTGCTAATGAATACTTCAAGGTCGGTTCAACCATCTCGACAGACCGCACCATTGAGCTGGAAGGGGCAACCTACCCTTACATCACGATTGAAGTTTCTTCCGCTTCCCATCCGTATTACACCGGTAAGCAGAAAGAGTACTCAAAAGAAGGCAGCACCGCGCGATTCAATCAACGCTTCGGCAGCTTCCTCGGTAAAAAGTAAACAACATCAGGGAAATTGTTATGCAGGTTCTGAGTTCATTACGTTCGGCAAAAAATCGTCATCCGGATTGTCGCGTGGTTCGCCGTAAAGGCCGGATTTATGTGATCTGTAAAAGCAATCCGCGTTTTAAAGCCGTTCAGGGCAGAAAGAAAAAGCGTTAACACTGCGCCTTTCCCTTATGCCCCTTATAAAAAAAATAAAAGCCCCGCCGCTTGCCCGACGGGGCTTTTTCTTATGTTAAGACATGATGTAAAACCTCCTCACAGCGAAACCGTGAGGAGGGGAAATCTTATTTCATGCTGGCAACGATCGTCTCAACGTTGTGCTTAAACGCTTTGATATACGTCTTGGCCGGGCCTTGCGGGCCTGAAAGTGCTTCAGGATACAGCTCACCACCAGGTTGCGCGCCGCTCGCCGCAGCAATTTGTTTCACCAGACGCGGATCGGTCTGATTTTCGATGAAGTACGTTTTCACCTTCTCCTCTTTGATCTGCTTAATCAGCGATGCGACACCGCTGGCGCTGGCCTCCGCTTCGGTAGAAAAGCCGACTGGTGCCATAAAGCTGACATGGTATTCCTGACCAAAATAACCGAAAGCATCATGACTGGTCAGCACTTTACGTTTTGACTGAGGAATGCCGGTGAATTCAGTTTTGGCCCACGCATCAAGCTTCTGTAACTGCTCAATATAGGCGGTTCCGCGCTGGCGGAAATAGTCAGCATCTTCCGGATCGGCTTTGATCAGCGCATTCATCACATTGGTCGCATAAATCACGCCGTTAGCCATGCTGTTCCAGGCGTGCGGATCGGTAATTTGTTTGCCGTCTTCTTCCATTTTACGGGAATTAACGCCTTCAGATGCCGTCACCACATGACCTTTATAACCGGAAGCCGTCACCAGACGGTCGATCCACCCCTCCAGACCTAAGCCACTGACGAAAACGACATCAGACGCGTTAATCGCCTTACTGTCTTTCGGCGAAGGCTCAAAGCTGTGCGGATCACCGTCAGGTCCGACTAGCGTCGTCACTTTAACGTGCTCGCCGCCCACTTCCTGAACGATATCCCCGAGAATAGAAAAACTGGCCACCGCATCCACGGTTTTCGCCATAGCCAGCGGGCTCGACAACAGGGCAGCTGCTGCGAGTGATACAGGTAGTACTTTCATCATGTCCCCTTAATTGTGGTACTGCTTATTAACTTACTGCTGCTTAAGTTCGCGAAGCCGTTAACATCCCGCCCCGCTTTCCAAATAAAACTGAAATAAAGAAGATCACCGTCGCGCTGAGGACGATAGCCGGGCCTGCGGGCAGCGAAGCATAATAAGACCAGATAAGCCCGACGATACTGGCGATCACACCGATAATCATGGCGCTCAGCAAGGTATGGGGTAAATCCTGCGCCCAGAAACGTGCGCTGGCCGCGGGTAACATCATCAAACCGACTGACATCAGCGTGCCGAGGATCTGGAAGCCGGCAACCAGGTTCACAACGACCAGCGCCAGGAAAATCCCATGTATCGCCGCCAGCCATTTCCCTGCGCTGACCCGTAAAAACAGTGAATCGAAGGATTCTATGACCAGGGCGCGATAAATACAGGCCAGCACCAGCAATGACACACTGGTAATAATGCCGACCATAATCATTGCTGAGGAATCGATCGCGAGAATAGAGCCAAACAGAACGTGCAGAAGATCAACACTGGAACCGCGCAGGGAAACCAGCGTCACACCCAACGCGAGCGAACCCAGATAGAAACCGGCAAAACTGGCATCTTCCTTTAATTGTGTGCGGCGGCTCACCAGGCCTGACAGCATCGCCACTGCAAGTCCTGCAATAAAACCACCAATTCCCATGGCGACCAGCGACATTCCTGAAATCAGATAACCGATAGCGGCACCCGGTAATACGGCGTGGGAAAGTGCGTCCCCCACCAGACTCATCCGACGTAATAGCAGGAAAACGCCCAGAGGCGTGGCGCTGATGGATAATGCGATACAGGCAATTAATGCGCGGCGCATGAAACCAAACTCAATAAAGGGATCGGCCAGTAAATGAAAAAGCATCATGAATTGGCGACTCCCGCCACGAGAGAAAAAGGTTCGGTCGAAATACAGGCATGCGCCTGATGCGGGAAGTGACCCAATAGGTCATGCGCCGTTCCCCATAGATTCTGTTGCGCGCTGAGGTAAAGCACATGAGGAAAATGCCGGGCAACCATTGAGATATCATGTAAAACCGCAATAACGGTTTTGCCTTCCTGATGCCACTGTGCAATCACCTTGAGCAGCAGTTCCGTTGTCTGGGTATCGATGCCAGTAAAAGGTTCATCAAGCATGATGAGAGGCGCCTGTTGCACCAGTAAACGCGCGAATAAAGTACGTTGCAGCTGACCACCGGAAAGCGAACCTACGGGCAAATGCGACATTTCAGTCATCCCGACCGTCTCAAGCGCCTGAGTTACTGCGGTGGCTGACTGCTGATTTATGCCGCCAAAAAGTCCGCTTTGCGGCCAGCACCCCATCGCGACCAGGTCGAATACGCTGATCGGAAAACCGCGATCCAATTCCGCCTGCTGCGGTAAATAGGCCAGACGCGGACGTTTTCCGCCGGTGAAGGTAATATTGCCCGCAACCGCCTGCTGAAGGCCAGCCAGCGTTTTGAGGAAAGTGGATTTACCCGCCCCGTTAGCCCCGATAACCGCCGTCAGTGAGCCCGAAAGAAATTGCCCGCTGACCGGCATCGCAACCGCCCGGCGGTCATAGCCGACTTCAACATTATTAACAAAAATCATGGTAGCGATATTGCCCAGTAAATTGCGGCCCATAAAATAGCCAGTACAGCCAGCACGGCGAGACAGCGTACTGGCGAAGAAAGTGTAAAGAGTGTTTTGGTCATAGCCCCTCCATTCGTTACAATATAACATCACACACTCGGTTTTGTATCAACACGTAACTGTTTCGATTTTTTACCAGATGTCCTTTCGGAACGGGGAATGCACACCCTGGGCCAGGCAAAATTGTTAGAAAAGGGTAAAAATTGATGAACAGAAACTAATTGTCATTACAATCAGAAAGTTATGTTTTTCCGCAGTGGAAATTTTTTTCTCTGCTCAAAACACATCCTGATAAAAGTATGCAATAATAGAAAGGTATGGAGTTCAAAGGCGAAAACCGGTGAAAAAATTTATCCCCTACCCTATTAATGGGGAAAATCTGACTCCTTCAGATTTGCTGCAGATTATTGAACGTTATTTATCTGAAATTGAAGAGTCATTAATTGGCGATTTAACTAACTTCTCAGAAAATGCACGTTACGAACCAAATTCTTTGCAAATCGTGTCAATCGTTGCAATTGGCGAAAATTGTTATTCGATGAATTACCAGTTCAGATGGACGATTTTCAACGGTTGTCTGGACATTAATGCACAAGAGTTCACGACGCAAAGTGTCACATTCCTTGTAAAGCCGGCAGGTCTGGAGTTGGATATTATTGATTTGTTCAAAGGTTCAACGGCTGAAGAATTGTAAGTTTGAGTAATACGTTTGCGCAGCTTTCTCAAAATGAATTATATTTAAATTATATGTTGTGTAATAAGCCCGAGAAAGTTCATCTCAAAGACTGCGATTGTCTTTGATGTATAAGTCAGTTCATAGCGTCATCTGTTCATAGCGTTAGTAGTGAGAGCCGTTTTCTGTAAGCCATCAAGTTTTGTTGTTTACTCACAGAGTGTTATCAACACCGAATAAACCATTACGGAGGGGATGATATGGATGAGTACTCGCCTAAGCGGCACGATATCGCTCAGTTACGCTACCTGAATGAAATGTTGTATGATGAAGGCATCGCGACACTGGGTGACAGTCACCACGGTTGGGTCAACGACCCTACTTCTGCTGTTAACCTGCAACTCAACGAACTGATTGAGCACATTGCATCCTTTGTGATGAGCTTTAAAATTAAGTATCCGGACGATACCCATTTAAGTGATCTGGTTGAAGAGTATCTGGATGATACCTACACCCTGTTCAGCAATTATGGAATTAACGATTCTGATTTACGCCAATGGCAAAAGACCAAGAAGCGATTATTCAGAATGTTCTCAGGGGACTACATCTGTACCCTAATGAAGACTTGAGTAATAATTTATATGCAGTCATCAGATAAAAATGAAAAGGCTAAGATGAACAAAATCGACTATTTGATGCGTTTAAGAAAATGCACCACTATTGATACACTTGAACGTGTCATTGAAAAGAATAAGTATGAACTGTCCGACGACGAGCTGGAATTGTTTTACTCAGCAGCTGATCATCGTTTAGCGGAGCTAACGATGAACAAGCTGTACGATAAAATCCCGGTATCAGTCTGGAAATTTGTACGCTGACAGACAGAGTCAGGTCGAAATACCTTTCGGCCTGACGCTCATATTTCATACAATATAACTTAAGCAATTTTTAACTATTTCTTCAGATATTTCTTTCTGCTTTCTCTTTGATCTGCCGGTGGAATGTTTGTAAAAGAAACTGGAAACATTGTTCTGTTACAGGCGAGCGCAGAGGCGCTGGCTTACGCATCATCGCCACTGTACGACTTAATGTGGGTTGCTGCAGATGAACCACTGTTAATTCATCATCATTAAGTGTTGCTGTATATAATTCTGGCAATATCGCCAGGGCCAGACGTGAACGCACTAAACCATATAACGTCTCCTGAAAATCCACGCGATAACTCACCCGCAAATTCAGCCTGTGACTTTCAATTAATGAACTCACCAGCCTGCTGACATTTCCTTTTGAAAACAAAGCAATATCCCTTTTAGCCAGTTGTTTCCAGGGGATATTATGCCCTTCTGATAACGGATCATCGCGCCGGATCACCGCCACAAAAGGATCTTCCAGCAACGGATATATCGCGACAGAATCCGGCACCGTGCTGTCGGTCGCACCGATACCAAAATCCACAGATCCGTTCTCCAGTTCCAGTAATAATGCATCGTTTGTCAGGTCATGAAATTCCACACGCATATCAGGGAAATATTCCGATAATAACTGCGGAACAGCCGGGAATAACAACGTACTGACTGAAGGGACTAATCCGATACGTAACGTTCCATCACCCCCCTGGCGCATGATTTGTTGCATATCATCGAAGGCACTATGCGCTGTATTAAGTAGCCGTTCTGCATAAGGTAAAACAGCTTCGCCCTGTTCGGTCAGGCTGACGCCCTGAGCGGTGCGGTTTAATAATTTCCCCCCCAGTACTGATTCAATTTGCCGCAGTGCGCTGCTTAAAGCTGGCTGACTGATCGCCAGACGGTTCGCCGTGTCGGTGAAACTGCGTAACTGCGCCAGCGTTACAAAGTATTGAATTTGCTTGAGGGAGAGCGCAGGCAACCGGCGCCAGGGTTCAGACATGATGGTCAGGGATCCCGCTAAAAATAGAAAACGTTTGCTCAGCATAACCGCATCTTATAAACGGATAAAATAATTCATCTGTGCAAAGGCATTCCCTCTCCCTACATTAGCCCAATCACTTTGTAAATCCGGATACTGACATGACCGAAAACATTGCTCCGTTACCCCTGCGCCAGCGCGCGGTTCAGGCTGCGTTAGGGAAAATTCCTTTTGATCGTCTGCTTATCAACGCAAACGTTATCGATATGGTGACGGGAGAGATTCGCGAAGCCGATGTCGGGATCACCGGCAATATGATTGCCAGCGTCCATCCGCGTGGAAAATTCTCTCAGGCAGAAAATGTCGATGACTTAACCGGTCGCTATCTTTCGCCGGGACTTATCGACACCCATGTGCATATCGAAAGCTCTCACCTTTCGCCGGAAAAATACGCCGGAATTGTCGTTGCTCAGGGAACGACCACCGTGTTCTGGGATCCGCACGAACTGGCAAATGTGCTGGGTGTCGCCGGTGTGCAATATGCCGTTGAGTCGAGCCGTAATTTACCTCTGCGGGTGATTTGCGCAGCCCCTTCCAGCGTACCTTCCACTCCCGGTTTAGAAATGTCCGGCGCTGACTTTCACGGTCAGGAAATGCAAACCATGCTGAGCTGGCCAGAAGTCGCCGGGGTTGCCGAAGTCATGGATATGCACGGCGTGATTAATGGCAGCGGGCGGATGCTGGAAATTCTCGAGGCCGGTTTAAACAGCGGCAAACTGATCGAAGGCCATGCCCGCGGGCTGAAAGATGAACAGTTGCAAGCCTATCTGGCGGCTGGCGTCACCTCTGATCACGAACTGACTTCTGCGCAAGATGCACTGGAAAAACTGCGCGCTGGTCTGACGCTGCAAATCCGCGGCTCCCATCCTTATCTTCTGCCGGAGATCACTGCTGCGTTGCTGGCGCTGCCACATCTTTCCTCACAGATTACGCTGTGTACTGATGATGTTCCGCCCGATCATCTGCTGGAAAAAGGCGGGCTGATTGCGTTAGTCAAGTTGCTAATTTCACACGGGTTACGTGCCGAAGATGTATTGCGCATGGCGACTTTCAACGCCGCTATACGCATGCAACGTTCAGATTTAGGGCTGATTGCACCAGGCCGTACGGCAGATATCATCGCGTTTGATTCACTGGAAAATCTGCATCCGCACGCCGTATACGTGGCCGGAAATTGTGTGGCAAAAGAGAGCAAACTTCTCTTCACGCCAGCGGCGGCCAGTGGTGTGACACCTCCTCTTGACACAATGCGGCTCAGCGCACTTACTGCTGACGACTTCTGCATGAAAATTCCGGGGCTGACAAACGGCAAAGCCCGCCTGCGTAATATCAAAGGCGCACGCTTTACACAGTGGAGCGAAGTGACCGTTGACGTCAAAGACGGCGTGGTACAACTCCCGGAAGGCTTCAGCCTGATTTGGGTACAGCACCGCCACGGGCGGCACGACGCCACCCCCAAAATGGCATTACTGGAAGGCTGGGGAGAACTGCGCGGAGCGATTGCCACCTCCTACTCGCACGATTCACATAATCTGGTGGTACTGGGACGTTCCCCCGCAGATATGGTTGTGGCGGCGAATCAGCTCATCTCCAGCGGCGGCGGAATGGCACTCAGCCAAAACGGCACATTGCTGGCAAAAGTGGATATGCCCATTGCCGGAATGCTCTCTGAATTGCCTGCGGAACAACTGGCCGAACAATTCAAAAATCTGCGTGAACTCAGCGCACAGATAGCCGACTGGGAACCCCCTTACCGCGTTTTCAAAGCCATCGAAGGCACATGTCTGGCGTGTAATGCCGGGCCGCATCTGACTGACTTAGGCCTCACTGACGGCGGGCTGCGTGAAATCGTCGACCCGGTTCTGGAAATCTGGCCGGAATAAATCTGAAATGCCCGGTGCCACGCCGGAGCAGAAATGATAGCAAACACAACATTATAAAAATTATTGTCAGGGGAATTTAAGCATGTCTGAAAGTTCTGTGAAAAACGTAGCAACCTCAACGCAGGAAAGCTGGTTGCAGCGACGCTTTCATTTACATCAGCGCCAGACCCGGGTGAAAACCGAATGTCTGGCGGGGATCACCGGATTCCTCGCCGCTGCTTATTTGCTGGTGGTGATCCCCGGTTTGCTGGCGGTGAGCGGGATGGACAAAGGCGCGGCGACAACCGGCGTGATCCTGGTATTTGTGCTGGGCTCATTATTGATGGCGTTCTACGCTAATCTGCCGTTTATGGTCGGCCCCGGCATCGGCGGTTCCGTGCTGGTCGGCGTCACGCTAGCCGGTGACGGCATCAGCTGGCCCATCGCATTAGGGATAGCCTGCTGGTCGGGTATTTTATTCTTCGTGATGACTGTTTTTGGTCTACGGGAAGTCGTCACACGTTCTGTGCCGCAGTCCATCAAACTCGGTCTGACGGCTTCGATTGGTATTTTCGTTGCCCTGCTCGGTTTTCGTAACGCCGGACTGGTGATGGCTAATGCCAGGACACATGCACTGGCGTTAGGCGATTTCACCGCGCCGGGTGCGCTGATTGCGCTGCTCGGTTTGCTGCTTGCCGTGGGATTGCAGGCGCGCAAAGTACCTGGAGCAATCCTCTGGGCTATTTTGCTGGCGACCGTGGCCGGTATTCCGTTTGGTGTGACGCATCTGCCTGAACAATGGATTTCCCTGCCCCACTCAGTGGCTCCGCTGTTGGGCAAAGTAGATTTGATCGGCGCGATTAATATCGCTTTCCTGCCTTTCCTGTTCATCTTCTTTGCATCAGAATTCTTCTCAACGATGGGCACGACGCTGGCGGTAGGCGGAGAAGCCGGGTTGCTTGATGAACATGGCAATATGAAGCACATCAACCGTCCATTCATGGTGGACTCTGTTGCCGCAGCGCTCGGCCCGATAGTGGGGATCCCAGCCGCAACCGCGCTGATAGAATCGTCTGCTGCTGCAGAAGCGGGGGGGAAAACAGGCCTGACGGCGCTGTCTGCCGCAGTGATGTTCCTGCTGATGCTATTGTTCACACCGGTTGCGCTGATGATCCCGAAAGAAGCGACCGCACCTGCGCTGATCCTGATTGGCCTGAACATGTTCAGTAATCTGCGCAAGGTCGATTTGGCTAACTTCACTGATGCGCTGCCGGTGCTGATGATGGTGATGATTACCCTGATTTCCAACAGCTTCGGTACCGGGATTGCCGGTGGCCTGCTGTTTTACATCATCATTAAAGTGGTGGCCGGTAAGGTGCGCGAAGTGCCTTTGGGACTGTATATACTCGCCATCCCGCTGGTGTATTACTTTGCGACGCTGGTTCATCACTAAAAAAACCAGTAAACAATCAGCAAACCAGGGCGCGGATAACGTGCCCTTTTTTATGGGCGCAGTTTGGCTAAGAGGGAGTAATGAATCGGAAAAATATGGGGATTGATAAAACGGGAAGGCCTGAAATTGGTGGAGGCCCTGCCAGCTACATCCCGGCACACACGACACCTGCTATGGCTGCTTCCTTCCGGACCTGACCGAGTTAACAAGTTAGCGTTGCGGGAGAACCAACAGGGCCCCCATTGACGTTGTCGGCTTCATTTCTCCTGAAAGAATCGAAGCGGTGGGCATTATCTGTGATGCCCGAGGCAAAAGCAAGTTAACCGCCGACAACCGTTGTTTTCTTAAACAATACGCCTGAATCTGGACGGACAGAAGGACATTTTTTGCGTCATACTGTTCGCCAAACACTGAGGAGGATGTCATGTCAGAGCCCGATAGCTTTCGCCAGCGCGTATTCCAGATAATCGCTGCCATTCCCCCGGGTCAGGTCACGACTTATGGCAACGTCGCTCAACTGGCTGGTTCTCCGCGGGCGGCACGTCAGGTGGGCGGTGTGCTCAAAAAGATACCCGAAGGCAGCACGCTTCCCTGGCATCGGGTGATTAATCGCCACGGTGAAATTTCCCTGCAGGGTGAGGACTTTAAACGTCAGCGTCAGGCGCTTTTGGCCGAAGGGATTATCTTTAAGAAAGGTAAAGTTGATTTAGAAAAGTATGGCTGGAAGTGGTAGTTCTGCGCACATAATTACGCAAATAAAAAAGCACCGCCGGAGCGGTGCCTGAATCATCACGAGTCACGAATAAGTGAGTAACGAATTAGTACGTTGCTGACTGTGTCGGAACTGCACTTACCGGTGCCGGTGCCGTGCCCAGCCCCGAATTTGACGGGTTAGTCATTGGCGCCAGAGCATTCGGTTTAGTCGCCACAGGGACGGCTACGACCGGAACAAGTTGCAGGTCGGCACGCGTGCCCTGACCGTTATTGATGACTTCTTTGATGCTGTCAGTAACAAAGGTTACCTGACCATTAATGGTCACCGCCGCACTTAACAGAACACGCGCATTAGGCGCAATTTCCTGTGGATTGTACGGCAGGATAAACGTAAACGGTGACTGTTTGCCCTGGGTTCTCGCGACTTTCTGCGAGATGACACGCGACGGCGCATCAGCAACCGAAGCATCAGACAAGGTCACGGTCAGAACCGCATCTGGCGGCAAGGCCACACGCTGATTAATGAACACGCTACCCGATACGTTCGGGCCGGTGATCGCCGGTGCAGTGGCCGGGCTGGCCGCGGTATTCACTGGAGGTTGCTGCGCTGGAGCCTCGTGATGCTGTGCGCATCCGGCAAGAGTCAGAGACAGCGCGGTTCCACCTACTATCTGCCAAAGTTTCATTGATCCTTCTCCCTTTTATTATTCGATTGTCGACAAGTTGTAACAAACGTAACCAACGCCGACGATGAACTTAGTGACTTAAACCAGCTTACCCATTAATCATGGCACAAAAAACCAGAGTTCGCCGCCCCGAGGATAAAACAAGACTTCTGAGGTTTCAAAAGATCCACTATGATTAACAGGTTAGACCTGTCAGCGAAGGTGTATTTCAGAACATTCCTGCCTGCGGTATCCCGAACAACTTAGGTCAATATCACCGGTAACTTTCATGAGGCCACTATGAGTCAGGCATTAAAAAATCTGCTGGATCTGTTAGATCTGGAAAAAATCGAAGAAGGACTGTTTCGTGGTCAAAGTGAAGATCTGGGTTTGCGTCAGGTCTTTGGTGGTCAGGTTGTCGGTCAGGCGCTGTACGCCGCCAAACAAACCGTACCTGTCGACCGCGGTATTCACTCTTTTCATAGCTACTTTCTGCGTCCCGGTGACAGCAGCAAACCCATCATTTATGACGTGGAAATTCTGCGAGACGGCAACAGTTTTAGCGCACGACGCGTAAAAGCCGTTCAGCATGGCAAACCGATTTTTTATATGACCGCGTCGTTCCAGAGCCAGGAAACCGGCTTCGAACATCAGAACACCATGCCTGATGTCCCGGCACCAGAAACGCTGGTTTCAGAATCAGATATTGCCAAAAATCTGGCGCATCTGATCCCTGAAAAATTCCGCGAAAAATTCATTGGTCACAAGCCGATTGAAATGCGTCCGGTGAAATTCCATAACCCGTTGAAGGGAAGTGTAGAAGAACCTCACCGCGCGGTCTGGTTCAGGGCTAACGGAGAAATGCCGGATGATTTGCGCATCCATCAGTATCTGCTGGGTTATGCCTCGGACTTCAATTTCCTGCCGACTGCACTGCAACCGCATGGTATCGGGTTCCTTGAGCCAGGAATGCAGGTCGCCACCATCGACCATTCGATGTGGTTCCACCGCCCTTTCCGTATGGATGACTGGCTGCTATACGCCGTTGAAAGCACATCTGCGTCGGGCGCTCGTGGTTTTGTACGCGGACAATTTTATACCCGTGATGGCGTTCTGGTTGCCTCTACGGTACAGGAAGGCGTGATCCGCCAGCGGACGCCTGAATAAACATTATCCGATCACGGTTGGCAAAAACTGTGCATTAAAAAGGGGCGATATCGTTATCGCCCCTTTTGCATATCATCATTATTTTGTTGTTTTGTACTGCTTAATGAGAGAGTTAGCGCACTACTTTCTCTGAAATCCTGTTACTGAGCCATTACTGGTTATAGGCGTTTTCGCCGTGGCTGTTCACATCCAGACCTTCACGTTCCTGCTCTTCAGGAACACGCAGGCCTACAATCATGTCAGCCACTTTGTAACCGATGAAGGCCACAACACCAGACCACACCAGTGTGACGCAAACGCTGAAGAACTGAACCCAAACCTGATGGCCCATGGTCACGCCTTCTGCGTAACCCACGCCGCCCAGAGAGCTGGAAGTGAATACGCCGGTCAGCAGGCAACCTACGATACCGCAGACGCCGTGAACACCGAACACGTCACAGGTATCATCAACGCGCAGCCATTTCTTCAGGGTAACGACCCCCCACAGGCCAGTCACACCGCCGACCAGACCGATGATCAACGCACCGCCCACGCCGACCGTACCACACGCCGGAGTGATGGCAACCAGACCTGCGATAGCGCCGGAGCTTGCGCCCAGCAGAGAAGGCTTGCCGCGAACCATCCACTCAACCAGAGTCCAGGACAGGATTGCGCCAGCCGTTGCAATCACGGTATTCAGGAACGCCAGCGCGGCAATGGAACTTGCTGCACTTGCAGAGCCGGCGTTAAAGCCGAACCAGCCGACATACAGGATTGCAGCGCCAGTGAACACCATTGGCAGGTTGTGAGGTTTGAACGCTTCTTTACCGAAACCGGCACGTTTGCCCAGCAGATAAGCACCGACCAGACCCGCGATAGCGGCGTTGATGTGAACAACAGTACCGCCGGCGAAGTCCAGCGCGCCATCAGCAGCCAGGAAACCGCCCGCCCACACCATGTGCGCCATTGGAATATAGGAGAAGGTCAGCCAGATCACGGTGAAAATCAGCACCGCAGAGAAACGCACACGTTCAGCGATACCACCGACGATCAGTGCCACGGTGATGCAGGCGAATGAACACTGGAATGCCACATGGATCATCTGAGAGAAGGTGCCGGTAACAGAATCCAGGCCAATGCCCTTCATCATTACGTTGCCGAAACCACCGAAGAAGGCGTTACCTTCGCTGAATGCCAGACTGTAACCGTAAAGGATCCACAAGACGCAGACCAATGCGAAGGTCACAATAACCTGAGTCAGCATGGATAAAACGTTTTTGGAACGCAGTAAACCGCCGTAGAACAACGCTACGCCAGGTACGGTCATAAACAATACCAACGCAGTACAAATCATCATAAAGGCGTTATCAGCGCCGTTGGCGGTGGCTGGTGCCGCGGCCATGGCAAGCGAAGGCAATAATGCCACTGCGCCCAGCCCCATCATGGATAAAAGTTTTTTCATTATTAACCCACCCCTGTTTCTCAAAACTGTTTTTTCTAATCTGATTTATCTCAAACCGGTTGGCATGAGAGATAAAAACCGGAAATTACAGTGCTGCTTCGTCGGTTTCACCAGTACGAATACGGATAACACGTTGCAATTCAGCAACGAAAATTTTGCCATCACCGATCTTGCCGGTGTAGGCCGCTTTGCTGATCACGTCGATCACTTCATCGAGCTGATCGTCAGCGATAGCAATGTCGATTTTTACTTTTGGAAGGAAGTTCACACTGTATTCCGCGCCACGGTAAAGTTCGGCATGACCTTTCTGACGGCCAAAACCTTTAACTTCCGTTACGGTCAGCCCCTGAATTCCAACAGCAGACAGCGCTTCACGCACATCTTCCAGCTTAAAAGGTTTGATCACCACAGTAACCAGCTTCATTGTGCCACTCCTCGAATTAAGGGCTTACCGCGAGAGGATTCGCGCCCGATACGCAAGGGATGAAGCAAAGGGTGTGCCAGAGTTGAAACTGATGAAAGATTCCTGCAATTCCCGCGCAAACCGGCATTTTCAGAATAATCGTGACCGGGCGCACAGTTGTTTCGCCACACAGCACACTGCTGAGTACGCACCATTTAAGTGCTCATCGCTGCTTTATAGTGCAATGTGTAAACCGCAGGTATTTTGCCTGCATGAATACGGTGCGCGGGATGGGATGGCGGGAGGATAAGACGTTGAGGAGAGAATGCTGGCGTAACGAACGCGTTACGCCAGCTGAAAGTTTATGCGTTTTCTGTGGAAGGAATTCCCGGCTCAGCTGACGCCAGTTCTTGCCCGGCAAGTTGCAACTGATACATCTGATAATACCGGCCTTTTTCTGCCAGCAGCTGTAAGTGGTTGCCCTGCTCAACGGCTTGCCCGCGGTGCAATACCAAAATATTATCTGCATCCACAATCGTCGACAGCCGGTGTGCAATTACAACCAGAGTTGTTTGCTGACGAATGGCACGTAAAGCACGCTGAATTGCCTGCTCGGTTCCTGAGTCGATATTGGCCGTTGCCTCGTCAAGGATCAGAATTTCTGGTGCCTGCACCAAAACGCGCGCCATCGCCAGCAATTGCTTCTGTCCGACAGAGAGATTATTACCCTGTTCGCCCAGACGCGTATTCAACCCTTCAGGCATTCCCCGTACCAGCGGAGAAAGCTGCACAATATCCAGTGCGTGCCAGACCTGAGCTTCATCAATATCGCGACCTAAAGTCACGTTAGAGAATACCGATTCCGCCAGCACCACCGGATCCTGCTGAACCATAGCAATTCCCTTTCGCAGACTGGAATGCGAGAGATCAGCAAGGTTACGCCCGTCGACGCGGATCTCACCTTTATTCAGCGGATAATAGCCCATCAGGAGATTCGCCAGCGTACTTTTGCCACTGCCTGTGTGCCCGACCAGCGCCACAAATCCACGTGAAGGGACATGCAGGGTAATATTCTCCAGCACCCATTTGTCCGGGCGGTAGGCAAAACTGACGTCGCGAATATCAATCTCGCCGCTGGTCAGCAACTTATCGTCCGGTCCGTACTGCTGCTGACTCCGGTCCATCAAATCAAAGATACGTTCACCTGCGACTACAGCCTGCTGGAGAATGGATTGCTGCGACGTCAGCTCAATCAGAGGTTCGTTTAGACGCCCGAGGTAGTTGATGAAAGCATACAAAACCCCCACGCCAATCGAGCCTTCGGCACTGAAACCGAACAAGATTAACAAGCCGCATAAAATCAGGGATGAAAATAAGCTGAGTAATGGTCGCAGCAAAAATCCTTCCAGCCTGAGCGTCTGCATGCGGGCCATATAATGTGACTGACTGGCGCGGGACAGTCGTTCACCAAACCGTTTTTGCTGACGGAATTGCTGAATGACGTTCATGCCATTAATGACTTCGTTGAAGCCATCATTAATGTCCGCCAGATAAGCACGCACTTTACGAACGACCGGCGTACTGTAAATCTGGTAAAGCCCCATCACCACAAACACAGCCGGGAAGATGCAGATAGCCACCGAGGCAAGTCGCCAGTCAAGGCTGAACATCGCCACCAGCATTGCGCCAATCAGCGCAATGCTGCGCAAAACCGTCGATACGACAGTGACATAAAGGTCACGGATCACTTCAGTATCATTGGTCACACGCGAAATCAGTTGCCCGACCGGCTGGGTATCAAAGGCGCTCAAAGGCTGACGCAATGCCGCATCCATGACGTCGGTGCGCAAACGCTGCACCACGCCAACCGCAGCACGATTAAACAGAAGTGCCTGAAAATAGTGCAGGCTTGCAGCCAGAAATTGCAGGAAGATGAAACTCAGCGCCAGTAAACTGACTTTCCCCCAGGGCATTTCACCTTTCGCCACATAGTGATCAATAAAGAAACTGATCAGGATCGGGCCGGTGACTTCCGCTGCGGCGGCAATCCACAGCATCAGCACCGCATAAGACAGAGGCTTACTGTATGGTTTGCCATATCCCAGAAGACGTTTAAGCGTAGGCCAGAGCTTCTGGATTTTACTCACTTTTTGTTCAGCCATGTTGGTCCGCCTCCTTTTCCGGCACATCATCCAGCGCAGCTTCAAGCTGCTGATAGCGGAACATATCGCGATACCAGCCCGGCTTCGCAGCCAGTTCGTCATGATCGCCGCGCTGTGAAATGCTTCCGTGACTGAATACCAGAATCTCACTGGCTTCGGTCAGCGCAGAAAGCCGGTGAGCGCTGATAATCACCGTTCTGTCACTGCCCCACTGACGCAGATTTTGCAGGATTTGATGTTCCGTGCGGCCATCGACGGCAGATAGCGCATCATCCAGGATCAGGATTTCAGCTTTCAGCAACAGCGCTCTGGCAATCGAAATACGTTGTTTCTGGCCGCCCGAAAGCATAACGCCACGTTCACCGACTTCTGTTTCATATCCCTGAGGCAAACGCAGAATGTCATCGTGAACGCTGGCAAGCCGTGCCGCTTCCTCAATGTCTTGCTGCGTGGCATCCGGCCGGCCGAGCGCAATGTTCTGCGCGACGGTGTCTGAAAACAGGAAAGGCGTCTGGCTGACTACCGCAAGCCGCGCGCGCCAGTCATCGAGCCGGATCTCTTTGAGTGATAGACCGTGGTAACGCACATCGCCTTCAGTCACATCGAACTGGCGCTGAAGCAGTGCCAGCAAGGTACTTTTCCCAGAACCCGTCGGGCCACATAAACCGAGCATTTGCCCCGGCTTCAGGGAAAACGCCACAGACGTTAAGGCAGCGTGTTGATGTTCGGGATAATGGAAATTGTTGATCTGCGCTTCAAGTACTGCGCGACCCGCCGGTAAAGGCGATGCGCCATCGGCCACCGCTGGCGCTTCCTGTAACAGGCTGCGGATACGGCTGTAGGCGGCACTGCCACGCTCTACGATATTGAACATCCACGCCAGCGCCAGCATCGGCCAGATCATCAGCCCCAGATACATCACAAAACTGGTCAGTTCACCGAGTGTCAGATGCCCGTTGACCACCATCCAGCTGCCGCCGCCAATGGCCAGAAGATTTGCCATGCCGATGGAGACGTAAATCGTCGGATCAAAACGTGCATCGACCCGGGCTACGCGCAGGTTTTTAGCACCGGTATCCGCGGCAACATCAGCAAATTGTGATGACTGATGGTTTTCCAGACCAAAAGCTTTGATCATGCGGATGCTGGTCAGGCTTTCCTGTGCCTGATCGTTAAGAGAGGAAAATGCCGCCTGTGCGGTTTTAAAGCGGGAATGCAACTGGTCGCCGTAACGCTTGATGATGATCGCCATCACCGGCATCGGCACCAGCGAAAGCAGCGTGAGTTCCCAGCTGATCTGGGTTGCCATGACAATCAGCACGGCAAGTCCCATGACCAGTGAATCCACCAGTGTCAAAACGCCCTCGCCTGCGGCAAACACCACGCGGTCGACGTCGTTGGTGGCACGGGCAATCAAATCGCCGGTGCGATGACGCAGATAAAAAGCGGGATGCTGACGACTAAGCTGGCGGAAGAAATCCTGGCGTAACTCGACAGCCAACTTATAGGACGCACCGAATAACAGTACGCGCCAGACATAGCGCAGCAGGTACACGACTATCGCTGTGCCGAGCATCAGACCCAGCCATGCGAAAAGCACGTTGTAAGACATTTGTTTTGACGTTACGCCATCAATGATTATGCCCACCAGTTTTGGCGGCAGTAATTGCAGGACAGCAATAATGATCAGCAAGGCAACGGCACCCAGATACCGGCGCCATTCGCGACGGAAGTACCAGCCTAATTGTGCAAACAGTCTCACGCAGAGTTTTCCATACAAATAATAATGATTTTATTGAGTTAACAGATATCACAAATACCCGTTTGCTCTTCAGGCTGACAAGGATACCAGAGTTAACATGCGTTTCTGATGAAACTTTTTACTGCAACTTTTGCATTAAATGGGCAATACGGTGGTCGATTTTATGCGCTCCATCGCAAAACTTGAGGTCACATCGTTCAGTCCCGGAATGCCGTTCACAAGTCGCTTGTAAAAGTTATCGTAGCTTTTCATATCGGAAACCTGCACCTGCAATAAATAATCATATTCTCCGGCCATCCGGTAGAAGCCAAGTACTTCCGGAAATGCTTCAACCTGTTGTACAAACCGCTGATACCATTCGCTGTTGTGATGCTGAGTTTTGATCAGTACAAATGCCGTCAGGCTCAGTCCCAGCTTATCGCCATCCAGCAACGCCACTTTACCGCGAATAATCCCGTCATCTTCAAGGCGCCTGATTCGTTTCCAGCAAGGAGTGGAAGTGAGATTAACGGCATCCGCCAGTTCGTTCAGGGAAAGGGTGCAATCTTTTTGCAGCAGGGATAAAAGCTTGAGGTCAATTTTATCTACCATAAGGCACTCCGGGAGAAAATAATTCTACAAATACGGCAAACCGTGGGTCAAAGAGTAACTTATTTCTCTGGTGATTACGTTATTCTTATCCCATCCGAACACTTTTATGAGTCTGCAACATGCGTAATTCCTGGGTCACTCACGCCATTAAAGAAATCGACGCCGATTTTCAACGTTCAGCCGACACACACTTAATGCGTCTCACACTGAATGACTTACCCGGGATTTCCATGTATCTGAAGGATGAGAGCACCCACCCTTCCGGCAGCCTGAAACATCGCCTGGCACGCTCACTGTTTTTATATGGTCTTTGCAACGGCTGGATCCGCGAAAATACGCCCATCATTGAAGCTTCTTCGGGCAGCACCGCCATTTCCGAAGCTTACTTCGCCCGACTGTTGGGTCTCCCTTTTATTGCCGTGATGCCTTCCTGTACGGCTCCGCGCAAGATTCAGCAAATTGAGTTTTACGGCGGTCGCTGTCATTTCGTCGAAAATTCCAGCCAGATTTATGCGGCTTCTGAGCAACTCGCCAGAGAACTGAACGGCCATTATATGGATCAGTTCACCTACGCGGAGCGCGCGACCGACTGGCGCGGGAACAACAATATTGCCGACAGTATTTTCCGCCAGATGTCCCGCGAGCCGCATCCGGTGCCGCGCTATCTGGTGATGAGTGCCGGTACCGGTGGAACCTCTGCGACGCTCGGACGCTATATCCGTTATCAGGGGCACGACACCGAACTGGTGGTGGTGGATCCTGAAAACTCGGTATTTTACGATTATTATCAGCAACGTGACGCCAGCGTCACCGCGCAATGCAGCAGCCGCATCGAGGGCATTGGTCGCCCTCGCGCCGAACCCTCATTTATCCCGGACGTCATCGACAACATGATGCAGGTGCCCGATGCCGCAAGCGTGGCGACCGTCCGCTGGTTAGAAAAGGTGCTGGGACGAAAAGTCGGTGGCTCAACGGGCACCAATATGTGGGGCGCTTTGCAGCTGGCAAAACAAATGCATGAGAAAGGTGAAACCGGTTCGATCGTCACGCTGCTTTGCGACAGCGGCGAACGCTATCTGAATACCTATTTTGACGACAACTGGGTGGCGAAGAATATCGGGGATATTTCCGTTTACGCTGCACAACTGGAAGGACTTAACTAATATTTTTCTAAAATAATTCGAGTTGCAGGCAGGCGGCATGTTTGGGAATCCCGATGAGCTTACATGAGTAAGTGATTCGGGTGAGCAAACGCAGCCAACGCATCTGCAGCTCGAAGTATGACGGAAAAAAGCCGGGACAGAATGGCCCGGCTTGCTGCAATACCTTTTATTCGGGGGAATAGGTGAGGTGTGGAGTGTGCAGCCAGTGTTGCAAAAAGTGAGACACCGCCTGATTGCGGCAATGCCCGATGATTTGTAAGTGAGGAGATTGCTCTTTCAGCACCGGTAATGCGTTGCCCATTATCAGCCCCATCCCGACGCCTTCCAGCATTTCTTTGTCGTTCATAGCATCGCCAAAGGCCATGCATTCAGACATTTCAATCCCCAGTCCCGCCGTCAGAAGTGCCAGGGCGCTGCCTTTATTGCTGCCCGCAGGCTGCACATCCAGACAATCTGCCGCTGAGAAACACAAATCTAAGCGCGGTCCGAAGTGCGCTTTCAGCTGAGGAACCAGCGCCAGCAGGGTTTCGTGAGGCGCGCAGAAACACACTTTACTGTTACCCGAATCCGGCAATAAACGCAGATCCTGCAACTGGTAACGGAAACCGCTGAACTGGTGCGGGATCAGTAAGTCAGGATCATCGAGCGACGTAAACCAGCCGTCATCGCGGAACACGTGCAGACTGGCCGGAGTATCCCATTGCGTGTGCAGAAGCTCATGCGCACAATCTTCGGACAAATCGCTTGCGTGCAACCGGTGGCCGGCTAAGTCATGAATACGCGTGCCGTTACCAGTGATCAGGAAACCGTCCAGCCCGATATTTGCCAGAATATCTTTCATTTCAAGATAATGACGACCGGTCGCAAACGTCAGTTTTACCGGTTTTTCAGCCAGCTGACGCAGCGTTGCCAGTGTTTTTTCGCCCAGGGTGTGATCGGGTAAAAGCAGCGTGCCATCCATATCAAATGCAGCTAAACGGTACATGTTTCCTCTCTGAGCGGGAATAATTTTCACTTTCAAAGTATGTACCCGGATTTGCGGAACTAATAGTGAACAGTTTATGAATACTGTTCCGGTTTTAGCTCACACTTTCTTTCTTCGCGGCAAGCCAGCGCGCCGTGCGTGGGATATCCTGAACAAACGATATGCTGAACAAACAAGTTAACCTGAAAAATAAGGTTCCGTATTTATCATGCGCCTGCAAAACCGCCTTAATCAATTCCAGCGTTTGCATTTCAAAACCGGATCGTTTCCGGTACAGATTACCGTGGCAGAACTGGCAGACATTTTTTGCTGTAGCGAACGCCATACGCGAACTTTACTCACTCATTTTCAAGATGCGGGCTGGATTGAATGGAAATCACAGGTTGGCCGCGGTAAACGCGCCTCGCTCTGCTGCCTGAGAACACCCGAAGATCTGCGCGGCTCCTATTTACAGGAATTACTGATTAACGGTGAACATTCTGCGGCACTGCAATTAAGCCAGCTGGATCCCACACACCTCAATGCCCTGCTGGCACCGCATCTCGGCGGACAATGGCAGGAAGACGCACCCACATTACGCATACCTTATTACCGCCCTCTCCAGCCTTTGGATCCTCTGACCCTGACCGGGCGGGCGGAGCAGCATCTCGCCCACACCATTCATGCGGGTCTGACGCGTTATATTCCGGGAAACTCTGCGCCACAGCCTGATCTGGCACATCACTGGCAGGTCAGTAACAATGGCAAAACCTGGCAGTTTTTTCTGCGCAGTCAGTTGTTCTGGCATAACGGCGAGCCGCTTAAAACAGCGCAACTGATGGCGCGGTTCCAGCAGCTAAAAAATTCGTCACGCGGCAAACACAATCTGGCGTCCGTCACCCGACTGTCGCAGCCTCACGCGCTATGTCTGCAATTTGATCTCGATAAACCCGATTACTGGCTGGCACATCGTTTTGCCGATCTCAATTGCCTGCTTTCGCACCCTGAAGATCCGCACATTGGTGCCGGACCTTTCCGCCTGACCACGTTTTCCCCTGAGCTGGTGCGGCTGGAGCAACACACGTTGTATACGCTTCAACATCCTTATCTGGCGGCGATTGAGTTTTGGATCACGCCACAACTGTTTGCTCAGAAGAACAATGTCAGCTGTCAGCATCCGGTCAGGATCATTCTTGGCGAGCAAGAAGAATTATCGCGGGTAAAACCGGTAAAACGCAGCACCAGCCTGGGGTTTTGCTATATCGCCGCCAATCTCCGGCGCGGTGTGTTAAATGAGGCGCAGGCGCGGAAAATTGTTAGTCTGATCCAGCGCAGCGGCATGTTAAATAATTTGCCTATCGATCATGACCTGGTGAAGTCCAGCAAAGAAATGCTGCCGGGCTGGCCAATTCCTTTGCATGATGATGCGGATGTTCTGCTGCCGGAAAAACTGACGCTGCTATTTCATCCGCCCGTTGAATTTGAACTGGTAGCACAGGCGCTGAAAGAACGGCTGGCGGAAGAAGGTTGTCGGCTTGAGATTGGATACCATGCTGGCAGGCTCTGGGAGAACGATGCGTTGCTCCGCTCAGCCGATCTTCTGCTCGGGGACCGCCTGATTGGTGAATCGCCCGAAGCATCGCTTGAAAACTGGCTACAGCAAGACCCGCTCTGGCCGGGGATCCTGCGCGATGAAGATTATGCGTGTCAGCAACAGCGCCTGGAAGTGATTCAGCAAATCCCGCAGGAAAACCGTCGTTCGGATGAGCTTCGCGATCATTTCTTTAAATGGATGAAATCAGGCATCGTGACACCCTTATTTAATTATCAATATCAGGTCAGTGCGCCACCGCGTATCAGCGGAGTTCAGCTTACGGCCTGGGGCTGGTTCGATTTTTGTCAGGCCTGGGTTCCGCCCCCCCTGCAGGATGAAAATGCGTGAAGGGGCTGTTTCACTACACTCTTTCACTACACTCTGGCACTAAAGAAAAGTAACATTAGGGCAGTTTTACTGTCCGGCGGGCAGTGAATTCAGATAATGGTTTCAACAACAGGTAATCAGAATGAAAAGAGCAGTGGTAGTTTTTAGCGGCGGACAAGATTCAACAACCTGTCTGATTCAGGCTCTGAAGCAATATGACGAAGTCCACTGCGTCACGTTCGATTATGGTCAGCGCCATCGTGCTGAAATTGAAATCGCACAGAAATTATCAGTGGAACTTGGCGCCCGTGCGCATAAGGTGCTGGATGTTGGCTTGTTAAATGAACTGGCGGTCAGCAGCCTGACCCGCGATAACATTCCGGTGCCTAACTTTGGGGATGAAAATAACGGCGGCCTGCCAAGCACTTTCGTTCCAGGTCGTAATATTTTATTCCTGACACTGGCAGCAATTTACGCTTATCAGATCCAGGCTGAAGCGGTGATCACCGGGGTTTGTGAAACAGATTTCTCCGGTTATCCGGATTGCCGTGATGAGTTCGTGAAAGCGCTGAACACGGCCGTTTCGCTCGGTCTGGCACGCGATGTCCGTTTTGAAACGCCGCTGATGTGGCTGAATAAAGCCGAAACCTGGGCGCTGGCTGATTATTATCAGCAACTGGATCTGGTCCGCCATAAAACGCTGACCTGTTATAACGGCATTGCCGGTGATGGCTGCGGCGAATGTGCGGCCTGTCATTTGCGCGCCAACGGTTTGCAGCAATTTCAGCAGGATAAAACAGGCGATGAACAGCCTGAAGCAGAAAACCGGTCTGCGCTGATTAAGCAGACGTGAGAAGCAAAGCGGGTGGCCATCAGACCGCCCGTTTTCTATTAATCAGCATGTTTATCAGTACTTAGCCAAATCAGTCGTTTTCCAACTCCAGTTCACGTAATCGCTCCAGCAACTCACCTTCCAGCGGCAACGCCTTTTGCGTACGCAAGTCGATACAGACAAACGTCAGCGTCGCATCGGCAACCACTTCGCCCTCACAGGTCACAACCTGTTCCAGCACACCGCTGCGTCCGTTTAATTGCTGCATGCTGCTGTCAATGCGCAACACATCGCCAAGCACTGCGGGTTTGCGATAATTGATGTTGATATTTACCACGATAAACGCGATTTTATTTTCGCTCATCCACTGGAAACCCGACTGATTATCGAGCCATTCCCAGCGGGCAGTTTCGAGGAATTCCAGATAGCGCGCATTGTTGACGTGCTGATAGACGTCGATATGAAAGCCGCGAACTTTGATAAAGGTATGCATAGTGGTTAAAAAACTCCTGATAGTCGTCTGAGGCATACAACCAAACTGGTCAGATGTCTTTAGAGATTAGCAGAAGAAAACGGCGGCAACCGTTGAGGGTTTACCGCCGCGACATCCGTCACAATTTCAGACGGTCTTTGTTACGTTCAAATAATGCAGCACCAATTCCCGGTACTTCGCGCAGTTGTTCCACATCGGTAAACTGCCCAAGTTCCTCGCGATAGCTGATGATGGCCTGCGCCTTCTTCATCCCTACCCCGTTCATCACCTTGGCAAATTCATCTGCCGTCGCAGTGTTGATGCTTACAGTACTTTCATCTGTAACCGCAGCCTGCTCCTTTTTCACTTGCGGGCCTGAGACTTTACCTGCAGCCGTTACCGGCGCTGCCGTAGTAGTCGCCACAGGGCTGGTGGCATTGGGTGCCGCGTGTAACATAACGGGCAGAGTAGAAAGCCCCAGTGCCAGAGCCAACGAAAGTGATGTAATGCCTAATTTTTTCATGCTGTATCCTCCATGTGTTTGACAGCACGGAGAGAGTGCATCAGGCAGGAAAAGCGAACAACGGGCAAGTTTCAAATATGGAAAAGGCCGCGAAAGCGGCCTTTGTTTGTTGCAACGCGTTGCAAAACTTTGCGGCGTTTACTGGTTTTGTGCAGCTGAACCGTATTTGATTTTCGCTTCCTGACGCAGATTAGTCAGCAAGGCATCAAAGGTTACGTTCGAGGAGGTTTGTTGCATCTCCTGATTGAAACGCGCGATATCCGCTTCAGGAACGACACCCGGCGTCACAGTATTCAGTTTAACCAGCACGCTGTTGCCTTTATTGTCCTGAATCAGACCATAAACTGGCTGGTCTTTCTGAGGATGTGGCAACGCGTAGACGTTAGATTCAAACGCAGAAGGCTGCTGACTGCGCTGGACTTTCTGCACAGCACCGAAGCTCAGACCTGCCGCTTTCATCGCGTCATCGCCTTTGCCGTCTTTCAGAGCGGTCAGAAGTTTTTCGCCATCCATCCGTGCCTGATCTTGTGCTTTCTGGCGTTTAACCAGCGTCGTCACCTGATCTTTCACTTCAGCAAAAGGTTTCACGCCTTCCGCTTTATGCGCTTCTACACGAACCACAAAGGCGCGATCGCCATCGACAGTAATGATATCGGAGTTGCTGCCCGGAGAACCGTCCTGACCAATCAGACCGCCATCAAAAATCGCCTGTACGACAGGTTTGAAGTTAATGCCAGCAGGAATTTGGTTTTGTGTAAACCAGTCGGTATGCACCGCTTTAGTTCCTGCAACTTCTTCGGCTGAAGTCAGAGATTCATTGTCATTGGTTGCTGCTTCGCTGACTTTCTGTTGCAGCGCGTAGTAAGCATCCAGTGATTTTTCCTGCTTAAGCTTGTCAGTGATCGCGTTACGGACAGCCGCTAACGGTTTGACCTGCTCAGGCGTCACGTCATCAAGGCGCAGGATGAAGAAACCGCTGTCAGATTTAATCACGCCGGAAACCTGACCTTTTGCCGTCAGATTAGCGTTCTTAAATTCTGGCAATGTGGTTTCAGGTTCCATCCAGCCCAAATCACCACCCTGTTTAGCGCTCAGGGCATCGGTAGATTTAGTCTTAGCCAGTTCGGCAAAGTCAGCCCCTTTTTTCAGCTCGGCGGCAACCGCTTCGGCATCAGCCTGTGATTTAAGGACAATGACGCTGTAACGGCGACGTTCAGGCTGACCAAACTCACTTTTGTGCTGATCGTAATAGGCGCTGATATCCGCATCTGTCACTTCAGTTTTGCCCTGCATGGCCGCGGCATCCATTTCGATGTAGCTGACTTTTACCTGCTCAGGGGAAATAAAGCTGTTTTTGTTCTGGTCGTAGAAAGCCTGTAACTCTGCGTCAGTCACCTGCTGTTTAGCAGCCAGCGCATCGGTATCCAGAGTGGCGGTTTGTACTTCACGAACCTGCAGAAGCAGTGCAGCCAATGATTTGCTTTCTACCGGCAAAACGAAATCTGACTGGCCGTAAGCCTGCTCAAGCTGCTGACTGATAAGCTGCTGTTTCATCAACTGCGCAAAATTATCCGCGCTGTATCCCATGCTTTGGATACTTTGCAGATATTTGGCGTTATCAAAACGGCCATCAGTCTGGAATTGTGGGGTGGCAAAAATCGCATCTTTGATCTGCTGATCGCTGACGGTAATACCCAATTTTTTGGAATACTGATCCAGCAAAGTGACGTCAATCAGATTGCTCAGGGATTCCTGACGCAGTTGCTGCATGTAACCGTCACTGCCCGCCAGTTCAGAGAACTGATCGCCAAGTTGCTGCTGCAACCGGTTACGCTGGTTCTGTACAGCCTGCTCTAACTGAGCCCGACCGATTTCCTGACCATTCACTTTCGCTGCATAGTCGCCTGAACCGCCGACCAGGTAGTTGCCCACCCCTGTCAAAATAAAGGACAGAATAATCAGGGCCAGAATGATTTTGAGCACGACGTTGTTGGAAGCCGCGCGTAAATTGTCCATCATAGTGAGGCAACACTCCGCTGTAATAAAAAAGCGCATCGTTCTCGATGCGCCTTGTATCTTACCTTACCAGCCCGATGACGTCAGGTTATTGTTTAACAACCAGACCTGAATGAAAAAGCATCAGTGATGCGCCTCACACGGTTATAACGTCAGCTTGCAGATAATTAGCCGTTAACGGCATCTTTCAGCGCTTTACCTGCACGGAAGCCAGGTACTTTGGCTGCTGCAATGCTGATTTCTTTACCGGTCTGTGGGTTACGACCAGTACGTGCTGAACGTTCACGCACGGAGAAAGTACCGAAGCCTACCAGAGCTACTTCATCCCCCGCTTTCAGGGTGTCAGTGACAGATGCAAGAACAGCATCTAAAACACGTCCCGCTGCGGCTTTAGAAATATCAGCACCGGCAGCAATTTTGTCGATCAATTGTGACTTATTCACTCTTATCATCCCCTCTTAATTTCGTTCATCACGCCGCATTTTCCCTGCAGACGTGACCGCGCTGCTGTTATATCAATCTTGTCAGAGCGATGCAAGCGACTGAAAGCAGCCTGAAACCCTTTGACCGTTGACTACGTTAACGGCACAAAAAAAAGCTGGCAAGTGAGATTTCACCTGCCAGCCTGAGTTTTATTCAACTGTGTAAGCTGATGTCACTATTTTGCTGCCACCGGCAGTGCACCGTAAGCCGGATTTTGCAATGCGATGTTCAGAACATCATCAATGCGTTTTACCGGGTGGATCTCAAGATCTGCCAGCACGTTTGCCGGAATTTCTTCCAGATCGCGTTTGTTGTCATCCGGGATCAGAACCACTTTGATGCCACCACGATGGGCTGCGAGCAGTTTTTCTTTCAGACCGCCAATTGGCAGAACCAGACCACGCAAAGTGATTTCACCTGTCATCGCAACATCCGCACGAACCGGGTTACCCGTCAGACAAGACACCAGCGCAGTACACATTGCGATACCGGCACTCGGACCATCTTTCGGCGTTGCCCCTTCTGGTACGTGAACGTGAATATCGCGTTTTTCGTAGAAGTCAGGGTTGATACCCAGTTTGTCAGCACGTGAACGCACAACGGTCAGCGCGGCCTGAATGGATTCCTGCATCACTTCACCCAGAGAACCGGTGTAAGTCAGCTTACCTTTGCCCGGTACGCAGGCCGTTTCGATGGTCAGCAATTCGCCGCCCACTTCGGTCCACGCCAGACCAGTGACCTGGCCCACACGGTTTTCGGTATCAGCACGACCATAATCGACCTTCTGCACGCCGAGGAAATCTTTCAGGTTGTCGCCGTTGATTTCAATGTGCTTGATGTTTTTATCCATCAGCAATTGTTTAACTGCTTTTCGGCAAAGTTTAGACAACTCACGTTCTAAACTACGCACACCCGCTTCACGGGTATAGAAACGGATAATGCCGATAATTGCGCTGTCATCAACCGCCAGTTCGTTCTTCTTAAGCGCGTTACGCTCAAGCTGCTTCGGCAGCAAATGCTGTTTGGCGATGTTTAGTTTTTCATCTTCGGTATAGCCCGAAAGACGGATCACTTCCATACGGTCAAGCAGCGGAGCCGGGATATTCATCGAGTTCGAGGTCGCCGCAAACATCACATCTGACAGGTCGTAATCGACTTCCAGATAGTGATCGTTAAACGCCACGTTCTGTTCCGGATCCAACACTTCCAGCAGAGCAGAAGCGGGATCACCACGCATGTCCGATGACATCTTGTCGATTTCATCTAGCAGGAACAGCGGATTTTTAACCCCGACTTTCGCCATTTTCTGGATCAGTTTGCCCGGCATGGAACCGATATAGGTACGACGGTGACCGCGGATTTCCGCTTCATCACGTACGCCACCCAGCGCCGTACGTACATACTGACGGCCAGTCGCACGTGCGATTGACTGACCCAGTGAGGTTTTACCCACACCCGGAGGCCCGACCAGACACAGGATTGGCCCTTTAATTTTGCTGACACGACTCTGTACTGCGAGGTATTCCAGAATGCGGTCTTTGACACGCTCCAGACCATAGTGGTCAGTATCCAGAACTTCCTGCGCTTTGAGCAGGTCTTTTTTCACTTTGCTACGGGCATTCCATGGCACCTGAAGCATCCAGTCGATATATCCACGGACAACCGTGGCTTCGGCGGACATCGGCGACATCATTTTCAGCTTTTGCAACTCAGCTTCGGTTTTTTCACGCGCATCTTTCGGCATTTTGGCCGCTTCGATTTTGCGTTTCAGCGCCTCATGCTCGTCAGGCGTATCGTCCATTTCGCCAAGTTCTTTCTGAATCGCTTTCATTTGCTCATTCAGATAGTACTCGCGCTGGCTTTTTTCCATCTGTTTTTTGACACGGTTACGGATGCGTTTCTCAACCTGTAACAGGTCGATTTCCGATTCCATCATCGCCATCAGATATTCCAGACGCTCGGTGATATCAAACATTTCCAGTACGGATTGTTTATCAGCGAGTTTCAATGGCATATACGCAGCAATGGTGTCAGCCAGACGTGCAGCATCTTCAATACTGTTCAGCGAAGTCAGCACTTCCGGCGGGATCTTTTTGTTCAGCTTGATGTAGCCTTCAAACTGATTAATCGCAGTACGCACCAGAACTTCCTGCTCGCGTTCATCCACGGCCGGAGATTCAAGATATTCCGCCTGGGCAGCAAAATGCTCGCCACTGTCAGAAAGTGTCGTAATACGCGCACGTTGTAACCCTTCCACCAGCACTTTGACCGTGCCGTCCGGGAGCTTCAGCATTTGTAATATTGAGGCAACCGTACCCACGGAGAAGAGGTCATTAACGCCCGGCTCATCTGTTGAAGCTTCTTTCTGCGCCACCAGCATGATTTTTTTGTCGTGATCCATCGCAGCTTCGAGGCACCGAATCGATTTTTCCCTGCCAACAAACAACGGGATCACCATGTGCGGATAAACCACCACATCGCGCAAAGGCAATACGGGGATTTCTATGCGTTCAGAACGCTCAGGGTTCATAGAGCTCTCTCTTAGTTTAGCTTCCGCCAGGTTAAGGAAATCTCGTGAAACACGAGTCAGACGGGTTTCAGCAAGTCGTTAACTGAGGATATGGGGATGAATGTCTGACATTCAACGATAAGAATGTGCGAAAAAAAAATGGGGGACAAAATCCCCCATTTCATGGCTAACTCTCTGGATAGATTGGCTAATTATTCGCCAGATGCCTGTTGTGCTTCTGGTTTGCCATAAATCATCAGAGGTTCTGACTGGCCCGCAATCACGGACTCATCAATCACCACTTTCTCGACATCTTCGAGAGACGGCAGATCATACATAGTGTCCAGCAATGCGGCTTCTACGATGGAACGCAGACCACGGGCACCGGTTTTACGGACCATGGCTTTTTTCGCAATCGCAACCAGCGCTTCATCGCGGAATTCCAGTTCAACGCCTTCCAGATTGAACAATGCCTGATATTGCTTAGTCAGGGCATTTTTCGGCTCTTTCAGAATCTGAATCAGAGCTTCTTCGTTCAGCTCGCTCAGTGTCGCTACCACTGGCAGACGACCAATGAACTCAGGGATCAGACCAAATTTGATCAAATCTTCTGGTTCAGCCTGCGCCAGCAACTGACCTTCGGTCGCTTTCTGTTCTTTGCCTTTCACTTCTGCACCAAAACCGATACCGGTATTGGTGTTGATACGCTGACCAATCACTTTATCCAGACCGGCAAATGCGCCGCCACAGATAAAGAGGATTTTCGATGTATCAACTTGCAGGAATTCTTGCTGTGGATGCTTACGTCCGCCTTGCGGTGGAACGGCAGCCACGGTGCCTTCAATCAGTTTCAGCAGCGCTTGCTGAACACCTTCGCCCGACACGTCACGCGTGATAGACGGGTTGTCAGATTTGCGGGAAATCTTATCGATTTCATCAATGTAAACAATGCCGCGTTGCGCTTTCTGTACGTCGTAGTCACATTTCTGCAGCAGTTTCTGGATAATATTTTCGACGTCTTCACCGACGTAACCGGCTTCGGTCAGCGTGGTAGCATCAGCCATCGTAAATGGCACATCCAGGAAACGCGCCAGGGTTTCAGCCAGCAGCGTTTTACCGCTACCGGTTGGCCCGATCAGTAGAATGTTGCTCTTGCCTAACTCGATACCGTTGCTGGTATCGCCATTACGCAGGCGCTTGTAGTGGTTGTACACAGCCACAGCCAGCACTTTTTTCGCAGGTTCCTGGCCGATAACATAATCGTCAAGGTGCTGACGGATTTCATGCGGCGTCGGTAACGCACTGCGTTCACGGTGTGGCGCGACTTCTTTGATCTCTTCGCGAATAATGTCATTACATAAATCGACACATTCATCGCAGATATACACTGACGGCCCGGCAATCAGCTTACGCACTTCATGCTGGCTTTTGCCGCAAAAAGAGCAGTACAGCAGCTTTCCTGAACCGTCTTTGCGCTTATCTGTCATCAGTAAACCTCTTCTCTAGTATCAGTCCCGCAGCGTAACAAGAACACCACGGCACGACCATATTACACAACAGCCGCATGATTGGCTGATGTCTGTTCATTCCTGTTATGACTCATGGCAGGCAGGTTTTGCTTAATACAAAACCTGCCGTTGAGACGTCCGTATGAGTATAACTATAGACCATCAGCCCGGCAGAAATAAGCCGTCAGGCGCGATGGGTAAATACGGAATCCACTAACCCGTACTGTACAGCCTCATCAGCAGACAGGAAACGGTCACGCTCAGTGTCACGCTCTATTTCTTCAAGAGTTTTACCCGTATGTTTCGCCATCAGCTCATTCATACGTGATTTCACTTTGAGAATTTCTTTTGCGTGGATTTCGATGTCCGTCGCCTGGCCCTGGAAACCGCCCAGTGGCTGGTGGATCATCACGCGTGAGTTTGGCAGACAGAAACGTTTGCCTTCTGCACCGGCAGTCAACAGGAACGCCCCCATTGAACAAGCCTGCCCCATACAAATGGTGCTGACGTCCGGTTTGATAAACTGCATGGTGTCATAAATCGACATACCGGCAGTGATCACACCACCCGGTGAGTTGATATAAAGATAAATGTCTTTTTCCGGACTTTCTGCTTCCAGAAACAGCATCTGGGCAACAATCAGGTTAGCCATATGGTCTTCAACCTGACCTGTCAGGAAGATGATGCGTTCCTTAAGCAGACGGGAGAAGATGTCGTATGAACGTTCGCCCCGTGAAGTTTGCTCAACCACCATGGGTACCAACGCCATGTTTGGTGCAAATTGCTCTCTTTCACCACTGTATGACATAACCGTCTCCTAATAGATTCTGTTTGGCGCTCTTTAAAACCGATTCTACTTGAGATAGGCACACATGACTATGCTCAAGCGGCCAAGTCGCCATTTACACGCCTGACGGTCGTTATCAGTCAGATTTTAACTACAAATTTACCTGGGTTCGTTCTTATTAATTGGGGGATTTAGCCCCTTTTTTCAAGCCTGCAGGAATATTTCTTTTTCTCACGCGGTCCTGAACCGATGAAAGCCATTGTGGATGAGGCCAGTGTGAGGTTTCTACGTGGGCTGTGCCTTATAGTGATAAATATAGTGCAAAAACAACAGTCAAAAACAAAAAATACCTGATTTTCAGCAAATAAAAAGCCCGCAGTAAAAACTGCGGGCCTGAGAAACGAACCTGTAAACAGGTTCAGCAACGTGCAATTAACTTATGCAGGTTGAGTCTGGTTCATCAGCTCAGTAAAGGTAGTGGCTTTTTCAGTCACTTTCGCTTTAGACAACAGAGTTTCGACCGCTTGTTCTTCCAGAGCGACGTTACGCATGTTGTTCATCAGCTCTTTGTTTTTGCTGTAGAACTCAACAACTTCTTGTGGATCTTCGTACGCAGAAGCCATTTCTTCGATCAGCGCTTTAACGCGATCTTCGTCAGCTTTCAGTTCGTGCTGGCTGATCACTTCGCCCAGCAGCAGACCAACAACGACGCGACGTTTAGCTTGCTCTTCGAACAACTCACGTGGCAGTTCCAGCGCTTGTTTTTCGTTGCCGCCGAAACGTTGTGCAGCCTGACGACGCAGAACATCTACTTCGCCGTCGATCAGTGCAGCTGGCACGTCGATTTCGTTAGCGCTGACCAGACCGTCGATTGCCTGAGTTTTGATGCGGTTACGAACAGCACCTTTCAGCTCGCGTTCCATGTTTTTACGCACTTCAGCGCGCAGACCTTCAACAGAACCATCAGCCACGCCGAAACGTTTGATGAATTCTGGCGTCAGTTCTGGCAGTTCACGCTCTTCAACTTTCTTCAGAGTGATCGCGAACTTAGCTGCTTTACCTTTCAGGTTTTCAGCGTGGTAGTCTTCCGGGAAGTTCACGTCGATTGTGAATTCTTCACCCGCTTTGTGACCGACCAGACCTTCTTCGAAGCCTGGGATCATGCGGCCCTGGCCCATAGCCAGTACGAAATCAGAGGCTTTGCCGCCTTCGAAATCTTCACCGTCGATAGAACCGGAGAAATCAACGGTTACGCGGTCTTCAGCAGTGGCTGCAGCGTCAGTTTCTTTCCAGTCAGCTTGTTGCTTACGCAGAGTTTCCAGCATGGTATCAACATCAGCGTCGTTAACTTCAACAACAGGTTTTTCAACTTCGATGTTTTCCAGATCTTTCAGCTCAACTTCCGGGTACACTTCGAATTCTACGGAGAAATTGAAGTCTTCACCTTGCTTGTACTCACCCGGGATATAGTTAGGTGCGCCAGCCGGATTGATTTTTTCTTTGATGATCGCATCAACGAAATTGCGTTGCATCAGATCACCCAGCACGTCCTGACGTACTGACGCGCCGTAACGCTGTTCGATGATGTGGCTTGGTACTTTGCCTTTACGGAAGCCGTCAATACGTACTTTTTTAGAGACGTTGATCAGTTCACTGCTCACTGCTTTTTCAATGCTTTCAGCAGGAACAGTAATCGTTACGCGGCGCCCAAGGCCTTGAGTGGTTTCAACAGAAACTTGCATCTTGTTACCTCAAAAAAAAATCACAGTGCTCGGTCAACTCCAGAAGTCGTTCTCAAGATGAGAAGCAGCATCGAGTGCGCGAACTTACCTTGAAAACGACTTCTAAGAACCGGGACAGTTCTGTATCAGAACGTAGCCCTGTATTCGAGAGCGTCCGAAACCATTCCGGAAAAATTAGACGCGACATTATAGCGACGCAGACGCATTGAGTCGAGGACGGTATCTGTTACGCGGGAGGAAACTCACACGGGAATCGATCCATCGAAAAAAGCGGTCATTGCAAAGGCATTTCGCCTTGCCGTCTGTCCGTCAGAAGAAAAACAAAAACGGCCCGCGGGCCGTTTCTTGAAATTCGCATCTACTAATACCGCATCTGACAAGGAAAGTTCCAGTTTTACCGTCTCAAATGCCGATATTTATGCCTTTTTTGAATCAAATCGTGACGATTACGCCATTGTGCCCGCGCCGCGACAAGGCGGAGAGGCCGGAACCGTATCCTGCAAACCTTCCCATTCTTTCAGGGTGTAAGTATGCAGTGCCAGTGCATGAACGCTGCCCGCCAGCTCTTCGGTTAATCTTCCATAAATTGCACGATGACGCGCCAGGAAACGCTCGCCGATAAACTTATCGGACACCATGACGACTTTAAAATGGCTCTCGGAGCCTGCCGGGACATTATGACGATAGCTTTCGTCAGTCACTTCCAGAAACGCAGGTTCGAATGCTTCAACTAATTTTGCTTCTATTTGCTCACGAATCATAGCAATCTCCTTACACCGCATCAGCTGAGAACTGCGTCTGTCTGGTACTTCTATCTCTCTATAATGATAGGCTGTTTTCCGGACTCTATGCATGTCAGAACAATAAATTTCTGCTGCAGATTGATAAAAACGCCGCTCAGCCTGTCAAAGCTGATTCTGTCAAAGAAAGTGCTGTTCCGCCACGGATGATGAATGTCATCCGCAGGTTAACGACTTCTTTGCTGAAAAAAAGCGCAAAAAAGACGTTTTCCGGATTTTTGGGACTTCCCCCGGAAAATGGCAATGTTATGATGTCGGCAAAATTTTGAGCACTATTCCCTTATTAATATTGAGAAAATACACATGCTAAAGAAAATTATTTTCCCGGTTCTGGCGATGTTGATGCTGGCAGGCTGTGCCACCAGCACTAACACGCTGGACGTTTCTCCGAAAATTGTATTGCCTTCACAGGATCCTACCCTCCAGGGCATCACCATCAGCATCAACGGTGCTGACCAGCGCCAGGATCAGGCACTGGCAAAAGTTAACCGTGATGGCCAGCTGATTTCCCTTACGCCTTCCCGTGACCTGCGTTTCCTGCTGCAGGAATCTCTGGAGAAACAAATGACCGCCCGTGGTTACATGGTCGGTGCTGACGGCGCTGTGGATCTGCAAATCGTCGTGAACAATCTGTATGCAGATGTTCAGGAAGGTAACCTGCGTTATAACATCACCACTAAAGCCGATATCTCTATCATTGCAACGGCTAAAAATGGCAGCAAACAGGTGAAAAACTACCGCTCGACGTACAACGTTCAGGGCGCACTGTCTGCGACTAACGCGAAAATCACCAATGCGGTTAATACCACTCTGGGTGATGTCATCAGCGACATGGCCTCAGATACCAGCATCAGCGACTTCATCAAAGCTAACGCGCGATAAGTTTCTGCTGTAAGAGTGAACACTTCTGCCCGGCTTGCCGGGCAGAATGCTTTCTGAGGCAAGTGATTGTCTTTCCCGATAGGCATCCCTTCCTTTATTATGCGTATGCACCACTCTCTCACCGGTACGCAGGAACACTATTTTAATGAAAGGTCAGTATTTCAAGATTTTCACGCAGCGTAATACCGTCATTTTACTGCTTCTGGGCTTTGCTTCCGGCTTACCGCTGGCGCTGACATCCGGCACATTGCAGGCGTGGATGACAGTGGAAAACGTCGATCTGAAAACCATCGGGATTTTCTCGCTGGTCGGTGAGGCTTACGTTATTAAATTCCTGTGGTCACCGATGATGGACCGCTATACGCCCTCTTTCCTCGGGCGCAGACGTGGCTGGCTGATACTGACGCAACTCCTGCTGGTGGTGGCGATTTTCGCGATGGGATTTATGGATCCCTCCAAAGATTTATTCTGGCTGGCGTCGCTGGCAGTGCTGATAGCCTTCGCTTCCGCGTCGCAGGACATCGTTTTCGACGCCTACAAAACTGATTTATTGCTGCCGGAAGAGCGCGGGAGCGGCGCGGCGGTTTCAGTGCTGGGCTACCGGCTGGCGATGCTGGTATCCGGCGGGCTGACCTTGTGGCTGGCAGACCGTTATCTCGGCTGGCAGCACATGTACTGGCTGATGTCAGGTCTGATGCTGACTGGCGTTATCGCCACCCTGCTGTCGCCGGAACCTGAAAACTCGCAACCGGCACCGCGTACCCTCGAAATGGCGGTCGTCGCGCCGCTGAAAGACTTCTTTGGCCGTAACAATGCCTGGCTGATTTTACTACTTATCGTGATGTACAAAATGGGCGATGCATTCGCAGGCAGCCTGAGCACCACATTTTTGATCCGCGGCGTCGGGTTTGATGCCGGAGAAGTCGGGCTGGTGAACAAAACGCTCGGTCTGGCGGCCACGATTTTTGGGGCCCTGCTGGGCGGGATGCTGATGCAGCGTCTGAGCCTGTTCCGCGCACTGATGCTGTTCGGGATTTTGCAGGCTGTATCCAATGCGGGTTACTGGATCCTTGCCGTTACAGATAAAGATTTGATCACCATGGGCACGGCGATTTTCTTCGAAAATCTTTGCGGGGGGATGGGGACGGCGGCCTTTGTCGCATTGCTGATGACATTGTGTAACCGCTCGTTTTCGGCCACACAGTTTGCGTTGCTTTCTGCGCTATCAGCCGTGGGCCGTGTATATGTCGGACCGATTGCCGGCTGGTTTGTGGAAGCCTATGGCTGGCCGTGGTTTTATCTTTTCTCGATTGTGGCGGCGGTCCCCGGTTTACTGCTACTGGCGGTTTGCAGAAAAACGCTGGAATACACTCAAAGCACCGACAGCTTCCTGCCACGCGTTCACTTTGCAAAATCCTACCGGTGGGCGCTGCGCTTTCTGCTGACGGGAAGCGTGCTGCTGATCCTGTGGCTGGTCACACTGATTGCCGACAGTATGGGCTGGGCTTCCAGGCAAGCTCTGGCGACAGTTTTGCTGGAAACCGGCGCATTTATATGTCTGACTGGTGTTATTTTAGGCAGTCTGCTCGACTTTTTATCTCTGCGCCGTACCGCACGTTCATGATTTGCCGCCATTCATTTGAAATGAGTGGCGCATTCATTTAACAACTGATCAATAAATATCACTCAACAATTTAAATTCAGAAAAAATAATATTCGCGTGGATAATTTTTCTCCGCCGCTTTTTGCTGATTTTATTTCACTCGTTTTAAACATTAATTTAACATTAATTAAACCTATCGATCGGATATCGGCCGGCAATAATATTGAGAAAATCTGTCACCCCTTGTTTTTCTTCACTATAGAAAAAAATCTATACGCAACATATTGTTGCCCACTGTAAATTGTCACGATCCGTGACATGTGTGACTGCGTTAACATAAAGTGTCAACAGCGGCTTGACACTTGTTTAAGCGTGTTTACAGTCCTGCAACCTTCCCGTAAAATGCCCGCACACCTGAAGCGACAATAGAGCCCTAGTTATTGAGGTCGTTAGATGAGACTTAAGAAATACAATAAAAGTATTGGGATGTTGTCCTTATTTGCTTCCGCGTTATTGTTGAGCGGTTGCAATACGGCATTGATGGATCCCAAGGGAGCAATTGGACTCGAGCAGAGAACGCTGATTTTAACCGCTATCGGTTTAATGCTGATCGTTGTTATACCAGTTATTATCATGGCGTTTGCCTTTGCGTGGAAGTATCGTGCTTCCAACACAAAAGCAAAATACAGTCCTGATTGGTCCCACTCCAACAAGATTGAAGCCGTCGTCTGGACAGTTCCAATTATTATCATTGCCATCCTGGCAACGATAACCTGGAAAACCACCCACTCGCTTGATCCGTTCAAGCCTATCGTGACTGACGAAAAACCGATGACGGTTGAAGTCGTTTCTCTGGACTGGAAATGGTTGTTCATTTATCCGGAACAGGGCATCGCTACCGTTAACGAACTCGTCATTCCTAAAGATGTGCCGGTTCAGTTCAAAGTCACTTCTGACTCTGTGATGAACTCGTTCTTTATTCCGCAGTTAGGCGGGCAGATTTATGCGATGGCCGGTATGCAGACTCAGTTGCATTTGATTGCAAATGAAGCCGGTACCTACAAGGGCATCTCAGCAAGCTTCAGCGGCCGCGGTTTCTCTGGCATGAAGTTCAACACGATTGCGACTCCAACCCGTGCCGATTTCGACACTTGGGTAGCGAAAGTGAAAAGCGCACCGAACCAACTGGCAACCACTGATGACTTCAACAAACTGGCTGCACAGAGTATCGACAACCCAGTCGAATACTTCTCTGTTGCAAAACCTGGTTTGTTCAAAGAAATCATTGGCAAATACTCCATGCATGACATGAAGGCAGCGCCAGAAGGTCACACCATGCCAATGCCAGCAGGCAGCGACATGAAAGGCATGGATATGGGTGGACAGTCTCACGCAGCCGGAGCCGAGGAATAAACGATGTTCGGAAAATTAACGCTTGATTCGGTTCCGTATCATGAACCGATTATCATGGTCACAGTTGCCGCGATTATCATTGGTGGTCTGGCAGTCCTTGCCGGCATCACTTATTTCGGTAAGTGGAAGTATCTGTGGACCGAGTGGTTGACGTCTGTCGACCACAAAAAATTAGGTATCATGTATATCATTCTGGCCTTCGTCATGCTTCTGCGTGGCTTTGCCGATGCCATCATGATGCGTAGCCAGCAGGTTCTTGCTTCTGCAGGTGAACCGGGCTTCCTGCCGCCTCATCACTACGACCAAATCTTCACCGCGCACGGCGTAATCATGATCTTCTTCATGGCGATGCCTTTCGTAATCGGTCTGATGAACGTGGTTGTTCCTTTGCAAATCGGTGCGCGCGACGTTGCGTTCCCGTTCCTGAACAACGTGAGCTTCTGGTTTACCGCCGCTGCTGTTGTGTTGATCAACATCTCTCTGGGTGTGGGTGAATTCGCACAGACCGGCTGGTTGGCCTATCCGCCACTGTCAGGTAAGGAATACAGTCCGGGGGTCGGGGTAGATTACTGGATCTGGAGTCTCCAGATATCCGGTGTCGGTACCTTGCTGACGGGTGTTAACTTCTTTGCGACCATCCTGAAGATGCGCGCTCCTGGTATGCCGCTGATGAAAATGCCGGTATTTACCTGGGCCGCACTGTGCACCAACGTGTTGATTATCGTGTCCTTCCCGATCCTGACCGTGACTGTTGCACTGCTGACTTTAGACCGTTATCTGGGCACCCATTTCTTCACGAATGATATGGGCGGCAACATGATGATGTACATCAACCTGATTTGGGCCTGGGGCCATCCGGAAGTGTACATTTTGGTTCTGCCAGTATTTGGTGTGTTCTCAGAGGTTACCGCAACCTTCTCCAAAAAACGTCTGTTCGGTTACACCTCGCTGGTATGGGCAACCATCGCCATCACCGTGTTGTCGTTCATCGTTTGGCTGCACCACTTCTTCACCATGGGTTCAGGCGCAAACGTCAATGCCTTCTTCGGCATCATGACGATGATCATTTCTATCCCGACCGGGGTAAAAATCTTCAACTGGCTGTTCACCATGTATCAGGGCCGTATCACGCTGAATGCAGCGATGCTGTGGACCGTTGGCTTCATCATCACCTTCTCTGTGGGTGGTATGACCGGCGTTCTGCTGGCGGTTCCGGGTGCTGACTTCGTGCTGCACAACAGCCTGTTCCTGATTGCCCACTTCCATAACGTAATCATCGGTGGTGTGGTCTTCGGTTGCTTCGCAGGTCTGACTTACTGGTTCCCTAAATCCTTCGGCTTCACGCTGAACGAAAAATGGGGTGTGCGTTCATTCTGGTTCTGGATCATCGGTTTCTTCGTTGCGTTCATGCCACTGTACGTACTGGGCTTCATGGGTATGACCCGTCGTGTCAGCCAGAACATCGATCCTGAGTTCCACCCTCTGCTGGTTGTTGCGGCATGTGGTGCTGCACTGATTGCCTGCGGTATCCTCTGCCAGCTGATCATGATCTTCGTTTCCGTTCGCGACCGCGACCAGAACCGTGATCTGACCGGTGACCCATGGGGCGCACGTACTCTGGAGTGGGCAACCTCTTCTCCTCCTCCGTTCTACAACTTCGCTATCGTGCCGCAAATTCACGACCGCGATGAGTTCTGGGACATGAAAGAGAAAGGTACCGCTTACAAGCAGCCTGCTAAATATGAACCGATTCATATGCCACGTAACAGCGGCGCCGGTTTCATCATCGCTATGCTGAGTCTGGTTTGTGGTTTCGCTTTAATCTGGGATATCTGGTGGCTGGCAGCAGTGAGCTTCATTGCGCTGGTTGTGACCTGGATTGCGAAAAGCTTCGACGAAGATGTTGATTACTACGTGCCAGTTGAAGAAGTGGAACGTATTGAAAACCAACATTATGAACAAATCCGTAAAGCAGGTGTGAAACATGGCAACTGATACTCTGACTCACCACGATGAGGCCCATGCTGAGCATGGGCACCACGACGCAGGTGCAACCAAAGTCTTCGGCTTCTGGATCTACCTGATGAGTGACTGCATCTTGTTTGCGAGCCTGTTCGCAACGTATGCAGTACTGGTAAACGGGACCGCTGGCGGTCCCTCTGGTAAAGACATTTTTGAACTGCCGTTCGTGCTGGTAGAAACCTTCTGCCTGCTGTTCAGTAGTATCACTTACGGCTTTGCGATGCTGGGCATGAACAAAGGCAACAAAGCGGCTGTTAACGGCTGGTTGTTCCTGACTTTCCTGTTCGGTTTAGGCTTCATCGGGATGGAACTCTATGAATTCCATCACCTGATTGCTGAAGGCTATGGCCCGCAACGCAGTGGTTTCCTGTCTGGCTTCTTTGCGCTGGTCGCCACCCACGGTCTGCACGTGACCTGTGGTCTGATTTGGATCCTGACTATGATGGTTCAGGTTTCACGTCGCGGTCTGACTGAAGTCAACAAAACCCGTCTGATGTGTCTGAGCCTGTTCTGGCACTTCCTGGACGTGGTGTGGATCTGCGTGTTTACCGTTGTTTATCTGATGGGAGCGATGTAATGAGTCATTCTGCTACTTCCCATGGTGGCGCAAGCCACGGCAGCCTGAAGTCATACGCTATTGGCTTCATCTTGTCGGTTATCCTGACGGTGATCCCGTTTGCCATGGTCATGACCGACACGGCATCACATTCACTGATCCTGGGTACCGTGGTTGCGTCCGCAATCATCCAGATCGTTGTCCATCTGGTGTTCTTCCTGCACATGAATACGTCGTCGGAAGAGCGCTGGAACCTGGTGGCACTTCTGTTCACCGCTGTGATTATCTTTATCGTCGTTGTGGGCTCATTGTGGATTATGTATAACCTCAACCTCAATATGATGGTCAGTTAAAGAGCCGAGCTGCACGTGATGATTAAGCAATACCTGCAAGTAACGAAACCAGGAATTATTTTCGGCAACTTAATTTCTGTCATCGGGGGATTCCTCCTTGCTGCCAAAGGCAGCATCGACTTCCCACTCTTTCTCGCCACGCTGGTGGGTGTTTCGCTGGTTGTCGCATCGGGTTGTGTATTTAACAACTTTATCGACCGCGACATCGACCGGATCATGGAAAGAACGAAGAACCGGGTCCTGGTGAAAGGGCTTATTCCGCCGAAAACAAGCCTGGTTTACGCGACCATTCTGGGTATTGCGGGCTTTGCGTTGTTGTATATCGGAGCAAATCCGCTGGCGATGTGGCTGGCAGTGATGGGCTTTGTGGTTTATGTCGGCGTTTACAGCCTGTACATGAAGCGCAACTCGGTATACGGCACGTTGATCGGCAGCTTGTCTGGCGCAGCGCCACCGGTTATCGGTTACTGCGCCGTTTCAGGCCAGTTCGATACCGGTGCCCTGATCCTGCTTCTGATCTTCAGCCTGTGGCAGATGCCGCATTCGTACGCGATTGCCATCTTCCGCTTTAAAGATTATCAGGCAGCAGGCATCCCGGTTCTGCCAGTGGTGAAAGGCATCTCCGTCGCCAAGCATCATATTATCGTCTACATTCTGGCGTTTATGATTGCGACGCTGATGCTGACCCTGAGCGGGTACGCAGGTTATAAATACCTGGTTGTGGCCGCCGCTGTCAGTATCTGGTGGCTGGGCATGGCACTGAAAGGTTACAAAACGGAAAACGACGTGGTGTGGGCAAGAAAACTGTTTGGTTTCTCCATCATCACTATCATGTCGCTGAGCTTCATGATGTCCGTGGATTTTAATTCTGCACCGGCATCGTTGCTGACCTACGTTTGGTAACATTCAATTTCAGTGTAACGCTCTGAAATCATAGCGAAAGGCCAGTAGCAATACTGGCCTTTTCTTTTGCTCTTTCAGTCAGACCACTCCCGTAATATCTGCTAAAGATCCATCGTTTTACCAAGGCCAGCTTAATCATTAAAATGTCGGATTGTTATTTTGAGGTAGTAATGTGAACGATAACCAGATGACCCCGCAGGAAAGTCGGGCTACATGGGGACTAGGGACAGTATTTTCTTTACGCATGCTCGGCATGTTCATGGTCCTGCCGGTGCTGACCACCTATGGCATGAAACTTTCCGGCGCCAGCGAAACGCTTATCGGCATCGCTATCGGTATTTACGGACTGGCACAGGCCGTTTTCCAGATCCCATTTGGACTGCTTTCTGATCGCGTTGGCCGCAAACCCCTGATCGTCTTTGGTCTGGTCATCTTCTGTATCGGCAGCATTGTGGCTGCTTCAACCGAATCTATCTGGGGCGTGATCATTGGTCGTGCCCTGCAAGGCTCCGGCGCGATTGCCGCCGCCGTGATGGCCCTGCTTTCTGACCTGACCCGCGAGCAAAACCGCACCAAAGCGATGGCATTCATCGGCATCAGCTTCGGCATTACCTTTGCGATTGCGATGGTACTCGGCCCGATCATCACCCACGCCTGGGGTTTACACGCCCTGTTCTGGGCGATCGCGGTACTGACTATTCTCGGCATCATTATTACCGTTGCCGTGGTGCCCTCCCCTGCCACGCACATTCTCAATCGTGAATCGAGCATGGTGAAAGGCAGCTTTGGCAAAGTGCTGAGCAACGCCAAACTGCTCAAACTCAACTTCGGCATTCTGTGTTTGCACGTTTTGCTGATGTCGAGTTTTGTGGTGTTACCGCAAGTCATGGAACACGCCGGATTCCCGCCTAGTGAACACTGGCGTGTGTATCTGGTGACCATGCTGACCTCTTTCGTCGCCGTCATTCCGGTGATTATCTATGCCGAGAAAAAACGCCACATGAAACAGGTATTCATGGGCTGCGTCGCGGTACTGCTGCTGGCGGAAATCGTGCTGTGGTCGGCGGGTCTGCATTTATGGGCGGTCATTGCAGGTATCCAGCTGTTCTTTCTGGCGTTCAACGTCATGGAAGCGATTCTGCCGTCGCTTATCAGTAAAGAATCACCGGCAGGCTACAAAGGCACCGCAATGGGACTTTACTCCACCAGCCAGTTTATCGGCGTGGCGATTGGCGGCAGTTTAGGCGGTTATGTTTACGGATACGCCGGTGCTGGTGCGGTATTCCTGGTCTGTGCAGCGATTGCCGTTGTCTGGTTGGTGGTCAGTTCCACCATGACCGAACCGCCGTATGTCAGCAGCCTGCGCATTACCTTGTCTGAACTGGCGGTGAAAGATTCCGCCCTGCAGGCACGCATTCTCGCCCAGCCGGGCGTGGCAGAAGCCATTGTCGTACCGGAAGAATTCAGTGCTTACGTGAAGGTCGATACCAAACAGACCAACCGTAAAGCCCTTGAGCAACTGGTCAGTGCTGCCTGACGCGCTATGACGTTAATAAACGCTGTGCCTGCAAACTGGCACAGCGTTTCAATTTTATCCCCACCGCGTGACTCCCCTCACTTAAAAAACCTCAGTAATCATTATCCTCAAGAATTCCTTAACAAAATTTTTTGTCAGTGATGACGGCTTTCGGGCCTATTGAGGATCTCATGAAAACATATGCTCTCGTTGGCACCGGCGGACGCTCGGGATTATACATTGAAGCGATCACCGGCAAATACCGCCACAACGCAAAATTTGTGGCCTTCTGTGATACAAACCAGACGCGAATGGATTATGCGAATCGCCAGCTTGAGCAAAGCGGCATCGCCCGGGTATCGACCTGGAAAGCCGCTGATTTCTCTGCGATGCTCGACGAGACTAAACCGGACATTGTGATCGTCACCAGCATGGATCGCACGCACGACGATTACATCGTCCGCGCCCTGCACGCGGGGTGCGACGTCATAACTGAGAAGCCGATGACCATTGATGAACCGCGCGCGCTGCGTATTCTTGATGCCGTCGATGCTACCGGCTATCAGGTGCGCGTGACGTTTAACTATCGCTACGCACCGCATCACAGCAAAATGCGCGAACTGCTGATGCAGGACACCATTGGTGAAGTGCTGTCTGTGCATTTTGAATGGCTGCTCAATACCGAACACGGTGCAGATTATTTTCGCCGCTGGCACCGTGAGAAACGCAATTCCGGCGGCCTGCTGGTACACAAATCCACCCACCATTTCGACCTGATGAACTTCTGGCTGAACAGCACGCCGGAGAAAGTTTATGCTCAGGGCGACCTGCGTTTTTATGGCAAAGAGAATGCAGAGAAACGTGGCGTGACCGAATTTTACCCACGCGCGCAGGGTTATCCGCAGGCGCAGAACGATCCGTTTGCGCTGCATATGGAAGACAACGCCCAGCTCAAAGCGCTGTATCTGGATGCCGAGCATGAGGATAACTATTTCCGCGACCAGAGCGTGTTCAGCGACGGGATCAACATTGAAGATACGCTGTCGGTGTTGGTGAAATATCAGAACAAAGTCCAGCTGACTTACTCGTTGAATGCGTATCTGCCGTGGGAAGGACTGAATGTGGTATTCAACGGCACCCAGGGCCGCATTGAAATGAAAATCGTCGAGATGTCTTACGTGAATGCCGGTGGCAAACGCGAAAATGAAGGCAGTATCGAGAAAGCAGAAATCACGGTTTTCCCGTTATTTGCAGAGCCCTGGAAAGCTGAATTCCAGATGGGAGAAGGCGGTCACGGCGGCGGCGATAATGCCATGCTGGAAGACCTGTTCGGCGAGCGCAAAGACGATCCGTTAAAACGCGCTGCCGATCACCGCGCAGGTGCGATGTCGATCCTGACCGGGATCGCCGGAAACCTCTCTATGCAGCACGACAAGCCGATCTATTTTAAAGACTTCGAACTGGTGAAAAGACTGCGCCAGCGGAAGTAAACGCTATAAAAAAGGGACGCACAGCGTCCCTTTAAAAACCGCTAGCCGACGTAATTCGTGTTGCAGGAAGGCGGCCAGCGCAGCCAACGCATCTGCAGCGCGAAGTACGAAGGCTATTAGTCGCGGAAGTTTTTGAACTGGAAGGGCTGGCCCAGATCACCTTTCTTAACCAGCGCCATTACGGCCTGCAAATCATCACGTGCTTTGCCGGTGACGCGAACTTCGTCACCCTGCACCTGCGCCTGCACTTTGATTTTACTGTCTTTGATCAGCTTGACGATTTTCTTCGCCAGCGCAGATTCAATGCCAGAATGCAGTTTAGCTTCAACGCTGTATGTTTTACCGCTGTGATCCATCTGCTCAGGAATTTCCAGCGCGCCACCTTCGATACCACGTTTGGCTAGCTTCTCACGCAGAATATCGACCAACTGGTTTACCTGGAAATCAGATTCACTGGCGACTTTGATACTCTCGTTTTTCTCGTTGAGATCGAAGCTGGCAGGAATGTTGCGGAAATCCCAGCGGGTTTGCAGTTCACGGCTGGCATTTTCCACGGCATTGCGCACTTCCTGCATGTCGATTTCGGAAACAATGTCAAAAGACGGCATAATCGCTTCTCCCTGTAGTTTTTGTATTGCACGTTATATGGCGTGCATAATACCGCCTTCAACCGTCGATGCCAAACAACAGCAAAGCACCGAACATAAAATGCCCCGATGGTCAAAAAGTGCAGGTGAAAATGTGATCTACAGCACGAATGTCTATACTAATAAGATAACCGGACAGCAGAATATTCTTTCTACAGCCGATTTAGCGGGCGTATTTCGCCCCACATCCCTGGAGGCACAATGAAAATAACAGTATTGGGTTGCGGTGCGCTGGGACAACTTTGGCTTTCAACTCTTTATCAGCAAGGCCACGATGTTCAGGGATGGATCCGTATTCCTCAGCCTTTCTGTGCCGTCAATGTTATCTCGCCGGAAGGCATTGCATTTAGCCGCAATATGCCAACCAATGATCCGGAACATCTGGCGCAGAGCGAATTGCTGCTGGTCACGCTGAAAGCGTGGCAGGTTTCCGGCGCGGTCAGCACGCTGATGCCGATGCTCAATGACAATTGCGCGATATTATTGCTGCATAACGGCATGGGAACAGTCGATGAATTACCGGCTAACCGCCTGGCAATTTTACAGGGCGCGACAACCCACGCGGCGCGACATGAAGGCAATGCGATTGTTCATGTGGCTGCCGGAGCGACGCACATCGGCCCGGTGACACCCCGAGGTGCGGCGCTGAGTTCTCTGGCGGATACGCTGCATAACGCCTTACCGGACGTCGCCTGGCATGACAATATTAAGCCATCACTGTGGAATAAACTGGCAGTGAACTGTGTGATTAATCCGCTGACAGCTTTGTATGATTGTACCAACGGCGACCTGGTAGCGTATGCCGATCAGATTGAGCAAATTTGTCAGGAAGTTGCGCAGGTGATGGCGATTGAAGGCGTCGAAATCCACAGAGAATCATTGCTCAGCTTTGTCTATCAGGTGATTGAATCGACCTCCGCCAACCATTCATCGATGTTGCAGGATATCCGCAACCAGCGTCATACCGAAATTGATTACATCACCGGCTATCTTCTGCGTCGCGGGCGCAAATTCGGTCTGACCCTGCCGGTCAATACCCGCTTATTTGAACAGATTACGAGAAAGGAAAACGATTATGAGCGCGTCAGTTCTGGTCTGCCTGGCACCTGGTAGCGAAGAAATAGAAGCCGTTACTGCGATTGATTTGCTGGTGCGGGCGGGTATTAACGTTACCACCGCCAGTGTCGCCGGTGATGGAAATCTTGAGATCCGCTGCTCGCGTGGCGTACGCATTTTGGCCGACGTCGCGCTGGTTGATGTCGCGGATGAAGATCATGATGTGATTGTTTTGCCCGGCGGTCTGGGCGGCGCGACCTGTTTCAGCGAAAGTCCGCTGCTGGTGGAAAAAGTCCGGCAGATGCACGTCAGCGGTAAAATTGTTGCCGCTATCTGCGCCGCACCCGCGCTGGTACTGGAATATCATGATTTATTCCCGGTCGGCAATATGACCGGTTTTCCGGGCTTAAAAGACAAAATCGACCCGAACAAATGGTCCGATCGCCGGGTAATTTTTGATCCTCGCGTGAATCTGCTCACCAGCCAGGGACCGGGAACGTCGATGGAGTTCGCCCTGAAGATTATCGATCTGCTGCTGGGTAAAACAAAAGCCGCCGAAATTGCCGCTCAGTTGGTTCTCGCACCGGGGATCTATAATTATACCGATGAAGGCGCACGGGAATCCTGAGCCACAAGATACCGGGAATAATTTGAGCAAACAAAAAAGGGGCTCAGCATGGCTGAACCCCTTTTTTATAGAAGGAACGCGTGTTAAGGGCGATATACCTTAACGTTATCGAAACCTTGCTCTTTCAGATACAGCGCCTGCAAACGACTCATCACACCACGATCGCAATACAGCAGATAGGTTTTGCTTTGGTCCAGATCGCCAAACTGCGTCGCCAGCTTGTAGAACGCTAATGGCTTCACTTCAACGTTTTCCAGCGCCAGCGGCTGTGCTTCTACTTCATCCGGTGCGCGTACATCCAGCACGATATCCGTTGAAGTAAACTCGGCCACGGTTTCTACTTCCGGCACCACTTCTGCGGCCTGCTCGGCGATTTCGCGAATATCGACGTTTCGCGCTTCACTGACCACTTTATCCAGTACATCGAAATCGAACATCGCTTCTTCGGCTTCAATTTTGGCTTTCACGGCTTTCACCGTCGGACTTTTCGAAATCACACCGCAATATTCCGGCATGGTTTTCGCAAAATCTTCGGTACCGATTTCACGGGCAATCTTGATGATGTGCTCTTTATCGTGAGAAATCAGCGGACGCAGGATCAGTGTGTCAGAAACGTTGTCGATCAGACGCAGGTTAGTCAGCGTCTGGCTGGATACCTGGCCCAGCGCTTCGCCGGTCACCAGCGCCTGCACGCCATAGCGCTCAGCAATGGAAGAAGCGGCGCGTACCATCATGCGTTTCAGGACGACGCCCATCTGGCCGTCTTCGACTTTTTCGAGGATTTCACCCACTACCGGTTCGAAATCGACGGAGATAAAGCGGACGCGGTGTGAGCTGCCGAAACGGTTCCACAGATAATGCGCCACCTGCTTCACGCCGATTTCGTGCGCTGCACCGCCGAGATTAAAGAAGCAGTAATGCACACGACAACCGCGACGCATAAGCATATAACTGGATACGCCGGAATCGAAACCGCCGGAGATCAGCGAGATCACATCTTCCTGCGTGCCAATCGGGTAACCGCCCTGACCTTCGAGGCGACTTTTCACCAGCACCAGTTGATCGTCGTTGATTTCCAGTTTCACCGTCACCTGCGGATCTTTCAGGCTGACTTTCGCCGATTCGATGTGCTGATTCAGACCGCCGCCGACATAACGTTCTACTTCGGTCGACGTGAAGTCATGTTTACCACGACGTTTAACGCGCACGCAGAAGGTTTTGCCTTCTACTTCAGAACGATAAGCTTCCAGCGTTTGCTCGAAGATGTTGTGAACGTCGGTATAAGGACGGTCTTCGACTTCTTCAACATAACGGATGCCCGGAATGCGGCAGAGCAATTCCTGGATCAGGTCGTGTTTGCTTTCGTCTTTGCTGCGAACTTCGATATGATCCCAGTGGCGAACCACCGCCAGCGTCTCATCATGCGGTCGCACGATATTGCGAATGCTGCTTGAGAGGATCTTAATGAAGCGCAAACGCACAGATTGGCTCTTGATGGTGATTTCAGGGAACAATTTAATGATAAACTTCATGGCAGTCTTTTGTTAGCGGGTGAAAAAACGGGGTAGTAAGTCGCTGAATAAGGATCTAGGATCCTATTATTGCTAAGCCAAATGGTCGATATGTGTCACATTAGGCTTAGCAATAATATCTGCGGCGCAGAGTATATCACTTAAAATGGGTACTCTGTGCACAAAACCCTGCAGCAGATGTCATGCTGAACAGGAATGTCTCTTGAGGCCGAGCGCTGACTCTGCCGCCTCAGTACTTCGATCATCCAGTCTGATCAACGATATTAAAAGAGAATTATGCCAAAAAAATCTGCACCACCTGCCAATTTTGAAACGGCTCTGGCCGAACTTGAACAGATCGTTTCCCGCCTCGAATCAGGCGAGCTGCCTCTGGAAGACGCACTTAACGAATTTGAGCAAGGCGTCCAGCTGGCGCGTCAGGGACAGCAAAAGCTGCAACAGGCAGAACAACGTGTTCAGATCCTGCTCGACAGCGACAACGATGCTCCGCTGACCCCGTTCACCCCAGAAGCCGAGTAACTGGTCATGTCTGAAGCGATTTCCTTTTCCGGTGCTGACGGGTTTACGCATGAGCTGCGCGCGAAGCAAAAGCGTGTGGATGAAGTCTTAACGGCGTATGTCAGCGCACAGCCACTGGCAGATTTACCGCTGGTTGAGGCGATGCGTTACGGCGCGCTGCTGGGCGGTAAACGTCTGCGCCCGTATCTGGTTTACGCCAGCGGTCAGCTGTTCAGCCTTGATTTAAAGAATCTTGATGCACCCGCGGCGGCCGTGGAATGTATCCACGCGTATTCCCTGATCCACGATGATTTACCGGCGATGGACGCCGACGATTTACGTCGCGGCCAGCCGACCTGCCACATTAAATTTGGCGAAGCCAATGCGATTCTGGCCGGTGATGCGCTGCAGACGCTCGCATTCTCAATTCTGGCTGACAGTGAAATGCCAGACGTCGCGGTAAAAGATCGTCTGGCGATGATTTCCGAACTGGCCAGCGCCAGCGGTGCCAGCGGCATGTGTGGCGGTCAGGCTCTGGATTTGGCCGCTGAAGGTCAGCAGGTCGGTCTTGAAGCGTTAGAAAAAATTCACCGTCATAAAACCGGTGCGCTGATCCGCGCCGCGGTGCGCATGGGCGCGCTGGCTGCCGGTGAAACCGGACGCGCCGTTTTGCCTATACTGGATAACTACGCGCAAGCCATTGGCTTAGCGTTTCAGGTCCAGGACGATATTCTGGACGTGGTTGGCGATACCGCCACACTTGGTAAACGCCAGGGCGCTGATCAGCAGCTGGGGAAAAGTACCTACCCTGCCCTGCTGGGGCTGGACGGCGCCAAGGCCAAGGCCATGGACCTGTATCAGGAAGCCGTTTCCGCACTGGATCAGCTGGCAGCACTTTCTTACAACACCGCGCCACTTCTCGCGTTAGCCAGCTTTATCATTGAACGCGATAATTAAACTTACTATGAGCAACTGATGAGTCTTGAATTAGCCAAATACCCGACACTGGCGCTGGCGGAGAATCCTGAAGATCTCCGCTCACTCCCTAAAGAGAGTCTGCCTAAGCTCTGCGATGAACTGCGCCAATATTTATTGGCCAGCGTCAGCCAGTCCAGCGGACACTTTGCGTCCGGTCTGGGAACGGTAGAACTGACCGTTGCGATGCATTATGTCTACAACACGCCATTCGACCACGTTGTCTGGGATGTCGGCCATCAGGCCTATCCGCACAAAATTCTGACCGGCCGTCGTGACCGTATTTCTACCATCCGCCAGAAAGGCGGTCTGCACCCGTTCCCGTGGCGCGGTGAAAGCGAATACGACACGTTGTCCGTGGGTCACTCATCGACGTCCATCAGTGCAGGTCTGGGCATGGCTGTGGCTGCCGAGCGTGAAGGCAAAGGCCGCCGCACCGTGTGTGTGATTGGCGACGGCGCGATCACCGCGGGTATGGCGTTTGAAGCGATGAACCATGCGGGCGATATCAAACCCGACATGCTGGTTATCCTCAACGACAACGAAATGTCGATTTCAGAAAACGTCGGCGCGCTGAATAATCATCTGGCACAACTCTTGTCCGGCAAACTGTATTCGCGACTGCGTGAAGGTGGTAAGAAAGTCCTTTCCGGCTTGCCACCGATTAAAGAACTGGTGCGCCGTACCGAAGAACATCTGAAAGGCATGATGGTGCCGGGCACGCTGTTTGAAGAACTCGGCTTTAACTATATCGGGCCAGTGGATGGTCACGACGTGGTGGCGCTGGTGCAGACGCTGAAAAATATGCGCGACCTGAAAGGGCCGCAGTTGCTGCATATCATGACCAAAAAAGGCAAAGGCTACGAGCCCGCCGAAAAAGATCCGATCAGTTTCCATGCGGTGCCGAAATTCGATCCGGCTTCCGGCACACTGCCGAAAAGCAAAGAAGGTCTGCCAACGTATTCGAAGATTTTCGGTGACTGGTTGTGCGAAACCGCCGCCAAAGACAGCAAGCTGATGGCAGTCACGCCAGCGATGCGTGAAGGCTCGGGCATGGTGCGTTTCTCGCGTGAATACCCGCAACAGTATTTCGATGTGGCGATTGCCGAGCAGCACGCGGTGACATTTGCCGCCGGTCTGGCAATTGGCGGATACAAACCGATCGTCGCAATCTACTCGACATTCCTGCAACGGGCTTACGATCAGGTGATCCACGATGTGGCGATCCAGAATCTGCCGGTGCTGTTTGCCATCGATCGCGGCGGTATCGTCGGTGCCGACGGACAAACGCATCAGGGCGCATTCGATCTCTCTTTCCTGCGCTGCATCCCGAACATGACCATCATGACGCCGAGCGACGAGAACGAATGTCGTCAGATGCTGCATACCGGTTATCACCATAACAGCGGGCCGGTTGCCGTGCGTTATCCGCGTGGTAACGGGACGGGCGCCACCTGTGAACCGCTGGCGTCATTGCCCATCGGTAAAGGCGTGGTGCGCCGTGAAGGCGAAAAAGTCGCGATCCTCAACTTCGGTACATTGCTGCCGGAAGCGCTGGCTGCGGCAGAAAAACGTAACGCCACCGTGGTGGATATGCGCTTTGTAAAACCGCTGGATGACGCGTTAATTCAGGAACTGGCCGCCAGCCATGAAGTGCTGGTCACGCTTGAAGAAAACGCCATCATGGGCGGCGCAGGCAGCGGCGTGAACGAACTGCTGATGTCTAAGCGTATCCTGGTGCCGGTGCTGAATATCGGTCTGGCGGACAGCTTTGTCCCGCAGGGCACGCAAGACGAAATCCGTCATGATGTAGGGCTGGATGCCGAAGGCATCGACCGTCGGATCACCGACTGGCTGGCCTGATTATTCTCCCCTCTTTTAGTCTGAAAGAGGGGAATTTCCTTCCACACGCCCTTCTTTGTCACACGTTCATCTCGTTCTGTGAGCTACAGTTATAGCAAGCTAATCATTTCCCACGGCTTCTGAAATCAACTTGTGTTTACCAGGAGATGTCATGCAATACACCACCTTAGGAAAAACCGGTCTGAACGTCTCACGCCTGTGTCTGGGCTGTATGACGTTTGGCGAACCGGATCGCGGAACTCATGCCTGGACGCTGCCCGAAGAAAGCAGCCGCCCGATCATTAAGCAGGCACTCGACGCGGGTATCAATTTCTTTGATACCGCCAACAGTTATTCCGACGGCAGCAGTGAAGAAATCGTCTGTCGCGCCCTGAAAGACTTCGCAAAACGCGATGAGATTGTCGTCGCCACCAAAGTCTATAACGCGGTCACTGGCCTGAAGCCGGGACTGTCGCGCGCCTCGATTATGCAATCTATCGATGACAGCCTGCGCCGCCTTGGCATGGAATATGTCGACCTGCTGCAAATCCATCGCTGGGATTACGAAACGCCGATTGAGGAAACGCTGGAAGCGCTGAACGACGTCGTGAAAGCCGGTAAGGCACGCTTTATCGGTGCGTCATCCATGCATGCGCATCAGTTTAAACAGGCGCTGGATGTCTCAGCGCAAAATGGCTGGGCGAGCTTTGTGTCGATGCAGGATCAATACAATCTGATCCAGCGTGAAGAAGAAAACGAAATGTATCCGCTGTGTCTGGAAAGGAATATCGCGGTGTTGCCGTGGAGTCCGCTGGCACGCGGCAAACTGACCCGTCCGTGGGGAGAAACCACTGCACGTTCAGTTTCCGACAATTTTGCCAAAACGTTGTACGACGCTACCGATGAAGCTGACGGTAAAATCGCTGAACGTGTGAGTAAAATTGCCGAAGATCACGGCGTACCGCGCGCGCAGATCGCACTGGCGTGGATCCTGAGTAAGCACGTGGTAACGGCCCCGATTATCGGCGCTTCACGCGCAGCTCATCTGGAAGATGCTGTCGCCGCACTGGAGATAAAACTCTCCATTGAAGAAATCGCTGAACTGGAAATGGCCTATGTGCCGCATGAAGCCACCGGTTTCAAATGATCCGAAGTGATTTGAAGTCATTTGAAGTCATTTGAAGTCATAAAAAAGGCGTTGTCAGGGAAAACCTGGCAACGCCTTTTTACTGCTCTTTAATGCAGATCAGAATAAGCCAATCGGCCAGTGATGCCCGATCAGATAGATGATCGCCGCACCCAATACACCGGCGACGACATCATCGATCATGATGCCCATTCCACCCTGCACGTTGCGATCAAACCAGCGGATCGGCCAGGGTTTCCAGATATCCAGTACGCGGAAAACGATAAACCCGATCAACACCCAGCGCCAGTCATTCACAGGGATCGCCATCAGCGTGATCCACATGCCGACAAATTCATCCCACACAATGCTGCCGTGATCATGAACCCGCATGTCGCGCGCGGTCTGACGGCAGAGATACACGCCGATACAGATACTGAACATGACGATCATGGAATAGACCTGCCACGGCAGGTACGCCATGACAATCCAGAACGGGATCGCGGCGATGGAACCTGCGGTGCCCGGCCCGACCGGGAATAATCCGCTGCCAAAACCGGTTGCCAGCAAGTGCCATGGATTACGCAGATTTAAACGTTTTTTGGCCGCAGCCATGTCCTGAACCGGATCACCGGTTTTGCCTTTATACCCGGCTGGGCGTTTTTTACGGCCAATATTCACAGCAATTCCTCTGCGGTAAAGTGATCAAAACCCTGCCATTCAAGTTCTACCGGTGCGCCTGAACGCAAAAATTTAATTCCTTCAGACAGCGGCGCAATCTGCCCGATACAGGTGAAATCAACACCCAGATGGCTCAGCGCTACATCCAGCGCGCCACGGTTGATTTCCGGCACGGTGAAGCAAAGCTCGTAATCTTCGCCACCGGTCAGTGCCCATTTCAGCGCCTGCTCAGGATCCGTGACATTCTTTAATGCCGCAGATAACGGGATCGCGTCGAGATCGAGGCGCGCGCCACATTCACTGGCATTCAGTATATGTTTAAGATCCGAAATCAGCCCGTCAGAGAGATCGATAGCGGATGTCGCTAAATCACGCAATGCCTGCCCCTGCAACACGCGCGGCGACGGCCGAAGATGACGCTTAAGCAGGAATTCACGGGTATCGGACTCCGCCACATTCAGCTGTTCCAGCAGAATGGCGAGCCCCGCAGCGCTGTCACCCAGCGTTCCGGTCACGAAAATCCAGTCACCAATACCTGCGCCGGAACGGGTTAATGCGCGCCCTGCGGGTACCAGCCCCTGAATGGTTAACGTCATGCTCAGCGGACCGCGGGTGGTGTCGCCGCCAATCAGCTGCATGCCGTAATAATTAAGTTGATCAAACAGACTGTCGCTGAATGCCTGCAGCCAGTCGGCGTTGACTTCCGGCAACGTCAGTGCCAGAGAAACCCAGGCAGGATCAGCGCCCATCGCGGCCAGATCACTGAGGTTTACCGCCAGAGCTTTATAGCCCAAATCGGCCGGTGAAATCGTTTTTAGAAAATGAATGCCTTCAACCAGAGTGTCGGTACTGACTGCTAACAGCTGCTTCTCGCCGACCGTCAGTAAGGCACAATCATCACCAATGCCTAAATGAACGTCCTGTCGGGCGGTTCTGTAACGGTTAAAGTAGCGAGTGATTACATCAAATTCGCCGCATGACATAGTACATTTCCAAATCGTTAGAATGACTTAAGGCCGGAAATCCGGCCTTAAGAGGGGTGTCACACAAAAGATAAACCAGGTGACATCACCAGATTATCAACAGAGGCGGTATTCAGGCGAAAATGACTGTCGCCATTTGTGACTGAAGCCGGCACTTTTTTGATGATCATTTTTTACGAATATGCGGGCCTGCTTTATCCAGCACACCGTTGACGAACTTATGGCTGTCTTCCGCACCAAAAGTTTTCGCCAGTTCAATGGCTTCGTTGATCGCCACTTTGTAAGGGACGTCCTGGCGTTTGCTCAGCTCAAACAGAGCCAGACGCAAAATCGCTCTTTCCACCTGGCCCAGTTCATCCAGCTGGCGGGACAGGTATGGCGCCATCAGTGCATCGAGTTTCTCAGCACTGTTTGCTACACCAGCCAGCAGTTCGCGGAAATAGGCAATGTCTACGTCTTTGACATCCTGCTCGGTCAGGAATTCTAATTCAACATCGGCGATGTCATTTTTCGACAACTGCCAGGAGTAAAGCGCCTGAACGGCACATTCACGGGCGCGGCGACGAGCAGCAGGTTTCACGGATTTCCCCTTAACTAGATTCAGGCCTTAATAGCCTTGATAACATTAAACATTTCAAGCGCGGTCAGTGCAGCTTCTGCACCTTTGTTACCGGCTTTTGTCCCTGCGCGTTCGATGGCTTGTTCAATGCTTTCTGTGGTCAGCACGCCAAAGGCAACCGGGATTTCGCTGTTCATGGCAACGCTGGACAGGCCAGAGCTGCATTCGCCCGCTACAAATTCAAAGTGGGCAGTGCCCCCGCGGATCACGGTGCCAAGTGCAACAACCGCGTCAAATTTACCGCTTTCAGCCAGTGCACGGGTTGCCAGAGGCAATTCGTATGCGCCCGGGACCCAGACTACGGTGATGTTGTCATCGCTGACCTGACCGATACGCTTTAACGCATCAACAGCGCCGGAAAGCAGGCTGTCGTTGATAAAGTTGTTAAAACGAGCAATCGCGATGGCTACGCGCGCGTTAGGCGTGGCTACAACACCTTCGATAACGTTCATAGTTTTCCTTAAAGTGGGTTCAGGAGTTTCTCAACCCCAGCCGCAGGGGGGCGGATTCTATCATAAAATTACCCTGTCTGGACATGCGCTTTTAACGTCATTCCACCAGGGGGGAGTAAAATTCTCAGTACACCGGTTTCAGGCGTAAACGTAAGTCAGGGCCAATCTGGCGGATATCGCTGAAAGCAAACTCCGGCGCATCAGTCAGATGTTGCAAACCGGGCAACTCGCAAAGTGCTCGCCCATTATTACCCAATAGCTTAGGCGCCATATAAACGATTAATTCATCAACCAGACCCGCTTGTAATAAGGCGCCGGCCAGCTGCGCGCCCGCTTCCACCCAGATGGCGTTTATCTGGCGTTTTGCCAGCTGCATCATCAGCAGAACCAGATCAATACGGTTATCGCGCCCGGCCACGCGCCATTGTTCGACGGACTCCGGCCAGACCTGCGAATCTGCTTCAAGGCGCGCCAGCAAGACATCACCGGGAATATTCACCAGCTGATGCTGCGGTGTAACACGATTCTGGCTGTCGAGAATGATACGCAGCGGCTGGCGCAGATTTCCCTCGGGATAAATCGCCTGCACTTCACTGCCCAGCTCGCTCCAGCGCACATTCAGCGAAGGATTATCGGCCAGCACGGTGGCGCTTGTGCTCAGAATGGCCGAGCTTTCAGCACGAAAACGCTGAACATCCGCACGGGCTGCCGGAGACGTGATCCACTGGCTTTCGCCGGAGGCCATCGCCGTTCTGCCATCCAGAGACGCGCCCATTTTCAGCTGCACGTAAGGAAAACCTGTACGCATGCGTTTGAGAAAACCGAGGTTTACAGCTTCTGCCTGGGAATGCATCAGCCCGTGGCTGACGTCAATACCATTCTGTTTAAGGCGGTATAAACCGCGACCGGCGACTTCCGGATTCGGATCCTGCATCGCGGCGACCACGCGGCTGACACCGGCGGCCAGCAAGGCATCGGCACAAGGTGGTGTGCGCCCGTGATGGCTGCAAGGTTCGAGGGTTACGTAGGCAGTCGCGCCGCGGGCTTTCTCACCGGCCATGCGCAAAGCATGGACTTCGGCGTGCGGTTCACCGGCACGCAAATGATAGCCTTCGCCTACAATTTCGCCATTTAATACAATGACACATCCCACATTGGGATTTGGTGTGGTGGTGAAACGCCCGAGACGCGCCAGTTCGAAAGCGCGCGCCATATAGCGTTCATCAGCAGGTGATTCATCAGAAAAATTTTGAACAGAAGACGGTTGGTCAGGCAGCATCAGCTTTCCTTAGTCCTGAAGACGGGCGATCTCTTCACCAAATTCACGGATATCTTCGAAGCTGCGATACACCGAGGCAAAGCGAATGTAGGCGACTTTATCCAGCCCTTTCAGGGCATCCATCACCAGATTGCCGATCATCTTGGCCGGGATTTCACGTTCGCCGGTTGCGCGCAGTTGCGACTTAATGTGACTGATGGCCGTTTCGACATCATCAGAGCTGACCGGGCGTTTTTCCAGCGCTTTGAGAAAACCGCCGCGAAGTTTGTCTTCGTTGAAAGGTTCGCGAACTTCATTGCTTTTAATGACGCGTGGCATCACCAGTTCAGCCACTTCAAAGGTGGTGAAACGCTCATGGCACACCAGACACTGACGGCGGCGGCGAACCTGCGATCCATCGCCTACCAGACGGGAATCGATGACTTTAGTATCAACAGCGGCACAAAATGGGCAATGCATAGCACTTCCTGATCGCGAACTCAATTGGACATTAGTTTAACCCGAAGTGTGCCGACAACAAAGGCTGTCGCTACTTTCATCGACATCGGGTTAAACTTAGCTATCTATATTGGTGCCCGGACGGAATGTTTCAACGGGCAGATGAAAGGAAGTCTCTGATATGACGAAACACCCGCGATTTTTACTGGCCTGTGCCGCGTTATTCAGTCTGGCGGGCTGCGCGAAGCAAAATCCTCAAATGCCGGAACTTAAAACGGAAGTGGGTCAGCTCAATCAAAAACTGCAACGCCTGACAGATCTGGCCATCGCGCTGGAGCAGCAGACCACGCTTAACCGCCAATCATCGAATGGCGTGTATTTATTGCCGACAGCGAAAAGCGCCGCACTGCTGAAAAGTGATATCGGCCAGCTGGAAGTTCAGCTGATCCGCGTCGCTCCGGATGCCACAGGCGTTCAGGCCGTGCTTGAAATCAAAAACACCTCCGGTCAGCCATTGCCGCCGTTTACCGCTTCTTTAAGCTGGGGACAGCTGGATCCGGTCACCGGCAAACCGCTGACCGTCGATATGCAAACCCAGACGATTACCGTCGAGCCAGATTTATTGCCGGGGCCGGTGAAAACCGTCGAGGTGAAGTTTAATCAGGTGACTGTCGACACGCTGGGATTTGTACACCTGCATAATATCGTGGCGACACCGCCGGCACAGCCGGTCGTAGCGACTGCCACAACGCCTGTCGTGGCTAAATAGCACCAGCGAATTACAAACCAAAAAAAACCCCGCATCGCGGGGTTTTTGTTTTCAGGTCGGTAGCTGAACCATCGGCAAATTACGGAAGAATCGAAGGCTGATCTGCGCCCTCTTTTTCCACTTTCTGCTGCAACATGTGTTCACGCTTCATGCCCAGTTTCAGAGCCAACGCAGACGCCACGTAGATTGACGAAACAGTACCAATTGACACACCAATCAACATGGTCAGAGAGAAGCCTTCCAGCAACGCACCGCCAAAGATATAGAGCATCAGTACCACCATCAGCGTGGTTGCTGAGGTCATAATGGTACGGCTTAACGTCTGGGTCAGGGACACGTTCATGATTTCGTAAGAGTTACCGCGACGAATTTTGCGGAAGTTTTCACGAATGCGGTCCGACACCACGATGGAGTCATTCAGCGAGTAGCCGATAACCGACATCAGGGACGCGATAATGGTCAGGTCGATTTCGATCCTGAACAGCGACAATACGCCCATGGTGATGATCACGTCGTGCGCCAGTGCGATTACTGCACCCAGCGCCAGTCGCCATTCAAAACGGAACCCGACGTAAATCAGGATACAAATCAGCGCCATCAGCAGCGCCATGCCGCCAGCCTGCGCCAGATCGTTACCCACGCTCGGCCCCACAAACTCGACACGTTTTACGGTGGCGTCTTTGTCGATATCAGCGTTTACCAGGCTGAGGACTTTATTCCCCAGTTCCTGACCGGCATTACCGGAAACAGGCGGAAGGCGAACCATCACGTCACGGCTGCTGCCAAAGTTCTGAACAACAGGATCCTTGAATCCTGCTTTTTCCAGATCGGCGCGCATGTCGTCGAGGTTAGCGGGCTGACTGAGGCTGATTTCAATGACGGTACCGCCAGTGAAGTCCAGACCCCAGTTGAATCCGCGAACACCCATAATCGCGACGGAAGCGATAAACAACAGGCCTGAAATACAGAAGGCCACGTTGTCCCAGCGCATAAAGTCGATGACTTTACGGCCGTAGTTCAGTTGTTCAACAGTATATGGTTGTTGCTGTGCCACAACGCACTCCTCAGATAGACAGCTTTTTAATGCGTTTGCCGCCGTAAACCAGGTTCACGATTGCACGGGTTCCCACGATCGACGTAAACATCGAGGTTGCCACACCGATAGCGGTGGTGATAGCAAAGCCTTTGATCGAACCGGTACCCACTGCATAAAGAATAATTGCCGTGATCAGGGTAGTAATGTTGGCATCGACGATACTGGAGAACGCGCCTTTATAGCCTTCATGAATCGCCTGCTGAACGGAACGACCGTTCTTCAGCTCTTCCTTGATACGTTCGTTTATCAGTACGTTGGCGTCGACGGCTACCGCCAGCGTCAGCACGATACCGGCAATACCCGGCATGGTCAGCGTTGCCCCCGGCAGCAGCGACATGATCCCGACAATCAGAATCAGGTTAGCCACCAGCGCAGTCGTGGCAATAATGCCGAACTTACGGTACCAAACCACCATGAACAGAATGGATGCCACCAGACCCCACAAGCACGCTTCCAGACCCTGAGTGATGTTTTGCATCCCTAAGGTCGGGCCGATAGTACGTTCTTCAACAATCTGAATTGGCGCGATCAACGCACCGGCGCGCAGCAGCAGAGACAGCTGACGGGCTTCATTCGGATCGTTCACCCCGGTGATACGGAAGCTGTTACCCAGACGTGACTGAATCGTCGCCACGTTGATGACTTCTTCCTGTTTCGCCAGAATCGAACGGCCATTCGCATCTTTCTTACCGCTGTCTTTATATTCCACGAACAGGGTAGCCATCGGTTTGCCGATGTTATCCTTAGTGAAGTTAGACATGGCGTTACCGCCAGCGCTGTCGAGAGAGATGTTAACCTGCGGCTGATTGTACTCATCCATGCTGGATGTAGAATCAGTGATGTGGTCACCGGTCAGGATCACGCGTTTGTACAGAACTACCGGACGGCCATCACGCATGTTTTTCACTTCGCTGTCGCCCGGTACACGACCGGTTGAGGCAGCAGAAGCATCCACATTGGTGTTTACCAGACGGAATTCCAGTGTCGCGGTCGCGCCTAAAATTTCTTTAGCACGCGCAGTATCCTGAATACCCGGCAACTCAACCACGATACGGTCAGCACCCTGACGCTGTACCAGCGGCTCGGCGACACCCAGTTGGTTGACACGGTTACGCAGGATAGTGATGTTTTGCTGAACGGCATACTCGCGCGCTTCACTCAGGCGAGCATCAGTCATCACCACGCGAGCTGCATTATCGCCGCTGTTGGTGATCACTAAATCGCGGTGACGTGGGCTCAGGTAGCTGACCGCAGAATCACGGGTAGCAGCATCGCGGAAACGCACTTCAACGCCATAGTTGTCGAGCTTACGCACCGTGGCATAAGGAATATTCTTGTCGCGCAGGTCGCTGCGCATGTTGTCCATCGTTTGCTCTTGCAGCTTACTCAGCGCGGTATCCATATCCACTTCCATCAGGAAGTGAACACCACCACGCAAGTCGAGGCCCAGCTTCATCGGCTCTGCGCCCAGCATGCTCAACCAGCGCGGCGTTGCCGGCGCGAGGTTCAGTGCAATAACAAACTTGTCGCCCAGCGCTTCAGTCAGCGCTTCACGTGCACGGAGCTGTACATCCGTGTCTTTGAAACGGGCAAGAATAGCGCCATTCTCCAGAGCAACTGATTTGATCTGGATTTTGCTTTGATCTAATACGTTACGGACTTGGTCCAGCGTTGCTTCACTGGCGTCGGAACCCCGAGCACCAGTGATTTGAACAGCCGGATCCTCACCATAAAGGTTGGGAAGTGCATAAAGCAAACCGACGATGACCACAACGATCAACATCAGATACTTCCACGCAGGATAACGGTTTAACACGGCAGTTCCCTTCGGGAAAATCGAAAATTAGATAGACTTCATCGTGCCTTTTGGCAGAACTGCCGCCACGAAGTCACGTTTGATCATCACTTCGTTGGTGTCGTTCAGTGCGATAACCACATAACCGGTTTCGGCTACTTTAGTTACGCGACCGATCAGACCACCGGTGGTCATGACTTCGTCACCTTTACCGATAGAGTCCATCAGTTTTTTGTGTTCTTTAGAACGTTTCTGCTGCGGGCGCAGGATCATGAAATAGAAGATTAGACCAAAAACCACCAGCATGATAACCAGAGAGTAAGGACTTCCCTGTGACGGTGCGCCGGTCGCTGCGACTGCATCGGAAATGAAAAGACTCATTTAAATTCCCTCATTGTTGTTGTGAAGCAAATTGATGTAATACAAACCGAGAATCCGACCCGGAGTCTGGCGATGAAACGTCTCGCACAATACCCCATAATGCCGGTTCAAGAAATTATAAAATCGGCACCCCCTTTCGAAGATGCCGATACGAAAAAGAAATCAGAAGTTTAAAGGCGGAACAGGCTTGCCTTTACGCTCGTAGAAGTCTGTCACAAACGCTTCTAATTTACCCTCTTCAATAGCTTGGCGTAAACCGGCCATCAGACGCTGGTAATAGCGCAGATTATGGATCGTATTTAACCGCGCACCGAGAATTTCGTTGCAACGGTCAAGATGATGCAAGTAAGCGCGGCTGTAATTGCGACATGTGTAGCAATCACAGTGTTCGTCGAGCGTTGACGTGTCATCTTTATGCTTCGCATTTCGGATTTTCACGATGCCATCGGTCACAAAAAGATGACCATTTCGCGCATTACGCGTTGGCATCACGCAGTCAAACATATCGATACCGCGACGCACGCCTTCCACCAAATCTTCAGGTTTACCGACACCCATCAGATAACGAGGTTTGTCTTCCGGGATTTGCGGGCAAACGTGTTCGAGGATACGGTGCATATCTTCTTTTGGCTCACCTACCGCCAGGCCGCCCACAGCGTAACCATCAAAGCCGATATCTACCAGCCCTTTTAATGATACATCTCGTAAATCTTCGTAAACGCTGCCCTGAATAATACCGAACAAAGCATTCTTATTATTCAATTCGTTGAAGCGATCGCGGCTACGTTTTGCCCAGCGCAAAGACATCTCCATAGAACGTTTTGCGTAATCCCAGTCAGCAGGATAAGGCGTACATTCGTCGAAGATCATCACGATGTCCGAACCCAGATCGTTTTGGATTTCCATCGATTTTTCAGGGCTCAGGAAGACAGGATCTCCGTTGATCGGATTGCGGAAATGCACACCTTCTTCTTTGATTTTGCGCATCGCGCCCAGGCTAAATACCTGGAAACCGCCGGAATCGGTGAGGATCGGGCCGTGCCAGTTCATGAAATCATGCAGGTCGCCGTGCAGCTTCATGATTTCCTGACCCGGGCGCAGCCACAGGTGGAAAGTGTTACCCAGCAAAATCTGTGCGCCGGTTTCCTTTACTTCTTCCGGGGTCATGCCTTTTACGGTGCCGTAAGTACCCACTGGCATAAATGCCGGGGTTTCGACTACGCCACGTTCAAAGACCAGACGTCCGCGACGTGCGCGGCCATCGGTAGTGCTTAATTCGTACTTCACATTGCCTCCAGCATCAGAGAAACAGTCTGATGAGGTTAAGTCCGTGGCATGATGCCCGGAAAAGAAAGCCCGAATGCACCGAGTGCGTCCGGACCGTTAATTACAAAAAAGCTACTGGCCGACCACTTCCTGCGGCGCCAGCGGGTTACGGTTGATGAACATCGCATCCCCATAACTAAAGAAACGGTACTGCTCTGCGACGGCCTGATGATAGGCATTCATCGTATTTTTATAGCCGGCAAACGCCGACACCAGCATGATCAGCGTCGATTCAGGCAGGTGGAAATTGGTAATCAGGGAATCAATCACCTGATAGTGATAACCCGGATAGATGAAGATTTTGGTATCGCCGAAGAATGGCGCAATCAGTGCATCTTCACTGGCCTTCGCCGCACTTTCCAGCGAACGCACAGACGTTGTGCCCACGGCCACCACTTTATTGCCGCGCGCTTTACACGCCAGCACCGCATCCACGACTTCCTGAGGCACTTCGGCATACTCGGCGTGCATGATGTGGTCTTCAATGGTGTCCACGCGAACCGGCTGGAAAGTCCCTGCGCCCACGTGCAGTGTGACGAAAGCAAACTCCACACCTTTGGCTTTCAGCGCATCCATCAGCGGCTCATCGAAATGTAAGCCAGCGGTTGGCGCAGCTACCGCGCCCGGACGTTCGCTGTAGACGGTCTGATACAGTTCACGGTCAGCATCTTCATCAGGACGGTCGATATAAGGCGGCAGCGGCATATGGCCGATTTCGTTGAGCAGAGTAAAGACATCACGATCTTCATTAAATTCCAGCTCGAACAACGTATCGTGGCGCGCCACCATCGTCGCTTTAATATCTTCTTTATCACCAAGCAGCAGTTCTGCACCCGGTTTTGGCGATTTAGACGCACGCACATGCGCCAGAACGCGGTGCGAATCGAGCACACGCTCAACCAGCACTTCAATTTTTCCGCCGCTGACCTTACGGCCAAACACCCGGGCCGGGATCACGCGGGTATTGTTAAATACCAGCAAATCGCCGGGATGGATTTTATCGAGAATATCGGTGAACACGCCGTGCGTTAACTCACCGCTCGGCCCGTCCAGAGACAACAAACGACAGCCGCTGCGCTGGGTCTGCGGATAGCGCGCAATCAGGGATTCAGGGAGTTCAAAAGAAAAATCGGCAACACGCATGGCTTTTCACTTCACTTAACGACAAAAACAGGCGGCTTAGTCTAGAGGGACGGGGCATCCCCTGCAAGCATCTGCGTCAATAAAGGCACCCGCTGCCCTGTCAGAGATCAACTTTCCTGCGTTATACTGCCGTCATGAATTTTCTCGCTCACCTCCATCTGGCCTCACTGGCTCAAAGTTCCCTGACCGGCAACCTGCTGGCTGACTTCGTTCGCGGCAATCCTGACGGACAATTTTCAGCTGAAATTGTCAGCGGGATCCGCATGCATCGCCGCGTAGATACCATGACCGATTCGCTGCCGGAAGTGAAAATTGCCCGCAGCTATTTTCGTGAAGATTTTCGCCGCGTCGCGCCCATCACGCTCGATGTGGTCTGGGATCATTTTCTCTCACGTCACTGGGCCACAATTCATCCGCAACAGTCGCTGGAAGATTTTCTTGACGACTGCCAGCAGGAAATAGAGCCGCAGTTGCCTGAAATGCCGGAACGCTTCCAGAATCTGAATGCGTATTTATGGCCGGAACGCTGGATGGAACGTTATGCCGTGCTGCCTTTTATTGGCGACGTATTGCGCGGCATGGCTAACCGGCGGCCAAAACTCAGCGCGCTAACCGGTTCTTTCCATGATATCGAGCTCAATTACGACGCCCTCGAACAGCTTTTTTGGCAGTTTTATCCGGTCATGATGCAACAGGCGAAAGACCGGCAAATCTGACAAATACCGCGAATTTTGTGATTCCATCCGCAATTCCCTGCAATCCAAAAGGTTGTTGTTAAAAAAGTATGGGACTTACGTCAAAGACTGATAGCCGGATGCTATCTGATTGATTGGTGCGATGGGGTTTATTCACCCGAGGGTTGCCCCTATACTGGCAGTCGTTTTGTTCACCCTTCCTTCTCACCTACGACGCCCGTAAGGGTTTCATAAGGAGTAATATTATGGTTCTGGTAACTCGTCCAGCCCCTGACTTCACCGCAGCAGCAGTTCTCGGTAGCGGCGAAGTAGTTGAAAACTTCAACTTCAAAAAACACACTGCAGGCAAACCTACTGTTATCTTCTTCTGGCCAATGGACTTCACTTTCGTATGTCCTTCTGAGCTGATCGCTTTCGATCACCGTTACGAAGAATTCCAGAAACGTGGCGTAGAAGTGGTAGGCGTGTCCTTCGACTCCGAGTTCGTTCACAACGCATGGCGTAACACCCCTGTTGAGAAAGGCGGTATCGGTCCTGTTAAATACGCGATGGTTGCTGACATCAAACGCGAAATTCAGAAAGCCTACGGTATCGAACATCCGGACGCTGGCGTTGCACTGCGCGGCTCTTTCCTGATCGACAAAGAAGGCGTTGTTCGTCACCAGGTAGTGAACGATCTGCCACTGGGTCGTAACATCGACGAAATGCTGCGTATGGTTGACGCACTGCAATTCCACGAAGAGCACGGCGAAGTGTGCCCGGCTCAGTGGGAAAAAGGCAAAAAAGGTATGGGCGCTTCTCCGGACGGCGTGGCTAAATACCTGACAGAAAACGCGTCAAACCTGTAATCCCTTCACGGATTTCAAGGTCAATAACGGTCAGCTTAGCTGGCCGTTTTTTTTGCCTGCCATCCGGCACGATCACAATTTCCCCTTCCCGCTCCCTGTTCTGCCTGTTTTACGTCTACGCTGAAAATGTTCCACTCCGGTCATTATGGCGTGCAGTTTGCATAGTTCTGATCGGATAAAACACACAAAAAAGCGTTATCACACAATAACCTGAAGGTTATGACTCATAAGACAGGGTAATAAACAGGAGCCCCTATGTTACGGAAATCACTCATCGCGCTGGCCTTACTGACCAGCTTCCCGCTGTATGCCGCGTCCAGCCCTGCGGTTGAAGCCAAAAACGGCATGGTTGTCACTTCGCAATATCTGGCCTCTCAGGTCGGGGTCGATATTCTAAAAATGGGCGGAAACGCCATTGATGCCGCCGTGGCCGTTGGCTACGCGCAGGCCGTCGTCAACCCATGTTGTGGCAATATCGGCGGCGGAGGCTTCATGACGGTGCATCTTGCTGATGGCAAGGACACTTTCATTAACTTCCGCGAAACCGCACCTGCTGCCGCCAGCGCCAATATGTATCTGGACGCCGACGGCAATGTGAAAAAAGGCGCCAGCCTGTACGGGTATCTCGCGGCAGGTGTACCGGGCACAGTACTGGGCCTGGATACGGTGCAGAAGGAATACGGCAAACTGACGCGCCAGCAGGTGATGGCACCGGCGATTGAACTTGCCCGTCAGGGCTTTGTGCTGACCCGCGCCGATACCGATATTCTTGATACCAAGGTTGACCGCTTCAAAGAAGATCCTGAGGCAGCGCGCATTTTCCTGCGTAAAGACGGCAGCGCACTACAGCCGGGCGATAAACTGGTTCAAACCGATTTAGCCAATACGCTGGAATCCATTTCAAAACACGGGCCGGATGCTTTCTATAAAGGCAAAATCCCGGCAGCAGTGGAAGCGGCCTCGAAAAAAGGCGGCGGTATCCTGACAGCGGCAGATTTCGCGAACTATAAAGTCACTGAAGACGCGCCGATCACCTGCAGCTATCGCGGCTATAAATTCGTGTCCGCACCGCCGCCAAGCTCCGGTGGCGTGACGATGTGTGAAATTCTCAACATCGTTGAGGGCTACGACATCAAGAGCATGGGCTTCAACTCAGCGGCGTCGATTCACGTGCTCACCGAAGCCATGCGCCATGCTTACATGGACAGCAATACCTATCTTGGCGATCCGGAATTTGTGAAAAACCCGATCGACCGCCTGATCAGCAAAAGCTACGCCGAAGAAATTCGTAAGAAAATAGAAGCAGATAAAGCCACGCCTTCCACAGCCGTTCAGCCGGGGATGGAACCGCACGAGAAACCGGAAACCACCCATTACTCTATCGTCGATAAAATGGGTAACGCCGTCTCTACCACTTACACCATCAATGGCTTGTTTGGCTCTGTGGTCATCGCGCCAGGAACCGGTTTCTTCCTTAATGATGAAATGGATGACTTCACCACCAAAGTCGGTGAGAAAAACCTCTTCGGCCTGGTGCAGGGCGTTAAAAACGCAATCGCCCCCGGTAAGCGCCCACTATCGTCTATGAGCCCGAGTTTAGTGACCAAAGACGGCAAAACTTTCATGGTTCTCGGCTCTCCGGGCGGTTCGCGCATCATCACCATCACTCTGCAAACGGCGCTGAATGTTATCGACCACGGTATGCCACCGCAGGAAGCGGTGAATGCGCCACGTATTCATCATCAGTGGTTGCCGGATGAAGTCTATTACGAGCAGCGCGGCGTTTCACAGGACAGCCTGAACATCTTGCAGAAGATGGGTTACAAAATGGTGGAACAAACGCCGTGGGGTGCCGCAGAGCTGATTATGGTGGGATTACCGGGTGCCGCTGGCGTAACATCCGCGACCTCAGGTAATGATTCGGCAGTTTCAGGCAAGGTGCGCGAAGGTTATCTGTACGGCGCGAATGATGTGCGACGCCCCGCAGGTGCGGCCATCGGCTATTAACCGGCATCCTTCACGCTATTTCTGCGTTGGCTGCCTTCATTCACCCCGGTCACTTACCTGTGTAAGCTCCCGGGGATGTACTCAATTACCGCGTTGATATAGTCCGAATGATTTCGTTAATAAAATTTATAAACAGTAAAAAGCCCCCGGGATCATCAGATCCCGGGGGCTTTTCTTTACCGGAAGGTAAGTGCTTGCTTACGCTTTGTTGTCCAGCGTCAGCGCTTGTTTTTTGCGGTCATTGCGCAGTTTAAAGGCATAACCGACCAGCAGCGCCACAACCCAAACCATCCCGACATAAAGCGAAATACGGGTATCCGGGAAGTAACCAATCAGGCCAATGATGAACACCAGGAAAATGATACCGAACACGGAGGTGTAAACACCGCCACGCAGCGGGAACTCCAGTTCTTTAACCTGCTGTTTGCTCAGCTTGCGACGGAAACCAATCTGGGAGAACAGGATCATAATCCACACCCAGACTGTTGCAAACGTCGCCAGAGACGCGATCACCAGGAACACGTTTGACGGCATGATGTAGTTCAGGTAAACCGCCACCAGCAGCGCCGCCATCATCACCAGCACGGTAACCCACGGCGTCCCCAGACGTGAAACCTTGCTGAACATTTTCGGTGCCTGTCCCTGCTCTGCCATACCGTGCAGCATACGGCCCACGCCGAACACATCACTGTTAATGGCAGAAAGCGACGCGGTGATCACCACGAAATTGAGAATAGCCGCTGCCGCCGTAATGCCCATATGCTGGAAGGTCAGTACAAACGGGCTGCCCTGCGTACCCACCTGATTCCATGGGAAAATAGACATAATCACAAACAGCGTACCCACGTAAAACACCAGAATACGCAGCGGAACAGAATTGATGGCTTTCGGAATGGATTGCTTTGGATTCTCAGCTTCACCGGCTGTGATGCCGATGATCTCAATGCCGCCGTAAGCAAACATCACCAACTGGAGCGACAGAATCGTCCCCATGATGCCCTGGCTGAAGAAGCCACCGTTGCTCCACAGATTGTGGATACCGGTCGCCTGTCCGCCGTTACCAATGCCCCAGAAAATAATGCCAAAGCCTGCCACGATCATGATGATGATGGTCAGTACTTTGAAGAAGGAGAACCAGAACTCCAGCTCGCCGAAGACTTTCACGCTGACCAGATTGATTGCGCCGATAATCAGCACCACGCTGAGCACCCAGGTCCATTGCGGCACATCCGGGAACCAGACGCCCATATAAATGCCGAATGCCGTCACATCAGCGATAGCAACGATCAGGATTTCGAAACAATACGTCCAGCCGGTGATGTAACCCGCCATCGGCCCGAGGTAGTCCTGCGCATAGCGGGAGAATGAACCGTTCTGCGGGTTGTGAACGGACATCTCACCGAGAGCTCGCATGATGATAAACGCGATGATCCCACCGACCAGATACGCCAGCAATACACTCGGCCCCGCCATTTTGATGGCATCTGCCGAGCCATAAAACAGTCCGGTTCCGATGGCTGATCCCAGTGCCATAAAGCGAATATGGCGCGTTGTCAGGCCACGTTTTAACTTCGTGCCCGGCGCTTCGTTCTGCGCTGTTGGTTGTTCAGCTTCTTGCTGCATGTGCATTAACCCGTGTTGTTTTTTTAACTATCAAAAATCGTATTCTAAAAAATGACTTTTAGCCTGCCAATGAAAAAGCCACGGAAGGGTTCTCCGTGGCCTGATTGGCTAAATATTCTTCAGACGATCATTCTTTCAGGTCTTCGAACATTCACCCGATAATCATTGGTGCGCGGTGACACTGCGCGGGCCGCTGATTTTGTCATAAATCCCGACCAGTACCAGCATTAATAATGACGGTGGTAACCAGGCAAGACCTTGCGCAGCCAGTGGCAAGTTCGCGGTCCAGGCTGGCATCAGATCAGCAAAAGCAGAAGCCTTAATACCGTCAACAATGCCGAACACCAGGCTCACTACCATGACCGGCGCCACAATACGCGTGGTGCTGTTCCACCAGCGCAGGGTAAAGCTCAGCACAACCAGCGCGATACATGGCGGATAAATAGCCGTCAGTACCGGCACAGAAATCTGGATCAGATGGCTCAACCCGAGGTTGGACACCAGCATGGAGAACAGACCCAGAATGAATACCAGCGTTTTGTAAGACAGCGGCAGATATTGGGCAAAGAATTCCGCACAGGCGCAGGTCAGGCCAACCGCCGTCACCATGCAGGCGATGAAAATCAGCGCACCTAAGAAGAAGCTGCCAACACTACCAAAAGTATGAGCGACGTAAGCATGCAGGATAACCGCACCGTTGGTCGCATCCGGCACCAGCGAGGCGCTGTTTTCGCCGAGTTTGAACAGGCTCAGATAAACCAGCATCAGTCCCAGACCAGCGATCAGACCGGCAAGAACGGTATAACGGGTCAGCAATTTCGCATCAGATACACCACGGGAACGCGCGGCATTAACAATAACGATACCGAACACCAGCGCACCCAGCGTATCCATGGTCAGATAGCCATTTACAAAGCCACTGGAGAAAGGAACGGTCTGGTAAGCACCGACAGCAGGCATTGGCTGACCGGCAGGCCACAGCAGTGCAGCGATACCGAGCGCAGCCAGAGCCACCATTTTCAGCGGTGCCAGGAAATGTCCGACAGTATCAAGTAAACGGCCCGGATACAGGGAAATACCGATAACCAGGCTGAAATAAATCACGCTGTAAATCAGCAGTGGCAGCGGGCCGTCACCGGTCATCGGCGCGATACCCACTTCAAACGAAACCGTTGCGGTACGCGGCGTGGCAAACAGCGGCCCTACCGCCAGATAACAGACGGTGGCCAGAAGAATACCGGCACCACGACCAATTGGCGTACTCAGGGCATCCACACCGCCGCCAACGCGCGCAAGTGCAATTACCGTCATCACCGGGAGTCCGACCGCGGTGATCATAAATCCGGCGGCAGCCCACCAGACGTCATGACCTGCCTGCAGGCCAACCATTGGCGGGAAAATAATATTCCCGGCCCCGACGAATAAGGCGAAGGTCATGAAACCCAGCGCCATAATATCTTTATTTGTTAAACGAGTACTCATGATTGGTGTCGTGTTGCCTGTTCAAATGAATAAAGTGTCCGTTGCCGTCGCCGTGCCACGTCGTCAGAAGGATGAATGGCATAAAAGAGCCAGAGAGCACCCGATGAGGAACGAAGTAAGCTAAAAACGCCTGATGATATGCAGATAATTACGTTGTTATGCAGGGAGTATCGAGCGACAGCGGACGCTAAGGTAAACGTTTATAGCGTATAAAGGCAAGCCGCGATCCAAAAAGCAGAGTGTTTAACCAGATTAACAACAGAAGACAGGCATATTCACTAAATACAACGAAAAACACGCCATATGATATGTATGATTTTTGAACTAATGAAGCACAAGATATGCTCCGGTAAGACGAAAAATGCGTGAAATCACCACTCTCAGGTTATTTCACGCACAGTTTACAGCATTTTTACAAGGTCAAAATTCGACCACGTGCTGGCATTACCAGACGCGGGCGGCGATATCGACGACCAGCTTCAGCTTTTCCCACTGCTGCGCTTCGGTCAGGCTATTGCCCTCTTCCGTTGAAGCGAAACCACATTGCGGGCTGAGGCAAATCTGGTTGATATCCAGATATTCTGCTGCTTCGGCCAGACGTGCCTCCACCGTTTTCGCCAGTTCAAGCTCACCGGATTTGGTCGTGATCAGACCCAAAACCGCCTGCTGATGGCCTTTTTTGATAAAACGCAGCGGCTCAAAGCCCCCGGAACGCTCGTTGTCATATTCCAGGAAGAAGGCATCGATGTTCACGCCACCAAACAGAATCTCTGCCACCGGTTCATAGCCGCCTTCTGAAATCCAGGTGGAACGGAAGTTGCCCCGACAGACATGCAGACCAATCATCAGATCATCCGGTTTACCGGCAATCGCTTTGTTCAGCACATCGGCGTAAGTGCGCGCTAACTCTTCCGGAGAGTCGCCACGTTCGCGGATTTGCTTCTTCTGATCTTCAGAACACAGGTAAGCCCAGACGGTGTCATCAAGTTGCAGATAACGACAACCGGCATCGTAAAACGCCTTAATCGCATCGCGGTAAACCTGCGCCAGATCGTCAAAGTAGTCTTTCAGATCCGGGTACACTTCTTTGCTGATCGCGTTACGGCCACCGCGGAAATGCATCACGCTCGGGCTTGGAATGGTCATTTTCGGTACTGCACTTCCGCTGATGCTTTTCAGGAAACGGAAATCTTCCAGCATCGGATGTGAACCGAACCCCAGTTTGCTGACGACTTTGATGCTGCGTGCTTTGGTCTGTACGCCATTGAACTGGATCCCCTGCACCGCGTCGTAACCTTCAACGCCTTCAAGGCCTTCGAAGAAATCGAAGTGCCACCATGCGCGGCGGAATTCCCCGTCAGTGACCACTTGCAGACCGGCTTCACGCTGCAAATCCACCACTCGGCGGATTTCGGTATCTTCTACGGCACGCAGTTGCGCGGCATCAATTTCACCGGCCTGAAATTGCTTACGGGCTTCTTTAATAGCGGCCGGGCGCAGGAAACTGCCAACGACGTCAGCGCGGAATGGAGGTGTGGTACGTTGCATGAAGAACTCCTTAATCACATCCCGCCGGTAGCGGGAAGCGAATGATTCACAAAGTAAATAATTACGCGACGTTATATTTAGACATCTGGATGTCTAAACGTCTTTAAGAAGATACTGTCATGCAGATTGTTCACGGGCAACAGAGGAATCTTCATGGGACATGAAAAAAATTCATGTTCACTTCGCGATGTTTCATGATGCTGAACAATATTTGCAGCCTTGCGATCTGTAGTAATAAATACTATAGTTTATTTTACCAGGGACGATGGCATGAACGGTTTACGTATTTTTGTTACAGAGGATTTTCACGACTTCATGACCGATAACAAACTGTCGGAAAAGGATATCCTCAAGTCTGCACATGAACTGGCAAACGGACTTTTTGATGCGGATTTGTCTGGCAACATTTACAAGAAAAGAATTGCACCGACAGGAAGGTCGAAATCAGGGTTTGGCCGTGCCATCGTCGCTTTCCGTTTTGAAGATAAGATTTTTTATATCGATGGCTGGCTGAAACACAGTGTCCGCAAGAACGGGCCTGAAATTCCCGACAAACTTTTGTCTTTGTATAAGGCAATTGCTAAAGATTTGCTCAATTTCACAGAGCAGCAACTCGAAATAGAACTTCGAACTGGATTAATTAAAGAGGTGATTTCTAATGGTTGATGAACGTTTGCTAAAACTGCAGCGGATGGCTCAACGCTTCCATGATTCATCTGGCGTGGTTTCACAAACCACGATGCGCGAAATTAACAACATTGTGGATGAAGCCGTGCAGGAAGAAAGGCTGAAAGCCTTTGCAGAACGCTCTGCCGAACGTATACGCGCGCTGCGGGAAAAAGAAAAAATCAGCCAGGGCGTGCTGGCCAGACTCATCAATATGTCGGCTAACAGCATTCAAAAATGGGAGCGGGATGAAACCAAACCCACCGGTGCTGCTCTGATCTTACTGATGCTGATCGAAGAAAAAGGTTTACAGATCATCTGCTAAAAGTAGCCACAGCGTGGGCTGTGGCTACTTTTTTATCCCTTCACATCGCTTTGGCTGGCCTGTTCCTGAGGAACAATCAGTTTCGGTGCCAGTGTAAATATAAAGCGGGTACCGACGCCGACTTCACTCATCACTTCAAGTTTGGCGTTGTGATGACTCAGGGCATGTTTGACGATGGCCAGCCCCAGACCGCTGCCGCCCGTCTGGCGCGAACGCGCTTTATCGACACGGTAGAAACGTTCAGTCAGGCGCGGCAGGTGTTGCGGCGCAATACCCGGCCCGTTATCACTGATCTGGAACTGCGCGCCATGCGGCGTTTGTTGCCAGCTGACTTCTATCCGCGTCCCCGCCGGGGTGTGGTTGACGGCGTTGTACACCAGATTCGACACCGCGCTGCGTAACTGATCTTCATTGCCAAAGACCTTCAGTTTCTCGTTTACACGGAACACCACTTCGTGACGGCCACTGCTTAAGGATTGCACTTCGCGCTCCAGCATGCCGAGCATTACCGGAATATCGACTTTCTCGTGCATATCGATATTTGCTGACGCTTCGATTTTCGACAATGTCAGCAGCTGCTTGACCAGCCCGTCCATGCGCCGCGTCTGCTCCTGCATGGTGTCCAGCGCTTTGGTACGAAACGGCTCTTCCAGTTTGGCGTCTTCCATCATTTCCAGATATCCCTGCAATACAGTCAGCGGGGTTCTCAGTTCATGACTGACGTTAGCGAAGAAGTTACGACGCGCACCTTCGAGCTGACGCATCTGCGTAACATCACGCGCCACCATCAGCAGTTGCCCTTCGGAGTAAGGCATGACGCGAAACTCGACGTAATGCTCGTTATTGAGTTGCAGATTCAGGGCACGGCTGAAATCACGGGTCTGGATCCAGGTACGAAACTCGGGATAACGCAGCAGGTTAAAGATGTGTTGTCCGTTATCCTCCGGCCAGCGGAAACCGAGCAAATCTTGCGCCAGTCCGTTACACCAGAAAATATTGCCCTCTTCCGTCGTCAGTACCACCGCATCGGGTAGTGATTCGGCACCGCTGCGGAAACGTTTGATGAGCTGACCTAATTCACGACGGCGACGGCGGTTACGCATCTGCATCTGGTTTAGCCCGTAAAACAGAGGCTCCCAGCTCCAGCGGCCATTGGGCGGGGTTATGCTGCGGTCAAGCCACAGCCAGTGAGAGAGCTTGAGCTGGTTGTAATAATTCCAGCCCAGCGCCGCCAGCAGCGACGCAAAGAGGAGCCAGCCGAAATGGCCGACGAAGATACCGAGGATTAACGCGGGCAGACAAAAGAGAAAGAATTCACCGGCCAATCGTTTCCATGACAAACGTTCTAGCACACAGATTCTCCGCTGTGGGGACTCAATAACGCGTTGAAAAACGGTATCCGGTTCCACGAACAGTCTGGATCATTCTGTCATGTCCACTGGTTTCCAGCGCTTTACGTAAACGACGAATATGCACGTCTACCGTGCGATCTTCCACATAAACGTTAGTGCCCCAGACGTTATTGAGCAACTGTTCGCGGCTGTAAACACGTTCGGAGTGGGTCATAAAGAAGTGCAATAATTTAAATTCGGTCGGCCCCATATCGAGCGCCTGCTCGTTGGCCATCACACGGTGAGACGACGGATCCAGGCTTAAACCCTGCATGTCGATCACTTCTTCCACCGCCATTGGCGAGATGCGGCGCATCACGGCTTTAATACGTGCAACCAGTTCTTTTGGAGAAAACGGTTTGGTGATGTAATCATCGGCACCGACTTCCAGGCCGCGCACTCTGTCTTCTTCTTCACCGCGGGCGGTCAGCATCATCACCGGAATTTCGCGGGTCAGTGCTTCACGTTTGAGATGTTTGATAAACTGAATACCGGAACCGCCGGGTAACATCCAGTCGAGCAGGATAAGTTCAGGGTAAGGTTCTACCAGCTGGCCAACGGCTGAATCAAAATCTTCAGCTTCTACTGCCTGATAGCCATTCTGTTCCAGTACAAAACACACCATTTCACGGATTGGAGCTTCGTCTTCAACCACCAGTATACGTCTTGCCATCGTAGGTCCTGCCAATAGGTTAGCGATCTTTTATTTGATTGCGGGCGCCATTATGCGTCAGTTTTGTGACAGATTTATGAATAGAAAGGATGGTTCATTACAGTCAAATATGACAGAGACATTTCTTCTATTCAGCTGCCATCTCGCTGAAATTGGTCTGATTTATCGGGGACAGCGTCCCCCGCCGACGTTTATACTTTGCCCCATTGTCGTCATCCAGATCCATACGGGAGTCTCATGCGCCTGATCCACACGTCAGACTGGCACCTCGGCCAGTACTTTTTCACCAAAAGCCGCGCCGCCGAACATCAGGCATTTTTGCGCTGGCTGACCGGTCAGGTGCAGCAACATCAGGTAGATGCCGTGATTGTGGCAGGCGATATATTCGATACCGGTTCGCCGCCCAGCTATGCCCGAGAGCTTTACAACCGTTTCGTCGTCGAACTGCAACAAACCGGCTGTCAGCTGATTGTACTGGCCGGGAATCACGATTCTGTCGCCACGCTCAATGAATCGCGAGAACTGCTTTCCTGCCTGAATACGCGGGTGATTGCCACCGTCGGTGAAAACCTCTCAGAACAGATTCTGGTGCTCAACCAGCGTGACGGAAAACCTGGCGCGGTACTTTGCGCTATACCCTTTTTACGTCCGCGTGATTTGCTCGCCAGTCAGGCGGGACAATCCGGCAGCGACAAACAGCTGGCATTACAGGAAGCCATCGCCGCGCATTATGACGCATTGTGGCAGGCCGCGCAGACCAAACGGGACGAACTCGGCGTTTCGCTACCGATCATTGCCACCGGCCATCTGACCACGGTTGGCGTCAGCACCTCCGATTCCGTGCGCGACATTTATATAGGCACGCTCGATGCTTTCCCGGCGCAGGCGTTTCCGCCGGTCGACTACGTGGCACTTGGCCATATTCACCGCGCACAGTGCGTCGCCAAAACCGAACATATCCGTTACAGCGGTTCGCCGATTGCGCTGAGTTTTGATGAACTGAGTAAAGCCAAAAGTGTGTACTTACTGGACTTTGAGGGCGCGACGCTCAACGCCATCGACACGCTGGAAATTCCCGTTTTCCAGCCGATGCAGATAATCAAAGGCTCGCTGGCAGAAATCGAAAAACAACTGGCGCAGTTCGAAGGCGGCGATGCGCAAAAGCCGGTCTGGCTGGATATTGAAGTCGCCACGCAAGATTATCTCAGTGATATTCAGCGCCGCATTCAGGCGCTGACGGAAGATCTGCCGGTAGAAGTGGTGCTTTTACGCCGCAGTAAAGAACAGCGTATCAACAGCATTGAGCAACAGGAGAAAGAGACACTCAGCGAACTGAGTGTCAGTGACGTCTTTGAAAGACGGCTGGCACTGGAACCGGATCCTGACGAACCGCGCCAGGCGCGGATGCGCACGCTGTTTGCGCAGGTTGTTGAACAGGTCACCAGCGGTCAGAATGCGGAGGACAGCGCACAATGAAAATTCTCAGTTTGCGTTTAAAAAACCTGAACTCGCTGGAAGGCGAATGGAAAATTGATTTCACCGCTGAGCCTTTTGCCAGCAACGGATTGTTCGCTATCACCGGCCCGACCGGCGCGGGGAAAACCACCCTGCTCGATGCCATCTGTCTGGCGCTGTATCATCAGACGCCACGGCTGAACATCACGCCAAGCCAGAACGAGCTGATGACGCGCCACACCGCCGAATCGCTGGCCGAAGTGGAGTTTGAAGTCAAAGGCGTCGGTTATCGCGCGTTCTGGAGTCAGCGCCGCGCCAAAAACTCGCCGGACGGCAATCTGCAGGCACCGAAAGTAGAGCTGGCATTGCTGGCCGACGGCAAAATTCTGGCAGATAAAGTGCGCGATAAACTCGATGCCATCGCCACACTGACCGGGCTGGATTTCGGTCGCTTCACCAAATCCATGATGCTGTCTCAGGGGCAATTTGCCGCATTCCTGAATGCCGATGCCAATGACCGCGCCGAACTGCTGGAGGAACTGACCGGCACCGAAATTTACGGGCTGCTGTCTGAGCGAGTATTTGAGCAACATAAAGAAGCGCGGATAACGCTTGATGGTCTGCACCAGCGCATGGCCGGGATCGAACTGCTCAGCGAAGAACAGCGCCAGACGCTTGAAGCACAACTTGCTGAACTGAACGCGCAGGAAATCACGCTCAGTCAGCAGGCGCAACAGCGCCAGCAGGATCTGAACTGGCTGCAACAGTGGCAGCAGGTGCAGCAAAAACAGCAGCAATCTCAGCAACAACTGAACGCCGCCGAGCAGGAAAATCTGGCCGCCGCGCCGCAGTTACAGCAACTGGCGCGCAGCGAACCGGCAGAAAAACTGCGTCCGTTGCTCAACGATCGCCAGCGTTGTCAGGATGAATCGCAACGTCTTCAGCAGCAACTGGCGCACCTGACGCAGCAGCAGGAACAGCAAATCGCGCAAATGACGCCGCTGAATCTGGCTGTGGAGCAGTCGCAAACGGCACGTCAGAAACAGGCGGAAGAACAGCGTCAGACCCAAACGCTGATCGAAGAAAAAATCCTGCCGCTGGATGGCGAAATCACCCGCTTGCGTAAATCACTGACTGAAACACAGCAGTCGGTCACTGACGTACAAAAACTTGTCAGTGAGCATAACGCGACGCTGTTACAAATGACCACCGAACGGCAGAAGCTGGACGAAGAAAGCCGCCAGCATCAGACCCGCCAGACCGCGCTGACCGATGCACTCAAGACTGCGCAACAGCGTCTGACTGAGCAGGAAAAACAGCACCCGCTGGCAGCATTGCAGAAACGACAATCCGAACTCACGCAGCTGCGTCCGGTGCGGCAACAGCTGTTTTCACTCGCGCAAATTTTCCCGCAGCTTAATCAGCGCGTGCAGCAACAGCAAAAAGATTTCGTACAGTATCAGACGCAACTGGCTGAAGAAGAACAGCGTCTGGCCACCATCCGCCTGCAATGTCAGAAACAGCTGGAGCATCTCAACGACGTTAAAGCACTGCATAAACAGGAAATGCTGATCGTCAGCCTCGAAGCCGAACGTGCGAATCTGCAAAGCGGCAAAGCCTGCCCGCTGTGCGGTTCCACATCGCATCCGGCGATTGAACATTATCAGGAGGTCAAACCTTCTGAAACGGCGCAGCGCCTCGAGAAAATGCAACTGGAGTTCGATGCGGCAAAAGCCAGCGGTATCGAACTGGCAACAAAAATTAAAAGTCTGAAAGAACAGCAAACGCGGCTGCAAATCCAGCTGGAGCAAGACCAGCAGCAACTGAATGCGCATACCGCAAACTGGCAACAGCTCAGCGCACCGCTGAACCTGACGTTTACGCTACATGACACCGCCGACATCACTCAATGGCTGACCGCCCGCGATGAAGAAGAACAACAATCGCAGGCGCTGATTAGCCAGCACGAACAGCTGGCCCGGGTGCTGCAACAGGCGAAAGATGCCCTGAATGACGCACTGAACGCGCAGCAGAAAGTGCAGCAGCAAAGCGCATTGCTGACCGAACGCGTTACCCGGCTGGAAGAGACGCAGGCGAAATCTCAGCAAGACGTCGAACGGCTGCAAAAGTTGTTTGCAGAAGGCGAAAAAAACCTTTCAGAACTAACTGCTCAACGCCTTGAACTGTTCGGCAACCGCCAGGTGGCGCAGGTTCGCGAGCACTTACATCAGCAACAACAGGCGGCAGAAAAAGCGGTCAGTGACGCGCAAACCGCATTGCAAAAAGCGCAGGAACAGCGCGATCAGCTGGCCGGGCAACTGGCGAGCACGCAACAGCAACAGTTGCAGGCCACAGAACAACTGACGCAGGCGGAGCAGGCGTGGCAACAGGCGCTGAGTGCCAGCGGATTTGCCAATGAAGCCGCGGTGAAACTGGCGCTTCTGGATGACGCACTCCGTCAGCAGCTTCAGCAACGCAAAGAAAATCTGCAACAACAACTGGCGCAGGCGCAGGCGTTACTGGCGGATGCCGGTCAGCAGCTCGAAAAACATCGTCTTGCCCGCCCGGCTCATCTGAGTGAAACAGAAAGCGATCTTGACGTTCTGACAGCGCAGCAGGCAGAACTGACGCAACAGCTGAAAGCTTTACAGCAACGTCTGGGCGAAGTAAAAAATCAGCTGGAAAGTGACACATTACGCCACAGCGGACAACAGGCGCTGATAGCTCAGATTGCCCAGGCGCAGCTGACCTGCGATGACTGGGGTTATCTGAATCAGATGATTGGCTCCAGCGACGGCGCAAAATTCCGTAAATTCGCGCAGGGACTGACGCTCGACCATCTGGTGTATCTGGCGAACCTTCAGCTCGAAAAACTGCACGGGCGGTATTTGTTGCAGCGCAAAACCAGCGATGCGCTGGAATTACAGGTGGTCGATACCTGGCAGGCGGACGCCGTGCGCGATACCCGCACCTTATCCGGCGGTGAAAGCTTCCTGGTCAGTCTGGCACTGGCGCTGGCGCTGTCTGATCTGGTCAGTGATAAAACCCGCATCGACTCGCTGTTTCTCGACGAAGGTTTTGGCACACTCGACGCCGATACGCTGGATACCGCGCTGGACGCGCTCGACAGCCTGAATGCCTCGGGCAAAACCATTGGCGTGATCAGCCATGTGGAAGCAATGAAAGACCGTATTCCAGTGCAAATCAAAGTGACTAAGGTGAACGGTCTGGGCGTCAGCCGCCTGAGCAGTGAATTTAAAGTCTGACAGATTATCCTGCGGAGCAACTGGCGGGTAAATTGCTAGCCATCTGCTCCGCAATGGATCCTGATTGTGAGCAACTGCGCAAAATTCGCACCAGCGCAGTGCGCTCATTGTTCCCAACCCGCTGAATTCCCGCTTATTCCCTCCTGCCGATAAACTGGCACGCCCTGTGCTTAACGTTATGTATACAAGTTGCAGTACAAGTTGCAGCGCCTGCATAACCGTTAAGGGAACCGCCCATGAATAACATCAAACCTGAAGTCGATAAAAAACGCCGCCAGCTGATGAAATGGCTCGCCATCACCGGCGGCGTCTCCACGCTTGGCGGTATGATCCCGACCTCGGTCTTTGCGGCTGATGACGATGAAATCCGCATTGGTTACTGGCCGATTGTCGGCGGTTTACCGTTATATGTGGCGCTGGAACAGGGCTTTTTTAAAGAAGCCGGACTGAATGTAAAAGGCGTTAAATTCGCCAGCGCACAGCAAATTGTCGAGGGGATGATTACCGGCAGGATCCACGGGTGCGCTAACGGCACGGCCACAGGCGCGCTGGGTCTGGGGGCTATCACCTCACCGGATTTGTTCAAAATCATCTGCTCGAATCCGTCCAATCATCAGCTGGTTCTGGATGAATTTCTGGTGCCGCTGAACAGCACTGCGAAAGCGATCAGCGATCTGAAAGGTAAGAAGATCGCCTGCGGGCCGGGGATCCAGAACGTGACGATGGCGAAGATCATTCTGGAGAAAAATGGTTTCACTAATCCTTCAGTGATCGAACTGCCGGTCGGGCAGCACGCACCTGCGCTGGCCGCCGGACAAATTGACGGCGTGTATACACTCGAACCCACCGGCACCGTCGGGCGCATGAAAAACCTTTCCCGCACGCTGGAAACCGGCGTTATTTCTAAATACGTGCTCGGCAATGAAGACGCGCCCTGGTTCGGCGGCGCCGCGGCGCTGAACTCCAGTTTTATCGCCAGCAAACCGGAAGAAACCAAAAAGTTTATTGCCGCTTATCAGAAAGCGGTGGAATTCATTGCGGCGCATCCTGACAAGGCTCGCGAAAACGTCGCCGGTTACACCAGCATAGAACCGGCGCTGGTGAAAGAGGTGCCGCTGCCGGGCTTTGTGATGTATCCCGATTTAAAAGGCGACAACCTGCAATGGTTCCAGAAATTTTATGACGTCTTTACGGAAAGAAAAATCTTCAGCAAACCGGTGGATGTCGCTTCGCTGATTTATAAAGGATAAGGAGAAACAGGATGACTTCACGCTGGTCTTCAAGGTTACTGCCGCTGGTCGGCCCTGTGCTGCTGTTTTTATTCTGGCAACTGGCCGTCAGCGCAAAATGGCTGAACCCGGTGCTTCTGCCCTCGCCCGTCGAGACGATTGGCTACATGTTCCAGTCATTTTTCGATGCTTCCATGCGCACCGACATCGGCGCAACCCTTTACCGCACGCTGGTATCCTTTGCTTTTGCCGCAGTGATAGGCGTGCCGCTCGGCGTCATTTTAGGCAGCAATGAAAAGATCTATCGCAGCCTGGAATTTCTGATCGACTTCTTCCGCTCCACGCCGTCATCAGCGCTGATCCCGCTGTTTATGCTGATTTTCGGCATTACCGATGCCAATAAAATTGCCATCGCCGCCTTTGCCGCGGTGCTGGTTATCCTGTTTAACAGCGCGTACGGCGTGATGAATGCCAAGAAAACCCGGCTGATGGCGGCCAAAGTGATGGGAATTTCCCGCTGGCATATTTTTAAAGACATTCTGCTGATGGAAAGCCTGGCGCAAACCTTCGTTGGCCTGCGCACCGGTGTGTCAATTGCGCTGGTGATCGTGATCGTCGCTGAAATGTTCATCGGATCGGAAACCGGCCTCGGCCACCGGATCATCGATGCCCAGCAGGTGTTTAACATCAAAGACATGTACGCCTCAATCCTGATCACCGGCGCGCTGGGTTATCTGCTGAATCTGGCTTTTTTGCTGATCGAGAAAAAAACCGTCCACTGGAGTAGCAAAGCATGACTCAACCTCTCTCGCTGAACCCCGATTACAAAGGCCCTCAGCTGCCGCAGTACGCCACGCGCCCGGATACCCATGTGACGATCCGCGGGCTGAGCAAGGCGTTTGCCGGACAGCCGCTGTATACCGATCTCAATCTCGACTTGCCGCGTGGAAAGATCGTGTCGATCTTCGGCCCGAACGGCTGCGGTAAATCGACGTTAATGAACATGATCGCCGGGCTGATCCCGGTGGATAAAGGCGACATTCTGTTCGACGGCAAAACGCTGGCGCAGACCACCATCGGTTATGTGTTTCAGAACTACCGCGACGCGCTGTTTCCGTGGATGAGTGCCCGCGCCAACATCGCCTACCCGCTGATCCGCCACGGCATGAGCAAAGCGGATGTGAATGCGCGGGTCGAAGAACTGACGCAGATGTTTGATATCCGCTTCGACCTGAAACGCTATCCGTATGAGCTTTCCGGCGGCCAGCAGCAAACCGTGTGCATCATGCGGGCGCTGGCGACGCGTCCGGAAGTGATGTTCCTCGACGAGCCTTTCTCGGCGCTGGATTTCGAGATGACGCTGTTTATCCGCGATAAATTGCAGGAAGTGCAGCTGGCGACTGGCGTCACCATGCTGATTGTGTCGCATGATCTCGAGGATGCAGTGTTTCTGGCGGATGAGATTTTACTGCTGACACGGCGACCGACGCAGATTGCAGAAATTGTGCCGTTTGACCTGCCGCGTCCGCGTGGTTCTGAAATCATGAGCCACCCGGAATTTATCCGCGTGAAGGCGCACACGCTGGACGTGTTTAAACGGGAGATGGCGCTTTAACTGCTGGATTATGAATGAAATCAGGGGCGCAAACTCTGCCCCCTGAAAATTGATGAAGAACTTACAACGCAAAACGCGATTGCGGCCACAGCCAGGCAGCGCCGCGCACTCCGCTCGAATCACCGTGAACCGCTTTGAGCATTGGCGTTTCACATTCCCCGCCAAATACCCATTGTTTAACCAGCAGCGGAACGGTCTGATACAAACGATCCACATTACTCATGCCGCCACCGAAGACAATCACGTCCGGATCGAGAATATTCACTACGTTTGCCAGCGCCTTAGCCAGACGACGCTCATAACGACCCAGCGCCAGTTCCGCCGTTTCATCGCCCCGCTCAACCAGCGCAATAATCTCTGCGCCGTTTAAACGCTGACCGGAATGACGGAAGTAGTCTTCTGCAAAACCGGTGCCGGAGACAAATGTTTCGACGCAGCCTGATTTTCCGCAGTAGCACGGGACTTCGCGGGCAAACTGGATTTCTTCCTCATCCTGCCACGGCAGCGGATTGTGGCCCCACTCGCCTGCGTTGCCGTTGCCGCCCGCGTGCGCCACGCCGTTAAGCGCAATGCCGGAACCGCAGCCGGTGCCGATAATCACGGCGAATACAGTGTGGCGGCCTGCACCTGCCCCGTCGGTGGCTTCGGAAACCGCCAGGCAATTGGCGTCGTTTGCAATATGCACTTCGCGTTTGAGCAACAGCGCCAGATCCTCATCCAGTTGCTGACCGTTCAGCCAGACCGAATTAGCATTCTTCACTTTGCCAGTAAACGGCGATAACGTGCCGGGGATCCCCAGCCCTACACTGCCGCGCTGTCCGGTGCCTTTCTCGGCGTCCAGCACCAGCCCTTCAATCGCCTTGAGTGTGCGCTCGTAGTCATTTCTCGGCGTATCGACCCGTTTGCGAAACAGCTCTTTGCCTTCATCCGATAACGCTATAACTTCTATTTTTGTGCCGCCTAAATCAATGCCAATTCGCACGTTTTATTCTCCTTTTTATGTCCTGCAGCGTCAGTTTTTCTGATTCTGTTCAGTTTAGAAGCCAGTGGCCTCTGTCACCAGAATAAGCTGTTATGCAATGTTACAGGCCACGGCGATTTCTTAACGACGACCGGCGCTCAATTGGTTATCATGCCGCCCTGCATTCATTTATTCAGCGTACCACGAGTGCGCCGGGACAGGGATAACGCCATGTTATGGTTTAAGAATTTGTTGGTTTACCGTTTGAGCCGTGAAGTTTCGTTATCTGCTGACGAAATGGAAAAACAGCTCAGTGCTTTCACCTTTACCCCGTGCGGCAGCCAGGATATGGCGAAAACCGGCTGGGTTTCACCGATGGGTTCTCACGGTGGCGACGCGCTGACTCACGTCAACGGCGGGCAGATCCTGATCTGCGCACGCAAAGAAGAAAAAATTCTGCCTTCTCCGGTTATCAAACAAGAGTTACAGGCCAAAATTGATCAGCTCGAAGGCGAACAGCACCGCAAGCTGAAAAAGACCGAAAAAGACTCCCTGAAAGATGAAGTGCTGCACAGCCTGATGCCGCGCGCATTCAGCCGCTTCAGCCAGACGTTCATGTGGATTGATACCGTTAACGGCCTGATCATGGTCGATGCCGCCAGCGCCAAGAAAGCCGAAGATATGCTGGCGCTGCTGCGTAAAAGCCTCGGTTCGCTGCCGGTGGTGCCGCTGACCATGGAAAGCCCGATAGAGCTGACGCTGACCGAATGGGTACGTTCAGGCGAAACGCCTGCCGGTTTCACCTTACAGGACGAAGCCGAGCTGAAAGCAATTCTGGAAGAAGGCGGCGTGATCCGCTGTAAAAAACAGGCGCTGGTCAGTGACGAAATCGCCACGCATATCGAAAATGGCAAACTGGTCACCAAGCTGGCCGTTGACTGGCAGGAACGTATTGCCGTGGTACTGGCCGACGACGGCAGCATTAAACGCCTGAAATTCAGCGACGTTATTCGTGATCAAAATGAAGACATCGACCGCGAAGATTTCGCCGGACGTTTCGATGCTGATTTCGTGCTGATGACGGGTGAACTGGCGGCGCTTATCCAGAACCTGATCGAAGCATTGGGCGGCGAAGCACAACGCTAACACCGGATGCAGAACGTAAAAAAGGCGCTCATGAGCGCCTTTTTGTTTGTACTGTGTCTGTATATTATTTGGTCAGGTATTTACACAAGTACGAAGTCGTTTCGCCGACCTGTAAGTTGAATTCACTTTTACCCGGAATGTAGAAAGTTTCGCCTGGCTTAAACACCTGCCAGTCCGGGGATCCCGGGATCAGCACTTTAAGTGAGCCGCTGATGACGGTCATTTCTTCCGGCTTTGCGGTACCGAACGTGTATTCACCGACGGCCATCACGCCAACGCTGGCTGAACCCGTACTTTCGCTGTCGAAACCAATCGACTTCACTTTCCCGTCAAAATACTCATTATTTTTCAACATAGATTGGCCCTTTGCGATAATTTTCAGAGCCTTCATATTAGGGGCAGAAAGCGTCCTCTGTCACTGATTATTACCGCTTTATCTGCACCAGACGACACCGCCCGCAAAGCGGCGTCACTGATTTGATTTTACAGTCACACAGTGCCATTGTGGATAGCTGTATGCCTCGTCCGTCACATCCTCAGACCACCAGCTCCGCCGCCAGTTTTGCCATCAATACATTCGATAACACCACCGGAATATTCAGATGCTTTTTCAGCACATCCTCGTGATGCCGGTTAAAGCCGATGCAGTCGAGCACCACCACTTCCGCCCCCTGTTCAGCCAGACGCATCGCGGCTTCCGTCAGGGTCTGGTCATCAGAAAGATACGGGCTGGCGACCGCAAAACACGGCGCTTTGGCTAATTTGCGCCACTTGTTGGCCTGTTCAACCACCTGGGATTCTACCGGTACCACAATGCCTGCGCGGTGCTGGCCGATAATCGAACTAATCAGTGGCGGGATAATGCGGTCAGGTTCGAGAAGCAGGGCATTATTCGCGTGCAGATGGTTAAACTCGCCGGTACACAGCAGCAGAATGGTCATGCAACCCAGCGCTTCGAGCACATCAATCTTTTCCTGTAAGCCTCGCTCTACGCGCGCCGCGGCAAGCTTTACTTGCGAACCATCCAGCAAACGGGTGACCAGCACCGCGTCGCCTTCGGCAGGCGCATAGCGCTGCTCAATTTGCCCGGTGCTTAACCCGTCCAGTAAGCCAACATGCGTGACTGACCCGGCTGGCAGATGCGCCATCAGCAGCGGCATAATATCGCTGCGTGGCGCCTGTCCGATGGTTAACGTTGCAAAGGATGTCATCATGGTGTTACTTCCGGTTTTGCAGGTGGCGCAAGCTTCCGTACAGCGACAACAGGAGTTGATATTCATCGGCATCAAAGAACTGACAGGTGCCGCGGCCAAACTCTTTCGCGACTTCAACGGCGAACTTCGCCGCCAGTGCGATATCCACTTCATGACTTGCGCCGGTGCCACAACCGGGCACCACAGATTCCGCTGTAATCGCCACACCGACAACCGGAACGCTGGTCGCCGTTGACGGTTGCAGAATGCTGTTCAGGTGATGCACACCATTGCCGTAAGGCGTGATGTCCTGCGTGGTGATCGGGAAAGTGACTGCCGGTTTGCCGCTTGTCATTTCCATGATGCGCAGTAAATCTTCGGAAACACGCAGGATGTACCCCTCTTTCACCGTCGGCGAAATCGCGAATCCCTTGTGATTAATAATGCGGTTGCCTTTGGTGGTGTCGATAGAAAGTATCGCGTCCACGCCTTCAACCACTTCGTTATCATTCATGGTCACGTCATCAATCGGCGAATCCATAAAATCAACCGGATCGTGCGGACGGGTCGGCGCGTTCGGGCAAATGTGCGTCGTGATAATCACATCGCCTTCCAGCACATCGCCCTTGCGCTGCATGTCGGCCAGCTTCAGTGCGCTGGTGACGGCGGCAATGGCGCCGTCGGCATCGGATACCAGCCCGATACGCGTCGGACGCGCACCGATGCCGCCCAGACGACCAATGATTCCGAGCGTGGGCGCAGTGCCGCCGCTGCTCTTACCTTTGCTGCCCGGCACGGTAATGCGGACAAAATCGGTACCGCCTTTCGGGCCCTCCGCACGGTGTGTACTGGCGGTGATCCCCGGATAACGGGCGAATAAGTCCACAATGTCCTGGCCGCTGACATGTGCACTGTCAATCAGTTCGAATACGGTTAATGTCTGTTGCAAACTCATCACAAAATCCTCTTAAAACCCCGCAACCGGCGCATAAGGCGCAGTGGCAAAACGGTCGCGGGCGCTGTTCATCGTGGAACAGTCGGTGTGTCGTGCTGGCTGATTAAGCCCTGGTGTTGGTGCGGTACTCACTACTTTTTGGCGCTGAAAACCGAGGTGAAGAAGCTGTAAAGTGCGTCTCCGGCAATAAATCCTGCCGCCAGCACTTCCATTGGTGTGCGCCCTTTTTCACCCCAGATTCGAATAATGATAATGCGCAGCACGATGCCGCAGACGACTGCCCAACCGGCCATCACGCTGTTGATCAGCAAACCGGTGGCGAGCAGTACGCCGAGCTGACGTTTCGGGCCGCCAATCAGCTGTATTAATGCGCCCGGAATGGCCCAGATCAGCAAACTGTGCGCAATTCCAGGCTGTGCGCCGGCCTGAATGGTTTTGGCATAAACCCGCGCAACTGGCGGCACTAAATCCTGCGCGAAATAGCCGTAATGGGCATACCAGACCACAGGAATGGCGATAATAAAGGCGAGTAAAGCGGCGAATAACTGGATACGGCGGCCATAAAGTTCGGCACGCAAATCTTTGCCGTAACCGCGCAGAATGAATCCGGCTTTCAGATCGAAGCCCATGTCGGCGAACGCCGGACCGGTAGCAGCGGTAAAGCCGGTCAGCACGCACAGCGCCAGAGGCGGGAAGCCAATCAGTATGCCGATAATCAACGTGATCAGCGCCACGGCAAAGGCCGGGAACCAGCCAGAATGCATCGCGGCAATTCCGACAATCAGCTCATGGAAGAAAGCGGCAAAGGCGGCGTAAATCACGAAGGCAATCAGCATGCTGACTGACATTTCGCTGTACAGCCCGCCCCCCAGCGCCAGCAGTGCGGCAATAGCGATATAGCCGAATGCGCCCAGCCCGAGTGCTTTGCGCACTTCTTTCGCTGGTTGGGTAAACGTCGTTTTAGCGTCGGCGTTTTTAGCACGCACCACCTGAATCACCTGCAGCAGCGATACCAGCCCGGCACCGACCATCATGCCGTGCGGAATATACATCGCATTAAGATCTAAACCGGCAAGCGGCTGGGCATAAGCGCGGATAAGCAAACCGATGCCAAACATGCTCAGCGCCCAGATATTGCCGATAAACGCCGTGCCGAAGGCCGCCATCGGAATCTTAAGCATCGCGCCCGCCAGCCCGACCACCACACCCGCGACCAGCAACCACGCCTGACGCCCGCCGTTATCCCCGGCTTTGATGGCTTCAGCGGCAGCAACGCCGGGTGGCCACGCATTACTGGCCGGGAACACTTTGGTATCAAACAGACGATAAAGCAGGTAGGCATCGAGCAACATCGCCACCGCTACGCCGGTAAACATCGGCATAATCAGTTGCGGCTGGCCCATGACATAAGGGATGGCGATCGGCATCAGCAGGCTGTTTGCCGCACCAAAGGTCGCGGAAGAAATCACAGTTTGCGCCAGATTCTGCGTGTGAACAGAACGGTAGCGCTGAAAAGCCTGCATCGGGATACGCGCCAGTAACATGGCAAACAGCGCACCGATAATCGACGTATTTGGCGTCACGCCCAATGTGGTAATCAACTGAACGCCGATGATTGCGCCCAAAACAGACAGCAGGATCATCACGATGAGAGTGCCAATATCCTTTAGCGGATTTTCCTTATTATTTTTAGCAGGTTGATCTGACATAAGGCCCCTGGTGTTGGCAAATATAGAAAACTGCGATTTTCCGGGTCCGTTATTAGTCATTACTTTCGCGATTAATTATCGCTCTGGTAAATGCCAATACTCATCACCCAATTTTTCGGCGAGTTGCCGGGTTACGGCAATCAGCCCTTCCCTGATCCCTTCCGGAATTTCTTTTCCCTGCGCGGGGGAAGGAAAAGATAAACACAACCCCACGAGTTCATTGCGATGCTTATTAAAAATGCTGGTCGCTAACGTACTTATTCCCAGCAGCGTTTCATTGTTGGCAAAAGACACGCCGGTCAGTCGCACTTCAGCCAGGCGAGATAACAAAACGTCCAGACTTTTCGGTGCATTCACAGAATGCGCTTCGTAATGGCCGCTAAAACGCTGACGGACCTCTTCATCGGAATAACGCGATAAAATGGCCCGGCCAATCGCCGTTTCATGCGAAGGCAAAAGGCTTCCCGCCGGAGTGACCACTTGCAAATAGGTTCTGCCGGGGAACATACGCATCACCATAATGTCACGCCCTTCAAGCATCGAGATGTAACCGGTACATTGCGTATGCTGACTGAGTTGCGTCATATAAGGCGACGCCAAATCCACCAGCGGCGCCGATAAATAATGGCTTGAGACGGCCAGTAATAACTTTCCAATCTGATAAAGACGGCTGTCCGGATCACGCTCCAGCAACCCTTGCGTTTCCATGGTCATTAGCAAACGCGATACCGTGCTTTTAGGTAATTTTAAATTTTCGACGACATCACTGAATGACAAACCGGGATGTCCCTGTCGGACCCCCTTTTTGGAAAATAACTTCAGCACTGCTGCTGCATTTTCTAAAGTAGTCATAAGGAGGTAGTTCCGGTATATGGAACAGGGTTCCTGTTAAGTTAATTAAAAACTAAAGCTGATACGTGTCAGCGTCAAGCCGTTTATTTTTCACACACAAGAAGACAGATAAATGAATATGCTTAAAGAAATTCCTAAAGCCATTCAATTCACAGAAAGAGAGGTTGAATGCCGAGTAATAATGAGGTGACGGACGTAAAACTCAGCAGATAATTTTGATTAAATATTGCGCAAAATATAGAGTGCGATAGAGGCTTCAACAAGAATGATCGTCACTGACCATATCGCGGGCATCGCTTTCGCATGCTGGCTGAAGAAGTGTTTCAGGATTTTCATCATGGGTTCCGTTGCAGAAGTGGACGTAAAAATTAATAACCTGAGTGATTATTTTACGCCTGCACATCACTGCGTACAATACTTAAGCACCCGTGACATTCATCACAAAAATGGCCCGTTTAATTTACACCTTCCGCCACTTCAGGATTTTGGGGCATAAAAAAACGAGCCACATGGGCTCGTCTTCAGAGAGGGTGACAGAGGATTTAACGCGCGACCGGCAGTGCCAGCGCATCGAGAATTGCATTCACCACACCCGCAGGATCCAGCGTTCCGTCTACGACATGATGCGCAGCCTGCTGATAAAGGGCTTCGCGCTCATTCAGGACTTCCATCATTTCTTCGGTAATCGGTTTACCCGTCAGCGTAGGTCGCTGATCTTCCAGCGGGGCATCTTCCAGACGGTTGGCCAGCGTCGAAGCCGGCGAACGCAGATAGATAACCGTTCCTGCATCACGCATGAAATCGCGGTTTTCCTGCGCCAGCACCACGCCGCCACCGGTCGCAATCACCGTGAAGGGCGCGCAAATCGCTTTCAGCGTTTCAGTTTCACGGCGGCGGAAACCCTCCCAGCCTTCACGCTCAACGATGTCCGCCACGCTCATGCCAGAGGTGCGCAGCAATGTCAGATCGGTATCGACAAATTTATAGCCCAGTGCTTTCGCCAGAGCGCTGCCGACCGTCGTTTTACCCGCACCGCGCGCGCCTACCATGAAAATGGGTTGTGTCATTACCGCTATCCTTTATTCCCCGGGAGCCGTTAGCCCGCCTGATGAAAATCCATCATCAATATGAAGTGTGAACATCAAAAATGGTCATTGTACTGGCCTGAAAATGTACTCGCCAGATAGTACAACAAAAAAGCCTCACTGGCAGATTTTTATCACCTGCCGGTGAAGCTTCTGTAGCGTTTTATTTACGCTATGGTGCTCATCATACTGAAAAATCCTTGTTCCGCAAAGGCCTGCGGGCAGCTTTGCGATCCGGCTTCCATAAGTAACTGTATCAGCGAGGTTTACAGATATACACCAGCGCCGGCGGAAAATTCTTCACCACACGAATTTTTTTCCAGGTGAAGTAGCGTGACAGTAATTTCTCAGAGAGATGGCTGTACTGGAACAAAACAAGTACCCCGTCCTTTTCTTTCAACTGCTGGCGGGTAGCCTGCAAAATCCGGATGCTGGTTCGCACTGGCATCGACAGCAGCGGTAAACAGGAGAATACAGCGTCGTACTGCGTACTCATATGCTCAGCAGAATGCGCCATCACCTGCAAACGGGGATCATCCATCTGGTTTAGCTTGCGGACAAACGCAGGCTGAATTTCAAATGCTTCGAGTTTCGCGTCAGCACGCATCCGGCTGAGAATGCGGCGGGTCAGCACCCCGTCGGCTGCGCCCAGTTCAGCTATCTCCAGCGACGTCGCCCAGTCAATCTGGCTAAGCATCGCATGGCACAACCACGGGGATGACGGCATCAGCGTCCCCATCGTTCTTGGTGAAGTAATAAAATTCTGTAAATAGAAAAATTGGTTCTGAATCGAGACCCCAGTGTTCTTGATTGTCATTCTTGCGGCATTCAGCATATTAACTCCTCCTGAGGACATAGACCCTTATATAACGCAAAAATTCTTAAGAAATGATTAATAAGAGAAATTATTGTCAAAAAGAAGAGGATAAATTAAAACACATGGGATGATTCTCAAAAGAAGCTATAAATGATGGTAATAAAAAGGCCAATGTCAGATGACATTGGCCTTCTCGCTACGGGAAATAACCTTAATCAGATTTTATAAAAAAGGCTTTCTATAAAAGCTGAGTTTATTTATACAACTCAACGCTTGCACGGTTCAGGCTTGAATCGCCCGGCGTACCCTGACCGATGACACGGTAGTGTGTTGCACCTTTGTCGCTGGCGACCTGGTTCAGCTGGTCACGCATGCTGCCTGGGACGGTATTAGGTGCGCTCACTGAAACAACACCCAGAGACTGGAAATTACCACTTTGCGCCTGCATTTCTGAAATTGGCGTAGCAGCAAGAGCAGAGAATGAAGCAACGGTAATAGCAACAGCTGTGATTGCAGGTAAGAGTTTCATAATACGCACCTTTCTTTCGTTAGTTTAGTTAATTAATGGAGCGGAAGTTATCCGTTGAGTTAATTATCTGCGAAGCAATGAAAGGCGACGTAATCGAACGTAAAGAAATTTAACCTTTGTGGTAAAAATGAGGAGAGAATGCAAAGAAATATTTCTGCCGGTATAACTGCTGGAAAAATGAGGATATTTAATGGAGGAACTATGGAGAGATTTCAAAGTTATTTAAGAACGGGACAACATTCGCACAAATCGACGCCGCTATGCAATCACTGATATGATTATTTTTTATGAATTTTCTGTTGCTGTGATCTGATGCAAGGTCAGAACAGCAGAGTTCAGGCTCCGCGCGTGCGGAAAGCCTTTGCACAATGAAAAAGGGAGTGTTTATGGCGGGTGGAAGTCTTCTGGCATTGATCGATGATATTGCATCGATTCTTGATGATGTCGCGGCGATGAGTAAAGTCGCCGCTAAAAAAACAGCCAGCGTGTCGGGCGACGATCTGGCGCTGAACGCACAGCAGGTTACCGGAGTAAAAGCCGACCGGGAATTACCGATCGTCTGGGCTGTCGCAAAAGGTTCCATGATTAATAAAGCGATTCTGGTTCCTCTGGCGTTACTGATCAGCGCCTTTATTCCCTGGGCGATAACACCTTTACTGATGATTGGCGGCGCCTATCTGTGTTACGAGGGTTTCGAAAAAGTCGCCCACAAATTCATGCCCGGTGACCATCACGAAGAAGAAAAACCGGCGTCGGCTGAGGTAAAAAATGAAGCCGATGCTAAAAAGCAGGAAAAAGAAAAGGTCAAAGGTGCCGTTCGCACTGACTTTATTCTCTCTGCTGAAATCATTGTGATCTCACTGGGGATTGTGTCATCAGCACCTTTCCTTAATCAGGTCACTGTGATGGTGCTGATTGCCGTGGCAATGACTATCGGTGTGTATGGCCTGGTCGGGGCGATTGTAAAAATTGACGACGCCGGTTTGTACCTGAGCAAGCTGAACGGCGAAAGCGGCATGATGAATGCTGTACGCGCCTTCGGACGCGGTATTGTGAATCTCGCGCCCTGGCTGATGAAGATACTGTCGGTTGTTGGCACTATCGCGATGTTCCTGGTCGGCGGCAGCATTATCAGCCATGGTTTACCGTTCATGCACAGCCTGATTGAACCGCTGACACACGGCCATGAGAGTTGGGTTAATACGCTGATTACCGGCGCGACAGATTTGGTCGTTGGTCTGGTGGTGGGTGCCGCGGTACTGGCACTGGTACTGCTGGGCAAGAAAATGTTTGGTAAGAAGTAAGAAGATAACTTCACGCCCTCCGTTCACCGGAGGGCGCATCACGCCGCAATTCTTTAGTTTTTCGACGCGACCAGCATCATAATATCGCTGGTAAATGAGCCGTCAGTTTGGATCTCAAAGTGTTTTATCACATCCTCAGACATCACTTTTTGCAGCTCGCGGATAGCGACGGCGAAATGTTCCGGCGTGCGCATACGCGCTATCCAGCTGGTGAATTCCAGCGGCAGGCGGTCGGTGGTGACTTCGCGGGCAATCAGACCGGCTTCTGAAGCCATGTTCAGCCATTCACCTGGGGAATAGTTGCGGACATGAGAAGTGTCGCGCAGCACTTCAATCGTTTGCAGATAAATATCCAGCAACGGGTGCCCCGGCGATACCACATCCATCATGATGAACTTTCCGCCCGGTTTCAGCACACGCGCCACTTCACGCAGCGCCTGCCCGACATCGTGCCAGTGGTGTGCCGAATAACGGCTGATAATGATATCCGCGCTGCTGTCGTCAAACGGCAGTGACTCCGCAACGCCCTGCTGTACCGTAATGTTATTCAGCTCTTTATCTTTTGCCGCCTGCGCCACGACGTCCAGCATCTGCGCCGACAAATCGTAGGCAACAACATTTTTAACGACCCGTGCAGCCACAAAACTGGCGTGCCCCGCGCCACAACCCAGATCAATCACATGCGCATCCGGAAAAGGTGCCAGCAGCGTCGCCAGACGTTGCAGATCCGCGCCCTGTGAGTGAACGGTACTGGTCAGATAATCTTTTGCCTGCGAGCCAAACTGCTTATCAACGGCCTGAGTATGGGTGTTTTTCATTTTCATCATTGCTCCTGTCTGTCTTGTTTTTTTATTTATTTATTAGGGAAGAACGCGGTTTCAAATGACCTCAAAATCACTATAGGCATTGTTTTATACGGGTACAATATGAGCATTTATACTGGTATAAGTAAGTTCCTGTCTAAGAACTCACGTTTAAGAGGATGTCATGATTGATATCGCAGAGTCGCTCAGTGGCCCCAGGGCGCTGGGAACCTTTTTACGCACACACCGCGAACGGGTGACGCCGGAAATGGTGGGATTGCCAGGCTCACCCCGTCGCAGAACCAGCGGGCTGAGGCGTGAGGAACTGGCACAAATCAGCGGTATCAGCGCAACCTGGTATACGTGGATTGAACAGGGACGCGATGTGTCGATTTCAGCCGCCACGCTTGACCGGCTGGCAAAATCGCTGCGTATGGAGCCTGCCGCACGCGAGTATTTATTCAGCCTCGCATCGGTGAAAGACCCTGAGGCGTTGCCGTCTTCCGCCGCGCCGGACGCGGGCCTGAAAGATTACGTCAATCAGCTGACCTGCCCCGGTTATCTGCTCGACAGTTGCTGGAATGTGCTGGCGTGGAATCCGCAGGCGGGTGTGCTCTTCAGCGGCTGGCTGGGCGTGGATGAAAATCCTAATTTGCTGGATTTTATGTTTCTGCATCCGCTGGCGCGCCAGCTGGTGACAAACTGGCCGGAGCGCGCCAAGCGCGTGGTGGCAGAATTTCGGGCTGAAACCAGCCATTACCCTCATTCCGAAGCGGTCCGCCAGGCGGTTCTCCGGTTACGGGAACGCAGCGCCGAATTCAGCCAGTGGTGGACACAACAGGAAGTGCTGGCTCGCGAAGGTGGCGAGCGGCGCTTTAACCATCCGCTGAGCGGTGAAATACGCTACCGGCAGCAAACATTTTTTCCAGCGGGATATGCCGAATGCAAGCTGGTGATGTTGCTGCCGGAAGAATAAAGCGGTTAGCAGACAGCCTGCTGTTTTTTCTGGCTTATTTTTTCTGGCATAACGGGCATTTTCGCCAATTGACAGACGGATACATGATATGTGAGGCTGACTTATTGGTCTCCTCAATAACAGGATAACGCCCGTGCTGACACGCCAGATTTATCAGGATGAAGAAATAGAAATCCGCGTTGCTACGGAGCTGGAAGCCATCACCCACTTTGCCGCCGTTCAGGCCTCGGTGGCTGAAATTGGTGCCTGGGAAAGCTGGTGTACCGATAAATATTCCCCTGATGACAGCCGCAAATATCTCACCGACAGTGAGCAAAAGCGTCATCGCGGGGCAGAATTCAATTTCTGTGTTTTTGAACGCTCCGGCGGGAATCTGATTGGCAGCGTGGGCATCAACCGCATCGTTCAGGAATATAAGTTTTCCAATCTTGGCTATTGGATCCGCACCGGTTATACCGGCCGGGGACTGGCAACGCTGGCGGTCAAAGCCGCAGCGCGTTTTGCGTTTACCGAACTGGAGCTGACCCGTCTGGAAATCGTCGTGATGGACGGCAATGAAAGCAGCCGCAGGGTGGCAGAAAAAGCGGGCGCGACGTCCGAAGGTCTGCACCGCAACCGGCTTTATTATCACGGTCAGCCGCGTGACGCCTGGATGTATTCTTTGATCCCGGGCGATCTCTGAGGCTGGTTTCACAAAAAAGATAAGGCAACAGAACATGACTTTTTCTACCCATACCGTTTCTACACAATGGCTGGCAAAAAATCTGAACTCACCGGATGTCGTCATTATCGATTGTCGTAAATCCAAACCGGGCATTACGCCGCCGGTGGATTTTCATGGCAAATATCTTGAAGCGCACATTCCCAACGCGATTTATGTGGAAGTCGACAGTATTTCTGACTGCTCCACCGGTCTGCCGCATATGATGCCGACCGCAGAGGAATTCGCTGCCTCAATGAGCCGTTTGGGCGTTGCGGATACGCAAACCATCGTGCTGTATGATGAGGGCGATCTGTTCTCCGCGCCCCGCGTATGGTGGATGCTGACCAGCTTCGGCGCGAAAAGCGTACGCGTGCTGGATGGCGGCCTGAATGCGTGGATTGCTGAAGGGAAACCCACACAAAGCGGCGAGCACATCCGCGTCCCGACCACCTTTAACGCCAAACTGGTGCGTCCGGTCGTCGTCAGTGCGGAACAGGTAAAAGACGCGCTTGGCAAGGTACAGATTATCGACGCCCGTTCTCTGGCGCGTTTTAAAGCCGAAGCGCCGGAACCGCGTCCGGGCCTGCATGGCGGCCATATTCCTGGCAGCCTCAGCGTTCCGTTTACCGAACTGACACAAGACGGGCATCTGAAATCGCCACCTGAGCTGAAAGCGACGTTCGAACGGCTGGGCGTTGATCTGAATAAACCGGTGATCACCAGTTGTGGTTCCGGTGTAACCGCAGCGGCGCTGGCGTTCGGACTGGATTCTCTGGGTGTTAAAGATGTGCAGCTTTACGACGGTTCATGGGCTGAATGGGGCGATGTGAACGAAGATTTCCCTATCGAAACGCACTGATTTATCGCTACTCAGATATCACTACCGGGCGCCCAGGCCCGGTTTTTATGCAATATTCAGAGCGTTATGACGTGGTCAGTTCGCGGACGCCAAACTCCTGAGCAATATTTTTCATCAATGTAATCACGCTATATGCCTGACGCGGCACTTCACTGAACTCTTCAATCAGCAACGGTTTAGCGACCGGCTCATGCGAGATTTCATGCAATGCCTGACGCAAAATGGACAGATGTTCCGGAGACGTTTGTGACGAAGTGATCAGCGGCAAACCCGGCACGGCCGCCGTCTGGCCGATAATCACCAGACCGCTGAGCGCTGACGGATCGTGGCGGTGCAATAGCGCCAGCGTCACGCAGTCGATCGCCGCCAGATCTGCCCGGTTATGCTGAACATAATGCAGGGATTCACGATGGCTGCCGGTTGCTGTGGCCTGAGAGAAAAATTTTCCGGCCTGCGCCAGGGGTGCCACCAGCGCCCGCAGGCTGTTGTATCCGGACTGAGAATCGGTGCTGTTGAACGCCAGCCGCCGGTGACGAAAATCAGGCAAATGCAGTTTTGCATCTTCATCACGCGCCAGCAAAAAACTACGGTATCGATAGCCGTCGCAGCCCGGCGCGCGGTAACTGAAGGTGCCGACCAGCTGAACATCCGGCAGGCTTTCTACCAGCGGAAAGCCACAGGTCTGGCTGAGCAGCAGATCCGGCTGCTGCCAGTGAGTGAATAAATCCTGCGGCCAGCTCAGCGATGGCGGTGTGGCAATCAGACCTGCGCGCTTCAGTTTTTCCCGCAGAACACCGGCAAAAGCTTCCACGTCCGGTACAGAAACAGCATACATCGGTAAAGACATCAGCATCATCTGGCCACTCCGTCAGGGGGTTTCCTGCTGATAATCATAGTCGCTGCGCGCGGTTTGCACCGGCTCACGAGTGCTGGCAAACGGATGCGCTTCTACACAAACCGGTTTCTGCGAATGTTGCCTGAACCACTGCCGGTAACCTTTCACCACAAACCCCTCGCTGCGCGCAATATAAGCTTCGCGTTCAGCAAAATACACCTGACGCAGTGCGAACCACGGCACGCCCGGCAAATCGTGATGTACCAGATGATAATTGAGATTAAGAAACAGCAGCCGCCAGATAAAACCGGCCTCATTTAGGGTTGAGCGTGCCTGTGGCGAAAGTTCGGCGCGATGTTCATAAAAAGAACGGACTTTGGTCAGGCTCAGCGCCGGATAGCTCACCGCCAGAATGAAATACCCGGCAGACAGGCCGTGCAGTGACATCCAGTACAACAAACCTGTCAGCAAAACCCCGTGGAAACCCCACATGCCGACTGTGCGCCAGTCACCGCGCAATAACGCCGTCAGCGCGCCGGTCAGCGTGGCGGAAATATCCAACAGCGGCCCGATGAGCATCCGTCCCGGCAGTGTGTTACGCAGACGAACAACGGCTTTCATCAGCGGCGACAAGCTTTCCCAGCTGGCGCGGCTGAAATAATACGCCTCGGGATCGTCGCCCGGCAGCGTCAGATGTTCATTACGATGATGCTGTAAATGCGTGTCGCGGTATACACCATAGGGATACCAGACCGCCAGCGGCAGCGTGCCGAACAGCTGATTCAGCCAGGGTTTACGGGTCGGGTGCCCGTGAATGAGTTCGTGTTGCAGCGACATATACCAGGCCGTGAACCAGATAAGCGCAGGCGTGGCAATCCACGGACCGAGATCTTCCCAGAAATAGACCAGCGCAAACCAGCCGCTGTAAACCGTGGCGATCAGTGTCCAGGTGGGGATTTCCAACCGCCACCAGAAACGGGCGGAGCGGGAAGCAATCTCTGCCCGCTGACGGGCGCTGAGGTAAAACGAAGAGGACGCCATAATGTGCCAGAGTGAGAAAACTTTGGCACATTATCTGGCTGAGGAAAGCTGCCGCTAACTAACTTAAAACGCTATCTATTGCCAGTTAGCGGCTTAAGGCATCAGCCCTGTAAATCCTTTTGCACGGCCTGATTAAATTGCTCCATCGGGCAGAAACCTTGCTTATCAACGGTACAACCTTCGATTTGCAGTGTGACGCGTTCAGGTGGATTTTTCAGACTCAGCGCTACATTGTTGCGCAGCTGACGGGCGGTCGGATATACATACTCGATTTTCATCAGGTCTTTATCGGTCTTTTTATCGTGCCAGCGCTGGAAGACCACGGTCCCATTGATTGGCGTACGTTCGTACTGACCCGGCAGCTGGTAATCCTGGGTTTTCAGTGCCGCAAGCAGTGACGCGATATTGGAATCATGCCCGACCAGCACCGCCAGTTTTGCCTGCTGCGCCGCTTTCTGATCGGCGGTCGTTGCCAGTTTCGGATCCAGCACACCGGAAATAAAGGTCAGCAACGGTTTAGCCGCGTTGGCAGCAATCGCCGGCGAGCCGAACAACGTTTCGTGATAAAGATTTTTGATATCCTCCAGTTTCTTCCACTGCTCCGGCGTCGTTATTTTCCCCCACGCCACGTCTTTCATCGGATAACCTTCGTAGTATTGCAGCATAAACGCATCCGCCGCGCCGGTCGCCATTCGCAGCGGCCCCGTAATACCCGGTTCTTTACCCTGCGTCAGTACGACTTCTGATGGCTGCGAAGCCAGATCGCACTGCTGTTTTTCTTTGCAGGTTTTACTGTTTTTATAATCGAGGATACTTTCCAGCAGCTGGTAATTTGGCTTGAGGCGCTGATTCTGCCCCGCCAGACCGCCCTCGCCAGCATGCTGGTTAACAGAATTCAGCGCGTTGGTTTTGAAAGTATCGTTCACATCAGCGGTGATAATCGGGTTGAACACCGGATCCATTTTGCCGATTTCTACGCGATTAATAACTGAAACGTCGCAGCCCGGGAAAGCACCGGTGGAGAAATGTTTTGCGGTATCAATGGTGCGCGGCAAGCTGTTGGCATAAGTAAAGACCTGCGCACTTTCCGGGCAGCCGGTTGCAGGCAGCAATTTATCTTTCGCCAGCCATGCGCGGAAGTACTGGCCCATATGTTCAGAATTCTGGCCGCCTTTCGGCGTCAGCAACCCGCCTTCCGTTTTCCACACCGGCCAGGTGTGCGTCGTGGATTCGGCAAGCACGTCACCGTAATTGACCAGCGGCGCACGGATACCGTGACGGCTGAGCACCAGGACTTGCTGGAGTTCTAAATTATCAGACTGAGCCGCCTGAGCGGCAGGAAGCGAGAGGGGGAAAACGCAGGCAAGTGCAGATAACGCAAGATAACGGGATGCTTTTTTCACGAGTGATCCTCTTGATGAAGTGTTTTACAGATTCCCTGAAAACAAAAAATCACCGCAGAACCCAACAGATTGATTCTTGCGGTGAATTTTTAGCATAGTGGAATATTCATCAAAATTGGGGGATCAGGTTCACAACCTGTGCCCGGACTTTGTTCAGTCACAAAACTCATTCATAAAGAAAGCGCTTCAGAACTGATACCGCAGCCAGGCAAAGAAAACGTTGCCGTTATTGTAGGTTCCCGGAATATACGTCGCCTGAAAGGTCAGTTTGTTATAGCCGATGGAAGCCAGCGGTAACACGATCGGAATAGGAATATAGTTATAGTCGTCACGCGCCGTCACCGCCGCGGTATAACCTAAACCTAACCGAAAGTTTTTATCTTCTGCAGGTGTCCATATTTTTTCCCAGCCATAACCGCCGATCGGTTCCCATTTATTATGGGAGTCTTTAAACGCCATAAAATAAATGCCGTTCCAGTTGCCTTTTTCATCATAACGGGAAATACCATACCCCCCGCCCCATGGACGTTCGTTATAACGATCGGTTTTCTCTTTATCGTATGTCAGACGGTTATGCCAGGTGATCACCGGCAGATACAGATCCTGTGAATCAGAATCATGCCATGTCGTTGAGACTTTATCTGTAAAGTCTGACCACACGTTCGCAGCCAGCGATTTATACTGGATGGTATCCGGATCGCTGACCGGATTAATCCCGCTGTTATTTGCCCACACGGATGAGCTCATACCCAGCGTTAGTATCATACCTGCACAACCGATTACTTTCTTGATCATCATATCTGTAATAGCTCCCTGCGTCAGGAGAGTATCATAGACAAATAATGTCTTTATAAACTAAACAAAGAAGTAACAAAAAACGTCTGTTTATTCAATTTCATGAATTTAAAGTCTTTCCGTAATTCATTATAGGAATTATCCCTAAAATAAGTAAGGTCTGTTTAGGCAATTAATTTACTTAAAAAACTCACCAATAAGAATAAACCGAAAAACATAACGGGGATTTTCTTAATACTTTCCCCTCACCTTACTCAGACGATTAAAACTGAAAACGGAACCAGCCGAACAGGACGTTCCCTTTGCTGTTTGTTCCCGGCACGTAGGTTGTCTGGAACGTCAGCCTTGAATAGCCTGCTGATACCAGCGGCAGCACCATGGGAAAAGGAATGTAATCATAATTGTCACGGGCTGAAACGGCGGTAATGTACCCTGCCCCTAAGCGGAATTCTTTATCATCAAGCGGCTGCCATATCTTTTCATAAGCGTAACCGGCAACAGGCTCCCATTTATTAAAAGAATCTTTAAAGGCCATCGCATAAATGCCGTGCCAGTTTCCTTTCTCATCATAACGCGAAATACCGTAACCTCCGCCCCACGGATGTTCGTTATATCCTTCGATTTGTTTTTTGCTGTGTGTATGCCGGTTATGACGAGTTAATACCGGAAGAAAGAGATCTTGCTGCTGCGGTGTATTCCACGTTTCAGCAATATTATTGGTGAATGAATCCCATAAGCCTTCATTATTTTCCTGCGGGGAAACATTCTCCACCGTGGAATTACCAGGGTGATCCTGTGCCTGCACATTAAGGGATATTAATAATGAAAGCATAAAAATTGGGCAAGCGAGTGCTGCACGAATATTCGCGAAAATGATATTTTTCATTGGCGTATAAGCCCTGTTGAGTTGACCTGGGCATTATATGACGATGATTACATATAAATAGTTAATGATTAATTAAGCAACAATCAATTTAATGAATATTAAATGACATAACTATTAAAAAACAGAGAGTTAGCGTTACTTCCGTTGCGGTAAGTCAGACAAAAAAATCCGCAGGCTTTCGCACTGCGGATTTTTATTACTGGAGCTTATTTAGCATCAGCCAAGCTGTTTACGCGCATTACGGAACATGCGCATCCACGGGCTGTCTTCACCCCACTCTTCCGGATGCCAGGAGTTACTGACGGTACGGAAAACACGCTCAGGGTGCGGCATCATCACAGTAACGCGACCTGACAGGTTGGTCACCGCGGTGATCCCGTTCGGGGAGCCGTTCGGGTTCGCCGGATACGCTTCGGTTGCCTGACCGTTATTATCCACAAAGCGCAGCGCCACCAGATTGCTGTGCTCGATTTGTGCCAGATGCGCAGCGTCACGCACCTCCACATGGCCTTCGCCGTGGGAAACCGCGATTGGCATACGTGAGCCGGCCATCCCCTGCATGAACATCGACGGGCTGGCAGTCACTTCAACCAGGCTGAAACGCGCTTCAAAACGGTCTGACAGGTTACGCACGAAGCGTGGCCAATGTTCTGCGCCCGGGATCAGCTCTTTCAGGTTCGACATCATCTGACAGCCGTTACATACACCCAGCGCCAGCGTTTGCGGGCGGTGGAAGAATTCTTCGAACTCTTCACGCACGCGGTCGTTGAACAGCACTGACTTCGCCCAGCCTTCACCCGCGACCAGCACATCACCGTAAGAGAATCCGCCGCACGCCACCAGCGTATGGAAATCCTGCAAATCACGGCGACCCGCCAGCAAATCACTCATGTGGACATCAACCGCATCGAAACCGGCACGATGGAAGGCAGCTGCCATTTCAACGTGGGAGTTCACGCCCTGCTCGCGCAGCACGGCAACTTTCGGACGCGCGCCCTTCGCGATGTAAGGTGCAGCCACGTCTTCGTCAGGGGCAAAGTTCAGTTTGACGTTCAGGCCCGGATCCAGATCGTTGGTTTTGGCCTGATGTTCCTGATCGGCACATTCAGGGTTGTCGCGCAAACGCTGCATCTGCCAGGTCGTTTCAGCCCACCAGGTACGCAGCGTGGTGCGGCTTTCGCTGTACACCGGCTTGTCACCCGACGAAATGATGAAACGGTCACCGGTTTCGACGCTGCCGAGGTAATGCGTGCAGTCCGCCAGACCAAAATCAGCCAGCGTTTTCTCAACCGCCTCACGGTCAGACGTACGCACCTGGATTACGGCGCCCAGTTCTTCGTTAAACAATGCCGCCAGCGAATCAGTGCCCAGCGCTGCGATATCTGCGGTCAGACCGCAATGTCCCGCGAAGGCCATTTCAGCCAGCGTCACCAGCAGACCACCGTCGGAACGGTCGTGATAAGCCAGTAATTTCTGCTCAGACACCAGCGCCTGCATAGCGTTGAAGAAACCACCCAGTTGCTGTGCGCTGCGCACATCCGCTGGCGTATTGCCGAGCTGACGGTAAACCTGTGCCAGCGCCGTCGCGCCCAGTGCGTTATGACCAGCACCTAAATCGACCAGCAGCAACGCAGTGTCACCTTTATCGGTGCGCAGTTGCGGCGTCACGGTGTGGCGCACGTCTTCGACGCGGGCAAACGCGGTGATCACCAGCGACAGCGGTGACGTCATCTCGCGTTGTTCATTACCTTCCTGCCAGCGGGTTTTCATCGACATGGAATCTTTGCCCACCGGAATAGTGATACCCAGCGCCGGACAAAGTTCTTCACCCACCGCTTTTACTGCGGCATACAGACCCGCATCTTCGCCCGGGTGACCGGCCGCAGACATCCAGTTAGCAGAAAGCTTAACGCGTTTCAGGCTGCCGATTTCGACGGCGGCAATGTTAGTCAGCGCTTCGCCAACGGCCATGCGGCCAGAAGCGGCGAAATCCAGCAAGGCAATTGGCGCACGTTCGCCCAGTGACATCGCTTCGCCGTGATAGCTATCGAGGCTGGCGGTGGTGACCGCACAGTCAGCGACCGGGATCTGCCACGGACCAACCATCTGGTCACGCGCCACCATGCCGGTGACGGTGCGGTTGCCGATGGTGATCAGGAAGGTTTTCTCTGCCACAGCGGGCAGATGCAGAACGCGTTTTACCGCTTCTGCAATCTGAATGTTTTCCGCATTCAGGTCGTCGCCTTTCGCCTTCAGCGTGGTGACATCGCGGGTCATTTTCGGGGTTTTACCCAGCAGAACGTCCAGCGGCATATCAATTGGCTGGTTGTCGAAATGGCTGTCTTCCAGAGAAAGATGCATTTCTTCAGTGGCTTCACCAATCACGGCATAAGGTGCACGCTCACGCTGGCAGATAGCATCGAACTGTTCCAGCTGAGCCGGAGAAACAGCCAGTACATAGCGTTCCTGTGATTCGTTACACCAGACTTCCAGCGGGCTCATCCCCGGTTCGTCGTTCAGGATGTCGCGCAGCTGGAAACGCCCGCCACGGTTGCCATCGCTGACCAGTTCCGGCATGGCGTTGGATAAACCGCCGGCACCGACGTCATGGATAAACAGGATCGGGTTGGCTTCGCCCAGCTGCCAGCAACGGTCGATCACTTCCTGACAACGGCGTTCCATTTCCGGGTTGTCGCGCTGTACGGAAGCAAAATCCAGATCCGCGTCAGACTGACCCGATGCCATGGAAGAAGCCGCACCGCCGCCCAGACCGATATTCATCGCCGGACCACCCAGCACAATCAGTTTTGCGCCAACGGTGATTTCACCTTTCTGCACGTGATCCGCGCGGATGTTGCCAATACCACCGGCCAGCATGATCGGTTTGTGGTAACCGCGCAGCTCAGGGCCGTTGTGGCTGTTGACGTTTTCTTCGTAAGTACGGAAGTAGCCCAGCAGCGCCGGACGACCAAATTCGTTGTTAAAGGCTGCGCCGCCCAGCGGGCCGTCGGTCATGATATCCAGCGCAGTAACGATACGATCCGGCTTACCGAAATCTTCTTCCCACGGCTGTTCAAAGCCAGGAATACGCAGGTTGGAAACAGAGAAACCAACCAGACCGGCTTTCGGTTTTGCGCCGCGCCCCGTTGCACCTTCGTCACGGATTTCACCGCCTGAACCGGTTGCCGCACCCGGCCATGGAGAGATCGCCGTCGGGTGGTTATGGGTTTCAACCTTCATCAGGATATGCGCCTGCTCCTGATGGAAATCGTACAAACCGTCTTTCGCATCGGCGTAGAAACGACCGACCTGCGAACCTTCCATCACGGCGGCGTTATCTTTATACGCAGACAGCACGTGATCAGGGGTCTGTTCGAAGGTGTTTTTAATCATCTTGAACAGGGATTTCGGCTGGGTTTCGCCGTCGATAATCCAGTCTGCGTTGAAGATTTTGTGGCGGCAGTGTTCTGAGTTGGCCTGTGCGAACATATACAATTCGATGTCTGTCGGGTTGCGCCCCAACGACGTAAAGGCTTCCATCAGGTAATCAATTTCATCCTGCGCCAGCGCCAGACCTAATTTGGTGTTGGCGGCTTCGAGTGCGCCACGGCCAACGCCGAGGATATCCACATGTTGCACCGGGGCTGGCTGATGCTGCGCGAACAGCGCGCTGGCATCTTCCAGACGTGCAAAGACGGTTTCCATCATGCGGTCATGCAGCAATGCGCCCAGTTCGGTCCACTGCGCTTCGGTCAGTTGCGGTGACTGAACATAAAATGCCAGACCACGCTCAAGCCGCAGAACCTGTGACAAACCGCAATTGTGGGCGATGTCGGTAGCTTTGGAAGACCAGGGAGAAATGGTGCCCGGACGCGGGGTGACCAGCAATAAACGACCAGAAGGAGCGTGTTCAGCGAGAGAAGGACCGTATTTCAGGAGGCGTTGTAACTTGGTTTGTTCGTCCGAATTCAGCGGTGCGCTGACGTCGGCAAAGTGTACATATTCGGCGTAGATATCGCTGACCGGAAGATGTGCTTCCTGACAACGGGATAACAATTTGTTAATGCGAAAAGCCGACAAAGCGGGCGAACCACGCAGTATTTCCATAATCACAGATCTCTCGTCTTCGAAGACACTGACCACAGTGCTTCATTGGGCGCAACAGGGGGAAAACGCGGGCTATTATAAAGAAAGCTGGCGTCCGACGAAACCGTTTGCGTCGGGAAACTTCATATTCCTTTATAGCCTTACCATTATCATGGCTATTATGAATAAAGTTGCAGACTGCCGTTTTGTTGAGCAAAATGCGTCAGCACTGGGGATATAACCATACTAACTGCACAGCATAGCGTAAAAAAACAAGAGCGCCGCAGCGAGATAACTATTTGACGCGACTAAAAATTAATTATGTTCTGATGGGGATCGCCGCCCTGTTACTGGCACTGGCCTTGTGGCCTGCCGTGCCGTGGCACAGAGGTGAAGGTGACCAGCTGGATCAGATAAAATCCCGTGGAGAATTGCGCGTCAGCACGCTCAATTCTCCACTGACTTTTATGGACTCCCCTGAAGGCAATCTGGGCTTCGATTATGAACTGGCTAAACGCTTCGCAGATTATCTGGGCGTGAAGCTGGTGATTTCTCAGCACACCACCATCGAGAGCATGTTCGACGATCTTGATCAGGGTAAAACCGACATGCTGGCTTCCGGTCTGGTGTACAACAATGAGCGCCTGAAAAACTACCGCGCCGGCCCGGAATACTATTCCGTATCGCAGCAGCTGGTTTACCGGCAGGGTGCCGTGCGCCCGAAAAGTTTCGCCGACATCAAAGGCTCGCTGGTAGTGTCTGCCGGCAGTGCGCATATCGCCACGCTGGAGGCTGCCAGCCAAAAATATCCAGACCTCACCTGGACCACCACCGATAAATTGTCACCCCGCGACCTGTTACAACAGGTTGAAAACGGCAAACTCGATTATACGCTGGGGGATTCGGTCACTATCGCCCTGATGCAGCGTGTCTATCCGCGCCTTGCGGTGGCCTTTGATGCCACAGACGATGAACCGGTCACCTGGTATTACCGCAAACAACCTGATGACGACAGCCTTGCTGCCGCTATGCTGGATTTCTTCAGTCAGATTTCAGAGGACGGTACGCTGGAAAAACTGGAGGAAAAATACCTCGGGCACGTGGGCGATTTCGATTATGTCGATACCCGTACTTTCCTGAACGCCATCGACACGACGCTGCCGGATTTGCAGCCGCTGTTTGAAAAATATGCTCAGAACATCGACTGGCGTTTGCTGGCCGCTATCGCTTATCAGGAATCTCACTGGGATCCGCTGGCGAAATCACCGACCGGTGTGCGTGGCGTAATGATGCTGACCCGCGCGACGGCTGGCGGGCTGAATGTCGATGACCGGACAGATGCCGAACAAAGTATCCGTGGCGGTGCGCAGTATCTGTCGCATCTGATGGATAAAATGCCGGGATCTATTCCGCAGGATGAACGGATCTGGTTTGCACTGGCGGCATATAATATGGGCTACGGCCATATGCTGGACGCGCGCAAGCTGACCGCACAGCAAAAGGGGAATCCGGACAGCTGGGCGGATGTGAAACAACGGCTGCCGATGCTTAATCAGAAACGCTTCTTAAGCCGGACGACTTACGGTTATGCCCGCGGCACGCAGGCGTATAATTATGTGGAAAATATCCGCCGCTATCAGCTCAGTCTGGTGGGGTATCTGATGGAAAAAGAGAAGCAGCAGGCGCAGAAGGCGGCGCTACAGGCTCAGCTGGGTCAGGGATATCCGGTAGTGGATGCACAGGAAGCACTGGGGAAATAAGGCCTGAACAGCCTTATTCTTTAGGATTATCAGAAATGATGTCACCGGCCTGAGCTGCGCGCTCTGCCAGCCGCAGCGCTTTTTTCTGGCTGCGGCGAAAACGAAAGAACGCACTCAGCTGTTCAGAACAGGCATCAGCCAGAACGCCCGACGTGATTTCTACCTGATGATTCATGCCGGGATGGCGCAAAACATCCATCAGAGAACCCGCTGCACCGGTTTTGGCATCGGCAGCGCCATACACTACGCGACGGATCCGGCTGTGGACCATTGCGCCGGCGCACATCACGCAAGGCTCAAGAGTGACATACAGTATGGCATCCAGCAGTCGGTAGTTTTGCACCGCGCTGCCGCCCTGACGTAACGCCATGATTTCCGCGTGCGCCGTCGGATCATGATGTCCGATAGAACGGTTCCAGCCCTCGCCAATCACCTGATTGTCCAAAACCAGCACGGCGCCCACCGGCACTTCGCCCTCCTCCTGCGCCTTCAGCGCCAGAGTCATTGCGTATTGCATCCAGCGTTCGTCGTCATTTATTTCTGCTAATTCTGTCACTGCCACTTCAACCTCAGTCATTTTAATCCGCGCCATTATACCTTTGTTCGCGCCGCCCGCCCACGGGCCATAATCGATATCGCGCGTACAGTTCATCAGCGGTAACAGGAAGTATTACTTAATGATGATAACCCGCGGTTCTGATAGCAGAAATGGCTTATGCCAACAGATAATAACCTTACATTTCATAGTCATTAGATGAGGAAATTAGCCGGGTTAATCTGCGTATTGTTGCGCCAGATCAAATGATGTTACCGGTAACAATATTAAGGTTTCCTTGTACCTACCAAGAGCTGACAACAAGGAAAACAATTATGGCTACTGCAACTTTCTTTATCCCGTCCGTTAACGTTATTGGTTCTGGCGCGCTTAATGATGCGGCTACCGCTATCGCGCAGCATGGTTTCCGCCATGTCCTGATCGTCACGGATAAAGTGTTATTCGATATCGGCGTGGTTAAACAGGTTCAGGAATTACTGGCAAAAAGCTACGTGCAAAGCAGCGTTTATCATGGAACAAACCCTAACCCAACCACCCGCAATGTGCGTGAAGGGCTGGAGATCCTGAAAAAAGATGCCTGCGATTGCGTGATCTCACTTGGCGGCGGTTCACCGCATGACTGCGCCAAAGGTATCGCGTTGCTGGCCACTAACGGCGGCAACATCAATGATTACGAAGGCGTTGACCGTTCTGCTAAACCCCAGTTGCCGCTGATTTCTATCAACACGACTGCCGGTACGGCTTCAGAAATGACGCGTTTTTGCATCATTACCGATGAAGAACGCCATATCAAAATGGCTATCGTGGATAAAAACGTGACGCCGCTGATGTCAGTCAATGACCCGCATCTGATGGTCGGCATGCCAAAAGGGCTGACTGCTGCCACCGGGATGGATGCGCTGACCCACGCGATCGAAGCCTATGTATCCAGCGCGGCAAACCCGATAACGGATGCCTGTGCGCTGAAAGCGATTACCATGATTACCGACTCACTGCGCACTGCAGTGAAAGACGGTAAAAATATGCAGGCTCGCGAAGACATGGCTTACGCACAGTTTCTCGCCGGGATGGCATTTAACAATGCGTCGCTCGGTTATGTACACGCCATGGCGCACCAGTTAGGCGGGTTCTATAACTTGCCGCACGGTGTCTGTAATGCCGTCCTGCTGCCGTTTGTGCAGGAATACAACTCCCGCGTTGCCAGCCCGCGTCTGAAAGACGTTGCTGCCGCGATGCACATTGATGTTTCAGCGATGAGTGATGCAGAAGGTGCAAAAGCCTGTATCGATGCTATCCGTCAGCTGGCGCGTGATGTCGATATTCCTGCCGGATTACGCGACCTGAACGTGAAAGAAGAAGATTTTAATACACTGGCGACCAACGCCCTGAAAGATGCCTGCGCACTGACTAACCCGATTCAGGGTACGCATACCGATGTGGTAGGGATTTTCAAAGCTGCGTTCTGATTACTAAAGAATATGCCCAAATAAAAACAGGCCAGAAATGGCCTGTTTTTTGTCTGAAACATCCTGCGGTATTTATTCCAGTTGCTGCAATTCGCCCTGCTTGCTGACACGAAAACGGTGCTCGCAAAAGAACAACAGCGGGTTGTCCTGTTTGCTGTCGCTGTAACCACTGTAAAGTTTCAGCGGTGAGCCAATCCGGCTTTCGAGCTGTACAACCTTTTCTTCACCGAGACAGCGCAGAGGCAGCACCCAGCCGCCTTTACCCCGCGCGATACGGCTGCCCACCAGACGTACCTGCGGTAAAAACAGCGATGCGTTATAAACCTGCTGCACCAGGTTCTCAGGAGAACCGGTGATCAGCCACACTTCGGTATCGTCGCTGTCCAGATATTCGCGCAACCGGCGTTGTACCACCGGAAACTCCACCACTTTTTCGCGAAACGCAGTCACGAATTGCAGCTCCAGCGCTTTCAGGCGTGCCTCACTGTGACCAAAGGTAATGGCCCACAGCAACAGACTCATCGGCCAGCGTGTTGCACGCCCCTGAAAGAATAGTCCTGCGCCAATCAGCGGCAATAAAGGCACCACCAGAACCAGGTTCTGCGGCATTTTTTTTAGCAAAAAACGCAGGAAGGTTCCGAACATATCCTGCTGATGCAGTGTTCCATCCAGGTCAAAAAAGACCACCCGTCGATCAGGCTTCGTACTCAATCCATTACTCCTCGGGATCGTTAAACCCCATCAGCCAGGTAAAAATAAAACCAGCTAATACCGTAATGACTAAACCGGCCAGATACAACATCACTTTGCCAGAAATAATGGTCAGCGCCAGCGGCAACCCGGAAATACCAAACGTGATGACCGTAGCGACTTTCCAGTAACAGATTAGCGCGCCGCCCACGGCCCCGCCCAGACAGGCGCCAATAAATGGCCGGCCAAGCGGCAGCGTCACCCCGAAAATCAACGGTTCGCCGATGCCCAGTATTCCCACCGGCAGCGCACCTTTAATCACTTTTTTCAGCCGTGCGTTACGCGTTTTCATGTAAACCGCAATCGCCGCGCCGACCTGTCCGACACCCGCCATCGCCAGAATAGGCAACAGCGGATTGGAACCGTGCGCCTGAATAAGCTCTACGTGGATGGGCACCAGCCCCTGATGAAGCCCGGAAAGCACCAGCGGCAGAAAGGCTCCGGCCAGCACTGCACCCACAAGTAATCCGCCTTTGTCGATAGCAATATTGACGCCGTGCGCGATGCCGTCAGAGATATAACCGCCGATCGGCTGGAGGATAACAATTGCCAGCGTCGCAGTGATAAGCGTGGTGATCAGCGGATTTAGGATCAGTTCGACCGATTCAGGCAGCCACTGGCGCAGCCGTTTTTCGAGCCAGCACATCAGCGCGACGACCAGCAAGACGGCAATCACCCCGCCACGCCCCGGCTGTAATGTTTCGCCAAACAGCGTAATTTGCGCCAGCGCCGGACTGGAAAGGATCCCCGCCATCACGCCGCCCATGGCCTGTGAACCGCCAAACACGCGGGCAGCATTCACACCGACCAGAATATTCATGATGGCAAATACAGCGCCGCCGAATATCGCCAGCAGGCCGAGAATATTAGGATAATCAGTCGCAATGGAACCGGCGATATCAGGCCGTTTGAGCAGATTAATAATGCCCATAATCAGACCTGAAGCGATAAATGCCGGGATCAGCGGGATGAAAACATCCGCCAGTTTTCGCAGCGCGCCACTCATCGGCGCTGAGTATTTGGCTTTGGCACTGGCTTTGTTGCGGGCTATATCACTTTCACCCGCCGCACTGGCTGCTCCCGCAGGGCTCAGCAACAGGCGCATGGCGTCCACGACTTTGGCTGCTGCCCCCGGCCCGACGATAAACTGATGCTGCTCGCCCTGCCTGAGATAACCTTTAATCCCCTCCAGCGTTTTCAGGCTGGTCAGATCCAGGCGCGCATCGTCAAAAACTTCCACACGTACACGGGTCATGCAGTTTTCCAGCTTGCTGATATTCCCTTCGCCGCCCACACCCTGCAAAATCTTAGAAGCCAGCAGGTGAGTTTTATCCATTGCTGTCGCCATGCTTTTCTCCTGATTTAGCCCGCCAGCGCGGCGCGAAGGTAGCCGTTATGTTGCTCCAGACGCGCTTTTGCCTGTGGTGCATCAATGCCCGCCAGTAACATGAGAATGGCCGGTTTCACTTCGAAATCAGTCTGAGAAAGCGCCAGTTCAGCATCACTGCGTGCCGCGCCGGTGGCTTCCACAACAATGCGGCAGGCACGATCGACCAGTTTGACGTTGGTCGCTTTCACGTCGACCATCAGGTTCTGATAGACCTTGCCGGTTTTCACCATCGCACCGGTAGAAATCATGTTCAGTACCAGTTTCTGCGCAGTACCGGATTTCAGACGAGTGGAACCGGTCAGCGCCTCGGGCCCGACAACGGGAGAAATGGCGATCGTCGCTTCCTGCGCAATCGGTGAATCCGGATTACAGGAAATCGCCACCGTGGCACAACCCAGTTCCGTGGCGTAGCGCAACGCGCCGATCACGTAAGGTGTGCGGCCGCTCGCCGCTAATCCGACAACGGTGTCATCCGCGCTCAGATGCAGATTCTTTAAATCTTCAACGCCCAGCGCTTCGCTGTCTTCGGCCCCTTCTACCGCTTTGAGTAGTGCACCGGGACCACCGGCAATCAGGCCGATAACTATGCCGTGCGGCACGCCGAACGTTGGCTGACATTCCGATGCATCGAGAACGCCCAGACGCCCGCTGGTCCCCGCGCCGAGATAAATCAGACGACCGCCCGCTTTAAATGAAGCCGCGGCTTTATCGATCGCCTGCGCTATTTGCGGCAGAACTTTACTGATGGCCTCAGGAACTTTGCGGTCTTCCTGATTGAAACAGGTGGCTAATTCCAGTGAAGACATTTCATCTAAGTTGATCGTATCCGGATTACGGCTCTCGGAAACGAGTGCGCCTAAGTTAAGGGGACTGTTCATGTTTTTCTCCTGAATTTTTAATTCAAATTTATTGCATAATACTTGAATATTTTATTCATCATTGCGAGGAATATTTGCTATTTTAGATAACATAATCCGCAAAACGTGACCTACGTATTCTGAGAAGCCGGGATAAGCCACCATGAGTTGTATGATCCGTATCCGCCAGTTGTATCCGACACTGGCACAAAATGACCGTAAACTGGCTGATTTTTTACTGGCTCAGCCGGAAAAAGCGCGTCATATGAGCTCACAAAAACTGGCCGAAATGGCGGGAGTCAGCCAGTCAGGCGTGGTGAAGTTCGCGCAAAAACTCGGTTATAAAGGCTTTCCTGCGCTGAAACTCGCCATGAGCGAATCCCTGGCATCCCCCAAAAACAGCGAACCTGTCACCGTACACAATCAGATCCTGAGCACCGACAGTCTGCACATTGTGGGCGAGAAACTGCTGACAGAAAAACAATCGGCTTTGCGCGCAACGCTCGATATCAACAGCGAGCCCCGTTTGCAAATCGCATTGTCGATGCTGAGCAGTGCCCGAAAAATCATTCTGACGGGCATCGGGGCATCCGCACTGGTGGCTAAGGATCTGGCGTATAAGCTGTTGAAAATTGGCGTCACGGCCATCGCGGAGTCGGACACACATGTGCTGATTGCTACAGCTCAGGCGCTTTCAAAGGAAGATTTATTGCTGGCGATTTCGTTCAGCGGTGAACGCAGCGAAATCAATCTGGCGGCACGGGTTGCCCGGGAAAGTGGCGCTAAGGTACTGGCGATCACCGGGTTTTCACCCAATACCCTGCAACAACAGGCCGATCACTGTTTGTACACCGTCGCAGATTTACCTACCACACGCGGAGCCGCGCTGTCGGCCACAACGGCACAATATTCACTGACCGATCTGCTGTTTGTTGCGCTGGTTCAGCAGGATACCGAACATGCACCGGAGCGGATCCGCCACAGCGAAGAACTGGTCAAAAAGCTGGTTTGATCAGGATCATTCGGGGAGCGGAAAGGCACTGACGTAGATCCTGTGCCAGCGCAATTCTGCTATACTGCGCGCCCTGATAACTGAACGATATGAGAAAACGCCATGGCCCTGCTGATCACACACAAATGCATTAATTGCGATATGTGCGAACCGGAGTGCCCGAATCAGGCAATCTCGATGGGCAATGATATTTATGAAATTGACAGCGATCGTTGCACGGAATGTGTCGGTCATTACGACAAACCGACCTGTCAGAGTGTCTGCCCAATCGACAATACCATCATCATCAATCCGCAACACATCGAAACTAACGAACAGCTTTGGGATAAGTTTGTGGTATTGCATCACGCCGTTTAACTGACGGAATGATGCAACAAATCAGTTTTCAATAATAACCGTCGCACAGGCATAACGGCGCTCATCGGCAAGCGTGACATGTACCGATTTCACGCCCATTTCCGCCGCCATTTCTGCCGCGCGGGCATGAAAAACCAGCCCCGGCTTACCCAGCACATCATTGACGACTTCAAACTGCTCAAATGCCAGGCCGTTGCGGATACCGGTTCCCAGCGCTTTAGCTGCGGCTTCCTTCACGGCAAACCGCTTCGCCAGAAAACGAACCGGCTGCTGATGTTGCTGATAAACAGCCCATTCATTGGCGCATAAAATACGCTTCGCCAGCCGGTCGCCGCTGCGTTCAATCACTGCTTCGATACGGGAAATTTCAACAATATCCGTACCTAAACCTAAAATGCTCATTACCGGCGGGCTTCTCTCATCAGATTTTTCATTTCACGTACTGCACCGGATAAGCCGTCGATAACCGCCTGACCGATGATAGCGTGGCCGATATTCAGCTCATGCATTTCCGGCAGTGCCGCGATCGGCTGCACGTTATGATACGTCAGCCCGTGACCGGCGTTCACTTTCAAACCTTTGCCTGCTGCATAAGCCGCGCCCTGCTTAATACGTTCCAGCTCAGCCTGACGCTCAAGATCAGTCTTCGCTTCCGCATACGCACCGGTATGAATTTCGATGTAAGGCGCACCGACCGCGACAGCAGCATCAATCTGGCGCAAATCCGGGTCGATAAACAGGGAAACCAGAATGCCCGCTTCGCTCAGACGGGAAACGGCAACGGTCATTTTATCTATCTGACCGGCGACATCCAGACCGCCTTCGGTAGTCACTTCCTCGCGTTTTTCCGGCACCAGGCAGCAGAAATGCGGCAAAACTTCGCAGGCAATCCCGACCATTTCATCGGTGACAGCCATTTCGAGATTCATGCGGGTTTGGATAGTCTGACGCAGAAGGCGCACGTCGCGGTCGGTGATATGACGGCGATCCTCACGCAGGTGGACGGTGATCCCATCAGCACCAGCCTGTTCAGCGATGAATGCCGCCTGAACCGGATCAGGGTAAGCCGTACCGCGTGCATTACGCAGTGTCGCGATGTGATCAATGTTAACGCCCAACAGCAACTCAGCCATAACAGCTCCAGATTTGAGAATGAATTGATTTATGAGTGGATCAGAAAAGCTAATTTCTGCAGTTTACACCCTTGAGAGTAGCGACGTGTAGCCCGGAATCTGATTTAGCTGGAAGAATTGTCAGAAGGTGAGACAGGCTTTTTGACCTGAAACTGGCGAAATAGCTCACGACTTTTCAGGGGCTTGCCACCGAGATAGGGTTTCAGTGCCATGCGGGTAAAACGTTTTGCAGCACGCAGCGTGAAAACATCCGGAAAATCCCGGCTGGCCAGCGCTTTCAAATCACGCCCGGTAAAGCTGGAATTATCAATGACCAGACTGGCGATAAAGCCTTTTTCTTCACGATAGCGGTAGGTCATGGTGTCGCTGACTTCTTCGCCACTGCCCGCGCAATGCAGGAAATCCACGCCATAGCCCAAATGGTGTAAAAGCGAGAGTTCAAACTGACGCAAAGCGTACTCAGGCGAACCACTGGCGCTGGCAAGATTTTGCAGACAATTAAGATAGTCGAAGAATAACGAAGAGTAATTAGCTTCCTGCTCAAGTACGCGGGAAACGAGTTCATTGACGTACAGGCCGCTGTAAAGCATCAGACCTGAAAGGGGAAGTGCCAGAGAAACCGGCTCGGCATTGCGCAGGGTTTTGACTTCTCCCCGCCCGCTCCAGCGAACCAGTAAAGGCGTAAAAGGCTGCAGGCAGCCTTTTAAATTGGACCGGCGGCCACGCGCACCTTTAGCCAGTATGCGTACCCGCCCTTGTCCCTCAGTGAATAAATCCAGCATGAGACTGGTTTCACTGTAAGGTCGCCCATGCAAAACAAATGCGCGTTGCCAGCCTTCCATAGGCGCGGACCTTATAAGTCGTCTACATAACCCAGGCTACGCAGCGCACGTTCGTCGTCTGCCCAGCCGGATTTGACCTTAACCCACAACTCAAGATGGACTTTCGCTTCAAACATGTTTTCCATGTCCTGGCGGGCTTCAATGCCAATCGTCTTGATTTTAGAGCCTTTGTTGCCGATAACCATTTTCTTCTGGCCTTCGCGTTCTACCAGAATCAGGCCATTGATATCGTAACCGCCGCGTTCATTGCTGACGAAGCGTTCGATTTCTACGGTCACGGAATACGGCAATTCTTCGCCGAGGAAACGCATCAGTTTTTCACGGATGATTTCAGAGGCCATGAAGCGCTGTGAACGGTCAGTGATGTAATCTTCCGGGAAGTGGTGAACCGCTTCCGGCAGACGTTTGCGCACCAGAGCTGCAATGGTATCCACGTTGGTGCCTTTCTCTGCTGAGATAGGCACGATATCAACGAAGTTCATCTGCTCACTCAGGAATTGCAAATGTGGCAGCAATTTAGACTTATCGGTGACGTTATCAATCTTATTGATTGCCAGCAGAACCGGTGATTTCAAATCACGCAGTTTGTTGACCACCATTTCGTCATCCGGAGTCCAGTGAGTGCCTTCAACCACGAAGATCACCAGTTCTACATCACCAATCGAGCTGCTTGCAGCGCGGTTCATCAGACGGTTAATGGCACGTTTTTCTTCGATGTGCAGCCCCGGGGTGTCCACGTAGATAGCCTGGTATGGCCCTTCGGTGTGGATACCCATGATGCGGTGACGCGTAGTTTGCGGTTTGCGGGAAGTAATGGAGATTTTCTGCCCCAATAATTCATTCAGCAAGGTAGATTTACCGACGTTAGGACGGCCTACGATTGCAACAAAACCACAGTAATTCTTTTCTTCGCTCATTCAAGCTCCAGCTGTATCAGCGCTTGTTCCGCTGCCGCCTGCTCGGCTTTACGGCGGCTTGAACCGGTTCCTACAACCGGCTGGTTCAAGCCACTGACCTGGCAGTGGATGGTAAACTCCTGATCGTGCGCTTCACCGCGAACCTGCACAACCAGATAAGAAGGCAACGGCAGATGACGACCTTGTAAAAACTCCTGTAAACGGGTTTTTGGGTCTTTCTGCTTATCACCGGGACTGATTTCGTCTAAACGACTACGGTACCAATCGAGAATCAGCTTTTCGACGGTCTGGATATCACTGTCCAGGAACACGCCGCCAATGAGTGCCTCCACCGTATCCGCAAGAATCGACTCGCGGCGGAAACCACCACTTTTCAATTCGCCCGGCCCTAAGCGTAAGCATTCGCCGAGATCGAATTCACGTGCCATTTCAGCTAACGTATTTCCACGTACCAGCGTGGCACGCATACGACTCATATCGCCCTCGTCTACACGAGGAAAGCGATGGTACAGCGCGTTAGCTATTACATAACTAAGAATTGAGTCACCCAGGAACTCTAAACGCTCATTGTGTTTACTGCTTGCGCTGCGGTGAGTCAGTGCCTGCAATAAAAGCTCCTGCTGTTGAAAAGTGTAGCCCAGCTTCCGCTGAAGCCTGTTTATTACGATGGGATTCATGAGTTACCAATAGATCAAGAATGCGTCAAAAACTTCAGCATACGGAACAGGCCTGCTTCGCCCTAAGCCAATCCAAAGCTGTTTCGTTTGCAGTGGCTCCTCCTGTTCGTTTTAAATAAAAACGTAAAATCAGGGGAGCCAACTTTTATCGCCCGAAAGGATATTCTACAACGAGTGGAAATATAATGCTGCGCTAACGGGCACCATTAATTAATGAATTCCACCGATACGGCTTAAACGAACACCGGTAGGCCATTCACCTTCCTGTTTTTTAAAGCTCATCCAAATTGCAGACGCTTTACCCACTAAATTCTTTTCAGGTACAAAGCCCCAATAACGGCTGTCAGCGCTGTTATCACGGTTATCGCCCATCATGAAATAATGGCCGGCAGGAACGACCCATGTCCCCAGCGGTTGGCCCGGTTGCTGATAATACGCACCCAGTTGGTCACGCGCGCCCGGCACAGTCAGAATACGATGCGTGACATTCCCCAGCGTTTCATTACGCTGAACAAGACGGACACCGTCTTGCGGAACATTGCCTGTCGGTGGCGGTTCAAAGAAACCGCTGCTGGCTTCGCCACCAGAAGACTGACCGAAAGTCTGCACGAAATCGCTGGCAACGCCGGTGTCATAAGTCACCGCCAAAGCCGTGTTGCAATTTTTGCCGCTGTCGCAGGCTGGCTGAACGGTCACCTGCTTGCTGAACGGATCGTAAGTCACCCGGTCGCCTGGCAAACCGACCAGACGTTTAATATAGTCCACGCTTGGATTGAGCGGATATTTAAATACCACCACATCGCCGCGTTTTGGTTCACCGGTCGGGATAAGCTTGGTCTGAGTAATAGGATCCTTCAGACCATAAGCATATTTCTCAACCACAATGAAATCGCCAATAAGCAGCGTTGGCATCATAGAGCCAGATGGGATCTGGAACGGTTCATAAATAAATGAACGCACCACAAACACAACTAACAATACCGGGAATACAGAAGCACAGGTTTCCACCCAGCCTGGCTGCTTCGCGACTTTGCTCAGCGTTGTATCGTCAACCGCCCCGCCCGTTTCAGCCTTAATTTTCGCAATTTTAGCCCGGCGTGCAGGTGCCAGCTTGAAGCGATCAAGGCACCAGATAATCCCTGAAACCAGCGTTGCAATCGCCAGGATCAGGGCAAACATGTTAGCCATGCATACTCCCTACAACTCAATGAGGATTTATTTGCTTTCTTTACCCACGTGAAGAATGGCCAGGAACGCTTCCTGCGGTAACTCAACGTTACCCACTTGTTTCATGCGTTTCTTACCGTCTTTCTGCTTCTGCAGAAGTTTCTTCTTACGGCTGACGTCACCGCCATAACATTTGGCGAGAACGTTTTTACGTAATTGCTTCACGGTGGAACGGGCAATGATGTGAGCACCAATTGCCGCCTGAATAGCAATGTCGAACTGCTGACGCGGGATCAGTTCCTGCATCTTCTCAACCAGCTGGCGTCCACGGAACTGTGAATTGCCACGGTGAGTAATCAGTGCCAGTGCATCCACACGGTCGCCGTTGATTAGAACATCAACACGTACCATGTCAGAAGCCTGAAAACGTTTGAAATTGTAATCGAGAGACGCATAGCCGCGCGATGTTAATTTCAGACGGTCGAAGAAATCGAGGACTACTTCAGCCATCGGAATTTCATACGTCAGCGCAACCTGATTGCCGTGATAGACCATATTGGTCTGCACGCCACGTTTCTCAATACACAAGGTGATCACGCTGCCCAGATATTCCTGCGGCATCAGCATGTGACACTCAGCAATTGGCTCGCGTAATTCCAGAATGTTATTCAGCGCCGGAAGCTTAGACGGGCTGTCGACATAGATGGTTTCGTTGCCGGTGGTCAGAACTTCGTACACAACGGTCGGTGCCGTGGTGATCAAGTCCAGATCGTATTCACGTTCCAGACGTTCCTGAATGATTTCCATGTGCAGCAGACCGAGGAAGCCACAACGGAAGCCAAAGCCCAGCGCGGTAGAACTTTCCGGTTCATAGAACAGGGAAGCATCGTTGAGGCTCAATTTGCCTAACGCATCGCGGAAGTTTTCATAGTCATCGGAACTGACCGGGAACAGACCGGCATACACCTGAGGTTTCACTTTCTTGAAACCAGGCAAAGCCTTTTCTGCAGGCTGACGAGCCAGCGTCAGGGTATCGCCCACTGGTGCGCCAAGGATGTCTTTGATCGCACAAACCAGCCAGCCTACTTCGCCGCAATTCAGAATGTCTTTATCAACACGTTTAGGCGTGAAGATACCCAGACGATCGGCGTTATACACCTGTCCGGTACTCATGACTTTGATTTTGTCGCCTTTTCTCATGGTGCCGTTTTTGATACGCACCAGAGAAACCACGCCAAGATAGTTATCGAACCAGGAGTCGATGATCAGTGCCTGCAATGGCGCATCAGGATCACCTTCCGGTGGCGGAACATCACGCACCAGACGCTCCAGAACTTCAGGCACACCCACACCGGTTTTAGCTGAACAACGGACTGCATCCGTCGCATCAATTCCCACGATGTCTTCAATTTCCTGAGCTGCGCGGTCAGGATCAGCAGCAGGCAAATCGATTTTGTTCAGAACCGGAACTACTTCCAGATCCATTTCCATCGCAGTGTAGCAGTTCGCCAGCGTCTGCGCTTCTACGCCCTGCCCCGCATCCACAACCAGCAATGCGCCTTCACAGGCGGCCAGTGAGCGGGAAACTTCGTAGGAGAAGTCGACATGTCCGGGAGTATCGATAAAGTTCAGGTGGTAAATCTGCCCATCTTTCGCTTTGTAATCGAGCGTCACGCTTTGCGCTTTGATGGTGATACCGCGCTCGCGCTCAAGATCCATAGAATCGAGAACCTGCGCTTCCATTTCACGATCGGACAAGCCGCCGCAAATTTGAATAATACGGTCTGACAGCGTCGACTTACCGTGGTCAATGTGGGCAATAATGGAGAAATTTCGTATATGCTTCATTATAAAAGTTTTTCTACCTTGGTATTTCTGAATCATTCGCCATGAACATACAGCGACGGTTTGTAGGTTGGCTGTCTTTCGCCTAAGTCGCAGCATTCTACATGCCAGCACCGTGAAAACCTAGTCTCGGTACATCCTAACTCCAGATTATGCGTGCTTTTTCTGAAGGAAATCCTCACATTTTCATTTGTTTTCATTCCCGGACTGTTCTTTCAGCGTCGCCCTGACTTTTTTTGGGCATTTCGTCTGTGTTTTTTAGACTCAGGCAGGTTTTAGGAAAATGCCCATATACAAAAACGCACTTGAACACCTAATATATTGTTATAAAAGAAATTACATTATTTCAATTCACAAAGTTTTAATTCTCATTCTTCCTATTCATTCGTTTTTTTATTATTAATTCAATCCGGTCACAAGGTTATCAATATGATCAATGAAGGGCGGCTGCTCAGTCAGCATGGCTTTGCCAAAGCCAACTCTTGGATCACTCTGGTCCTTTCAGTGCTTTTGCTGGTGGGCGGTGCCGTACAAATCGCTTTTTTTCTCGCCTTCGGCCATACCGCTGACGGGCTGCATAGCGTGGTGGTATCTGCCTTGCTGCGCATTGCGCTCGGTGTCGTACTTATTTTACTAAGACGTTTGATTCGACCGAATCAGGTGTATCAGCTTCATGAAAATGGTATTTTGGTTATAAGCCAGCTAGATAAAAAGAACCGATTTATTCCGTTCGACAGAATCTCGGATATATACCGTTTCAGAACGGGTAAATATACACGCCGCATTTTAAATACGATGATGTTCCGTGAGGAAAATAGCAAAACATGGCACCGGATCACGCCGAACATTGCTAATTCAGAACGGCTGATTGATGTTATTAAGAATGAACAACTGATGTTCCGTGGCCCCTGGGCTTTGAATACGCTGGCGCAGGGCGGAGACATTCTTTTTACCAGCATGGTAAATTCGCACTGCGGACTGAAACGGTTTATCGGCTCTAACCTTCTGACAATGAACGAGAAAAGGATCCGGCTGAGTGCATTAATACTGACCACCGATGAAGGGAAGACAATACCCGTTCAAGACATTCAGTTTATCAGCGGCGGGAGCAACAGCCCGTTAATCAGATTGCTTGATAAACACGGCCGGATTTTGTTCTCTGTTGCCTATACTTCACTCTCCAGTGCCGATCTTTTCATCGCCCTGATTGAGCATATGATTCAGAACCGTATCCCGGTCAGAAACTAAAAATGCCACTGGCTCGTCTGAGTCAGTGGCATTTGTTTTCGCATCGTTCCGGGTAGCACGAAAGAAGTCACATATTACGAAGGAAGCTCGTTATCCGCAGAATAACGGAATGAGTTCGGCGGTAATCCCACCTGCAAAACCACCGGCTGATAGCCCGATTTACCGTCGACTTTTGCCGCCAGTGCTTTGGCGATGATAAAGCCCAGACCGCCGCCCAGCGCGGCACCGATCACAGCGTACATGTCTGCTTTAAACAGAGCCTGCAGTATTCCGCCTCCGGCAATCACCCCAAACAGCGGTGTCATATAGACCAGAAATGCAGAGCGTAGCAAACTGCCCTCAGGTATTCCCAGTTCAACTTTTTGCCCCGGTTCCAGGGGCTCAGCAAAACTGACCTGAAGATTATGGCCAGTCTGTGGTCCCAGTTCATTCAGCACCCGGGCACCACAACCTGAACGCGAATGGCAGCTACTGCAACCCGACTGCGTTTCACAGCGCAGTGATGCAATACCGTTTTGCCACGACACCACAGTGGCCCATTCTTTCATCATAAAATCACCCGGATTTATTTAGCCAAAAGTCATTTGGCAGAGAAAACAATGCTTTCAGCAATACGTTTTGCTGTGGAAGGCGGCAATTCACCGACGACAGTAATCTCATTACCGTTACGAACTTCCGTTTGTACGGTTCTTCGCCCTTGTCTGATTAACTGCTCAGAGGGGCCGTTAGTGGTAGCACTGATATTGACAGAGAAGCTGAACAATCCGTCAGTATACAAACGGGATTCTATCGTGACTGGCATATTTGGCAAGCTTCTGCGACTGCTCGCCACTTCAGCTACCCCCGCCGGAAGCCATTTCACTTGCCATCCAAACTTAATCGGCTCAGAAGCAGGTAACGAAAGTACCGGCGGCAGATTGGCTTTCTCAAGATCAGCAAGAGCCACTATGACTTGATTACCATCATCAAAGCTGATGACCCTGAACTGTTCCAGCGTTTCGCCATCGCGATCTAATAAATCCACACGCATTGGCAACTTAGTCTGCTCATCAATCCAGATAACATAGCTGAACCTTGTGCCATCACGCGAAACCACGCGGATCACCTGGCTCAGACGGTCTGCGGCACGCGCGCGACCTACGGCGATGAAATCATAGTATTTTGACAGCTGGGAGAAATCGCTGAATACAATGGAGGGCAAGGAATCAACAATATGATCGCCATCCAGAGTAAAAGGCTGAAGCCCGGTCTCGAAGTAGCTGATGTCTTTTCCGCGCTGGACAATTTCACGGCGCGGACCATCCATCAGTACCAGTTGAGCGAGCGAGGATTGATTAGAAACAGCATGACGATAGCGAAAGGAATCAATCCCTTGCTTCGTGATGTTGATAAAACCCATTTCATAATTCAGCGACTGACTGGCTTTACCCATCCCTTGTAATAACGCCTCGGAAGTGGGATCTGCCGAGGCGATACTTGGAGTAAGCAGGCTGCCCGTCACTAAACAAGCGGCAAACCAAAATTGCTTCATTACTGCGTTTGCGTTCCTAAAGACTGAGTTCCTGGGACCTGAACAGCGGCTTGCTGTGGAGTGACAGGTTCGAGCTGAAGTTGCTCAGAATGCAAGCGGCGTTGCAGTTCGTAATCCTGCAACATAGCATTGATACGCTTACGTTGCTCCTGCACATTTTGTTGCCCGCTGGTGGTATTGCCTTCATTTGGCACGCCGAAGCTGACCGGAGAGGCTTTACCCATTATTGGCAAAGTATTAAATGCTGGCGTTTCCGGAGAAGCGCCCGATGCGTCAGGCTGGTTATAGTGCTGCACACCGACAATCACAGCCAGCGATACGCAAGCAGCTACGCCAACCTGAGTCAGCTGGCTCGCCCAAGGGCGCACCTTCTGCCAGAAAGGCATTTTTTGCCAGGTATGAGGCTGAGGCTGCGATTCTGTTGCGGAACCCGGCACCAGTTTAACCGGCTCGTTTGCCAGCGCTGCGGCCACACGGTCTGCGATATCCAGATGCACCACATTCCCAATATCACCGCGTAAAGTATCGCGGATCAAATGATAACTCTGCCAGTCTTGCTGAAGCTTGGAATCTGTTGATAAAGAACTCAACAGTTCAGAATCAATGGCTTCACCATCCATCAGAGCGGAAAGCTTTTCTTTCTGCATGCCTAAGTACCCTTCCTGTGTCCGTCATCTCTAACGCTGGATGAGCGGCTGAACCTTGTTATCAATTGCTTCCCGGGCACGGAATATACGGGATCTTACCGTACCCACCGGACAATCCATGATGGCGGCTATTTCTTCGTAGCTCAATCCATCTAACTCCCTTAAGGTGATCGCCATGCGAAGATCTTCAGGAAGTGCTTCAATAGTACGGAAAACTATCTGTCGTAATTCTTCAGACAACATTAAGTTCTCAGGGTTCGAAATTTCTTTCAGGGCACCGCCACTTTCGAAATTCTCGGCTTCGTTCGCATCGACATCACTGGATGGCGGACGACGCCCCTGAGCAACCAGATAATTTTTCGCTGTGTTGACTGCAATACGATACAGCCAGGTATAAAAAGCACTGTCGCCGCGGAAAGATTCCAGCGCACGATACGCTTTGATAAAAGATTCCTGAACCACATCAGGCACATCGCCTTGTGGCACGTAGCGGGATACAAGGCTCGCTACTTTATGCTGGTAACGAATAACCAGTAAATTGAACGATTTTTGATCACCCTTCTGGACCCGCTCAACCAGAACTTGATCGGCTAACTGCTCGCTCATCCGAGGTAAAATCTCCCCAAAACTATCTCCGCGCTTAGAATCGTACTGCCAGCTTTCATCATTATATTCCTGAGCAAGTACTGCTTGGAGTTCACATGGAACGATTAGTTCCACATCGCCATTGTTTTTTCTATTGAAGTCTTAAGCCCGTGGCTTTCGCACGGAGGTTTAGGCTAACATGAATTTCCCTCTTCTTCTGCAAACATCATACGTTATGCAACCTTCATCTGAATTTGTTAGCGATGTATTGATAATCGGAAGTGGCGCTGCGGGCCTTTCTCTGGCTTTGCGACTTGCAGACCACTGTCACGTCACTGTTCTCAGTAAAGGCCCCCTCAACGAAGGCTCTACGTTTTACGCCCAGGGCGGAATTGCCGCCGTTTTCGACGAAGCAGACAGCATTGCCTCACATGTTGATGACACATTAATTGCCGGCGCAGGCTTATGCGATAAAGAAGCTGTTGAATTTATCGCCAGCAATGCACGACATTGTGTGCAATGGTTGATCGACCAGGGCGTCCTGTTTGATACCGAAACCAACGCGAGCTCAGAAGAGCGTTATCATCTGACACGCGAAGGCGGTCACAGCCACCGTAGGATCCTGCATGCTGCTGATGCTACAGGTAAAGAAGTAGAGACTACGCTGGTTGGGAAAGCAAGGGCGCACGCTATTATTTGCGTGAAAGAACGCTATAATGCCGTTGATTTAATTACCTCAAGCAAACTTGGATTACCGGGCACCCAACGCGTGGTCGGTGCCTATGTCTGGAACCGCGATAAAGAGCATGTTGAAACACTGCGCGCCAAAGCCGTTGTTCTCGCCACAGGCGGTGCCGCTAAGGTGTATCAGTACACCACTAACCCGGATATCTCTTCAGGCGATGGCGTCGCCATGGCGTGGCGTGCAGGTTGTCGGGTTGCCAATCTGGAATTCAATCAGTTCCATCCGACCTGTCTTTATCATCCTCAGGCGCGTAACTTCCTGCTGACCGAAGCGCTGCGTGGCGAAGGTGCCCTGCTCAAACGTCCGGATGGCACGCGGTTTATGCCTGATTTCGATGAAAGAGGCGAACTGGCGCCGCGTGATGTTGTTGCACGTGCTATCGACCATGAAATGAAACGTCTCGGTGCAGACTGCATGTATCTAGATATCAGCCATCGCCCGCCGGAATTCATTAAGCATCATTTCCCGATGATTGATGAAAAGCTGCAATCGCTGGGCATCGATCTGACCAGACAGCCCATTCCGATCGTGCCGGCTGCGCATTACACCTGCGGCGGCGTGATGGTAGACCAGCACGGTCGTACCGATCTCGATAGTTTGTATGCGATTGGCGAAGTCAGCTATACCGGTTTGCATGGCGCTAACCGTCTGGCTTCTAACTCACTGCTGGAATGTGTAGTGTACGGCTGGTCGGCAGCGGAAGACATTATTAAGCGCCTGCCTCATGCCAAGCTGGCAAAAAACATTCCGCAGTGGGATGAAAGCCGGGTGGACAATTCCGATGAACAGGTGGTTATCCAGCATAACTGGCATGAGCTGCGCCTGTTTATGTGGGACTACGTGGGAATTGTGCGTACAACGAAACGCCTGGAGCGCGCACTGCGCCGCATTATGACGCTGCAACAGGAAATTGACGAGTATTACGCCAACTTCCGTATTTCCAATAATCTGCTGGAATTGAGAAATCTGGTGCTGGTGGCTGAACTGATCGTCCGCAGCGCGCTGGAGCGTAAAGAAAGTCGTGGCCTGCATTACACGCTCGATTATCCTGATTTACAGGAAAATCCGCAGCCCACTATTTTGCAGCCATAGGTTTTACAGTGTTAGTTTCGAAAGAGTGCGAAGGAACGCACTTTTCGCCCCTCACCCTTTGCCCCGTTAATAATTCAGATAGAAATCGGTGATCAGCGTGCAGAACTCTTCGCTGTAAACGCCTTCCGATTTCCGCAATGCCAGTTCCTCATCCGTGCGTTCAACAAATTGCCTTGATAATGTCAGCAGCAAACGGTTAAGCGGTTTTCCCGGCCGGTCTCGAACGGCCATGCGCCACGCACTGAACCAGCCGTTCTGGTGAGCCAGCGTTTCAAATGCCAGACCGATGTCATAGGGCAGAACAACGCTGAACAGCCCTTCCGGCGCAATCAGCATCTGCGCGCATTCAAGCAGCGCTTCATGTGTCAGGGTTTCTGTGTAACGGGCAGCATTACGGGCTTCATCGCGGCAGGCAACGGCCGATTCAAAATAAGGCGGATTGCTGACAATCAGATCATACTGAGCAGGATATTTTTGCGCGTACTCATTAATATCCTGCGCATGGACAGACAATCTATTCGCCCAGACTGATTCGCGGAAATTTTCAGCTGCCTGTCCGGCGGCCGCAGGTTCAAGCTCTACGGCATCGATAACAGTGTCAGATTCGCTGCGCTGTGCCAGCATCATGGCAATCAGACCGCTGCCACAGCCAATATCAAGAACACGTCGTGCCTGAGTGACCGGCGCGGTCGCACCCAGCAGAACACCGTCTGTGCCAACTTTCATCGCGCAACGGTCATGTGCGACGAAAAACTGTTTAAAGGTAAAACCATTGCGCCGTAAAGGCTGTGCGGAACTGACTTCTTTTGTCACTCATTTCACCGTAATAACGCCAGCCAGCAGGGCCGGGAACGAAAACTGTCGTAGCATAGGGCAAAGAGAAGCAGAGTAAAAGCCACGCAAACCGCTTAAATAGGTGAAGATCGCGTCTAACACGTCTATAATCGGCGCCCCAAGTAGAGGTAGACCATGACTGTAACCACTTTTTCCGAACTCGAACTCGATGAACGCCTGATTGAAGCCCTTGGCGACAAAGGCTATAGCCGTCCTACTGTCATTCAGGCAGAGGCCATTCCGCCAGCAATGGACGGACGCGATGTGTTGGGTTCGGCTCCTACCGGCACCGGCAAAACAGCGGCGTTCCTGCTGCCTGCATTGCAGCATTTGCTGGATTTCCCGCGTAAGAAATCTGGTCCGCCACGAATTCTGATCCTCACGCCAACTCGCGAACTTGCTATGCAGGTTGCTGAACAGGCGCGTGAGTTAGCCAAACATACCGAACTGGATATCGCGACCATCACTGGCGGCGTGGCTTATATGAACCATGCCGAAGTGTTCAGCGAAAACCAGGACATTGTCGTTGCGACAACCGGACGTTTGCTGCAATACATTAAAGAAGAAAACTTCGACTGCCGCGCAATCGAGACGCTGATCCTCGACGAAGCCGACCGCATGCTGGACATGGGTTTTGCGCAGGACATCGAAACCATTTCTGCCGAAGCACGCTGGCGCAAACAGACGTTGCTGTTCTCCGCAACGCTGGAAGGGGAAGCCATCCGTGAATTCGCAGAACGCATTCTGACTGAGCCGGTAGAGATCGAGGCCGACCCGTCACGCCGCGAACGCAAAAAGATCCTGCAATGGTATTACCGTGCCGACGATCTGGCGCATAAAACCCAGATGCTGATCCATTTGCTGAAACAGGAAGACGTCACTAAATCGGTGATCTTCGTGCGTAAGCGCGAGCGTGTGCATGAACTGGTTGCCTGGTTACGCGAAGCAGGGATTAACTCCTGCTATCTCGAAGGCGAAATGGTACAGGTTAAACGTACCGAAGCCGTTAAACGTATGGTCGAAGATCGCGTTAACGTGCTGGTTGCCACCGACATCGCCGCGCGCGGTCTGGATATCAACGACATCAGCCACGTCTTCAACTTTGACCTGCCGCTGACCGCTGACATCTATCTGCACCGCATCGGCCGTACCGGTCGTGCTGGCCGCAAAGGCACCGCGATTTCCTTCGTGGAAGCGCATGACCATCTGCTGCTCGGTAAAATCGGTCGTTACCTGAATGAACCACTTAAAGCGCGCGTACTGGAAGGCTTCCGCCCTAAGACCAAAGCACCTAGTGAAAAAGTGACCGGTAAGCCATCGAAGAAAGTGCTGGCGAAACGTAAAGAGAAGCAGAAAGCGGATCAGGAAAAATCGAAGGTGAAAGTGAAAGTTCGCCATCGTGACAGCAAAAATGTCGGCAAGCGCCGCGTTAAACCTGACGCAGCCAAAGACGCCTCCTAATCAGGCCTGATTTGATGCAAAGAAAAACCGCCCCTAAAGGCGGTTTTTTTATTCCTGCTATTACCTGAAAACTGAAACGCTCAGAGGCGCTTAAAGGCTTTCAGTGAAAGTACGGGTAATCACGTCACGCTGCTGTTCAGCAGTCAGTGAGTTGAAACGTACCGCATAGCCAGACACACGAATAGTCAGCTGTGGGTATTTCTCAGGATGTTTAACCGCATCTTCCAGCGTTTCACGACGCAGTACGTTAACGTTCAGGTGCTGACCACCTTCCACGCGCACGGTCGGCTGAACTTCCATTGGCACTTCACGGTATTCAAACTTGCCAAGATCGCTGACAGCCACAATCTGGTCTTCCGCAAAACCCGCTTTTGCACATACACAGCGAGCTTCTGCTTTTTCATCATCGAGCAGCCAGAAAGAGTTTTTCAGCGCTTCGTTGTCGGTTTTAGTAATTTGGATCCCGGTGATCATATGTTGCCTCCAAGTTGGCTACGATACTGTTAATTGATTGATGTCAGGCTGAATCACAACCTGTTTTCCTGTTGTCAGATATAACAGCAGAGCACCCTGCATTCTTTGATAAATATCAATCTTTTCCCTGTGGGTATTTCTCACCCTCGGCATATTTATGTTTTATATCAATTTTCTCAAGGCGCTTGATTAAATTATTTTTGTAAATTATCAACAAATTTTGCATAGAACGTTAAGTCGCAGATAAACATCAGCAAAAGCGCGTGCGGGTTTCACTCAGCAGAATGAGCAGGTAAGCTACTGCCAGTTTAAAATTACCTTCAAAAGGAGAGCGTCAATGTCCACTACTCTCACCTGGCATGACGTGATTGGTCAGGAAAAAGAACAACCCTATTTCGTTGATACATTGAAGTTTGTCGCGGCAGAACGCGCGGCAGGCAAAACCATTTATCCGCCACAGCAGGATGTGTTCAACGCCTTTCGTTCTGCTGAACTGGCAGACGTCAAAGTGGTGATCCTGGGTCAGGATCCTTACCATGGCCCCAACCAGGCTCACGGATTATCATTTTCTGTCCGTCCGGGTATCCCTGCCCCGCCTTCTTTAGTGAACATATATAAAGAACTGGCCACCGACATTCCCGGCTTCGTACGACCGTCTCACGGCTATCTGCAAAGCTGGGCCGATCAGGGCGTGCTGCTGTTGAACACGGTTTTGACCGTCGAAGGGGGTCAGGCGCACTCACATGCCAAACTAGGCTGGGAAACCTTTACCGACAAAGTTATTGCCGCACTGAACGAAAATCGTGAAGGAATTGTCTTTTTGCTGTGGGGCTCTCACGCGCAGAAGAAGGGTAATATTATCGACCGCAACCGCCATCATGTTTTGAAAGCGCCGCACCCTTCTCCGCTTTCTGCACATCGCGGTTTTCTGGGATGTAAACATTTCTCACAGGCGAATGCCTTACTGGAACAGCAGGGTCTGGCACCGATTGACTGGGTGCCGGTATTACCTGAACAGGCATAAATGCGACCTGAACAGGCATAAAAAAGAGGCACCCGCGAAGGTGCCTCTTTCGTTATATCAGTCTGCTAAACACAGAATCAGGCTTTTGCTTTGGAAACCGCAACCATTGCAGGGCGTAACAGACGGCCGTTCAGCGTGTAACCCTTTTGCATCACCATCATCACGTGATTAGGTTCCAGCTCTTCGGATTCCATCATCGTCATCGCCTGGTGCAGTTCCGGATTGAAAGGCACGTGGATATCGCTCACCACTTCCATACCGAACTTACGCACAGCATCCAGCAGAGATTTCAGGGTCAGCTCGACGCCTTCAATCAAACCTGCCAGTTCTGAATTGGATTTATCAGCCAGATCCAGAGCACGTTCCAGATTATCGATAACAGGCAGCAGCTCGCCGGAGAATTTCTCCAGAGCGAATTTATGCGCTTTCTCGATATCCAGTTCGGTGCGGCGACGGATGTTTTCCACTTCCGCTTTCGCACGCAGCAAGCTGTCACGCTCGCGCTGCTGGAGTTCTTTCAGCTGTGCTTCCAGTTCAGCAATACGTTCATCGCGCGGGTCAACGACATCTGCCGCCTGGGTTTCCGCTTCCGCTTGCAGCTCTTGTTCCTGATTCAGTTCTTCAGAGACTTGCTCGTCAGGTGTCTTATGTTCTTTACTACTCATGAATCTCTCCGCGTTTTAGCATTAATCTTGCTACTTGGCTTATTATGGGGATCAAAACCGGGGTTTCAAGGTTTGGTTTTTAATGAAACCGGTCATAATGCAGGGGTCATCACACCCTGTTGAGGATAACCACAGCGATGAATAAAAAATTTGAGTGCATTGGGATTGTCGGACACCCTCGTCATCCTTCGGCACTTGCCACCCATGAAATGCTTTACCACTGGTTAATCTCAAAAGGATATCAGGTCATTGTTGAGCGACAGGTGGCACAAGATTTAGCCCTTGAAAACGCCACGACCGGCAGTCTGGCAGAAATCGGCAAACTGGCCGATCTGGCCGTTGTTGTCGGCGGTGACGGTAACATGCTGGGCGCAGCACGCGTTCTGGCACGCTATGACATCAAAGTCATCGGCATCAACCGTGGCAATCTCGGTTTTCTGACCGATCTGGATCCGGATAACGCTTTGCAGCAACTCGATGACGTTCTGCAGGGCGAATACATCAGCGAACAACGTTTCCTGCTGGAGGCCATGGTACGCTGCGAAGACCAGCAATGTCGCGTGAGCACCGCTATCAATGAAGTCGTCCTTCATCCGGGAAAAGTCGCACACATGATTGAATTTGAAGTCTATATTGACGACAAATTCGCCTTCTCCCAACGTTCGGACGGTCTGATTATTTCGACACCAACCGGCTCTACCGCCTATTCGCTATCAGGAGGCGGTCCGATCCTGACGCCGACGTTAGAAGCTATTGCGCTGGTGCCGATGTTCCCGCACACACTTTCTGCGCGCCCGCTGGTTATTAACAGCAGCAGTACGATTTGTCTGCGGTTCTCACATATGAGCAATGACCTTGAAATCAGCTGTGACAGCCAGATTGCCCTGCCGATCCAACCGGGTGAAGAAGTGGTCATCCGCCGCAGCGAGTTCCACCTGAATCTGATCCACCCGAAAGACTACAGCTATTTCAATACATTAAGCACAAAACTCGGATGGTCAAAAAAACTCTTCTGATCAGACAAAAATAATTCGCCAGCCCCTTTACTGTATATAAAACCAGTTTATACTGTATGTAATTACAGGTCTGTTGTTATGTACAGGAAGGTGATCATGCTGGCGCAATTAACTATCAGTAACTTTGCCATTGTCCGCGAATTAGAAATCGATTTTCATGCCGGTATGACGGCAATGACCGGTGAAACCGGTGCCGGTAAGTCCATCGCTATTGATGCGCTCGGGCTTTGCCTTGGCAGTCGCGCAGACGGCAGCATGGTGCGCCTGGGTGCGAGTCGTGCCGATATCTGCGCCCGCTTCACTCTGGCTGATACACCTTCTGCAAAACATTGGCTGGCAGAAAACCAGCTCGACGAAGGGCAGGATTGCCTGCTGCGCCGTACCATCAGCAGCGACGGCCGTTCCCGCGGTTTCATTAACGGCACGCCCGTGCCCTTGTCACAGCTTCGCGAGCTGGGTCAGCATCTGATCCAAATTCACGGACAACACGCCCATCAGCTTTTACTCAAGCCTGAGCATCAGAAAGATCTGCTCGATGCTTATGCCGATCAGCCCCTGCTGTTGGCTGAAATGCGCAAAGCTTACCAAAACTGGCATCAGAGCTGTCGTCAGCTGGCGCAATATCAGCAGCAAGTCAGCGAGCGCGAATCGCGCCGTCAGTTGTTGCAATATCAGTTGAAAGAACTGAACGAATTCGCCCCTCAGGCCGGTGAGTACGAACAAATCGATGAAGAATACAAACGTCTGGCAAACAGCGGACAGCTGCTTTCCCTGAGCCAAAGCGCGCTATATCTTCTGGCCGATGGCGAAGAGCAAAACATTGTCAGTTTGCTTTATACCGCACGTAATCAGCTGACTGAACTCGCTGAGCTCGACAGCAAAATGAACGATCTGATCGTCATGCTCGACGATGCCTCCATTCAGGTCAGCGAAGCCAGCGATGAACTGCGCCACTACAGTGAACGCCTGGAAATGGATCCAAACCGCTTATACGAACTGGAACAGCGCCTGTCCCGTCAGATGAATCTTGCACGCAAGCACCATGTCAGCGCAGAAGAACTGCCAGAATTGCATCGCCAGTTGCTTGAAGAACAGCAGGCACTGGATGATCAGGAAACCAATCAGGCAGAGCTGAGCGAAGCGGTACAGCGTCATTATCAGCAGGCAGTAGCGGTTGCTGAACAGCTGCATGAAAAACGCCAGTATTTCGCCGATGAACTTACACATCTGATTACGCAAAGCATGCAGGCACTTTCCATGCCGCACGGTAAATTCAAGATTCAGGTGCAGTTCGAACCAGAACACCTGAACATGGAGGGGGCTGACCGTCTGGAATTCCAGGTCACCACTAACCCGGGTCAGCCGCTTCAGGCGCTGGCCAAAGTAGCCTCCGGTGGTGAGCTTTCCCGTATTGCACTGGCGATCCAGGTTATTACGGCGCAAAAAATGGAAACTCCGGCGCTTATCTTCGATGAAGTTGACGTTGGCATCAGTGGACCAACGGCAGCCATTGTTGGCCGGTTGCTGCGCCAGTTAGGTGAATCCACGCAAGTTATGTGTGTGACTCACTTACCTCAGGTTGCAGGTTGCGGACATCAGCATTATTTTGTCAGCAAAGAAACCGACGGCGAAGTGACAGAAACGCAAATGAACCGGCTAGATAAAAAGGCGCGTTTGCAGGAACTGGCGCGTCTGCTGGGCGGAAGTGAAGTCACCCGAAACACGCTGGCCAATGCAAAAGAGCTGCTCGCTGCGTAAAAAGCTCAACTTTTTTACATTTAAGCGGTCATACAGGTGCCCCGCAAAGGTTTCAAACTGATGAAAGGTCTATTATCATCGGCATCTTATGCCCTAAAGGAATGTAATGACTATGCGCTGTAAAACGCTAACTGCCGCCGCTGTAGCTCTTGTAATGCTTACTGCGGGCTGTTCCACTCTGGAAAAGGTGGTTTATCGGCCTGATATCAACCAGGGGAATTACTTATCTCCTGCGGATGTTCAAAAAATTCATACCGGTATGACTAAACAACAAGTTGCTTATGTTCTTGGCACGCCGATGCTGCACGACCCGTTTGGCAGTGATGTTTGGTTCTACGTGTTCCGTCAGGAGCCAGGCCACGAAGGTGTAACACAGCAAACATTGACGCTGACCTTCAACCAAGCGGGTGAACTGACCAATATCGACAACAAACCGAAGTTGAGCGATCAAAAATAAATCGCCCCGGTGTGATGGTCTCTGGTAACTACCAAAAATCATCTTTCAGGGTAAAAAAATAAGGCGCCTGTGGCGCCTTATTTTTTAGAACGTTCGGCGCGAATCCGCCGTAACTCTTTCGGGTCAGCAATTAATGGCCGATAAATCTCAATACGATCTCCGTCACTCACCGTATCGGCAAGCTTTACCGGGCGGCTGTAGATACCCAGTTTGTTCTGCTTTAAATCTATATCACTGCGTAACTCAAGCAAACCGGAAGCATTGACCGCCTGCTCTACGCTGCTCCCTTCTTCCAGTTTCACCGTGCGCAGGTACTGACGTTCCGGCAGTGCATAGACGACTTCAACGCGGATCTCAGACACTGTAAACCTCTTTTGCGCGCAGCGTGAATGCCTGAACCATACTGCCTGCCAGTTCTTTAAAGATTTTTCCGAACGCTAACTCAATCAATTTATTGGTAAATTCGAAATCAAGGCTAAGCTGAACTTTACATGCGTCGGGGCTAAGTTCGATGAAATCCCATCCTCCGGTCAGTTTCCGGAAAGGACCATCCACCAGCTGCATATCAATGCGCTTATTGCTGATTAACGTATTTTTGGTTGTAAAAGTCTTACTGATGCCCGCTTTCGAAACATCAACGGCGGCGGTCATGGACGTATCGCTGTTTTCTAAAATGCGGCTGCCGGTACAACCGGGCAGAAACTGCGGATAAGCATCGACATCATTAACCAGGGTGTACATCTGCTCCACGCTGAAGGGTACAAGCGCAGAACGACTTATCTGTGGCATATCATTTTCCAGGTGTCATAAAACGTACAGATAATACCATTTATCCGCGCGGTAATAAAAACTACGAAGCACAGCTCGCCACAAACAGGAAAAACACCCCACTCTGACAGCGTGGGGATTTCAATCGGCATCGCTTACAGTATAATAAGTATCACTATGACAAAGAAAAAAGCACATAAACCCGGTTCCGCGACTATCGCGATGAACAAACGCGCTCGCCATGAATATTTCATTGAAGATGAAATCGAGGCGGGGCTTGCTTTGCAGGGATGGGAAGTCAAATCGATGCGCGCTGGTAAAGCAAACATCTCTGACAGCTATGTCACATTCCGCGACGGTGAAGCCTATTTATTTGGCGCAACCATTCAACCTCTTAACGTGGCGTCGAGTCATATCGTCTGCGACCCTACCCGTACGAGAAAATTACTGCTGAAGAAGCGAGAATTAGAAACGCTTTTCGGAAAAGTCAGTCGTGATGGTTACACCGTCGTGGCGCTTTCCTTGTACTGGAAAAATGCCTGGTCAAAAGTGAAGATCGGTCTGGCTAAAGGTAAGAAAGAGCACGACAAACGCGATGACATTAAAGATCGTGAATGGAAAGTAGACAAAGCACGTATCATGAAGAACTCAAACCGCTAAGTCTCTGGCTTAGCGTGTTCTTTTTCTGGTATACTGCGCAATAGTACTTGGGGCTGATTCTGGATTCGACGGGATTTGCGAAGCCCAAGGAGCATGCCGAGGGGCGGTTTGCCTCGTAAAAAGCCGCAAAAAAATAGTCGCAAACGACGAAAACTACGCCCTAGCAGCTTAATACCCTGCTTAGAGCCCTCTCTCCCTAGCCTCCGCTCTTAGGACGGGGATCAAGAGAGGTCAAACCCAAAAGAGATCGCGTGGACACCTTGCCTGGGGTGAAAGCGTTAAACCCAATCAGGATAGTTTGTTAGTGGCGTGTCCATCCGCAGCTAACCGGCGAATGTAAAGATTGGACTAAGCATGTAGTGCCGACGGTGTAGTAATTTCGGACGGGGGTTCAAATCCCCCCAGCTCCACCAAATTCTTGGTTGATGGTTACCAGAGCCATCCAACGAAGTCCTAGAAGCCCGCATGGCGCAAGCCCTGCGGGCTTTTTTGTACCTTCAATTTGTCCCTCGAAGTCTGAAGCCAACTAATTAAATCCGAACCTTTTAGGCACCTTGTTAGGCACCTCGTAAAGCATTATTGTTTTTGAGGTGCCTAAAACTATGGAAACCCTGCAATGGCAAGACAAACCAAACCTTTATCCGTCAAGGAAATCGAATCCGCCAAACCCAAGGAAGCGGACTACGTTCTCTATGATGGCGATGGCCTTGAGCTACTCATCAAATCAAGCGGCAGTAAGATCTGGCAGTTTCGCTACATTCGCCCTGTCACTAAGAAGCGTGCGAAAAAGAGCATTGGCCCTTATCCGTCAGTCACCCTTGCCGATGCTCGAAGCTACCGGGCAGAAGCTCGTGCTCTCCTGACAAAACAGATCGATCCTCAGGAGCATCAGCAAGAACAACTCCGCAGCACTCTTGAAGCCCAAACTAATACTTTCAAACTTGTAGCTGAACGTTGGTGGAGTGTGAAGAAGACCAGTGTGACAGAGGACTATGCAGAAGATATCTGGCGCTCACTTGAAAGAGATGTCTTCCCAGCGATTGGCGATATGAGCATCTCTGATATTAAAGCACATACTCTGGTCCAAGCAATTCAACCTGTTCAGGCTCGCGGAGCATTGGAAACTGTCCGTCGCCTGTGCCAACGCATCAATGAGGTCATGGTTTATGCTCAAAACACAGGTCTGATTGATGCAGTCCCCAGCGTCAATATTGGCAAGGCATTCGAGAAGCCTCAGAAAAAGAACATGCCAAGCATCCGCCCAGACCAACTACCGCAACTCATGCAGACTATGCGTACCGCTAACATTATTCTACCAACACGCTGCCTGTTCATGTGGCAACTTCTTACTATCACCCGCCCTGCCGAAGCGGCTGAAGCCCGCTGGGACGAGATAGACCTGGAAGCACGAGAATGGAAAATCCCCGCATCACGCATGAAAATGAACCGTGATCACACTGTTCCATTGTCAGATCAAGCAATGGCCGTTTTAGAAACGATGAAACCGCTAAGTATAAATCGAGAGTTTGTCTTTCCCAGTCGTATCAAACCGACTCAATCAATGAACAGTCAAACAGTGAATGCGGCGCTAAAACGCGCCGGGTTAGGTGGCATACTCGTGTCTCACGGCTTGCGATCTATTGCTAGTACTGCACTCAATGAAGAAGGCTTTTCGCCTGACGTGATTGAAGCTGCACTTGCCCATGTCGATAAGAATGAGGTTCGTCGTGCGTATAACCGCAGTGATTATCTTGAGCAGCGACGACCTATGATGCAATGGTGGGCTGATTTCGTAACTAACGCTGAGGACGGGAAAGCGCACAAGGGAACGTTGCGATTGGTCGGATAACATCGCATTAACAACGCAAAAATGGAGTGCCCCCAGCGCTTCATTTTTTTTTTCTTAGTCCGAACCGTATTATTAAATGCTTCTCGAAGCAGCTCATCTTTGTAGGCCCATTGTTTTAAAGTAATAACTAAATTCTCATACTTTAAGTCAATTTTTTTCCCAAGATGATTCTCACTCTCAATAAACTCCCAAAGCTTATCCGCAATCGCCCGTGCTGCAATATCTCTTTTTCGCCACCCTCCATCAGATGGTACATTTTCGTACAACAACTTTACAGCCTGCTCTTTCACTGGAATATTCAGCGCAGCCTTAGCAATACCGCCTTTGGCAGCCCCCTGTGCTCTATACCAATCAGACAATTCCATTTTTATTGTTTGGCTGAGTGTCATACACATTCCTCTCGCAACCTCAATATGACATACCGCCTTAAAAAGAGCTTCGAGTGATTCGCAATCATTTACATTGCGCAAATATATTCCTTTCTGACGCTCCCTAAGAGCACTCTCTAACTTTCCATAAAAAGATCCGAAAGCACTAGGCCACCCATCAGTATTTCTTCGGTTGAGCCCAGGATCTAAAGAAGTGAATGAAAGTTCTACTCTGAAAAAAGGGTCCGCCGATGTGAATTCATCAGTGAGCTGTTCCAGAAAAAGCTGAATGTCAGGATTTTCGTAGTCCAGCATGGGCCACGCTGATTCCCACGGCGTATTTTGCACCCAATCTGGTATCGTTCCACGTACATCGTCGAAGCTTTTAATCAAAAAATCGTAAGTTTCTTTGAAGTTCATATTCAATAAAATCAATAAGTTAAGTTATTTTTGATTCAAATAAAAAAAACGAGAAGGCACAGATATTTTCTAAAAACGACCACGCCCCTAATCTGCCTGCATCCAAACCAACATGATTCAGGAGAACAAGCAATGACATCATCTAATGTTAAGGTTCTACGCTTACCCGCTGTCGCGCTCAAAACAGGTCTTTCCAGGTCCACAATCTATGACTGGATGAACCCAAAATCTCCCCGCTTTGACTCAACGTTTCCAAGACCAAGGTCTTTGGGGAGTCAGTCAGTGGGATGGCTAGAAGCTGAACTTGATGAGTGGATTCTACAACGAATCCACTCTGTTCCATGAAGATTTATTTCACAGCAGGTGGATAGATTGGCATCTATGTCGTTTTACGCTGCTATTTTGCTATTAATAGCAGAATAGCTGCCCAAGCATGAGGCATAAGCTAAAAAAGAGGAGGTTAAACGTTGAGTGAAAATGAATTCCCCACGGGAATGCTTCCCCCCTCAATGCAAGAAGTTATCAGTGAAGTAAGAAATTTGACTCAAGCACCTGTATCCATGATTGCAGTAACTGCTTTGTCAGTAATTGCTCTAGCATGTCAGGGGGCAATTGATGTTCGCAGAATGGAAGGGTTGGTAGGGCCTACATCTCTTTACTTCATTATAAAAGCCTTGTCCGGAGAGAGGAAAAGCACGGTAGAGAAAGTTCTGATGAGTGCAATATATCAATTTGAACAGGAGCAGCATGAGATTTACAAAAAAAACGTAGAAACGTATAACCAAGAAATGGAGATATTTAAGGTTCGAAAGAAAGCATTACTTTCGGAGCTAAGGGTAAATACCCGAAAATGTAGGGATACTTCAGATGTGGTTGAGCAACTGAGCGAATTACATAGGTCATACCCTAAGTCACCAGTGCGCTACAAACTGATATTCAATGATGTCACACCCGCAGCTATGAAAGAATATCTTTGCGGCGATTATAATTCTGTCGGTCTGATGTCCCATGAAGCAGGGAGCGTTTTTGATAGCCATGCATTGAGGGACTTACCTTTCATGAATCAAATGTGGGATGGGTCAACGGTATCAGTACAAAGGAAAAATGCGGATGAAATTCTGATAAAGAATGCAAGACTAACTTTATCTTTAATGACTCAACCCAAGCCATTTAATAAATTTATTATGCGAAATGATGAAGAGGCCAGAGGGAATGGTTTTTTGGCTCGCTTCCTTATTTGCGAACCGGGTTCAACACAAGGTTATAGGCTCATTGAAAACCAAAATATATCAACTAAAAACCTAAAGTCGTTCCAGAATCGACTAATGGAGATAATAAAAAAAAGCACTGAGATACTTAATAGCGGAGAAAAGAAATGCCTGCGATTTACCAATGATGCAGAAAAGCTTTGGATTAAATTTCACAATGATACCGAAGTAGAAACGAGAGATACTGGTTTATTAGCGGACTTTAAAGATTATGCCTCCAAAATGGCTGATAACATGGCGAGAATTGCTGCGTTGCTGCACTACTTTTGGGGGTATCCTGGTGATATTTCATTAGATGCTGTCATTTCAGCAAGGGCTATTTGCTTATGGTTCGGTGATGAACACATTAGATTATTTAGTAAGAGTGGGGAGCAAAAGTTAATCATGAATGATGAAAACGAATTGTGGGAATGGATAAATAACTATTGTAATCAAAACTTGGTAAAAACAGGAAGGCCATATATGAAGAAAAATGCAATATTACAACTTGGGCCAAACCGGTTCAGAGACAAGACAACTCTCGATAATACATTAACTGCGTTGTTGCTCAATGGCAGAATTCAGGTTGGTAAGGAAGGACGAACCACAATAGTGAAACCTAAAATGATAAACAAAACTCCAGCAGAGTTACTGCAAGGATTAGACTTGTAGCAGTCGCCATTTTTTAAACCTAATTGCAGAGTTACTTTTAAATAGTCACCACAGGCTGGGGCTGACTTCATCTCAAATTTAGGTGTAGGAAAAGGTATTATAATGGTCGCATCCTCTTACTACCTGTTAATAGTTAGCTAAGAGATATGTTAACAGTCAGATCATAATAGTATTCCAGTACTAAGATCTGATACCAGTATATACCCCTAACTCTGAGTAAGTATAGCCCTGCCTGTGTGCAATAACCAATATGGTCCCTGACAGACCGTAGGACCAACTACATAGGTATATATTATGAACACATACATTGGATCGCATGGATTACACAACGCAGACAATCTAGACACAATACTTGAGGTACTAGGTTTTGCCACTAATGAGTATTCCAGCGTTATGGCTGTGCGTGCTGATTTCCATTACCCCCCCATACTGGAAGATACCGTCTGCTGCTTCCCTAACCTTAAACCTGGAGCAATATCCCGGTCCATAAACGCGTTGAAAGAGATGTTGAAAAACAGTGAACGGCGAAGAAAACGTAACGGTACACAGGTACACCGCAATACCCTGCGTAATGTATGGGCTAAAGAATTCAGCCAGTCAGGGAAATGCCACTTCCACGTTTGTTTTGTGTTCAACGAACAGGCCTACAACAAGCTGGGAGATTATAATATCGATACCAGCTTACGAATGATGATCACCAGAGCCTGGTACAGTGCATTAGGACTGGAACTGGAGGACTACCCTGGGTTGGTTCATTTCCCTGATAACTGCCGGTATATACTGGACCGAAACTCAGCAGATTATATCTATGAGTACGGGGAGCTACTACATCGACTGGACTATTTGACCAAACTTGATAGCAAAATTTACGAAGAAGGTGAACGCAACTTCGGAGGTAGCCGGAAATAGCAGTCTGAATTGGCCTTCTCTGCGCGGGGAGGCCTTTTTAGGTCAGCACACCAGCGATTAAGAAACCCTTTGACCGATTATTATTTTCGAACTCAGCAACACTTCCATGAGTGAGCCTCGTGTTTCGTGGGCAGCCAGATAACGGTCTTCATCCATTCGTAACCCTTTCCAGTATCGGAGATAGTAGGAGCCGAACTGTTGATAATCTCGTGGGAATTGCTGATCCAGCCATGTCATATCGAATTTAGAGCCTGGCTCCTGCGAGTGAACTTCAAAGATTGGCAAGTATTACCCCAGATTGCTACGAGTGATATACCTGCGGGCATCTTCGATGGACTCAACAACAAAAAAAGAATTGAGGCGAGAGGGCAATTCCAGACCTTTTAATTCAGGGTTACCTGTTCTGAAGAGTTCCAGCCAGAATTCTCTGTAGGCTGCGTTTCCCAGCAAGTTAGTCTGAGGGGGGACTGTTTGCTGTGAAGGGAACTGTTTAATACCAACGTGACGAAATTGTTTCCAGTACACGTCACCAAATACAGAAGTAGTTTGTTCTGATAGCTCAATTGTCATGCCCTGCCGTAATCGAGCGCCCATATCTACATGATAGAATGTATACAATGTCTGAAACTCCTTAATTATTCAATAACCATATGTTTGCACAAGTGCTGCCAATCAGAGCCTGATGCCCGCCTTTCATTACACCCGGGCATCCCTTTTTGTGCTTCTGGTGACACACTCCACCAGGAACTCTGACCTAGCATATCACTTCCTGTGTAAAGCTATAGGCCCAACGAGACGATCAAACTTTTCAGGGCTGATCTTTGCATTCAGATCAAAATGCTCGCGAGCCATTACAGTATTAAAATCCGTGAAATAGACACTTTTGTTGGACATTGTTATCCTTTCAAGCCGTTGAGGTATCGGGTTAATTATTCATCCTGCAATTGCTGATTGTTGAGAAGACCAGCTCTGTACAGCTCAATTGAACGAGCAAAGCGTTCCTCCTGAGTCCACGTCGTGGCATCGCGTTCAGTCAACTTTGTGATTCCATTCACATAACTTTCTGATAACGGGATGATGAGCGGAAAGCTGCTCTTTTTCTTACCACCGGTTATCTGAGTTCCGCCCTTCAGCCAACAGGCAACCAGGTGCACATTCGCAGGATCCCAACCAGCGTGTTGAGTCCGGTGAATCCTTTTGATCCGATAGTAAAACTGGTACTGCCCGTTTCGGGTTTCGTGATTTGCCATCAGCATTAGCATAAGGGGTATGCTCCACTCTGGTAGCCATGTATGTCGCCACATCCCTATGCTGTCAGCCACTTCTATCATACGGGTAAATTCCTTAAGCGTGAGCTGGCCTTGTCCACCACGAAGGTGCCGACAAATCAGATAAGAGCGCAGAAAGGTTGCAGGCTCCATGAATCGCTCACGCCTTAAATGTGCTTCTTCCAACGATAGCGATTTCTCATTGCGATCCAGTGCGTTAAATCTCTTCGACTCTGAGCCCAAAGGGCAAAACTCCTCACTAGGTTCTTTTTTTGCGTGGCTAAAGCGTGGTGTAAAATCCTCACTTGCAACAAGAAGCCCCTTTTGGTGAACCGATTTGTCACAAACAACACAGCAAAGCTCCGGCCAGGATTTCTTCTCTTTACCCGATATCAAATTGGCGTATTCATAGAGCGTGATGATTCTCCTGATCCCGTTCTCAACTAAAATAGCTGTTTCCATAAGCCCTCTAATGATTTATCGCATTACTCTTCGTCAAAATCTGTTCCCCGTAATTTCCCCACCTTCATCCGCATCGTCTGCGGCATCTGATCTTCATTGTCATCCCGAAGCCCCAGCATGACGTTATAGCCTGCAAACAGATCCCTGTCGCCAAAGCCCCGCAGCCCTGCTTTATCACTTGGCGCAGCGCTATTAGGTTATCTGGTTATTTGCATCTCAGATGCCGTCACCCCTTCAGGTGTTGGAACAAGTGACCACAGGCGTGCATCAATGCCGTCATTTTGCAGTTTGCGCATGAAGTAACGTGCCTGAAGGGCATCATGCGTTGCAATTACAACTTGGAAGCCATGATCAACTATGTAATCACGCAGTAAATCGAATACGGATGCTGCGTGAACCAGGTCATGATGCTGTGTCGGGTCATCCAGAAGCAAGCAGCGCCATGAGGACCACTGATGCTCCAGTGCCATGGAGAGCAAGAAGGTAAGCTGTAAATCAGTCAGTTGAGCTTCGCTCGCTATCGCAGGAACCGGTACTGACTCCCCATGTAACGGAACAGATACTTCAGCATGTTCCTTTCTGTAGATACTGCGAAAACCCAAACTGGTACCAGTAAAACGCTGTTCTCTGACTACGCGTTTGAGCAGAGCCTGCCACCTTGGAACGACAGAGAGCACATGTTTTTGTACATTCGAGATTTCAGCAGATAGGCAACGATTGAGCGTCTCCATCGCTTCAGATAATTGCAGCAACTGCATCTGACCTGTTCTCTCGCTATCAATTCGCTGGCTAAGACTGGTAGCGAATTCCTGCTCCGATGATGTTCCTCGGCGACGATCTATAAGCCCTTGTGCCAAACGAGTCTGTTCCAGCTTGCTCCAAGTACCAATCTCAATTTTGAGTGTTTGTAACTGTTCAGAATGTCGGGACAGGTCAGCAACGAATGATTGCAGTTGAATCTCTTTACTGCTCGCCACTTCGACCGCGGGATCGCCGGGGAAGGACAGCTGTCTCCATGAATATCGGATTGAGGCCAGCTGAGCCTGAGCGTCAGTGATCTGCTTTTCGAGGCCACTTATCTTGTTACTAGCTTCAGTTAAAGGGATATTATGTCTATCCAGTGCAGACTGCTCAGCCGCAATTTGCGATTTTAATTCAGAGAGTTGAATCGTATTTTTGTTTTGCTCAGTGGATAAATCAGCCAGCGTTTTTGAAGGGAGTGCATCTGCTATTATTGCAGCTAGTGCAGCGGTTGTTTGTTCAAGACTAGCCAGGGCTCCGGCCCGATTCTGCCGCGCAGTGTCCAGTTCGCGAGTCGCCGTTTGGTACGCGTTTTTAGACGCTTCCAATATTTCAGGTGTGGGTAAGGGGGCAAGGTTAAGCTGTTTTTCGTCAAGCTGCTGTTTCGCTGAAGCATTTGATTCTTCGCGACGTTGGATAGATGCTTTCGCTAGTTGTACCGTATCTCCGTCAAGAAAGATGTTTGTTTTGAGTTGATTGATATCCCCTGCTGAACGAACGATATCGCCTCGCAGTTCAACAATTTTACTCTGGCACGTTTTCAATTCTGTTTCGGCATATGTCACTGTTTCTGTGCATTTACGCAAGTGATCGGATGCTGTTTTGACGCGCTGTTCCGCTTCGATAACTTTGGGATCTATAGCCTCTAATGATTTGGTAATGCGTTTATGAAGAACGGCAGCGCCGTGTTCCACTCCACATAAAGGGCAGTCCCCGCGATCCTCTGGTAAATGTGCGGCAATGGAGGCTACGGATTGCCTTATCAAGTCAGCAGTAGACGTGAGCGTCTCATGGAGCTGCTTCACTGAAAGCTCATCTTTTTCAGCAGATGCCTTTAGCGAGTTCGCGGTATGAAGACTCTCCTGAAGTACACGCTCCTGAATTTCCTCATTGCTAACCGAGTCGGTAATGGTCGCAATATGTTGAAGAATGTCTTCCCAGCGCTTGATAAGTTGATGAGCGGTAAGTAGTTCACTATCTACAAGCTGCAGAGCCTTACGCTGTTTACTTATAAGTTCGTATTCAATACGGAGCTGTTCGTTCCCCTCATGTACATGTCGCAAGGTTGATGCCAGAGACTGGGCGTCGGCCAACGCTTTGTCAGCTGACGCCAAGTCATGCTTGCGTTGTTCAAAGGCCTCTTTGGTTCGCGCCTCACTATTAAGCCGGTTAAGCTGCTGTATAATTACATCACGTTCAGCTTCAGATTTGACGAGTTCCTTCTGGAGTTTATCTTTTTTATCAACCAGCTGAGATCGTTCCTGTTGTTTTTGTCTCAGCTCCCCTTTAGCAGTTATAAGCGTATTGCCAAGCTGCTCAGAACGCGCTTGCTCAGAAACGAACCGGCCAATTAGTCCATCCACTTCCATAAGCGCTGCAGTCTGTTCGCGAAGTCGGGTCAGCTTGGCTTGTACTGTTTGCTCTAATGCATCGTGCATTGTTTCCAGATTGCTGATACCCACTGGCGGAACCAGTAAACCTACTGGCAATTGTTCTGCACTCTGAGTATTGCGAGCGATGTCTGAGATTGATTCTGCGATGTTTTCTTTGCTGCGCAGGGCACCCTGAGATTGTGATACGGCCTGGTCCCGATCAAGAATCAGGCTTTGCCATTCCCCAAACTCGGCTTCGAGCGCCTCAAGGGCTCCCTTCGCTTGCTTCAGCTTCTCAGTGAGAGCGCGGCGAATGCCGCCAAGAGCATTACTAACTAGGGTTCCATCTTTACCGATTGGCAAGCGAGCCAGCTGAGCGCCCGCAACTTTTGCATCCGCTTTTACCAGCCATTGTGCCTCGCGCTGATCCAGTAAGTGGGTAAGTCTCAGTAAAAAGGGGATGTCCTCCGAATTCGTATCCGGAAAAAGAGAGCTTAAATCACCAGTCCTTTCGACGTTACCCTCGTTGCTCACCTGCGCAGAGGCTTGTACATCCCCAAAATCCACGATCACCTTAGCCACTGTTTGGCTGTCCCGGATAATGGGTGAGAGATTCTCACCTAGACGAGAAATATTGCCCGTGAGACTGAATTCGATCGCTTCGAAGAAGGCCGTTTTCCCCGTGCCGTTAGGGGCCAGTAGAATGGTTGCACCGCCACTGAGCTCAATTTTGGTGTCAGCACCGTATCGGCGGATGTTTGAGAGAGTAATAGATTTAAGTTGCTTCATTGGAAGTCCTTCTCTCCAAACGTCATATCCTTCAGGGAGTTAACAATTTCATCGCCAGATTTCTCAGAGAGCAGCAATTCACGCCATGTTTCAAGGTGAGGTTCTACCCAAGTGTGCGCCTGACACATCGAGTTCAGAGACGCTAGCAGAGGATCGCTGATATCATTCCCGCCTTTCGCAGGTGTTAACGACGCCAGAAAACTCCGATCAAGGAAGGAGTCGATATCTTCCCGCTCTCTGAGCACCACCTTTCTGCAGAAACGGTCGTCCGTTTCTAAGCGGGCAGCATCTTCTGACTCAATTCCGTCGATGAGCATGAACATGTAAAGGTCTGCCGTCTGAGGCTCTGCAAGGATGTCCCGGATATCAGCGGCCCACCTGAAAGCACTTTGAATATTATCCCGGTCACTAGGGAATGCAGTGATCAACACTGTCCGCCATCCGGCATTTTCCCGATTAATACGTTTGAGCTGTATTGTAGTAATGCCGAAATCAATTGAGGGTGAAACCATTTTATCCACATCTTGCAAATGAACGTCATAGCGGCCTTCAGCACGCTTCGTTATAGCGGTAACGAGTTCTTGGATTGTCGGCATTTCAGGATCCTTTCGTATTCTTCTCAATGGCCGATTCACGAGCGAGTTTCCGATCTTGCCATTGCTTAGCGAAATGTTGGCGTACTGAGTCAAGCGTCCCGCTTTGTAGATGACGAAACATTCCTGACCTGGTGACGAGCAGGTGCGGTTGACGCTCCGCTGCCATACTGGTCGCAGTCTCGGCGTCGGCAGCCATTCCTATATTTAATAATTCTGATGGAGATGTGCTCACACCTGACAAGATAACGATGGGATCCGGATCAGGGCCGATAACGGCTATTAACGGATCGTCAGAAAGCTCACGCACTCCAGAAAAACCACCAGCAGGGCCAGACCAGTACTTAAGAGCAATACTCAGTACTGGGCCACATTCCTGAAAAGATTCCCAGTTATTGCTGCCTTCTGGAAAACCCACAGCAACCAGCAATAAGGTTTCAACGGCAGTAACGAGAAGATTTAAAGTACGAAGTCCCAAGCGAAGCGCATGCTTTTCATTTTTTCTCTCAGTTTTCGGATACAGAAGCTGATCCATGAATTTTCGGCGGCTTTCAGGTGCAGCTGTGAACCCTTCCAGCCATGACTGCCAGACCGTCTCCATCGCATCCGCTAGCGCCGAATCTGAGATCGAGCCTAGCTTTACTGAAACCCCCTGGAGGAGGCGTTGCCACAGAACATCGTCCATGGCTTCAGCCAGAGCTTCTGCTTCTCCTCGGGCTGCACTTAAGGTCTTAAACTCATGATCCTGCGCGCACGCTAGGCGTTCGGCATTTTCAAGCCAAGGCAGGTCGCTGAAGTCATGTTCTGCACAGCCAAGTGTGTGGCCAATTTCATGACCAACGCTACTTCGCCACGCTGATTCACCTAACATCAGCCCCTGACTGCCCTGGGGTAAGTGCAAAGCCATACGCACAATGGCCGAAGGAAGTGTCAGATTATCTCCTGCTGGGGGGAAGTAATTGGCATACACTCTGAGCTTGCGGTTGCCGGGCTCATTACTCCACATGTGCTCAACGACTCCTTTTGCGGACCTAGACGTTGGACTGGCAAGATCAAGCGTTCCGGCTAATGACCACGATTTGCTGGCCACTGTAGAACCGTCGCTTAACTGATACTGCGCCCAGGTTTCAACATCAGGGCGCAGTTCACTTCGCAGTTCCTGGACGACGTCATGGCATCCCAAGGCTGATACGTCAGAGGTCTCTGTCGCGATGTAGGTAATTAAGCGCTCCAGTGTACGTTTCGGATCACTGAAGTAACGGCCAAGCGAGTGAATTGTCCGATCTTTTAATGTCGCATCGTTACCGATACAAATGATATGAACCCGGCGAAGAACATTTCGTATCTGGTTCCAGTCTTCGAATCCACACCAGGTTGTTAGCCATAAATAAGCCCTCGTGGTTGGGCCATCCTGACGCCTGGCTAATTCCTCTATGCTGAGTCCTTTTTGGCGGCAAAGATCACAGACTTCCTCTAAATGATTGACTGAAAGCTTATCTTTTATCAGCAGATTCGGTCCCACGAGGGTGAGTTTGAACTCACGGTCGGGAGATTCGTCAATTTTTCCCGCTTTCGCAGTTCTGGCAAGACTGGAAAATGCCGAGTCTAAAACGGAATTAGTCGGGGAGGTGGGAGAGGTACCCTTTCTGGGTTTTTTAGCGAGTTGTATAGCTTTATCAGGATCTTTGGTACAAAAATTAGTCGACTGGCGCTTAATCTGTAAATGCTCATAGTGGTCTGTTGTGTGCATGATTACCACATCGTCCCACTCGTCAATACCACCTTGTTCAGAACCAATCGCCAGAGGCGCCAGCCTTCCGCTTAAGAATTTCTCAAGCATGTCTGCCAGACGCTGAGCAATCACCAGCTTTTCATAATCAGACTTCCGTTCTAACCGGAACCTTCTGAGCATTCAGATTTTCCTTATTGCATTTCTGTTCTGAAAAAACTTCAGCCATGCTAACTGAATTGCCAGTGATTTTACAGTGAGTTTAACTCTCATCTTGCAGTAAGAAATAAACTTTTTTTTCGTAATTTTTTATGTCCTATGCCGCTTAGAAGTTCTGAACATCTGCCTGGTTATGCACTAAAGTTAATAGTGACTTGTTTAGGATAGGTATTAAGGCGAAAGGCTGGTTTTAAACATAACAGAGGTGAATGAGTGGAGGCGGTTCGCGGCGCACAGCAGACATGCTACAGGAGGCTACAGGCTAGGTGGTCATTAGTCTGCTTTGAACGGGGAGCGGACGTCATCATTTCTTCGCTCATGGTCGCGATAATGGCCTTTCTGATGCCTAAGGTAGCAGTGGCTACTCAATATTTTACATCAAATTTGTGGGTAAATGGAATTGTACCAATGCCTTGAAGGCAGTATCTTAACCTTCATAAACACAATGTTAGCTACGGGGTTTGAAGCCCTACCGAGCTAAAGTGTATTTTTTGAGCAGATTTGCCGAATAAAGAAAACGAGGGTTTTGTTTACTCTTTCCGTTGACGCCAGTAGCTATGCGGTTTTCAGCACTTTCGGTGTTAATAAACCAGGGAATCAAATCAACGTAGATTTGATCAGCCCCATTCCGACTTTATAGAATTAAATCATATGATTACGCTCTTAACGTACGTCTCCGTTCAATTAGATTTAAGACCCCTTAATTAATAAAGCTACAGGATCACTATGTCACAGCATCCATCATCGTCTACCCCCTCTGATTCTAGCGCAAAGAAAAGCGGTGGCGGCACGGCACCAGGCGGCGGTGTGAATTTTCAGGCCAATGCAACTGCCATTGTCGCAGTGCATATCCTGCGTGGTGTGCAGATGGGCTGGTTGGATGGGGTAACTCATGATCTCCCAGTTGCCGTTTGGGCAGAAAGTGGATTAGCGGGTGATGATATCCGGGTCGAGCTGGCAAATGGTAAAACTCTGGAGATCCAGGCCAAAAAAGGCCTGAGCAGCAGTAATAAACTTTGGGAGCCTCTTGAGGCGATGGCTTCAGCCATCGCCAGTCAGCAACTGGACTATGGGCTACTGGCTGTAGCCCCTGACTCGAGCCGAACCATCACTGAAGATCTGGCTAAAGATATTATCCGTCTGGGCCAGGGAAGAAGAGATAGACTGAAGGAGATTAGTCAGAAGTGGTTACAGCGGGTTACCAGTAAGGTAGGTAGTGGCTCGGTCAGCGATATATGTAGCTGTATCCGAATTCAGGTTATCCATGCACTATCGTCCGAAAATACCCAAATTAACGCGGCGAAAGAGTTGCTCCGTTTCGTGTGCGGTGATGCCGGCCAGGCTGAAACCGTTTGGGATGCTCTATACCGACATGCGGTGCATCTGATAGAAATCCGTGGCAGATGGACACTGAAAGATCTGCTCAAGATTTTTAATAGCCTCAATATTTCAATTCGTAATGAGCAATTCCCTGCCTCCCGGTTGGAGCGACTTAACCGCTGGACGATGGAAGCAAATGCCAGCTTCACTATCACAGGTACCCAACGGAGCATTGGTATTGAACATCTTTTGCCGATGCAGCTGGAGAAAATTCCATTTGAAAGCGATCCGTTTGAAGATATCACCTCAGCGCTCTCACACTATCGTAAAAAGGCTGAGCGCGATTCGTTCTCCCTCGAATTACAAGCGATCTGGACTGCCCGCTTTATCCCTTATGTGGTAGTGGTAGCGGGTCCCGGCATTGGCAAATCCACCATGATTAAGCAACTGGCATATCGATATGCAGCTGATGGTTTTATAGTGTTGAAGGTGGATCTAAAACGAATTGCTTCGGCCATAAAACTTGGCGCAGCTTTTGAGCGGGTACTTCTTGACCACGCTCTGAGTGGTTCAGGGATTAAAGCCGATGAGCTTGAAAATACATTGAGTGCTAACTGGGTAGTACTTGCTGATGGGTTGGATGAGTGCGGCAGCCTGCATGATGAAATCGCCAGGCGAATTGCTGAGTTTGCTTTGGGGCACTCCGGGGTACGTATAGTCGTCACCACCAGGCCTGTAGGCTACACAACAGCTACGCTGGAAACATGGCACCACTATCGTCTGCTTCCTCCGGCAAAAAACCAGGGGGCAGAGAACCTGGCACAATTGCTTACCGCTGCCGATAAAGGCAATCATCCATATGCGGGGGATCCTGACTTGTGCGACAGGGCATTAAAACTCACCCCGGCATCATCAGCCATTATTAACAGCCCACAATTACTAGGTATGGCGGCTTCATTAATCCTTAGTGATAACACTTTACCGCAAACCCTTACCCTGCTTTATCAAAAGTTAATCAGACTATTCGATAGCACCTCCAGAGGGGCTGAGTCAGCTCAGGAGAGAATTTACAATAGAGTAATTGATGTTATTGGCTGGGCACTGCTTGATAACCCGTTTATCGATCGCGAACAGCTTATCGATCGTGGGGCTGAAATGATTGCTCCGGCGCTGGGTAAAACGACTCTCGCCGCCGTCAGTGATGTGCAGAGTGCCGTGACCAGATGGGAAAATGTTGGACTTATTGAGCAGATCCAGCATCAGTGCACCCCCTATTTAACCTTTATCCATAAAACCTTTGCTGAGTATGTAGCAGCCCGCTTCCTCGTCCAAAACGCCGACGCCTGGCTTGCTGCGGTTTTAGATCAGCCGCAGTGGAATGAAGTGGTGAACTTTGCTACAGAGCTGGGGCTGGCCGATAGCGTAATTGCAACCAGAATAGCGCGCTTTCAAAGCGGTGAAACTGAACAGTTGATAAGCGGGCTAAATTTGCTCAAGGAGCATACTCAATATGTATCTGAGCCGCAAGCCAGACAATTACTCGCTCAGGCATTTGAGTTCATTACTCAAGAACATCCCCTGAGATTCCAAGTGGGCGTGCTTCTGGCCGATATCACAGAAATAAAACCAGCACTGACCACCGCAGAAATGGCGGTAAGGCTGAATGCCCCTGATAAGCGCATCAGGCTGATCGCCTGGGGAATCGCCGCCAGTAGCGCAGAGTTCTTCTGCGATATTGATACTTCTAGACAGATATTGCGAGAAATGCTTTCGCAAGTTGCAGATATACCAGGCTATTTTCTGGTTGCAAAAAAAATTGATACCAGCGATCGGCAGTTATTGCATCGAATTGGTCTGATGGCTCTGAAAGCACAGCCCGATGCCAACCTTAAACATTTCTCAGAAACGGAGTTAAAAGGAAATCGTTTTACTGGGGAAAACTTCGCTCTTAAGTGCAACATCATTTTAATTAAGCGCGGTATTGATATCGCTACGCCGGGTGATAGATATCCCGACGTAACCAGAACAAATCTACCTCATCTAAGCCTTCCCTTTATGGCAGGTATCGATGCTGCAACACATATTGCGTTGAATGAATTAGCTACAGCCCTATGTGCTGAAAATACTGATAGTAGTTGGGAGTCGGAGATCATCGATCCCGCAGACTGCATTCAGTTTGCCGCCTTTGTATCTGCCTGCAAGATTATTGAAGTCCCAGTGGATCAGTTGTTTAAATGGCAAAAGGGTTTTGACCGCGTAGCTACTCAGGCCACACTTCATATACTGATGCTTCTACTCCCGTTGGAGGCAACCCGGCTGGCCGCAGAAGCTAGGAGTATTCGCCTTCAACTGGCCGCAGCACCTGAAAAACGCTTATATGACCAGCTTCCCCGAGTGGATATCCCAGAACCTGACTGGCAGCAATTGAACCAGATGGTTATTAATGTGGATGCGGTTAAACCTGCCCTGCTACATCCAGTTGGATATATCGCGTTTTTTGCTGCCATGATATTAGAGACCACCCCGATGAGTCTGTATGAGTTGCAGCAGTTGGTCGATCAGGCTTCCGGGGGGGCGACACTCGGTTATCTGAGCGTGTTATTAGACAATAATTATCCGCAACAGCTAGTTCCGGTGCTGGTCAAACGGCTTTCCTCTCAGCCGGACAAGGATCAGCGAGAGTTGCTGGAGCTCTTATCTGACTATAAGGCACAGCCCAATGATGAGCTAACCATGCAAGTGCGGCAATGCCTCGTTAGCAAAAATACGGATGTGGCTATTTCGGCGATCGGTCTGGTGGATACGTGGCACGAGCATCATCACGATATCTTCGTGCAATTAATTGAAGGGGCTATAGGCCACTGGCAAAGCCTGAATGATAATACCGATGCAATTCTGTCGGACACTCCGCTTAATTATTTACTCAGATTGAAAGCTAGAACATAGCCAAGCTTCTGGTCACGACGGCTGCGCAACACAAACAGTTCTACGACCAATCTTTAATTCGGCCTGACACGTCACCTTCCGCTTTTGGCACTGAGCAGGCTGCCCAACACGTCCCACTGGTATATGATCTGCTCGGTCTGCGTCTGACGTGCAATCACCTGGCTCGTAGCATCGTAGGTCAGTTGGCTAACTTTCTCTGGGCGGTGTCCTTCGTCGTCTGTAGTACCACGCTGCACAACTTTGGCAACCTGCCCATCGGCATTAAACCGGTAACCGTAGCGTGTATCGTCCGGGCGCTGCTCTTCCTGCAAGCGGCCTTCTGCATCACGGGTAAAGCGATAGATACCGCCGTTGGCGTTATCCAGACTGAGTAGGTGGCCCTCCACGTCATAATCGTAACGCAGGGTGCGGTTCAGGCGGTCGGTAGCGCTCAGGGTTTGTCTGCGTGCGTTGTAATACCAGTGGCGCGGCAGGTTTTTCCCCTGCTGATGGCTGAGCAGCAGCCCAGCATCAGACCAGTCAAACTGTTCCGTTGAACCGTCTGGCAGAGTCAGCAGAATCAGTTGCCCTGCATCGTTATATTCGTAGTGGGTTTCCTGCTGTAATGCATCGCGGCGGGAGACAATCTGCCCCAGCGTATCATAGCGCCAGGCAGTGGGCTGACCGGAACAGTCGGTGTAGCCTGTCAGTTGCCCCTGGCTATTCCAGTTGGGCTGGCTCTCGCCACCCCGCGCATCGGTGACGCGGTCTGGCAGCAGCGTATGGGAGTGTGGGTAGTGATAGTGCGTTGATTGCAACAACCGGTCGGTTTCCTGCACTACCCGGCCTTGTTCATCCCAGACAGTACGTTCTGCAATGCCATCTGGCCACAATACAAAGGTTTGCCGGTCGCTGTTGCGTTGGTACTGCCAACGCGTAGTGGCTCCGTTGGCATCAGTGGCGGACACAAGCCTGCCCAGTTCATCCCACTGGCATTGACGCAAATGGCCCAGCGGCGAACGGTAACCGGCGGGAAGCCCGGCTTCATCCCACAGCATCTGATGCTGGTTGCCGGTACGGTCGATGTAACGGCTGACGCGACGATGTTCGTCCAACTCCCACACCGCCTGGCTGCCATCCTGATAGGTCGTGGTGCGTAGATTACGTTCTTCATCATAGGCCACCGATAGCCATCACCCTCGCTGGTGTGGTGTTCGGTGACGCACCAGATATCCTCCATTTCCTGCCACTAGTAGTCACAGCGAAACCCGGTGGCATTCTCATGCCATAGCAGCAAACCGTTCTGTTCATCCAGCCAAAGCGACGCATCACTGCGTCACCCCGGTGTTGCACCGCGACCAGTTGACCCGCTTCGTTATATTGATAGCGGACACGCTGCACCTCGCCCGCCAGAGTTTGCTGCCACACGGCTATCAAACGGTTGAGTTCGGGGTGATATTCACAACGCAGGGCCTGGCCACCGGTACGGGTGATGATGTCCATCTGCCGTTGTTCGTTGTAGTGGAATGATTGCTGGTTGCCGACGTTGTCGCTGATGGCACTCAGGGGGCTCGGCCCTCGGCGTCGAAGGCCGGATAGTGATAACGCAGTTCACCGGCATCGCTGATACACCACGTGCCATCTTCCTTATGCGTCAGCCAGCACTGCTGATCGGGGCAGAAAGTAGGATGGCCAACGGGTACCTCAGGGAACGGGATAAAATCCCCGTAGGTGTTACGCCACAAGATGCCCTCTTCCACCTGCCGCAGCTCACTTTCCCAGAACAGGCTCCAGCCCAGCCCCAGTACGCTCTCCGCTGCATGGCTGCTGAGATAACTACGTTGCCAGAACAACGGCAATTCACCATCGAGGGTGAAGTCCAGGTCATCGTCGTCATTGAGGAATTTTTGCCCGCTAGTCACATCTACCGGGTTGGCCAGAATACCGACCACTGGAACGGCTATCGCCAGCGGCCCCAGCCAACAGAGCACTTTGGCTACCTTGCTGGCCCCCGGAATTTTGCTCATCAGACGCTCTACAGCACCTGGCCCACGCCCCGCAGCCCCTTTCGCACTGACCAGATCGGCGATAAGCATCGTCAGGTCTGAAACGGTATAGGCCCATTCGGGGATTTCCGGGCTGATGTTTTCCGTGGTCGTTGTGCCACCGCCGATAAACACGTTGGAGGAACCGGCGAGGATGGTCGCATCGCAGGTAGTTTTATCGCTCTTGCGGGCGGCAGGCTGGCCGTTGATAAACACAGAGGAAGAGCCCTGTGCCACCTGCTTCACCTTGTCCTTGTCACAAACAACAGTGCTCAGGGTAGCGACGGCAGCGGGTTTGTCATTGATAAAGACATTGCCCGAGCCGGTGATAATCGTCCCGCTGGGACTCATCGAGCTGGCCCCGGCCTCGACACACGTATCCCGCGCCTTTTCCCCCAGGGCATTGGCCGCCATGCCAACCGCGATCCCGGCAACGATCAGCAAAAAGCCCACGCCAAGACAGGCAGACGCACACCCGGCACCAATCAACATGCCGCCTAGGATACCCCCAGCCACGTTGATCAGACCACCTAGGAACGTGCCGCCAATCAACCCGGCGAGAGCCCCCGAATGGCCGATGGCATCACCGACGCGTGCAGGTTCCAGCATGGTATTCGCTCCTGTCCTTGGTCGAAATGTGGGGTGTTACGGGTGTTGGTAACTGCTCAGACAGGCTGAGAAGAAAACTTCATCCTGCTCGGTCAAGGCCTGGGAGCTCGCCAGCGTGAAAATCAACACGTTAGAAGCCGTAACAGGGAATACAGCCTGACGTTGGTGCAGGGTCTGGCCCTTTTGCGGATGATAGCGGGAAAGCAGCGTAATGCCGTGGAACAAGCCATCGCCCAATACGGCGGGCTGTTCGTCGAGAGCCTGGTACTTGCGCAAGCCTTTTTGCAATACCTCACGCTGACGGGCCAGGTAGGCGGCAAAGTCTTCGTCGGGGCGTAATTGGTCACGGGAGATGTTAAGCGATGGCCCTGATGGCGCGATCAGAATGTTGACGGTCTGCTCACGGTATCCGGCAGGTAAGGTAATGCTGCCTTCGGTGAAAACACAGCGGGGTTCTGAAACCTGGGTCATCCTTGTACTCCATGGCTAAATCCGGATTTAATGACCCATACATTTATCACAATGCGAGTAGTAAGTGGTAGTCGAACGAGGAAAAACGTAAGAAAACCTTTAGGTTTCACTTGAGGCCCGATGTACAAAATGTTTGACAAACGACACATTTTTAACACATCTGTTTGCGGTATATTGTTTTTTCACATACGAAGGATAGGTGTGGAATGAAAAATAAAACTGTAGGATTCATTGTTATTCTTTTTTTATTTTGGCTTTTTGCGAAAAATGATAAAACTCAAACAAGCAATGCCACCCCACTATCAAAACCTACTCCGCCGTCAACTCTTACCACCCATAATGCAACATCAAATATACCTACTGATGATAAAACGAGAACATATTATATTAATGCCGACACATTGAAAGTGCGTAATGCTCCTAACGGGAGTACGATTCAATCTCTAAGCGAGGAGCCCAGGTAAGAGTGTATGAACAAATTTCTTCATGGAGTAGGATAAGCAAAGATCAAGAGGAAGAACGCTGGGTATCTGCTAGCTATTTATGTGAATTTTCAGAATGTTACATAAAGAGAGCACCGTCCCAACCAACGCCTATTCCAAAGCAACAACGAATTGAACAGCCAAAAACCCCTCGGAGTCAGCAACTCCAGCCACGAAATTATAGTTCCTCTTGTTCTTGTTCATCAGGCAACGTATGTATAGGCCCCAGAGGCGGACGTTACTGTATTACATCTGGGGGGAATAAACGCTATGGTGTTTGAAGAGTACAGGCTGATGGCTGAAAAACAGGATGTTTTTAAAAGTGCGTGGGATTAAAACGGGAATACTTACACTCCCGCTTCTGCTAACCGGTAGTGTAACGTTATTATTTTAAGGATGTAAATGTTATACAGAAAAGATGATAAAGGTTCTCGGCTTAGTCAGGATACTGAGGCGCTCATTAGCAACGGGCTGGATTTTCTGAACAAGGCACGTGAGGAGCTTCAGGCGGGACAGGCTAAATTCTCGGTGGTGAGCTTCTGGACGGCTGTTGAAATCCTGATGAAAGCGCCTCTAGTGAACGAGCACTGGACTCTGGCCTGCTCTGGCAAAAAAATGGAGCGTCGGAAGTATCTGGCAGGCGACTTTCAGTCAGTAACCTATGATGAGGCATGTGCCCGCCTGGGTGACGTGCTGGAAAAACCACTTGAAAAAAAGACAGCAGATCTCTTTAACAAGGTCAAAAATCACCGTAATCGGGTTGTCCATTTCTACCATAACGAGCTCAGTGAGGGGGATCAGCAGCAAGTACTGACTGAACAGGCGGACGCCTGGTTTGCGCTGAACCGGCTTATGCGTGAAGACTGGTCTTCTCTGTTCGGCAGGGAGCTGAGCAGAAAGCTTGCAGAAGACGAAACGAGAATGCTGCAAATCAGTGAGTTTTATGCAGGGGCAAAGTTCAGGCATGAATCCGTGCAGGAAGAACTCGCTATCGAAATCAGGGGAGGTGCTTCCATTAGTGAATGTCCTGTCTGTGGCTATTCTGCCTTGCTGAAACAGATGCTGATACCTGAAATCTCTCTTTATGACAAAACCTGCCTTGTGTGTTATGAGCAGGATGTATTTTTGGACCTGGATTGCCCGCAATGCGGTGAAGCCATAATGATGAAAACCGGCGATGATGATTTTAAGTGCGGCAGCTGCGGTTATGAATCCAGTCGTTATGAAACGTTCAATCCGATTCCTGCCGATGAACGAGATGAATCCGATGCGGCGGGTTGCTCAAACTGTTTACGCATTGACTCTGTATGTTTCTTAAAATCCCTGTATCACAACTTTATCTGTACGGGTTGTTTTAATACTCATGAATATGTGGAACAGTGTGAACGCTGCTTACGCTGGAGCACGGATGTACCTGTACGCAGTTTAACTGAGGGTTGCATATTCTGCACTACCACCAAACATTTGCATCAAGCAACTTAAATTTAATCAGTCCCCCAGCCTCATCCTAGACATGTAGTCATCAACGTCTAGTGCTCTGAAGACATTACTAACATCGGGGTGTATTAATCAACGGGGAGCAGGTCAGGCAGATCACACCAATGAAGAACAGCGCGGGAAGAAGTTTTCCAACCGACTCAGAGGCATTGAGTCGATTGCGGCATTGTCGCCCTTCGGGATGTGGTATACGAGCGCACAGTTGTTGAGCTTGACGCGATGAGCAAGCTCGCGCAAAAGGTTGATGCTGCAGTTGTTAGATGGTAAGCACTGAAATTTAATGATGTAAGTGGGGGAAAGACATGGAGCTGACAAAAGAATCTGCATATCAAGCGATTGCAGAGTTTTTTACTGAGAAGCCGTTTGTTTTGTTTGGCACAGGAACTTCATGTGCACTTGATCTGAATTTTGGGATGCCAGCTCTAGAGCGTTACCTTCGAGCCGAGTTGACTAGTGGTATGACTGATCCCCAGGAACAACAATGGCAGCAAGTTGTCTCTGCACTCGATGGGGGTAGCCATGATTTTGAATCCGCTATGGACTTCATCAAGGATGAGGCTCTGACCACTCGAATAGTTGAACTAACTGCCAGCTTTGTTGCGTATCACGATAACTTTCACGCCCATCAAATCATTTCAGGTTTACGTGACTGGCCCGCTGGTTCACTAATGAAAAAGCTCGTTGAGACTCTGCCACAGGCAGATAAACAACTTCACGTCGCAACGCCCAATTATGATTTATTAGCTGAGTACGCCTTTGTTCGACACAAGATTCCATATATTACGGGGTTTTACGGGGGCTTTCTTCAACGTTATGACTGGAGTGAAGCGAAAAAGTCAGTTCAATCTATTCATAAAGGTTTAGGCAAGCCGAGGCAACCACCAAGAATCATTGAATGCAAACATGTTCGACTACACAAACCGCATGGCTCGTTAAATACGTTTGAATGGGAAGCTCACCTGATTGAATGTAATAGCTGGATTCTCAACAAACCTGAAGGCGTTGTGCGGGCTATGATCACTCCTGGCACAGCAAAATATCAGCGTTTGCACAAAGACAGGGCCCAGTTGGCTGAATACGATACCGCTGTCGGAAACCATACCTGTTTTCTTTTTTTAGGATTTGGCTTTAATGACTCCCAACTTGTAAATAACGCATTTAGGAAAAAACTTGAGCAAGATCAGTGTCGTGCGCTAGTGATTACTCGGGATTCAAATCCAAGAATTGAGGGGTGGTTAGATAAATGCCCAAATATGTGGCTTATCTGCAAACAGACAGATTCAGATAAAAGCAGAATCTACAATTCAAAGTTTGAAAACTGGCTGTATATAGACGACAAGGAATTATGGCGTTTTGACGCTTTCACTGACGAATTCTTAGGGGGGTAACATGGCTCTTTTTACTTTTAATGATGACAGCTACATACTCGGCAATATTCGTGAAGTTGACACCAGAAAAGTAACCATTCTGGTAAATAGTGATAAGGATCTGCGTAAGGCCAGAGTTGGGCAGCTTGTAACAGTGCAACTCAGCGGAGCAACAGAATGTTGGCTCATTGGCATGATTGATAAAGTAATCAAAGCAGTAGTCACTCACCCCCTTACTCTAGAAGCGCAAGAAGATGATGCTGACGAGATAGACGCTTTTGAAGATAGCGTAGTCAACACAGTCAAGATTACGTTAATGGGCGGAGCTCGATGGGATGCAATTACTCAAAAGTATAAGTTTTCAAGATCTCTAGATCACGTTCCTGAAATCGACTCAACCTGTTACATACTTAAAGACGCCCACCTAGAAGAATTCATGCGCATGATTTCTGAATGTGGCAATGGAGAGGACTCGCTTGAATTGGGTTCTTATAAGCTCAATGAAAATGCACGCGCTTATGTTGATGGCAATAAATTATTTCAGCGACATGCTGCTCTACTTGGTAGCACAGGTTCAGGTAAATCGTGGACTGTTGCTTCGATTCTTGAAAGAAGCTCCCGACTACCATCTTCAAACCTAGTGGTATTCGATTTACACGGTGAATATAAAGAACTTTCCTATGCGAAACAATTGAGAATACCAGGGCCGGATGAGGTTAATGTAGAGGATGATTCACTACTCTTCCTACCCTATTGGTTGCTCAATTCCGAAGAGATTCAGTCATTATTCGTTGACCGAAGTGAATTCAGTGCACATAACCAAGTTGTAGTTGTTCAAGATGCAATTACCGAGCAAAAGAAAGCTTTCCTGCAAGCGAATGGTAGAACTGATCTATTGCAGTCTTTTACACTCGACAGTCCAATTCCATATTCTCTAAATAATGTCATTGAAAAACTAAAATATTTAAATGAAGAAAAGGTCGATGGTTCAAGAGGTCCTAAAAACGGTCCTTTCAACGGCGAATTCTCCAGGTTGCTAGTTCGCATGGCAAGCCGCTTAAACGATCGACGCTATGGTTTCCTCTTTAATAGTCCTGATAAATACAACCAATACGATTCGTTGAGCATGATTGCTGAAAAACTGATGGAATTTGGTGAGCAAAAGCAAAGCATAAAAGTAATCGATTTTTCAGAGGTTCCGGCCGATATACTGCCAGTAATCATTGGGTTGGTTGCCCGTATCATCTATCAGGTTCAATTCTGGACTGATCCAAAGAGTCGCAGACCAGTTGCCTTTGTCTGTGATGAGGCGCATCTATACCTACCAAGAAAAGAAGGTAACCCAGTTGAACGCAGAGCTGTTGAAGCATTTGAAAAAATCGCTAAAGAAGGACGTAAATATGGTGTTGCGTTGATGATTGTAAGCCAGAGACCTTCAGATGTAAGTGCCACCATTCTCAGCCAGTGTAACAACATCATTTCTCTGCGTTTAACGAATGCGGATGATCAAGCGACAGTGCGTAAATTACTACCCGAAAGCTTGGAGAGCCTCTTGGAGGCACTTCCTATCATGGATGTTGGAGAAGCTATGGTTGTGGGTGATTCAGTGCTACTACCAAGCAGAATTAAAATTGATCCTCCAACTGAAAAGCCGTTAAGTGCAACAATAGATTTTTGGTCTCGTTGGCAGGAAAACGTTACCAACACAGACTTTGCATTGGCAGTAGAAAACATGCGTCGACAAAATAGAACAAAGTTATAAACCGAAACTGCCCCTCGGGCGAGGGGCTTTAGCAGGTTAGGTTTTTCAAGCCCGTATTCGGATGATATTGTATCCCTCAGTGCATTTAGAAAAACAAAAAACTATGATAAGTGATTTTATCCCCCACTTATTAGCATAGGCTGAAAATAGCAATTTCCGATTTTGGCACTAAGTCGACTATCGGGGAGATAATTGTATTCGGTCTTACAAAGCTTAAGGTTAAGTACGGCTCCTCTTTATATTCTAAATTATTTCAGACAGATATTATCTCCGTGAACTCCCTGCATCCTTACAGGATTGCGGGACTTATTATTTTTCACGCTGAGATCTATGTATGAAAAAATCAGAAGTTCTGCAGGCCATCGAAAAGCCGCTGGCGTCACTCCCCCATGCCATCAGCAAACATATTCTTGACCATATTCAAAAGCTCACTCACTACGAGCCGGTCATCGGGATCATGGGCAAAACAGGTGTGGGAAAATCGTCGCTCTGCAATGCGCTGTTCCATAGCGAAGTTACGCCCGTCAGTGATGTCAGCGCCTGCACCCGTGACGTGCTGCAATTGCGACTGAGCAGTGGTGACCATAGTCTGATACTGGTAGACCTACCCGGTGTAGGCGAGAGTGAGCAACGGGATAAAGAATATGAATATCTGTATCGCCGTATTATCCCTGAACTGGATTTAATCCTGTGGGTTATCAAAGCCGATGATCGTGCATTCTCCATCGATGAACGTTTCTACCGGCGTGTGATGACTGACTACCAACAACGGGTGCTGTTTGTCGTTACCCAGGCTGACACAATCGAGCCATGTCATGAATGGAACGCCACCAGCAATGCACCATCACCGCACCAGTTGGTAAATATTGAAGCAAGGCTGAACTCTATTCGTCAGTTATTTTCACCACACCATCCGGTGTGCGCTGTCTCAGCGAGAACAGAATGGAATCTACCGTCAATGGTCGAAACCATGATGCATTGCCTGCCTGACCGTGCCACCAGCCCATTGGCGACGCAATTACACGGGAGGTTATGCAGTGAACCGGTAAAAAAGCAGGCGCGTGAGGGCTTTGGCGATGCGGTGGGAAAGGTGTTTGATTCTGCTGAAGCGGCATCATTTATTCCCGCGCCACTAAAAGAGGTCATTCGTACCGTCCGCGAGGCCGTGGTATCCGTTGCCCGTGCCGTTTGGGACTGGATTTTCTTCTGAACTGGGGCACCTGCCGTTATCTTCGGGACATACCCTGTCCGTTATGACGTTTTATAAGCTATCGAATTTGGTATGTTTTCTCTCTAAGCGCCGTCACAGTTGATTTCGGCAACAGTAAAAAATACGTCTTCTTGTGTCCATTCCCTGTCCCTACCCCTCGTTAAAATAACTGTTTTATTTTCAGCTAATTATCTCACTGGAGAACCTGTCTCATGACTCAGGCTGAACGCCGTCATGACCGGCTTGCCGTCAGGCTGTCGTTAATTATCAGTCGTCTGGTGGCGGGTGAAACACTGGATTTGCGAATGCTGGCAACTGAATTTGGCGTGTCGGTTCGTACTCTGCGCCGGGACTTTCGGGAACGGCTGATGTATCTGGATCTCGAGTATCGCAAAGGTCAGTGTCGCTTGTTATCCGGCGGCCGCCAGAGAGAACTGGCGGTGATGACGTTTGCTCGCCAGTCGGGGGTTGAAGCACTGTTTCCTGATATGGATAACCATCTGGTCGCCTCACTGTTGAGTGGGCCGGGGGAGTCTCCCTGCCTTATCTGGCAGGGAGCAGCACAGGTGTCATCCCCAGACTCGGGCATATTCACCCAACTGGTGAGCGCGGTATCGGAACACCGGAAGGTGACGCTACTGGGAAGCGGTTGTCGTTGCATAGGCCTTGCTCCCTATCGCCTGGTTCTGCGTGAGGGCGAGTGGTATCTGACGGGTGAGCATCAGGCCCGGATTGCCGTTTTTCCCCTGACCGATATTCGGGCAGTCACGCTCCACAACGGCAGCTTCGCTCCAGATATAGCGATGCGCGGCATCCTCTCTCACCCGGATTTTCTTCAGGCTTTACCCCACTTTCGCTTTTTCCATTCATTGCTTGTCGCAACTGACGACGGGCTTATACCTCAGAAGGAATAATCACAATGAAATTACTTACCACTACAGTGCTGGCCGCCAGTTTTTGCCTTGGTGCTGTTTTCCCGGCTGACGCTGGAAATGTTGTCGGTAGTGTCAAAGCCTGGCAATACATGCAGGCTGACGGCTGGAAATCTGCCGATGGCATGGATGACAAAACGCTACACAACATGCTCTATCAAGCCAGCGTGATTGATAACTACCCGTGGACGAAACAGTTTCTGCTGCGTGTCCGTGGCGGCGGTGCAATTTTCCTGGCTGACAAGAAAGCTCACACCATCCGTCAGCTGAAATTGAATCCACTTAGCGGTAATTACAACGATATTGAAACGGTCTACCAGGGAGAGAATAACGGAAATGGATGTTATTTCGCCATTATTGATAACAAATTCTGGGCAAGAGACGAGGCCGAGCAGAATGTTCTCTATGGCTATCCTCGCGTCGATAATGTGGAAAACGAGCTGGCTAAAATCAGGCAGCAATTCAGCCCACAGGTAGTTATGGTCATGCCGGATAACTGTGTGAATAAACAACAGCAGGCCGTTCTGACTGCTAAACGTTCGGAAGAAGATCGAAAGCTCCAGCAATGGGTGGCACAGCAAAGTCTCGCTGAATTATGTCGCCGCACAGGAAACTGCTGATCTCTTCTCAATACCACTAAAGGCAAAGAACGATGGAAAAGGATTATCAGAAGGTTATTGCGATACCTACTCTCATGACTGCAAGGGTATGGACAAAGCCTATTTACCGCAAAATCGCGACACCCATGAGCCAATTTGTTAAAGCCTTACCTGTCATCGCCGGTTTAATGCTGTGCCACCTGTCATCCGCTTATGCTGACGAACAACGCTATATCAGTATCCGCAACACGGATACGGTCTGGGTGCCAGGCAATGTTTGCGTCTACCAGTTCCGTCTGGATAACGGCGGCAGTGGCGAGGGCTTCGGCCCGCTGACCCTTTCCCTGCGTCTGAAAGACAAAAGTAGCAACACACTGGCGATGGGGAATATGGAGGTAGCCGCGTTTGGTGACAGTGATGCTACGCGGTCTCAGGAGGTTTTTCTGGAGCATGAATGTGTTGAAAACGTCAGTGCCGTTGAAATCATGAAGGCGACCGAAGAGCGCAACGGCCATCAGGTTAGGCTGCCACTGTCCGTTTTCGACCCACAGTATTACCAGCCACTGCCAGTATCGGTTGCCGGGAATAAGGCATCATAACTGGCTTAGCTTTGCATCTGCCAAACCTTAACTTAACATAATCCCCTCACTACAAATCAGGCCATGCCTCCTTCGGGAAGCATGGCCTTTTCGTTTTTAATCTCTAAATAAGGAATAGCCATGACCCGATTAGCCAGCCGCTTTGGGGCGGTCAATCTCGTTCGCCGCGACCGCCCTTTAACCCGTGATGAAATGGCGCATTACGTACCGAGTGTCTTTAGTGAAGAAAAGCATGAGTCACGCAGCGACCGATACACCTACATCCCGACCATCACTCTGCTCGATAACCTGCAACGTGAAGGCTTCCACCCGTTCTTTGCCTGTCAGACCCGTGTGCGGGATCAGAGCAAGCGTGAACACACCAAACACATGCTGCGCCTGCGCCGCGAAGGCCAAATCACTGGCAAGCAGGTACCGGAAATCATTCTGCTTAACAGCCATGACGGCTCCAGCTCATACCAGATGCTTCCGGGATTATTCAGATCGGTTTGCCAAAATGGACTGATTTGCGGTGAGAGTTTTGGTGAGGTGCGCGTACCGCATAAAGGCAATGTGGTGGAGAAAGTCATTGAAGGGGCTTACGAAGTACTGGGGATATTTGACCGGGTGGAAGAGAAACGCGATGCCATGCAGTCGCTGCTGTTACCGCCACCGGCCCAACTGGCAATGGCAAAAGCGGCATTAACCTATCGCTTTGGTGAAGAGCATCAGCCGGTGACGGAATCGCAGATCCTTTCCCCGCGCCGCTGGCAGGATGAGAGTAACGACCTGTGGACCACTTACCAACGCATTCAGGAGAACCTGATTAAAGGCGGACTGTCGGGACGAACGACGAAAGGTAAACGCGCTCAAACCCGCGCCGTCAAGGGTATCGACGGGGATGTAAAGCTCAATCGCGCTCTGTGGGTGATGGCCGAGAATATGCTGCAGCTTGCTTCATGAATCTTTTTACCCTCACTCCCTTCAAGCCCTGTCGATAAACCGGCGGGGCTTTGTATTTTAAGGAACTGATATGTCTGCACTTCATCTATATCTATCTCCGGTATTCCCTGCAAACGAGCAGCGTGTTATCCGGCGAGCCTTGGGCCTGCTGGCGAAATACCAGCGCCAACCGGGTGAACAGTTTACTGCCACCAGTTTTGCTAAAAGCTGGGTGCAATTACAGTTAGCTCGCCAAGAGCGGGAGGTATTTCTCGTGATGTACCTTGATAACCAGCATTGCCTGTTGGGGCATGAAGCGTTGTTTACGGGCTCTATCAGCCATACCGAAGTACATCCTCGTGAGCTGGTGAAAGCGGCTCTGCGCCACAACGCCGCTGCAGTAATTCTGGCGCACAACCATCCGTCAGGTACGACAGAAATCAGCCAGCAGGACAAACATGTTACTCAGCGGATCGTAAAAGCGTTGGCACTGGTCGAAGTGCGAGTGCTGGATCATCTTGTGGTTGGGAATGAAGTGGTTTCTTTTGCTGAGCAGGGTTTGCTTTAAACGGAGGTTTTCATGCCATTAACACCACCTCATGAATGGGGGTTACAAAGTGATATCACCCCACGATTTGGCACAAGATTGGTTCAGGAAGGTAACCGGCTGCATTACCTGGCTGACAGGGCTGGGTTGACGGGGAGCTTTAGCCCGGAGCAATTACAGAAACTGGATCAGGCTTTCCCGCTGTTTATAGATCTGCTGGAAGAAATGCTGCATTCCGGTGAGCTAAACCCACACCAGCAACATCAGGTGACCATTCAGCTTGCGAGTTTAACCTGCATAGCTGATACCCGTGGTAGCTGCGGCTACGTTTACATTTCGATTTATCCAACCCAGTGACACCTCCTCACTTCTTCTTTTATTAGGACTCAACTCATGCACATTTCATCTGTACCGGCCACGGTGCCGGTTGCGTCACGCTTGTCGCCCGTACAGGTCTGGCAGCAACTTTTAACGTATCTGCTGGATCACCATTACGGCCTGACGCTTAACGACACGCCATTCCACAACGACGCGGCCATTCAGGAACATATTGAAGCAGGAATAACGCTTGCTGATGCGGTAAATTTCCTGGTGGAACGCTATGAACTGGTTCGCACTGACCGCAAAGGGTTTACATGGCAGGAGCAGACACCATTTCTGACCGCGACCGATATTCTCAGAGCCAGACGAGCTACCGGGCTGTTGAGCACTTAAATCATGTTAGCCCTCTTCCCTATATCTCTTCTATTTCCCTTCAAAAAGGGGTGAAAAAACTTTTAGGCACCTAAATAGGCACCAGCGAAAAGTTGAACCAGTAGTTACCAAAGTAAATTCAATGAATTACATGACCAATTCAGACTCCCCCAGCCCACCAAATTCTTGGTTGATGGTTACCAGAGCCATCCAACGAAGTCCTGGAAGCCCGCAAGGCGTAAGCCCTGGGGGCTTTTTTGTATCTTTAATTTTTCCCAGGACCTCTGAAAAAGAGCCACCGATGTGAATTCATCATTGAGCTTTCCAATAAAAATTGTATGTCAGGTTTTCGTAGTCCTGCATCGACTTCACTGATTCCCATCGCGTATTTTGTACCCAATATGGTAGGGTTCCAGGTACATCGTCGAAGCTTTTAATAAAAAATAGTAAGTATTTTTAAGACTCATTTAAATTAAAACAAACAAGTGAAGTTCTATGGCTTTCATTATAAAAACAATAAGACACAAATAATTTTAAAAACGACCACATACCCAATCCTCCTGCATCCAAACCAATATTATTCAAGAGAAATAGCTATGACATCGTTTAATGGTAAAGTTTTACGCTTACCCGCTACCTCGCTCAAAACGGGTCTTTTCCGATCCACAATTTATGATTGGTGAACCCCAAAATCGCCCCGTTTTGACTCACTACTGCCAAGTTCAGGGCCCTTGAGGAGTCAGTCTTTGGCATCCTAAGAAGCTGATAGTGAACTCAGTTTCTGCAGCTTTTATCAATAATAACATTTAATTATAATTGGCAACGATAACATTCATTTAAATGATGGAAATATCTTTATTGTTTAAATACATATGGGTAAGTTTGATTCATTCGTTCTTAATATATAATTAAATACTATGCAAACAATGTAAATGATATAAAGGCGCGTGTTTTTTTTTGCATCCCTCGTTAATAACGAGTTTATGGACAAATTTGGAAGCTATTTATGCGCTTAAATAAATTAACGGCGGCAATCCTGTTTTCTGCTATTGGATTCCCAATAATTTCGTCAGCTGCCACTGTGGCGGGAAATGACGAGACTAACACCTTCTCAGGCCTCGATTACTCGATGATGATCACCAAAGATGATGGTCACACCTGGACTGCGTATACCAACGCATCGCAAAACAACTTCCCTGGTACTGTTTTAGCCGAAGTCGCGCCGAAACAAGAACTGGCTATTATCTCCGAAGACTACGACCCGAACCGCACCTATAAAGGCGGCGATACCGTACGCTTCCTCGGTTATTACTGGACTGCACAATGGTGGGTTGATCAGGGCATCAGCCCGAGCACCGATCCGGTTTGGAAATCCGGCGATGCGATTAATATCAAGCCTTACGCCACCTTCCAGTTCACCCCTTATACCGGCCAGAACGCAATCGATCTGCAGACCCGTGAAAAGGCTCGCGTAGCTGCTGAGCGTAAAGTGATTGGCTACTTCCCGGAATGGGGTGTGTATGAAGCACATAACTTCTTTACCCCGGATAAAGTTGACTACTCTGGCCTGACCCATCTGAACTACGGTTTTGCTGTGGTGAAAAATGGTGTAGTGACCATGCATGACACCGACAAAGCTCCGGGCCTGATCAAAGACCTGGATAAACGCACTGAAGCGGCCAACGTGGCGCATATGATTTCAGTCGGTGGCTGGAATAACTCTCAGGAAGGTGTCTTCGAAAACGCAACCGCCACAGATGCAGGTCTTGAGAAACTGGCCAACAGCATGGTCAGCTATATGGCGCAGTGGAATTTCGACGGCCTCGATATTGACTGGGAATACCCGGACACCGAAGCTGAAAAAGCCCAGTTCACCAAGCTTATCCAGTCCCTGCGCAGCAAGCTGGATGCACAAGGTCTGAAGGATGATAAGTACTATCAACTTTCTGCGGCAGTCACCACCAACCACAACAACATTCAGTACATCAACCCGGCTGTGACCGCACCGTTGCTGGATAGCGTAAACGTGATGGCGTATGACATCCACGGTGCTTTTGATCCACTAACCGGTCATAACGCACCGCTGTATGAAAACAGCCATGATGAAGATAAAGACCTGAACGTAGCCGACACTATGAATGCTTACGTCGAAACCTGGCAAGTACCAAAAGCCAAGCTGATGATGGGGATCCCTTACTACGGTCGTGGCTGGGGTCATGTTCCTGGAACCGAGCTGATTCCTGGTTTACCGGGCATGTTCAACACCGGTGCAGCGACTGTCAAAGGTGCATGGGACGACGCGAAAGATTTCACCGGTACCAACCCGTGGTATGTGCTGAAACAAAAACTGAACACTGGCGAATACACGCGATACTGGGATTCTGAATCACACGTTCCGTATCTCTACAGCGAAACTACGCAAGAGTTCCTGACCTATGACGATCCGCAGTCTATTCGCGAAAAAGTCGACTATATCAACGAGCAAGGCTTTGGTGGCGCGATCCTTTGGGACATCAGCGGCGATACGCCTGAACATGAACTGGGCCATATCGTCGATGATATCCTGACAGCTTCAACGCCACAGCCTGATCCAGATCCGCAGCCTGAGCCGCAGCCGGAGCCGGAGCCGCAACCTGAGCCGGATCCAACGCCTGTTTCCTCTGCGAATGTAACGCTGTTCCAGAACACTGCTATGGGTGGCGATAGTCTGGAAGTCAACGAGGACATTGAATGCTTAGTCGACCACACGATGAAAAACGGTAGAAAGTCCAATGATGAAACCTCGTCCATATCACTTGGGAAAGGTTCTTTGGGGGCAAATTTATACAAGGAATGTCGTTTTAGCGGAGATAAGGTGACTTATACTGCGGATGCAACGGCGCTAGTCAGCGGCTTCAATGATAAAGTTTCCTCTGTTGAGCTGATTAAAGCAATTGCTTATAAAGATACCGGCTATCGGAATACCTCCTTAAACATTGTCGGCGATATGGAATGGCTCGGCGATGATCTTAATTTCAATGACGCAATGTCATCGATAAAGGTTGCTGAAGGTTATACCGTTCGACTTTATGCTGGACGCAACTTTGGAGGGGATTATGTTGATGTGACGTCAGGTCAAAATATTACAGACCTTAACTCACTAAAATCTAATGACAAAGTTTCCTCATTAAAAGTCATCGCCAGTGTTGAGCCAGAACCGCAACCAGTTAAAGAAGTGAAGGCTGTGCTGTATACAAATGCTAATTACACTGGCTCATCTATTTCTGTCGAGGGGAATATACCTAAGCTTGTCACGCATGGCTTTAACGATGTGCTGTCCTCAATAAAAGTCACACCCGGCTGGGTTGCCCGAGTTTATGTGCATGAAAATTACTCGGGTAAAAAAATTGAGATTAAAGGTGGAGAAGATGTGCCTGATATGTATTCATTCAGGTTAGACGAGCAAATCTCATCAATACAGATCTTTAAAGCCAATTAATCTTCAATGAACGGCTTTTGACAATGTCATATTAAGTCAAAGGTAAAGCTTAAATCGCCTTTATCCCCGCGGGTAAAGGCGATTTTTTTTGCCTGTTAGCTATTAATGTCACCGTGACTAATGCCGCTGCAGCAGAAATCCACAAAAACGGCACTTATCAGACGCTGGAAAAGAAATACTTCACCTTTGAAGTCTATAACAAAAAATCCTGATTGCTTTCCCGTCGCCGCAGGCATCTTGCTCTGCGGCCAACTTTTTGAATACCGATTCCACTTATCAAGTGCTGTTACTGAAAAAGCTAAAATCTTCCTCGCGCGTCTGCGCAATCCTCAGTTGTGCCCGTATCTTTTAGTCATCAGCAGCCATAAAGTCAGCACAGGTTGAAGTCAGAAACCGGATAAAGATTAAACAACAATAATCTCTGTCGACGTTTGCTGAAGCGCCTGCAGCACATTATTGCTGATACCCGCGTCAGTAATGATGGTGTCAATTTTTTCCATAGGCAGCACCAGGTTATATCCGCGTCGTCCAAATTTAGTGGAATCAGTGACGACCACCACATGCTGAGCGGCCTCGGCCATAATTCCGCTGATGCTGTAGCCTTCATTAAAGGTAGTAATTCCGGTAGCCGCATCAAGACCATCAGCGCCGACAAACATCAGGTTAGCGACGATACCCTGCAACGCATATTCCGTGATATTGCCATGTAAGGAGCGGGTTTTATGCCGCAACGTTCCGCCGCAAACCACCAGTGTTATGTCTGGATTTTCAGACAAAACAAAAGCAGCAGGAAGATTATTGGTGATAACCGTGATGTCTCCTGATTTTACTAACTCCTCGGCCAGTAACATCGTGGTGCTACCACTGTCGAGGATCACGGTATCGCCGGGCTTAACCATGCCAGCCGCCGCCTGCGCGATACGTTTTTTGGGGTCACTGGCCTGAAGGTAGCGTTCTTCCAGTACCAATTCCCCCGGCTGTTTTTCGTGACCGGAAGCGTTCTTCGCCGTCCATCTTGCCGCACCACCATGAAAACGGCTAAGTGCGCCTTTTTGCTCCAGCAGACTCAAATCCGAACGAATGGTCACTTCTGAAACTTCGAAAGCACTCGAAAGATCAGCCACTAAAACACTGCCATTTTCATTCACTAACTCAATGATTTTATGGCGACGTTCATAAGTATTCATTATGAGTAATCCGAAAGGTCATATTCCCCACAGTGTAAACAAAAGCCCCCTCAATGAGGAGTAAAAATTCCCTGCGCTGTGAATCATAGCAACTCCCGATGTGTCTTGGCTGCATTCTCAGACTCTATCTTCTCATTTCCCGAGACACCACTTAAAACGAAAGAAAACGAATGCAATAAACTTACGAAACATTTCGATCACCATCACATAATGCGGAAAACGCTATTGTTTGCCTTTTACAAAGGTACGATCCTCTTCGAAAACAAACGGAGGCAGAAAATGAAAGACATTATTGCTAAACACAAGACAAGCGAAAGAATTGGGATTTGCTCAGTGTGCTCTGCACATCCTCTGGTGATTGAAGCGGCGTTACGCGAAGACCTGCATACAGACCGCAAAGTGCTGATCGAAGCGACCTCAAACCAGGTCAATCAATTTGGCGGATACACCGGGATGCTGCCGATGGATTTTCGAGATTTCGTTCTCGCGATTGCAGAAAATATGGGGTTCCCGATGCATCGTCTGATTTTAGGTGGGGATCATCTGGGGCCAAACTGCTGGCAGAACGAAAGCGCTGAAAGTGCGATGGCAAAAGCCGAGGTGCTGATTGCCCGCTATGTCGAAGCGGGGTTCAGCAAAATTCATCTGGATGCGTCTATGTCATGCGCAGATGATCCTGTCCCTCTGGCTCCCCTCGTTGTGGCTCAACGCGCTGCGCGTTTATGTCAGGTCGCAGAAAGGGTAGCCACTCCACAGCAGAAAAAGCAGCTGACCTATGTCATTGGTACAGAAGTTCCTGTGCCCGGCGGTGAGTCTTCCTCCATTGAGCACGTTCATGTCACGAAAGCCGCAGATGCCAAAGCCACACTCGACATGCACCATCAGGCATTTAGTGAGCTTGGGCTGAATGATGCAATAAACAGGATTATCGCCGTCGTGGTCCAGCCCGGCGTGGAATTCGATCACAGCCGTGTAATCCACTACCAGCCGGAACTCGCCCGGGATCTGTCCGCGTATATTGCGACAACTCCGCTAATTTACGAGGCACATTCTACCGATTACCAGACCCGTGATTCCTACCGCAGCCTGGTGAACGATCACTTCGCCATCCTGAAAGTGGGGCCGGCGTTGACTTTTGCCTTACGGGAAGCCGTTTTCGCGCTGGCAAACATTGAACAGGTACTGATTGCGCCCGAGTCCCGCAGCCAGATCCTGACGGTTATTGATAGCGTTATGCTGGATGAGCCCGGTTACTGGAAAAAATATTACCATTCGACATTCAGCCTCTCGCTCATCGACCTGCATTTCAGCCTGTCCGATCGCATTCGCTATTACTGGCCTCACACCCGTATTAACCGGGCGATGGAAGTCTTAATCACCAACCTGCAATCAGTGGCAATCCCTCTGGGCTTACTGAGTCAGTACCTTCCCGCTCAGTTTGAAAGGGTGATGAAAGGCGAACTCGCCAGCGATCCGCACGAACTTATCATCGATAAAATCCAGGATGTTTTACGCGCTTACCATTTCGGCTGCACTCCTGCGCAACCCCTTAAGGAAGGAGCCTGCCATGCATAACTGCGAGGTTTTCGTCAAAACCGGCATCAGTTTTGCGGATCATCACGAGGCGCTTATGCACATCGGTGAACGTATGGTGCAGGAAGGCGTAGTGGAAACGACGTATCCGCAAGCGCTGGTAAACCGCGAAGCTGAATTCCCAACAGGCATCCAGTTAGAGCACCATGCCGTCGCCATTCCCCATTGTGAAGCGACACATGCCCGCTGTCCGGCGATTTATCTCATCAGGCCCGAAACAGCAGTGGAATTTTTTCAGGCAGATGACGACGGAACCATTCCGGCCTCACTGATTATTGCCCTGATAGTCACTCATCCGGCAGAACAGCTGAAATTATTACGCCAGTTATTCAGCCAGTTACAAGATCCCGTTTTTTGCGAAAGCTTGCTGACGGCGCCTGAAGAGCAGCTTTCCGCGCTGTTTAAAAGTCGCATTTTTATCTCATCACCGGAGAAGCGTTCCGAAGCGTGCATCTGAGCGCATTCTCAGCATTAAAACCGACGTCTTACCTAAAAAAATAATATCAAAAACAACCTATTGAGGAGTTTTACCGTGAAGCGAAAAATTATAGTCGCCTGTGGCGGAGCTGTTGCCACCTCTACGCTGGCAGCAGAAGAAATCAAAGAACTGTGTGAAGCACATGGCATACAAGTGGATCTCGTGCAGTGTCGCGTAACGGAGATCGAAACCTATATGGAAGGTGCTCATCTGATTTGCACCACCGCCAAAGTCGACCGCACATTCGGCAGCATTCCGGTCGTTCACGGGATGCCGTTTATCTCAGGTGTAGGCATGGATACGTTGCGCCAGCAAATACTGACCCTGTTACAGGAGTAAGCCATGTTTACTGAAATAATGCGCTACATCCTCGACCTCGGGCCAACAGTCATGTTGCCCGGCGTCATCATCGTTTTCTCTCTGATACTGGGGATGAAACTAGGAGATTCTTTTAAATCAGCAATTCATATTGGCATCGGTTTTGTCGGGATCGGATTAGTCATCGGCCTGATGCTCGATTCCATCGGGCCAGCGGCAAAAGCCATGGCAGAGCACTTCGAAATTAACCTGCAGGTGGTTGATATTGGCTGGCCAGGTTCAGCCCCAATGACCTGGGCTTCACAAATTGCACTGGTTGCCATCCCGATTGCCATCGGTGTGAATATTGTGATGTTGCTGACCCGTATGACGCGTGTCGTCAATGTGGATATCTGGAACATCTGGCACATGACGTTTACTGGCGCCATGCTGCATCTGGCCACCGGCTCTTACTGGCTGGGGATTATGGGTGTCGTTGTCCATGCGGCGTTTATCTACAAACTGGGTGACTGGTTTGCGAAAGATACCCGGGATTTCTTCAATCTTGAAGGCATTGCGATCCCGCATGGTTCTTCGGCCTATCTCGGCCCGATCGCTGTGCTGGTTGATACTGTTATCGGGAAAATCCCGGGGCTGAACAAAATTCACTTCAGCGCTGACGATGTGCAAAAGCGTTTCGGGCCGTTTGGTGAACCGGTGACTGTCGGTTTTGTGATGGGGTTGATCATTGGTTTCCTCGCCGGTTACGACGCAAAGGGCGTACTGCAGCTGGCGGTGAAAACAGCGGCAGTGATGCTCCTGATGCCACGAGTGATCAAACCGATCATGGACGGCTTAACCCCCATTGCCCGCCATGCCCGTACCCGTTTGCAAGCCCGTTTTGGCGGACAGGAATTCCTGATTGGTCTGGATCCCGCGCTGCTGCTCGGGCACACCGCCGTGGTATCTGCCAGCCTGATCTTTATTCCGCTGACCATCCTGATTGCCGTACTGGTACCTGGCAATCAGGTCCTGCCGTTCGGGGATCTCGCCACTATCGGTTTCTTCGTTGCCATCGCCGTAGCGGTACATCAGGGTAACTTGTTCCGCACGCTTATCTCCGGCTGCATCATCATGAGCATCACGTTGTGGATTGCTACTCAGACTATTGATCTTCATACACAACTGGCTGCCAATGCTGGCGCACTTACCGCAGGGGGAAGAGTAGCATCTATGGATCAGGGCGGTTCACCAATCACCTATCTGCTGATTCAGCTCTGCACACTGAAGAATATCGCAGGACTGAGCGTGATCGGCGTCGTCTATGCCATCGGGGTCTTCCTGACATGGCGTCGTGCCCGCCAGTTTACGCAGGCTGAAAAACAAGCAGTGATTGCACAGGCCAATTCTTAACTTCATCTCAGCGGGGGGGATCCCCCCGCTCAAGGAAACCGATTATGAAATCTGTTGTGGTACACACCGGCGGGGAGATGACAGTTGAAGATCGCCCGGTTCCGGAACTCAAAAGCTCCGGTGATGTACTGGTTCGCATCGCCTACTCAGGTCTTTGCGGGTCAGATATCCCGCGTATCTTCGCAAACAGCTCGCATTATTATCCCATTACCCTCGGCCATGAATTCAGCGGTCATGTCGTCAGTATCGGGGAGGATATTCACGACCTACAGGAAGGTGATGCCGTGGCCTGCGTTCCTTTACTCCCGTGCTTTGAATGTGAAGAGTGCAAGAAAGCCGCTTATTCGCAGTGCAAACACTATGACTTTATTGGCTCCCGCCGTGAGGGAGGACACGCTGAATATGCGCTGGTTTCCCGCAAAAACTTGTTCAAATTGCCAGAGAATGCCTCCCTTTTGCAGGGCGCTTTCCTTGAGCCCATTACGGTAGGTCTTCATGCCCTCAAACTGGCCGGTGGCTGTCAGGACAAAGAGGTCATTGTGATTGGCGCAGGCACCATCGGACAACTCATCATTCAGGCCGCCAGCGCACTGGGAGCAAAATCGGTGACGGCTGTTGATATCAATCCTCAGCGTCTGGCTCTTGCGCTGGAAACCGGTGCCAGCCATGCCTTTAACAGCGCAACGCTGAGCGCAGACGACATTCGGCAGAAAACACAAGAACGACGCTTTAATCAGTTGATCATAGAAACAGCAGGCACACCGCAAACTGTTGCGCTTTCCCTCGATATTGCCGGCCCTAAAGCTCAGGTGGCGCTGGTCGGGACGTTACACAAGGATCTTACCCTGAACGTTTCTACCTTCAGCCATATCCTGCGCAAAGAACTGACGTTGCTGGGCAGCTGGATGAATTATTCCGCCCCCTGGCCGGGCAGCGAATGGCAGCAAGCCACGCAACTTTTTGCAGAGAAAAGGATAAATCTTGACGCGCTGATCGGAAGTATTGGAGCACCGGAAGAATTTGTCAGGGAAGTGACGTCACTCGCAGGAAAGCCGATGACAGGGAAAATTTTACTGGATATGACAGGGAGCTGAAACAATGTATCTGATTTCAAACAGGGAAATGCTGCTTGCAGCGCAGCGCGACGGTTATGCTGTGCCTGCGTTCAACGTCCACAATCTGGAAACTGTGCAGGTGGTAGCCGAAACCGCGGCGGCCATGAGTTCTCCGGTGATCCTTGCAGGAACACCGGGCACATTCAGCTATGCCGGAACAGATTACCTGATCTCGATATGCCACGAGGCTGCGCGGAGATACCGCATCCCACTGGCACTGCACCTGGATCATCATGAGGATCAGGGTGATATAGAAACCAAAGTCCGTGCGGGGATCCGCTCCGTCATGATTGACGCCTCGCACTTCCCGCTGGCGGACAATATCAAACAGGTGAGCGAAACCGTCAGGCTGTGTCATGGCTTTGATGCCAGTGTCGAAGCGGAATTAGGCCGCCTGGGCGGTCAGGAAGACGACCTGGTGGTGGAAGAAGGCGACAGCTACTTTACTGATCCGATAGTGGCGAAACACTTTGTTGAAGCGACGCGAATTGATTCGCTGGCCGTCGCCATTGGTTCTGCTCACGGCTTGTATCAGGGAGAACCCAAACTGGATTTCACCCGTCTTGGACAAATCCGCCAGCAGGTTGATATTCCGCTGGTTCTGCACGGTGCATCGGGGATTCCGGAGGAGATGATCTACCGGGCAATCGGTCTGGGGATTTGCAAAGTGAATGTCGCGACCGAACTGAAAATTGCCTTTGCGGATGCTGTGAAAGCGTATTTTGCAGAACATCCGGACGCTAACGATCCGCGAAAATACATCGTGCCGGGAAAGCTCGCGATGCAAAAAGTCGTGGAAGAAAAAATCAGGATTTGTGGCAGTGCCGGGCGATTATGACACGCCTGTATTAACGAAGCGGGCCCGCGCCCGCTTTCCGGATTTTAGTAAAGTGCAGGTTGCAGCTGTCATTCCATTCTGATTTTATGGAAGTTCATTAATAGTAAAATGGATACGGCTATGACCACCCTGAACCATTTTGGCCAACCCATCGGTGACGCTCTTCCCGACTGGCAGCCCCGCGAGCGCCCTGCGCATCTTCAGCTTGATGGCATCTGGTGTCATCTTGAGCCTCTGTCCTGCGAACGCCATAGTGAGGATTTATTTAACGCCTGGCACAGCATTGATGACAATCGGGACTGGACCTATCTCACCGTCGACCGCCCTGCAACGCAGGCAGATTGCGACGTGTTTATTTCCCGGCAGGAAAAAAGCGAAGATCCGCTATTTTTCGCGGTGGTGGATAACGAAACACAGCGCGCCGTGGGCAGCGTTTCTCTGATGCGTATCGATGCCGTGAATGGCGTTGCCGAAATTGGCTGGGTGAACTGGTCACCGCTGATGAAACGCACACGTTTTGGCACTGAAGCCATTTACCTGCTGCAACGTTATCTGTTCGATACCCTGAAATATCGCCGCTGCGAATGGAAATGCCACAGCCTGAATGAGCCGTCAAAACTGGCCGCAAAACGCTTCGGGTTTGAGTATGAAGGTATGTTCCGTCAGGCCATCATCAATAAAGGCCACAACCGTGATACCTGCTGGTATTCGGTTCTTGACCACGAATGGCCGGCCTCAAAGGCAGCGTTTGATCTCTGGTTAAGTGCAGATAATTTCAATGCGGAAGGTCAGCAGAAGCAACGTCTGGAAGAGCTGCGCTGACAGGCATTGCCTGCGTTGTTTACTGACGCAGGCAGAACCGTTCCTTCAAAAAAACCGCTCAGGAATTCAGCGCAGACAATACCGTAACATCAGGCCACGCGTAGATAATATTAGGCGAACGCCACAGCGGACCGGCATCGGTATAGCGCCCGGATTCCAGCCCCCCCAGGGCACGGTAGAACCCAATTGCAGGATCGTTGCCTTCTACAACTCCCAGCCCTGCACTTTTAAAACCTTCACCCGCCAGATGTGTTGCGGCTTTGGCAATCAGCAATTTGCCAATCCCCTGACGCTTAAATGCAGGCGAAACATACAGGAATTTGATTTCGGCCATCTCGCCAAATTCAGGGTTTGAAGAAGCCGAAGCCAGACTGAATCCGGCTAATTTGCCGTCAACTTCCGCGATAAAAATGCCCTGACCGGCAGCAGGATGCGCAAATTTATCCTGCCAGAAAGATTTACGACGCGGAACATCAAGCGCGTTAAAGGCTTCCGGCGGTGCCAGTTCGCGATAAGTATCACGCCAGATGGCAACGTGTAATTCAGCCAGTGAATCAATATCTTTCGGTTCAGCAATCCGTATAGTGCAGGCTGGCACGGCATCCCTCTTCATCAAAATGTTCGGAAAATCATAATGTCAGCTGAGTATAGTCAGCCTTTCTCTTCCCGCGCCAGCAAACTGCGTTTTCGTTCCACGCCCCAGCGGTAACCGGAAATATTACCCCCCGTTTTAACCACCCGATGACAGGGAATGGCGACTGCCAGCAGGTTTGCGGCGCAGGCTCCGGCCACAGCGCGGACTGATTTAGGCGAACCAATTTTAGTGGCAATCTCGGCATAACTGGCGGTATTTCCCGGTGGGATATCAAGTAATGCCTGCCAGACGCGCTGCTGGAAAGCCGTTCCGCGAATATCCAGCGGCAAATCCAGCCCAATCTGAGGCGCTTCGACAAAGCCAACAACCAAAGCAATTCGCTGCTCGAAATCCGCATCGCCGCCCAGCAATTCCGCTTGTGGAAAACTGTTTTGCAGCTCATTGATCAACTTTTCAGGATCGTCGCCCAGTAAAATGGCGCAGATCCCCCGCTGACTTTCGGCAACCAGAATATCGCCCAGTGAAGATTTGCCGATGGCAAACCAGACGCGCACATCGCGGCCACCGGAGCGGAAATTTTGCGGCGTCATGCCCAGCGTGGCTGCGGACGTTTCGTAAAACCGGCTATCGGAAGGATATCCGGCCGCGTGGATCGCTTCGGTTATCGTTGCAGAATCAGCCAGCTTTTCACGTACACGCCGGGCGCGCTGCGCCTGCTGATACTCTTTGGGCGTCACGCCGGTTTGCGCCTTAAACAGGCGATGAAAGTGATAAGCACTGATGCCTACTTCGGCGGCCAGCTGATTAAGCGTCAACATCCTGGCAGATCCTTCCAGAATACGGCAGGCCTGAGCTACCCGCTGAGCGTGAAACTGCGCCAGTGAAATCAGTCCCTGACGGCAGCGTTTGCACGGGCGAAACCCTGCCTCTTCTGCGGCTTCGGCATCATCAAAATAGAGAATATTTTCCGGATTCGGCTGCCGTGACGGGCATGAAGGCGCGCAGTAAATACCGGTGGTTTTTACCGCGTATACAAATTTGCCATCCGCGTTCGCATCACAGCTGACGACCGCCTGCCAGCGCGGATCCTTCACCGACTCAGAGGCTGAGTTTTCCGCTACCGTTTTGTTGATGACTTGTGTTTTACCTGACATTTTCTGCCTCACGTTTCCCGACTGGATGACTGTCAGCATAAGCCGCCATTATCCCTTGCACCCTCCGGCGCTTGCTTTCTTATTCAATGCCGGACTTTTAGCCTGCCACCGGCTTTAACGGCGTGTCGAGGATCATCTGATAAAAGGCCAGATCCAGCCAGCGGTCAAATTTAAATGCCGCCTGTTTAATGGTCCCGGTATGACTGAATCCGTTTTTTTCGTGCAGGGCAATACTGCCGCTGTTGGCCGCGTCAATCGCGCCAATCAGCGTATGTACGCCACGTTCACGGGCGGCATCCACCAGTGCATTAAGCAGGATTTTACCCAGCCCTTTGCCACGGTGATCTTTATGAATATAAATCGAATGTTCGACCGAATATTTATAGGCAGGCCAGGCACGGAAAGTGCCGTAACTGGCAAAACCCAGCAGTGCGGCCTGTTCGTCTTCCAGCCCGATCACCGGAAAGTTATTGGTCAGTTTAGTGGCAAACCAGGATGTCATGCTGTCGATATGACGCGGTTTATAGTCATACAACGCGGTGGATGTCAGGATCGCATCATTAAAAATATCCAGAATAGCGACAGCGTGCTGGCGTTCGGTACAGGTGATCATTTTCATCAGTTCTTCCCCGGTGACTTCCGTTTGATGTTTAATTCCACTATAGTGGAATTAATTCCACAAAAGTAAACAACGGAACGGATCCCATGTCAATCGACCAATTGATCGCCACACGTTTGCAGTCTTTGCGTAAAACACAGGGTTTGAGCCTGGAACAACTGGCCAGCAATTCAGGTGTCAGTAAAGCGATGATCTCCAAAATTGAGCGGCAGGACAGCAGTCCGAGCGCCAGCCTTTTAGGTCGTCTGGCCGCCAGTCTGGGTGTTTCGCTCGCGCAGTTGCTGTCAGAAGATAACGAACAACCCGCGCCATTACGTCCGCTTGCACTGCAGGAAGTGTGGCAGGATCCGGATATCGGTTATCTGCGGCGTCAGGTGACAGCGCATGAGGAAAACGGCGGTCCGGAACTGGTGGAAATTACGCTGCCAGCCGCCGCGCGCGTCAGTTATCCGGGCTGGAGTCATCAGGCGTATAAACAACGTCTGTGGCTGGTGGAAGGGTCGCTGACTGTCGATTATGGCACGGAAAAGTATGTGCTATCGGCAGGCGATGCGCTGACGTTCGGCGTGGATTTGCCGATCACCTTCAGTAATACCGGCACTGAGCCGTGCCGGTATTTGCTGGTCATGAGCGACAAATAGTTTCCACGCTTTCAGCAGCGCCAGTGCACGGTCACGCTGATCAGAGATCTAACGTGCCGTCGATCAGCGTACATGTATCGCCGCCGATCCAGGGTTCACCATCGACAAACGTCACGGTTACGCGGCCATCGCGCTGGAGTTTAGTTCCCTGCCGCACGCGATAAGTTTGTGCCATATGTTCTCCGTCGGGGAAGTTCGCGGCTTTCAGCACCCGCGCCAGACAGGCATTGGCGCTGCCGGTGACCGGATCTTCTTTCAGCACGCCGTCCTCATCAATAATCGCGCGCACTTCATAATCCGCCGGACCGTTTTTATCGTGCAAACCGTAAACCGCGATACCGTTAATACCCAGTTGCGTTTGCAGCTGGCTGACAGCGGCGGCATCAGCGGTGATATTCAGACATTCCTGCGCGCTTTCCATCCGCACCACCAGCCAGATGATCCCCATATCGACGTTGACCGGCGTAACTTCTGCCTGAATCTTTCCGCCACGTAACGCCTTAGCCAGCAATTCCAGATGCTGAGCATCAAGCGGACTCTGTTTCGCTGGCGGCGCGGAAAAGGCCTGTCCGCCCTCTGCCAGCTGTTTCACCTGCACCAGCCCGACGCCACATTCCTGGACAAGATATCCCGGATTTTTCGGCTGCAACCCGCTTTGCAACAGCGCGTAAGCTGTGCCAAGCGTTGGGTGTCCGGCGAACGGCAGTTCTTTATCGGTAGTGAAAATCCTTACGCGATAATCGGCTTGTGGTGAAGCGGGTTTGAGCACAAACGCCGTTTCCGCAAGATTCGTCCAGCGGGCCATTGCAAACATCTCGGCGTCTGTCAGTCCTTCGGCGTCGAGTATCACGGCCAGGGCGTTGCCTTTCAGCGGCTGGGCGGTGAACACATCGACTTGTTTAAAACGGCGCAGGCGGGTCATAGCAAATCCTTTTTAATCATTGAGTAAGGAACGGCGAAGTCACTGAGTTTAGGAATATTTCGATAAGTTATCGAGAACCATGTCAGTCGCGGGCGGCTGACCTATGCTTAACAGAGCTTCCAAAATATCCTAAAAACACAAGGAACAGAAAGATGTCCGCGAAGGATTTGATAGGTATTGGTATTGGTCCCTTTAATTTAAGCCTCGCCGCCATGGCTAAAGATACCGGAAAACTCGACGCCGCTTTCTTCGACGCTAATCCGGAATTCAGCTGGCACCCCGGCATGTTGCTGCCGACAGCCACCATGCAAACCTATGTGTTGCAGGATCTGGTGACCACCGTCGCCCCGCGCAGCGAGTTTTCTTTCATCAATTATCTGGTGGAACAGAAGAAAATTTACCGCTTTCTGGCGACGGAACAACTGATCATCAGCCGCGATGAGTTTTCCGATTATCTGCGCTGGGCGTGCGACCGCATCCCTGACCTGCATTTTTCCGAGCCGGTTGAGCGCATTGATTTCGATGACAAGCGGCAGGAATTTATCGTGCAGAGTAAAACAGGCGAGCACCGTGCGCGCAACATTTGCCTCGGCACCGGCCATGCACCGTGGATCCCCAAACCGGCGCGGGCGGCGCTGGGCGAAAACTGTTTTCATGCGGCTGAGATTGAACTACGCGAACCGGATTTCACCGGCAAACGCGTGGCCGTCGTCGGTGGCGGACAAAGCGGCGCGGACATTATTCTCAACGCGCTGAGCGGCCACTGGGGCGAATTTGCCGAACTGAGCTGGATATCACGACGCCCGAATTTTCAGCCGCTGGATGAATCGATTTTCACCAATGAATATTTCACGCCGGAGTATGTGAATTACTTTTATACGCTGCCGGAAGACGTACGTGAGCAGGAAATCGCCACCCAAAAACTGCCTTCGGATGGCATCAGTTACCACACGCTGGAAGATATTTATAAGCAGCTGTATCACCGTTTCGATGTGCTGCATCAGCCGCGTAACGTGCGTTTATTGCCCCACCGCGCGCTCGATCATATCGTACGTAATGCGGGCGGTGATTTCAGTTTGCAGGCAAAACACGGGCTGGAAAAATGCGAGGAGCATTTCAGTGCCGATATTGTGATCCTGGCGACTGGCTATCGCCCCGGTTTACCGGATTATCTTGAGCCTTTACTAGACCGCATCCCCTATGACCGCGAACAACATTTGCCGCTTCAGCCGAATTTCAACCTGCGCTGGGACGGCCCTGAGCAGAACCGCATTTACGCGGTGAATGCCGGTATTCACAGTCACGGCAGCGCCGAAGGGCAACTGACGCTGACCGCGTGGCGCTCGGCGAAAATCCTCAATCATTTGCTGGGCGAAGCGCAATACGATTTGCGGCCAGTGCCTTCACTGGTGCAATGGTGGTCGGACACGCCGGATGCGGGCAAGCGCGGTAAATAGCAGGCACAAAAAAGCGGAGCATCAGGCTCCGCTTTCCTTTTACTGACTTTCATTAAACAAATCAGACGTAAAAATAGATGGCCAAAAAGTGGCAGGCACTGCCGCCGAGCACGAACCCGTGCCAGATGGCGTGACCGAAACGAAAGCGTTTAGAGGCGTAGAAAATAACGCCCAGCGTGTACACCACACCGCCCAGCGCCAGTAAGGCTACGCCACCCAGCGAAAGTGTAGTCGCCAGCTGGTAAATCACTATTAAAGACAGCCAGCCCATCGTCAGATAAGTGACCAGCGAAAGCACTTCAAAGCGGTGCGCAAACGCCAGTTTAAAAATCACGCCGAACAGTGCCAGCCCCCAGATCACCGCCATTAATCCTTTCGCCAGCGGGGAATTGAGCCCGACGAGCAGGAACGGTGTGTAGGTTCCGGCGATCAGCAAATAAATCGCGCAGTGATCAAGTTTTTTCAGCCAGTATTTGGCTTTCTGATGCGGTATCGCGTGATACAGCGTGGAGGCCAGATACAGCAAAATCATGCTGCCGCCGTACAAACTATAACTGGTGATCGCCATGGCGCTGGCGTTATCGCCAACTGCCTGAACCAGCAACAGCACCAGCCCGACAATCCCAAAAACCAGACCAACGCCGTGACTCAGGCTGTTGGCAATTTCTTCAGCCCACGGATATCCCTGTGGTGATGGAGACAACTTACCCATACGTTGAGGATCCTCAAGACAAAAAAGTAAAAATCATTGTTTATAAAACGTTCCGACGGAATTAGCTTAACTGAGAACAATTCCAGTGTACATCTGTAAGCTTAAAATGAGTATTATCTGATGTAACAGTCTCTTAGCCGGATCATCATTTCACTCATCCTCGACTGTGAAGCCCTTCAATTCATTCGCTTTGTTTATAATTTACCAAAGTGACATTCAGACTACAGCGGGATTTTCCGCACCCAAAAACATGATTTTTTTATATCAAGCGACTAAGGTGTAGCGGAAAAATGAAAATAACGCCGTTTACCATGCCGTCAATATGACTAAGGTTTTAGTATGTCTGCAGCAACGACCCCGCTGAATTTTGGGGCAATGACCGAAGTTTTTCAGTTCCTGATGGAAATCGACAAGCTGAAAAGCGTGCAACGTCGCACCAAAGTGTTAGGCACTGAGCGTCAGGAAAACTCCGCAGAACACAGCTGGCATTTCGCCGTGGCAGCAATGTCTCTGGCCCCTTTCGCACCGGAAGGCGTTGATATCAATAAAGTCATCCGCATGGCGCTGATCCACGACATCGTCGAAATCGATGCCGGTGATGTGCTGGTTTACGATCTCGCTGCCCGCGCGGCGGTTCACGATCAGGAAATCATTGCAGCGAAACGCCTGTTCGGCCTGCTGCCTGTGCCCATGAGCACGCAGTTCCTGGATTTGTGGAATGAATATGAAGCGGGCGAAACCCCTGAAGCGCGCTTTGCGCTGGTGATCGACCGCGTGATGCCGATGGTCATGAACCTGAATAATCAGGGTCAGAGCTGGGTGGAAAACAATATCCGTCTCGAGCAGGTTCTGGCACGTAATGCCTTTATCGCCGATATCCATCCTGAACTGTGGCTGCATATCCGCACTCATCTGGATAATGCGCATCAGCAGGGCTGGCTGAAGTAATTTTTTTGCTCCTTCCCTTCGTAAAAGGGGAAGGAGCGAGGTCAACAACGACATCGGGATCAGCACCCGAAATACTACCTGCAACCAGCGGCAGCCTACCATCAGCGCGGCTTCTTCGATTTCACGGGGAATACTGAGAAACGACTGACGCATCAGGATGTACGCCACATTATTGAGCAGTGCGCCAGAAGACTGAAACCTGGATCAGCCGTAGATAGTTTTGCGGACCTACAAACGGCGGCGCGTCCGACGACAGACGTCTGTCAGACAGGCTGTCTGTAGCTGACTGAAATAAGGTGCCTATCCTGTCTGCGTTTATGTCATTTACATGGCGGGAATATGATGGTTATTTGAATGAGATATGAGCAATGTTTCTGAACAAATCAGAGTTGAATGCCGGAATGAATGGCAATGCGTGGATATTACCCCATTAAAATGGGGTTGAATTGAGATATATAAAAACAGAATCAGATTGATTGGTAAAACTATAAATAGTTCCTTTAACTGTAAAATAAAGATATCTCCCCTTTAATTGTATTTTAACATTGGGATCTGAAGTAAACAGAACAGAAGGATAATCTCTGACATCTGCCAGAAACTCTTTCTCTGTTTTTACAGATGGATAAAGATAATATTTATACATATTTTTGGTCGTTGCACACGCACTACCTTCAGTCACATAAAGGGTATTAAACTCGCCTATACTTTCCTTTCGTATAATCGTTTGTTCATAAGGTGAAAAATCTAATACCACCTTAATTAAATATCCAAAAAAAGCTATAGCCAACACGCTAAAAATATACCTTTTCCTAAAAACCCGTTCTTTTTGCATAATCAATCCCTGCTCTTATCCATGTCTGGTCTTTAGGATCATCTCAATGGGAGTTTGGTCCCTCAAAACTACATTTTAAACCACGCAGATATTAATCACTTTGATATTAGAAACAAACCTTTTAAATATAAATACATCAACTTAAATCATACAAAAAACATATAAATACACGTGGGGTATATTTTATATTTATCTTAAGGTTTACACGAAACCAACACCCGGCCTCCCAGCCTTCCCCTCGTGAGAGGGGAAGGAGCAAAAGATTAAGCCCGTATTTGTGTTATCCCGAGCGCAACCCCCGCCTTCTCTGACAATTCAAACAGTGCCGGAAGCAGATGCGCGGAGGCTTTCAGATAGGCGCTAAACTGCGAAATGCCTTCCGGCGGCAACAGTTCGCTATTCTCCAGCCCTTCACTCAGGCACAGCAAACCCTGGCAAAGCCCTTCGGCGGATTCAGACGCGACAGCACCCAGATCGTAAAGCTGGGGATCGGTGAAATGGCTCAGATCCAGATTGGCAATCAGGCCTCGGAAAACAGTGAGAGAATTTTCGGGATGGGTGGTTTCGGTAATTGAATCGGTCATTTTAAAGTCTCGAGTAAATTATGTTTTGCCCCACACGAGACGCTAACCTCGGGTGGTGGCTCAGACAGAGTTAGCGTTACCGGACTCGAAAACCGGCGCTTCTGAGAAGCCCCTGCCTGAACCACCATAATTTACAGGTGACTCAAAACCTGCGGCATTATGCCACAGTGCAATCGAGTAAATCTGATCCAGAACGCTAATTCTGACTACGGTTCTTCCGCAGCGAAGCGACTATATTCCTGCCATTTTTCGAATGAAATGGGCTGGATGGATTTACAGGAAGTTGCATTGAAATCTGGAAGATGTCTCGCAGGAATAACGCCGGTCGACTCCCTCACCTGCGAAGGGGAGGGGTGGGGTGGGGTGGGGTATTAAAGCAAAATCAAAAAGTTGAAGTGTGCTTTGACAGAAGGTATAAGCCCTTAAAACCCCCTCCCAACCTCCCCCTTCGCAGGGGGAGGAGTAAAGAAAAACCCGCAGCTTTCGCAGGAGCAAAGAAAACCCTGCTTCAAACCACCACAACTCCCATCCTCTCACGCGCTTCTTCATATGTCGGCATTGATGCCGCTGCGCCTGCGCGTTCCACACATACAGAAGCATAAGCAGATGCGAATTGTGCGGCTTCGGGGAGTGTGGCGCCGGCGGCAAGCTGGGAGGCCAGCGCGCCGTTAAAGGCGTCGCCTGCGCCGGTGGTATCGACCGGGGTCGCCTGACAGGCCTGGATAATCTGCGTTTCGCCGTTCACCGAAAGCAATGCGCCCTGCGTGCCCAGCGTGATGATCAGCGCCTGGATCCCTTTGGCGTGCAGCGCGTGAGCAGCGCGTTCGGCGGAGGGAATATCGCAGACTTCAATGCCGGTCAGCAGCGTGCATTCTGTGGCGTTGGGCGTGAGTAAATCCACCTGGGCCAGCAGATGGTCAGAAACCGGCTGGAACGGCGCGGGGTTGAGGATAATGTAAGTGCCGTTGTCCTTCGCGATGCCGATCAGTTTTTCAATCGCTGGCAGGTTATTTTCCAACTGCGTCAGCAGGATATCAGCGGCGGCGACGGCCGGACGGCACTGTTCGACTTCTTCGTCGGTGACCGTCAGGTTGGCGCCCGGATCGACGGCAATCATGTTTTCGGCATCGGCTCCGGCGACATAAATCAACGCGTTGCCGGTCGGGCATTCGCTGGTGGAGAACAACGTGACGGCGTCGAAACCGGCGCTGTCGAGATGGCGGCGGGCAAACATGCCGAAATCATCGCGACCAACTTTACCGATGTAATGCACACGCGCACCGGCACGCAGTGCGGCGACCGCCTGGTTGGCGCCCTTGCCGCCCGCGCCCATCATGCTGTTGCGCGCAATCAGTGATTCTCCCGGTTTGGGGAAACGCGCCATGCCTGCCACGATATCGAGGTTGAAAGACCCAAATACGCATACCTTGCCTTTGTTCATGCCTCTCTCCTGAAGGAAAATGTTCCGGCTGCCAGAGCTGGCTGCGACGGAAAAACGCGCTGTGCGGCTAAACATGCGCCACGGCAACCGGTCTCGTCGGTGACGGCGCTGAAATGAATGGTCAGGCCGTTCGCCGGATACGGGCTGCGCAGATGACTGCGTAACTGCTGTTCCAGTTCGGCCAGCGGGAAGTTCTCCATCGCCAGCACGCCACCGCCCAGCACCAGATATTCGGGATCCAGAATGTTCATTTCGCTGGCGACGGTGCGCGCCAGTCGTGCCACAAATTCAGTTAAATCCACATGCCCCGCGTGAAGTACAAACAGGTCGGCGAACGGCGTTTGTGGCGCATGTTGCCGCGCCCAGCCGGTCAGCCAGTTGCCGGACGTCAGCGTCTCGACGCAGCCGGTTTTGCCGCAGGGACAAAGCAACGGATTCCCCGCCAGCGGAATGTGCCCCAGTTCACCCGCACCGCCGTGCGCGCCGTGGTAAAAATCGCCGTTGATCCACAAACTGTTGCCCAGCCCGGTGCCGAGATACAGCCCGACAGCAACATCCGGCAGCGCACTGTGCCGTGTTAAATCCCACCACATCAGATGGTTTACGTCTTTATCCATCGCCACCGGCAGGTGTAAACGTTGCGAGAGCATCGCCGCCACCGGCTGATTATCCAGTGCGGAGATAAACGGCAGCGACAGCACGGTCTGGCGATCGCGGGACAATACGCCCGGCAGTCCGAGCATGACTTGCGCCACCTGATGATGCGGATCCTGTTCTTGCAAATACGCCGTGATCAGGTTTTCCAGCCCCTGTAACGGGTCAGTCTGCCCCGCCCAGCTTTGGGTCGGGGTTTTGTGGTAGCCGCGAAAATTTTGCTGGCTGTCCATCAGCATTAAACGGGTATTGGTGCCCCCGACATCCACTCCAAGAAAGTGCGGCATACGGCTCTCCTGCCCTCAGGCTGCGTGACGCGCCTGACGCATCTGATCGAGCATTTTGTCCCAGGCAACATCCAGATCGTTGTCCAGCGTGAACAGGCCGGAACTGCCGACGATCAGCACTTCCGCGCCCGCGCCCATCAGATCCTGATAGGTGCGCAGGTTGCAGGAGCCGTCGATTTCGATCAGATAGCGGTAGCCTTTTTGCTGTTTGAGGTCACGCAGTTGCGCGATTTTCCCCAGCATTTCAGGGATGAACGGCTGACCGGCATAGCCAGGATCGACGGTCATCACGGTGATTTTATCCAGCAGATGAATGTAGTGCTGGATGTATTCCACCGGTGTCGCGGGGTTGAGCACCACGCCGACTTTTTTACCCAGCGAGCGGATCTGATTGATGATGCGGAACGCGTCGCGGTTAATGGTTTCTGCGTGCGGACAGATAAAATCGGCACCGGCTTTGGCTATTGGCTCGATAAAGTCAGCCGGGTTTTCCACCATCATATGCACGTCCAGAACCAGCGGCGTATGCGGGCGGATCTGCTCAATAAAGAACGGCGACAGCGTGATATTTTTGACGTAATGGCCGTCCATGATGTCGATGTGCAGCATATCGGCGCGGCGGTTCAGCACTTCAAGTTGCTGTTTAATGTCGATGAGGCTCATGCACATCAGCGACGGAGAAATTTTGTATTCCATGATGTTTTCCTAAGTCAGAGGCAATTTTAAAAAGTGTTTAAGGTTGAGCCGCCCGCGCTTTGGCAGCGCTCATTCGCCCTGCCCTTTTTTGCAGATAACGGCTGCGGAAGAATTTCAGCGCCAGCACCACAATCAGTACCGCGCCCCACATCGCCAGGCTGAAATGCGGGCTGACGTTCATCAGATTCAGGCCGGTGGAAATCACCTGCAGGACAATCAGCGAGAGCACCACACCTGCGACTTTGCCGAAGCCGCCGTTGGGGTCGGTGCCGCCAAGAATGATGGCCAGCACCGTCAGCAACAGATACGAGTCGCCGTAGCCCATGCGCGCCGAGTTGAAACGCGCCATCATGATGAGTCCGGCAATCACGCATAACATGCTGGAAATCACGTAGATGGCAATCAGCACGCGGTGGGTATTGATGCCGCTGAAATGGGTGGCGTTGATGTTGCTGCCGCTCATGTAGATGTATTTACCGAGGCGGGTGCGTTCTAAAAACACCGCGATTAAGGCTGCGGTCAGCAGGAAGATAATCAGCGGAACCGGCACGCCGAGCAGGGTTTCCGCGCCGATAAAGCGCACGATATCGGGCATACCGCTGATCGCCGCGCCACGTGAAAGGTAGATGCCGACGCCGTTCACCATGGTCATGGTCGCCAGCGTCACCAGAATCGGATGCGCGCCGACGTACGCCACCAGCGCGCCGGTCAGCATGCCAATCACCAGCGCCAGAATCATTGCGCCGACCAATGCCAGCGTCAGCCAGACCGCCTGCATCGCCATGCTGGCATCCGGTGGCAGCCAGGTGAGAAACACCCACGCCATCAGTAAACTGGTCAGGTTGGCGGTGGCGATAATGCACAGGTTCAGGCCACCGCTGAGGATCGGGATAAACATCGCCAGCGTCAGTAAACCGAGTTCCGGCAGCTGGAAGGCGACGCTCATAAAGGTGGCGTCACTGAAGAAGCGCCCCGGCATCGCCAGGCTGAAGCCGATGATCACCACCAGCAATAACAGCGATAATCCCAATGTCGTGCTATCTATTTTCAGGGAAGCGATTTTCAGGCGAGGCCGCGCATCGGGCTTCGCTTTAAGACTCACATTTCTGCTTTTTGCGAACATAGCGGTTTTCCTCAGGCGAAGCCGACTTCGGTTTCTTTGCGTTTCTTGTAATGGGTGACGGTGATGGCCGCGACGATCACCATGCCGATGACGATGTTCATGAAGTAGCTGGAAACGCCGATCAGATTGAGTCTGTTTTTCAGCACGCCAATCAGGAACACGCCCATTAGTGTGCCGACCACGCTGCCTTTACCGCCGTTGAGGCTGGCACCGCCAAGTACTGCCGCTGCCAGCACATCCAGCTCGCCGCCGACCAGCGCATTCGGCACAACTTCACCGACACGATACACCTGCACCAGGCCGCCAATCGCCGCCATCGCGCCGAGATATCCGTAAGCAAACAGATGCAATAACCCGACACGGATACCGATACGGCGCGCAGATTCCTGATCGCCTCCCACCGCAAACAACTGGCGTCCGAGATGGGTTTTGTTGAGCAGGATCCAGCTCAGTCCGGCGACCGCCAGCATCACCACCACCGGCAAACCAATCTGATAATGCTGTTCGCCGACGCTGAACGGCAGCACGCGGATTGGCGTCGTCAGCCAGTCCGGCAGGTCATACAGACTGGTGCCGTTGGTCAGCCACATCAGCATGCCAAACAGCAGCGACTGCATACTGATGGTGACAATGATCGACACGATGCGCAGGCAGTAGATCAGAATGGCGTTGATCATCCCCAGCACCGTGCCGATGGCGACCGCCAGTAAAATGCTGCCGGTCGGGCTGCTCAGGCCGTAGTGGATCGCCAGCGTGGCGATGATGTACTGCACGACAGAAGCCACGGCAGCGAACGAAATATCGATACCGCCGGTGACCAGCACCACGAACAGGCCGAGGGCAAAGATGCCGCTGACGGCGTAGCTTTCAGTCAGATCCAGCAGGTTCTGCAAGGTCAGAAACTGATTGCTGAGTAAGGAAAAGGTGACAATCACCACCAGCAATACCCAGGCTAAATAACCTTCGTTGCTGGACGGGCGTAACCGGCTGAGCTTAAGCATTGACCGCCTCCGCAAGTTGTTGCTGGGTGATCGCGCCCGGCAGATATTCGCCAACCACCGTGCCCTCACTGAAATGCAGCACGCGGTCGCAGTTGAAATAGACTTCCGGCACTTCATCGGAAATCAGCAGGATTGAAATCCCCTCTTCCGCCAGCTGGTGGATCAGCTGATAAATGCTGGCTTTCGCGCCGACATCGACGCCGACCGTTGGGGAATCAAGGATCAGGATTTTCGGCTGTGTCAGCACCCATTTCGCGAGCACGATCTTTTGCTGATTGCCGCCAGAAAGCGTGGAGATCGCCTGTTCAGGACTGGCGACTTTGACGCCGAGTTTTTCGATCCACTGCTGGATGATCTTATTTTTGCGGTATTCGTCGATCAGGTGAAAACGGCCGCGCAACTGATCCATGATCGCCAGCACAGTGTTGTCGCCGACCGACTGTTGCTGGATCAGGCCAAGCGTCAGGCGATCTTCCGACACATAACCGACGCCGGATTTGATCGCGTCTTCGTGGCTGCGAAAACGCACCGGTTTACTGTCGAGGTAGATTTTGCCGCTGTCCGGTTTGGTCATGCCAAACAGGCTGAGCGCCAGTTCAGTACGGCCGGAACCGAGCAGGCCGCATAAACCGAGCACTTCGCCGGCGTGCAGTTTGAAACTGACATCGTGATACTGCCCTGCGCGGCTGAGTTTGTCGGTTTCCAACATGATGCGTTCGTCATTCATGTTGGCGGCTTTCAGCCGGTAATCGAGTTTCAGGCCTGTCATCAGCTCGGTCAGGCGTTCGCTGCTGACTTCGGAGGCCGGGAACGTCCCGACTTTTTTACCGTCGCGGATAACCGTGACGCTGTCGGAAATCTCCAGCACTTCATCGAGACGATGGCTGACGAACACCACGCTGATGCCTTTGCTTTTCAGGTAATGCACAGTGCGCAGCAACTGATTCACTTCAGTTCGGGTCAGCGAGGCGGTCGGTTCATCCATAATCACTAACCGCGCATCGGCGACCAGCGCCCGGCAAATCGCCACCTGCTGACGCTGGGCAATCGGCAGTGCCGAAACTTTGCTGTCGAGATCGAGCGTGTAATTGAGTTCAGTCAAAATGCGCTGCGCAGTTTCCCGCAGACGTGACGGGCGGTACCAGCCCATCAGCCCCTGTAAGTTGTGGTCGAAGGCGATGTTCTCGAACACGCTGAGGTTCGGGAACAACGACAAGTCCTGATAAATCACCTGCACGCCAAACTGCCGCGCCTGATCCGGGGACAGTTTGCTGAAACTCTGGCTGCCCTGCGAGGGCGAACTGAGCGTGATCTGTCAGCCTTTATCCGGCTGATAAACCCCCGAGATCACTTTGATCAACGTACTTTTTCCGCAGCCGTTGGTGCCCGCCAGGCAGTGAACTTCGCCCTGCATCAGCCGCAGGGAAATGTCGTTGAGCGCACGCTGCCCGCCAAAGGTCACCGACAGGTTTTGCACATCAATCAGCGGCGCGTTATCTGTTTGAATGATCTCGGAGATTGCCATGATTACAGCCCCATTTTGACCAGTTTCGGCAGGTTCGCTTTGTCCAGGCTTTCGGTTTCGTTGCCCAGAATGGTGCGCGTTGCCTCGTCGACTTTCACTTTGCCCATGCCTTCAATGGTCATGCCGTCAGTGATTTTTTCGCCTTTTTCCAGCTTCTCGGCGATGCGCACAAAGACTTCACCGGCGACCATCGGGTTCCAGATAAAGCCGCCTTTGATGGCGCCGGCTTTCACCAGACTTGCGACCTGGCCCGGACTGAATGGTCCGAATACGCAGATGTCGTCAGTTTTGCCACGGTTAAGCACCGCGCGACCTGCGCCAATCGGGCCTTGTGAACCGATAGCCAGAATGCCTTTCAGATTGGCGTCTTTGGACATCAGGTCGTTGGTGGTACGGATGCTGTCATCGAGGGATTCACCCACGCCAAATTTGTCGCCGACCAGATGCATATTCGGATAGTGTTCTTTCTGATAATTGATGGCGGCATCGGCCCATTTCTGATGCAGTGGCACGGTAAGACTTCCGACGTATACCGCGTAATCACCTTTCTCTTTCATGCACTGCGCCAGCGCGACCATGTGGTTAATGCCGTGCTGCGTGGCATCGACCATTTCGAAATCCCAGTCGGCATATTTCTGATCCGGCGATTCATGCACGATGACTTTGATCCCGGCGTCGTGAGCGCGTTTCAGTACCGGCTCCAGCACGCGGGCATCGTTCGGCACTACGCCGATCACATCCACTTTCTGGGCGATCAGATCTTCAATCGCACGCACCTGCAACGCCGGATCCGCGCTGGTCGGCCCGACCTGCCACGCGTCGATCCCGCGTTTGGCCGCTTCGCTTTTGATCCCGGCTTCCATCGCGTTGAACCAGGCGTTACCGCCGACTTTCACTACCACACCCATGCGGATTTTGTCGGCGGCGTGCGCAGACAGGGACAACATGGCTGTAGCGAACAGGCAGGCAAGAACGGATTTCTTGATCATGTTTACTCTCCTGGTAGGTCAGTTATGTGCCGCAGCTAACGGGCCGTTGCGGCTGTTTTTAGTTTTTTTCTGTAGGGGTGACGGAGAAACTTCAATCACGTTAACGTTGCTCCAGGCCAGTTCCTGGCGGAATTCTTCATCCTCCAGATGGTCTGTTATCAGTGTGTCGATTTCCCGGTAGTGGCAGATCCGCGCAAAAGAGCGGCGGCCGAATTTGCTGGAGTCAGCCAGCAAAATTTTGTGCTCGGAGGAAAGCAGCATTTGCTGTTTCAGCCGTGCGTGATGCTCGTTACTTTCACGGATACCGCCTTCGTGGCTGATGCCGTGACAGGAGAAAAACAGTTTGTTGATGACGAACTCTTTCAGCATTTGCTCGGCCAGCACGCCGACGAAATCTTCGTATTTCGCCGAGTATTCACCGCCCAGTCCGATCACCCGCACGTTAGCTTTCACCGCCAGCGTCTGGATGATGTGAACCGAGTTGGTCAGCACCACCAGCTGAATGTCGGGCAACTGACGCGCCAGAAACCAGCTGCTGGAACTGCTGTCGAGCAGCAGGCAATCGCCGGGATTGACCAGCTGTAACGCCCGTTTGGCGATACGCGTTTTACTGTCCGGCGACTGATTACTGCGGTCACGGAAGGATTCGCCCTGTTCAATCTGCGACGGCACATAGGTTTTTTCGCCCGCCGAATGCTCCATAAACACCGCGCCGCCGTGGCTGCGTAACAGCACGCCACGCTTTTCCAGCAGCGCCAGATCCCGCCGCGCGGTTTCCAGCGAGATGCGGCATAACTGCGCCACTTCCTGCACCAGGATGCGTCCGCGCTGGCTGAGAATTTCGGTGATATAACGATGTCGCTCTACTGGCAGCATGTGGTGATTCCTCTTTCCCGATGTCAAATAGGATACGCAGCCGGGTGTTTACGGAATGCGCAGTGCCTCAAAGGCGACTGTGTGCATTTTTTGCCACAATCGTCCTGTGATAGTTGTCACGAAAAGGTGAGAAAAGATGAAATGTTAAAGTTTGGATCTGTGGCGGGAACGGCATTAAATCGTCATTTGCGTTGCAACAAGACAGCAACAGATTTGCAAACGGTCACAATTCCTCGCGCAATCTGATGACCGTTAATGACCGATTGTGTGGAGTTGACCGTTTGAGGGGAATTAACGGGGAGTTAACGAGGAGTGATCCCCGTTATCAGTGACTGATTCTGATTACCTGCCGCCTGCCAGCTCGAGAAAGCTGCCGGTGGCGTAAGAGGCGGAATCCGACAGCAGCCAGGAAATCGCCTGTGCGACTTCTTCCGGCTGACCGCCGCGCTGCATCGGCAGATTGGCTTTCACGCGATCGACACGCCCAGGCTCTCCGCCGCTGGCATGCATTTCGGTATAAATCAGGCCTGGACGCACGCAGTTTACGCGAATACCGTAAGCCGCCACTTCCAGCGCCAGACCGGTGGTCAGGGTATCCACCGCGCCTTTTGATGCCGCGTAATCGACATATTCGCCCGGTGCGCCCAGACGGGAGGCCGCTGAGGACACATTCACAATCGCCCCGCCCTTTCCGCCATGCCGATGCGACATGATTTTCACCGCCTCGCGGCAGCACAGGAAATACCCGGTCACGTTGGTAGACAGCACTTTATTGATACGTTCGGCGGAGAGATTTTCAATGGTGGTCTGCTGGAACAAAATCCCGGCATTATTCACCAGCGCGGTGATCGGGCCGAGTTCGGCGCTGAGCTGTTTGAACATCGCGACAACCTGCGCTTCATCGGCAATATCAGCCTTCAGCGCAATTGCTTTGCCACCAGCCTGATGGATTTCATCGATAACAGATTGCACTGCGGTTTCGTTATTCAGGTAATTCACACCGACGGCGTAACCCTGCTGCGCAAGAAGCAGAGCCGTTGCACGGCCAATGCCGCGGCTGGCGCCGGTGACGAGAGCGATTTTCATGAGTGTAAGATTCCATTGGGAGAAATGAGGAAAGTGCTTACACCTCCCCCTGCGAAGGGGGAGGTTGGGAGGGGGTTTTAAAGGCTAACCCGTTGTCAAAGCCAACTTTAACTTATTGATTTTAGTTTAATACCCCACCCCAGCCCTCCCCTTCGCAGGGGAGGGAGCAGACCGAGTTTTTAATTCCCCACCCTTCTCAGAGAGGAGCAGAACGGAGTCTCACTCGTAATCTGACATCGGTACACACGAACAGAACAAATTCCTGTCCCCGTACACGTCATCCAGACGTTTCACGGTCGGCCAGTATTTGTTGTCGTAACCGGCCGGGAATACCGCCACTTCGCGGGTGTACGGATGGTTCCAGTCACTGACCAGCTCATTCTGCACGTGCGGCGCGTTCACCAGCGGGTTGTCTTCCAGCGGCCATTCGCCTTTCGCTACACGGTCGATTTCACTGCGAATTGCCAGCAGCGCATCAATGAAGCGATCCAGTTCCAATTTGCTTTCGGATTCGGTCGGCTCAACCATCAGCGTACCGGCAACCGGGAAGGACATGGTCGGCGCGTGGAATCCGTAGTCGATCAGACGCTTGGCGATATCCATTTCACTGATACCGGTCGTCTCTTTCAGCGGACGAATATCCAGAATGCATTCGTGCGCCACACGGCCATCACGCCCGGTATACAGCACCGGATAGGCGTCTTTCAGACGGGTCGCAATGTAGTTGGCATTCAGAATTGCCACCTGGCTGGCTTGTTTCAGACCTTCCGCGCCCATCATGCGGATGTACATCCAGCTGATTGGCAGGATGGAAGCGCTGCCGAACGGAGCCGCAGAAACCGCGCCGTTTTGGGTCAGCACGCCGTCAATCTGCACCACGCTGTGACCCGGAACGAACGGAGCCAGATGTGATTTCACACCAATCGGGCCCATGCCCGGACCGCCGCCGCCGTGCGGGATACAGAAGGTTTTATGCAGGTTAAGGTGCGAGACGTCCGCGCCGATGTAACCCGGAGTCGTAATGCCGACCTGCGCGTTCATGTTCGCGCCGTCGAGATAATCCTGACCGCCGTACTGATGCACAATCTGGCAAACTTCACGGATGGTTTCTTCGTAAACGCCGTGCGTTGACGGGTACGTCACCATGATACATGACAGTTCGTCGCCCGCTTTCGCGGCTTTCTCACGCAGGTCACTCAGGTCGATGTTGCCCTGTTTGTCACACGCGACCACCACCACGGTCATGCTCGCCATTTGCGCGGAAGCCGGGTTGGTACCGTGCGCTGAACTTGGGATCAGGCAGATGTGACGACCGCTTTCGTTACGGCTTTCGTGGTAACGACGAATCGCCAGCAGACCGGCGTATTCGCCCTGCGCGCCGGAGTTTGGCTGCATACACACAGCGTCGTAACCGGTGAGCTGAACCAGCCATTGTGACAACTGACCAATCATCTGCTGATAACCGCCAGCCTGTTCTGTCGGACAGAACGGGTGCAGTTCGGCAAATTCCGGCCAGGTAATCGGGATCATTTCTGCCGCAGCGTTCAGTTTCATGGTGCAGGAACCCAGCGGGATCATCGCCTGATTCAGCGCCAGATCCTTTTTCTCCAGACGGTGCATATAACGCATCATCTCGGTTTCGCTGTGGTACTGGTTGAATACCGGATGGGTCAGAATCGGATCCACACGCAGCATCGCCGCAGGAATAGAGTTGCTGTCGGTCGATGCAGCTGTATCCAGTTTGTCGATATCCAGACCGTTATCGTCACCCAGCAGAGCAGCAAACAGAATCTGAACGTCTTCGCGGGACGTCGCTTCGTCGAGAGTGATACCGACTGCGCCGTGAATGTCAGTACGCAGGTTCAGACCGAAACTCAGCGCGCGTTCAAGCACGGCGGCTTTGTCTTTAACTTCAACGGTCAGCGTATCGAACCAGGTATTATGACGCAGCGTCAGGCCGCCCTGTTTCAGGCCAGCGGCCAGAATGTCGGTCAGACGATGAATGCGTGACGCAATGCGTTTCAGGCCTTCAGGGCCGTGGAATACCGCATACAGGCTGGCAATGTTCGCCAGTAAAACCTGCGAGGTACAAATGTTGGAGTTGGCTTTTTCGCGGCGGATATGTTGCTCGCGGGTCTGCATCGCCATACGCAGTGCAGTTTTGCCTGCGGCATCACGGGAAACACCGATGATACGGCCCGGCATGGAACGTTTGAATTCGTCTACGCAGGCGAAGAAGGCCGCGTGCGGACCGCCGTAGCCCATCGGCACACCAAAGCGTTGCGCAGAACCGAAGACTACGTCTGCGCCCTGCTTACCCGGTGCGGCCAGCAGCACCAGCGCCATAATATCAGCGGCAACGCTGGTAATAATTTTGCGGGATTTCAGTTCGCCCAGCAGCGCGGTGTAATCATGAACTTCGCCGGTGGTGCCAACCTGCTGCAACAGCACGCCGAACACGCCTTCCAGCTCGAGCACTTTTTCCGCTTTATCAACGATGATGTCAAAACCGAAGGTTTCCGCACGGGTGCGTACCACATCCAGCGTTTGCGGGTGCACGTCGTCCGCCACGAAGAAACGGTTAGCGTCTTTCAGTTTGCTGGCACGTTTTGCCAGCGCCATCGCTTCGGCGGCGGCAGTCGCTTCATCGAGCAAAGAAGCAGAAGCCAGATCCAGACCGGTCAAATCTAACGTCAGTTGCTGGAAGTTCAGCAATGCTTCAAGACGGCCCTGCGACACTTCCGGCTGATACGGCGTGTACGCGGTATACCAGCCCGGATTTTCCAGCATATTGCGCAGGATAACCGGCGGCGTCAGCACCGCGCTGTAACCCATACCGATGTAGGATTTATAGCGCTGGTTCTGGCTGGCAATGGCTTTAAGCTCAGCCAGCGCCTGATGTTCCGTCACGGCATCGCCGACAGCCGGCGGGCCAGGTAACTGGATATCGACCGGAACGATCTGCTGTATCAGCGCATTTAAAGAATCCGCACCGACCGTTTCCAGCATTTGCTGCTGCTGCTGAGAAGACGGACCGATATGGCGGCCGATAAAGGCTTCGCTGTGTTCGAGTTGGCTGAGAGTCTGAGTCATTTGCTACGCATTCCTGAAATCTGCTGGAGGTGTCTTGGGATACTGACAAAAGCTACGGGTCGGGATCTGCCCCGCAAGCGGGTTGCGGGGCGGGTGAACAGTGTTTAATCAGTCTTCAATGGATGCTGAATAGGCTTCTGCATCAAGCAGCTTAGCCAGTTCGCTTTCGTCTGACGCTTTAATCTGGAACAGGAAACCGGTGCCGTAGGGCTCGCTGTTTACCAGCTCCGGAGAACCTTCCAGTTCGCCGTTAACCGCAACGATTTCGCCGCTGATTGGAGAATAAATATCTGACGCCGCTTTGACGGATTCAGCTACGGCACAGTCTTCACCGGCAGCGACTTGGCGGCCGACTTCTGGCAGATCAACGAAAACCATGTCGCCCAGTAATTCCTGCGCGTGTTCGGTGATGCCTACGGTGTAAACGCCGTTGCCTTCTGAACGTACCCACTCGTGGGAAGAGGCGTATTTCAAATCTGCTGGAACATTGCTCATGTTACTTTCTCCAAAAAAGTGCTTAATTCAGCGTTAACTGGATAATTTTTATTACGAATTCTTTACTGCACCAGTGGTTTGCCGTTACGGACAAAACCTGGCTTAGTGACTTTTACCGGCATTTCGCGGTTACGGATTTGCACAATAGCGTTTTCGCCAATGCCCGCCGGAACGCGCGCCAGTGCAATACTGTAGCCCAGCGTCGGAGAGAATGAGCCGCTGGTGATCACGCCTTCCAGCGTGTTGCCCGCGCTGTCGGTGAATCGTACCGGCAGTTCGTTACGCAATACGCCTTTCTCGGTCATCACAGGCCTACCAGCTGTTCAGTGCCCTGCTCGCGCTGTCTTTCCAGTGCGTCACGGCCAATAAAGTTACGGTCTTCCGGGAGCCAGGCGATGGTCCAACCCATGTTGGCCGCCAGTGGTGACACGCCTTCGTCCATTTCCTGACCATAGAGATTCATGCCAGCTTCCAGACGCAGCGTGTCGCGTGCACCCAGACCGGCGGGTTTCACGCCTGCGGCCAGCAATTTCTGCCAGAAATCGGCCACCTGCTCTTGCGGCAGCGCGATTTCATAACCCGCTTCGCCGGTATAACCGGTGGTGGCGATAAACAGATCGCCCGCCTGAACGCCAAAGAACGGCTTCATGCCCGCGACCGCTTGTTTTTGTTCAGCGGTGAACAAGGTTTCCGCTTTTTCTTTCGCCTGCGGCCCCTGCACAGCGACCAGCGCCAGATCATCACGCACCGTCAGTTCAACAGCGTACGGTTCTGCATGCTGCGAAATCCATGCCAGATCTTTCTCGCGGGTAGCGGAGTTAACCACCAGACGGAAATAATTTTCGTTGAGGAAGTAAACGATCAGGTCGTCTATCACGCCGCCGGACGCATTGAGCATGCCGGTGTACAGCGCTTTGCCGGGAACGGTGAGCTTGGCGACATCGTTCGCCAGAAGATAACGGAGGAATTCACGGGTACGGGCACCGTGGAGATCGACAATGGTCATGTGCGAGACGTCAAACATACCGGCATCCTGACGCACGATGTGGTGTTCATCCAGCTGAGAGCCATAATGCAAAGGCATCATCCAGCCGTGGAAATCGACCATACGCGCGCCGCACGCAACATGTTGTTCATAAAGCTGAGTCTGCTTAACCATCTTATTCCTCATTTGAATACAAATGCATAAACGGCACACCACGTAAAAGCCCAAAATCATTCGAGTCAGATCAAGGCGGCAACTGAGTGAATCCCCGGGAGCATACATAAGTATGTGACAGGGGTTCGCGAAGGAAGCCAACGCGGAGATAGCTCGAATGATGACGGGATTTTGCGTGGTGGCGCAAACGATACCCTCGCTCGAACTTACCACTGAATAAGCTCACTAACCATAAGTTAAAATATGCAGAGCGGGATAAATGTCAGTGATTTCACAAGGGCATTGTGCAGAGTTTTTGACTGGCAAACTGGGGTTTGTGACGCAAAATCTACAAATAAACATCAAAAGTGTCGATGTTATATAACGACAAGGCCGGATTTCTCACCATTTGCAGAATGAGAAATCCGGCCCCGAATTAGAAAATGTAATGGAAAAACTGAGCTGAAATTAGATTATTTCAATCGAAGTGAATCGTCCTGTAACCACTCAGGTAAATCATTCAGCCCCATCGCCTGACGCACCAGTTTCGGTTTCACGCCCGGCAGAGAATCCGCCAGCGTCAGGCCGATATCCCGCAACAGTTTTTTGGCAGGATTGTCACCGGCAAACAGTTCGCGGAAGCCCTGCATACCCGCCAGCATCAGCGCGGCGCTGTGTTTACGACGGCGCTCGTAACGGCGTAAATACATGTGCTGGCCGAAATCTTTGCCTTCTTTTTGCAGTCTTCGGATTTCAGATGCCAGTTCAGCGGCATCCATGAAACCTAAATTGACGCACTGCCCGGCCAGCGGATGCACGGTATGCGCCGCATCGCCCACCAGCGCCAGACGTGGCCCGGCAAAGCTGCGGGCATAACGACCGGTCAGCGGGAAGGTCAGGCGCTCGCTTTCTACGGTACAAATACCCAGACGCAGGTCAAAGGTACTGGCGAGGATTTTGTTGAACTCTTCAGGCTCCAGCGCGCTCAGGCGCTGCGCTTCATCCGGCGAAACTGACCAGACAATAGAAGATAAATGGGTATCGGCCAGCGGCAGAAATGCCAGAATGCCTTCGCCGTGGAATACCTGGCGTGCAACAGACTGGTGCGGCTCTTCAGTGCGGATGGTCGCAACCAGTGCATGATGGCGATAATCCCAGAATGTCAGCGGGATATCAGCGTGCTGACGCAGCCACGACTGCGCGCCGTCCGCGCCGACCACTAACCGTGCAGTGAGCTGACGATCATCATTGAGGGTGATAAACGCCTCGTTTTCGCCCCACGCCACATTTTTCAATGTGGCCGGCGCGAGCAAAGTGATATCGGAAGATTGTTCCGCACGTTGCCATAAGGCGCGATGTATCACCTGGTTTTCAATGATGTGGCCGAGATGGCTAAAACCATACTCTTCGCCACGGAACGCGATTTTGCCGAAGCTGTCGCGATCCCAGACTTCCATCCCCTGATAGGCATTGGCACGCTGAGCAATAATGTTGTCCCAGACGCCGATATATTTCAGCAGACGTTCACTGGCAGCATTAATAGCTGAAACCCGTAAACCCGGCTGTTCCGGTAACGGTGAATCGAGATCGGGTTGCTGGTTTTCCAGCACCGCCACGCGCAGACCGCTGCCCTGTAAACCACACGCCAGCGCCAGACCCACCATTCCGCCACCGGCGATAACCACATCAAAAGATTTCATAATTTTTCCTGTAAGGCTTAACGGTCAACCCAACCTAAAGTTCTGCGGGTGAACGCATCGCGCAACGGCGTAATGCCTTCCATCGCCAGTAAACCGAGATTACGTCCGACCATTAGCGGCAGCCAGCGGTTGGCAAAAAGGTGGATCAGGCCATCGGTCACGCCGACGGTTGCCTGTTGATCGGGCTGACGGCGCTGCTGATAGTCACTCAGTACGCGGTAACTGCCGACATCGCTGCCATTCGCCGTCGCATTAGCCAGAGTTTCCGCCAGTGTCATGACATCACGCAGACCGAGATTAAACCCCTGACCAGCAATCGGATGCAGTGTTTGTGCTGCATTGCCGACCAGTGCCAGACGATGGCTGATATGACTGTTGGCTTGCTGTAATTGCAGCGGATAGCTGAAACGTTTACCGGCCTGTTTTATAGTGCCCAGACGCCAGCCAAACGCTTTTTGCAGCTCGCTGAGGAACTGCGCTTCGCTCCAGTGATCAATCTCTTCTTTCGCTTCGCGCGGCTGACACCAGACCAGCGAGCTGCGTCCATCGGACATCGGCAGCAGTGCCAGCGGCCCGTGTTTTGTGAAGCGCTCAAAAGCACGATTGTTGTGCGACTCGCTGGTTGCCACGTTGGCAATGACAGCGATCTGACCATAATCCTCACGCTGCCAGCCAATGTTGCAGGCTTTCGCCAGCGAAGAATGTGAACCGTCAGCGGCGACAAGCAGCTGCGCGGTCAGCGTTTCACCGGTATCAAGCGTGACACTGGCAGAATCCTGCGAACGCGCGACATCCGTGACTTTCGCCGGACAATGCAGCGTGACGCCGGGGGCATTTTTCAGCATGGCAAACAGCCGTTTGCCGACTTCATGCAACTCAACCACCTGCCCGAGCGCTTCGACGCCGTAATGCGCAGCATTGAGATTCACAAAAGCCGCATGACCGCGATCACTGACGTGAATATCACGTATTGGCGTGGCGATAGCTTTCAGGGCCGGCCAGATGCCAGCACGGGCCAACTGCTGGCAGGTTCCCTGCGCCAGCGCAATCGAGCGGGCATCAAAACCAGGATGTCCATGATGATCCGGTGCAGTGGCTTCCACCAGATGCACCGGCAAACTGCCCTGCGTCAGCGAGGAAATCGCCAGCGCCAGCGAGGCACCGGTCATTCCGCCGCCAACAATGACTATGCTCATATTATTTCTGTGCCGCCGCCATTAATGCTTCAATTTCATCGGCTTCTTTCACCACATCGCCGGTCAGAATTTCAATGCCGGTGGCGGTGATCAGAATGTCGTCTTCGATACGGATACCGATGCCACGGTAAGCTTCGGGTACGTCCGCGTCCGGCGCGATATACAGGCCCGGTTCAACGGTCAGTACCATGCCAGGTTCCAGCGTACGGCTGCGATCTGCCGAGCCGTAATGACCCACGTCATGAACGTCCAGCCCCAGCCAGTGCGATAAACCGTGCATGAAGAACTGTTTGTGCGCCTGCTCAGCGTAAAGGGTTTCAACGTCGCCCTTCATCACGCCGAGTTTGATCAGGCCTTCAATCATCACGCGCACTGCGGCTTCGGTTGCAGCCTGAATGCTGCTGCCCGGGCCGAAGACCTCCAGCGCTTTATATTCTGACGCCAGCACGATGTCGTAGATTTCACGCTGCGCTTTGCTGAATTTGCCGTTCACCGGGAACGTACGGGTGATATCACCGGCATAGCCCTGATATTCACAACCGGCGTCGATCAGCACTAAATCGCCGTCACGCAGTTCGCATTCATTTTCGGTGTAATGCAGAATGCAGCCGTTTTCGCCGCCGCCCACGATGGTGTTGTAGGATGGATAACGCGCGCCGTGACGGTTAAATTCGTGATGAATTTCGCCTTCAAGCTGATATTCAAACATGCCCGGACGACATTTTTCCATCGCACGGGTATGCGCCAGCGCGGTAATGTGTCCGGCACGGCGCATGATGGCGATTTCTTCCGCTGATTTGAACAGGCGCATGTCGTGCACCCATGGACGCCAGTCAATGACAGTCGCAGGAGCAGAGAAATTCTGGCGGAAGCCTTTGCGCAGTTTTTCCATGGCACGGTTTACGATTTCATCGGCATAGGCGTAATCGCCTTGCGCGTGATACACCACATCAAGGCCGTTGAGCAGCAGATGCAACTGGTCGTTGATGTCGTCAAAAGGCAGCGCTTTGGTCACGCCAAGTTTGGCGGGCGCAGCATCCTGACCTAAACGACGGCCAAACCAGATTTCAGCGGTGAGATCACGCACACGGTTAAACAGTACACTGTGGTTATGATTTTCATCACTTTTCACCAGGATAAGCACCGCTTCCGGTTCATTGAAACCGGTGAAGTACCAGAAATCACTGCTCTGACGATACGGGTATTCACTGTCAGCACTGCGTGTTGCTTCCGGGGCAGAAAAAATTATCGCAGCGCTTCCCGGTGCCATCTTCGCTAACAGCGCCTGACGACGATTCTCAAACTCTTGCTGAGTCATCACCTTCTCCTGAAATCGTTTTAATGTGTGCAATGTTCGGTTAATACCATCAACCATTAATGCAATGTACGGTGATTTTCCGCAGCCGTCGGGCGGCTGTGACCAAATTCACCAAAGCAAAGAATCGCTGCGACGCGAACGTATTCGACAACTTCCTCTAAAGATTGCGCCAGTTGTTCCTGATCTTCATCTTCGTCGTAACCGAGTTGCGCGATGCTACGCAAATCATCGATAGCTTCACCGACTTCGCCTTTCACTTTAGCAAGTTTAGGCTGCATCATGCCCAGACCGAGCAGGAAATGGTTCACCCATCCGGCCAGCGCATCGGCACGCTCAAAGACGTGTTTGTCATCGTCAGGCATCAGCATTTTAAATTCAAAGCTGTCATCTTCGAGGGTATCTGACGTCACTTTGCGCAGTTGTTGCAGCAAATCTGCCAGCGTGTGAGGGAAGGCCATGCCTTCGTTTGTCAGGTCATGCACCATCGTCAGCCAGCTGCCGTCGCGATTGCCACCGCACAGCAAGCCACTGATCAAACCGTGCATTTCTGCTGCGGTTAAAGCAACCGATTGTTGTTTCAGGTTTTGATCCAACGAATCGTAAGTAGGGTAAGTATTCTCAATAGACATGCGCATTCGCCATCGTTGGTCGGTTAAGTTCGTGTTATGCTACCACCAAGGTCTGTCGTAGTACCAGATTAGCAGCCCGCGATGGGGTGGTATAAGGCATGAATGGCACGCCCTGAACAATCGGGCAGCAGTCAGCCGGTCATGGGGTTGTAACCTGGTATTGAGATAGTTATAGTGGCGCCCGCTTCCAACATCCTGCGCCAGGTCGTAGTGGTCACGTTGGGGCGGACGAATAAATCAGCAGGAAGGTGGCATGTCTGCACAACCGGTAGATATTCAAATTTTTGGTCGCTCTTTACGAGTGAATTGTCCGCCAGAACAACAGGAAGCACTGAATCTGGCAGCTGATGATCTTAATCAGCGGTTGCAAGATCTGAAAGTTCGCACTAGAGTCACCAATACAGAGCAACTGGTTTTCATCGCGGCATTAAACGTATGTCACGAACTTGCTCAGGAAAGGTTGAAAACACGCGACTATGCATCCAATATGGAACAACGCATTCGGATGCTGCAACAAACCATCGAGCAAGCTTTGCTCGAACAAGGCCGGATCTCTGAACGTGAAGGGGCGCCTTTCGAATAACACGCGTTGCTGACTGACTGGTCACAGGTCGTCAGAAACGGTAAAAAATTTCTCTGCGATGTTCGCCAGCGGGCCCGTCCCCTGAGCCGATAATTAGTACCAACAGAATGTGATGATCCGTAATCGGTGCGCATGCTCGGTCCGTCCGAGAAGCCTAAAGACTGCGACAGCACGTTCACCTTGAACCATGGGTTCAAGGGTTACAGCCTGCGACGGCATCTCGGAGATTCCCCTTTCTTTTCGGTACATCCCTTTCTGGTGTTTGTATCTATGTCCTACACTCCTCAGTTCGTTTTACCCCGACAAATTATCCGCACCGAAATTCGCCAACGCAGAAACTCTCTGACCGCTGAGCAGCAAACGCATTTTGCCCATCAGGCCGCGGAACGTGTCGCCACGCATCCTGAGATTCAATCCGCAACAACCATTTCCGTCTTTCTGTCTTTTGATGGCGAGCTGGATACAGCCCCCCTGATCGACCGCTTATGGCGCGAAGGTAAGCAACTTTGCCTGCCGGTACTTCACCCTTTCTCTGCGGGTAATCTGCTTTTTCTGCGTTATACGCCCGAAACACCGCTGGTCCGCAATCGCCTCAAAATCCTTGAGCCGCAGCTGGACGTCACGCAGGTCATTCCTTTATTACAGCTGAATATCATCCTGACGCCACTGGTCGCCTTCGACAGCACCGGGCAACGTTTAGGGATGGGTGGCGGCTTTTATGACCGTACTCTGGAAAACTGGCAGGAAGGCGGGCCGTATCCGATAGGTCTGGCGCACGATTGCCAGCATGTGGATGCGTTGCCGACAGAACACTGGGATGTGCCGTTACCTGAAGTAATTACGCCAGGTAAAGTATGGACATGGTAATGCCAGACAAATAAATATCGCTGTAAAGCGCAGATACGCCATAAGCTGCAAGCAACATTTAGTATGTTGTAACTAAGCAGGTTATCTTTACGCCAAACAACACATCAGCCCCCACCAACCCTCTTAAATAAAACATATCCCTCCATTTATACATACCGTTACACGCCGATACCAATCACTCACGGACAGCGCTGTTCGTCACGCCTATTATTCTCTCACCGGCCCCGCAGTGGGGTGGACACATAAACCAAAAATTCTTAAGGAATTACACATGAAAAAAGTATTAGCTCTGGTTGTAGCCGCTGCAATGGGCCTGTCTTCAGTTGCTTTCGCTGCTGAAACCACCGCAACTCCAGCACCAGCTGCAACAGCAACTACCGCTGCTCCGGCTCATGCGACCAAACACAAAGCACACAAAAAACCTGTGCAAAAAGCCCAGGCTGCCAAAAAACACGTGAAACATGCTAAGAAAGCTGCACCGGTAGCTCAGAAAGCCCAGGCTGCTAAAAAACACGTGAAACATGCCAAGAAAGCTGCTCCGGTAGCTCAGAAAGCCCAGGCAGCTAAAAAACACGTGAAACATGCCAAGAAAGCTGCTCCGGTAGCTCAGAAAGCTCAGGCTGCTAAAAAACACGCAAAACATGCTAAGAAAGCTGCTCCGGCTGCAAAAGCAACGCCAGCAGCATAAGAAGTAACGAAGAAGTCTTCGTGAGTATTACTGCTCACTCTTATCAAGACTGTTAATTTAACACCCGGCTCGCCGGGTGTTTTTTTCTCCGGTTTTTATTCTGAGGTACTGACAGATGACACTGCGCCGCTACCAGTTTGAAATCATCCTGTCATCATTGATCCTTTGTGGTCTGGTCGCCCTCTCCTTTTACTTCTGAATGCTTTTTACTTCTGAGTGCTTTTTACTTCTGAATGACTAGTCATCCCGGTAAGATCCCCTCCCGACATTCTTCACTTTCCTGATATCCCTTCTTTATTTCTCTGAAACCTGAAAGCAAAAAACCGCCTTTCGGCGGCTTTAATATTTACGACTGATGTAATCAGTACAGCAAACGTGCGCGGATGGTGCCCGGAATGGCCTTCATCAGTTGCAGCGCGGTAGTCAGCGTATTGATATCCGTTTCTGCATCAATTACCACATAACCGATTTCAGGGCTGGTTTGCAGGTACTGCGCAGCAATGTTGATACCCTGTTCCGCAAAAATCTGGTTGATGCTGGTCAGCACACCCGGACGATTTTCGTGGATATGCAGCAGACGGCTGGCTTTCTCGGTATGTGCCGGCAGAGTGGCTTCCGGGAAGTTAACCGCTGACAGCGTTGAACCATTGTCAGAGTACTTCGCCAGTTTGCCTGCGACTTCCAGACCGATACCTTCCTGCGCTTCCATTGTCGAACCGCCGATGTGCGGCGTCAGCAATACGTTGTCGAATTCACACAGCGGAGAATTGAACGGGTCGCTGTTAGTCGCCGGCTCTTCCGGGAAGACGTCGATAGCCGCACCGGAAAGATGTTTGTTACGCAGCGCATTGCACAGCGCAGGAATGTCGATGACCGTACCACGTGAGGCGTTGATCAGCAGTGCGCCCGGCTTCATCTGCGCCAGCTGCACTTCAGAAATCATGTCTTTGGTTCCTGCTGTTTCCGGCACATGCAGCGTGACGACGTCGCTGGTATTGAGCAATTCTTCCAGTGTGGCAATTGGCTGCGCGTTGCCTAAAGGCAGTTTGCTTTCGATGTCATAATAGAAGACACGCATCCCCAGGCTTTCCGCCAGAATCCCCAGCTGCGTACCAATGTGGCCGTAACCGATGATACCCAGACGTTTACCGCGCGCTTCAAACGAGCCGACAGCCAGTTTGTTCCAGATACCGCGGTGCGCCTTGGCGTTAGCTTCAGGAATGCCACGCATCATCAGCAGCATTTCGCCCAGCACCATTTCGGCAACCGAACGGGTATTGGAGAACGGTGCATTGAAGACCGGAATACCGCGACGGGTCGCCGCTTTCAGATCAACCTGATTGGTCCCGATACAGAAACACCCAACAGCCACCAGTTTTTCGGCTGCCTGGAACACTTCTTCAGTCAGCTGAGTACGCGATCGGAGTCCAACAAAGTGCGCATCACGGATCGATTCTTTCAGCGACTCCGTATCTAAAGCACCTTTGTGAAATTCAATATTGGTGTAGCCCGCGGCGCGGAGTGTATCAACCGCACTTTGGTGGACGCCTTCCACTAACAAAAATTTAATCTTGTCTTTCTCAAGTGATACTTTTGCCATTTCCCGACCCTATATTTTTCTGTCTGAAATCGAACTGCTAGGTGACTGCTCACAGTCAACATAACAAAAAATCCGCCATCATCAATACAAACGATTGCCTGACAGGCAGCAGAAGGCTCACCTCGCCAGAGGGTTTTCAGCATTTCGTGCTGGTTAGATTTTATGGAGCCAGACGTTCAGGAGGAGAATTTCAGGAATGTGACATAAGTCACCAAATTAAGGCTTTTGAAGAAAAGATGATTCAGCCAGAAAATTATCATCTTCATAACATTGTGTTATGACAGGAGTGTGTCTGGCTGCTTTTATCTGAGCAGCCAGATCTTCTGCTTATCGCTGGATTATTTCAGCTTAACAGTTTTAACGCCTTCAGAAGTCCCGACCAGCGCCACGTCAGCACCACGGTTAGCAAACAGGCCGACGGTCACGACACCGGCGATCCCGTTGATCTTATTTTCCAGCGCGATGGCATCCATAATGCTCAGGTTATGCACGTCGAGGATCACGTTGCCGTTGTCGGTCAGGACATTCTGACGGTACTCCGGCAGGCCACCGAGTTTCACCAGTTCACGCGCGACATAAGAGCGGGCCATCGGGATCACTTCTACCGGCAGCGGGAATTTACCCAGCACATCAACCTGCTTGGAAGCATCCACGATACAGATGAATTTTTTGGCAATCGCCGCAATGATTTTTTCGCGGGTCAGCGCTGCACCGCCGCCTTTGATCATCTGCATTGCGCCGTTGATTTCATCCGCGCCATCAACATACACATCCAGCGAGTCCACTTCGTTGCTGTCGAAAACGTGGATGCCTAAGCTTTTCAGTTTTGCGGTAGAGGCGTCTGAGCTGGAAACCGCGCCTTCAATCTGGCCTTTGATGGAACCCAGTGCGTCAATGAAATGTGCGGCGGTAGATCCGGTACCGACACCGACAATGGTGCCCGGCGTGACGTAATCCAGTGCGGCCCAGCCAACTGCTTTTTTCAATTCTTCCTGCGTCATAATGGCTTCTCTGTCTGATAACACGAAAGTGGCGTGAATGCTTCGATGTAACGAATAGTGCCGGTGATTATAAAGCATGTCCCGCCAATATGGATAAACATCACCGCAGCCAGATCACACTTATTAAGTGCAATTGTGCAGCAAACACAAAGATTTTCCTCACCACAAATCCTGACAATCTGTGGCATAGTGTTCGGATAAAATTAAATCTAAGGGACAGAACTCCGATGAAACGCCCGGACTATAGAACGCTGCAGGCACTGGACGCGGTGATCCGCGAGCGCGGTTTTGAGCGCGCCGCACAGAAGCTTTGCATCACTCAATCGGCGGTCTCTCAGCGCATTAAACAACTGGAAAATTTGTTCGGCCAGCCTTTGCTGGTGCGTACCGTGCCGCCTCGTCCGACCGAGCAGGGTCAGAAATTACTGGCATTACTGCATCAGGTGGAATTGCTGGAAGAAGAGTGGCTGGGCAGTGACAGCAATAATGAAAGCAATGATACGCCGCTGCTGCTTTCGCTGGCGGTGAACGCCGACAGTCTGGCGACCTGGTTGTTACCGGCGCTGAAATCGGTGCTGGTCGATTCACCTATCCGTCTAAATTTGCAGGTGGAAGATGAAACTCGCACGCAGGAACGTCTGCGTCGCGGCGAAGTGGTCGGTGCGGTGAGTATTCAGCCACAGCCGCTGCCGAGTTGTCTGGTGGATCAGCTGGGTGCGCTCGACTATCTGTTTGTCGGCTCCAGGCCCTTTGCGGATCGCTACTTCCCGAACGGCGTGACACGCTCTGCTTTGCTGAAAGCGCCTGCAGTGGCGTTTGACCATCTGGACGATATGCATCAGGCATTCCTGCAACAGAACTTCGATTTGTCACCGGGCAGCGTGCCGTGCCACATCGTTAACTCGTCGGAAGCCTTTGTGCAGCTGGCCCGTCAGGGCACCACCTGCTGCATGATCCCGCATCTGCAAATCGAGAAAGAACTGGAAAGCGGCGAACTGATCGACCTGACACCCGGCCTGTTCCAGCGCCGTATGCTTTACTGGCACCGTTTTGCGCCGGAAAGCCGCATGATGCGTAAAGTCACTGACGCGCTGATCGCCCACGGTCATCAGGTGTTGCGTCAGGACTAAAATGTCCTGATAAGCAGAAAACAAAAAACCCGCCTGAGCGGGTTTTTCATTATGGGGACGATATTAATAACTGCCTAAATATTCCCAATCGTCGTTTGACGTACGATTAGTCGGGAAGTACCAATAAGTTGGCGTTTTCAGCATGAAGTAATCCTGCGTTCCCTTATTAGCATTTTTATATAAATCGCCGACCGTATTATTGGTGGCATTACTGTGCCATGGCTTGAATTCGGTTTTGCCATACCATGACAATAGCTGTTGTTCCATATCCTCCTGTGAGAGTTGTTTCATTGTCTCGAGCGTTTTTTCATCACCAATATAATACCAGTCTGCATTGGATTTTTTATTGGTTGGGAAATAATGCCCTGACTTCTTGTTTCGTTGAAGGAAGTACTCCTCATCTTTGTTATAAGGATTTTGATAGACAAATATCTCTCTGTCCTGCGCAGTGGCATGTCTCTGAGACCAGCTAAAAATGGTCTCGCGGGAGAAGTATTTTTTCAGCAAATCTTCTGTGAGATGATTTTTATTGCTATGAGCAAACAATGGCGAAACGTCATTATGAACATATTGTGTCGCTGAACCTACATATCCCCAAACCCTGGTAGACTGCTGGCTGGTTGGGAAATACCAGTAGTTCTTTTGCTTGAGAATGAAATAGTCGCGGGTTTTCGTGTAGGGGTTTTCATAGGCATACAGATCACCCGGCTTACCATTGTCTTTATCTTTTGAACTCCAGCCTTTAATTTCACTTTTACCATAAGAAGCGCGAATATCTTTTTCGAAAGCTTCAACAGTGGCATAACTGTGAGGTTTCAGTTGAGCGTTTTGCTCAAACAATACCGTCTGTTCAAGCACCTGAGTGAAACCCTCTGATTTCCCGATGACGACAGCGGGCGCAGGTTCGACGGTGGCGGGTTCAATAATACGCTGATCGAGTAATTCAACGCCCATACTGTCATAGCTTTGACCGGCGAGTTGTGCGGCGAAAAGATCGTTCAACGCCTTCTCATTGGTCAGATATTCCCAATCGTTATTACTTTGTGTACCCGCAGGGTAATACCAATAACCCGGATGTTTAAGCTTGAAATAGCGGCCATCGCTGTCGCGGTAAACATCTCCCGCAACACCATTTTTGTCGGCAAAGGTCACTTCCGCCCAGCATTGCCCCCCGTTCACCACCTGTGGCTCATAGACATAGCCATAACTGCTGGTCATCGGAGGATAAATATAACCTTTCACGTCTTTCGCGGGATCATAAAAACCGACCAGCGTAGTGACGGGAACGCCAAATTTCACCGGCTTGCTGCGGGCAGGATCATTACGTTCAACCATTTCATGCTTATCTTCATCCCAGATCAGATATCCAGAAGCAGCAGCCGCAGATATCACACCGGTCTTTTCCATTCCGGCCTGAATACGTTTTTGAGAATAGCCGGTATACAACGTATAGGCGGAATAAGGCGAACTGGGTACCCCACCAGCCATCGCATCGGTGTTGAAGCGATAGACACCCGCAAATGGTAGCGTGGTAACCCCTTCAGAAACCACATTCCCGTTTTTATCCCAGAAAAAGTTCGCGATAAAACGGTTATTAAAGCTGTCCCAACCCCAGCCGGAATTTTGGTTATGTGTCGACCACATCCCGCCACCAGGATAATGGCCTAATCCGTATGCATGTCCAAGTTCATGGCTGAATTCATTACCCGTGGTCTGGGTCAATGTTGCCATCCCGTTCCCGCCGCTCAGGCCATGCTCAACGACACCGTTTTGGTAAAAGCCACAAGCCTCATGCACAGCATAAATATTAAACCACGCCGGCTGCCATTGCGTTGAACCTGCGGAATCATTAATGCCAAAGTTGGCATTATCAATACCCATTGAAATCAGGCTCTTAGCGATATCCTCACGCATATCACCACTGTACACATCCCCGTTGGTATCGCTTTGATAGTCGTAAACCTTGCCATCTGACAGCACAACTTTGGTCAGGTGCAGCGGGGAGTAATTCCCGACAATCAGTCGCGAGACCGGTATTTTCTGGAAATAATCCGCCGCTAAGGTGGAATTGCCCTCAAGTTCATTGGTTTTTGCCGGTTCAGTCAGCATCCCGAGCCGGATATTCTGGATCATGACCTCATTTTCAGCGCCCACATCAATATCAGTGAGCTGACCATTAAGGCCATTTTCATCAGAAATTGAAATAAACATACCGGGTTTAACCAAATCCCAGGGAAGCATCACGCTATAAGCACTGTCGGAATAGACTACGTCAGGATGCGTGCTGTCAGCCTTGTCTGCTTTATCGCTGGCAGGCAATGCGGAAGGCGGGAAAAGGGTAAACGGACCGTGGCTGATGCCTTGTTTGTCCGTAATATGTAGGGTGTACTTCGTTCCTTTGCTGTCCGAGTGCGGAATAAACATAAACAGCGTATCACGCAGACTCACCAGGCGAGGCATTTCCTGCACACTATTATTAGCAGGATCAATAGTATGAGTTTGAGCAAATTTAACCTGCCCTTTTAGGGAGCCTGACAGGCTATTAACGGAATCATTTTGCTGATGAAAAACCAGAGGTGCGACGCTGGCATTGGCAGAGAAACTGCCAATGCTTATGACGATTGCCAGAAGTGTTTTATTAAAGTTCATATTAGTCCATTGTTTTATAAAAATAGCTGAGGTGTAATATCATTATTAACCCCCCCATCATTTTCCCTATAGATGCAATATTTTCATACTGAATAAAACATTAAGAATAATTAATATTATGGTGACCTCTATTTCCCTTGCCCACTTTAAAAATCAATGAATAAAAAAATAATAAGGATGAAAATTAATTTTGAATGAATAATAAAAAACCCGCCGTAGCGGGTTTTTCATTTTCACGGCGTCAGGTTTACTGAGCCGGTGCTGGTGCTGGTGCTGGTGCCTGCGGCTGCAATTCGAACACCACATCGACCTGATCGTCGAAGTGAATACTCTGCTGCTCATAGGTCTGCGCGACATCGCTCTGCCCTGCGGCTTCGGCGGTTTTATACATACGCGCCACCGGCATTGGCTGGTAGTTAGCCACGTGATAACGAATACTGTAAACCGGCCCCAGTTTGGTATTGAAGCCTTCAGCCAGTGATTTCGCCTGCTGAGTAGCGTTTTCGATGGCTTTTTGACGCGCTTCATCACGGAATTTATCCGGATTAGCCACGCCCAGTTCAACCGCACGCACTTCATTCAGACCTGATTTCAGTGCGCCATCCAGCAATTCGTTCAGTTTATCCAGCTGACGCAAAGTCACCTGCACCTGACGCACAGCACGGTAGCCTTTCAGCTGTGAAGTGCCATCTTTCAGGTAATTGTATTCCGGCTGAGTACGCAGGTTGGCCGCATTAATATCTTTTTTCTCAATGCCGTTTTTTTGCAGGAACGCATAATAGGCCGCTACGCGTTCATCAGCCTGTTTCTTGGCGCTGGCTGAATCATTCGCCGACACGCTAACTTCAATCGCCAGCGTCGCGATATCCGGCGTCGCATCAACACTCGCCGTGCCTGACGTCACCACGTGCGGTCCGGCAGGTAATTCCGCCGCCTGCAACGCCAAAGGTAATGTCCCTAATCCCAACATCGCTGCTACAGCTAATGCTTTCAGTTTCACAGTGCCTCCATTAATCATCAAAGATCTGGCAATAGATAGGTCAAAACAATCTGCGAAACCGTAGCATAATCCGTTACAACTGAAACTAAGATTAGTGACAAAAGCTGATTTAAGGCTAAAAACTTAAAGCACACCGGTCTGGCGAGCCAGTTGTACGGCAATGCCCCACATGATCACGCCAACGATAAAATTGATGACCCGCTGCACTTTGCCGGTATTCAGCCACGGCGCCAGCATCGCGGCGAGGATAGCCAGCCCGAAGAACCACATCACCGATGCACTGACCGCACCGAGCGCAAACCACGAACGCTCATCGGGGCTCAGGCTGCCACCCAGACTGCCGAGTACCACGAAAGTATCGAGATATACGTGCGGATTCAGCCAGGTGACCGCCAGCATGCTGACGACAATTTTCCAGCGGCTTTGCTTCGCCACTTCGGCCTGCGCCAGTTCAGGATTTTTGCTGAATGCGGTACGAAATGCGCCCCAGCCATACCACAGTAAAAACGCCACACCGCCCCAGCTCACCAGTAACAGTAATGTCGGAGATTGACTCAGCAGTGCGCTGCCGCCAAAGATGCCGCCGCAGATCAGCGCGATATCGCTCAGCGCGCACAATCCGGCAATCATCAGGTGATACTGACGGCGGATGCCCTGATTCATTACAAACGCATTCTGCGGGCCAATCGGTAAAATCATTGCGGCGCTCATCGCCAGTCCTTGCAGGAAAATAGCCAGCACGGAGAACTCCTTCGAGAGTTGATAACAGAGGGTTGATGACAAAGTGTTAATAACAAAGATTACGCGCAGTGTAAGGGCTTTGCTGGCATAAGAGGAAATGGATATTTCTAATCGCTCATTAGGCTGGCTTATCAGCGACGAGCTGAAACGTCAGGCATGAAAAAGGCGCCCGCAGGCGCCTGAGAAAATCGGAATCTGGCAGGAATGTGTTATTCGAACGAGCGACGTTCTTCCTGCTGGTTGCCTGCCGCATTCGCGACCTGATAAAGGTGAACATCCATCTGCGGATAGGCAATGTTGATGTTGTTTTTATCCAGTGCGCGTTTGAACGACTCAAGCAAATCCCATTTCACGTTCTGCGCATCACCGTTGCTGGTCCATGCGTACACGATGAAATTCAGGGTTGAGGCTGCCATTTCGTTCAGACGAACCACAACGTCTTTATCTTTCAAAACACGCGGATCGGCACTGACGATCTCGGTGAGGAGTTGCTTCACCAGATCGATGTCAGAGTCATAACCCACGCCAATGGTCAGGTCGATACGGCTTGTCGGTTCACGGGAGTTGTTGATGATGTTACCGGCAATGATTTTACCGTTCGGCACCACAATGATTTTGTTGTCCGGTGTGCGCAGGGTGGTGGAGAAAATTTGTACCTGAGTGACAGTACCCGCCACACCACCAAGGTCAACATATTCACCGGCACGGAACGGACGGAAGATCACCAGCAAAACGCCGGCTGCAAAGTTAGACAGTGAACCCTGCAATGCCAGACCGACGGCCAGACCGGCGGCACCGATAACCGCAATCACGGATGTGGTTTGCACGCCGATCCGTCCCAGAACCGCAATCAGCGTGAACGCAATAATGGCGTAACGCACCATGGCGGAAAGGAAGTCGGAAACCGTAATATCAATGCCACGAACCTTTAAAACCCGGCTGACGGCACCGGAAACGATGCGGGCGATAATCATACCGACAATCAGAATGAAAATAGCGGCCACAATATTCACAGCGTAATGAAGCAGTAAGGCCTGGTTTCTCACCAACCAGTTGCCAGCATTATTAATGCTGCCTACAACGTTCAAATCATCCATTTAAAGTACCCCAAAATTACACCCTGACGGGCTGCAAGAAACCAAAGCCGCCCGACGATACGGGCAGCAAGTGTGCTTTAAGGTTAACTAACAATGCGATGAAGTGCCAATCCTGTAGGAAAGACTTCAGATAAATTAAGAATTTGCGTGACTGTTTTTCAGCGACTCGGGCGTTTTGAAGGCCTGCAATGGCCCGCGACCACTCAGCGTAAAGGCTGAGATTATCGTGAAGGTCAGTGCGACCAAGCCCAGGATCAGATACGTTCCGTGGAAACCGATACGGTCATACATATTGCCCGCGAACACCGACATAAAGATGATTGCCACCTGTTTGAAGAAGCAGAACGTCACCAGATAAATCGTCGCGGAGAAGCGCACCTCAAATACGGACGTAATGTATTTAAAACAACCGACAATCAGGAACGGCACCTCGAACATATGCAGAGTTTTCAGTACCACCACTTCCAGCGGTGATGACGCGAAAGACGAGCCGATGATGCGTACAGACATAATTGTCCCGGCCAGCAGCAGCGCATTCTTGCCACCAATGCGGTTCACAATCAGCGGCGCGAAGAACATGATACAGGCGTTAAGCAGTTCGCCCATGGTGGTCACATAGCCAAAGACGCGCGTCCCTTCAGAAGATGATGTGAAGAACGAGGTAAAGAAGTTGGCAAACTGCTGGTCAAACACGTCGTACGTGCAGGAAACGCCGATGACGTACAACGCCAGGAACCACAGTTTTTTATCTTTCAGCAGTTCGACGGCCAGTTTGAGATTGAACGGTTTGCTGTTCGCGCCCAGTTCGTTAGCCACGCGGGCGCTGGAGGTAACTTCTGGTTTGGCTATCAGCAACAGAATCGCGAGGATCACCGCACAGCCGGAGCCAAGCCAGAACACGAACTCATTGTTGATGGTGAACATGATACCGACTACCGATGCACACAGCGCCCAGCCTACACAGCCAAACATGCGGGCACGACCAAATTCAAAGCTGCTGCGGCGGCTGACTTTCTCAATATAGGCTTCAATGGCAGGCGCACCGGCGTTATAAATCAGGCCAAGGTAAATTCCGCCAACGACCGAACCGAGATAAATATTAATTTTCAGTAACGGGCCAAACACGTAGATAAAGAAGGGCGCGAACAGGATCAACATGCCGGTGATGATCCACAGCAGATGCTTTTTCAGCCCCAGTTTATCGGCGAGTAAACCGAACACCGGCTGGAATAACAGCGAGAACAGCGAAATGCTGGCGAAGATAATGCCGGTGTCGCTTTTGCTGATCTGGTTAATATCATGCAGCCAGATCGGGAAAAACGGGAAGTATGCACCCATGATGAAAAAGTAAAAGAAGAAGAACAGCCCGAACATCCAAAAGTTAGTATTTTTCAGGTAATACATAAGCAGTTTCCTTACGTCTGAATATCGCGCTGCCGGGGATTAAACGGCGGCGCAGGCTGTCAGGCACGTTTCATAGTGAACGAATAATGATACTGACCGGCTGTCAGCAGGAAATCCGGGCTGACGCTCGGGCTCCACGAATCATCGCCGCCGACGCCCATATGGAAGCCGTCGATGTTCAGCCAGGTGCCCTCTTCTTCACGCAGTAAATGACGATGACTGGTCTCCATCAGCTGTTGCAGGCTGTAGCGGCTAAGACCAAAGTGGAAATTACCGCGCAGTTTCCATCCGGCATATTCCAGCTCACGGGTATCCCCGCGCAGGCCGTTTTCGGTCGGAAAAACGTAAGGGGTATAGAGTTCACTAAGTGGCAAAGTCCATCGCCCATGTTGTGCGGCCAGACGGCGATCCGGGTAGTTTTCGTGTGGCCCCAGCCCCAGCCAGCTGACGTTTTCTGCTGTTTCTGCCAGCTGACAGGTCAGGCCAATGCGCCCCGGCGACGGTACGTTTGCTGCCACGCGAACATCGGCACTGATATGTAGCTCGCCCTGATTATCGATGTGGAAAATTTTGCGGCTCAGCAGGCGCATTTCCTCGCCCGCCATAAACGCGTGCGTGGTAATAATCACCACGCCGTCCTGCAACTGATCGGTGGAGATAGTCAGCAGACGCGATTCCAGCTGATACATGCCGGCGGCTTTCCAGCGCTCCACCCAGGCATTCGGATCGATACGCGTGACTTCGCTGACGCCGATATCGTTATCTACCGGCGCACGGACAAACTGGTCGCGCAGTGCGCTAAGCAGGCGCGGCGTTTTGCCATCAAACCACTGTTCCAGCTGGCCGGTTTGCTGACTGAACTGCCAGCGTTGCGCGCCGTGTACTACGGAAATCAGGTCGCCCTGCTGATCCAGAACCGGCGCAGCGGCGGAGATTTTCTCCGGCACCGGCAAGGTCAGCGGCTGCGGCAGTTGCCATTGATCCCATGCGCTGCGATGCCCCGCTTCTGACCACGCAGTTGCCTGCGGCTGGTGTACTGCGACGTTCAGCCACAAATCGCCTTCTGCCTGCGGGATATCGCCCAGCTCTAACGTTTGTTTACCGCATGGCGCGATATTCAGTACCGTTTCGCCCTGCGAGATGACTTCGCCGTCACGTTCAATGCGCCAGACTAACTGTTCGTTATCGCTGTGACGGAACAGGTATTCACTGTGAATTTCCAGCGTCAGCGGCGAGGTGCCGGTCAGGGAGAACTGGAAGAATTGCTGAGCGCGTTGCGCTTCGAACAAGGACGGATGCGGCGTGCGGTCGGCAAATACCAGACCATTCATGCAGAACTGACGATCGTTTGGCGTATCGCCAAAATCGCCACCGTAAGCCATATAACGTTCGCCGTCTTCGCCGGTACGCAGCAGACTCTGATCGACCCAGTCCCAGACAAAACCGCCCTGCAAGCGCGGGAACTGACGGAAGGCTTTCCAGTATTTATCGAAACCGCCGAAGCTGTTACCCATCGCATGAGCGTATTCGCAGAGGATCAGCGGACGTGTTTCATCCGGCATGCTGATCCACTTTTTAATCGACCATTTTGGTACCGCCGGGAACGGCTGATCTTGCTCAACGCGGGAATACATCGGGCAGATAATGTCAGTTGCAGCACTGTTAGCGCCGCCGCCTTCGTACTGCACAGGACGGGTCGGATCGACAGATTTGATCCAGCGGTACAGCGCGTCGTGGTTTGCGCCATGCCCGGATTCGTTGCCCAGTGACCAGATGATAATGCACGGATGATTGCGGTCGCGCTGAACCATACGTGTAACGCGTTCGCTGAAAGCGTTGAACCATACCGGATCGTCCGACAAACGGTTCATCGGTTGCATGCCGTGGGTTTCGATATTGGCTTCATCGACCACATACAGACCGTATTCGTCACACAGCTTGTACCACAGCGGATGGTTCGGATAATGCGAGCAGCGCACGGCGTTAAAGTTGTGCTGTTTCATCAGCACAATGTCACGGCGCATGGTGGCTTCATCCATCACCTGACCGTTTTCAGGATGATGTTCGTGGCGGTTGGTGCCGCGGATCAATACCGGCTGACCGTTCACTTTCAGCAGCCCGTTGCTGATTTCCACCTGACGGAAACCGACGTCACAGGCTTCGGCTTCTATAAGCTGGCCTTGCGGAGAAATAAGGGAAATCACGGCACGATACAGCGCCGGTTGTTCTGCGCTCCATAAAACCGGCTGGCTGACCGGCAGGCGCAGCGTAGTGCGGTCATATGCCGCCCCGCGCTCATCGATAATTTCGCTGCCTAGCGGTTGCTGATGTTCTGCGACCGGTTTATCGCCCTGCCATAACTGGACGCGCACCTGATAATCAGCTGCATTTTCCTGCGGCACGGCGGCACTGACCTGCACTTCCAGCTCGGCCTGCGTGAAGCCATGGAACAGATGCGTGCGCAGCTGGTAATCCGTAATCTGCTCCACCGGTTTATGCATCAACGTGACATCACGGAAGATGCCGCTCATGCGCCACATATCCTGATCTTCCAGATAGCTGCCATCGCTCCAGCGCAGCACCATCACCGCCAGACGGTTTTCACCCGAGTGCAGCACATGACTGAGATCGAATTCCGCCGGTAAACGGCTGTCCTGCGAATAGCCGATCCACTGACCGTTGCACCACAAATAGAACGCGGAATTGACGCCGTTAAACACGATGCGCGTCTGTCCGCTGTTCAGCCAGTCTTTATGCACAGAAACTGTGAGCGAGTAACAACCGGTAGGGTTTTCTTCGGGTACAAACGGCGGATTGACAGGGATCGGATACTGTACGTTGGTATAAATCGGTGCGTCATAACCTGCCAGTTGCCAGTTGGATGGCACCTGTACGGGATCTGCACCCGCCAGATCCTGCTTTAGCCATTGCTCCGGGACCGCTTCCGGACGGGTGAAATAGCTGAATGCCCATTCGCCGTTCAGGCTGCGGATCCTTTCTGAAGGCTTATTTTCTCTGGCTTCTTGTGCATCACGCCAGCTGTTGAAAGGCGGGTGTGCGGGTAATCTGTTGCACTGCGTCGAGGCAGGTTTTTCCCAGTCACGGCGGGCCAGAACAGTGGCCAGCGATGATAACTTATCTTCCGCTGATGAATTCATAATTTCTCCCCGGTAAATTGTTATGCGCTCACAATAATATAAACATGCGTAACCGGAGAGAGTAAGTAAAGCGCAGGGATGCGGGAAAGGGACGCGGATCACAAAATCCGCGCCATGGACAATTAAATGAGGAACGGACTAAAAGAAGATCAAAGCGCGCTGAGCTGACGGGCGATGCGGATCAGTTCCTGCGACAACGCTTCCTGTGACACATTTTCTGCGCCAGGTCGGGCGGTGGTGTGGCGCTCAACCAGGGACGTGGGCAGCAACAACGAGTCGCTGTGGTGATCGCCGTGATTATGCAGATGATCCACCAGCCGGTTGACGCTCTCGTGACCGAGCAGACGGAAATCCTGTTTAATGGTGGTCAGCGGCGGGAAGAAAAAGGCGCTGTCTTCGGTATCGTCATAGCCAATTACCGAGATTTGTTCCGGCACCCGCAGGCCAAACTCGTGCACAGCGCGCAAGACGCCGAGCGCCATCTGGTCATTGGCGACCAGAATCGCCGTCAGGCGCACCGGCTGATTGAGCAGTAATAACGCCTGCTGATAACCCGACGCTGCGCTCCAGTCGCCGTGCTGAACCACACAGGGCGTAATATCGTGCGTCGCCAGCGTATTCAGCCAGCCTTCGTAACGCAGGCGCGCTGAGATGGATTCAAGCGGGCCAGTCAGCACCGCGATCTGCTGATGGCCGAGCGCCAGCAAATGCTCTACGCCCTGCTTCGCCCCGCAGTGCGGATCGAACAAAATTTTGAAGACGTCAGCTTCTGGATCCACATCGAGAAACAGCGCAGGTAAACTGCCACAAAGCTGTGCGATTGCAGACGCATCTTCATTCGACAGCGGCACGTTAATCAGCACGCCGTCCACCCGCTGCGACATCAGTTCGTTCACCGCCGTGCGACAGGCGGCCAGACTCAGGTTATCAATCATCGAAATCACGACGTTGAAACCTAACTGGTTTGCGCGGGTTTTCATCGCCGACGCGATTTGTGATGGGGCATGCAGCGCCAGTTCGGTGGTCGCCAGTCCGAGGGTGAAGCTTTGTTTACCCGCCAGTTGCTGGGCAACGCGGTTCGGAACGTAATTGAGCGCAGCCATCGCCTGTTCGACTTTGTTGCGCGTTCTTACCGACACGTGCGCTGCCTGATTCAGTACGCGCGAAACGGTCTGATAGGACACACCCGCGTGGCGCGCGACATCATCAAGGGTGACAGATTTTGGCTTCATGGCTTTCTACCTTCAGACTTCATGTTAAGGACAGCTTAAATCGCCTTCTTCGCAGTGCAGAATGTCATTAATTTCTTTGGTGCGCTGCTCGGTTTTCTGTTGCAGACAGCCGGAATAGATCATCGGCTGAACAGAACCCCCGTCAACGCCGGAAGACATAAACGCGCAGTCGTTGTCACGAAATGCAATCCAGCTGCGCTGGGCTGCTTTGAATTTGGTTTGCTGCTCCGGTGAAAGCTGCGCCATTTTTTGTTTGTAGGCCTGATTTAACAACGCATCACTGCGTTTGAAATCCTGTCCGGCACAGATGTTCATATCCATCTGCGTCGTGGCATTTTTACAGTCGGTTTCAGCAGCATGAACAAAAGAAGTCAGGGCAAATAACGCGAACAACGCTATGCGCATAATTTTCTCCGCCAGGGGCGTTTCCGTTAACAGGACTGACATTGTGAAGATAAAACGGGCAATAAAAAAGGGGCCGAAGCCCCTTTGACGATTATCCTCACATTCCGGTGGTCAAGCACCGGAAGCGTAAGAATTACAGTACGTCGATTGCGTTCAGTTCTTTGAATGCCAGTTCCAGGCGAGTCACCATGGAAGACTGTGCAGCACGCAGCCATACGCGCGGGTCATAGAATTTCTTGTTAGGTTTGTCCGCGCCTTCCGGGTTACCCAACTGACCTTGCAGGTAAGCTTCGTTTTTCTTGTAGAACTGCAGGATACCGTCCCAGTTAGCCCACTGGGTGTCGGTATCGATGTTCATTTTGATAACACCGTAGCCTACAGACTCTTTGATTTCTGCTGCAGTAGAACCGGAACCGCCGTGGAAGACGAAGTTCAGGCTGTTGTGTGGCAGGTTGTGTTTCTTGCACACGTATTCCTGAGAATCACGCAGGATCGTTGGAGTCAGTTTAACGTTACCTGGTTTGTAAACACCGTGTACGTTACCGAATGACGCAGCGATAGTGAAACGCGGGCTGATAGCGTTCAGTTTTTCGTATGCGTAATCAACGTCTTGCGGCTGAGTGTACAGTGCAGATGCGTCCATATGGCTGTTGTCCACGCCATCTTCTTCACCGCCGGTGCAACCCAGTTCGATTTCCAGAGTCATGTCGATTTTTGCCATGCGAGCTAAGTACTTGCTGCAAATTTCGATGTTTTCTTCCAGGGATTCTTCAGACAGGTCGATCATGTGTGAAGAGAACAGTGGCTTACCGGTTTTCGCGAAGTGAGCTTCACCTGCGTCCAGCAGACCGTCGATCCATGGCAGCAGTTTTTTCGCGCAGTGGTCGGTGTGCAGGATGACTGGCACGCCGTAATGTTCTGCCATCTGATGTACGTGGTGTGCGCCAGAGATTGCACCCAGAATTGCCGCGCCTTGTGGCACGTCAGTTTTCAGGCCTTTACCTGCGATGAACGCAGCGCCACCGTTAGAGAACTGAACGATAACCGGTGAACGGACTTTCGCAGCAGCTTCGAGAACGGCGTTGATAGAGTCGGTGCCTACGCAGTTAACCGCTGGCAGAGCAAATTTGTTTTCTTTAGCAATAGCGAAAACTTTCTGTACATCATCACCAGTGATAACGCCTGGTTTTACGAAATCAAAAATTTTAGACATAGTTCTTTGTCCTGTATTCGTCGGCCGTAGATGGATTGAATCGGTTTGCTATGTCGCGCGAGTTCCACTGTGCAGCCCCTCGCGCGGCAAAGAAGAACAGGAAGCCGTAAGCTTCCCGCTCAGGGTTCATTACTTCTTAGCACGCTCTTCCAGCATCACAACCGCTGGCAGTGCTTTCCCTTCAACGAATTCCAGGAATGCGCCACCGCCAGTGGAGATATAGGAAATTTTGTCAGCGATACCGAACAGGTCGATAGCCGCCAGAGTGTCGCCGCCGCCTGCGATAGAGAATGCTTCGCTGTCAGCAATGGCCTGCGCCACAATCTCGGTCCCTTTACGGAAGTTAGGGAACTCGAACACGCCTACAGGACCATTCCACAGAATGGTTTTAGCGTTTTTAATGATCTCAGCCAAGCGGTTTGCTGACTCGTCGCCCATGTCGAGAATTTGTTCGTCATCTTTGATGTCTTTAACAGACTTCACAGTTGCAACAGCTGTTTCAGAGAACTCAGTCGCCACGCGAACATCTGTAGGAACAGGAATGTCGCAGGTTTCCAGCAATTTGCTTGCGGTGCCGACCAAGTCTGCTTCGTACAGGGATTTACCAACGTTGTTGCCTTGAGCAGCCACGAAGGTGTTCGCGATACCACCGCCAACGATCAGCTGGTCAGCGATTTTGGACAGGGAATCCAGAACGGTCAGTTTGGTAGAAACTTTAGAACCGCCAACGATAGCCACCATCGGACGAGCCGGGTTACCCAGCGCTTTACCCAGTGCTTCCAGTTCTGCAGACAGCAGCGGACCGGCACACGCGATAGGCGCAAATTTGCCCACACCGTGAGTAGAAGCTTGCGCACGGTGCGCAGTACCGAATGCGTCCATCACATAGATGTCACACAGGGCAGCATATTTTTTGGACAGTGCTTCGTCGTCTTTCTTTTCGCCTTTGTTGAAGCGAACGTTTTCCAGAACAACCAGCTCGCCTTCTGCAACTTCAACGCCATCAAGGTAATCTTTGGCCAGACGCACTGGAGATTTCAGATGTTCTTTCAGGTAGTTAACAACCGGCAGCAGAGAAAACTCTTCGTTATATTCGCCTTCAGTCGGACGACCCAGATGCGAGGTAACCATCACGCGTGCGCCTTGTTTCAGGGCAATTTCGATGGTTGGTAAAGAAGCGCGGATACGTGCATCTGACGTTACTTTGCCATCTTTAACTGGCACGTTCAGATCGGCACGGATCAGTACGCGTTTACCCGCTAAATCCAGATCGCTCATCTTAATAACAGACATGGTGAATCCTCTCGTTGATTCTCTTTAAAGTTGCTTGAAGGCAATTTCGGCCAGAAGGCCGGAACAGCCGTACTAGAAACCGCTAGCGGACATTGCCAATGTTGTATCCAACATTCGGTTGGCAAAACCCCACTCGTTATCGCACCAGACAAGTGTCTTAATCAGGTGCTGTCCACTTACCCGCGTCTGCGTTCCATCTACGATGGCGCTGTGGGGATCGTGGTTAAAATCTGTCGAGACTAATGGTAGTTCGGTATAGTCAACTATACCACGAAAAGCACCTGTTGCGGCCTTTTGCAGCAGCTGGTTCACCTCGTCTACCGTCACAGAACCCTCGACAAATACGCTCAGATCAATGGCTGTGACATTGATTGTCGGCACGCGCACCGAGATCGCCTCAAAGCGATCGCAGAATTTAGGCATGATGCGCGTGATCCCCGCGGCCAGTTTGGTATCGACAGGAATGATGGACTGGCTGGCAGCGCGCGTACGGCGTAAATCCGCGTGGTACGCGTCGATGACCGGCTGGTCATTCATCGAAGAATGGATGGTCGTTACCGTGCCCGACTCAATGCCGAAAGCATCGTCGAGCAGCTTGATCACAGGGATAATACAGTTGGTGGTGCAGGACGCATTGGACACAATGCGGTGCTGACGTTCGAGCAAATCGTGGTTCACACCGTAAACCACTGTGGCGTCAAGATCATGACCGCCGGGATGCGCGAACAGAATTTTTTTGGCGCCGGCCGCAAGCTGGGCTTCACCGTCTTCGCGACTACCGTAAACGCCGGTGCAATCGAGCACCACGTCAATACTCAGTTCGCCCCAGGGCAACTGGCTGGCATCAGGCTGGTGAAGTAAACGGATGGAGTCATCGCCGACGTAAAGGTTTTCACCTTCCTGGCGGACATCCCAGGCGAAGCGCCCGTGGCTGGAGTCGTATTTGAGCAGATGCGCCATGCCTTCAGGGCTGGCGATTTCATTGATGGCAATGACGGAGATTTCCGCCCGACGCCCGGATTCGTATAACGCGCGCAATACGCTACGGCCAATGCGACCAAAGCCATTAATTGCAATACGTATTGGCATACATCTCCCTGTTACACGGTTGTTACTCAATTTCAGTAACACCTATAGTAATGCAGCGTGCGTTTACGGTGAATCACCATCGTCATCTGTCAGCACGATGCGTGCAGCAGAAAAATTTCAGTTTCCGGCACGATAACAACCTGGTGACGATGTTAAGCTCAAATAGCCCGACTGAAACGGTTCAGCTGAGAATAAACCAAACCATGAATAAAAGGAATAATTCGTCAGCCGCAGAGGCATTAATCGCGCCGAACGCTTAAAAAAACATCAGCCAATTCCGTGTATTCACAGTGATTTTACTTTTTCATCACCTTTTCGACAGTGATTATTCTCAAAAACCGACGGATTGAAACAGCGTCAGAATGCAGGGAGTTTAGCTGAGTCCGCAGCGGAAGGGTTTGACCTGCGTCATTTCGCGCGAAACTGAGAACCGGCGCATGAAATTGCAGGCGAAAAAAAAGCACCCGAAGGTGCTTTTAAGAAGCTTTTAAGAAAGCGGAATTACTTCAGTAACGCCTGTGCCTGAGCAACAACGTTATCAACAGTGAAACCGAACTCTTTGAACAGCAGATCTGCCGGAGCTGATTCGCCGAAGCTATGCATACCGACGATAGCGCCGTTCAGGCCAACATACTTGAACCAGTAATCCGCGATACCCGCTTCAACAGCAACACGGGCTGTCACGGCTTTCGGCAACACAGATTCACGGTAAGCCGCGTCTTGTTTGTCGAAGGCGTCAGTTGAAGGCATGGAAACCACACGCACTTTGGTGCCCGCAGCCGCCAGTTTATCAGCCGCTTCCACGGTGATACCGACTTCAGAACCGGTCGCGATCAGGATCACTTCTGGTGTGCCGTCGCAATCTTTCAGCACATAACCGCCGCGCGCCACGTTTGCTAATTGCTCAGCGGTACGTGGTTGCTGGGTCAGGTTCTGACGGGAGAAGATCAGGGTAACCGGGCCGTCGTTACGCTCAATCGCGTATTTCCATGCCACAGCAGATTCAACCTGATCCGCAGGACGCCAGGTGCTCATGTTCGGCGTAACACGCAGGCTGGCGATTTGCTCAACCGGCTGGTGCGTCGGGCCGTCTTCGCCCAGACCGATGGAGTCATGGGTGTACACGAACACGTTGCGGATTTTCATCAGCGCAGCCATACGCACGGCGTTACGCGCATATTCCACAAACATCAGGAAGGTCGCAGAGTACGGCAGGAAACCGCCGTGCAGCGCGATACCATTGGTGATGGCGGTCATACCGAATTCACGCACGCCGTAATGGATGTAGTTACCCGCCTGATCGTCGCCGATAGACTTAGAACCAGACCACATTGTCAGGTTGCTTGGTGCCAGGTCAGCAGAGCCGCCCAGGAATTCTGGCAACACTTTACCGAAGGCTTCCAGCGCGTTCTGGGATGCTTTACGGCTGGCGATGTTTGCAGGGTTTGCCTGCAGCTGTTCGATGAATTTCTGTGCTTCGGTTTCCCAGTTCGCTGGCAGCTCGCCGTTCACACGACGTTTGAACTCTTTTGCCAGTTCCGGATGCGCTTTAGCGTAAGCATCAAACTTGTCGTTCCACGCAGCTTCTTTCGCTTTACCGGCTTCTTTCGCATCCCACTGAGCATAGATATCTTGCGGGATTTCAAATGCTGCGTATTTCCAGCCCAGCGCTTCGCGGGTTGCAGCGACTTCAGCAGCACCCAGCGCAGCACCGTGTACATCGTGTGTACCGGCTTTGTTCGGTGAACCGAAACCGATCACGGTTTTGCACATCAGCAGGGATGGCTTATCAGTCACTTTATGTGCTTCTTCGATAGCCGCTTTGATGGCGTCAGGATTGTGACCATCAACACCGCGGACTACGTGCCAGCCGTAAGCTTCGAAACGTTTAGCCGTATCATCGGTGAACCAGCCTTCTACGTGGCCGTCGATGGAGATACCGTTGTCATCATAAAACGCGGTCAGTTTACCGAGTTTCATGGTACCGGCCAGAGAACACACTTCGTGAGAAATGCCTTCCATCATGCAGCCGTCGCCCAGGAATGCATAAGTGTGGTGATCGACGATGTCGTGGCCTGGTTTGTTGAACTGTGCTGCCAGCGTGCGTTCTGCGATAGCAAAACCGACGGCGTTAGCGATGCCCTGCCCCAGCGGACCGGTGGTGGTTTCAACGACAGCGGTATAACCGTATTCCGGGTGGCCCGGGGTTTTAGAGTGCAGCTGACGGAAGTTTGCCAGTTCGCTCATCGGCAGATCATAGCCGGTGAGGTGCAACAGGCTGTAAATCAGCATTGAACCATGACCATTGGACAGCACGAAGCGGTCGCGGTCAGCCCAGTGCGGGTTTGTCGGGTTATGGTTCAGGTAATCGCGCCACAGCACTTCGGCAATGTCTGCCATGCCCATAGGGGCGCCAGGGTGGCCGGAATTCGCTTTCTGCACGGCATCCATACTAAGTGCGCGAATAGCGTTCGCAAGCTCTTTACGAGAGGACATGTTCTACTCCAGGTCGGATTAAAAAAGCAGTCAAGAAATTCATTTTCTCAGACTCGGCATTAAAACGGCAATCTCTAATCACTCTCGTGATTAAGTTCACAAAATCCGCTTTTAAATCAGTGCGTTTTTTCGGACTTACACTATAGATCGGGTGCTGCTAAAAACCTACCTTAACGCTATCCTTACAGTCAGGGTCTTATTGTGACTGCTTTTCAACCTTTGCTTATCTTCTCTGGGAATCTGAACTGATGAAATTTCGTCCTGTTATGTTGAGTCTTTTTGCCGCGTCACTGGTCAGCGGTTGTGCCAATGTCAATACCGATACCTTAATGCAGTCCGGCGCGCAGGCTTATCAGGCGTATACGCTGAGCGATGCCGACGTCAAAACGCTGAGCGTGCAGTCTTGTGAAGAAATGGATAAAAAAGCACAGATTGCTCCCGACGACAGTGAATACGCACAGCGCCTGAAAAAAATCTCGGCAGCACTGGGCGATAACATCAACGGCACGCCGGCCAACTACAAGGTGTACCTGACCAAAGACGTCAACGCCTGGGCGATGGCCAACGGCTGTATCCGCGTTTACAGCGGCCTGATGGACATGATGAACGACAATGAAGTGGAAGGCGTGCTCGGCCATGAAATGGGCCATGTGGCACTCGGCCATACCCGCAAAGCCATGCAGGTGGCTTACAGCGCGACAGCGGCGCGCTCTGCGATTTCGTCACTCGGCGGTGTCAGCGCAACATTGTCACAATCGCAACTGGCAGATCTGGGCGAGAAATACGTGAATGCGCAGTTCTCGCAGAAACAGGAATCCGAAGCGGATGATTACTCTTTCGATTTGCTGAAAAAACGTGGTATCGACCCGACAGGCCTGGCGACCAGTTTTGAGAAGCTGGCAAAAATGGATCAGGGAAGCAGCATCGGCTGGTTTGACGATCACCCTTCTTCAGAAGCCCGCGCGAAACATATCCGCGAACGTATTGCTGCCGGGAAGTAATCCGTCAATTGATGAGAGATGTATCGTGAGGTACATCTCTGAAATCCCCCTGGTTCGTTATTCTTCCTGCACATTATCACTGAGTATTCAGGCGCCCCAGGAGCCTTGATATTCTGTTTTCTTTCCTAATCTCGCCCTTCTCTTTGCCCGGAAAATAGCACAATCATGTCTATTCTCCCTCAATAGCACAATTTGTTTATCATTTTCATTGATCATAAATAAATACACATCACTAATTATTATGTTTATTTTTCAAAGCTTAGCCTTTTAATTAATAAAAATGATCCTGACGATCTGTGTATTTTATGACGAATATCAATCTCGAGAAAAAAATACAACATGTGCAAACTTAAACATTAAATACAGTTTACTTATTAACACACTCCTACAGAATTATTTCGTTACATCCATTCTGCAATTCCTCTAATTTGATCTCTGCAACATCGATATTTATACTCCGCTCAAGTAAGCCCTTGAAAAGGCTTATTCAAATCAATAATCCTTTATTTTAAGTTTTCTGTTGTTTTAATAATGAAAAGGACATTTCATGAAAAACATTAAGACTCTCTTCCCTTTATCTGTATTTTGTCTGGCATTCGGTAGCTTATCTGCACAGGCAGCGGATGTTGGGTTAATTACGTTTGATGGTGCGGTGTCTGACACGACCTGTGAAATCACCACTAACAACGGTGTTGCAGCGAATAATGTCACAATCTCCATGCCTGTTGTGACGAAAGCGGCGGTAGATGCAACAACCCGCGCAGCTGGCGGTGTCGGGGGCAAAGAGTTCGAATTAATGCTGAATGACTGCGCAGAATCCGTGACCAAAGCCTCCGTCAGCTTCTCTTCACAGCAATTTGCAGAATTGTCCAGCGGCACGCTAAAACCTGACACCACGGTATCTGGCAGCGCGCAAAACGTCAGTGTTGCTCTTTACAACAACACAACGACCGACGTGAGCCAGGTTCTGATCGGTGATCCGACCGATGTGGCACAAAGCGTGACGCTGGTCGATGGCCGTGGTGTTTTTGCCTACAAAGCAGCCTACGTCCCAAGCGCTGACTGGTCTGCAACGAATAGTGTTCAGGCAGGTAAAGTGAATACTAACGTCACCTTTACGATGAATTACGAATAATAATTAATGTTATTTAATTAATGATTCAGCGTGCCCGAAAAATCATTGGGCACGCTTTTATTATAAAATTTGATAGAGAGAAACATGAATTTTATACCTACACGAAAAATAATTTCGTTTAGCCTTGCAGTGCTGGGGCTTATTGCTTTTGATGTCTGTGCAGATGTTGTCATCTCTGGCACCCGAATTATTTATCCGGCGCAAGCGAAAGAGATTACAGTGAAACTGGATAATCGCGGAGAAAAAGCCTTACTGGTTCAATCGTGGCTGGATGATGGTCGCGAAGATGTAAATCCGCAGGAGATGAAAATTCCTTTCCTGGTTACCCCCCCGATTTCACGCATGAACGCTAAGCAAGGCCAGACGGTGAAAATTGCCAGTCTCGGCGGTGAATTGCCAAAAGATAAAGAAACTGTATTTTGGTTTAACGTGCTTGAAGTTCCCCCTAAAGCTAAAAACAATACCGATGAAAATTTGCTTCAGCTGGCTTTTCGTACCCGCATAAAGTTGTTTTATCGTCCTGAGGGCCTGAAGGGTTCATCTGCTGAAGCAGCGACCGCCTTGTCATGGAAAATAGTGAAAAACGGTCAACAGGCATTTGCTGAGGTAAAAAATGCTTCCCCTTATTTTGTCACAGTAAATGAAGGTTTTCTGAACGCGAACGGCCGCAAGTACGAAATTGAGAAAAAAATGATCGCCCCCGGTTCCACCCAGTTGATGAAAATCGATGGACTGACGACGCCGGTGAGCACAGGGAAAATAAATTATACCGCAATTAATGATTATGGCGGAAATATACAATATGAAACATCCCTTTAAATAAGACCTTTTTCGCTACCTGACTGAAAACAGTAATATTATGAAAAAAAATAAAATCACAACGGGATTATTACTGCTTCCATTGACTTTAGGCGTGAGCGCTATATGGTCACCTTTGTCCGTGGCGGAAACGGCGGTTACCAATGATGACAGTGAGGATGATGATGAGAATATTGAGTTTGACAGTCAGTTTCTTTACAACACCTCCAACAGTGACAAAATAGACACCCGCCGTTTCAGCAAGGGAAACCCTGTCATGCCGGGCGTTTATAGCGTCGGTGTTTTTATTAATGGTTCGTTAAAACTCAATTCTAAAGTCACTTTCATTGATAACGGAACGAATATTGCAAGCCCATGCCTCACCCAAAAATTACTTGAGCAGTTAGATATCCTCATCGATAAAAACGATGTTGCAGATATCTCGCCGGAAGACGCGGAAACAACGTGCTTAAATTTGACTGAAAAACTCCCTGAGTCAAAGGTCAAATTTAATTCTTCGGAACAACGGCTGGATATTATCATTCCGCAGATTTATCTTGCCAAACACCCTTCTGGATATGTGAATCCTGCTCTATGGGAAGAAGGCATCCCGGCGTTCATGCTGTCTTATGACATGAATGCCTACCGTTCAACCGCTGACGGGGAATCCCGTGACAGCGCCTACGCCGGGTTGAATTATGGTGCCAACTTCGCTGGCTGGCGCTTTCGTGCCAGAGGTTCAACTAACTGGGATCAGGATAATGGCCTGTCCTATTCCAGTCAGGATGCTTATGTTCAGCACGATATCACTGCATTAAAAGCCCAATTCGTTTTGGGTGATACTTATACGCAGGGTGATGCCTTTGATTCCATTAATCTGAGAGGGTTAAGGATATTCAGTGACACCCGCATGCAGCCGGGCGCAGATAACAGTTATGCGCCCGTGATACGCGGCACCGCAAACAGTAATGCAAAAGTGACTGTCAGCCAAAGTGGTTCGGTGATTTATGAAGTGACGGTTCCTCCCGGCCCTTTTGCGCTTGATGACATTAATCCTACCGGCTATGGCAACAGTCTCGACGTAACCATAGAAGAGTCTGATGGCAGCAAACGGACTTTCTCTATGCCTTTCTCATCGGTTACGCAAATGCTGCGCCCTGGGAATGCCCGCTGGGATATAGGATTCGGCAAACTTAACGAGAGTTCCTACAGCGATTCCCCCGAAGTGGCGGTGCTGACAGGCTATTACGGCATTAATAATACCTTCACCGGCTATGCGGGTGTTGAGGCTATGTCATCAGACTACGTTGCCCTGCTGACGGGGCTTGCTATGAACACTCCGGTCGGCGCATTTGCCTTCGATATTACGCATTCCCGTGCAGATATCGAAAACAATGAGTCACTAAACGGTCAGAGCTATAGGATTTCTTACAACAAGCTGTTGACCGAAACCAATACGTCACTGAATGTTGCCGCTTACCGGTTTTCAACCCAGGACTATCTGAGCTTGCGCGATGCAGCTTCACTTCAGGATGAACTCAGTCAGGAGCCGGTCAATAAAGAAGAAACTTTCAAAAATTACGACAGAATGAAAAACCAGATACAAATTAATATCAATCAGCCTCTGGAATATGGTGAACAAAACTACGGTTCTCTTTATATGACGGGCAGTTGGGAATCTTACTGGAATCAGAGTAAAAAAACGTCTCAGTTCTCAGTCGGATATAATAATAGTTATCGTTGGGCGAATTACAGCATTTCGTTACAGCGTGAATATAACGAAAATGGTGATCAGGATAACCGCCTTTATATTAACCTGAGCGTTCCTTTAGAAAACCTGTTTGCGCAGGGTAAACGCCCTGGTGGATTTACCAATCTAAATACCGGCTTAAGCACTGACTTTAAAGGTACATCGCAACTGGACATGAGCGCGGGCGGTTATAGCGAGGATAACCGCTATAACTACAGTGTTAACACGTCATCTTCACTGGCTGATGCCCAAAGCTTAAATCAGATTGGTGGATACGGAAGTTATAACAGCGCATATGGCCCAGTGAGTCTTTCAGCCTCTTTAACCGATGACGGAGGACGGCAGGCTTCCTTTGGTTCCAGCGGAGGCATGGTTGTTCACGCTGGCGGTCTTACTTTTGCACCCGGAAATATCAACGACACTGATACGCTCGCGCTGGTCAAAGCCAAAGGGGCAAGAGGCACAAAGATGAGTATAGGTGAAGGCCGGATTGACAGTAACGGGTATGCGGTAACCCCTTATCTTTCGCCTTATCGGGAAAACACGGTCGGTCTGGACATCAGCACACTGGAGGCGGACGTTAATATTGTTAACACCAGTACGATTACCTATCCGCGCAGCGGTTCAGTGGTATTAGTTGATTTCGAAACTGATGAAGGTCGCTCGGTTATTATGGAACTGCAGCGTTCCGATAACGGTTTTATTCCTTTAGGCGCGGATGTCTTTAATGACAAAAACGTCCTCGTCGGAAATATGGGGCAAGGCGGAAGGGCTTTCATTCGTGGTATTGACGATAAAGGAATACTCCATGTTGTTTGGGGAAGTGAGTCTGACCAGTCCTGTCAGATTAATTACTCTATTTCAGAGAACCCGGAAAAAGTTAACCTGACGGTCATGTTAAAAAATATCGCTTGTAAAATGACACACTGATATCTGAAAAAATGAATAAACAGGAGGGGAAATGATAACGGAATACAGAACATTATTATCATCATGCGCTATCTTATTTTTCGGCATGAATATGCCACTGATTCACGCACAAAATGTCAATGTGAATTTTAGCGCCAACATTCTTGAAACAACGTGTGAAATGAAACTGGAAGGCGGCTCAGGAAATGGTATCAACAATACTATTCCTATTGGTTCCGGCGGAAAGGTAAGTTTAGATAAAATCATTGCGGGAGATAATGCCGCCACCGCGACCTTCAAGATAAAAATGGTGGAATGCCCCGCGGGAATAACCTCGATTAAAACAACGATCAGGGGGACGCCATCCAGTTATGTCAATACGTTACTCGTCAATGGGACTTCAGGTGAAGGTTCCTCCTCCTTTTTGGGCGTTTCTATTGCGCGCGCCTCAGCGTCAAACCAGCCTTTTGTCATTAACTCCACAAATGACAGTCAGCGGCTGAACTGGAGTAGCGCAGAAATCAATGCTAAAGAGGTCGCCCTGGTTTCAAGACTGCAAGAAACACAAGCCAATAAAGGGACAACCGGTACTTTCAGTGCCGTTGCCACTTTTAACTTTAACTATGAATAACGTAGAAAAAACAGGTTAAACAGATCTGCATGGAGAAAAGTAACGTGAAAACCAATAATTTTTTACTGCTGTCAGCTGCATTCCTCGTGACATTTTCAGCGCACGCGGTTGAGCTCACGCCGACAGAAAATTTAACTGCCACCTTTACTTCTACCATTGAAGCCGGGACTTGTGCTGCCCAGATTCAGAATTCATCAGGGACACCGACATCCGCCATTGACTTTAATGATGTCTATAAATCAGAACTGAAACAGAAAAGTAAAATTCAGCCTTTTAAGCTTGTTTTCAGCGCGTGCTCGGGCGTTAAATCGGCCGATATTACGGCCAATCCAACGTCAGGGGGCTGTTCGGGCGCGGACTCAAATGGTGATTCTTTTGACAATAACGGCGGCACAGCCTCCGCCGTCGCGGTCGAACTCTGGCGTAATGCACCCGACAACGGGAATCAATTTAGTTGTGCGAACAGAGCCACACCACAAACCATCGCGCTTACCTCCGCAGGCACAACGTTGAATATGAATGCCCGAATGGTGATTGCGGCAGGCCGCACGATATCAAATGTCACTACCGGGAGTTTTATTGCACCGATCACGTTTGTGATTATCTATCAATAAATCGCCGAGCAAAGACTAATGGAAGGAATATGATAAATCACACGGTGAATATGAATAATACATTATTACGCTTGTTAACGGTATTAGCCGTGGGGTTTCCTTTCGTCACCATTGCGGAAAGTGATCTCAACATGAATATACAGGCTAATATTCTCGAGACGACCTGTCAGTTAACTGTACAGAATGGCGGCGCGATTCATTTACCCACCGTCAGCGTCAATTATTTTGATGATCGCGGTTCCTCGCCAGCCCCCATATTACCTACCGATCCACTGGGCGGTTGTCCGTTTACTGTTAGCCTGAGTGAATGCACGGATGTGATTGAGAATGTTCATTTCAGTTTCGCCCCGCAGTCAGGTAATTTCGCATCGGGCTCTAAACAGGTATTTATCAGCGAAACTGATGGTGCAGCGGATGGCGCAAAAAACGTGGGTCTGGTGATATTTTCTCAGGAATACAATACCAATGTGCTGGAAACGGACGGTTCTTCCGATGTGAATTTCCCGATAAACGCTGCAACGCCCATTGCTGAAAAAACGGACTATCACTTCTATACCCGTTATCAACATACAGGTGCAGTCTCAGCCGGCCGCGTTACATCAAAAGTATTAGTGAGTGTTAGCTATGAATAATCATTTATCTTGTAATGCAGTGACGATACGCTCATCTCGTTTCATCTTCATATTCACTTTTATCGCATTATGGATGCTGGCAGAATGTTTATCCCTTAAAGCGGCCTATGCGGCAAGAGAATGTTATTTTTCAAACGCTCCTTTCACCACAACAATATCCCTTAGCAACGGTCCCGAGATTAGTTTACGTCCTCATATAACCACGAATTATATGCTCAGTAAGGATAATTTAGCGAACTCATCATGGGGTCTTCATTCTGATTGCCGAACTGGGAATGATGGTGAAAATTTATTTGGTAAGAAAGGCAGTGTTGCCCAGATAAGTTCTTACAATATGGGTTATTCATATCTTGCAGGATTATATGCCACGAATATACCTGGAATTCTCTATGCTGTAGCGATAATAAACTCAAAGGGTATAGCGGGTTATATTCCTTACACCTCAAGTACTGGCGAGATGCGTCTGTGGGATATGGAAAATTACGAACCTTACGTTGAAGATACAACTTGGAAATTTTATATTTCCCTATACCAAACACCTCAATTTGTTGGCATTCCTAAAGGCGTATCAAGCATTCACCCGTTGAACCAGGGGAATATCGGTGCATTCAGGTTAGGTGAAAGTGACTCGAATAACGGTTTAATCACTGTCATTATGGGGGATTTTTCTTTCCCTGTTAAAACCCCTACCTGTACCTCTCTGGTCAGCAGCGCGGGGGGCGGGACAATTCCTTTGGGTGATTACACACCATTACAGATAAAGTCCGGTTCTACAAAAATAGTAAACTTTACACTTAATACATCAGGTTGTACTAATGTAAGTATGTTTAATACGCGTGTGACCACAAATATTGTCTCGCCGGGAAATAGCATGTTGTTAGGCAATTCCGCCACTTCAAATGCAGCGACCGGTATCGGCGTAAAAATCACAACCGCCTCTGGTGGTCAGTTAAAACCTAACGATGCCAATTCAATAAATTCTGTGAGCGATACTAATATCCCTGCTTCCAAACAATTACAATTCAGTGCGCAACTGGTCGGCGATTCCAAAAATATTTCGGTGGGAAGTTTCTCGGCTACCGGCACTTTTGTTGTTAACTATGAGTAATTACAGGGATTAAAAACATGTAATTATAAAAACGCCCGAATAAACTCGGGCGTTGCACAGTCGTTTATTACACTTTATAAACGCTTATTCATCTTCTTCAAGATACGTATAACCGTATAAACCGGATTCAAACTCTTCGACGAACTGCGCCTGCAGTTCTGCATCCAGATCGGTTTCTTTGACCTGATCGCGGAAACGAGCCAGCAACACATTCGGATCCAGTTGTACGTACTCCAGCATGTCCGCCACGGTATCGCCTTCGTCTGACTGCTGCACTTCAATGCTGCCGTCAGGGAAGACAAATACATCTACCGCTGCGGTATCACCGAACAGGTTGTGCATGTTGCCGAGAATTTCCTGATAGGCACCGACCATGAAAAAGCCCAGCACCGGCGGATCCTCTGGATCGTACGGCGGCATTGGCATGGTCGTGGCTACGCCGTCACCGTCGATGTAGTGATCGATAGTGCCGTCGGAATCACAGGTAATGTCCAGCAGCACCGCACGGCCTACCGGCGGCTTATCCAGACCTTCCAGCGGCAGAACCGGGAACAGCTGGTCGATACCCCACGCATCCGGCATAGACTGGAACAGCGAGAAGTTGACGTACAGTTTGTCCGCCATACGTTCCTGCAATTCGTCGATAATCGGACGATGCGCACGGTTGCTCGGATCCAGCTGATCCTGAATTTTATTACAGATATTGAGGTAGATGTCTTCCGCCCAGGCGCGCTGCGTCAGATCCAAAATCCCGTGCGCATATTGCGAATGGACGTCGTGCAAATCCATCTGGCTGTCATGCAGCCATTCACGCAGAGAACGGCGGTTTTCCGGATCGTGCATTTCGTTCCAGGTATCCCACATGCTGCCCAGTGCGCGCGGCGCGTCATTTTCAGGCGCCACCGGCTCTTTGAATTCGTTACGCTCAACGCCAATCACGTTGGAAACCAGCACGGTATGGTGCGCGGTCACGGCGCGGCCAGACTCGGTGATCACCGTCGGGTGCGGCAGGCCATGCTCATTACAGGCGTCGCCGATACCCCAGATGACGTTGTTGGCGTATTCATTCAGGCCATAGTTCACCGAGCAGTCAGACTGCGAACGGGTGCCTTCATAATCCACACCCAAACCACCGCCGACATCGAAGCACTGAATGTTGACACCCAGCTTGTGCAGTTCAACGTAGAAACGCGCGGACTCACGCACACCGGTGGAAATATCGCGGATATTCGCCAGCTGTGAGCCCAGGTGGAAATGCAGTAATTGCAGGCTTTCCAGACGCCCTGCTTCACGCAGCATTTCGACCAGTTGCAGAACCTGAGACGCCGCCAGACCGAATTTGGATTTCTCGCCGCCGCTGGACTGCCATTTACCGGAGCCCTGCGAAGACAGACGCGCACGCACGCCCAGACGCGGGATCACATTGAGACGCTCAGCTTCTTCCAGCACCAGTTTAATCTCAGTCATCTTCTCGATAACCAGATACACCTTGTGACCGAGTTTTTCGCCGATCAGCGCCAGACGAATGTATTCACGGTCTTTGTAACCGTTACAGACGATAACGGAACGGGTCATCCCGGCGTGCGCCAGAACGGCCATCAGCTCAGCTTTTGAGCCCGCTTCCAGACCCAGCGGTTCACCGGATTCCACCAGCGATTCAATCACTCGGCGGTGCTGGTTAACCTTAATCGGGTAAACCAGGAAGTAGTCACCCTCGTAGCCGAACGATTCGCGCGCACGTTTGAACGCGGCGTTAATCGAACGCAGACGGTGCTGCAAAATTTGTGGGAAACAGAACAGTGCCGGCAGACGCTGACCGTCCTGCTCACGCATGTCTTTTACCAGTTGTGCCAGATCAACACGGGCAGAAGGCACGTCAGGATCCGGGCAGACACTGATGTGGCCCAGTTCGTTGACGTCATAATAATTGTTACCCCAATAGGCAACGTTGTAAGTGCGCAGCATCTTGCTGGCATCACGATCGTTCACGGCAACCTCCTGCATGGAGCGCAAAGAAACAGTATCGCCCGCATGTGACGGACGGTGAGACTGGATGTCATCAGACATAGGTAAATCCTCTTTCTATACTGACAACATGGCCAGCCACTATCGCAGTAACAACAGGTGAGAACAACCCGCAAGGCTGGCTTTCAGACAGGATAAAACCCTGCGAGCCACAGCCATGAGACTGTTTTCCACTCATATCATTGTAAAACACGTTTTTAGACTCCGTGTAACGAGTCGGGAGAATCAGGGATGGATGCCCCGGGAGATTGCAGGCTACATCAGTATTGTGTCGGGATTGCGATGTTCACGCAGACCTGAGGTTACTGAGTAGCGTACCGATGTCGGCGACTGAGCTGTCTGTCGTCAGGCTTTCTGAAACATCGCAAAGAAGACAGACGCTTTTCTGAATCAAAGTCTGAAAGAAGTGCTGCAGAACGCAATGAAGGCTGCAGGGGATGCTGTTGAAATGTTACAAGCGGTAAAAAGTGGGTCATTAAACTAACCACCTCCACACGTGCCACGCATCACCCGCGGGCATTCGAGCTGAGAAAACAGTAATTACTGGAATACGCTGCTTCTATAGTGACTACAGAAATGTGCATTGCGCGCGCCGTTTATACCGGCAACCCGCTGTAATTGCAAAATGAAAATGAGGTGTAAATAGTTTCAGGCCGTGAATATCACTGCAAACCCGCACAATAACGCCCACTCTGTCACAAAAATGACTGGCATTCAGAACGTCTGCTATCCTAAAATAGCCGTCCAGATGTTAATCCGTCCGCACGCATGGGTGGTTTAACGCGCAAACTGCTTCAAGGCTTTGCCTAATGGGGACATGCAGGACGCATTGCGACAATGTCGAGCTCAGCTCCTCATCTGCCCGTCACCCCAGTGCTATGCAGTGATATCTAACCCGTCGTATGTAAGGTAAAGAACATAATGGCTAAACACCTCTTCACGTCCGAATCCGTTTCGGAAGGACATCCAGACAAAATTGCTGACCAGATTTCCGATGCTGTCCTGGACGCAATCTTAGAGCAAGACCCAAAAGCACGTGTTGCATGTGAAACTTATGTCAAAACCGGCATGGTCCTGGTTGGCGGTGAAATCACCACCAGCGCATGGGTCGACGTTGAAGAAATCACGCGTCAGACTGTTCGCGAAATTGGCTATATCCATTCTGACATGGGTTTCGATGCCAATTCCTGTGCAGTGCTGAGCGCTATCGGCAAGCAATCGCCGGATATCAATCAGGGCGTTGACCGTACTGATCCGCTGGAACAAGGTGCAGGCGACCAGGGTCTGATGTTTGGTTATGCGACCAACGAAACCGACGTGCTGATGCCAGCACCGGTAACTTACGCACACCGTCTGGTGCAGCGTCAGGCAGAAGTGCGCAAATCAGGTACACTGCCATGGTTGCGCCCGGATGCAAAAAGCCAGGTCACTTTCCAGTATGACGAAGGTAAAATTGTCGGCATCGATGCCGTTGTTTTATCTACTCAGCATTCTGAAGACATCTCGCTGAAAGATCTGCAGGAAGCGGTGATGGAAGAAATCATCAAACCTGTGTTGCCCGCTGAATGGCTGAACGCCGGTACCAAATACCACATCAACCCGACTGGCCGTTTCGTTATCGGTGGCCCGATGGGTGACTGCGGTCTGACCGGTCGTAAAATCATCGTAGACACCTACGGCGGTATGGCCCGTCACGGTGGCGGTGCGTTCTCCGGTAAAGATCCGTCTAAAGTTGACCGTTCAGCGGCCTACGCGGCACGTTATGTGGCGAAAAACATCGTCGCTGCCGGTCTGGCTGACCGTTGTGAAATCCAGGTGTCATACGCTATCGGCGTGGCTGAACCGACTTCCATCATGGTGGAAACCTTCGGTACCGGTAAAGTCTCCAACGAACAGCTGACCCTGCTGGTACGCGAGTTCTTCGACCTGCGTCCATACGGTTTGATCCAGATGATGGACTTGCTGCACCCTATCTATAAAGAAACCGCAGCCTACGGTCACTTTGGTCGCGAACATTTCCCTTGGGAAAAAACCGACAGAGCCGCTCAGTTGCGCGAAGCCGCGGGTTTATAAGAAACCCACGCGACATAAAACCTCTCAAACCCCGCCGCAAGCGGGGTTTTTTATTGCCCCGCGTTTCCCTTTAATTTCTCATTCCTTTCTCTTTTATCATTCTGACCCCCAAACGTCTTACGACGACAAGTAAAGTAAGATGTTATATCTCACTGATTTTAATGATGAATGTTAGAGCACCGTTCATATGCATTTTACTTAATACATCATGTAGAAATACGTCATACTGCATATTATCGCTCTCTTTTATTTAACATCCACGATAATAAAAACAAAACTTCTGATAAAAAACCTTCTTAATCAGCAGGGTGGAAATCATGCTAAATGTTATATTTATGTTGACTGTCATTTATATTCAAACGAATAACACAAATAGCTAATTTGCATACCATTGACCTGAACATTCATTGAATCTATTATTCACCCCATCGAAAGCGTCCAGACAAATATTTACTCAAAGGGAATTAACGTAATCTTCTTCAGGATAGCGACTTATTACACATTGAGAAAATGACAATGCCATCAATTAAATTAAAATCATTAATAATGATTTTAGCGGCCACCCCATTACTTTTATCAGCATCATCATTTGCAGGAATAAGCGTCTATCCTATTTCGGTTCCGATGCAAAAAAGCGGCGGCGCACAAATTAGCGTAACGACAAATTCCGCTACCACGGAATATGTAAAAACCACCGTAAAGAAAATTAATAACCCGGCAACGCCACAGGAAAATGAAACGACGATAAGCCAGTCATCTGGCAACGGTATTGTTGTTACCCCGGAGAAATTCGGCCTGGCTCCCGGCACAACGCGAATTATACGTCTGATAAATATTCAGCCACCGCAAACCGAAGAAGCCTACCGTGTTTATTTTGAGGGTGTGCCCGGGCTGGATAATAATGGCAAGAATGAACAAAAAGGCCCGGCTAAACTCGGCATCAGCATGATCTGGGGTGTACTGGTTACCGTCCCGCCGGCTGTACCGCGACTGGACTTCACGCTGGACCCGGCGAGCCGCGTGGTCAGCAATACGGGCAATATTCATCTGAAAATTAACAGTATCGGTTTATGCCCTCAGCAACTGACGGATGAGGGATGCAGATGGAGCAAACCAGTCAAAAACAGCATTTACCCCAATCAGCACGCAACATTAGATCCTGCCTTATTTAAAGGAAATAATTATAGTGTGGTGAAGGTGAAGTATTCCAACTGGACTGATAAGTCTACTGGTGTAAAAGAATTCAGCGCGAGATAGATATTTTATTTCGCACAAGCAATAAAGAATAACTCTCGTTATAAACCCTGCATATTGATATGCACCTCTCTATTAAGGAAGTAAAATGAAATCATTTATCAAACCATTGATGGCTACTGCAATTATGGGCCTGGCTATTAACGCTTATGCTGTTCAGAAAGATATTACTGTAACTGCAAACGTTGATGCCACACTGGATATGACCACTGACACCGGCGAAGTATTACCTTCTACGATGGAAATGCGTTATATGCCTGGCGTGGGTCTGGAACCTGTTAGCCAGATGACCAAAATCTTTTCAAACGATGCTGAAAAGGATGTGAACATCAACCTGGCAGGTACTCCGCAGTTAATGGATACCGTGGGTACCAACCCAAATATCCCACTGACTGTGAAATACGGTGATCTGACTCTGACTCAGGCTCAGCAGACCATGACCGCTACCACACTGTTCCCGAACGGTGACACCGCTAACGGTTCCATCATTCAGCCTCTGATGGTCAGCCAGACCACTCAGGCACCTGTTGCTTCCGGTAACTACAGCGGCGTTGTCAGCGTTGTACTGACTCAGGCAACTGAAACGCCATAAGCGTTCACCCCGCCTAAGTGACTCCTCATCGGCCTGTATATCAGGCCGATTCTTTTCTCCTCTCAGATTTTTGAATAAAGGAAAAATAATGAAACCCAATCTGAAAGTGTCCATTTGCTTTCTGGCAATTCATTTTGCTTTATTCAGCAATCTTGCTTTAGCAGGCTCCGATGTGCCTCCCGGCTTTGAAGAGCTGGTCTCAGGTCAGAACGTCTGGCTGAACGTCAACCTGCTCGGCCAGTCAGCAGGATTATTTGAAGCTAACGTCACGCTCGAAACCGTCCAGTTCAAAGACCCTCAGTCGGTGCTTAAAGCCTTAAATCTGCCACTGAAAACCGGCACGCCGGATTATCAGCAGATGCTGGCGACCTTATCAGCACCACTTCCACGACACGGCAACCTGGCGTGTGGCAGCAATGCCAATGCCAAAGGATGCGGTTATCTGGAAACTGACTCCCTGGCACTGATTTATGATGAGAATAACAGCGCGGCCGACGTTTTCGTCAGTAAAAAACTGGTGCCAGATTCCGGCGGTAAAACGCTTTATTACACCCCGACCGCCCAGACTGAAAATGCGTTAATTCATCAGCAGACGTTAAACGTCGCGGCACAGGATGAATATCAAAGCCTGTCATTACAGGGCTCCGGTGCACTCGGCGTTCTGACGAATGGCTATGTCGGTTTTGACTGGTCACTGGATTCGTACAAAAGTGACGACAGCGACAGTCAGACCGTTGCCGTTGATGACCTGTATTTTCGTCAGAGCTTAGGTAAACGTCATTATGTACAGGCCGGACGGATGGATTCACGCGATCTCTCCAGCAATCTCGGCGGAAATATCAGTTTCTCACTGTTGCCGCTTAATGCGATAGATGGTGTACGTGCCGGGAGTTCCCTGAGCTACCTGAATCTTGATGAAGCCAGCAAGGGTTCCCCGCTGGTGGTACTGCTTTCCACTAAATCCCGCGTGGATGCTTATCGTGGCAATCAGTTGCTCGGCACGTTCTACCTCAATAACGGTTCAAATACGCTGGATACCGGCAACTTCCCGAGCGGCAGTTATGCCGTCACCCTGCGAATTTATGAGAATAACCAGCTTGTGCGCACTGAGACTCAGCCGTTTACCAAAACCGGCGGGATCAATGACGGACATATGCAATGGTTTATACAGGCCGGTGAAACGGCAGATAACAAAGTCGTCAGCTCAACGGATGACGAAGACAATGACAGCACGTCACGTAAACCCGTGATGCAAGCCGGGGCGCGTCTGCCGGTATTTGCCGAACTGATGGCCACCGCGGGCGTCGCGAATACTGATAATGAAAATTATGGTGAAGCGGGTCTGCAATGGACGCACGGTTTTAACGGCAAACTGATCGACGGCGTACTGGATATGCAGGCCAACGTTTTCAGCGGCACCGACGGTTCGAAAGGTAACGTCGAGCAAATCAGCTACAACGACGGCTTTTCCATGAGCGTCTATCGCAATGCCGCCTACGGCAAAAGCTGCACCAGTGCCGATGTCGTGGAAAATGATTACGCGGATATTGGCTGCTACGAATCCGTTAACGCCACACTGTCCGTGCCGGTCAAAGGCTGGTCCGCCTCACTCGGCTACACGTACAACAAAAATACCAGCCTCTCGCCAGACTCGTCGTCATACGATCCTTCAAAGCCTTTTGAAGACAACATGATCAATAACACCGAATCGCAGAGTACCTCGAATACCGTTCAGTTGAGCATGAACAAGAGCTTCAACTGGAAACAGATGACCATCACCACGCGATTCGGCGGTTACCGCCGTCAAAGCAGCAGCGACAGCGATAACGACAAAGGTGTTTACGTGGGCTTCTCCCTTTCACGCAATACGCCAAAAGATGCGCAGCTTCGCAGCAGCAATACCTCAATTAGCACCGATTATCAGGGCAGCCAGAATGGCGATGCACAGATGACCTACAACGCCAGCCAGAACTGGGACTGGGGCAGCAATAACGATCGTGAACTGGGTATTGATGTGGGTGGCACGGATACCGATAACGCTAACGCCTCGGTTCATGGCCGTCTCAATGGCCAGTATGGCAATGGCGAACTGACCGTTTCTGACAGCTATGACAATGAGCAAAAAACGCATCAGGGCGCGGTGACCGGCAGTTACAGCTCTTCCGTTGCCGTCTCCAAATCCGGCTTCTTCTGGGGGCCGGGCGGTACAGGTTCACCGGGCGCCGCCGTGGCAGTAAAAGTCAAAGGCAGCGAAGAAGAAGATCCGGATGCAGCGGATGACGCACTGATCGACGTTTCAGTTCAGGGCGGCGGTGCGGCCCACATGAAGCAGAACAGTAAAGCGCTGTTCCCGGTCACCGGTTTTGAAGAAGGCAAAGTCACGGTCAATGAAAGCCGTGATGTCAGCACCGGCAGCCAGGCCAGCATTACTCAGGGCGCAGGCAGTCAGAATTTATTCCTCCTGCCGGGAAAAATGAAACTGCGTGAAGTGACGATGGAATCGCATTACACCTACGTCGGTCAGCTGATAACAGCGACAGGTGAACCACTGAACACCGGCACCATGCTCAATGCCAATGCCTTTAGCAGTTCGGAAGATGGCGGCTTTACAGCCGAGATGACCTCATTAGCGAAAACGCTGTATGTCAAAAACGGTGAGCAAAACTACCAGTGTGCGGTCACCGTACAATCAAGCCGCGATGTGGTGCGCTATGTAGGTAAAACATTGTGCAAACCTGTTCAGCCTGCTGATTTAGCAGAAAATATTCGGAAAATAAAATGAAATTAGCTTCAAATTTAATCTGCATACTGCTCTTGATGAGCGCACAGCTAGTGATACCGTCATTTACTTATGCTGCTGCGGTTGAACCCACTGGACGCGATACGACGGTTAGCACCAGTTATGATCTTTCTTCATCGCCATCGAATTTTAACATCTGGACACATGAAACGGGCGGATATAACCCCGATAATCCAGGATTGTGGGGCAGGAATAACTGGCGTTGTTTATCCAATACATCACCCTCTACCGGACAATGCAAAAGCGGTGAAGCAAAAAGTTCGCAGGGTGACTGGGGTACCGCAGGAACGACCACTATCCCGACCTTGTTCACGGAAAAAAGAACAGGACTCCAGGCCGTCATAAACCTGGAAGGTTATCATATTGGCAATGGAGGTAAAATTCTGGTCACCTCTGCTGATAATGCCGGAGCCGGGTCTGAACAGTTTTTAAATATCTACATAACCGCAGCTGAGTTAAAAAAAATACCTGTTGGCGGGATTTGGGAAGGCACACTGGCTCTTGATTTATGGCAATGGTCGCCCGGAAAAAAATTGGCCAGTTGGACGGGTCACATCACTCTCCACGTCACCGACAATAACAACCAGCAAATCTACCTGCCTGAATTTGGCGAAGCCGCACCGCGCGTTGACCTTAACATGCGCCCGTTGCCGGGAACCGGGGGTAACCAAACGCAAATGAACGGGGCTGCTACTATAGATATGTGTTTATACGACGGTTATGGCTCGAACAGTACCAGTTTCACCCTGAAATTTGACGATCAACAGCAGGGGACAATTCAGCGTAATAACGGATACTTCTCTATT